>Ga0207897_100006_pt1 | contig 403022 bp, 345 predicted proteins | sample LinPmetageLP42_FD_184054 | JGI IMG/M metagenome (GOLD analysis project Ga0207897, IMG submission 184054) | Marine viral communities from the Pacific Ocean - LP-42 (SPAdes) | ecosystem: Environmental > Aquatic > Marine > Oceanic | place: Pacific Ocean | collected 2010-08-27
TCCAGCAGGTATTGACGGAACGGATGGTGCTGATGGAGACGGTTTTACCGGAGGAAACTATAATGCAGGTACAGGAGTGGTTACTTTCACATCCGATGACGGATTAGGTTTTACAACAGGAGATTTACGAGGTACCGATGGCGCTGACGGAGCGGATGGTGCCGACGGGGCAACAGGTCCTGCAGGTCCAGCAGGTATTGACGGAACGGATGGTGCTGATGGAGACGGTTTTACCGGAGGAAACTATAATGCAGGTACAGGAGTGGTTACTTTCACATCCGATGACGGATTAGGTTTTACAACAGGAGATTTAAGAGGTGCAGATGGGGCTGACGGAGCCGACGGGGCAACAGGTCCAGCAGGTATTGACGGAACGGATGGTGCTGATGGAGACGGCTTTACCGGAGGAAACTATAATGCAGGTACAGGAGTGGTTACGTTCACATCCGATGACGGATTAGGTTTTACAACAGGAGATTTAAGAGGTGCTGACGGAGCCGATGGTGCTGATGGAGACGGCTTTACCGGAGGAAACTATAATGCAGGTACAGGAGTGGTTACTTTCACATCCGATGACGGATTAGGTTTTACAACAGGAGATTTACGAGGTACCGATGGCGCTGACGGAGCGGATGGTGCCGACGGGGCAACAGGTCCTGCAGGTCCAGCAGGTATTGACGGAACGGATGGTGCTGATGGAGACGGTTTTACCGGAGGAAACTATAATGCAGGTACAGGAGTGGTTACTTTCACATCCGATGACGGATTAGGTTTTACAACAGGAGATTTACGAGGTACCGATGGCGCTGACGGAGCGGATGGTGCCGACGGGGCAACAGGTCCTGCAGGTCCAGCAGGTATTGACGGAACGGATGGTGCTGATGGAGACGGTTTTACCGGAGGAAACTATAATGCAGGTACAGGAGTGGTTACTTTCACATCCGATGACGGATTAGGTTTTACAACAGGAGATTTAAGAGGTGCTGACGGAGCCGATGGTGCTGATGGAGACGGTTTTACCGGAGGAAACTATAATGCAGGTACAGGAGTGGTTACTTTCACATCCGATGACGGATTAGGTTTTACAACAGCAGATTTAAGAGGTGCTGACGGAGCCGATGGTGCTGATGGAGACGGCTTTACCGGAGGAAACTATAATGCAGGTACAGGGGTGGTTACTTTCACATCCGATGACGGATTAGGTTTTACAACAGGAGATTTACGAGGTGCTGACGGAGCGGATGGTGCCGACGGGGCAACAGGTCCAGCAGGTGCTGACGGAGCCGATGGTGCTGATGGAGACGGCTTTACCGGAGGAAACTATAATGCAGGTACAGGGGTGGTTACTTTCACATCCGATGACGGATTAGGTTTTTCAACAGGTGATTTACGAGGTGCTGACGGAGCGGATGGTGCCGATGGTGCGGACGGCGCAACAGGTCCGGCAGGGCCAGCGGGTGATCCTGCAACAGATGATCAAACATTGGCAACAACAGGTGCTGCTGGTCAAATATCAATAACGGGAGGTAATGCAATTACCTTGAATGTAGACGATGACGATTCAAATGCATCAAACGAGCTTCAAACATTATCTAAGTCAGGTACAAATATAACTTTGTCTAATGGTGGTGGTACAGTTTCAATCGCGGATAATGATAATAATTCATCCAACGAAATTCAAACAATAACATCTACAGATGGTTCGGTAACAGTGACCCAAACAGATATTAATTATAATTTATCTGTACCAACAGCAAACGGTGCAGAAACGATTGTTGAAGCTGCGCCAGACACTGACATTAGTGTAAGTGGTACAGGTACATCAGCTGATCCATATTTAATTGCAAATACAAGACCTGATATTTTCTATCCACCATCTATTGAAGTAGATGTGGCAACAACGGGTACTGGTAGAACAATTGATTTACATGCAGAGTATTTAGCTCAGTACGGTACCCCGGCAGTGGTTAGTGCAGGTGCCCCAACAGCAATACCAACGTATGCGAATAATGAATTGTATTATTATGTAACATATTATGATACAACTGTATTTGCAAATGTTAGTGTTAACGCTACGGGTATAATGACTTATGATGTCATAGCAGCTCCAACAGATTATAATACACTGATCAATGTAGTTTTTGTAGCTCAATAATTAGCTAATTGAAACAAAGATCCCAAATCGATTTGAAAAAAAACTATACATATAAAACTATTATCCTAAGCATTGTTTTTACAATGCTGGGGATTTTTGTCTCAAACGCGCAGTTCTTATTGCAGGCACCTACGGATAGTGATCAAAATAACTTTCGTTGGTATGAAGCTTCAGACACGGCAACGGTACTTGGTACAGATTCTTATTACGAAGTAACCCAACCGGGTATTTACTTTGCAACATACGATGGTACTTTATGTGGCTCTAATGCAACGGGATATTTTATTGTAACGGATTGTAATAATCCAGACAATGAGGTAACTATGGATATTACCAATAACGTTTCTACCGGGGCAACGGTAAATTGGAGTCCGCCATTGACCGGTGACCAATTAAGGCCAATGGTTATTGCAACAGATGCCGTTGTAAAATATACCGCAATGGTAACCAAAGCGGGCAATACGTTTAGTCTACCGAATTTTACAGTGGTTTGCTTACCACAGGCGGCAGATTTGGAAGATGACTTAGTAACTACAGATGAAGAAGTACCGGTAGTTGTTGATATTTATGCTAATGACGCAGATTTACCTGATGTTGGTGCTTTAACCACAACTGATCCTGTAAATGGTTCGGTATCAATTGACGATGCTGGTACACCTAACAATCCTATGGATGATATAGTAACCTATACTCCAGATCTAGATTTCAATGGTACGGACACTTTTGATTATACGATTTGTAATGCTTACGGAGATTGCAGTACGGCAACCGTAACTGTAGAAGTATTACCAATTTTAGATACTAATGATGATTCCATTGCAATTGATATCAATGCAATCACTGCAATAGATACATGGCAATTGAATGATAACGATTTACCTACAGATGGTACATTTAGCGTAACGCAACCAACAAATGGTTCTGTAACTGTTGATGATAATGGTACACCGAATGATCCATCTGATGATATTCCGACATACTTCCCGAATAATAATTATTTAGGTACAGATACTTTTGACTATACGGTTTGTGATACTGTAGGTAACTGTAGTACATCGACCATTACAATTATGGTAAACCCGTTAGGAGTAGATATGGATAGTGATGATGATGGTATTGTAGATAGCTTTGAAGATTTGAATTTAGATGGCGATAATGATCCTTCTACTGATCCAACGGATTCTGATGGTGACGGCTTCCCAGATTATTTAGATATCGATGCAGATGGTGATGGTATACCCGATAATGTTGAAGCTCAGGCAACTGCTGAGTACATACCACCATCAGGGATCGATGCGAATACCAATGGTTTAGACGATGCGTATGAAGCTAATGGTTTAACTGGGTTGTTCCCAGTGGATACTGACGGAGATAACCTACCAGATTACTTAGATGAGGATAGTGACAATGATAATGTTCTTGATGCAATTGAAGCTCACGACCATGATCATGATGGTATTGCAGATGTTGTAGCCATTGGGTCAGATAAGGACAATGATGGATTAGATGATGGGTATGAAGGTGCAATTTCGGTTGATGTAGACGTCAATGATGAAATCGATGACCCTTACGTACAATTGCCAAATACCGATAGTGATGATGAATCTGATTATAGGGATACCGATGATGACGATGATGGTATTGAAACGCGCGATGAAGATTTAAATCTAAACGGGGATTATGTAGACGATGATACCGATGGTGATGGAATACCGAATTACTTAGATTCAGATTTAGGTCAATTAGAAGAAGAAATAGAAGTTTTCAACGTTATTACACCTAACGGTGATGGAATTCATGATGTTCTAAGAATAAACGGATTGGAAAACTATCCGAACAATACCTTGAAAATCTATAATAGATGGGGTGTGTCGGTTTACATGACCAAGGCATATAATACAGAAGGTAATGTTTTCGATGGTACATCAGAAGGTAGGGCAACCGTAGATGTTGATCGTAAATTACCGGTAGGTACATACTTCTATATTCTGGATTATGAACTGCCAAATGGAGAAATGGAAACACTTTCTGGTTACATATATATAAATAGATAATAACAATGCTTAAAGAATATATATACATAAATAAAGTACAATTGTTAAAGCAAGTGGTCACTTTTGTGGCACTTAGCTTTGGGGTATTTTGTTATGGCCAGCAAGACGCTCAATATACACAGTATATGTATAACACTATTAGTGTAAATCCTGCATATGCAGGTTCTAGAGGACATATAAGTATTGGTGCATTGCATAGGTCTCAATGGGTAGGTCTAGATGGTGCACCTACCACGCAGACTTTTAATGCTCATTCGCCAATTGGTTATAGAGGTGTAGGCTTAGGTTTATCAATAGTTAATGATGAAATTGGTCCAACTTCCGAAACAAATTTTGATATCGATTTTTCTTATACTGTTTGGACATCTACCGAGGGTAGATTAAGTTTTGGTTTAAAAGCTAGTGCTAACCTATTGGATATTAGGTTTTCAGAGTTAAATCAATATACAACAGATCCAACATTACAGCAAGATATCGATAATAGGCTTTCACCCAATATTGGTGCTGGGGTCTACTATCATACGAACAAGTTTTATGTAGGCTTGTCCGTTCCTAGGTTCTTGGAGACCACACATTTTCAAGGGTCTAATTTATCTACTGCGAAAGAACAGATGAACCTTTATTTGATAACAGGTTATGTTTGGGATTTAAATGAGTTTTTGAAGTTTAAACCCGCATTACTTACCAAAGTGGTTCAGGGAGCACCCTTACAGGTAGATTTATCAGCAAATTTTATGTTGAACGACAAATTTATTTTAGGTGCGGCCTATAGATGGGATGCTGCTTTCAGTGGTATGGCAGGGTTCAATGTCTCCAATAAATTCTTGATTGGAATAGCCTACGATAAAGAAACGACCGAACTGGGTAATACAGCTTTTAACGATGGATCGTTCGAAGTTATTTTTAGGTATGATTTCATCTCTACTAAGAACAATTTAAAATCTCCACGTTTCTTCTAGACTCTTCTTTTTATATACATCATTACGTTAAATAAGTTAAACGCCTTATTTTTACGTTATGAAGGAAGAACAGGTAATTCTCGTAAATGAAAATAATGAGCAAATAGGTACAATGCCTAAAATGGAAGCCCATGAAAAGGCGCTTCTACATAGAGCTTTTTCTGTATTTATTGCGAATGATAACGGCGATATTATGTTGCAGCAACGTGCGGCATCTAAATATCACTCTCCCTTATTATGGACCAATACATGCTGTAGCCATCAACGTGTGGGGGAGTCTAATATTGAAGCCGGTAAAAGACGACTACAAGAAGAAATGGGGTTTCAAACAGAATTAAAAGAATTGTTTTCTTTTATCTACAAAGCACCTTTTGATAACGGATTAACCGAGCATGAGTATGATCATGTAATTTTAGGCACTTATAATGCCGAACCGAACATTAATAAAGATGAAGTAGAAGCATGGAAATGGATGTCTCCAGAAGCTGTAAAAGAGGATATTTCTAATAATCCGAATGCATATACAGCTTGGTTCAAAATAATCTTTGATAAATTTTACGAACATCTTTTTAATATGCCTGCATAGTTATGAAAGTAAAAGTAAGTAGAAAGGCGCATTTTAATGCAGCTCATAGATTATATAGAAAAGATTGGGAAGATTCTAAAAACAGCAAAATTTTTGGAAAATGCAATAACCCCAATTTTCATGGACACAATTATGAGATGATAGTAAGTGTAACTGGAGAAATTGATCCAGAGACCGGTTTTGTCATGGATATGAAGGTGTTAAAAGATTTGATCAAAGTAGAGATTGAAGATTATTTAGACCATAAGAACCTTAATATAGAGGTAGATGAATTTAAAAGTCTAAATCCTACGGCAGAAAATATTGCGGTCGTTATATGGAAGAGACTACGACCACATATTCAAAAAACAAATGAACTAGAAGTAGTGCTATATGAAACACCTAGAAATTATGTGACATTCTCTGGGTAGTCAAGTATTTATTTGTAAGAAAAATCTTTAAATTACGTTATTAATTCAATAGACCAACAAAAAAACAAGCAATGATACATCCATTAAAATTTAAACCCATTTTAAAAGAAAGGCTTTGGGGAGGTACTAAATTAAAAGAGGTTTTTGGTAAACCTATTGAGAGTGATATTACCGGTGAAAGCTGGGAGTTATCTACTGTACCTGGCGATATTTCTGTGGTTGCCAATGGTAGTTTAGAGGGTAAATCTCTACAAGAGCTTATAGACTCCAATGCAGAAGAATTATTGGGAAAAAGTGTAGTTGAGCGCTTCGGAAAGGAATTTCCTATTTTAATAAAATTCATAGACGCCAAGCAAGATCTATCTATTCAGTTACACCCAAATGATGCATTGGCAAAAGAACGTCATAATTCGTTTGGTAAGACAGAGATGTGGTATATAATGGATGCAGACCCTAAGGCTGAGCTTATTGTAGGTTTCAATAAAGATGTTACCAAAGAAGAATATGCTGAAAGTGTTGCTAATGATACCCTGCTTGATCTTCTTAATTATGAGCAAGTTAAAGAAGGTGATACATTCTTTATTAACACAGGTAAAATACATGCGATTGGAGCAGGGGTGATGTTGGCGGAAATTCAACAAACTTCTGATGTTACTTATCGTGTTTTCGATTTCAATAGAAAAGACAAGGAAGGTAATTTGCGCGAGTTACATACAGATCTGGCCCTTGATGCCGTAGATTATGAAAAGAAAGATGATTTCATAGTTTCTTATGACAAAACTAAGAATGAAGTAAATACAATGGTAGATTGCCCGTATTTTAAAACCAACTTCATAGAGTTAACCGAAAATTTAGATTTAGATACGGCGCAAAGAGATTCTTTTACCATTTACATGTGTGTTGGTGGTGAAGCTAAGATTAGTACTGCTGAAGGAGAAGTGTCAATAAAAAGTGGAGAAACAGCATTATTGCCGGCATCTACACAAAAAATATCTTTACAATCAACAGGAGCTAAATTACTTGAGGTTACTATTTAGGCTGTAATTAACAATACGGCAAATCAAAAATTGTACTTTTGTAAAAAATAATTAGAAATGGCAAGTATTAAAAATTTAAAGAAAGACATAAATAATGTTCTTGGTGGTATAATAGAAGGTGTTGATATAGTTGAAGCAGCTAACGGTACGGCTACATATTCAAAAGAAGGTTTGGCAATTATTGACGAAGTTTTTGTAACCTTTGATGAGCTTATCGCTAAAATCAACAAAAATGATGTTGAGAATAAAAAAGCGCATTTCAAAGAAGTAAGAAATGATTTGGAAACCAAAGCAACTAAATTGGTAGAAGACTTAAACAATTTAGCTTAAGTCTAGATTTCTTTAAAAAAATAAAAAGCATCCTAAATATTTAGGATGCTTTTTTAGTTGTACCAATTTGGTATGTTTAATTAATCCTTCCCAAGAAGCGAAGCTAGTTCTTTACCATATTTAGATGCTGCAACCTCTGGCGATAATACACTGTAAATAGAATCTAAATACTTTGTATTGGCGTCTGGTATTTCCTTTAAAGCAACATAAGGCGCTATATAAGAAGATTTGTTGTTTAGAGCATAATTGATGGCAAATGCATAACCACGTTGTAAATTTCTATTGCTGATATTTTCTAAGGAGTCAATACTAATTTGACTGACGTCACCATTGGCTTGTGCGGCCTTCATCATAATCTCAATATTCCTCTTATTGATGCCAGACATGGTTTCTCTGTATTCCTCAAGTTTTTCTTGGGTTTCTGAACCCGAAATTTTGGCAGTGGTATCAAACGTGTTCCAATCTGAATTTATGGTCATGGTACCTGGTTCTGCAAAAAAGGTAATGCGATCATTGATATCGTTGTTATCCTTCTTATCTAAATACAGATAAAATATCTCAGGACTCGTTAATTTGGTTTTGAAAGAAAAATTACCGTCTCCGTTTATAGCAACGGAATCTACAGTAATCAAAACCGAATCAGGTACATGCTGTAAGTAAAGCGTTCCTTTTTTTAGACCTTTTATTTTTCCGTTTACAATTAACGTCTCCTCAGCGTTATCTCCACATGAACTCAATGCCAATAATGCGGCAACAACTAATAATATTTTCTTCATTCTTATAATTTAGGGGGCAAATATCTATAAAATTTGATAATTAAGAACGCCCACTTTTTAATTTGTTAGTAACTATAATCGGTTTATAAACTTGATGCCACTTCCATTAAATATGCACAGAGCAATGCACCGCCTGTTCCCACTACGTAGCCTAATACTGCCAATAGCACACCAACCGAGGTCAACGAAGGGTGAAATTCAGCAGCAACTACCGGAGCAGAAGCAGCACCACCAACATTGGCTTGACTACCAACTGCTAAAAAGAAGTACGGAGCTTTTATGAGTTTGGCAACCAATATCATTAACCCGGCATGTATGGCGATCCAAATAAAGCCAACCGCAATTAATCCGGGATTTTCAAGCACTTTTCCTAAATCCATTTTCATACCTATGGTGGCAACCAGTATATAAATGAACATTCCTCCAATTTTACTGGCTCCCGCTCCCTCATAATTTTTCGCTTTCGTAAAAGAAAGGGCTATGCCTAAACCGGTAGCAATGACCACCATCCAGAAAAATCCGGAACCTAGGAAAGATAGAAAACTCTTTTGATCACTTACAGCATCAAAACTACTCGTTAAATATGTACTCATGTAATCCCCAAAGAAATGTGCGATCCCCACTGCGGTGAACGCTAACGCGAGCATGATCATATAATCGTTCAAAGTGGGTACACGGGTTATTTTCTCTGTAAACTCCGTCACCTTTACTTTTAAAGTTTCAATAGCTGTGGTATCCGCTTTTAACCATGCGTCAATTCTTTTCGTTCTACCAACTCCTAAAAGTACAATGGCCATCCATACATTGGCAACTACGATATCGATCAATACCATACCACCATATTTTTCTGGGTTGTATTGAAAAATTTCTAGCATAGCTGCTTGGTTTGCCCCGCCACCGATCCAACTTCCGGCAATTGTAGATAAGCCCCTCCAAATGGCATCGAAATCATTTCCGCCAACGGTATCGGGTGAAAATATAGAAACGATAAGAATAGCAATGGGTCCACCAATAATAATACCTGCACTCCCTGTCAAAAACATAATAATAGCTTTGGAGCCGAGGTTTGATATTGCCTTTATATCAATACTTAAGGTCATAAGCACCAAGGCTGCTGGCAGTAGATATCTACTTGCCATAAAGTATAGGTTAGAGATTTCATCAGAAACGATACCTGTACTTGTCAATATAGCCGGTAGTAAGTAACACATAAGTACAGCTGGGACAATGGAGTAAAATTTGCTCCAGAATCCTGTTTTAATACTAGAGGTGTAAAAAATGAAACCTAAACAAAGTGCCAATAGTCCAAAAACTACGGTATCATTTGTTATTAAGGGTTGTACAAATAGATAGGGCATAGAATTATAGGTAAGATTCAAATATAGTTAATTCACCAAGTTTTCTGCAATGAAATGGGCTACGCCATCGTCGGTATTTTTTAAGGTAATATAATTTGAGATGGCTTTTACTTCGTCTCTTGCATTGCCAACGGCTACACCACAACCAACATTTGCAAGCATATCAATATCATTATAATTATCGCCAAAGGCTATTACTTCTTCTAAGGTGATATCATTATGCAATAGAAGTTGAATGGCAGACAGTTTTGAAACCTCTTTTGGAGCAATTTCAATTAGGGTATCGTTAGATCGGTACAGGTTAAGTACATCATCAAATTTATCCTTAAGAACTGGCATTAATGTATCTGCACTTTCTTTTGTGCACATGAGCATAATTTTGTGTGCACCTACTTCTCTTTTCTCCCAATTGGCTAAGGTACTTTCGGTATCTTGAAATATGGGTGTTGACTTAGTATATTTCATCTCTTTCTCTACACGTAAGCTTGATTTGGGTACATACCATTCATTATTAAAATATAAACCCAGGTCAGCTTCTAAGCCTTTGCATAGGCTATAACATTCTTTTAATATAGGAACAGGGATGAATACCGATGTAAGTTCGGTGTCACCGGATAAAACCAAAGCTCCATTATAGCATATTATTGGCTGATCGGTAATACCTAAACTTTCTTGTATATAACGCATACCACTCGGCATTCTTGCCGATACAAGAATAACCTTGGTTTCATTTTTTATTTTATTGATTTGTTCGATCGCAAATTTTGAAACATCGCTTTTAGAAGATAACAAGGTACCGTCTAAATCTGAACAGAGAATTTTATACTTCATTTTAAATATTTAACCAGTAGGTTAGTTTTAAGTTTATAGATCGATATTTAGGTTCAAACGAATTAACAAAGTAATTGTCATTGTATACTATAAACAAATCGGACAATGGGGCAAAACGCCACTGCAGTCTTGAATTAAAACCTAAATTATCTCTCTGATTGCTATATTGTACCAGTGTTGACCAAAATATAGATTTGCTAAAGGTAACATCTATTTTAGGACTTATCAGCCAAATATCTGTACTTGAATATGGTTGTGGCAGTGAAATTTTATCATAATTCATAGCTAAGGATAAGAAGACTTTTGGTTGAAACCTCAAGAACATTTCTGCACCTAAAGAAAATCTATCTCCATTAAAGAAGCTGCCAATGGTAGGTTCGATACTATAGGCAAATCTTTTTCTACTATCAGATTGATATTCCAATGAAACAAAATTATAATGGTAGCCCAGCAGGCCAGGTAATGGTAGTGCATCATCTAAATTTGTCGGGTCGAATTCTTCAAATAGATAGGTGTATGAGTGTGTAAAAGATATATTGATTTCCGATTGGTCGTTGAATTTAGATTCCCACGCACCCATTAAATCATAGTCTGTATGTAAAAAATCATTTTGAGGGCTCCAGGTCAGAACAGGAAAAAACTGAAAGCTATGACTTTGTAAAGCGCTATCCTCTGGCCAGAAAACACGCTCAACCATTGTTGCGGTCTTAAAAATATCCGTTCTTCGAATAAAACCAAGGTCTGATCTAAAATCTTCACCTATATAGACTAAGTCTTCAAAAAAGTTCCAGTTTCTAGAATTATACTGCATAAATGCCCCGGAAGAAAGATTTGCTTTACCTGCATTGTGCGCAAAAGATTTGTGCAAATAGAATTTACCGTTCCAAATGTTATTGTCCGATATTAAATTGTAGTCAATACCGGCAACCCTATTGTAGCGATCTTCCGCATCTTGAAACTCGTAATCTTTAAAGGTTTGTCTGTTGATAAAGAACATACCAATATTTGAACGCCCAAAAATATTTTGCTGCAAGGCCAACATGGTGTTGTTGTTAGAGGCTATATTTTCATCGAGGTCTTCAGCAGTCTGTAGGTTTAGAAACCCCAATCTAAGGTCATTGGTTACTTTTCCACTTAACCGTACTCCGCCAATAATTTTATTTTCAATGGTATTATCGGCTGTGTCCTTAGCTATACCTATGCGTCTAGAGAAAAACGGATTAGCATCTCTGCCACCACCAAAACTGCCAAATAAATCGCTATTGTCAATGAAGAACTGTCTTTTTTCGGGGAGGGAAACTTCAAAACGCGTTAGGTTCGTAATCTGGTCATCGACTTCTACTTGAGAAAAATCTGGGTTTATGGTGACATCTAAATTCATACTATTGCCTATAGCAATTTTGGCATCACCGCCAACGTTTACTTTAGTATTTGAATCATCAAGTTCAAAATCTTTTTGAGATCCCAAATTAACGTAAGGTATTACAGTGAGCGGAGTTCTGTATTTACCCAATGGCTGTTCAAATATCATGTCGCCCATAAAGGTAAGCCCGTAAATATTCTGATTTTGAGGAATGTTCATCCAGGTGCTGTTCTCATTAGATTGGGTATCAAACCTATAACTGTTGAATCGCCATTTTGTCTCACCTTCTTTAAACTTAAAAGCAGTTAGGGGAATAACCATTTCAGAAGTATAGTAATCGTCGTAAATTTTAGAATCTCCTCGCCACTTAACGTCCCAAGAAATGGTAAATCCGTTAAGGTTTAGACCACCTCCCGAAACAAGACCTTCACGACGCACACCATAAGGATTGATACCAAATAAAAATGCATTGTTACCGTCATTGAACGTATCAAAGAGTAAGGTAATGTTATCACTGTTTCCAGCTCTAAAATCGCGCTTTAAAGATTGAATGGAATAGTCTTTACCAGCAGTGTAAATGGTTATGCCTATATATAAGTTCTTGTCGTCATAGAGCATTTTAATTTCTGACTGCTTTTTAGATTGTACGGTATCTAAGGGGAAGTATTGCCAAAATTTATCTGCTTTATCCGCATCGGTCCAAATAGGTTCGTCAAGAATACCATCTGGCACTATGGCTGTAGTTATTTTTTTTACAACAAAAGATTTATTGATGGTTTGGGCATTTAAAACAATGCAAAAAAGCATAAGTACAAGAGTACTTAGATATTTGGTCATTTTGGTAAAAGTTTGGTAGTCAACCAAATTTAGGTTTTTGTTTGTTAAAAAAGTTGTACTTCTGGAATAAAAACACAAAATATTTAACTAAAAAGGAATTTTAAAACCGTAATTATTTTACCCTTTAAACTTTTTACTCTTCTTTTTATTTGGATTTTTAAAGAGACGTTTAAAGAATCCGTCACGTTTTACAGGCTCACAATTTAAGGCTTCTTGTACTGCTGCAGATGGTGTTGAAAAGGTAGCTTTTGTGTAGCTATCAAACTGTTTGTCTTTATTCAGTTCTTTCATCCATAGTCCAAATAGGGGAAGGGCGGCGTTGGCTCCTTGTCCTATGCTTGTATTGCTAAATCCAATTTCATGTTGATCAAGACCTACCCAGGTTATATGTACCAGTTTAGGATTAAGGGCTACAAACCAAGCATCTTTATTATTTTGGGTAGTACCGGTTTTACCCGCAATATCATTTTTGAGTCCGTATGTATTTCTAAGTCTCGCAGCTGTACCACTGTTCACGGTTGATTTCATCATTTCAATCATTATTTGAGCAGTTTCTTTTGAAAATGCCTCTTTCTCGTTCAATTTGGATTCAAACTCCACTAAAACCGAGTCTTTATGATTGGAAATACTTTTTATCAAATTTGGTTTTATATGCTTACCATCATTGGCATAACTGGTGTAAGCCTGTGCTAAATCAATAATTTTTAATTCGCCCGTACCAAGTGCAATAGAAGCTTCTTTAGGTAACTCACCTTTAATGCCCATTTTTTTCGCCATTTGAAGAACGTTTTCAATACCTGCCTTTTCCAAAACTTTTACGGCAATGGTATTGATCGAGTTGCTAAGCCCTTCTTCCATAGAATAGTTGAGGTAGGCTTCATCCTTATCACCAGAATTAGATGGCGACCACCCTTTTAAATTATCGTATTCTATTTCTTCTGCAGAGAAATAGGTGCAGGGAGAAACGCCCTGATCTACGGCAGTAGTATAAACTATGGGTTTAAAGGTAGAACCAACTTGACGTTTACTTTGAGAAATGTGATCGTATTTGTATTGTTCAAAATTGATGCCGCCTACCCAAACTAAGATATCCCCGTTTGTTGGGTCTACAGCTAAGGAACCCGTATTTAAAAATTTGGTATAGTGCTGAATACTATCCATGGTACTTGCCATTTGTTCTTCGTCACCTTGCCAAGATTTTAAAGTTCTTAATTGTTTGTTATTAGAAAGGCTATCAATAATTTGTTTGTGCGATAGCCCCGCTTTTTGTAATCTTTTATATAACGGAGTTCGCTTGGCTATTTTCTCCATTAGTTTTTTATCCTTTAACCACGGAGCGTTGTTACCATAACTTTTTTCAAAAGAGCCTTGAAGCTTTGTCATGTGATCGATCATAACTTCTTCGGCCAATTGCTGCATCTTATAGTTTAGGGTAGTGTAAATTTTGAGTCCCGAGGTGTAAATATTGTAGTCCGTATCTCCGTCATTTTGCTCAGCGATCCATCTTAACATCTCCTTTCTAACCTCTTCTCTAAAATAAGGGGCTGTACCAGCATTGTAATCAAATTCTCGGTAGTCAAGATCTAGACCTTCTTGAGAAAATTTGGTTACCTGTTCTTCAGTAATAAAATCATTGTTGTACATGGCACGTAAAACCAAATTACGTCTACCTAAACTTTTTTCTGGGAATATTCTTGGGTTATACCCATACGTAGCTTTTAACATACCTACCAAAGTTGCGGCATGCGGTGCAGAAATATCTTTGGTTCTGGTATTGAAAAATTTTAGTGCGGCACTCTCTATGCCAAAGGTATTATCGCCAAATGAAACCGTATTAAGGTAGTTGGTTATAATTTCATCTTTGGTGAAAATTTTTTCCAACCTTTTGGCAATGATCATTTCTTTGATCTTATTGACAACTATATTGGTTTTATTTCTTTCTTTTCTTGGGTACAGGTTTTTAGCCAACTGCTGAGTTAGTGTACTACCTCCGCCCGAAGAGTTATCTCCTAAAAGTATGGTTTTAAAACCTACACGAACAAGACTTCTAATATCAATACCAGAGTGTTCGTAGAATCGTTCGTCCTCAATGGCAACTAAGGCATGAATTAAATGCTCAGGAAAATCCTCATAAGCCACCGGTTGCCTATCATATAAATAATATTTACCGATCAATACACTATCTGCGGTAAAAACTTCTGATGCCATTTGATACTGAAAGTTGGAAAGCTCCTTTTTAGAAGGAATTTTTCCCCATAGTCCAATATTAACACTACCGATAAATAGTATAAACAGCGCAAAAAGACCCAGAATACTCAAACCTATTTTTTTAAGTATTCCTTTTTTTCTGAATGTTTTACTAGACTTCTTTTTCATCATTGTTGCAAGTTCTAATATAAATTTAATCTTACCAAGTTTTAACAATACCTTAAATTTTGATGTGCTATTTTTGGGCAAAATTTCAACAATGAAGAACATTCTTTTTTTATTGGTATTGGCTACAAATATCACATTTGCCAACGATATGTTTTGGTCTAAAACTGGTCATAGGGTAGTGGGTGAAGTTGCCGAGCAACATTTGACCAAGAAAGCAAAAAAAGCGATCAACGATTTATTGGGAGGCGAAAGTTTAGCTGCCGTTGCCAATTTTGGAGATGAAATAAAATCTGACCGTGCCTATCGTAAATTTAACGCTTGGCATTACGTAAATATTCCTTTCGGTAAAACTTATGATGAAATAGAGAAAAGTGAGTACGGAGATCTTGTACAAGGAGTAAATACATGCGTAGAGATAATAAAAGATAAAAATAGTAGCAAAGAGGATAAAGCTTTTTACCTTAAATTTTTGGTGCACTTAATAGGTGATTTACACCAGCCAATGCATGTTGGTAGGGCAGAAGATAAAGGAGGTAATGATATACAGTTGCAGTGGTTTGGTAACGGAACCAATTTGCATAGGGTATGGGATTCTAATATGATAGATGAAAACGGAATGAGTTTTACCGAACTGGCGACCGAGTATCCTAAAATGTCTAAGGAGCAAGTAAAATTTCTACAGAGCGGTACTTTGCTTGATTGGGTCGAGGAATCTCATTTATTGGCAGAGAAAGTATATGCCTCAGTTGAGGTTGGTGAAAAATTAAGCTACCGTTATAGTTATGATTGGTGGCATACTGTAGAAGATCAGTTACAGAAGGGCGGCGTAAGGTTGGCTGCGGTTTTGAACAATACTTTTAAGTAATTTGCAATTATCGCTTAGATATTTTATTGCCGGTAATTTGTCGCTGTCTTGAACATCTAAATCGGTCTGTGTCACCTGATCGCAGTTTGGCATGTTTTGTAGCACGGCCTTTTACACGTTTACGCCACATTCTAAAACTACTTGGTTTCATTTCGCGACGCATAACTTCTATAGTTTCTTGCTCGCTAATATCAAATTGAAAAGTAATGGCCTCAAAGGGTGTTCGATCTTCCCATGCCATTTCTATTATACGGTCTAACTCTCTTTCTGTAAATTCTTTATTCATAGCTTGATAAAGGTACTACATGATATGATAAAGTAGAAATTTGTTCATATTTTATTGTAGCTCAACAAAGTGAAAGGATAGGGTAAAAAAACAAATCCGGATAATGTATGAAAACACCATCCGGAAGCTGTAAAATTATGATACTATATATAAGGTATAAAACTTACACCAAAACATTCTTTAATTCATTTCTATATTCAGACGGATTTTGCCCCGTAAATGCTTTGAACGATTTATTAAAATGAGAAAAGTTATTGAATCCGCATTCAAAACACACTTCGGTTATACTTAAAGGCTTTTCGGCCAAAAGTTTAGAAGCATGCACCAATCGATATTCATTTACAAACTGTACAAAGGTTTTATTGGTGATCTTTTTAAAATATCTACAGAAAGATGGTATGGTCATACTGACCATTGAAGAAATTTGCTCTAGGGTAATTTCTTCCCTAAAGTTATTCTTTACAAAATTGAAAACGATATTTATACGGTCGTTGTCCTTAACATCTGTTGCAAAAGAGAATCCTTCTGCGTTCAACAAACGCATATCGTCAGAATTTCCGAGGTCGTTCAATATATTAAGAATGGATAGTAAGCGTTGAAAGTCTGTTTGATATTCTAGTACTTCCATTTTATCACCAATCTTTCTTTTTGTTTTACCAGAGAAGGCAATACCACCACTTGCGCTATTGAACAGTTTTTCAATTTTCTTCATTTCTGGAATCTTAAAAAAATCTGTTCCAAGAAAATCGGTTTTCATTTGTACAACGGTTTCACTGGTATTACCGGTAAGGGCATCGGTAAACCCGCAATGTGGCAAATTACTACCTATTAATATAAGGTCTCCATTTGTATAATAAGATACATGACTACCAATCTGTCTTTTTCCAGAGCCGCCATTAACGTATACCAGTTCTAGTTCTGGGTGGTAATGCCAAAGGTTATTGCGGTTAATTCTATTCTCATCAAACTTTTGGTAAGTAAATGAATGGCCAAAATCGGGCTTTATGGCTTCAAATGTAGGTTTATGTTTTACCATGATAATTAGTGTTTGTAATATAAAATTAAACATCAAGATTTAGATGTTCTTTGCAAAATTAACTAAAATATGTGTAATCTTAACATAGGGGTAATAACGAGTATGTAAGTAGGTTAAAATAGAACATAAATTGGGAAAATATGATGTAGTAAGAGCTTTATAACGGCTGTATGTTTGTAGTGTAAATTATAATGAACCCGTAAAATAATTTATTATGAAAAACCTAGTAAAATTCACAACAGTTGTTGCCTTTATGTTCGCTACAGTAGCAGGCATGGCAAGAGAGCCAAAGTTAAACCTATTATCTGCAGGAAAAGCCAAGAGTGTGGTTTTAACGATGGATGCATCTTCTAACGGTGTACAGGTTAAGTTAATGGATTCTGATTTAAATGTAATTTATTCAGAGAAAATGGCACAGGGTCATTTTAGCAAGAAGTTAAATTTAAAAGATTTGACAGATGGTGTATACTTTCTATCTGCCGATGATAACATGACAAAATATTCATATACTATTGTTTTAGATAACAATGATGTGAAAATCGTAGAGGCTGATGAAGATATCAAGCCTTTCTTTAGAAAGACCGATAACATGATCTTCATGAACTATTTAAACTTAGACAAGTCTAAATTATCTATAAAGATATACGATACAGAAAGTAGAACAGTATTTACACAAGAAGTAGCAGACGAAATGATCGTTGAAAAAGCATTCAATTTCGCAGATGCTTTCCCAGGTACTTACACGGTAACAGTGAAGTCAGGTGGTAAAACATATACTGAAGAGTTTGTTGTTAATTAAGTTGATTTAAGTTGATTAAGAAGGGGACGGGAGCGTCCCCTTTTTTGTTTTCTATAATTTCAAATAGGAATATGCCCAGTACATAAGGGCAAATTGTAGCGGTAATCTAAGTAGCAATAACCATTTAGGGAAACCCGCACTTGCTTTTTCACTTGACAACATGTAAAAGTGTACTGATAAAAACACTGCCAACATAGCTATAATACCATAAATAGATAGGTTTTTCGTCTCTTTGAAAAACAACCCGACACCTAAGGCAACTTCGGCAATACCACTAAGTAGAACCAATGGCTTATGAAAAGGTAGGTAGCGTGGCATTATCCTTAAATAAACCTTAGGTTTTAAAAAATGCATAAAGCCGGCAAAAATGTAGATTGCCCCCATTACAAATAAATGCCAAGGATATATCATGGTTATGCCTTAGTATTTGCTGAAATCCAATTCATGATTTTCTCTTCAAGCAGCGCTAGTGGAACACAGCCAACTTCTAAAACCTTTTCATGAAAAACCTTTATGTCAAAATCTTTGCCCAAGTTAGCTTCCGCTTTAGCTCTAAGCTCCATAATTTTAAGTTGTCCTATTTTATAGGATAAGGCTTGACCAGGGTTTGCCATATATCTCTCGATTTCGGCGGTAATACTAGCTTCAGATTCTGCCTCGTTATCTAAGGAATACTGAATTGCTTTTTCCCTAGACCACCCTTTTGAGTGTAAACCGGTATCAACAACCAAACGAACCGCACGATGCATTTCTGCACCAAGCATACCAATATATTGGTATGGGTCGGTGTAAAGTCCTAATTCTTTACCTAAAGATTCGGTATATAATGCCCAGCCTTCGCCGTATGCACTGTACCATAACGTTTTTCTAAATTGAGGCAAGCTCTCATTTTCTTGGGTCAGCGAAATCTGAAAGTGATGACCAGGTATGGCTTCATGTAAAAACAGATCTTCATCGGAGTAAGTGTTGTACGACGTTACGTCTGGTATAGGCACATAAAAAATACCGGGTCTTGTACCATCTAAAGAACCGGGGTTGTATTCTGCACTGGCAGAGGCTTCTCTAAAAGCTTCGGTACGTCTAACCTCAAACGGAGTTTTAGGCTGTTTGCTGAACAAGGCGTTTACCTTTGGCATCATTTTTTTATGGATGTCGTTAAAATTTTCAATAACCTGTTGCGGTTCAGTAAAAGGCATTAATTCTTTTTTAGTACGCACTTCGTTGAAAAAAGCTTTTAAATCGCCTTTAAAGCCTACCTGTTTTTTAACGCTTTCCATTTCTGCACTAATTCTGGCAACTTCTTTTAAACCAATTTCATGAATTTCATCGGCTGTTAAGTTTGTCGTTGTGTACAATTTAATCTGATGTGCATAAAATGCATCACCATCAGGTATTCCTTGTATACCACTAGTTTCTCTACCCGCATTCATATATTCGGTAGCCATAAAATCATGTAAATCTTTATAGGCAGGGATTATTTTGTTATTGATGATGTTGGTATAAACTTCAGTAAGCCTTAGTTTGTCAGATTCAGAAAAATCTGCCGGAAAGTTTTTAATTGGAGAATAAAATAAGTTGTTTTCTAACTTGGCATCTGCAACACTGGCCAACTGTGGTAAAACTTTTTTGATCAGTGATTTGGGTAATACATTTTTTGCCTTTATACCTGCTTGCGTTTTGGTTTTAGCAGAACGAAGCCAAACGACATAATCTTCTAAACGCTTGCTCCAATTAACATAATCGTCGGTGGTTTTAAATGGTTGAGCACTGGTTCCGCCAGCTAATTGCCCCATCATTAAATTCATCGACCACATTTGATCTACAGGAGTATAATTTTCAAATGCAAGACCCTCTAAATTTATTTCACATTCCCATTTTAGAATAGCTTTTGACATCTGCTCACTTTCAGAAAGTTTTGCGTTATCAAATTTCTCTGCTCTCTCTAAATACATTTCATAATAGTTGACCAATTCTTTTTTATAAGCTTCCGATAAAAAATTGGGCAAAGTGTCATTGTACCTGTTATCTCCTTGAAAAGTAGCTGCTAGCGGATTCAATTTTAATCCGTCATCATAATAATGGGCCAATAGGGTTATAAACCCAACATTATGAATGGTTGGGTTCGTAGAAACCTCTCCGTTCGTTTTCAATTGTGCTTGGGTATGTAGCCCAGTAATCAAGGCAAATGCTATAAATATCTTTTTCATTAAAAGTGTATTAAAATTAAGATAGGTATTTCTTGAACCTGTCCTTTTTATATTGAGGTACAGCTTCGTTGGTCATGAACAGTTCAAGCAAATCTTGTGATTTATTTTTTGCGAACATTAGTTCATAAAATTGTTGTGTGGTAAAGGTATTTTGAGATTGTTCTACTAGTGTTATGTTATCACCCGAAACAACATGGCCTTCTTCCAGTATTTTGACATAAGTACCGGGGTGATTATGATCAATAAATTCTTTTAATATTTTTTGTGTTCCAAATCTTATACCAAGTTTATAGCAAGGCTCACGTGGTTGAGAAACTTGTACAATGGCTTTTCCAATTTTGTAAATGTCCCCAACTCGTATTTTAGATTCATCAAGTCCTTCTACGGTTAAATTTTCACCGAACATGCCCCAATCCCATTTCAAATCTGGGTAAAGATTTTTCCAGTAATCATAGTAATCGGCAGAAAAAAGGTAGCATGCTTTATTGGTTCCTCCATGATGAATGCGGTCTATGATGGTATCATCTTTTACGTAATTTTCGGTTAAAAATAAACCAGTTGATGTAGGGTATTTAAAGATACCGGTTTGCTCTTCAGCACCGTTCCATTCAAAAGTAACCGGGTCTCCTAAATTCGTAGAAATCACCTTCATGCGGTGAAGATAAAAAAAGCACTAGTATTTATAGTAAAAGCTTTACCTAAAGTTGACCAATCTGTTATTAAATTGGTTGAAATTAGGTTGTATAAATGGGGTACTAGTGATTTTCTTTCAAATTATTGACAAATTCTTAAAAGGTTGTTGGTATTATGATGTTGGTATTAATAAAAGAAGAGCCACTACATTTTTTGTAGTGGCTCTTCTAAAAAATTATAGGAAAAGGAACTTACTTCACCATCTCGTAGCTACGCTTAATAAACTCCGTTAAAGCTTTACCTTTAAGTAAGCCTTTAGATAACTTCGCCAAATCTAATGACTGATTGATCAATCGCTCTTTTTTCTTTGCAGTCTTTGTGTTTAGAAACTCACTAACCAATGGGTGGTTTGTATTAACGATTAGGTTGTACATTTCTGGCATGGCACCCATACCGAACAAACCACCGCCACCGCCGGTCTGTTGCATTTCTTTCATACGACGCATAAACTCAGGCTCGGTAATGGTAAACGGAGAAGAGTCGCTGTCCATTGCTTCTAACTGAACGGTGAAGCTTTTATCTGTAATAGCTTCTTCCAATTCTTTTTTCAAAGTCTCTTTTTCTTCATCAGATAGTTTAGAAATTTGGGTTTCCTCTTTCTGTATCAACTTATCTATATGGTCTGCATCTACACGAGCAAATGATATGTTCTCTTTAGAGCCTTCCAACTTTTGCATTAAGTGACCAATAATTGGTGAGTCTAATAACAGCACTTCATAACCTTTAGCTTTTGCGGTTTCAATGTAGCTGTGCTGCGCCTCTTTATCAGATGCATAGAGAATTATAGTTTTTCCGTCTTTATCTGTCTGCGTGTCCTTAATTTTTTCCAGTAACTCGTCATAAGTAAAGTAAGCACCATCTACGGTAGGGTATAGTGCAAACTTATCTGCTTTGTCAAAGAATTTATCTTCAGAAAGCATACCGTACTCGATCACGATTTTAATATCGTTCCATTTTGCTTCAAAATCTTCTCTGTTGTTCTTGAATAAAGAATTTAGTTTATCGGCAACTTTTCTGGTGATATAAGACGAAATTTTCTTTACCGCACCATCTGCCTGTAAGTACGAACGAGAAACGTTCAAAGGAATATCTGGTGAATCTATAACACCACGTAACATGGTCAAGAATTCTGGTACAATACCTTCAACATTGTCTGTGACAAAAACTTGATTTTGGTATAATTGAATCTTGTCTTTTTGAACATTTAAGTCGTTCGTTAACTTAGGGAAGTACAAAATACCCGTTAAGTTAAAAGGGTAATCAACATTTAAATGGATGTTGAATAATGGCTCTTCAAACTGCATTGGGTAAAGTTCTCTATAGAACTCTTGGTAATCTTTAGCCTCTAATTCAGCAGGTTGCTTTGTCCACGCCGGGTTAGGATTGTTGATGATGTTGTCTACCTCTTTTGTAGGTGTAGGATCCTCTTCTTTAGCATCTTCTGGTTTAGGCAAAGTTTCAGTCTTCATTCCAAATTTGATCGGAATAGGCATGAACTTGTTATACTTACTTAATAACTCGTTTATTTTACCATCTTCTAAAAATTCGGTAGAATCATCTGCGATATGTAGTATAATTTCGGTTCCTCGCGTTTCTTTTTCCGCTGGCTCCATAACAAACTCAGGAGAACCGTCACAAGACCAATGTACCGCTGGTTCATCTTTATAACTCTTTGTAATGATCTCTACTTTATGGGCAACCATAAATGCAGAATAGAAACCTAGACCAAAATGACCAATGATACCAGAGTCTTTTGCAGAGTCTTCATATTTGTTCAAAAACTCTTCAGCCCCTGAAAAGGCTACCTCATTAATATATTTTTTTACTTCTTCCTCTGTCATACCAAGACCTTGGTCAATGATATGTAGTTTCTTACCTTCCTTATCTGTTTTAACTTCTATGATAGGATTGCCATACTCAACTTTGGCTTCACCTATTGTGGTAAGGTGTTTTAATTTTAGGGTTGCATCTGTTGCGTTAGAAATTAATTCTCTAAGAAAAATTTCATGATCACTGTATAAAAATTTCTTGATCAGTGGAAAAATGTTGTCTACCGACACATTAATTTTACCTGTTGCCATTTTTTATATGTTTTATGCCACATTCAGTGTGGCCATTGTTAATTATTAGTTGTCTGCGTAAAGACAAAAAAAATACCATAGTAGGTAAGAGTGACAAACTGACAGTAATATAGGCGTAAAAGTTTAACAAATATTTTTGTTTAATAATAATGATAAAAAGTTAAACATAATGTATATTTGTATTGTGATTATGAAGAATTGCTATGAAAAAGAATTTCAAGCATAATCACTTGTTGATTATTTATTGGTTAGGTTGATTAGAAACGTGCTATCGCCCGATAGCACGTTTTTATTAAATAAAAGCTAATGTTTTATAAAAACTTCTAACTATTATATCTGCATCGTACCTTTTAATAAAATATATTAGATATGCCTGCTAAAGCTAAAAAAGTAACTAAAGATTCTATTATTTCTATGTTTATGGACTATGTGTTAGAGCATGAGCAGTTTCCTAAAACGGTATATAAATTCTGTAAAGAAAATGCTATTAAAGAGTCCGATTTTTATTTGTACTTCGGTTCTATCGAAACTTTAAAAAAGGGAATATGGAATGTCTTTTATGAGAATACAGTCAATGTTATTCATAAAAATGTAGAATACAACGGCTTTACCAATAGAGATAAAATGCTCACATTCTTTTATACTTTTTTTGAGGTTTTGACTTTAAATAGAAGTTATGTATTGTTCGTAATGGAATATTCAAATAGTCCATTAAAGAATTTAGAACAGTTAAAGGGACTTAGAAAAAATGTGAAGGATTTTGCCAAAAGTTTAATCTCAGATGGTAATCAGGAAAAGAATTTAAAGATAACAAAACATAATCCGCAATTGTTTTCAGAAGGGGCTTGGTTGCAGACGTTGTTCTTGTTGAATTTTTGGAAGTCAGATGAGTCTGCTTCATTTGAAAAAACAGATGTAGCAATTGAAAAATCGGTCAATACCATTTTTGATGTATTTGATAATACGCCATTAGAAAATATTCTAGATTTCGGAAAGTTTCTGTACAAAGAAAAATTTGCCTAAACTAAGCTAAAGGCTATGAAGACACTTGATAAAATACCTACCGGAAAAATAGAACGTGCCAGTAAATTGGTTAAAACCGGTGCTAAAATAGGAGGTAATTATGCCAAATATTTCGGCAAAAAAATTATCAATCCAGAAACTACAAAAGACGAACTGAACGAAGATAATGCCGCAGATATTTATGACGGCTTAAAATCTTTGAAAGGTAGTGCATTGAAAGTAGCTCAAATGTTGAGTATGGAAAAGAACCTGCTACCCAATGCCTATGTAGAGAAGTTTTCGTTATCACAATTTTCAGTTCCCCCTTTATCTGCACCCTTGGTAAGAAAAACATTTAAGAAATACCTAGATAAATATCCTGAAGAAGTTTTTGATACTTTCGATAAAGACTCCATAAATGCAGCAAGTATTGGGCAGGTACATAGGGCTACAAAAAATGGAAAAACGTTAGCGGTTAAAATTCAATACCCAGGTGTGGCGCAAAGTATAAGTAGCGATTTAGCTATAGTGAAGCCAATTGCTATTCGAATGTTCAATTTACAAGGAAAGGATTCTGACAAATATTTTAAAGAAGTTGAGAATAAACTCGTAGAAGAGACAGATTATGTTTTGGAGGTTGCGCAAAGTAAAGAAATTACAGAAGCGTGCAGGGTGATACCTAATATTAATTTTCCCCAGTATTATACAGACTTGTCCAGCGAACGAATTATTACCATGGATTGGATGTTAGGTAAGCACCTTAGTGAGTTTACCAAGACCAACTTTTCACAAGAAACTGGAAATAAGCTGGGGCAAGCCTTATGGGATTTTTATATGTTTCAAATCCATGGACTTAAAAAAGTACACGCAGATCCACATCCGGGCAATTTTCTGGTAAATGATGCCGATGAGCTTATTGCTATTGATTTTGGATGTATAAAAGAAGTGCCCGATAGTTTCTATGTGCCTTATTTTGAATTGGCAAAACCTGAAAATATTTCCAACGATAAAATATTCACCGAAAAGTTATATCAATTGGAAATATTAATGCCAACGGATAGTGCTGAAGAAATTTTATTTTTTAAAACGATATTCCACCAATTGTTAAGTTTGTTTACATCACCTTTTCACAAAGAGGAATTCAATTTTGGTGATGAGGTTTTCTGGGGTAAAATTGCAGATTTGGGAGAACAGTTTTCTTCAGATAAGCAAATAAGAAAAATGAACGGTAACAGGGGGTCGAAGCATTTTTTATATATGAACCGTACCTTTTTTGGACTATACAATCTACTACACGATCTAAGGGCAAATATAAAAGTCGATAATTTCAAGCAATACCTAAGCTGATTACTAACTATCTTGTTGTCAGTGTTTGTTACATTTTTAAGGTGAATTCTTAATAGTTGTTTATATTGCAACACTAATTCTTCCTGAAGTTATCAGGATTAAAAAATTACTATGTATAATTCAAAAATAATTGGCTTAGGTCATTATGTACCTGAAAATGTGGTGACGAATGACGATTTGTCTAAGGTTATGGATACAAACGATGCTTGGATCCAAGAAAGAACCGGTATCAAAGAAAGAAGACATGTGGTTAAGGGAGATGGTGATACTACAACTACAATGGGTGTAAAGGCGGCGAAGGTTGCCATAGAAAGAGCGGGTATAGATAAAGATGATATTGATTTTATAGTCTTTGCCACTTTAAGTCCCGATTACTATTTTCCTGGTCCGGGTGTTTTAGTGCAAAGAGATTTAGGAATTAAGACCGTAGGAGCATTAGACGTACGTAACCAATGTTCTGGCTTCGTTTATGCAATTTCAATAGCAGACCAATATATAAAAACTGGCATGTACAAAAATGTACTGGTCATTGGTTCAGAACTGCACTCTCATGGTTTGGATATGACAACTAGGGGTAGAAGCGTATCTGTAATTTTCGGAGATGGTGCAGGTGCAGCCGTACTTACCAGAGAAGAAGACACAACTAAAGGTATTTTGTCTACACATTTACATTCAGAAGGTCAGCACGCAGAAGAACTTTCGTTGATAGCGCCAGGTATGGGTAATAGATGGGTTACCGATATTATGGAAGATAATGATCCTAATGATGAATCTTACTTTCCGTACATGAACGGACAGTTTGTGTTCAAGAATGCTGTGGTTCGTTTCAGTGAGGTTATAGTAGAAGGCCTAGAAAAGAATAAATTGAATGCAACAGATATTGATCTATTGGTGCCTCACCAAGCTAATTTGAGAATATCTCAGTTTATTCAAAAGAAATTTCAATTAAACGATGACCAAGTTTTCAATAATATTATGAAATATGGTAATACTACTGCTGCATCTATTCCTATTGCACTTACAGAGGCATGGGAAGCAGGTAAGGTAAAAAGTGGCGATTTAGTAGTATTGGCTGCATTTGGTAGTGGTTTTACCTGGGGCAGTGTCATCATAAGATGGTAAAATAAAGCACCCATAGATTATGACTATGGGTGCTATATAGTTTTACCTAATAAGAAAAACCAACCAATCTTCAATATTAAATATCACTATACATAGTAATAGACGTATTTAACTTTCAATTGTTACTGAAGGTGAGCAATTCTATTGTGTTAAATTATAGGTTAGGATAAAAATTAATTTTTTAGAGGTAAGCTTTAAAAGAAGAAACCCGGACATTCCAAAATAAATTGGAAGCCGGGCTTCAAATGCTGATAGGCTATACTAAACACTAACCATTAACTATAAACATATAGCGTTACCAACAATATTTTTATACTCGTAAGAGTAATTAACTTTACTAATAGACGAAATATTGCCTAAATAGTTACATATATGTATACTTTTAACATTTTTTTATTATGAAAAAGACCCTGGTATTCGGTGCCTCCTTAAAACCAAATCGATATAGCAATTTAGCAATACATAGACTGGTAGATTCGGGGGTGGAAACCTTAGCTTTTGGATTAAGAGAAGGAAAGGTTTCAGGAGTCAATATCAGTAATAAGTTAGACAAAATTAATGATATTCATACAATAACCCTATATATTAACCCAAAAAGACAAGAAGAATATTATAATAAAATTGTTTCCCTAGCTCCTAAAAGGGTCATTTTTAACCCGGGAACAGAAAATCCTGAGTTATATAATATATTGAAAAACAACAACATAGAAGTTGAAGTTGCTTGTACGCTAGTCCTTTTGAGTACCGGTCAATATTAAGCAATGTCACCAATACTTGGTGATGTATTTTTCTTACGAATTAACCATAATCCTACAAAGGTTAGTAGTCCGTTTAATGGTAAAAGTTCGTAGCCAAATACGTAGCCACCTAAATATTCAACCGGTAATTTTGCCAAAAGTAGAATAATGGACACGCAAACCAGGGCAACTACCCAAACGTATTTGTCTTTTACTTGATGCTTTGTGAAAATCCCGAAAGAGAACAAACCTAATAATGGGCCATAGGTATAAGATGCTACGGTAAGTAAGCCGTCTATAACATTCCTATCCAGAATATATTTAAATGAGATTACCACAATTATTAGCAGTACGCTCATGCCGATATGTGTAAATCTACGAGTCTTTTTGGCAACTGATTCCGGTTTCTTTTCGGTGTTCAGAAAATCTACACAAAAAGAGGTGGTCAGGGAGGTAAGTGCGCTATCTGCGCTACTATACGCCGCTGCAATTAGCCCTAACATAAAAGTAACGGCAACCGTAATGCCCAAACCGCTGTTCAATGCAATTTCAGGAAACAATAAATCAGACTTTGGCGTACCGTCCATGAGTGGTATGGCAATATTATAGGTATCTGCATAGATAAAAAGTAATGCTCCTAGAAGCATGAATACGAAAGTTACAATAACTAGAACAATGCTAAAACTTACCATGTTCTTTTGCGCTTCACCTAAGTTTCTGCAGGTAAGGTTTTTTTGCATCATATCTTGATCAAGTCCGGTCATACAAATGGTAATGAACATACCGCCGAGAAAAGATTTTAATAAATGATTTTTAGAAGATAAATCGTCAGTAAAAAAGGTCTTGCTGTATTGCCCTAATTCCGGGGAGTTTAAAAACTCGATAAATGTCCAATCCATTTTATCCAGAATAAAATAAATGGAAAGACCTACCGAAATCAACATAAATAGCGTTTGTAAGGTATCTGTCCAAACGATTGTTTTTATTCCTCCTTTAAAAGTATAGATCCAAATAAGCAGTATAGAAAGAATAACCGTTATTTCAAAAGGAACGTTCCAAGCATCAAAAACAAACTGTTGAAGTACAATTGCTACCAAGAATAATCTAAAAGCAGCACCAAGAACTCTAGAGATGAAAAATGAAACAGCACCTACCTTGTAACTCACAAAGCCGAATCTATTATCTAAGTATTCATAAATAGAAGTTACATTCTGTTTGTAATATATTGGAAGAAGTATAAAAGCGGTAACCAAGTATCCCAGAAAATATCCAAAAACCACCTGCAGATAGCTGAACTGCGAAGTTTCCACCCAGCCGGGCACAGAGATAAAGGTTACACCAGATAGAGAAGCGCCTATCATACCAAAAGCCACCAAGTACCATGGAGATTGCTTTCCAGCTTTAAAAAAATCTTCGTTAGAATCGTTTCTCCCTGTAAAATAGGAAATGATCAAGAGTAATACGAAATAACCCGAAATAAGCAAAAGAATGTGCGAGGCGTTCATGAATTCTAATTTGCCGGCAAATTACAAAAAGTTGAAAGAGGAATTATCAAGAGGTGTTATCTTAAAGCAAATGGGCTATCTTAAAATATTTAATAACATGATGTTGATAAGGGTTATATGATGGTATGTTAAATTTTAAGAAAACTATACCATACCCTTAATAAGTTTAATCGTAAATTTATGGCGATATTTAACTATGGATTTTTCGTCTAAATTATTGGAAAATGCAGTTTACGAGGTCTCGCAATTACCGGGTATTGGTAAGCGTACGGCTTTACGTTTGGTGCTTCATTTATTAAAACAGCCAGAACAGCGAACCAATAATTTGGCTACATCACTAGTAGATTTAAGAAGTAAAATACAGTTTTGTGAAAACTGTCATAATATATCCGATACGGCACTGTGCGAAATTTGCGCCAATGCGAAAAGAGATGATTCTCTGGTATGTGTTGTAGAGGATATTAGAGATGTAATGGCTATAGAAAATACTGGGCAATTTAGAGGTAAGTATCATGTACTTGGCGGTAAAATATCACCAATGGAAGGTGTAGGGCCTCAAAATTTGAAAATTGGAAGCTTGGTAGATAAAGTAAAGAGCGGCGTAATAAAGGAGCTTATTTTTGCGTTGAGTTCTACCATGGAGGGTGATACCACTAATTTTTATATTTTTAGACAGATAGAAGGTCTTGATGTTAAAACTTCTACAATTGCAAGAGGTATAGCGGTTGGTGATGAACTGGAATATGCAGATGAGGTAACCTTGGGGAGGAGTATTTTGAACAGAGTACCTTTTGAAGGTTCGCTACGGCAAGATTAACTCTTGATTTTTAGTTAAGTATCAATAAAAAGGTATTTATTTTATTATTTTTGTAAATATTACAAACAAAACAAGCATTAAATTATCGATATGTCAAAATTTGAATTGAAACTACCACGAATGGGAGAGAGTGTTGCAGAGGCAACATTAACGTCATGGTTGAAAGAGGTAGGTGATACGATTGAGATGGACGAGCCCATTTTCGAAATTGCAACAGATAAGGTTGACAGTGAAGTGCCAAGCGAGGTAGATGGCGTTTTAATTGAAAAATGTTTTAATGTTGATGATGTTGTAGAAGTTGGGCAAACCGTAGCTATAATTCAGGTTGGTGATGATGTTGATGTTACTGAACCTGAGCAAACGGTAAAACATGTTGAAGAAGAGGAAGAACCTGTATTGCAAGAAATGGTCTCTGCTGCTGAATCTGCAGTTATGCATGCCAGAGCACAAACATCGGTAGCGCAATTGAACGGAACTTCAGATCGCTTTTATTCTCCATTGGTAAAGAATATAGCGAGGCAAGAAGGTATTTCTTTTGATGAATTGGAGACGATTACAGGTACCGGAAAGGACGGAAGGGTTACAAAAGATGATATTTTAAACTATGTAAAAAAAGGAGGTAGTACCTCGGTAGAAAAAACCACGGCACCAAAAACTGCGGCTGTTCAAGAACGTGTAGCTGTATCGCAAAAAGTGGCTACACCAGAAAAGGTAGCTGCCCCTGTAAAAGAAGAAGCACCGGCACCTTCTGTTTCCGCAAAGGCTGCACCTGCTGCTGCAAAAGAAGCGCCAGTTCAAGAAAAACCTAAAACACAGATTTCTCGTGGAGATGAAGTAATACCAATGACGAGAATGGGCAAGCTAATTGCCAAGCATATGACAGATAGTGTTTCAACATCTGCACATGTACAGAGTTTTATTGAGGTAGACGTAACAAATATTGTTACTTGGAGAAATAAAATAAAAGACGTTTTCTTTAAAAGGGAAGGTGAGAAATTTACGTACACGCCAATTTTTATGGAAGCTGTTGCCAAGGCTTTGAAGAAGTATCCTATGATGAATATATCGGTAGACGGTGATAGCGTAATTAAAAAGAAAAATATTAATATAGGTATGGCAGCTGCCTTACCAGATGGTAATTTAATTGTTCCGGTGATAAAAAATGCAGATCAATTGAACCTTACCGGGTTGGCTAAGGTCGTAAATGATTTAGCTGATCGCTCTAGAAATAATGATTTAAAGCCCGATGAGGTTCAAGGTGGTACATATACGGTTACTAACGTAGGTACATTTGGTAGTGTTTTTGGAACTCCAATAATCAATCAGCCTCAAGTAGGTATTTTAGCATTGGGCGCAATTAGAAAAATACCGTCGGTAATAGAAACGGCAGAAGGAGATGTAATAGCCGTTCGTAGTAAAATGTATTTGTCCCACAGTTATGACCATAGGGTGGTTAACGGTGCGCTAGGTAGTATGTTCGCTAAAGCGGTAGCTGATTATCTAGAGAATTGGGATGTGAATAGAGAAGTATAAGTATCTAAATTTTAAAATTAATAGCGCCTCGTTATACTCTTATAGCGGGGTGTTTTGTTGTTTATAATGTTGATTTATAGAGAGTTATGCCTTTAAATAAAAATTTATCAATGCTAACTTTATGTGCCTAAAAAACGAAAAGGTATATTTGTTAAAAGTAGAACTCGTATGGAATTAAAGCTTACCAGACCCATTTGTTTCTTTGACTTGGAGACAACAGGTGTAAATGTGGCAAAAGATCGTATTGTTGAAATTGCAATATTAAAAGTATACCCTAATGGGAATAAGGAGAGTAAAACATGGCTGGTAAATCCGGAAATGACAATACCCGAAGAGGTTATTGCCGTTCATGGTATTACAAATGAAAAAGTGGCTAATGAGCCAACATTTAAAGAGCTATCCAAAGAAATATATAAAATGATCAAGGATAGCGACCTTGGTGGTTTTAATTCAGATAGGTTTGATATTCCTTTGCTTGCAGAAGAGCTATTGCGGGCAGGCATTGATTTTGATATGAAAAACACGGTATCCGTTGATGTGCAGACCATTTTTCATAAAATGGAAAAACGTACCCTAGAAGCTGCTTATAAGTTCTATTGTGATAAAGACCTTACCGATGCACATAGTGCGGCAGCAGATACCAATGCTACATATGAAGTATTGCTCTCGCAATTGGACAGGTATCCCGATTTGGAGAATAATATTAAGAAATTATCGGAGTTTTCAAGAAGAAAGCAATCGGTAGATTTCGCAGGTTTTATTGCGTTAGATGAAAATGGGGAAGAAATATTTGCATTTGGTAAGCATAAGGGCAAAAAAGTACATGACGTATTAGAAAATGAACCGGGCTATTTTGGTTGGATGTTGAATGCAGATTTTCCGTTATATACCAAAAAAATACTCACGCAAATCAAGTTAAGTAAATTGAATAACAAGCTGAGTTGATATGCGTACCCTTGTCGTAATTTTTTTATGTGTCTTTTGTGCTGGTCATGCTCAAGAGGTGCTGGTTGAAGGGCATGTATTGGACGAAAAATCAAAAACCCCAGTACCTTATGCTAATGTTAGTTTTTTAAAAACCCTAAAGGGAACCTCTAGTGATGAAGAGGGGTATTTTTATATTGATGTTCCAGAATCTTATTTAGAACGGCAAGTACATATTTCTGCACTAGGTTTCAAAGACACTATTGTACCAGCTAAGATTATTTCTCAAAAGAAAAAAATACATCTTAAAGAAGAAACTTTTGAACTAGAGGAAGTAGTTGTGTCACAAAGCTTAGGAGACTCACAGGTATTGAACCCGGTAAGTTCTTATAGTATAAAAAGTGGATTTTCATCGGCTGATACCCCTTGGGTGTTGGCATTGTATTTTCCTAATCTGGGTGCGGCCAAAAAATTTATAGAGAAAATAACCATACACGTTCAGCAGAATAGTAAATTTAAAAGAGCATCGTCCAAGTTTAGGCTACGTGTATATGATGTGGATAAGGAAACACGAAATCCAACCCACGATCTAATTCGCAAAAGTATTATTTTAGAGAGTTCTGCAACAGAGGATTTTGTTTCAATTGATCTCTCTAGTATGAATATTAAAATGCCAGATGAAGGAGTCTATATTGGTTTAGAGTGGTTGTTTCTACCATATAATTGGTATACAAATACCTACAAACATGCTATTACGAATAAAAAAGTGATTGAAGATAGGTTTGCGCCTACATTTGCTGCAGTATATCAAAAGAACCAAAATTTTAAAACAATGGTTTATGGTATGGGAGAATGGAGTGATTTTGCGATTAAAGCGCCAGGTAACAATGAGAATTTAATACCGGCGGTAAGTTTAAAATTGTCGAAGAAAAGATAAATTGATATGAAGATTATATGCATAGGCAGAAATTATACTGCACATATTAATGAACTTGAAAATGAAAAACCAGAAGAACCGGTTGTTTTTATTAAACCAGATTCATCGGTATTGCCAAAACAACAGGATTTTTATATTCCAGAATTTTCAAATGATGTGCATTATGAAGTTGAGGTTTTGGTGAAAATAAAGAAAGTAGGGAAGCATATCAGTAAAGAGTTTGCTCCAACATACTACGATGAAGTTGGGTTGGGTATTGATTTTACGGCAAGAGATTTACAATCTAAACTAAAAGAAAAAGGTTTGCCTTGGGAAAAAGCTAAAGGTTTTGATGGCGCTGCAGTTATAGGGGAGTGGTTACCAAAAACGGACTTTAAAGATATTAATGACTTGAATTTTAAGTTGGTAAAAAATAATGAGATAGTTCAGGAAGGTAATACTAGTTTAATGCTTTGGAAGATTGATGAAATTATTGCCTATGTTTCAACATTCTTTATGTTGAAAAAAGGCGATATTATTTTTACAGGAACTCCTGCCGGTGTTGGCAAAATAAGTCCAAATGACTATCTTTCGGGGAGTTTGGAAGATAAAGAACTTTTTACCTTAAAAATTAAATAATGATTTATAACCTTGATAAGATTAATGAGATGGCAGAAGGAGATCAGGATTTTATAAATTCTGTTATTTCTGTTTTTTTGGAAGAAGTGCCCGAGGATTTAGAAGCCTTAGAAAATGCATTGCAAGCCAAAGACCACGACCAAGTATACAAACTTGCCCATAAAATTAAACCTAATGTAGATTTATTGGGTATGGAGCAAACACGAGCTATAGCTTTAGAAATTGAGACATTAGGTAAGCAAGAGGCAAATATGACAGAGATAGAAACAAAGTTTCCTTTGCTAAAGACCGACATCAATCAAGTTGTGGCAGAATTAAAAAATGACTTCCATTTATAATGCTTGCAGAAATTATTACTATTGGCGATGAGATTCTCATTGGTCAAGTTATTGATACCAATTCGGCATTTATAGGAAAAGAGCTTAATAAAATTGGTATTTCGGTATATCAAATAACATCGATACCAGATGAGCGTGTTCATATGTTGAACGCTTTTAAAGAAGCATCTGAGCGTGTGGATGTTGTAATAATCACCGGTGGGCTTGGTCCAACAAAAGATGATATCACCAAACATACATTATGTGAGTTTTTCAATGATGAACTTATTGAGAACAAACAAGTTTTGGCGCATGTTGAAGAGCTTTTCGCAAAATATATAAGTAATACACCAATTTCCGATATTAATAGAATGCAAGCTTTGGTGCCTAGTAAGGCCGAGGTTTTGCATAATGCCAACGGTACCGCACCAGGTATGTTGATGAGAAAAGGAGAGGTAACATTTGTGTCGTTGCCGGGAGTACCTTTTGAGATGAAGCATTTATTGAAATCATCGGTAATACCCAAGTTGGTAAACTATTACAAGCGACCACATATAATGCATAGAACAATTGTAACCTATGGTATGGGTGAAAGTGCTATTGCAAAACGAATAGAAGCATGGGAAAATGCATTGCCTTCTAATATAAAGTTGGCATATTTACCCAGTTTAGGTAAAGTTAGGCTTCGTTTATCTGGTAAATCGGTCGACTATGACGAGTTGGTCACCGCGATGAATCTACAGAGTGAAAAGCTGTTTCCGTTGATTGAGGATATTGTATATGGTTTAGAAGATGATCAAAGTCTAGAAGAAATAGTAGCTAAATTGTTGATCGATAAAAGTTTGACGCTTTCTACGGCTGAAAGTTTTACAGGTGGTATGATCGCAGAGAAACTAACTTCGTTACCTGGGGCATCTGGCTATTTTAAGGGGAGTGTGGTCAGTTATGCTACAGAAGCCAAAATAAATGTATTAAAAGTTCCTGCAGAATTGGTCGATAAACATTCAGTCGTAAGTGCAGAAGTTGCGACCGCAATGGCAAAAGGAGCCAAAAAACTAATGAAAACCGATTTCGCAATTGCTACTACGGGTAATGCCGGCCCAACAAAAGGAGACTCAAATGCAGAGGTAGGAACGGTATTTATTGCAGTGGAAGGACCAACATCACAATTTGTACAAGAATTTCAAATGGGAAGCACAAGAGAACGCGTTGTGGAAAAGTCTGTAAATAAGGCATTTGAGCTGCTTCAAAAAGAAATTTTAAAAATGTGAACTTTATTGTTGTTGGAACGATAAAAAAGATATAAATTTGCACCCTGTTTAAAAGAAAAAGTCAGCACGATGTCAAAAGTTTGTGAAATTACGGGAAAGAAGGCGATGTTTGGAAACAATGTTTCGTTTTCAATTAATAAGACAAGAAGAAGATTTGATGTAAATCTTTCTAAGAAGCGTTTTTACATTCCAGAAGAAGACCGTTGGATAACACTTAAAGTTTCTACAAGAGCTTTAAAGAGTATCAATAAGAAAGGTATATCTGCTGTTTTAAAAGAAGCAAAAGCAAAAGGATTCGTAATTAAGTAATCTGGAAAATAGAGCGTTAAGATGGCAAAGAAAGGCAATAGAATACAAGTTATATTAGAGTGTACTGAGCACAAAGAATCTGGTCAACCAGGTACTTCAAGATACATCACTACTAAGAACAAGAAGAATACTCCTGAGAGATTGGAAATTAAAAAATTCAATCCTATTCTTAAGAGAATGACCGTTCATAAAGAAATTAAATAGATTTTCATTTTAAGAGAATCACAAAAAAATATAAGTCATGGCTAAGAAGACCGTAGCAAGTTTACAGACAAGTTCTAAAAGATTGACAAAAGCTATAAAAATGGTTAAGTCACCAAAATCGGGTGCTTACGTTTTTGTTGAGCAAGTAATGCCACCAGAATTGGTAGATGCTTGGATAGCTAAGAAATAAGAATTATAACTTTTAGTAGTTATTGAGCCCCTTTCCTACGAAAGGGGCTTTTTAATTTTTATATTTGAACAACTATTTGATGAACAATGAGCTTATTTAAAAAAATATTTTCTTCCCAGAAAAAAGAAACCTTGGATAAAGGTTTGGAAAAAACCAAAACCAGCTTTTTTTCTAAATTAGGTAAAGCGGTAGCCGGTAAGTCAAAAGTAGATGATGATGTATTGGATAATCTTGAAGAAGTACTGGTGTCTTCAGATGTAGGTGTAGATACTACTTTAAAGATTATAGAAAGAATAGAAGCTAGGGTAGCACGTGATAAATATGTTGGTACAGATGAATTAAATGCAATTCTAAGAGCTGAAATTGCAGGGCTTTTATCTGAAACCAATGATGGTGATGTTTCCGATATTCAAATACCAAAAGATAAAAAGCCGTATGTAATTATGGTTGTAGGGGTAAACGGTGTAGGTAAGACTACTACTATTGGTAAGTTGGCACATCGTTTCAAAAATCAAGGATTAAAAGTTGTTCTTGGTGCAGCAGATACTTTTAGAGCTGCGGCAATTGATCAATTGCAGGTTTGGGCAGACCGCGTAGATGTTCCTATTGTAAAACAACAAATGGGCAGTGATCCAGCTTCTGTCGCCTTTGACACCCTTAGTTCTGCCGTAACTCAAGATGCAGACGTTGTAATTATAGATACTGCTGGGCGTTTGCATAACAAGGTGAATCTAATGAACGAATTGACCAAGGTTAAACGTGTTATGCAAAAAGTAGTGGAAGAAACTCCGCATGAGGTATTATTGGTTTTAGATGGTTCTACCGGTCAAAATGCCTTTGAACAAGCTAAACAGTTTACTAAAGCCACTGAGGTAACCGCTTTGGCGATTACCAAATTAGATGGTACAGCAAAAGGTGGTGTGGTAATCGGTATTTCCGATCAATTTAAAATTCCGGTAAAGTATATAGGTGTAGGTGAAGGTATTGAAGATTTACAGGCGTTTAATAAGCACGAGTTTGTAGATTCATTCTTTAAAATTTAAAGTTGAGATATTTATACTGCATACTTTCTTTTTTTATATGTAGTTTGAGTTGGGGGCAAATGCTGCACCCAAAAGCTAGTCCTTTTTCTAAGTTAGAGCAAGATGTAGGGCTTTCAAAAATAACGGTTGAGTATTCAAGACCATCTGCAAAAGGTCGTACATTGTTCGGTAATCAACCCAATGGAGAACCTGGCTTAGTGCCTTATGGTCGTATTTGGCGCGTTGGTGCAAACGAATCTACCAAAATTACATTTAGTAACGATGTATTGGTTGGTGGGTATCCCTTAGCAAAAGGTACTTATGCGCTTTATGCGTTTCCAGAAGAGAAGTTATGGGAAATTGTATTTCATAAAAACACCTCGCATTGGGGAGATGGTAGGGATAATTATAATGCAGACGAAGATGCACTTAGAATTACTGTTGAACCTTCAACTATATCTGGTTTTCAAGAAAGTTTTTTGATATCGTTCGATGATATAGACCATAACGGAACATATATGAAATGGAACTGGGGTACTACTCAAATTTCTATTCCCATTCATTTTGATACCAAAGCAATTATGGCCGTTCAAATAGCTGAAAAACTTTCAACTTCCCCTACGGCACAAACATATTATGAGATTGCTAGATATTATCAAGAGCAGAATATAAACCGTGCAGAGGCATTAACGTTAGTTGATAAAGCTATTGAATTAGGTGGAGATACATATTACTTTCATAGAGTTCGTTCTTTAATTTTAGCGGATTTAAAAAATTATGAAGAAGCAATACGTGCGGCTAAAATTTCTATGAAGTTAGTGGAGAAGGAGGGTAAAGACGAATTTGTACGTCTAAACAAAAATAATATTGATCGTTGGATAACAACCATGACAAATAAAAACTAGGGTTATGAAAAAGCTTCTTTTGTTATTGGCACTTGTAATGTTGGGTGCTTGTAAGACCGATCAAGATGTAAAAAAGAAAGATGAAGTTATTCTTTGGACTCCCTATAACGACTCTTTGGAAGTAGCAGGTAATGCTGACCATAGTAATAGTCGTATGCGGTACAAATTGATTCAATCTAAAGTACTTGATAAAAATGAAGTTTTTAGACCGTTATATGATGAAGTTTCTAAAATGACCGAATCTGAATATCAGAAATTGCTACCAATGATTTTGGAGCAAGATATCTTTGTTATTAGAAATCATATCAAAGAAGGTAGGTTAACTTATGAGAATCTGGTATTGTTTTATTTATATCGTATTTATAAGTATGAACTCAATAATTCTACCACCTTAAATACCGTAATTGCCCTAAATAAAGAGGTGTTGAAGCAAGCACGTGAATTGGATGAGCAAAATGAAATGGGTGTAGCTACGCAAATGCAACATCCAATTTATGGAATGCCAATATTATTGAAAGATAATATAAATGCTATGGGCATGAAAACAACAGCAGGGTCAATTGCTCTAAAGGATAATAAAACTGAAGATTCATTTATAGTACAGCAGCTAAAAAAGAATGGAGCCTTAATATTGGGCAAAGTGAATTTAAGCGAATGGGCATATTTTTTATGTTCAGGATGCCCGGTAGGTTATAGTGCGTATGGTGGGCAGACACTTAATCCATATGGTCGAAGAATTTTTGAGACAGGTGGTTCCAGTTCTGGCAGTGGCACGGCGGTTGCGGCTAATTATGCGGTTGCGGCAGTTGGTACGGAAACATCAGGGTCTATTTTATCACCTAGCAGCCAGAATTCGGTTGTGGGCTTAAAGCCTACCATAGGGCTGTTGAGTAGATCGGGGATTGTACCGATATCGAGTACTTTAGATACACCAGGACCTATGACTAAAAATGTAAAGGACAATGCAATACTACTGTCGGCTATGTTGGGTTATGATGAATTTGATAATGCTTCATTGAAAGAAAACTACCCCGGTATTTTATCCGCTGGTTTACATCCAGAACCTTTTAATGAAATAAGATTAGGAGCCATTAAGGAGCTTATAGAGTCCGATAGTATTTATAGAAATACCGTGAAAACCCTTCAAGAACAGGGTGCTACCATAATAGAAATAGTGCCGCCAGAGGTTCGTATGGAAGGATTCTTGAGTATTCTAAATATTGATATGCGAAACGATTTACCGGTGTATCTGAAGCAAAATACAGATACTAATTTTGTAAAGATTGCATCAATTGAGGATGCAGTGGCATTTAACAATGCAGATTCATTAATTAGAATTCCGTACGGTCAAGCCTTGTTCAATGGAATACTTTCAGATACTACGACTGCAGCAGAGCTGAATGAAATAAAGTCAAAGCTAGAAAAAAATGGCCGTGCTTTCTTTGATACAGCAATGGACAAGTATAAACTAGATGCTATATTGTCCATAAATAATTATTATGCAGGTTATGCCGCGGTCGCCAAATATCCAGCACTTACCATACCTATGGGTTATAAATTATCTGGAGAGCCAATTAGTCTTACCTTTATAGGAAAGCAATTCTCAGAAGCCAAATTATTGAGAATAGGTAAGGCATATGAGGAAAAATTTCCGAATAGGGTTATGCCCGAAGACTATGCAAACTAAAGTAATCTTGTAGAATGAAAAGAAGAGGTTTTATAAAAAGAACTTTTCGTTGGGGTGCAGGATTCGGTTTATTGGTCGGTTTATATAGTTGGCAAATAGAACCTTTTTGGTTGAGGTTTGTTCAGATTAAAATGCCTTTGAAAAATTTGCCAGATGCTCTAGTAGGTAAAACATTAATGCAGATCAGTGATGTTCATATAGGTAATGCTTTCGACTATCAATATATTATAGAATCGTTTCAAGAAGCACAAAAGTTGAATCCAGATTTTGTAGTGTATACTGGTGACTATGTAACTTATGAAAATGATGAGCAGATCGTTCAGTTAAAAGAGGTGCTGCAATATGTGGTTAAGGGTACTCTGGGTACTGTAGGTATTCTTGGAAATCATGATTACGGTATCGACTTTGTTGAAGAGCCCGTGGCTAAGATAATTATCGAATGTTTGGAAGATGTTGGGGTTACCATGCTAAGAAACGATGCAGTAGAAATACATGGACTTAATTTTTTAGGGATGGATGATTTTTGGGGAAGTAATTTTTATCCCTTGAAAGCTACTGAACAGTATAAGCCAGAGATGGCAAACATAACCTTATGTCATAATCCGGATGTTTGCGATCTTCCCGTATGGAACAATTTTGAAGGGTGGATACTGTCTGGACATACACATGGCGGACAAGTTAAGCCTCCTTTTTTACCTGCCCCGTTACTGCCTGTAAAAAATAAAAATTACGATGCAGGTATTAAGAAATTGGATGAGGGAAGAACACTTTATATTAATAGTGCTTTGGGGTGCCTACGTCAGGTACGTTTAAATGTAAGACCGGAAATTACATTATTTGAGCTAATGAAAGAGGTATAATTAAAGGTTGTTGCTAATCGATTGATTGTATTATCGTATTTGTAGCTAATCTAGATTTTCCTATTTTATTCGGTTGGGTATCATCTTCTAAGTGTCTATAGCCTAAGGCAACAGAAAAGAGAACTTTGTGATCCTTAATATTTAAAATTTCCTTATACCTATGGGGTTGAATACCTTCCATAGGCGTGGAATCTATTTCCATGGTAGCACATGCGGCTAAAAAAAAACCTAGAGTAATATAGACTTGGTGTGACAACCAATTTATAGTTTTCTCTTCAGGTTGTGGTTTAACAAACTGTTTGTAAAACCTTATGGAACCTTCAAGTAAATTTTCTTCTACACGTTTTTCAAACTCTACAAGATTATCCATTACACTGAAAACTACTAAATGGCTAGCGTCTTTAATTTTTGAAGCATTAGAATATGAGGCATCAGCTAATTCATTTTTAACCTTCTCATTAGATACAAAGGTAAATAGCCATGGTTGACTATTTATTGAAGACGGACTCAGTTTAAGAATATCTTTTAAATCCTGAATATCTTCTTTTGATATTTTTCGAGACGTATCGTATTTTTTTGTGGTATACCTATTTTCTGCAAATTGCTTGAAATCCATTAGATCAGGGTTGCTTTAGTATTGGTTTCTAATTTTATAACTGAGTTTAGTAGTTTTTATTCTAATTTCTTGTTTAATTTTCTATAAGTGCATTAATTAACTCCCATAATTCGTTATCAAAACTTGAAGGTCCTAAAAGTTCTTCATTACTGGCTCCGCCCATTCGAACAACAACCAAATCTAGACTGGGCACCATGTAAAGTTTTTGGTCGTTTAATCCAAGTCCGGCATAAAGGTCATCCGGGGCATTTGGTATAAGGCTACCTGTGTATTCTGTTTCAGAACTTGGTAGTCTATAAGTGTTCTTTCCGTTTAACCAATAAAGGTATCCGTATGCCGGATTAAGATTTTGAGAGGTATTGGTCATGGCGTTAAAATAACTTTGGTCAGAAAGAATTGATGTTCCATTCCAATTACCTTCGTTCAAATTAAGAATGCCAAAGCGTGCCATACTTCTTGCAGTACTAAAAAATACATTATTGTAACCAATTTTTATGAACAAGCCTTGCATACCAATTGGTTCTTTGATTTTTTCAGAAAAGTAAGCGTTAAAATCTGTTTCGGTAGCATTTGCAATTACATCATCTAATAATGTATATGGTCCGTTATGATAGTACCAAAATGTACTAGGATCATTTAGGTATGTTAGACACTCTGGATCAGTGCAAAAAATATCATCAACCGTATAATCCAATCCAGTTGTCATCGTCAACTGATTTTCAATAGTAATATTCAATTCTTGTTCAATGGGCATAGTAGACCATCCTTCACCTAAATAAGAAGAAGTAGGGTCGGTAATATTTAAATAATTTTCCTCTTGAGCAATACCCGTTAACATAGATGTCAAATTCTTTCCTGCAGAATTCCATGCATGATTGTCATCTGATTTAAAATCACCAAAATATTTTTCAATTACAATTCTGCCATCTTTTAAAATGATAAAGGCATCGGTGTTATTATTTTCCAAAAAGAAGTACAAATTGCTAACTTCATCTTCGTTCCAACCTAAGCTTTCCATAGTTAGTGTTTCCCATTCGTCAGTTCTTGAAATAGGAGGGAAATAGGTTTCGGTGGGTATCGGTGATACTGCCGGTGGTGTTTCACTTTTGTCAGCTTCTGATGAAGGTTCGGAATCGCTCGAACATGAAACTAAAATTGTAGAAAGTATTATTAGGCTGAAATATTGGGAGAATTTCATGGTTAATTTAAGATTTGGGTATTGATAAACCGTAATCCATTAAAGATTACAAGTAAATTTGTCCATATCTAACGTTTTTAAATACCCAAATCGTATTTTTGCACCCCAATTTATATTATGAGGACAAAATCCCTTAAGAAGAACAAAATCAACGTAGTAACGCTAGGTTGTTCAAAGAATGTTTATGATTCTGAAGTACTCATGGGCCAGTTGAAGGCAAATGACAAAGAAGTTGTGCATGAAGAAGAAGGAAACATCGTAGTAATTAATACTTGTGGCTTTATTGCAAATGCAAAAGAAGAGAGTGTTAATACCATTTTAGAATATGTTCAAAAGAAAGAAGTAGGAGCGGTAGATAAGGTTTTTGTTACCGGTTGTTTAAGTGAGCGTTATAAGCCTGATCTGCAAAAGGAGATTCCTAATGTAGACGAATATTTTGGTACAAGTGAATTGCCCGGACTTTTAAAAGCTTTGGGAGCAGATTATAAGCATGAGTTGATAGGGGAGCGATTGACCACTACACCAAAAAATTATGCTTACTTAAAAATTGCTGAAGGTTGTGATAGACCGTGTTCATTCTGTGCAATTCCTTTAATGAGAGGTAAGCATAAGAGTACTCCGATCGAAGAATTGGTTACCGAGGCGGAAAAACTTGCCGGTAAAGGGGTTAAAGAATTAATTTTAATTGCCCAAGATCTCACATATTATGGTCTAGATCTTTATAAGAAAAGAAATCTTGCCGAGCTTTTAGAAGCTTTGGTAAAAGTGGAGGGTATTGAATGGATTCGTTTACATTATGCATTTCCAACAGGTTTCCCAATGGATGTGTTGGATGTTATGAACAGGGAGCCAAAGGTTTGTAACTATTTAGATATTCCGCTACAACATATATCCGACAGTATACTAAAAAGTATGCGACGTGGTACTACAGAAGCTAAAACGACCAAACTAATAAAAGAGTTTAGGGCCGCTGTACCAGAAATGACGATAAGAACAACATTGATTGTTGGGTACCCGGGTGAAACTGAAGAAGATTTCGAAATTCTTAAGAACTGGGTAATAGCCATGCGTTTTGAGCGTTTGGGATGTTTTACATACAGTCATGAAGAAAATACACATGCCTATACCTTGGTCGACGATGTACCTGAAGAGGTGAAACAAGAGCGTGCAAACATCATCATGGAAATTCAGTCTCAAATTTCTTGGGAATTAAACCAACATAAAGTAGGAGAAACGTTTAGGTGTATAATTGATCGTAAAGAGGGCAATTACTTTATTGGAAGAACTGAATTTGATTCGCCCGATGTTGATAATGAGGTTTTAATAGATGCTACAAAGCATTATGTAAAGCAAGGGGAGTTTGTAAATGTAAAGATTACAGAAGCCGCAGATTTTGATTTATACGGTGAACCGGTATAACTTTTTATTAAAGTTCTTTTTTCATCATACCGATAGTAAAGTATCCTAATGTTGCAATAACAATGGCGATAATGATCCACAACCACCATTTGTTTTCAAATAGAGGATTGGTATTTTCGATTTGGGGTTGAGGTATTTCAACTACATTTCCAAAATCTAACTTAGTGATATGTTTAGGTAATGAAATTGTGGTTTTTGAGATATCGTAATCGGGGAAATTGGCATTTGGTTTATCGTATACTAGAAAATATCTAGCCGGTTCTGTAAAACGTGTAGTCAACGTGTGTATATAGCCCTTCAGTTTTACATCGGAAATTTTTAGGGGTTGATTGTCATTATTTAAGATGATCACACGTAGCTTCTGGGCAAGTGTACCAGGTAATTGAAAGTTAGCTTCTTCACTTGAAGAAAGGGTCTTAGTCGCTAAAGGTTTGTAATTATAAAAGTAACCTTTATCGGTCTTTACACTGTCTGTAATATACTGAATGGAGATAGGTCTGTAATAATCAATTTTATCATTTACGATTAATTCTAACAAGTTTATAGGAACTCGATTTTCTAATTCTATATCTATAATGGTCTTCTTGTCTTCTTTGGATATACTAAAATCGCGTACACCATAATCTCTATAGGTTGCGGCTTTATTTGCTTTTTTTAAAAGGTTTACTGATGTGAGATTTGGTTTTTCGGTGCTTTTAATCAATACCCTATAATATTTATAATTGGTATCAGGGAATTTTAATGTGGTAAACGAATAGTCGGTTTGGTCATTATTAATGGACAGAATACGATAATCTTCTAAAATGGTAAACCACTGTTTTAAGTGTTGACTTCCTTCTAATGTAACCATCCAATTAAAGTTTGGATCCTCAATGTTTAAGAAAATCTCATCGATAGTTTCTTTATTAGATAATTCATAAGTATAGAAATAACCTTTAGCATTATTCACGCTGTTAAATAGGTTAAATGAGATTTTAGAATTTGTATTTTTGGCCTTTGACACTTTATGAAGATATGGTGCTTCAATGGTATCGGTAGCGGTAATTCCATACACACGAATATCACTCATGTTTCTATTTAAATCTTTAAATACAATGTTCGGTATTTCAATATTGTGCCATAGACTATCTATACCTTTCATTTCTATTTTTTTTGAATAAGTATCCATCTGTCCAAAACAGAAAGAGGTTATCATAATGACAAGTATGTATAAGCTATTCTTTGGTTTCATCTGAAATAATGTTTTTGTATTTGTTATACAGGAATGAGATAATCAATAATAATATTCCAAGAGAAACGAATACAATTGTTTTAGAGATAGTGTTTAATGAAGAAATATCATAGAAGAACAACTTAATGAGGGTAAGTGAGAAAAGAATAATAGCACCAATACGTAAGTATTTCTTCTTTTTCCAAATACCCAATGCGATAAGTAGTAAAGCATATACGCCCCAAAGAATACTGAGTCCTAATTTGTAAGACTGATTTGATCCTGCAATATCCATCCAATTGAGCAATTCGCTACTTGTTACCCAAATGATAGAAATATGCAATAAAATTTCAAAGGGAATTTTGTAATTGATTTTTATTTGCTGATTCTGTGCTATTTTGTAAATAGTGAATAGCAAGAATGAAAAAACGGCAAACGAAATATAGCGGATGTATATGTTATAAGCTCCTACGTTATAATATTCCGCTAGCTCTTGTGAGATATAATTTTCTCGTAATTCACTTAATGTATAAAGTCCGTTCGTTAAAAAAATAAATGTGGCTAATAGTGCTGCGGTTATCGTAACAATACCTAAAGTCTTATTTTTTATTTTAAATCTGTTGATAAGACCTAAGGAGCCTATAAATATCATTGTATATAATATGAGCCAAATAGATTCAAAATCCTTAATGTTATAATTGTATTCTGGATAATTACCAGCCGAGCTATCAATATTAACTTTTGATGCTTGGTAGGCATTACTCCAGTACTGTTCTATTTCAAGATATATAGAAAAGTAAAACGTGCTTAAGAACAAAACAGGAATACCGATTGACATTATTTTTTGTACTATAGATTTTTGGTCCAGACCAAATTTTACCTGAATCCAATTCATAAAGCCAAATGCCGAGGCACATAGTATTGAAGTTAAAAAAGTGGTGTTTGCAATAACGCTCCATTCATTCGACGACATACGCCAAGAGTAACTTTCTCCCCAATCCATCGTTAGACTAAAAAATGCCAACCCGCCCATGATATACGAAAGGTATTCGTAAAAGCCTACCTTTTTTGTACGACCTATCCAAAAAAGAAGAGCTGCTTCAAAAGCCCAGATCAGGGTTACCCAATTACCGTCTAATTGTACGGGTACGGCTATGGTAATAAAAGTAAGCACAAAACCAGCGGTTAAGAAGAACAGCTTTCGGTCTGCCAATTTTCTTTTAAAAATAATGACGGTAATTGCAAAATGGATCAATGCATTAAAAACCGTAAATAGACCTAAGTAATTTTCTCCCCCTTCATACTCGTATAGCCAGGCGATTCCAAAACCATAAAAAATAAAGGAGTTCAGCATAATTAAAACAATATCCCCAACTTGAAATTTGTCGGTTTTAATCAGTTTGAACGCCAAGAATGTTGCGTAAAATATTGTAAAAAAGAGTGCTAAAAAGGTAACTCCTATATTCAGTTCTAGAGGGCTGAACGAGTAACTATTTTCAAAATACCAAAAGCTATAAATAAGCCAAGTGAATGCGAAAGAAACATAGTACAGCGATTTCCAATATTTCTTGAAGGATATCACTAATATTCCTATATTGATCAATGCGATATAACCGAACAAGATGGTAACATTTCCAGAATTGTTACTTAATAAAAATGGCACCGCGTAAGCTCCAACTAAACCTATATGGGCAATTACCGATTTATTATAATTGAGTGCTGCTACTACCCCAAAAACAGTACATAAGAGCATAATTCCAAACGCCACCAACTGCGGAAAAAGTGCATAGAGGTCAAAAGCTGCAAATGTTATAAAATATAATATCGCCAAAGCCCCACTAACTAGAACGGCACTATAGCTTTCATATTTGGCTTTTAGTTTAAATCCGAATCCTAACAAACCTAAACCTACCAAATACCCTAGTATAATTCTGGTAAGCGGACTAATTAAATTATTTTCAATGGAGTATTTAGCACCTATAACAACTCCTATTACCGTAATTAAAATTCCAATTTTATTGATAAGGTTTTCACCAATAAATTTCTCAAGATTGGATTTGCCCTTTGGCTTGATTATGTTCTTTTCAATAGTAGTTTTAGCTTCCTCTTTAGCTATTGTAGGTTCAGCAATTGAAGAAATTGATTTTTTTATGGTATCCGTTGTTGGGGCATTTGCAAGTTCTTTATTAGAACTTTCTTTATGTTCTGTACTTGGCTCGGTAAGAGGTTCATTGAATTTTATTGACTGGGTGTTTCTAAGAATTTGAATATCCCTACGTAATTCATTTACCTCAATATTGAAATCCTGCTGCTTTTTCAGCAAGATATCCAGTTTTTGCACTAATGCATTTATTTGGTCTTGGTCGTTAGCCATATGCGTTGGTTTTTGCCTTAAATATTAAGGTCTTCTATTTAAACGTAAAAGAAGCGAATTTGTTGGCAACTGTACGGGAGTGCAATTAAATGAATATCCCTAAAACAAATTTAATCGTTTTAGGGATATTTAAATGTGATGGTTTTGCTATGCGTTACTTTTCAAAATATAAATAAATATACATGGCGGCACCAAAATTAGAGGCATCGGTAGAGGTTAATCTCCAACCATCTTTGGCATATGCATCTAACTTTTCTTGAATTTCTTTGTTAGATGATTTTGCGATATGATACTTATCGAATGTAAGTTTAGAGTAGTAAATAAGAGTTTCAACTTTATATTGCTTCATAATATCTTCTATTTAACCATGAATAAAGCGTTTGCAAAAAATAGTTTTCCATTTTCCCAGAAACCTCTAAATAAAGGGTTGTCTACCATGTAAATAACCTGACCACGACCCATTTGCTCAGTACCGTAAATTAGGGTTTCAGCAATTTTTTTCTTTGCTTCGCTACCTGCGAATCCAGATACCGGTTCGTTATTGCCTTTGCTTAAATACACTGCGCTACCATTTTCTAAGTAATTGTAAGAACGTGCTCCTAGTTTTAATGTGAAATAGGTATCGTCGTAACCATAAGCTAACGGATTTGTATTATCGACAGTTGCTTTAAAAATAGCACCGGTTATAGCGGATTTAATTTGTTCTCTTTCAGAAACTTCAAAAGACTCGATCGTAGTAGAAGAATCTTTTTCCATTTCTTTTTCAGAAAGTTTAAAATCTTCGTCTTTAGCTGTAATACCATCAATGGCGCCACCCATGGCAATTAACTTTCCGCCTCGCTTTACCCAGTCTTTTATTTTCTCTTTAGTATAAGAATTTAAAAAGCTGTTGTAACCACGACCATCTGGTAATATTAAAATATCATATTTAGAAAGGTCTACACGCCCAAAATAACCTTCATCAAGCACAGAAATGGGGTAATCTAATTGTTGTTCAAAAAAGTTCCATATTTCTCCAAAACGTAAGGTTGAGGTTGGTTCTCCAGAAAGTACGGCAATTTTTAATTTTTGAATGACATCTACATAACCAGAGCCAAAATCCTTTCCGCTTTCTACAAACCCTGTATTGGTTGAAATTACATTTTTAGAATTATTGATCGATGCATTTTTAAGAATGTCATTGAAACCTTTTAAATGCTTATTATCACTTTTGGTTATAATCAGTGTACCACGTTCATGAGAAATACCGTCTAAGGTAAAAGGCTTATGGGCGTAACGTACCCGTACATTGTTTCTTAATAGCTCTGCCAAGAATTTGGCATCTTTCATACTATTCCAGTCCGCTAAATAGGCATAGCTATTCTCCATCAAAACTCCGTATTCAGTTCCGTTGTGAGGGGGATAGGTTTTACTGACAGTACTTTCAGAAGCAAGAGCATCTAAACCGTATGCATAAGGTAAAGACCATGCGGTGATATCGTAAGTAACCGAATCGCTTAATTTCGCAGAAGGCTCAAATAGAACTTTGACCAATGTACTTTTTGGCTGGTTGGTAGAAATTACCAAACTTTTTTCGGTACTTTTTATTGTTCCAGTTTTACCTGTGTTATAGTTGTACCCTTTAACCGTTGCGTTCGTACCTGCTTGGAATTCAATTTCATGCTTGTTCAATAAATCTGACAAGGCTTCAATTTTATCAGGATTACCATTTAAAACATAGCTATTGTACTTGTAGTCTTTGTTCAAATAGAATTTCTTGAATTCGTCGTTAAGTTTAGCAACGTTATTAGCGGCTACTTCAACGGTAGATAAACCTGTAGTGTGGTGATGTGCAATTCTATCTTTTAGTGTAAGGGTATCGCCAATGCTGGTAATTATGCCTAAACCGGCACGACCACTGCCACCTTGTTCGTAAGTCATACCAATTCCTCCATTATAGGTTGGGTACGTGTCACCATAACTTGGGTATAAAAGATCAAATACTTCTTTTGTAAAATAGAACCATCCGTTTTCATCAAAATATTTAGCATGATTCTTTCCAATGGTTTCTTGAAATTCTCTTTGAAAATCGGTAATTACCTCATGAAAAGGTTCCGCAGCCGGAGCAAAGAAATATGGATTATCAACTCCTTGCTCATGAAAATCTACATGTACGTGAGGCAGCCATTTATTAAATTGCTTTAAGCGTTGCTGACTTTCTACTTGTGTTAACCACGCCCAATCTCTGTTTAAGTCGAACATATAATGGTTGCTACGACCGCTCCACCAATTTTCATGATGTTCCTTGCTTTGAGGGTCAACTTGGTTAGGAGCGTTTTTAAATTGGTTGTACCAGTTTACATAACGATCTCGCCCATCAGGGTTGATACATGGGTCTATTAAAACCACAATGTCTTCTAAAAATTCACTTTTACTAGTGAACAAGTCGTAAATTGTTTGCATTGAAGCTTCGGTACTTACGCTTTCATTACCATGTACGTTATAGCTAAGCCAAACAATAGCTTTATTTGGAGACCCTTCGCCGTTTAAACCTTTCATATGCTCTTCCCTAATTTGCTTTAGGTTTTGCATGTTTTCCTCTGTAGAAATGGTTGCCAAAATCAATGGTCTACGTTCGTTGGTCTTACCGTATTCAATAAGATTCATACGGTTTGGTTCGGCTTCTGCCAAATATTGATAGTAATCTACGACTTCATGGTGTCTAGTAAATTGTGTGCCTAATTCATAGCCTAAAAACTCTGAAGGTGATTTTAATTGCGCCAAGCCCAAAATCGGAATAAGGAGCAAAGCAATGCGTAAAGTTAGTTTCATATAGGTTTATTTGTATTCTGAGTCAGCCAAATCTATTAAATTAAATGCAATTTGCATCTGATCTCATCTGTAATTCGCCGAGTAAATAGGTATTTAGCGGTATCGGTAATTAACTTATATTTAGGAAATGTAAAACGAAAGGGTTTTATATTTACCAAGATTTTACTTTTTATATGGATATTGACTGTTTGCCCATAGCAAAAACGGGCTATTTTTCGAAACTGATTTGCGATTATATTGCCGCTGATAACGATCTTAAACCATTGTATAATCGATTTCCCGATGTAGAAGGTTTTAAAGGTCAAATAGAAGAAAAGGGTAAATATTTTACTCAAGCACAAAGAGATGTACTGTACAATGCTTTGATCGTTCAATATCAGAAAACAGATACCTCTAAAAAAACTACGGCAAACATTGAGCTATTAAAAGAGGAAAATACCTTTACCATAGTTACGGGCCATCAATTGAACTTATTTACTGGTCCGTTATATTTTCTGTACAAGATTATCTCCACGATCAATTTGACCGAACAATTAAAGAAAGAATATCCAGAAAATAACTTTGTGCCTATTTATTGGATGGCAACCGAAGACCATGATTTTGACGAGATCAATTATTTTAATTTCAAGGGATTAAAATTTCAATGGAATAAGGATGCTTCAGGTGCTGTAGGGCATTTACCTACGGAAGGATTAGATGAAGTTTTTAACTTGTTTTCGAAAACAATAGGGGACAGTAAAAACGCAAATGTTTTAAAGCGACTTTTTGAAAATGCCTATTTAAAACATGATAACCTTACCGATGCTACCCGTTACTTGGCTAATGAGATCTTTAAAGATTATGGGTTGGTCATTATTGATGGAGATGACGTTAACTTGAAAAAGTTGTTAGTACCGTACATGAAGAAAGACATTTTTGAACAAACAGCGTTCGAAAAAGTGTCGGAAACTATTCAAAAAATAGAGCAAATATCTTCTGATTATCCGGTACAGGTAAACCCTAGAGAAATAAATTACTTCTATTTAAAAGAAGGAATTCGCGAGCGTATAATAGAGAGTAAGGGTGCTTACGTGGTAAATGATACTTCTATTTCTTTTGCGAAAGATGAGTTGATCGATGAGATGGAAAATTTTCCTGAAAGATTTTCTCCGAATGTCATTGCCAGACCTTTATACCAAGAGGTTATTTTACCAAATCTTTGCTATATAGGCGGTGGTGGTGAAATTGCATATTGGCTAGAATTGAAGTCGGCTTTTGAAGCTATGGATGTTCCTTTTCCAATATTATTGGTAAGAAATTCTGCTGTGATCATCACGGAAAAACAAGCCGACAAATTAGAGCGAATGAATATATCTAAGACTGATATGTTTTTAAAGCAGAACAGCTTGATCAATAAAAAAATTAGAGAGATTTCTAATATCGATATAGATTTTTCTCCGCAGAAAAAATTACTGGAAGAGCAGTTTAAAGAGATGTATGTGCTTGCTGAAAAGACAGACAAATCTTTTTTAGGTGCCGTTAAGGCTCAAGAAGTAAAACAGAAAAAAGGATTGGATGCCTTGGAGAAAAGATTGCTACAGGCACAAAAAAGAAAGCTGAAAGACCATGTAGTTCGTATGACCGAGCTTCAAAATGAAATTTTTCCGAACCAATCGTTACAAGAACGCCAGTTGAATTTTTCCGAGTTTTATTTAGCATACGGGGAAAATTTGATTCCCATGCTTTTTGAAGCTTTACAACCTTTAGAATTAAATATTACCGTTATTACCCAAAAGTAGATTATGGGCAAGACCGTATCTCTAAATAAGATTACCGTACTTGCCATTGTATCTTTCTTATCAATTACCCTAATAACTTTTTTTAAAAGTGCTTTAGAACTTGAGGATGCAGAACAGGCGTATTATTCACAGTGGTTACGTTGGGGCTATGACGATCAACCGCCCTTATATACGTGGTTGCAGTACATTTTAAATATTATTTTTGGTTCGGCTAAGCTATCTTTTTCGCTGTTAAGAGGGGCGCTGTTCGCTAGTACTTTGCTCTTGTTATATCGGTTTTCAAAAGAAAGAATTAAAGATATTGATAAAGCTAATCTATCGGTGTTAATATTGGTTTTGGTGCCCGTATATATCGATTTTACATTCCGTAGATTATCGCATACCAGTTTATTGTGTTTGTGTATTGTTGCTTCATATTATTGTATACAACTCTTATTACAACGTAAGTCGATATGTAACTATTTGCTATTTGGTGTAGTAGTAAGTATTAGCATTATGTCTAAATACAACTATGCATTTTTTTTGGTGACATTTGCTCTTGTTTCCTTATGGGATAAAGAATTGCGAAATGTGGTGCTAAATATGAAAATGCTGATTTCGATTTTACCAACCATAGTGATTGTAAGCCCACATTTGTATTGGTTGTTAGGACCAGACGGATTTCAATCTTTTTTAGAATCGAGTATTCAAGAAAAAATTGCGGCAGAGACAGAAAGCAAAGAGTTTTCATTACTGCCGATAGCTATTTATTTGAAAGGGGTTTTTGCATTGTCTTTTCCTATTGTTACATTGCTCATATTAGGTGTGCTTTTGAAGAAAATAACCTTCAATGTCAAAAAATTACATTGGTTCTCTAAAATGTTGTTCATGCAATTATTGGTGTTTGGTATATTTTTTCTTGTATTTCAAAGTCAGAAAGTTGAAACAAGGTGGTTGCTTCCATTGTTTATTCCATTTGTTGTTTTGCTTTTCGAAACAGTGAGTTTTAAGAATAACCGAAAGTTGGTTAACGTTGGGTATATCGTTTTTTTAGCCGTTATTCTATTGCAAACATTGAGAACACCGGCAGAGAAATTATTGAATATACAATCATCTGTACATTTCGGATTTAAGCCAATTGCAAATAAGCTGGTTAGGGATTATGAGGAATATCAATGGGTATTGCCAAATGTGACCTATGCAGGTAATGTGCGACTGTTACATCCGGATAGAACGATATTTTCGGCGGACGATTATTCCTTGAAAGATTCAGAATCGATTTCTAAAAAGCGCATTGAAATAACCATTCATCCATCCGAAGAAAACAATAGAACTCCTGTTGATAGTCTAATTAATTTTGGTAAGGATATGGAAAACTTATATTTCTATTTAGATTAAGGAACTAGAAATTTCCCATTCCAAGAATTGTCTGTTTTTTCGAATAATACCCTAATATGGTTGGGTCGTTTTAGTTTTAAATATTCAATTTTTGTGGGTACTACATCTATAATACAGAAATAATTCTCCTTCTCGATATATGTTATATGATCGGGGTTTTTAATTGGGCTACCAGGGCTTGAGTTGGTGATGTAGTCTTTTTTGCTATTAGTTTGAATGGTTTGCCATGTTGAAATCAATCTATCTTTATCGGTAACAACTATTGCTGATCCTTCTATTTTTAATTGTAGCATTTTTTCAGGATGATATAAAAGAAAGCTCACCTGATCGTTAGTGTTAATATGGTCTATTTTCTGGGTGCGACTATCGGTATAAATAGTTAAGCGTAAATCTTCACTCACTTCACGAAGAACTACGGTGCGTAATCTTGCTACGGTTTCATTGCCCACGGTTGCCATGGTAATAAACCTAAAAGGGTGACCGTGTTCTGTAACTCCCTTTTTAATTTCACTGTTTAACTCGTCAAAAAATGTAGTGATCATACCGGTAATTTATTAAAATGTAAAAATAAATGAAAAAGTGGGTAGGGTAATTGTTTAGTTGGTTGTTATAAAAGTAATAGCTGTGAAAAAGAAATTGATTATGGTCAATTTTTAGCTTTTGGTTTAATTTGGTTTTTGATTTATTTAAAAGCTCGGGGTGGTTTCCGAGCTTTTTTAGTTTGTATATGTAAGGCTTAGAGAAAAAGAGCGACAAAGTATTTGAATACAAATTGCTATGAAAAAGATTTTTTGATGTATTCGGTTTGATAATTGATTGATGAAAAAGCCCGGGTGATTCCCGGGCTTTTATATTGTATATTGTTATTTATCAGATCGGTATATGTAATTGATCAAAGTAGTACTGTTACTTTACTTTGTATTCTAAGCGCATGGTAATTGAGGCGGTCTTATTTTTAGAAGAGGTGTTATAGGCGCCTCCCCAGCTATAATCTTCACCAGAATTTTGACCGGTTATTTGAAAAACACCCATGTTGGCAGAAACTAAATCCCCTAAATTACTACCTGCATTTTCAGCAATTTTTTCGGCACGTATTCTTGCATCTTCGGTCGCTTTTGAAATCATTTCTATTTTAAGGTCTGCTAATTTTGTGTAATAATATCTTGGGGGAGAGGAGTTAAATTGCACCCCTTTATTCAGTAGTTCGGTAATTTCTCTAGAAACACCTTCAATTAAAGCAACATCTTCAGATTCTATTTTTAAGGTTTGTATCAATTGGTAACCTTTAAAAATACTACCCACGTAATTGCCATTTTCATATTGGTTGTCGCGCATTTCTGAAGTCTGAACACTATTGAAAATAATACTATTGGGGTCAATACCCTTAGATGTTAAATATTCGCGAACAATCTCCTTATCTTGGTTTAATTGATCAAAGGCGGTTTTTAAATTGGTACTATTTGTAGAAAATTGACCTTCCCAGACAATGAGGTCCGAGGTAAAATTTTCATTTCCCAATCCCGTTACAGAGATCATTTGAGGCGGGTTTGCCCTTTGTATATAAGCGTTACCTAAAAAATATGCAGCGATAACTATTGCAGCTCCAAAAATAATTGCACTAATGTGTTTCATGAAAAATATTTAAATCGAGTCTAAATATATTAAAAGATACTTTTCAAGAACGGTCAATTTGCTATTTTTGCCCATGCAAAATAAAGTCCTTATACTAGATTTTGGTTCACAGTACACCCAATTGATTGGAAGACGCGTACGTGAGCTGAATATTTTCTCCGAGATTAAACCTTATAATAAACTACCAAAAGACCTTTCTGAGTATAAAGCGGTGATCCTTTCTGGCTCTCCTTTATCGGTAAGGGGGGAGGATGCCGTACATCCGGATCTTTCTGAAATTAGAGGTAAAAAACCTTTATTGGGCGTTTGTTATGGCGCGCAATATTTGGCACACTTTAATGGTGGTAGTGTAGAAAAATCGAATACTCGGGAATATGGTCGTGCAAACCTTAGTTTTGTAAAGGATGGCGAACCATTTTTCGATAAAGTAGAAGCGGGTAGCCAAGTATGGATGAGCCATGCGGATACCATTAAACATTTGCCAGAGGGTACTGTTCTTTTGGCGAGTACGCACGATGTTGAAAATGCCGCTTTTAAGTTTGAGGGCGAAGAAACCTATGCTATACAATTTCACCCAGAAGTATATCATTCTACAGATGGAAAACAGGTGTTGGAAAACTTTTTGGTGAATATTGCCGGAATGGAACAAACTTGGACTCCCGACGCATTTGTTGATAAAACGGTTGCGGAATTAAAAGAAAAGATTGGCGATGAAAAAGTGATCTTAGGTTTATCGGGCGGTGTAGATTCTTCTGTTGCTGCCGTTTTGTTGCATAAAGCTATCGGTAAAAACCTGCACTGTATATTCGTAAATAACGGACTTTTGAGAAAGAACGAGTTTACCGATGTATTAAGGCAGTATGAGGGTATGGGGTTAAATGTAAAAGGAGTAGATGCTTCGGCACGCTTTTTGGATGATTTAGCCGGAGAGAGCGATCCAGAAACTAAAAGAAAAACTATAGGTAGAGTGTTTATCGAAGTTTTTGATGATGAATCTCATTTGGTAGAAAATGCAAAATGGTTGGCACAGGGCACCATTTATCCGGATGTTATAGAATCAGTATCAGCAACTGGTGGCCCATCGCAGACTATTAAGAGTCACCATAATGTTGGTGGTTTGCCAGATTTTATGAAATTGAAAGTGGTTGAGCCTTTAAAAATGTTATTTAAAGATGAGGTAAGAAGAGTTGGTGCTAGCTTGGGTATAGATAAGGCGTTATTGGGAAGACATCCTTTTCCAGGTCCTGGTTTGGCAATACGTATTCTAGGTGATATTACACCAGAAAAAGTGGCTATTTTGCAAGAAGTGGATGCTATTTTTATCGATGGATTAAAGAAATGGGGCTTATACGATAAAGTGTGGCAAGCAGGAGCCATGTTGTTGCCTGTTAATAGTGTAGGTGTAATGGGAGATGAACGTACCTACGAAAAATGTGTGGCACTTAGAGCAGTGGAAAGTACTGATGGTATGACTGCCGACTGGGTTAATTTACCATATGAGTTTTTACAAAAAACATCAAATGATATCATTAATAAAGTCCCTGGCGTAAATCGTGTCGTATATGATATAAGTTCTAAGCCGCCAGCAACAATAGAATGGGAATAATATGAAATATATATTTAATCAAGTTTACACTATATGTGCATTTTGCGTTTTGGTCTCTTGCACCGCAATGGCTCAAAAGTTTGATACACATGCAGTAAAAAGGGGAGAAACCTTAGAAAGTATTTCTAAATTATATGGGGTTTCTACCGCAAGTATTTTACAGTATAATAAAGAGATAAAAGACGGTCAAGATTTAAGACCAAATACCATATTGGTGGTACCTGGTTCTTCGGTAGCATCAAAGCCAGCTAATAGCTCTACTAATAATACTACGGTATCTGATCAAGAATCGGTAACTTCAAGAGAGCCTATAGGTTTTACCGAGCATCGTGTAAAGAAAAGAGAGACCATTTTTGGAATTACTCAAATGTATAATATTACCGAAGATGAGCTAAAAAAATATAATCCGGTATTATATGCCTCACCGCTTCAAAAAAAGATGGATTTGCGTATACCTAAGTATGCGGCACCCAAGGAAGAAGATTTGGGTATAAATGAAGATGATTTTGAGAAGTACACTGTTGCTGCAAAAGAGACCAGATGGAGTATTGCCCACAAGTACGGTATTACCATTGATAGCATGTTGGTTTTAAATCCTGGTTTATCTAAAAGCGATAGTTATTTGTCTGAGGGGTATGAATTATTGATGCCTAAAATTGCCGGTAGTACGGTAAAGAATCAAGTTACTCAGTTATATACATCTTATACGGTACCTGCCAAAATGAACTTCTATCGCTTAGAAAAGGAGTTCGGGGTAAAATCGGACGAAATTGTACGCCTTAATCCAGAAATTACTGAACGCGGCGGATTAAAAGAAGGTATGGTGATCCGTATTCCTGAGCAAAGAGTGGAAACAGGTGAGATTAATACGGATAATTATATTTTCTACGAGGTTAAACCAAAGCAGAACGAGTTTAGATTGACTAGAAAATTCGGCATGACCTGGGCAGAATTGACTCAGTTGAATCCAAATTTAAAAGATGGGCTAAAAGCAGGTATGATTTTAAAATTGCCAAAAGATAAAGTCGGCGATTTTGAGGTAAAAAATGCTTTGGTATTGGATAAGGTGAATCTATTGGATAGTATCAATGTAGCCGTTAAGCCAAAATTGTTGTTCATGTTGCCTTTTAGGTTGGATAAGGTGAATTTATCAGATAAGGAAAACGCTGAAAAAACCATAGATTCAAGACGTGATATGACCATTAGTTTGGGGCTATATTCCGGTGCATTGGTGGCTATAGATTCTTTAAACTCCTTAGGGGTTTCGGTAGATGTAAAAACCGTTGATAATCAATTGAGTTTAGCTAAGACCAAAGAGATTTTACAAGGCGAGCAGTTAGGTGGTTACAGCGCTGTTTTCGGTCCTTTAGATGTACCTTCGTTAAAAGAGACTGCCGTTCAGGCATCGAGGTTTAATGTTCCTGTATTGGCGCCGGTTACTGCAAATAGTGATATCAGTTTAGAGAATGTATTCTATTCTTATACAGATGAAGAAGTATTATGGAAGCATATGTTGGATTATGTAGAGAATACCCATGAAGATGAAACACTTTTGGTTATTGCTGATGAAAACAATAAAAAGGAAAAAGATGCTATTCTAGAGCGTTTTCCAAATGCAAAAGTGGTGGTTGTAAAAGAAGAAGAGAAAAATATTGGCATTAATAGGGATAAGTTACAGACCTTACTTTCTGATCAAGTTCCTAATTGGGTTTTTGTAGAATCGGATAATTATAAGTTGATAGCCAGTGTGGTCTCTATATTGAACTCTTTTAATAATACGGCTTTTGATCCGTTATTGGGCAAGGATAAAGTTAGTGTGCGTATGTTTACTACTGACATGAATCCTGCATTTGAAAATGATGTGATATCCAACACTCATTTATCAAATTTGAAATTCACATATCCTTCGGTGAATAAGGCGGTTGCCAATAGTTCTTTTGTAGATAACTATAGAAAGCGTTTTGGTGATGATCCTAATAAATATGCGGTAAGAGGTTTTGATCTTACTTATGATTTGTTGTTGAAACTGGCTTATAAGAACAATTTATTGGACGTTTCTAGATTTATTGGAGAAACGGAATATAATGGTAACAAATTCAATTATCAGAGAAAGGGAATTGCCGGTTACTACAACCAATCATCTTATATTATGATGATGGACGATTTAAGAATTAAAACAATAGAATAGCATGACATCTAAAGTAACGTACAACGGAGAGTTGAGAACAGAATGTGTTCACTTAAAATCTAACGATTCATTCGTTACCGATGCTCCAGTAGATAACAACGGATTAGGGCAGGCATTTTCTCCTACTGATACGGTCGCTACAGGTTTGGCAAGTTGTATGTTGACAATGATGGGTATAAAGGCAAATGGTCTGGACGTTGATTTAAAAGGAACTACGGCATCCGTTACCAAGCATATGGCTGCCTCTCCTAGAAGAATTGCCAAAATAGAAGTTGAGGTGCATTTGCCACAGCAAGTTTCAGAAAAGGATAGAAAGATTTTGGTGCACACGGCAAATACTTGCCCTGTGCACTATAGTCTGCATCCGGATATTGAAAAAGTAATCACCTACCATTGGGACCTTTAAGAAATACATACCATTTATTCCTGTTATTGATTACGTTCGGCATAGTAGCTGTTCATGGTCAAGAAGAAGTAGAATGGTCTCCAGATTTTAGATTTACTTGGAATGATTTCAAAGGTAAGGTGCCTGCTGGTTCAGGTGCTGCAGCCACTACCGCAAGCGGTATCAGTTATGATTTCTCCACTTACTACGAACATGGTGAAATGAAGGTTGATTTCAATGTCTACGCCTATTTTTACCCAACAAAATCTTGGTACAAGCCAGATATTAGTAACGATGTAACCTTATTACATGAGCAATTACATTTTGATATCACAGAGCTTTATGCACGTAAACTCAGGGAAAAATTGGATAATGCTACTTTTACCGATAATATTAAGGAAGAAGTTCGTAAAATGTATAAAGCAACAATTCGGCAATTGAACGATTTTCAGAATAAGTATGATTCCGAAACCAATTACTCGAGAAATTTGCCGGTTCAAGAACGGTGGGTGAAAGAAATAGGGGAGGCACTTAAAAAATAAAAAAGTCATTAAAAAAGCACCTTAATACAAGGTGCTTTTTTAATGTAAGTAACTAGTTGTAATTAAATATCACAAATGGTTACTCCTTGTTTTAAGGCATCAATTTTATTTTCCCAGCTTGGTACAAATTCTTGAGCAACATGACCTTTATAGCCGGTTTTTAGAATTGCTTTCATTACCGCAGGATAGAAAATTTCTTGGGTTTCATCAATTTCATGTCTGCCTGGGTTACCACCTGTGTGATAATGTCCGTAATATTGATGGTAGTTTTCAATATTTCTAATGATATCGCCTTCCATTATTTGCATGTGGTAGATATCATATAAAAGTTTAAAATGTTCCGATCCAATTGCTTCGCAAAGAGATACGCCCCATTCAGAAGTATCGCACATATAATCTTTGTGGTCAACTTTACTGTTTAATAGTTCCATTTGCAGCACAACGCCATGTTTTTCGGCTAATGGCATTAATTTTTTTAGTCCGGTAGCACAATTTCGTAAACCTACCAGATCATCCATACCGTTTCTATTTCCGCTAAAGCAAATAAGATTGGTGTATCCTGCTTCTGCTATCAATGGTATTACACGTTCGTAATCTGCAATAAGTTCATCGTGCAAAGAGAGGTCGTTGAATCCCTTTTCAATACCCATTCCTGCGCCCCAGCACATCGATGCGTGTATGTTATATTTTTTTAAAAGTGGAAACTCATCCGGTCCTACTAAATCTATAGATCTAATGTCCAGTTCTACTAAATTTTTAAGAAAATCTTCAAAAGGGATGCTTCCGTAGCACCAATAACAAACACTATGGTTTATATTGTACTTAAGTTTCGCCGTGGTTTCAGTTTTTTTATTGCTTGCCACTGCGGTAGAGGTGGTTAAGAAACCAACAGATGCAGCTGCTGAGGTTCCTATAAAACTTCTTCTTTTCATGTTGTTTTTGAGTTGTTGATTTTTTTAAAGATAATTTTTTTAGAATTAAAAATGGAAATAAATCCTGATAGGGAAAAATTAATAGAACTAGCGCATTATAGAATGCCATTTGGTAAGTATAAAGGAAGGTATCTAGTAGATTTGCCAGAGCCATATTTGGTGTGGTTTCAACAAAAGGGTTTTCCTGATGGTAAATTAGGAGATTTGTTGCGATCTATGCTAGAAATCAAAACAAACAGCTTAGAATCGATAATTCGAAAAATACAAAAACATTTTCCTAAGGAAACCCGTTAAGTTCTATCCTCAATTTGTAACTTTGTCTCCCGTAACATAGAATTCGATACATGGCACAAACCAAATACATCTTCGTTACGGGAGGCGTTACTTCTTCGTTAGGAAAAGGCATTATTGCTGCATCTTTGGCGAAATTACTGCAATCTCGCGGATACAAAACTACCATTCAAAAACTGGATCCATACATTAATGTTGATCCAGGAACCCTAAACCCTTACGAGCATGGCGAATGTTATGTAACCGATGATGGTGCAGAAACAGATTTAGATCTTGGTCACTATGAGCGTTTTTTAAACGTTCGTACTTCACAGGCAAACAATGTAACTACTGGAAGAATTTACCAAAGCGTAATTGAAAAAGAACGTAGAGGAGAATTTTTGGGCAAGACCGTACAAGTAGTACCTCATATAACAAATGAAATAAAAGAGCGTGTTCAAGTATTGGGCAATAGTGGCGAATATGATATTGTTATTACCGAAATTGGTGGTACGGTAGGTGATATTGAATCGTTGCCATACATTGAAGCGGTTCGTCAACTTCTTTGGGAACTTGGAGATAACAATGCTATTGTTATTCATTTAACTTTGGTACCCTATTTATCAGCTGCAGGTGAATTAAAGACCAAACCTACACAACACTCTGTAAAAACACTAATGGAAAGCGGTATAAAAGCCGATATTTTGGTATGTAGAACAGAGCACGAAATTTCCAATGATATAAGGGAAAAATTGGCACTTTTTTGTAATGTAAAGCGTGAAGCGGTTATACAAAGTATAGATGCATCTACCATTTATGATGTGCCTTTGTTAATGCAAGAAGAAGGTTTAGATACCGTAACCTTACAAAAATTGGCATTGCCTAATACCGTAGAGCCAGATTTAGGTCGTTGGAACGAGTTTTTGGCTAGGCATAAAAATCCTAAAGATGAGGTTACCATTGGTTTGGTAGGAAAATATGTAGAATTACAAGATTCATATAAATCGATATTGGAGGCATTTATTCATGCAGGTGCCGCCAACGAAGTCAAAGTAAAAGTAAAATCTGTTCATTCTGAATATATTACCGCAGATAATTATAAGAACAAACTAAAAGGATTGGATGCTATTTTAGTAGCGCCAGGTTTTGGTGAGCGTGGTATAGAAGGTAAGGTAAAAGCCGTTGAATATGCCCGTGTAATGAACATTCCGTTTTTAGGTATTTGTTTGGGTATGCAAATGGCGGTAATTGAGTATGCACGCAATGTTTTAAAACTTGACAAAGCAAACTCGACCGAAATGGATGAAAATACGCCAGATCCTGTAATCAGTATTATGGAAGAACAGAAAACCATTACCGATAAAGGAGGTACAATGCGTTTAGGTGCTTGGGATTGCGACTTAAAAGATGGTAGTTTAGTTAAAGAAATGTATAATGGAGCTTCTCAAATTTCTGAGCGTCACCGTCATAGGTATGAATTTAACAATGCCTATTTAGAGCAATTGGAAAGCGCCGGACTTTTGGCAACAGGTTTCAATAAGGAGACTAATTTGGTTGAAATTGTAGAGTTAAAAGATCACCCGTGGTTTATTGGCGTGCAATATCACCCAGAATACAAAAGTACCGTTGCTAACCCGCATCCGTTATTTGTAGGCTTGGTAAAGGCGGCTTTAGACTATAAAAAGGCATAAAGTAATGCCACATTGGCATAAACTTCATATTTGGGCATATATTTGCAATCTTAAAAACTCAAAATATTCCCAATTAATTAGAAACACCACATGGAAGAAAAGAAATTTGATGTACAATCCATCATAGGCTTTGTGCTTATTTTTGGAATACTCATCTTCATGTTTTACCAAAATAGACCTACTCCAGAAGAGTTGGCTGCTGAAAAGGCAAAACAAGAGCAAGTAGAAGCTGCAAAGGCATCTGAGAATACAGAAACAGAGGCAGTTGATAATAACGTGTCACAGTTAGATTTACAGGATTCTACTGCAGTTGCCAATTACCAAGGTAAATTGGGTGCTTTTGGATTTACAAAACCATCAAACGATATCACCACCTTAGAGAACGATGTTCTTTTATTGAAAATAAGTAATAAGGGCGGACAGATCGTAGAAGCGAAAATGAAACAATTCGTAACCTATGATTCTGTACCGGTATATTTGGTGAAAGATGGTAACGCTTCTTTTGGATTGGATTTCTCTACATCTGATAATAGGGTTTTGAATACTGCTGATCTGTATTTTGAACCTACTATGACCAATGATAATGGTAATCAGGTTTTGTCGTTGAAAGCAAAAACATCGAACAATCAATACTTGGAGTATAGGTATGTAATGAAGCCAAATGATTATTTGGTTGATTTTATGATCAAATCTAAAGGATTGGATAATGTTATAAGTACAAGTAAACCGGTAACCTTAGATTGGAAATTAAAAGGGATACGTCACTCTAAAAGTATTCAGTACGAGAATAGGTATACACGTTTAACGTATAATCACGAAGATGGTAAAATCAGTAAACTATCTGAAGGAAGTGATGATGAAGAAACGGAAGAAGATGTAAAGTGGATTTCGTACAGACAACACTTTTTCTCTAGTATATTGGCTGCAGATGAGCCTTTTAAAAGTGGAGATTTAACTTCAGTTAACTTAGTTGAGGAGGAAAGCAGAACTTTTGGCTTTACAAAAGAATACGCTTCAGCTTTACCCGTTGAATTGGAAGGCGGAGAAATTTCAAAAGATTTACATTGGTATTTTGGTCCAACGGATGTTGATACACTTTCAAAATATGAAGATTTAGGCTTAGACGATTCCATTCCTTTTGGTTGGGGTATTTTCGGTTGGATCAACCGTTATGTGTTTACACCATTTTATGGTCTTTTAAGTACTTATTTCCCTTATGGTATCGCTATTGTTATCATGACGATTTTAGTCCGTTTGGCAATGTCACCGGTAACTTATAAGTCGTACTTATCGCAGGCGAAAATGAAGGTGTTAAAACCTGAAATAACCGAGTTGGGTGAGAAGTATAAGGATAATGCTATGAAAAAGCAGCAAGAAACAATGAAGCTGTATGGTAAAGCTGGTGTAAGCCCCATGAGCGGTTGTATACCTGCGGTCATACAAATGCCAATTTTCTATGCGCTTTTCATGTTTTTCCCTACATCGTTCGCTTTGCGCCAGAAATCATTTTTATGGGCAGATGACCTTTCTTCTTTTGATACCATCTATCAATTTCCAGAAGGATTCTCTATACCGTTTTATGGTGACCATGTAAGTTTGTTTCCAATTTTGGCATCGATAGCAATATTCTTTTACATGAATATGACTACGGGTCAAAATATGCCAACACAGCCAGGTATGCCCAACATGAAATTTATCATGTACTTAATGCCGTTTATGATGTTGTTTTTCTTCAACAACTATGCGAGTGGTTTGAGTTTGTATTATTTTGTATCTAACTTAATTACAATAGGAATCATGTTGGTGATTAAGAATGTGATCATAGATAATGATAAGATTCATGCTCAGATACAAGAGAATAAGAAGAAACCAAAGAAAGAGAACAAGTTTCAAAAGAAAATGCGCGAAATGATGGAGCAAGCAGAAGCGCAAAAGAAAAAATAAATCTTTTTGAATTTTATATTATAAGAAAAGCCCTTTCATTTTTGAAAGGGCTTTTGCCATTAAATAGAGTTGGTTTGGTAAGATTTGGGATGATAAAGATGTAATTAATTTAAGGTTCAATAAAAAGTTAGTTGTCAAGGGTGGCTAATTGTATGTTAAAGGGGTCAATGCTGATGTTAGTAATTTTAAGGCATAAAAAAACCTTCCGGATTATAGGAAGGTTTTTAAAACTTGAACTTAATTTATTACAATGCATCAAGAGCAGCTTGTGGTAACAGAACTTTGTTGATGACATGAACAACACCGTTGCTTGCTTCCACGTCTGCAATAACCACGGTAGCATTGTCTTCGCTGGCATCTTCAACATGTACCGTACCGTCTTCCTTAATATTGAAGCCTACATTTTCACCTTGAAAAGTAGTAATTGATTGTCCGTCGCTCAGGTCTGCCGCATAGGCAGCGGTATTGGCGACAACATGGTAGGTAAGAATGGTGACCAATAGTTCTTTCTCTGCTTCTGTATCGAAATCAGCAAGACTATTGTAGTCTTCGCCTAAAGCATCTAAAAGAGCTACAAAAGCAGCATTGGTCGGGGCGAATACAGTAAATGGTCCATCACCGCTCAAGGTTTCTACCAAGCCTGCGTCCGCTTGTACAAGTGCATCTACCAATAGGCTCAAATCATCAGTTTCAACTGCGATTTCAACTATAGTTTTCATGTTCATGGCGGCTAGCATATCTAACACTTCTTGAGGTAAAATTACTTTGTCTATAACATGAACTACACCGTTGCTTGCCTCTACATCTGCTAAAGCTACATTGGCGTTGATCTCTGTGGCGTCCATAATTTCAACACCATTGTCAGATAAAACTATGGTTATATTTTCTCCTTGAAAAGTTTCGATGGCTTGCCCATTGTTTAAATCAGTGGAGAACGCTGCGGTGCCGGCAATAACATGATATGTCAATACCTTTGTCAACAATGCTTTTTCCTCGTCTGTATCAAAATCGGCAAGACTATTGAAATTATCACCCAAGGTGTCAAGTAAATCTGCGAATGCAGCGTTTGTTGGTGCAAATACCGTAAAAGGTCCGTCACCATTCAGTGTACCCACTAAGCCTGCATCTGCTTGAATTAGTGCATCTACCAACAAGCTTAGGTCATCTGTGGCAATGGCTGTATCGACTATAGTTTTTAATTGCATGTTCATTACAAAATCTATAGCCGTTTGTGGTAACAATACCTTGTCTATTGTATGGGCGATACCATTAGAAGCCATAATGTCTACTCCGGTAATGTTCGCATCTATATCGGAAGCATCACCGATTACAAAAGTATCTCCTGAAGTAATAACCTCAATGCTATTATCCGCTAAGGCAGTAGTAACCGGTCCGGCTGATAAATCTGTAGAAGCTACCTCTGCTGTAAGAACATGATATAGCAAAATGTCTTTCAGCAAAGCAATTTCTTCAGTTGTATCAAAATCATCAAGGCTATTGTATTCATCACCTAATATATCCAGTAGAGCAACGAAAGCATCGTCAGTAGGAGCGAAGACTGTAAATGGACCGTCTGAACTTAAAGTAGCAACAAGGTCGGCTTTTATAACTGCTGCTTCTAAAAGGGAAAGAGGCTCTGTAGCTACTACAATATCTACTAAATTGCTATTTTCCATTTCGTCATCTTCTTCGTTTAAAGCATCGATGATAGCTTGGGGCAGTAAAACTTTGTCAATAACATGTACTATACCATTACTTGCCTCTACATCGGCAATTACCACTTTGGCATCGATTTCCGTAGCGTCATCGATATAAACGTCTCCATCAATATTAATGGTTAAATCTTCGCCTTGTACGGTAGTAACCATCATGCCATTGGTTAAATCGGTAGAACTTGCAGCAACACCTGCAACAACATGGTAAGTTAAAATAATGGTCAATATTTCTCTTTCTTCATCGGTATCAAAGTCAGATAAAGAATCAAAATCATCAAGTTGGTTCAATAAAGCGGTAAATGCATCATTAGTGGGAGCGAAAACGGTAAAAGGACCATCGGAACTTAGTGTTCCAATTAAATCTGTACCCTCAGAATTGTCTGCAGTGGTTAAAGCTGATACAAGTGAAGATAAAGCATCTTCGGCTTGAGCAGTTTCAACTATGGTAATATCATTTGACTGTATTATATCACCATCATCGTCATCACTACATGACAATGAAATCAATACAATGAACAGTATCGGTAAAAAGTTGAGTAAGCGATTCATTTTTTTCATAACTGTGTTTTTAGGAATGTTTAATTAAATTTAAGATAAGTAAGACATAAATTAATTGACTAATTGTTAGTTAAGTGCATTTAAAAGTACATTATATTAATTTTGTTTAATTAATTTTTAAAAAAGTTTAACAAAATATTTTTAATTAAAAAAGATTCAGTAGCTATTCTATCTGTTGGACTTCAAACTTTTTACATATTCTCATTAAATGAATATTGGGTACGCATAAATTGAAAAAAACTGACTTTGTAATGAAATTTTGTAATTTTGTTGCGACCAAGATGTAGAGATGAAAAAAGTAGTAATAGGACTTTCTGGAGGAGTAGATTCAAGTGTAGCGGCATACTTGTTAAAAGAGCAAGGATATGATGTTATTGGCTTGTTTATGAAGAATTGGCATGATGATTCGGTAACGATATCTGAAGAGTGCCCATGGTTAGAGGATAGTAATGATGCTTTGATCGTAGCGGAGAAATTGGGTATACCGTTTCAAACCGTGGATTTAAGTGCCGAGTATAAAGAACGTATTGTTGATTATATGTTCAAGGAATATGAGATGGGCCGTACTCCAAACCCTGATGTATTATGTAATAGGGAAATCAAATTTGATGTCTTTATGAAAATAGCCATGCAATTAGGGGCAGATTATGTAGCTACAGGTCATTATTGTAGAAAAGGTACTTTGCAAAATGAAGATGGTTCTGAAACCTATCAGTTATTGGCAGGAAAAGATGGTAATAAAGACCAATCTTATTTCTTATGTCAACTTTCGCAAGAGCAATTATCTAAAACTCTATTTCCAATAGGCGAATTGACTAAACCGCAGGTAAGGGAAATTGCGGCAAAAATGAATTTGATCACTGCAGATAAAAAAGATTCTCAAGGTCTCTGTTTTATTGGTAAAGTAAGACTGCCCGAATTTTTGCAACAACAGTTGAAACCAAAGACAGGTAAAATTGTTGAGGTGCCTGCCGGCTTTGATGTATATGAGAGAGCTACTCCCAATTTTAATGATAAAAAATCTGAACTGGCATATTATGCCGAAAAACCGGTGTATCATTTATCCGATGGTAAAATAGTTGGTGAGCATCAAGGTGCGCATTATTTTACAAAAGGGCAGCGCAAAGGGTTACATGTAGGCGGTACAAAAGAACCTTTATTTGTAATAGATACCGATGTTCACGAAAATATCATTTATACGGGTCAAGGTAAATCTCATCCAGGTTTATATAGAAGAACATTGTTTGTTAAGGACGAAGAGATCCATTGGGTACGTGAAGATCTGGCATTGAATATTGATGAGAAACTAACAGTGAAAGCGCGTATTAGGTACCGTCAAGAATTACAGGATGCTACTATTTATAGGGTTGAAGGTGGAATGTATGTAGACTTCGAAGAAATGCAGTCCGCAATAACAGAAGGTCAATTTGTGGCGTGGTATTTAGAAGATGATTTAATAGGTTCTGGGGTAATTTCTTAACCATCATTTTACATTATAAAAGGTATAATAGTATCTTTAGAAAGTAGCTTAAATCTCAATTATCGAGATTTAAGTTTACTACACTTAGATTATTATCTAATTCAACTGTTCATTACAATGCCTTGCTGAAAATTCATCAAGGTAAGTCCTATAAAACATGCAAAATAGAATTACAGAACTTTTCAAGATAGAATTTCCTATTGTTCAAGGAGGAATGATTTGGACCAGCGGCTGGCGACTTGCTAGTGCTGTATCTAATGCTGGTGGTTTAGGTATAATTGGAGCCGGTAGCATGTATCCTGATGTTTTACGAGAGCATATTCAAAAATGTAAAAAAGCTACTACTAAGCCTTTTGGGGTTAATATTCCTATGTTGTATCCTGACCTTGACAAATTGATGGATATTATTATTGAGGAGGATGTGAAAATTGTATTTACATCAGCAGGAAATCCTAAAACGTGGACATCCTTTTTAAAGGAAAAAGGAATTACCGTTGTACATGTGGTCAGTAGCTTAAAATTTGCATTGAAAGCGCAGGAAGCAGGTGTAGATGCAATTGTAGCGGAAGGCTTTGAAGCGGGCGGGCATAATGGACGAGATGAAACTACAACCATGGTTTTGATTCCTGCGGTGAAAGAACATATTCAAATACCTTTAATAGCAGCGGGTGGTATAGCTAACGGTAAAGCGATGCTGGCAGCAATGGTTTTAGGTGCAGACGGCGTGCAGGTTGGTAGCAGATTTGTTGCTAGCGATGAAGCATCTAACCACATGGACTTTAAGCAGGTAGTGGTTGAGGCCAAAGAAGGAGCTACGCATTTAACATTAAAGGAACTGGCACCTGTTCGGTTGGTGAAGAATACCTTTTACAACAAAGTACAACAAGCATACGCTGAAGGAGCGACTACTGAAGAATTAAAGGCTTTATTAGGTAGGGGTCGCGCCAAAAAAGGCATGTTTTTAGGTGATTTGGAAGATGGCGAGTTAGAAATAGGTCAGGTATCGGCTTTGATACATGATATAAAACCAGCAGGCGAAATTGTTAATGATATTATGAGTGAATTTAATAAGAGGAAAGCAGAACTTTCCTCTTTGTAGATTACACTTCTTTATCTTCTCCTTCAATAATCCGCTTTTTATTCTTTAAAGAGGAAAGATATTGAATGAGGTCGCGAAGTTCTCTTCTTGATATCATACGCCCCATTGCTGGCATTGCCGACATAGAGTTTTCTCTTTTGGCAATTCTCATTAAGGGTATTTCCAATGGCTCGGCCTCAGAAGTTCTCAATAAAATTTCCTTATCGTTTTCTTCGATAAGAACACCTTTTACCTCTTGTCCGTCTTTCAAGGTAATGGTTACGGTGCCATAACCAGGAGCAAGTCTTACGCTTGGTTCAATAAGGGCTTCCAGTATTTGTTGTCTGTTTAAGATATTACCAATATTATCCAATGCCGGACCAACTTCACCACCGGAACCATTTACTGCATGGCAACGTACACATTGCGCGGTAGGGTTGTTATTAAAGACAGATCTACCTGCCCACCAGTTACCACCGTAAAGTGTTTCTTGAAAAGAATCGGCTGAATACCCCGCTCTTTTAAGTTTCTCCAATTGTGCGATCAATGACGGATTTTCGGTAGCTTTCACCGCTTCCATAAGATCTAATAAAATACCTTGTTTTAACTGGTCTTTACTAGCCTTGTCAATTAAATTGGTCAATAGGGCATTACTGTTTTCGTCAGGTAGGTCGCCTAGAACATCTAACATTCTTTGTTGTTCGGATATTGAGCCGCGCTTAAAAATCGGCTCCACAATGTTGGGTAGTTTCTCTTTTGGAATGTTCAATTGCGCTAAAAGCCCCACAGCGGCAGTTCTTACTTCTTCATTGCTATCTTGCATACCAATAGACATGGCAGCTTCCATTTTATGGTATTGCAATTGACCAAGTGTATTTAATACCGTTGCGCGCACCTCTGGCGATTTGTTCGATTTAAAAATATAGAACAATTCATCATTATAATCGGTTATACCTACGGCACTTAAGGTTTTGGCAATACCAATTAAAATTTCTGGTTGACGTTCCTTAAGAAATGCAGGAATGTCTTTTTTAATTTTGTCCTCTAACTGACTGTTTTCCCTAACAATTTCACCACGGTATCTGCCATCTACACGATCTAAGAGAGATGGGTTGTTCCATGTGCCCAAGGCAGCAAGAGCCTCGCCACGTAAATTACTTGAAACACCTTTTCGTTTCGCGAAATTGATTAGCATTTCTAGCTGATCTTCACCACCAACGCGCAATGCTGCATTTATTGCTCTTCGCAACAAAGGTTCAGAAGTAAATCTCTCATCGTTAAGTGTTGCTGCCAATGCGGGTAAAGCCGCTTCAATTGAAAGGTCGTCATTAATGGCACGGGCAGTTTCGGTTACAATATATTCATCTTGATCAGATAAGAATATTGAAATTTTTGGTTCTTGTAGTTTTCTGAGCACTAAAACTGCAGCTATACGTAAACTTCTATTTTCACTATTGGCCAATGCTAGTAACGGTTCGGCATTGCCAATTCTTGAAAGCGCTAAAACAGCGGCATGTCTCAAATATAGATCTTGGTCGTTATTTGCTTCGATCATCGCTAATAAAGGCTCAACAGCATTTTCATATTTTAATCTTCCTAATGCTTGGGCGGCAAAGAACTTTACTCGGTCATTTTCATGGGAAGTTAATGATACTAAAGTATCTGCTGCTTTCTCGTATCTTAAATCACCCAGCACCTTCACACTTTGTGCTATAATTTCGGGGTCATCGTCGTTTAATAGTTGAAGCAATGGTTCTGCATCATCTTTATCATTAGCCGCGATTTGACCAATGCCCCAAATTGCATGTATGCGGGCAAATTGGTTTTCTTCTTCCGTAAGGGCTTTTTCTAACGCTCTATAGCCCCAAAATGTTCTATTGGCAAGTTCAAATTGAGCTTTTTGGCGAATTCTCATGTCGCTGTAGGACAATAAAGATACCAAACTATCGGTTTTTTGGTCTTCATAATCAAGCGTCATTAATTGTTGGGTTTTCAACCGTTCCTGTTCTAGATCATTGTTTTCTTCGGTAACGTCTAATTTCCAAACTCTACCGTAATCTTTGCTTCCCCAGCCATTTACCCAATCGGCAAGGTATAATGCTCCGTCTGGTCCAAAATCAATACCTGTAGGTAACACTCCCGATAAAATTGATTCATCGGTATTCAGTTCAAAAGAAGCTCCTTTAGGTTTTAGATCAAAAGACCAAATATGAGATCTACTTGGGTCACCTACGAACTCGACTAAAAAGAATTTATCTTGCCATTTTTTACCCAATGCCGTGCCTGGGTTATATCTCATTCCTGTTGGTCCGTTATGAAAGTTTTGAATAGGTGGCATAATATATGCGGCCTGGCCATCCCAACGAGGAGTAAACAGTTTTTCATCCATCCATACATTATAGCCGTTGTTTTTTGGATCGGTATACTTTCCATATTGCCAGTTTGCTCGCCATCCGGCATCAGATCCTTCTACAATATGAACCAAGCGTTCACTTTCTCCTTTGTGGTCTCCGTCATTATCCGATGAAATAATATTTCCGTAAGCATCAAAAACAAATTCATGGGTATTACGCAACCCGTGGGCAAAAACTTCAAAATCGGTACCATCAGGATTACTTCTTACGATAATACCTTCGTTCGGATATTTGTGGTTTTCACCATCGACAGTGGTAATATTTGCGCCAATATCACCAATACCCCAATATATTTTACCATCTGGACCTTCAATGGCGCCAGACATGCCGTGACCGCTAAAACCGATATGAACGGCAAAACCATCGGCAATGCTTGTTTTCTCATCCAAAATTTTATCTCCGTTAGTGTCCGTCAATCGGTACATACCAGGACCGATACCAACAAAAACATCTTCGTCACGGACTAAAAGAGCACCCGCTTGATCGTTAATTTCATCATTAAAATCATTCATGATTTGTGTTGAAATATCGGCGATGCCATCGTTATCTGTATCTTGTAACATCCAAATTTCATCTTTTTCTACGGCAAGATCACGCCAATCATGGATGCTATCGTTGTTTAGATCAGGAAACCACTCATTTTCCTTACTAAGTTCAGGAGCAAAGGTTTTGTGTAGAAAGGCCCTTCTGTCTTCAACTGATTCTAGAGCAATGGATTCCGTCATCCAATCCCTATGTCCGCGAATATCAAATTCAGAGTTTTTATTTCTGTTGGAACGCGTTATATATACATTGCCTTCATCATCAATATCCATGGCAATAGGATCTGGTGCCAAAGAATCTGATGCCCATAAACTAAGTTCTAGTCCGTCTGCTACTTTAGCGGTAATTGTTTTTCGGGCAAGTTTTGCCATTTCAATGAGGTCAGTACTATCCTGCTCAATGGTCAGTGGTATTTCAATAGGTTTTTTGTTTACACATGATGCACAGAAAAATAATAGGGAAGCTATCCCAAAAAGGAATTTTTTAAAAATTGTCATTGTTGTTTGGTTGAATAATATTTTAAAAGTAGCGAATAATGTAGATAATCAATAAAGAAATTGAATTCTAGTTAAATTATTAACCATATATGGTATAGATTTATCAATTTGGCATTTGGGCATAATTTAATTGAATGTTAAGAAAGGGAGTTTAAAAGTTACTTTATATTTGATTACTTATCAAACCAATATTTATATGAATACTATTAAAACAGCTGCCTTCATCTTTTTGATGGCTTTTAATTTAACTTTATTACAGGCGCAAGAAGGTCATCCATTAGAAGGTAAATGGAATTTGACCATAAATCAAGAAGGCGAAAAATTACCCTCTTGGTTAGAAATTCGCCACTCGGGTACCAATACCTTAATAGGTAGATTTACGTATGCATTCGGTAGTGCTAGACCAGTTGCGGAGATTGAAAAACATGGAGATTTATTTTCTTTTGAAATACCACCGCAATGGGAGCCAGGTGCTTCTGATATGGAGTTTGAAGGAAAAATAGTTGGAGAAGGATTGGAGGGCACCATGATTTATGTGGATGGTAAAACCTATAATTGGACAGCGACAAAGTCACCAAAATTACCTTATTATGAAAAGGCAAAAGAAGGTAAGACGGTCAAATTATTCAATGGTAAAAACCTAAAGGGTTGGGAAATTAAACCAGGTAATCAATGGACGGTAATAGATGGTATATTAACAAGCTCTAAGTCTGGTGTTAATTTAGTTTCAGAAGAGAAGTTCAAAGATTTTAAATTGCATGCAGAATTTAGATATCCCGAAGGTAGTAATAGCGGTCTGTATTTAAGAGGTCGTTACGAGGTACAAATAGCTGATAATATAGGTTTGGAACCATCTTCGATTTATTTTGGAGGTATCTACGGATTGTTGACACCAAACGAAAATGCAGCCAAGCAAGCAGGGGAGTGGCAAACGTATGACATTACATTGATTGGAAGAAGGGTTACTATTGTTGCCAACGGTAAAACTATTATTTCTAATCAAAACATAGAAGCAATGACCGGCGGAGCCTTGGATAATAATGAGGCTGAAGCAGGACCAATAATGATACAAGGAGACCACGGGCCGGTAGAGTTTAGAAAACTAGAGATTACACCTTTGAGCAAAGGGTAGATTTTGAAAACATATCAATTAAAAAAGCCTCCTGATAAGGAGGCTTTTAATTTTAATTATTGTGTTGAGCAATAATGCTTAAAGCTTTGTTTTCTTCATCTTTATGGACATATATTTCAATTAATTCAGGTAAAGGAGAACCGAAACCTGCCAGTCTTGCAGATGCTGTTTCATCTTTAAGAATAGGTTCAATGTTATTATCTTTTAAAGCGAGCTCTATTCTTTGAGCTTCTATTTTATTACCACCGAATACTTTTGTATAATTTGAGTTCATTATTAGTTTAATTTAATTGTATTGTTTTTCCGTTTTTTGCACTGTTTATGGCAGATTGAAGAATTAACATTGTTATCATATTATTCTCAAGCGAGTAAACATTGTATGGCTCTAATTTAAGGCTGCCATTAATGACTGCGGCAAAAACTGCAAACGGGTCATTATAAGGTTCTTTGCGCTCACCTAATAAAAATGTTTCTTCGGTATAATTGCTGTACCCTTTTGATAACCGAAGTCTCAACTGAGTAGGGTTATCGGAATATATAACGCCTTTAGTGCCATAGAGCTCCATGTCTTTTCTACCTATTGGCCAGTTCCATGAGGGCTCTAAAATTGCCATTTCATTATCATAAGTAAGAATAATAGTGGCATCATCATCAACTTTTGGATTGTTTTCTTTTTGTAATTGTTGTGTTACCGCAGTAACTGTATTAGGTTTTTTGCCTTTCGTAATCCAGGTCATAAGGTTGGCGCCATAGCAACCGAAATCTGTAATTGCTCCACCACCATTTAACTGTGGGTCGGTCAACCATTCAAAGAATTCATTGGATACCCCAATTTTTTTAGGTCCTTTGTGACCATCCCTAATAATTACTTTTCTTAATTCACCTATATCTCCTTGCCGGTACATACTGATCGCTTTTACGTTGGTTTCGTACCAAGAAGTTTCGTAATTGGTCAACACATGTATATTGTGTTTATCCGCTAGAGCTTTAATTTGCTGGGCTTCATCATAAGTGGTTGCTAAGGGTTTTTCTACCATTACATGAATTCCTTTTGGGGCACATGCTTGTACTACTCGTAAATGATCTTTTATATTTCCAAAGGCGGCAACTGCATCCGGAGAAATATTTTGTAACATTTCATCCATAGAATTAAAAACGATATCCATAGAGAAGCCAAATTCATCTGAAAGTTTTTTTGCCAGTTTTTGGTTAGGTTCAACAATACCAACCATGTTAATATCCGTATTAGATTCCCTGCTTAGTATCCAACCAACGTGACCATGGGTCAACCCAGCTACTACTAATTTTAGAGGTGGGTCTTGTGCCCTAAGAGTGCTTATAAAAAGCAGCGATAAGAGTGCAATTATCTTCTTCATGAATAATTATTAAGTTGGGTTGGCAAGTTGTTTGTCTGTTGTAGTTTGCTCTAATAAATTGGTGCTAATAGTGAAATAGAAGGTGCTACCCTTATTCTCTTCAGAAGTGACCCAAATTTTACCTAAATGATGATCTACAATTTTTTTACTGCCATAGAGCCCAATACCAGAACCTTCGAATTTAGATTGATTGTGTAATTTATGAAAGGCATTAAAAACTTTTTCTAATTGCTCCGCAGGAATTCCAATTCCGTTATCGGCAACACTAAAAAGATTTTCGTTTTTTCTTTTCTCTGATGTTATCGTAATAACAGGATTATTAGTTGAGGTTTTAAATTTTAGAGCATTATGAACCAAATTCTGGAACAGCATTCTTATATCACTTGGTCTTGCAATTAGGGTAGGTAAATCTCCATAATTAATGGTAGCACTGGTTTCTTTAATTTTTTCAGATAAATCATCTAGTACCAACTGTAAAATTTCAGTAATATTCACGGGTTCCATACCACTGGAGTTACCTATTTCTGCGTACTTCAATAGCCCTTCAACCAAATTGGTAAGCCTTGTGGAACTGCCTTGTAAATGTTTAAGGTAACTACTAAAATTTGAATAATTTGAAACCGAATGCTGTTGTTCCAATTCATTTGCAATAAGGTTTATATTGTTTAAAGGACCGCGTAAATCATGGGTAACTATAAACGTAAACTCTTCAATATGGGTATTCTTAAGTTTTAATTCATTGTTCAGAACCTCAAGTTTTTTGTTCTGACTCTTTAAATCGTCTTGCGCTTTTTGAAGATTTAACTCACTTTCTTTTAAGGCTTCGATATGATTTTCCAAATCGGAAGTGTAAGCCCTTGTTTTATTTTGATCATACATTCTAAAGGTTAATGAAAGCCAACCTAAACAGGCTAAAAATGCAAAAACTTCATCGAAAGGGACATCAATAGTGCCCAAAATCGGACCATATTTAGTAATGTAAATAGTAGGGAGAATAAACGCCAGTATATCAAAAGTGATGATAATATTTCTTAACCTAGGATTTTTTCGATAGCCTATAAATGCCAGAAACCCCATAGTGGCAAAAGCAACCGCTTGCCCGAAAAACCCACCAATTAAAAAAATAAGGGACATAAAAATTAACGGTGGCAATAGGGTCATATATATTCTAGTTGCCTGTCTATATTTTAATCGGTTTAAAATAAAACCTATACCAAATACCACGGCAACAATGAAGGCGAGTAACTGCTCTATATATGAATGAAATAGTAAGGTGTAAATGAAAACGACAAAAGTAAAAATAGAAGATATTATGGTGATCAAACCAAATTCGTCAGTAAGGTCCCTATTTTTAATATTTTGTTTTTTTGAGGTCGTATTCAATTGTAAAAAGGTATTGGGATTTTTAAATAAGTAATTGGAGGTCTAAATGTAAAATAACCTACAAGTGAAAATAATTTATCTGCATATTTAGTTAGCAATCAACTCGTAAAACACTTTCAAAAGGATAAGGTAAAACGAACTAAATTCCATTTAAATATAAGCAAGTAGTTTAATAAATAACAGAACTATGTTAATTATTATGGTAATGAATTTTGCCTTATAACTAAGTCATTGGTATTTCCATGACTAATATATCCACGTTGCTATTTGCTTTGAATTGAACTTCTTTTGTTTCCCAAAGTCCTAAGCCGTCTCGTGAATTTAATTTTTGGCCAGCTACTTCTACTTCTCCATCAAGAACAAAAACGTATACTCCGTTTCTTTCATTTTTTAAAGTATATGAGTCTGTTATGCCATTATCATAATTTGCAAGGTGAAACCATGCATTTTGGTGAATCCATACACCAGAATCATCTTGGTTAGGAGATAAAATTTGATACAGGCTGTTTTTAGTTTTAACATCTGCAATTGAAATTTGATCATAGCGTGGAGTCACGTTCTGTTCATTGGGTATAACCCAAATTTGCAGAAATTTTACCTCGTTTTCTTGGCTTTTATTGTATTCGCTATGAGAAATACCTGTGCCGGCACTCATAACCTGTATGTCTCCAGCTTTTATTACCGTAGAGTTCCCCATATCATCCATATGTTTAAGGTCACCTTCTAAAGGAATGGAAATGATTTCCATATTTTTATGGGGGTGGGTTCCAAAACCACGACCTTTAGCTACGGTATCATCATTTAGTACCCTTAAAGTTCCAAAATTAATTCGTTGAGCATCATAATAATTACCAAAACTAAAGCTGTGGTAAGAATTTAACCAACCAAAATCGGTGTGTCCTCTAGTGTCGGATTTGTGATATATCGTTTTCATTTTTATATTTTTTTATCTTGATTTGTAGTCGAATTTTATGGCTGAACATTACTTTGGTTTAGCTAGTAAAATACAGCATTGCCCCTTATACATGAGGTTTTAATTCATATAAAGAGTTTGTTGATGCTATAAAGTAACTACATAATTTAATTTACTTAAGTACGTTATAGAAATAAAAATTCCCTTTTCCCCTAATATGAAAATTATTATTTTATTTTTCGCTTTTATCCTAAGTATTAATATAAATGCTCAAGATCCCGGTGATGCTGCTAAGCATATCGGTGCCGGAGTTGTCATTGGTGTGGCCGGAGGGTATGCTGCGCACAAAATATCAAACGGACAACGTGGTTGGAAATGGGCAGGTGCAGTAGGTAGTAGTTTAGCTGCCGGTCTTGCAAAAGAAGCAATTTACGATCAGTCTAAAGGTTATGAATGGGAAACTAAAGATGTACTGTATACTACTTTAGGCGGAGTTCTTGCAGGTATGGCGATAGATATACTAACCGATAATAGTAGAAGAAGAAGCGGTGGCGGTAAAAGCTGTGGCTGTTTGGTTGCCCAACTTGATGCACATAAAGTTCAATTACCCAAATTTGTAAAAAACGGTACGGGCGATATTACTTCTGAGTTACAGGCCGCATATCTTCTTGACTAGACTATATAAGACCTTTTGCCTTTATCTCTAAATACTTGTTTATAGTATTGATGGTTAAATCTTCTGGCTTGGTCAGTATGGTCTGTATGCCATACTTTTTAAGTTCGTTGACCACCAATTGTTTTTCATAAATAAATTTTTCTGCAATTGCCTGTTCAAAAACTTCTAATGTATTGTTAGGTTTATCCTTTGCATATGATACCAGTTCTGAGTTCTCAAAGAATATTACAACCAATAAATGATGTTTGGCTATAGCTTGCAAATATGGGAGTTGACGATGAAGAGCGTCTAAAGTTTCGAAATTGGTATATAACAACAAAAGACTTCTTTGAGGTAGGTTCCTTTTTACGTCTATGTACAATCTACTAAAATCACTCTCAACAAAATTTGTTTTAAGGTTGTAGAGTGTCTCCAATATGAGATTCATTTGCGAGCTTCTACGTTCAGCAACAACCCTATTTTCTATTTTATTGCTAAAAGAAAATAAGCCCGCCTTATCATTTTTTTTCAGAGCTATACTGCTAATGACTAAAGTGGCATTTATGGCATAGTCTAGCAGGCTAAGTGAGTTAAAAGGCATTTTCATAATCCTGCCTTTATCTATTACGGAATAAATAGGTTGCGATTTTTCATCTTGAAATTGATTGACCATTAACTGACCTCTTTTGGCGGTCGCTTTCCAATTTATATTTCTAATATCATCACCTTGTATATAGTCTTTGATCTGTTCAAACTCCATCGTATGACCAATACGCCTAATTTTTTTTATACCGAATTCCTGTAAGCGGTTACTAAATGCTAAAAGATCGTATTTACGAAGTTGTAAAAAAGAGGGGTAAACCGGAACTTCCTTACCCTCATCAAAAGTATATTTTTTGGACAATAGACCAATTGGCGATATGGCGAATACATTTAAATTTCCAAAACTATAAACGCCTCTTTCTACAGGTCTTACAGTATAGGTGTATAATTTTTGTTCTCCAGGTTTTAATAAGCTCTTAAAGTTGAAATCTCTCTTTTGAAACTGAAAAGGAAGTTCATCTATGATATTTATTTGACTAGGAAATAAATACTGATTGGTAACTTCTATTTTAATGGCATTTTCATCACCATTAGAAAGTTTATCGGTAACAATTCTTTTCGCAATAATCTGTCCTTTGGATAAAAAAAGTAAAATTACATCTACAATTAAAAGGGCTAAAAAGAGATAAAAAAGTAGTTTAGGAATATATGCGATATTTTCAAAAATATAGGATACTAGAAAACACAAGACGATCCCCGATAAAACCAGAAAAAATCTTTTTTGTAGAAATATATTTTTAAAAACCTTTTTCACGGAAGTCTATCTTGGAATTTCTATAGTTTGAATCAAATCTTTAATCATTTTTTCTGCCGTATAGCCTTCCATTTCACGTTCTGGGGTCAGAATAATTCTATGGCATAATATTGGTGCTACAACCTTTTTGATATCATCTGGGGTAATAAAATCCCTTCCATTGATAGCGGCTACGGCTTTAGATGCATCTAGAATAGCAATAGAGGCTCTAGGTGACGCCCCTAGGTAAAGATTGGCATTTGTTCTGGTATTGTTGACGATGGCGGCGATGTATTTTATTAAATTATTTTCAACAACAATATCCTTAATGACCTGTTGGTAAGAAGCAATTTGTTCTGCCGAAAGAATAGTGTCTATGAGCGATTCAACATTGTTATTTTTTTGCTGATGTTTGTTTTCTAGTATCTGTATTTCCTCTTCCAAAGTAGGGTAGTGAACCTTTATTTTAAACAGAAAACGATCTAATTGAGCTTCGGGCAGTCTATATGTGCCTTCTTGTTCAACGGGGTTTTGTGTGGCAAAAACCAAAAATGGCGGTTGCATGTCAAATGCATTGCCATCAATGGTAATTTGACGTTCTGCCATAGCTTCAAAAAGAGCTGCTTGTGTTTTTGCTGGAGCTCTATTAATTTCATCTATCAAAATGATATTGGAAAAAATAGGTCCTTTTTTGAATTCAAATTCAGATGTTTTTACATTGAAAATAGATGTTCCAAGAATATCGCTCGGCATTAGATCCGGGGTAAACTGTATTCTGCTAAAATCTACGTTCATGGTTTTTGCCAAAAGTTTTGCAGTAACGGTTTTGGCAACACCCGGGACCCCTTCAATAAGCGAGTGGCCATTGGCTAAAATGGAAACGATCAAAAGTTCGATCATTTCTTGCTGACCTATAATGACTTTGCCCAATTCGGTTTTGACCTTGGCTACGGAATCTTGAAGTTTGGTAAGATCAATCCTAGAATTGAATGCTACCTGTTGTTCGTCTTGTGTATTATCTTCCATAAGATTGTTTAAATGTATTTATTTTCTTGGCAAGGATTATAGCATCTTGCTCAGAATGTAAAGGTTTATTTTTGAGACTTAAAATCAATTCAAAAAGGTCTTTGGTTTCCTCTATAGATTTACCTGCTTTAGCACTTACTTGGGCTATGAATTTATCATCTAGCACAGCAGTGTTAACGTAGAATCGGTTTCTAATATGCGTAAGGAAATAGGTGATTTTTTTATGGTTAAGATTTGTGTAATCCTTTTTTTGATGATATAAAGAACCCACGGTTTTGGCAAATTCAACCGAAGAATTTTCTAATGGTTTAATTACCGGTATAATGCGTTGTTCTCTTTTGGCCTTAAAAATAACAAAGAGTAATAAACCGGTTATGGTAAGGTAATAACTCCATTTTAATGCAGACTGATTTAATACGAATCGCATTGGCGATGTAATTACTTTTCGCCCAGATTTTTTATAATCGTCCCATATTAGTTCTCTGTCCTGTAAATACGAGAAACTTTGACTACTGTAATCTATATTGTCACTTAGTAAATAATAGTTTGTGTATGCGACGGGCAAGGAGTTGACGATAAAATTCCCTTTACCAAAAGTGGTTTTAATAAAGTTAGGTCTTACTTTTATTTCCTGTGGTTTATTATTTAATATGGTAGAGCTTTTAACATGTATATGACCTAATACCTCTGTATTCAAAGTATCAATACTGGTCAAATATGCAGGGTTGACCCCTCTTTCAAAATAGAATTCTGGGTGCTTAAATTTTTTATTGGTAAATGAAACCTTAATGGAATCTTCTTTTATATCATATTGCTGGTCTATGGTAATATTTAAAGTATCTGCGAGCTTTCCGGTAAGGTTGCTAGTGGCTATGAATACCTGATTACCTTCACTTACAAAATTTAAAATTTGATTTGTTTCCTGTTCATCTAAATAAATGAAATCATTGATTAAAATATAATTTGTGGCATTTGAAGAATCCCTTTCAACTAGCACATCGTAAATACTTCGGTCTGTCATTTTTATTTCGCTACTAGGAAAAATAGCGGTCAGCTCGTTGAAAAGTACGTAACACCCAAATGGAATTTTTGCTGTCATCGTGTAAGATGGACTCCAATTAATGGGTCTTGGACGTACTATTTCCGTTACGATGATACCAATAAGTACCGCAATCAAAAGTCCGAGTATTATTTTAGAACGCTTTCCCAAGTTACGATTGAATTAGTTTGTTGATTGCGTCAAAATCTAAGACCGACAAATTGTACTTATTACTATCCATAGCTTGTTCTCCATACCATATATAATCATATAGATATGCTATTTTTTTAAAACCTAGTTTTAACTGTGGTTGTTCAATCTCATTTAAATAGTCGGTATTGGTCTTATCAAAGTGCCAATCGATAATATCTTTTTTTGATAGTTTTTGAAGTGTTAGCAAAAACTGATAACGCACCGCTAGTCTATAGTCATTTTTGGCAACGGCATCGTTTAATAATTTACTTATATCAACACCTTCAATGTGTTCTTCGGTTAGGTTGATATCGTTGAATGTCTTTGCCTTAGTTTGAAAAAGAGCGCTAAAGTTTTCGTTGATGAGAAATTTAACGATGAGGTAAATGGCTAAAATGCCAAGTAAAATATAAATAAGATACTCTAAAAGTTGAAGCACATTTGGAGGCAATGTGATACCGAATACCTCAAACAAACCTTCACCTACCCAGTTTAAAAATCGTGCTAGTAAATTTTGCGATTCTCCCGTTTTATAGGTGTAGTTAAATTCATCGCCAGTATACTTCTTTGTGAGGTCTTCCTCAATGTCTCTGTATACCAAAACAGATGATGTATCGGTTTTAACGATACTATCCGTTTTAAGTTGAGCAAATGAACCAAAGGTCATCAACAAAAAGAAAATATAAGTAAATGTTAGCCTCAAATTAATCGTTTTGTCCTATTTGTTCAATTTTTGCCCTAGTGTTTTCATTATATGTTTTTTCATGTAAGGCATAATATAAAATGCCATTGATAAATTGAGAAAGGCATTGCCCGTAAACTGCAATAATCAAGAAAATAGATAACCCTAAAGTGTACACAATTGTTGAAACAATAGAGTTTGTATAATCTACATCGTTCTCTACAACATGAAATGTATACACCCCTATTATAATACCGGGTATAATTAAAGCGACCATTAATAGTAGACCTAACAGTAAACCTAGAATAAAGTTTACACCAATAGATTTCCAAAAACTACCTGTTACCAGTTTCCAACCTTCTCCTAACGCTTCGGTAACACCTTTTTTATTTGCCAGCATATCAAAAAAAGAAACACCGACCCATGCCGTTAAAAAGAATTGAACAATATATTGGGCAAAAAAGCCCAATAGCGGAATAATGGCTAAAATTACTGCGATAATAAAATATACCATGTAAATAGGTATCAGTAATAGAACAAATAGCAGAACATTTCCAAATTGACTTTTAGCGTACTGCCAAACATCTTTTTTGTCTACTTGAGAATCTTTGGTTTCTACATATTTGATCATATAGCTAGTTGAAAGAGAATAATTCAAAAAGGCAACGCCTAAAAAAATAACAAAGAATAAAAACCCTCCTATACCCAGGTAAATAAAATATTCTTGTTCATTGCCTATATTTTCGGCAAACGGACTTTGTCCAGACTCTTGTGCGATCATGCCTATAAAACCAGATACCAATAAGTAGCTGGTAATTAAAAGTCCTATTAAGAAAATACCATTGTAGCTTATAAAAACATTGGTAAAATTTTTAATATTCTGTTTGAAAAAATCAAAATATACAGAGACTATTCCTCCAAATTCACGGTTGACCTTTAGCGGTATGTAATTGTTTTTCATGTTTGGTATTAAGTAATATGGGGTATGCTATGTAATAAAATATAATCAAGAATAATGATGCGCCAATTATTAGGAATGCCAACCAATTGGGCATATTGGTATACCGTGTAATAAAGCCTTCAATAAATCCGGCAATGATAAAAAATGGTATGGTACTCACTACAACTTTTAGTCCGTCTTTTGCGCCTTTCATAAAAGATAATCGCCTAGCGTATGTTTTGGGGAAAAGAATACTATTTCCCATAATCAACCCTGCACATCCAGCGATAATGATTACAGAAATTTCTATGGTACCATGTAGCCAAATTTGCTTATTAGCTTCAAAGAAGACTCCTTTTGTATAAAAAAATGTAATAAATGCACCAAGCATAACTCCGTTCGTAAACAAAATGTATGCGGTACCAATACTGGTTATTACCCCAAAGGCAAAAGCTAAAAACGCAACTCTAATATTATTTATGGTAATACCTAAAAAAGATCCTATTTCGCTGCCACCCTTATAGATTGCTGCGGGGTCTCCGTTAGCAATATTGTTTAGAGTTTCGTTTACATAGGCATCGCCTAAAATTAGCCTTACAAAGGTAGCATCGTTAATAGCGGATAAAGCACCAATGGCAGAAGCTATGATAAAAATTAAAAAAGCAAAGCCCAAGGTTTTATGGTACTGTCTAAAAAATAAGGGGAATTCGGTAATCCAAAAACTTAGAATACGATTTTTACTTTCTTTTTTGTTCTTGTAGATTTTTTGGTGTGCAATAGAAGCAAGTTCGTTCAAATACAATAAAGTCTTACTTTCTGCGTAATACGTTTGCGCGTATGCCAGATCATTGGTCAATTGAATATAACCATTGGCAAGTTCATCTGGATCTGTTGAAGCACCTAGGTTAATAGCTTTTTCAAAAGCTATCCATTTTTCCTTATTTTGCTTTACAAAAGCAGCTTCGCGCATAAACTATATTTACCTTGTTAAATTTAAGATTAAATGAATAACCTTCAAATCAATACAACGCAAAATGTTAACCTTAATTATACTATTGTTAGTATTGGTGAAAGAATTGTGGCATTTTTTATTGATGCATTTATACTGTATCTCTATTTTATCTTGGTAAATTTCGTAGGCGATGCCATAGGATATATTTATACAGATGGTTGGACGCAGAGAGGTCTAGTGGCCTTAATTTCTTTACCGGCAATGTTTTATACACTTTTAATGCATGTCATTTTTAATGGTAGAACCGTTGGTAAAATGCTTATGAAAATGCGAGTGGTAAAGGTTGATGGCTCACCAGTACATTGGAGCAATTATTTAATAAGATGGATGTTAAGATTGGTTGATATTTGGATTTTTCTAGGGTCGATAGGTATACTGACCATTTTGTTTTCCGAGAAAAAACAAAGACTGGGTGATGCAGCGGCAGGCACAGTAGTTATTAGTACCAAAAATAAAACAAAGGTTACCCATACTATTTTAGAAGATGTAGCAGATGCCTACGTGCCTCAATTTATGAATGTTACTTTGCTGACCGATAAAGATGTAAGACTCATTAAAGAAACTTTTGGTATTGCTAAAAAGAGTAATGACTTTAAAACTTTAAAGGCGCTTAGGGATAAAGTGGAAAGTATCTTGCAGACCAACTCAGAATTGTACGATATTGCGTACTTAGATACGGTTTTAAAAGACTATAATTACTTTACGCAAAAGATATAGCCAATGTTTTATTACATTATTGATATTTTAGGTACCATTGCCTTTGCCATTTCTGGGGTACTGGTAGCCATGGATAAAAGGTTGGATGTATTCGGTGTTCTGATCATTGCATTTGTAACCGCAGTAGGTGGGGGAACTTTGCGTGATTTGTTAATAGGGATTAAACCTGTAGGATGGCTAAATGCACCCGTACATTTACTCGTTATTGTAGCTACGGTTTTGCTGGCGATAATTTTTGTGAAGCAGCTTAAATACGTTAGAAAATCACTCTTTTTATTCGATACCATAGGTATAGGCTTATACACCATGGTAGGTGTCGAAAAAGGTTTGGCAGCAGAATTATTACCTGTAATGTGTATTGCCCTAGGTACTATTACTGCCTGTTTTGGTGGTGTTACAAGAGATATACTCTGTAATGAGATACCGGTAATTTTTAGAAAGGAAATTTATGCCACCGTATGTATACTAGGTGGTTTGGTGTATTTTGTGTTGATCCAATTTCCTATTAATGATACCATAGCATACTCTATGGCCATTATCACCATAATAATTATGCGTGTTCTGGCGGTACGTTTTAAAATTTCACTCCCCAATATTTATAAAGGCAGAACTTAGAATTTAGACCGATAATAATTATTCTATTACTTCAGCTTTTTCAATGTAAACATTTCTCATTGGCCAATCTCCTTTTTCAACGGGTACATTATTGATTTTGTCAACCACATCCATACCTTCAATAACTCTACCAAAAGGCGTGTAATTATCGTCTAAATGGTAAGATCCAGGGTCTGTAACGACAATGAAAAATTCATATGGCGATGCCAGTTTATGGGGGTTGTCCATTTCACTACTGGGCATTGAAATGGTGCCTCTATGATGTTTATGGCCTTTTCTAGTATCTGGTGGTAATAAGTAACGACCAATTTTTGATCTTTTTCTTGCGGTTTTCGCATCATCCGAATTTCCTCCTTGAATAATAAAGTTTTTAACTACTCTATGAAATTGGGTTTTATCAAAATAGCCCTGCTCGGTAAGGTATATGAAATTTGCTCTATGATAAGGTACATTTTCATAAAGCTCCACAGTAAAACTTCCTAAACCAGTTATAATTTTAACCTTATTGGCGGTCAATGTTTTCTCGTAATTGAAAAAGAAATCGATAGCATTGTCTTCGTCAAGCTCAAAATTTTCCTCCTCTTCATTTTCAACAACTTTTTTTTCCTTAATTTTTGTGGAGTTTGGCTTCGACTCTTTTTCTGTAGTTGTACTATCAACTTTCTTAGAAGTATCTTTGCAGCTTGCCAATGCAAAAATTGCTAAGAATAAAAAAGTATAGAATTTTAGTAAACGCATGAATTTTAAATTTTTTGAACAACGAATATCAAAAATAAAGGATCTACCGCTACCGGGAGAAGCTTCGCAGTATAAAATGGCACCAGAAAGCCGTTTAGACGAGTTACAGCGTATTAATGTAGCAAAGAAAAATCCTAGAAGGGCAGGGGTAATGGCATTGTTCTATCCAACACAGGGTATGGGTACAAACTTGCTGTTGATTTTGCGTAAGACATATAAAGGCGTACATTCTAATCAAGTTGCTTTTCCTGGCGGAAAAGCGGAACTGACCGATGACGGACTTTTAACAACGGCATTACGTGAAACGTATGAAGAGGTTGGCGTAGCACCAAAAGACATTACTGTAGTAAAGGAAATATCAGAAATATTTATACCGCCCAGTAATTTTATAGTGCAACCATTTATAGGGCTTTATAGAAACCCGAAGCCATTTGTAAAACAAGATTCTGAAGTTGAATTGATTCTAGAAGTGCCGGTGTCGGATTTCTTGGATGATGCATTGGTCGTTTCCAAAAAAATGACAACATCTTACGCTGTTGATATAGAAGTACCTGCCTTTGAATTAAATGGTTACATTGTATGGGGAGCTACGGCGATGATGTTGAATGAGATTAAAGAGTTATTAAAGCAGGTGTTGTAAGGCATATTTATTTATTTTAGCATTCTATGGGATTATTTGATAAAAACCCTTTTGGGCATAACTTATTCATTAAAAAATGGCTGATTCGTATTTTGGCCGTGCTATCGCATCAACGATATAAGCGCTTCAATACGTTAGAAATTGAGGGGTCTGATGTAATTAGAAGTTTACCCGATAAAAACGTATTGTTCGTTAGTAACCATCAAACATACTTTGCAGATGTAGTAGCAATGTTCCATGTTTTTAATGCAAGTTTAAGTGGTCGTGAAGATTCTATTAAAAACTTGGGGTATATATGGCAACCAAAATTGAATATGTATTATGTAGCCGCTGCCGAGACCATGAGAAAAAGTCTTTTGACCAAGATTATGGCCTATGCAGGATCGGTGAGCGTTGAGCGTACTTGGCGATCAGAAGGTAAAGACGTCAAGAGACAAGTTAAAATGAGCGATATTTCTAGTATTGGTAAAGCTCTCAACGACGGATGGGTTATTACTTTTCCACAGGGAACTACCACGCCTTGGAAACCTTTACGTAAAGGTACCGCCCATATCATTAAGAAATATAAACCGGTGGTAGTACCTGTTGTTATTGACGGATTTAGACGTTCTTTTGATAAAAAGGGACTTCGCGTTAAAAAGAAAGGCATATTACAATCTATGGTTATCAAAGAACCATTGGATATAGATTATGAAAATGAATCTACAGAATCCATTATAGAAAAGCTGGAATATGCTATTGAACAGCACCCATCGTTCTTAAAAGTTATCTCTAAGAAAGATCTTTTAGATATTGAAGAAGAGAACAAACAACGTAAATGGAAGCCTTCTTAAATAGTTAGATTACGTAGTTCACTGTAATTCTGTTTTAGTTTTCTAAGTAAGAGTCCGTAAAGCAGAAAATAAATTCCGCCCATTATCAAGGTTAAAATAACTCCAAAAATACCTATGGACATCATAATGGTAATTTTCAACTTTTCAGGGGAAATGTTGGTAAGGCTATCTTTTAACTCTGGGAAAGCGTTAACAATGTTATCGTTTAGATAGACACCTATTACCATTATAATTATGGTAACCATTATCATGGATAATGAAAAAATAACGTAATACTTAACCGTTTTTCTGGTCTTAATTATTTTCTTCATCAAGTTTTTAGAATTATCCAAAACGGAAATTTCCTTAAATCTTTTATAAAACTGAAAAATAAAATAGAAGGCTATTAAATATGTGAAGCCAGAAAGTATCACCAAATATTTAGAGACCCCTATATTGTCATAAATTTCCATTCCCTCACGCATTGATGGTAAAAGATATAGTAGGTGCGGAACGGTAAATTCCAATATGCTGATAATAAGAATCCACCTAACAATAGAGGAAGATTTCTTCCAAATCATTTTATGTATCTCGTCATAGCTTAGTTTAGGAACATCAAATTCCTTCTTCTGCCAGTCTTTCTTTAATAACTCCAGTTCATCCGTCATACGCCTATGGATTCAAAATGGTTCTTAATTTTGTTTTGATACGGTTCATTTTAACCCGTGCATTTACCTCTGAAATACCCAATGTTTCAGAAATTTCGGTATAATTTTTATCTTCTAGGTATAAAAATACCAAAGCCTTGTCAACATCATTTAATTGCTTTACTGCTTTGTACATCAGTTTTAATTGCAATTCTTCGGTTTCGTCATATTCGTCGGCCTTAATTTTAAAAATTACAGACTCATAGTCGGCCGTATCAATTCTTCTTTTTTGTTTTCTATATAACGTAATAGCAGTGTTCAATGCTACACGATACATCCAAGTACTAAATTTTGCATCGCCTCTAAACTTAGGGTATGCTTTCCATAATTGAATAGTAATTTCTTGAAACAAGTCGTTGTGAGAATCGCGGTCATTTGTATACAGGGTACACACTTTATGGACAATGTTTTGATTGTCCTGTAGCTCGGTCACAAATTTGTGTTCAAGTTCTTTATTCACTCTTGGTTGGCTGTTCTTACGATGTTAGTCTACAAAAAGTTCTATTTGTTACAATATATCTTATAAAGACATAAAAAAAGTGCCATGTTATACCATGGCACCTTTAAATCTATGAAATAAAAAATTATTTTCTATAATCAAGTGCAGGAGCTCTATCGCCTAAAAGCGGAATATACTCAAAATCTGCTCCTCTCTTTTCAATGAACTCTTCTTTTGCTGTTTCAACCAGTTTTTTATTCTTGAATAGGTCTATTGCGGTTTTCGTTAGGGTTTTTGCAGCGACCATCATCCCTTTTCTGCCAATAGAAGTTCCACCTGCGGCAACCGCTTGCCAGCTATGGGCAGGTGTACCAGGAACCCATGTTGCTGTACCAAAACCTACTGTAGGTACCGTAAAGCTAACATCCCCAACATCTGTAGAACCGTATGCTCTTGCTTCAGTTTTATAAGGCTGAATATCTTTTGCAGTTGCCAGGTCGGCTTTTTCTTGACCTAAGGTAACCGCAATTTTATCTGCAAATGCTTTTTCTTCATCGGTATATTCAATACCGCCCACTTCAGAAAGGTTATCGTGCATTAATTTTTGTAGTGTTAGGTTGGGTAACAATTCATGGGTGCCGCCGATCATCTCATGATCCATGGTAGTGCCTGTACCCAAAGCTGCACCTTCTGCCGCTTTTACCATTCTATCAAAAATATCGATAACAACATCACGTCGGTTATGACGTGCATAGTAGTATACCTCTGCAAAATCAGGAACTACGTTGGGTGCTTTTCCACCGGCAGTAATTACGTAGTGAATTCTTGCCTCTTGCGGTATGTGCTCACGCATCATATTTATCATTAGATTCATAGCTTCTACTCCGTCTAAAGCTGAACGTCCTTTCTCGGGAGAACCTGCTGCATGGGCAGAAATGCCGTAGAATCTAAATTTTGCCGATTTGTTGGCCAAGGCAGCACCTGCGCTGGCCGCATTTTGAGACCCAGGGTGCCAGTGGAGCGCTATATCAACATCATTGAACAGACCCTCGCGAACCATATACACTTTGCCAGATCCACCTTCTTCGGCCGGTGTGCCATAAAATCGAATGGTACCTTTTGACTTGTTGGCCTCTAACCATTCTTTTGTAGAAATTGCTGCCGCTGTAGAGGCAGTACCAAATAAGTGATGCCCACATGCATGACCAGCAGCTGCTCCGGCAGATTCTTTCTCGGCGACTGCTTTTTGAGATAAACCCGGTAAAGCATCATACTCGCCCAAAATGGCAATAACGGGGCTGCCACTGCCGTATTCCGCTACAAAAGCAGTTGGTATACCTGCGACTCCGGTTTTGATTGTAAACCCGGCATTTTTTAAAGTTTGTTGTAACAGTGATGAGCTCTTTTCTTCTTGGTATCCCATTTCTGCGAATTCCCAAATATTTTGAGCTATATTTCCATATTCGTCACTTTTTTGCTCTAATTTTTCAAGAATATCTTTTTCGCTCTTTTGAGCATTCATCGATAAAACTGAAGTACCTAGTACTGCCAGTAAAATAAGGGTTTTACGCATATTGGTGTTTGTTTGAGTTAGAGTTTAAAGATACTAAAAACACATTATTATTTTAAAGTAGAAATCCATTTGTTTAATTTTGTGATTAAGTAAAACACTATGAACATACCACTCTCGAGCTATCCTAGAATTGTAATTATAGGTGGTGGTTTTGGCGGAGTTTCTCTAGCTAAAAAACTAAGTAAACAAGAAGTACAAGTTGTACTTATAGATAAGAACAATTACCATACTTTTCAACCTCTTTTATATCAGGTGTCTACAGGCGGTTTAGAGCCCGATTCTATTGCCTACCCATTGCGCAAAGTATTGATCGGGTATGATAATTTTTATTTTCGCCTGGCGGAAGTAGAGCATATAGATGCTGCAAGTAAAAAGGTGAATACATCTATTGGTGATATTACTTACGATTATCTTGTGGTAGCAACGGGATCAGAAACCAATTTCTTTGGTAATGCAGAGATCGAGAAGCATGCCGTAGCAATGAAATCGATACCGCAATCATTGAATCTTCGTAGTCTAATCTTAGAAAATTTTGAACAAGCGTTGCTTACCGATGTTTATCATGAGCGAGATGCTTTAATGAATTTTGTAATTGTAGGTGGCGGACCAACAGGTGTGGAGCTTGCAGGTGCCTTGGCTGAAATTAAGAAAGGTATTTTACCAAAAGACTACCCAGATTTAGATACGAGGAGAGCCCAAATTAATTTGGTACAGGGTGGCGATTGTTTATTGCCTGGTTTTAGTCCGCAGGCATCAAAAAAAGCAGAAGACTTTTTAGAGAAGCTGGGAGTTCAGGTTTGGAAAGGCGTTCGTGTAACTGGGTATAATGGAAAAACGGTAAGTACTCTGACCGATTTAAAATTCGATTCTGCAGCAGTAGTTTGGGCTGCAGGTGTAAAAGGTGCAGGTATTAAAGGGTTGGATGGTGAAGGTGTTATTGCTGGTGGTAACAGGGTTAATGTCAACGAGTTCAATCAAGTTATAGGGCATCCAGAGATATTTGCTATTGGCGATATAGCTTGCATGGCAACCGAAGATAATCCTCGTGGGCATCCTATGGTAGCGCAACCAGCCATTCAACAGGGGAAATTATTGGGCGAAAATTTAGTTAGGCTAATTGATAATAAGCCATTGAAACCTTTTGTATATAATGATAAAGGCAGCATGGCCACTATTGGTCGTAATAAAGCAGTTTGCGATATAAAGAAATTTAGGTTTCAAGGTGTGTTTGCCTGGTTTGTTTGGATGTTCGTACACTTGTTTTTCCTTATAGGTTTCAGAAATAGAATGGTCGTTTTTATTAACTGGGTTTATAATTATATCAGGTTTGATCGAGAGGCACGATTGATTATTCGCCCGTATAATAGAGATTACAGTCAGTTTAAAGATTAGATTGTTATTAACCAATATTCTGAAATTATAATGACGCCGACTATGTAACGGAGTAAAGTATTTTTAATGATTTGTTCTAGGGTGATACGTATTCATAACCTCTGCTAAGTGCGAACGGTCTACATGCATATAAATTTCTGTAGTAGTGATACTCTCGTGACCCAGCATTTGCTGTATAGCTCTAAGATCGGCACCGTTTTCAAGTAAATGTGTAGCAAAGGAATGTCTAAAGGTATGCGGACTAATATTTTTTTGTAAACCGATGGCGACCGCTAAATTCTTTACAATAGTAAATATCATTGCTCTGGTAAGTTGTTTGCCACGTCGGTTAAGAAAAAGGATATCTTGAAAACCTTCTTGAATATTTAAATGAACCCTAATTTCGTTTCTGTAAATATCAATGTATTTTTTGTTTACCTCGCTTATGGGTACAAATCTTTGTTTATCTCCCTTACCGGTAACTTTAATAAAATCTTCCTCAAAGAATAGGTCAGATATTTTTAAGCCTATTAGTTCAGAAACTCTTAGGCCGCAACCATATAATGTCTCTAGCATCGCTCTGTTTCTTTCTCCTTCAGGTGTGCTTAGGTCAATGGCATTGATTAAATTATCTATTTCGGTTTCAGAAAGGGTGTCGGGTAGTTTACGTCCTATTTTTGGCGATTCGATTAAATCTAACGGATTGTCTTTTCGGTAGTCCTCAAAAATTAAATAGCCAAAAAAACTTTTTAAACCAGATATGATTCGTGCCTGTGATCTGGGGTTGACCACTTTGGCAATCTCATAAATAAATTGTTGAACGGTAAGTCTATCTATTTTAATAGGGGAAGTGTTGATGTTGTTCGACTCTAGAAACGACATAAGTTTTTCAATATCCCTAGTATAACTTAAAATCGAATTTTTAGATAATCCACGTTCCAGTTTAAGGTAAGTCGTGTAATCTTTCAGGGCATGTTTCCAATTCATTGCTTAAAGATAAAGAATACATTAATTCTGTAGTGAATATTGTATAAATGGTAGAAATACTGGTTTTTTGGTAGATGAATTTATTTGTTAAATTTCTACTTTTACAGTGTTAAACTTAAACATGGGCGAATAGTCAAATGTCCAATTAAAACAATCAATCTTTTATTAAATCAAGTACATTAAAAACAACAAAATGAAAAAACTATTATTTTTAGTAGCAGCGGTATTTTTAGGTTCAAACATTTCTAATGCGCAATCAGATTACACATTTGCAGCTGGTTTGGGCTTAGATTTATTTTCGGGGGCAACCTTGGTTGGTCCAAGTGCTAAGTACTTCTTTGCAGAAGAGCATGCAGGTCAGGCAGAAGTTATGTTTGAAACGGGGTTGACAACAATAACTGCGCTTTATGAGTATCATGGTGCTTTTTCTGGCGCAGATGGTTTGCAGTGGTTTGCTGGTGGGGGTCCATCAATTTTATTCATTAGGGATTTTAGTACTGAAATAGCCTTAAGACCCGTAGTTGGTTTGGATTACAAAATTAATGATGTACCATTGGCGTTTTCTTTTGATTGGAGACCGTTCATAGGTCTTGGTGATATTCTTGGAAATGAAGTAGGTGCTTTTGGTATCGGTGTTAGGTATGTAATTGAGTAAAAACTTTAATGTTTGAATATTAAAAAGGGAAGCTGTGCTTCCCTTTTTTTGTGCGTTAGTAGATGGTTTCTGTTTATTTGAGATTTATGAAACCTTTCTAAAAGTACCATGTACAACTATTTTACGGGTATTCACAACAAAGATGCCTTTTAGCTTGGTCTTACCTTTATTTTTGAGATGAATAAACCAACCAACCTATGAACAAATTAGTTACATTTTTAATAGTGTCATTTTTTTCAATCGGAATTTTTGCTCAAGAAGGGTTCAAATTCGGTATACAGGCAGGCTTGCCAATAGATGATTATAATGAAGCGGTAAGTGTTGTGCTCGGTGCAGATTTCTCATATATGTATCCGTTAGGTGAAGTTGTAGATATAGGTCCTGCGGTAGGTTATGTTCACGGTTTTGCCGAAACATTTCAAACTACAATTGTAAGGGAAGAACAACAAGCTGTACAATTTATGCCCTTATCGGCAGGTGTTCGTTTTTGGACATCAAATTATTTTTCTTTTGGAGGTAATGTTGGATATGCCGTTGGTATTAATGATGGTAACGAAGGTGGATTATATTATAGACCTACACTTGCCTATTTAATGAGTTCTAGTGTTGAGGTAAATGTGTCTTACACAGGTATAGATATCGATGAAACTACTTGGTCTACTTTTACCTTGGGCATCGTTTTTAATTTTGAACCTAAATATAGAACGCGTCGTTAATCGCGCTATTGAATTAAGCATTTATACACTTATGTAATTTCTTATTAATTGTTAAGTAACATTCGTTATTTTTGATATATGAAGATTATCATAATTAACGGTCCTAATTTAAATCTCTTGGGTAAAAGAGAACCAGAGGTATACGGTTCTCAAACCTTTGAAGACTACTTTTCAAAACTACAGTTCAAGTTTAAAGATGTTGAATTGGAGTATTTTCAATCTAACATAGAAGGTGAGCTTATTTCTAAAATTCAGGAAACCGGTTTTAGTTATGATGGTATTGTGCTTAATGCTGCAGCATACACCCACACTTCGGTAGGTATTGGTGATGCGGTAAAAGCAGTAGAAACTCCCGTAATAGAAGTTCATATTTCTAATACCCATAAACGGGAGGAGTTTAGGCATGTTTCTTACATATCTCCTGCAGCTAGTGGTGTAATTTTAGGCTTCGGTTTAAAAAGTTATGACTTGGCCATTGAAAGTTTTTTATTTTAACTCAATAAAATTTTTAACATCTAGTTTTTATCCATTTTCGTAAATAACAACAAAACACGTTGTTATGAAAAGAATTGCATTTTTAGTATTGGGTATTGCTTCGTTACTATATATTTCTTGTAGCGATGAAGATGATTTAGCACTGACTCCAAACCCAAATGCACCTATCGATTCTGTGGGTGTAGTGACGGTTACCAATGCTTTTTCAAATTTAGGTTTTTCCAACCCTTTAGATCTACAGTCTCCAAGTGATACTAGCAACAGACTTTTTGTAGTTGAAAAAGATGGTGTTATTAAAGTATTCTATAATGATGCTGACGTTGAAGAGGTAACAACTTTTTTAGATATTTCAAATAAAACTGCAACAGCAAGTGAATTAGGGTTGTTGGGTTTAGCTTTTCATCCTGATTACAACACCAACGGTTTTTTATATGTCACCTATACGCCAAGTGAACAATTGGCTGTGGTGTCTCGCTTTAAAGTTTCTGAAACCGATGTTGATATGGTCGATACATCTAGTGAAACTGTTTTATTGGAAATTCCGCAGCCTGCAACCAATCATAATGGTGGACAGTTGGCTTTTGGTCCGGATGGTTATTTATACATAGCATCTGGTGATGGAGGTGGCTCTGGTGACCCCGACGGTAATGCACAGAATTTAGAAAATCTTTTGGGTAAAATACTACGAATAGATGTAAATACGACCGATGCCGGATTGAACTATGCTATTCCTACAGATAATCCGTTTGTAGACGTTGATAATGCCAGAGGAGAAATTTATGCCTACGGATTAAGAAACCCATGGAGATTTAGTTTTGATACATCTACCAATACTATTTGGGCTGGTGACGTAGGTCAAGGAGAGAAAGAAGAAATTAATCTTATCGAAAAAGGAGGAAACTACGGTTGGAATATTCTTGAAGGTACATCATGCTACCTTGAAGAAGATTGTGATATCACGAATACAATTGCACCACTTTATGAATATGGGCATGAAGAAAATGATAGGTCTGTTACCGGCGGTTATGTGTATAGGGGAAACAACTTGCCGTCATTACAAGGCTTGTATGTGTATGGAGATTTTGTCTCAGGCAGAATCTGGGCTTTAGATGATAACGGTAACAATACATTGATTATAGATACCGATTTAGCCATTTCATCATTTGGTATCGATGCTGATAATGAGTTGTATATATGTTCTTTTGATGGTAATATTTATCAGCTAACAACTGAAATAGAAGAATAAACTTAAGCGTTATCTTCTGATCTTAAATATTTTTCTTCAACGTAAAAAGTTGCAAAGGGTAGAAGTGAGGCTATACCGAAAATAAAAACTTTTTTAAATGACCATTTGTGAGTAAAGCCAACTATAAGCGTAAGTGCTATAAAGGCGATAAAAAGTATTCCGTGAGCGTAGCCAACGTATTTATTGGGTTCTGGTATTTCTGCCCAATATTTTAATGGCATGGTTACCCCGAACAACGCCAAATAGGAGATTCCTTCTAAAATTGCCGTTGCTCGAAATAATTTTAACATGCTATATATTATTTAATCTAAATTATAAATGAATTACCTCATCATAAGCTGCTGCAACTGCTTCCATAACAGCTTCACTCATGGTTGGGTGTGGATGTATTGCTTTTAATACTTCATGACCTGTAGTTTCCAATTTACGACCAAGAACGGCTTCAGCGATCATATCTGTTACACCTGCACCGATCATATGGCAACCTAACCACTCACCGTACTTGGCATCAAATATTACCTTTACGAATCCGTCAGATGCACCCGATGCTTTTGCCTTACCACTTGCTGAGAAAGGAAATTTACCGACTTTAATGTCAAAACCTTGTTCTTTGGCCTGCTTTTCGGTCAAACCAACAGAGGCAACCTCAGGAGAGCAATAGGTACAACCAGGTATATTTCCATAATCCAATGGCTCAACATGCATATCCGCTAATTTTTCAACACACAAAATACCTTCTGCAGATGCAACGTGTGCAAGTGCAGGTCCTGGTGTAACATCACCAATGGCATAGTATCCAGGTATATTGGTTTGGTAATAATCATTTACCAAAATTTTATCACGGTCAGTTGCGATACCAACATCTTCCAATCCTATATTTTCAATATTAGTTTTAATACCTACGGCAGAAAGAACGATATCGGCTTCAAGAACTTTTTCTGCTTTAGCCGTTTTAACGGTAGCCTTAACGCCATCTCCAGAAGTATCAACCGAAGTAACCTCTGCAGAGGTCATTACTTTAACACCTGCTTTTTTGAAACTTCTCTCCAATTGTTTAGAAACGTCTTCATCTTCAACAGGTACAATATTTGGTAGGTATTCAACAACGGTAACCTCGGTTCCCATTGAGTTGTAGAAATAAGCAAACTCAATACCGATAGCACCACTACCAACCACGATCATTTTCTTTGGTTGTTTGTCCAAGGTCATGGCCTCTCTATACCCGATAATTTTCTTACCATCTTGCTGTAAACTAGGTAACTCACGACTTCTAGCACCTGTTGCAATGATAATATTGCTAGCGCTGTATTCAGTTGTAGAACCATCTTCGGCCTTAACGGAAACTTTCTTTCCGGCCTTTAAAGTACCGTAACCTTTTATAACTTCAATTTTGTTCTTCTTCATTAAGAATTGAACACCTTTGCTCATTCCGTCGGCAACACCACGGCTTCTTTTTACCACAGCATCAAAATCCTTATCAGCACCTTTCACTTTTAAACCGTAATCTTCTGCATGTTGCAAGTATTGGAATACCTGTGCAGATTTCAATAAGGCTTTAGTAGGTATACAACCCCAATTTAAGCAAACGCCCCCTAGACTTTCTTTTTCTATAATGGCAGTCTTAAAACCTAATTGTGCAGCCCTAATAGCGGTAACATATCCACCAGGACCACTACCTAAAACGATAATATCGAAAGTGCTCATATTTTGATTTTTTGTAGTTTTAATTGAGGTGCAAAAATACAAAACCTTTATCAAATTATTTGTAGGTTTTTAAAATATGACCTTTAATCTGAAATTGTGATATTTTACTAAGGTAGCTTTAGTATTTAGTATAAGGGTTTTAGAAACAAAAAAGAGGTCTAAAAGACCTCTTGTATTTGTGAAACGCTACTTGGTAATAGTTATCCGGCAGGTACAAAATCTAAAGCAACACCATTAATGCAATGACGTAAACCTGTAGGATCTGGTCCGTCCTCAAAAACATGACCTAAATGGCCGCCACAAGTAGCACAATGTTCTTCTGTTCTTTTGTATCCAATTTTGTAATCTACATCATAAGCAACATTGCCTTTGATCTCTTCGTAAAAACTTGGCCATCCGGTACCTGAATCAAACTTTGTATAACTTTTAAATAACGGGGTTGCGCAAGCGGCACAAACATACGTTCCTTCTTCTTTATTCTTTAAAAGGTCGCTGGTAAAAGGGTTTTCTGTGGCCGCTTCACGAAGCACGTAATATTCGGCATCGCTCAATTCTTTTTTCCATTCGCTGTTACTTTTTTGAACGGGAAATTCTTTTTTATCTTTACTTATCTCGGTAGTGCTCATCTCTTTCTTTTGAGAATTACCCTTGCAGCTTACAAATAGTATTAAAAGTGCTAATGCAAAATTTAGTTTCATATTATTTTTTTTAGTTCTGTCGATGATTTTAAGTATTCCTTTCAAAGTATGCTATTTACGAGACTTTTTGGGTTAAGGTTTTAATAAAGTACAAAAAAAGCCTTTGATTTTAAAATCAAAGGCTTTTGCTTAAATAGGTCAATTCTTAAGGGTGTTATTCTATTGTGACTTTCTCAATATTTTCTTCGCTTACGCCTAAATGTGCCATTACGGAATTAATGTTAGAAGTATCTAATTTGCCAGTGGTAGATTCAGCTGGTAATACGGCAATTCTAAATACTTGGTCATCTGTATCTCCAGGCTGTAAGGTAGATAGGTCAAAATCTGACTCTAAAAATATACTTACATCAAAAAATGTATAATCATAATTATATTGAAGTAGCCCTTGGTCTAAAATTCTGGTTTGAGGCATTAATCTCCAAATATCCACAGGTTCACCATTGCTATCTTCGGTTTCTTCCCAAAGCATATATACTAGTACCACATCGGTCTCAAAAACTTCTATAGTCTGAGGAAATTCATAAAAGATAGAGTAATCGTTATCGAAGTTAAAAGTTCCTTGAATATCAACTACTTGTCCTAATATATTAATTCCATCTTCTCCGTCTGCACCATCCGCCCCATCGAAACCGTCAAATCCTTGAGGTCCTTGTGGTCCTTCACAAGAGATAAAAAAAAGAGTTGCAAGTGCTCCTAGAAATAAATTTAATTTTTTCATAATGTTATAATTTTTGGTTTGAGTTTTTATTTTGAATTGTTATTTCAAAAAGCGTTCCATTTTTGGTATTTAAATATTTAAATCGGATATTAACTGCTATATTTTCAACAAAAAAGAAATGAAGTCGACCGTCTTTAAAAGATGATTAGCTTTACCCAAATAAACACGCTATATGCCAAACGTACAAGTTCACTCATTATTTACAGATTTTGATATCAATCTTTTTAAGGGAGGGAAGCATTATCGACTGTATGATAAGCTTGGTTCACATATTGTAGAAGTTGACGGGGTAAAAGGAACTTATTTTGCTGTTTGGGCACCTTCGGCAAAAGCAGTATCGGTTGTTGGTAATTTTAATATGTGGAATGCAGAAGAGCATCGATTAAACGTGCGCTGGGATTCTAGCGGAATTTGGGAAGGTTTTATTCCCAATATCGGAAAAGGCGAGATTTACAAATACAAAATACAGTCTAGCAACAATGATATTTGGACAGAAAAAGCAGACCCTTTTGCTAGATTTTGTGAGCACCCACCAAATACGGCCTCTATTATTTGGACAGCTGAACATGATTGGAAAGATGATGCTTGGATGGGCTACAGAAAGGATAAAAACGGTTTGGATAAACCCTATTCCGTATATGAAGTTCATTTAGGATCTTGGAAAAAAAGTGCCGATAATAAATTTTTGACCTATAAGGAATTTGCAAAAGACCTGGTGGAATATGTAAAGGAAATGGGGTTTACCCATGTGGAGTTCATGCCGGTTATGGAATACCCTTATGACCCATCTTGGGGCTATCAGCTAACAGGTTATTTTGCGCCAACATCTAGATTTGGCTCACCAGAAGAATTTAAAATGTTGATAGATACCTTTCATCAAAATGATATTGGTGTAATTTTAGATTGGGTGCCATCACATTTTCCCGAAGATGCACATGGTCTAGGTTTTTTTGATGGTTCTCACTTATATGAACATCCAGACAGAAGAAAAGGATATCATACCGATTGGAAAAGCTTGATCTTTAACTATGGTAGAAATGAGGTTAGGGCTTTTTTGATAAGTAATGCCTTGTTTTGGTTGGATCAATTTCATGTGGATGGTCTACGCGTAGATGCTGTTGCTTCTATGTTATATTTAGATTATTCGAGAGAAGAAGGCGAATGGGAGCCAAACATTTATGGCAACAACGAGAATTTAGAGGCGATGTCTTTTATTCGTGAGTTAAATGAAGCTGTTTATAACACTTTTGAAGGTGTGCAGACTATAGCTGAAGAATCTACGGCATTTACGGGAGTGTCAAAACCCGTTGCACATGGTGGTTTAGGTTTTGGTATGAAATGGATGATGGGATGGATGCATGATACCTTGCAGTTTTTTAAAAAGGAGCCTATTTATAGAAAGCACCATCAAAATGATCTTACTTTTAGTATGACCTATGCTTTTACCGAAAATTTTATGCTTCCTTTTTCTCATGATGAGGTAGTTTATGGTAAGCAGTCTTTGGTCTATAGAATGCCGGGAGATGAGTGGCAGAAATTCGCTAATTTAAGATTGTTATTTGGTTATATGTTTACCCACCCAGGTACAAACTTAATGTTTATGGGAGGTGAATTTGGCCAGACCTCAGAATGGAATTTTCAGCAAAGTTTAGATTGGCATTTATTGCAGTACGATGTTCATAAAGGTGTACAAGATTTTGTGAAGGATTTAAATCATTTATATAAGAACTCACCAGGGTTGTACGAAAAGCAATTTAGTCCAGAAGGTTTTCAATGGATAGATTACGGTGATCATGAAAACTCTGTGTTAACCTATGTGCGTAAGGGGCATGATGAAGAGAACGATTTGGTAATTGCATGTAATTTTACCCCTGTGCCACGTGAAAATTATAGAATAGGAAATCCTAAAAAGGGGAAATTAAAAGAAATTTTAAACAGTGATCATACCAAGTATGGTGGCGGTGGTAATTTAAATGAGAAGATAGCTTCTTCTACCAAACCAGCGCACGGTCATAAAAAGTCTATCGTAATAACGATACCACCTTTAGGAATCGTCATTTTGAAATAAACATAGTAAGTTGTCGTTTAATTAAATCCAATTGTAAGAATTTCTGATTTACCGACTGTTTAGCTAATAATTTAGAATTCATGATAACAAATACAGAGCTTGAATATAAAGGCAATTTATATCCAAACCACATCGTTGAATTTGCACAGGATACTGATAAGTTCTACTTCACAACAGATAACGGCGTAGTATTACAAATAACAATTCTAAGAGGTAGTATCATACGTTTTAGGTATGCTACCAATTATAATTTTGAACCAGACTTTTCTTATGCCATAGACCCAGAAGCAACTATGGGCTACAGTAAACTAGAAGTAGTTGAGAATGATACGGAATATATTATTTCAACGGCACGGTTAAATGTATTGGTCGATAAGAAAACGCTTCGTACTCAAATTTCTGATTTAGACGGTACTATTATCAATGAAGATGAATTAGGGTTTCACTGGGAGGAAAACTATGAATATGGTGGTAATACCGTAAAGATGAGTAAGATCACTCAATCCGGCGAAAGTTTTTATGGTATGGGCGATAAGGCCATGCATAGCAATTTAAAAGGCAAGAGAGTAGAAAATTGGGTAACAGATCAATTTGCCTATGCAAAAGAGCAAGATCCCTTGTATAAGGCCATTCCCTTTTATGTTGGGTTAAATAAAGGTATAGCCTACGGTATATATTTTGATAATAGTTTTAAAACAGGTTTCGATTTCTCTCAAGAACGTAGAAATATTACCAGTTTTTGGGCAGAGGGCGGCGAAATGAATTATTATTTCATTTTTGGTCCAGATATGCCCAAGGTCGTAAGTTCATATTCTAGCCTTACCGGTACGCCAGAATTGCCACCTATGTGGGCATTAGGCTTTCATCAATCTAAATGGAGTTATTATCCAGAAAGTAACGTTAAGGAAATTGCCAGCGAATTTAGAAAATTGCAAATTCCTTGTGATGCTATTTATTTGGATATAGATTACATGGATGGGTTTAGATGTTTTACCTGGGATAAAAATCATTTTCCCGATCCAAAACGAATGATTCAAGAGCTTGAGGAAGACGGTTTCAAGACCGTGGTAATGATCGATCCGGGTATTAAGGTTGATCGAGACTATTGGATTTACAATGAAGCGCTTGAGAACGGTTATTTCTGTAAAAGAGGAGATGGTCCATTAATGCACGGTAAGGTATGGCCGGGAGAATGTAATTTCCCGGATTTTACAAATCCCAAAGTACGCGAATGGTGGGCAGAATTATATAAAGAATTCATGTCAGACTTAGGAGTGCACGCAGTTTGGAACGATATGAACGAACCTGCCGTTATGGAGGTACCATCAAAAACGGCTCCTTTAGATACTAGGCACAATTATGATGGTCACCCATGTACCCACAGAAAGGCCCACAATGTTTATGGAATGCAAATGGTAAGGGCAACTTATGAAGGAGTTAAAAAGTATGTGTATCCCAAAAGACCATTTGTAATTACAAGAGCTGCGTTTTCAGGTACGCAGAGATATTCTTCAACATGGACGGGAGATAACGTTGCCACATGGGAGCATTTATGGATCGCCAATGTACAAGTGCAGCGTATGTGCTTAAGCGGTTATTCTTTTGTAGGCTCCGATATAGGTGGATTTGCCGAGCAGCCCGATGGCGAATTATTTGCGAGATGGGTACAGTTGGGTATTTTTCATCCCTTTTGTAGAGTACATTCTAGTGGTGATCATGGAGATCAAGAACCTTGGTCGTTCGGTTCTGAAATAACGGATATCGTTCGAAAATTTGTAGAACTGCGTTATCAATTATTACCTTATCTATATACAATGTTCTACAAGTATACCAAAGAGAACATACCAATGGTACAGTCTTTGGTCTTTTTTGATCAAGAGGATAATCAAACCCATTTTAGAACCGACGAGTTTATTTTTGGCGATAAAATATTAGTCTGCCCAATACAAGAGCCTAATGCACAAGGACGTAGAATGTACGTTCCTAGAGGTGAATGGTACGATTTTTGGACTAATGAGTATGTAGAGGGTGGTAAAGAAAAATGGGTTGCGGCAGCATTGGATATGATTCCAATTTTTGTAAAGGCAGGCTCCATTATACCAAAATATCCTGTACAGCAATATGTGGGCGAGAAGAAAATTGAAGAACTTGTTTTAGAAGTTTATTATAAGGAAGGAACTGAAACTTCAGAGGTTTATGAAGATGCCAATAATGGTTATGATTATAAAAAGGGAAGATATTCGTTAAGTAATTATAAGCTGATCGGTAAAGATAATTCCTTGGTCATTCAGTTGTTCAAAGACGGTACTTTTAATACTGAGTATGAAAAAATGAGGCTAAATTTTCATGGTCTTCCGTTTGAAATAGGTAGTGTTAAGATAGATAATGAAGAAATACCGCTACACACTGTTAGCAGTAATGAAAGTAATGATTTGCTAATAGACAAAAACTTTACCTTATTGCATTTATCAGGAAAAGAATAACTTTGTAATATTCAACCATTAACTAAAATGAATAAAAATGAAAAAACTAGTATTAATAATATTCGTCTTTTTAGGCGTATCTGCATGCAAGGTTAATCCCTTTACGGGGCAAAAAACTTTGAACTTTTATCCTAATAGTCAGGTGTTTCCATCTGCCTTTGCCCAGTACGATCAATTTTTAACGGAGAATAACGTAGTTACCGGTACGGAAGATGCCCAAATGATAACAAGGGTAGGACAAAGAATATCTTCTGCAGCTGAGCGTTGGTTGACTGCAAATGGTCACCCTGGGTACTTGCAAGATTATGCTTGGGAGTATAATTTGGTAAAAGATGAAACTGTAAATGCTTGGTGTATGCCAGGTGGTAAAATTGTTTTTTATACCGGTATATTGCCAATTACCCAAACAGAAACGGGTGTTGCCGTAGTAATGGGTCATGAGGTGGCACACGCTTTAGCTGATCACGGAGCTCAGCGTATGAGTGCCGGTACACTACAACAATTGGGTGCTGTAGCCGGTAATGTTGCTATTAAAAATGAACAGACTTTAGGTATTTTCAACCAGGCTTACGGTGTTGGTACGCAATATTTGGGTATGCTTCCATTTAGTAGAAGTCATGAGACAGAGGCAGATAGAATAGGTTTGCAGATTATGGCTATAGCGGGTTATGATCCTTATGAAGCTGCAGAATTATGGAAAAGAATGAAGGCAAATAGTGGTGGTGAGTCGCCACCGGAGTTTATGAGTACGCACCCATCTAATGACACTAGAATTAATAATCTTACGGCATGGGCGCCAGATGCAGCAGCCGAAGCCGCAAAATTTGGGGTAACCAGTTTTAAATAAAGATTTAAGAATATTGTATATTGAAGCCGTTCAGAAATGAACGGCTTTTATTTTTATATATGGGAAAGACACTAGTTTTAAAAGGTAGTAGAAAATTGTTGAATGCTTGGGCCTTTTACGACTGGGCAAATTCCGTTTATAGCTTGGTTATCTCATCTGCCATTTTTCCTATATTTTACGGAGCACTCTTTAGAATTGCAGGTATTGAAAAAGTGACCATCTTTGGAGGGGAAATTGCAAGAGCTCCATTAATTAGTTACACTACATCATTGGCTTTTGTATTTATTGCCATAATAACACCTTTAATTTCAGGAGTTGCAGATTATCTAGGTAATAAAAAGGTGTTCATGAAATTCTTCTGCTATTTGGGCGGTTTTTCTTGTATAGGGCTGTACTGGTTTTCTCTAGAGAATATATACATAGGTTTGGTGTGTTACTTTTTTGGCCTCGTGGGTTTTTGGGTAAGTTTTGCCATTAATAACTCATACTTGCCAGATGTTGCATTTCCAAAACAGCAAGATGCTATTAGCGCAAAAGGATTTACACTTGGGTATATAGGTAGTGTTGTTCTTTTGGTGTTTAATTTGGCGATGGTAATGAAGCCGGATTTTTTTGGGATAACCACAGATGAAGCTGGTGCGGCAGAAATAAAAGCGATGAAATATTCGTTTGTAACCGTAGGTATTTGGTGGATTGTTTTTGCACAATACAGTTTCTATTATTTGCCTCAGGGTTATAAAAAAGAAGGGGAGCGTACCAATATCGTTTTAAATGGTTTTAGGGAATTAAAACTGGTATGGGATCAGTTGGGCGAGCAAGTAAAACTGAAAAGATATTTAGGTGCATTTTTTGTATATAGCATGGCTGTACAGACCGTAATGTTGATAGCCACTTATTTTGGAGAGGAAGAAATAGCTTGGGGTACCGATTCGGAAAGAACAACAGGATTGATCATTAGTATTTTGGTTATTCAATTGGTAGCAATATTAGGTGCTACGGTTACGGCGAGTGCATCAGAAAAATTTGGGAACATTAAAACTTTGATCGTTGTAAACGCTCTTTGGGTAGCAATCTGTATTTATGCATATTTTGTAATTACACCAACCGATTTTTATATTGCGGCAGGTTGTGTAGGCTTGGTTATGGGCGGTATACAAGCATTGTCTAGGTCTACGTATTCTAAGTTTTTACCGAATACTACAGATACCACATCGTTCTTTAGTTTTTATGATGTAGCTGAAAAAATAGGAATTATTATCGGAACTTTTTTATACGGGGCTATTGCTCAAAAAACAGGTAGTATGAGGAGTTCGATAATCTTTTTGGGTGTTTTTTTTCTAATAGGGATGATTTTACTTGTGCGCGTACGAGAATCAAAAAAGCCCCTTTAAAAGAGGCTTGGTTGAATTGATTGTTCGCTATTTTGATCTTATGTTTTTATCCTTTTGAAATGTCGCCGGAACCAGAGGTTTTTGTATTTACTTTTTCAGGATTACCTCTATAGGAAATATCGCCGGAACCAGAAACCCTTGCCTTTAAAGATTTATTGGCGGTTACCTGTATATCTGCAGATCCAGAAATAGTAGCATTTACATTATCTGCTTCTAGATCATAGGCTTCAATGTCTCCACTGCCCGAAATGGTGGCTTCAAAATCTGTAGTGCTTCCGCTTAGTGAAATATCACCAGAACCGGACATTGTTGCTGAAATGGATCTGGTATCAATATCTAAAGTAATATCACCTGATCCAGACATGGCAGTGCTGAATTTATCTGATTTAATTTTTGTTTTGCCTACGATATCTCCTGATCCGGACATCGCAACAGAACTAATAGATTCGACAGGTACGGTAATATGAATTCCAGATTTCCAGTTGCTTGATTTTAGGTTTACGCCTTTTTCCGTTTTAATTACTAGTTTTCCATCTTTTACCTCGGTGATGATATATTCTAGAAGATTTTCTTCGCCTTTTAAGGTGATCTCTCCTTCGTTGCCAGCAACCAGGTCAACATCAAACCAGCCCGAAACAGCTACTCCGTCATAATCACCTGTATTTCTTTCAATAGTAACATTGTTACCATTTCCTTTAATGGTCTTTCCCCACTGCGCTGAACAAGATAGGGAGATGAACCCTGCGAATAATAGTACACTTAATTTTTTCATGATTTTCATTTTTAATTGATTGATTATTTTTTACTAAAGCTTATGCCGCCATAGTCACTTGACAGCGTTATTTTATTGCCACTTCCTTTAGAGCCATAAAACCCTTCATAGTGCTTGTCGGAAGATTTTTCTGTGCTGATGTTAATGGTAAAATCGTCTTTTCCGCTTACGCCAGCGTAACTTGTAGAGATATCGAAATCGAAGTGATAGGCACTGTTGTATCCAATTTTAACTCCTGTATAATCCGTTCTAATTTCTACATCGCCAGCATCTGCTGCAAGTTCGTCAATTCTAATAGATCCATAATCTGCAGTAATGGAAACGTCACCATGCACTTCGCCTAGCTTAACCGTTATGTAATCGCCATTGCCATCTATGCTCTGTAGTTCTTCAACATCCATATTACCATAATCACTGGTATAATTCAAGTTGCCCATTTTATGAATACTGGCATTGGTATAATCTGCATTGATGTGGAGGTCGCCTGCTTTTTCAATGGTAAAGCCAGAGTAATCTGCTCTAATTTCTCCACTATTGATAAAACCAATGGTAGATTTTGAGGTATAATCAAAGTTTAAGCGGTTATTACGCCCCCTAAGTTCACCAAGTTCTAACCTGCCATAATCGCAATTTATTTTTGCATGCCCATCTATTCTGTCCAAGATAATATTTCCGTAATCATTACTTAGGTCCACATTATTCTTAACAGGAACTTTGATGGTGTAATTGATCTGCATGTTCACATTATTGTTATTTCCCCAGCTCCATCCCCAGCCATTATTGCTTTTGTTGAAAATAGTTTTTGCATAGACTTTTTCGTTGTTAGCTTCAAAATCAACAGAAATTTCATCTAATTTTTTTTGAACCTTGTCCTCGTTGTTGCCGTTGGTCTTTATGTGTACCTCAATGACCACTCTATTCTCGTTCCAAGAAGTAATATTCAGATTGCCGTAAGAGTTGTCTATTTTTAGTAGAGCGTTGGCACTTACGTTAAATTCTTTTTTAATGGTCTTTTCTCGGGTATGCTTGCCGTCAAAAGAGGTTTCGTTCGCGCTTGCTACAGTTGTAAAAGCTAAAAGTAGCAACCAAGTATATTTATATAGTAAAGTTTTCATCATTTGATTTTTTTATTGATTTAATATTCTCAATCTGTATCATTACCTCGTTTAAAAGGTCAATTCTTGTTTGGAAATTTGTGATCATAGCACTTAATATTAATTTGCTATTACCACCATTTAATAGGTCTTGTTCCATTTTGGTATAGTTCAATTGAAGCTTTTTCAATTGCGCCATGGTATCGTTGATAATTTTTTCTGTTTCCGGTGATTTTTCTGAATTTAGTTCCTTTACCTGCTCTTCGATTAAGTTTGCGAAATAGAACTGTGTTTTAGAAGCTTCGGGAGAAATCTCGGCAACCTTTTCTTCAATACTTGTTGCTGTATTAAATTGCGATAGCCCTACCGATAATAAAATGGCAATCGATGCTGCGACCGAAAGAAAAAGCAACCAATTATTCTTTTTCTTCGGTGCAAGTGTTGCCACACCTTTAAACGCGTTCAATTTATCTAAAAACCGTTGTTCGTGCCCGCTAGTGGGTTCAGCATAATCCATTTTGTCCTGTAGCTTATTAAAAAGCTCGTCAATAGTATCTTTCTTCATTAGACTGCGAGTGTTAATTTCTTTCTTAAACTTTCTTTTGCTCGTGAAACGGTAGTTCTGCAATTGGCATAACTAATGTTCATTATTTCACTAATTTCATCATAATCGAACCCTTCAATTAGATGTAAGGTCAAAGAAATTCTGTAGTTGTCTTTTAAATCTTTCATGGTTTCCATCACTTTTTGAGCCTTTAGTTCTGTAAACACATGGTCAGATGCAATTCCGTCATTATCTTCGACCTTGTACAATACTTCATCTAAAGCAACTTCGTTTTTTTTCTGTTGCTTTCTATATTGATGTATACTGTTATTGATAACAATACGCTTTAACCAGGATCCAAAAGTTACTTCCCCTTTAAAAGTATGCAGTTTCGTAAATGCGCTTAGAAACGATTCTTGCATAATGTCTTCTGCTTGGGCAGTGTCTTTTACAATTCTGAGAGATGTATTGTACATGGCCTTGTAATACCTGTTGTACACTTCTAGCTGTGCACTCTGTTTACCGGCTAAGCACAATTGCACTAGCTCATCAATATGTTCTCTTTGTTGGCTCAAAAAGTGATTGGTTTATTGAAAGATGAACCAAATTACAGTTTGTTACAGTTTGATGGAAATAATTTTTAATGAATCAATATGTTATAAAGGGAGTATTATTTAAAATGATTTTTTTCAGTTGGCACAAGAATTGAATTAGATAATAGCAAATGAAAGTGCAAAAAGCTGTATTTAACTGATTTTCATGGTTTTTATGGCAATTATGTATAATTTATAAAAACAAAATTCTGTTGTTTTAATGACAGAATGACCGATATATGAGTATGGGAGATTCTAAATTTTCAAATTTTGACAATATGTCCTTACAAGGAATAGACCAAGATTCTGAGCTAATACCATTGTTGACTCCTGAAGACGAGGAGCAAATGAACAGTGAGACCTTACCGGAAACCTTGCCGATATTGCCTTTAAGGAATACAGTACTTTTTCCTGGTGTAGTAATTCCTATTACAGCGGGTAGAGATAAAAGTATCCATTTAATTAAAGATGCGAACAATGGTTCTAAGGTTATAGGTGTTGTTTCCCAAAAAGATGAGGAAACGGAAAACCCCGATGTAAAGGATATCAATACCTTGGGTACCGTAGCCAAAATTCTACGAGTGCTTCAAATGCCAGATGGTAATACTACGGTAATCATACAGGGTAAAAAGCGTTTTGAAATTGCTGAGGTCTTAACTAAGAAACCTTACATAACGGCAACGGTAAGAGAAACGGAAGAGGTAAGACCAGAAAAGAACGATAAAGAGTTTTTGGCAATTATTGAGTCTATTAAAGAACTGGCCTTAAAAATAATTAGGGATAACCCTAATATACCAAGCGAAGCATCTTTTGCTATTAAGAATATTCAAAGCAATTCTTTCCTAATCAATTTTGTTTCATCTAATTTGAATCTAGATGTAAAGGCGAAGCAAGATTTATTAGAAATAGGAAGTCTTCAAGAAAGGGCATTGGCAACATTGAAATATATGAATGTTGAAATGCAAAAACTTGAGCTAAAGAACGATATACAGTCTAAGGTTAGAAATGACCTTGATCAGCAACAGAGAGAGTATTTCTTGCATCAGCAGATGAAAACCATTCAAGAAGAATTGGGCGGGGTTTCTTATGATGAGGAACTTGAGGAGATGAAGGAAAAGTCCAAGAAAAAGAAATGGGGCAAGAAGGAAAAAGAGCACTTTGAAAAGGAGCTTTCCAAAATGAAAAGAATGAACCCGCAAGTAGCGGAATATTCCATTCAAAGAAATTACTTGGATTTATTGTTGGATTTGCCTTGGAAAGAATATTCCAAAGATAAATTCGATTTAAAAAGGGCTGAAAGAATTTTAGACCGTGACCATTATGGTTTAGAAGATGTTAAAAAAAGGATCATAGAGTATTTGGCGGTGTTGAAGCTACGTAATGATATGAAGTCTCCTATACTTTGTCTGTACGGACCTCCAGGGGTAGGAAAAACTTCATTAGGTAAATCTATTGCTGAGGCTTTAGGTAGAGAGTACGTTAGAATGTCTTTAGGTGGTCTTAGGGATGAAGCAGAAATAAGAGGTCACCGTAAGACATATATTGGTGCCATGCCAGGTAGAATTATTCAAAGCCTTAAAAAAGCTGGTAAATCAAATCCTGTTTTTATTTTAGATGAGATAGATAAGTTATCTAACAGTAATCAAGGAGATCCTTCTTCTGCAATGCTTGAGGTGTTGGATCCAGAGCAGAATAGTGACTTCCATGATAACTTTTTGGAATTAGGATATGATTTATCTAAGGTTATGTTCGTGGCTACCGCGAACAACTTGGGTAGCATTCAGCCGGCACTTAGAGACCGTATGGAAATTATCCACGTAAGTGGTTACACTATTGAGGAAAAGGTAGAAATCGCTAAAAAGCACCTATTGCCAAAACAATTAACCGAACATGGTTTGGATGCTAGTCATCTAAAAATAGGCAAGCCACAATTAGAAAAGATTGTGGAGGGTTATACAAGGGAATCTGGAGTACGTTCCTTGGAAAAACAAATAGCCAAAATGGTACGTTATGCAGCTAAATCTATTGCTACCGAAGAAGAGTATGATATTAAAGTAAGTAATGAAGATATCATAGAGGTATTGGGCTCGCCGAAACTACAGCGAGACAAATATGAAAATAATGAAGTAGCGGGTGTTGTTACAGGGTTGGCCTGGACCAGTGTTGGTGGAGATATATTATTTATTGAATCCATCCTGTCCAAAGGTAAAGGTACAATGAGCATTACCGGTAACCTTGGTAAGGTGATGAAAGAGTCTGCTACCATTGCAATGGAGTATATAAAATCTAATGCCGATCGTTTTGGAATAGATGCCTCTGTTTTTGAAAAATACAATGTGCATATTCACGTACCGGAAGGAGCTACACCTAAAGATGGTCCAAGTGCGGGTATTACCATGTTGACCTCTTTAGTGTCTTTGTTTACGCAAAAACGTATTAAAAAGAGCTTGGCAATGACCGGTGAGATTACATTGCGAGGTAAGGTGTTGCCAGTGGGTGGAATTAAAGAGAAGATTCTTGCTGCTAAAAGAGCGAAAATTAAAGAGATCATTCTTTGTGCCGATAATGAGCGTGATATTATGGAGATTAAAGAGTCTTACTTAAAAGGTTTGACTTTCCATTACGTAAAAGAAATGTCTGAGGTAATCGACATTGCCATAACTGATGTTAAAGTAAAGAACGCTAAGGAGCTATAACTTAGCTTTTCTTTATATTTTTGGGAAGATGAAAAAAATCACCATTGCAATCGACGGGTTTTCCTCAACGGGAAAGAGCACATTGGCAAAGCAATTAGCCAAAAAATTACATTATATATATGTAGATACAGGGGCAATGTATCGTGCGGTAACGTTGTTTGCCATGAGGTCTGGTTTTGTGGAGTCCGGTAAGGTAGATGAAGAGGCATTGGAACAAAAACTAGATGCTATTGAATTGAAATTTGAGTTTAATTCAAATCTTGGCTATGCCGAAATGTTTTTAAACGGTGAAAATGTTGAGAAGGAAATACGCACCATGCCAGTTTCAAAGAATGTAAGTCAAGTTGCGGTCTTGGAAGCGGTACGGAAAAAATTAGTGGCCATGCAGCAAGCTATGGGTATTGATAAAAGTATAGTTATGGACGGTAGGGATATTGGCACTGTAGTATTTCCAGATGCAGAACTTAAAATCTTTATGACCGCATCACCAGAGAAAAGAGCTGTTAGAAGATATAAGGAATTGTTAGATAGGGGAGAGAACGTTGTTTATGAAGATATCTTAGAAAATGTTCAGAAGCGAGATTATATAGACAGCAATCGTGCAATTTCGCCATTGAAGAAAGCAGAAGATGCCATTGAATTTGACAATAGCGATTTAGGATTAGAGGATCAGTTTCAAAGAATCTATGAACATTCGCTTCGGGTTATAGAAAAGCAAGGATAAAAAAAGAGGTTAGCAATGCTAACCTCTTTTACTTTTATAGTATTTGGACTATTTGTTAGGAATAACCAATACTTGATCAGGATGAATTACATCAGGATTTTTCAAGATATTAGTGTTCGCCTCAAAAATAGCATTGTATTTCATTGGGTCACCGTAGTAGTGCTTAGCAATTTTACTTAAAGATTCACCACTTTTTACAACGTGTCTGTGATAAACAGAATCATCTCCTACGGTAATATTCGCTTTTATATCAGAAGGGCTTTCACCGCCAATTGCCTTAATTTTGTCCCAAATTAGGTCTTTTTCATAAGGAGTCGCAGCTTGTCCTTTTACTTTAAGAACATCGCCTTCAACAGTAACGTTACCGTCTTTTATACCTAATTGCTCACCAAGATCTAAAACGCCTTGGTATTTTGCTTTAACACTCATAATTATACTTTTTTAATGGTTATTATAATGCTTCTAAGATAAGCATATTTAAGGTATTCCATTCTAAAATCGTGCCATATTCTTTAGTTGGATGATATATAATTAGTTGTGTTGTCTAATTTAAATAAAATGCTTATTTTTGCACACCTTTTTGGCAAGGCAATCAAGAGAAAAAGGGATTAGATAAACAAAACGATATAACTACTTTCATAGTCGTTGCTTAAATCTTGATAAGATTATGGAATACAAATTATTGATCAGCAAATGGCTGAAGAAAAAACAAACGCAGAGGTAGAAACTACTACCGAAGCAACACAACAAGCTGTAGAGACTCCACAGCAAGATCCACAAGAATTTTTAGAGAACTTTAACTGGGAAAAATACGAGCAAGGTATTGAGCGTGTAGACGATTCTAAGTTAAAGGAATTTGAAGATTTAGTAGCTGAAAATTTCGTTGATACTGCAGATGAGGAAGTAGTAGAGGGGAAAGTAGTTTATATTACCGATAGAGAAGCTATCATTGATATCAACGCAAAATCTGAAGGTGTAATTTCGTTGAACGAATTTCGTTACAACCCAGGTTTAAAAGTAGGTGACAAAGTAGAAGTATTGATCGATATCCGTGAAGATAAAAGTGGTCAATTAGTATTATCTCACAGAAAGGCGAGAACTATTATGGCTTGGGACCGTGTTAATGCGGCTCATGACAAAGAAGAAATCGTTAGCGGTTTTGTTAAATGCAGAACTAAAGGTGGTATGATCGTTGACGTATTTGGTATTGAAGCTTTCTTACCAGGTTCTCAAATTGACGTTAAGCCAATTCGTGACTACGATCAGTATGTTAACAAAACAATGGAATTCAAGGTTGTAAAAATCAATCACGAATTTAAGAACGTTGTTGTTTCTCATAAAGCGCTTATTGAAGCTGATATTGAAGAACAGAAGAAAGAAATCATTAGCCAATTAGAAAAAGGACAAGTATTAGAAGGTGTTGTTAAAAACATTACTTCTTACGGTGTGTTTATTGATCTTGGTGGTGTTGATGGTTTAGTTCACATTACTGACCTTTCTTGGAGCAGAATCAACCACCCGAACGAGGTTGTTGAGCTTGACCAGAAATTAAATGTTGTAATTCTTGATTTTGATGAAAACAAATCTAGAATTCAATTAGGTCTTAAGCAATTAGAGAAGCACCCTTGGGAAGCTTTATCTGATGAAATTAAGATTGGTGATAAAGTAAAAGGTAAAGTAGTTGTTATAGCTGATTACGGCGCGTTCATCGAAGTTGTTGAAGGTGTTGAAGGTCTTATCCACGTATCTGAAATGTCTTGGTCTACGCACTTGCGTTCTGCTCAAGATTTCGTAAATGTTGGTGATGAGGTTGAAGCAGTTGTATTGACATTAGATCGTGAAGATCGTAAAATGTCTCTTGGTATCAAGCAATTGACTCCAGACCCTTGGACTGATATTACTACCAAATACCCTGTAGGTTCTAAGCATAAAGGTATCGTAAGAAACTTTACGAACTTTGGTGTTTTTGTTGAGCTAGAAGAAGGTATCGACGGTTTAATTTACATCTCTGATCTTTCTTGGACTAAGAAAATCAAGCATCCATCTGAATTTACTAACGTAGGTGATACTTTAGAAGTTGAAGTATTGGAATTGGATGTTGAAGGTCGTAAGTTGAGCTTAGGTCATAAGCAGACTACTGAAAACCCATGGGATAAATATGAAACTGAATTTGCTTTAGGTACAGTTCATACGGCAACTATTTCTGATGTAGTTGATAAAGGTGCAACAATTGAATTTAACGATGATATTACTGCATTTATTCCTCAACGTCATTTAGAGAAAGAAGATGGTAAGAAACTAGGTAAAGGCGATGAAGCTGAATTCAAGATTATTGAGTTCAATAAAGACTTCAAACGTGTAGTAGCTAGTCATACTGCAATTTTCCGTGAAGAAGAGCAACGTAATGTTAAAGCAGCTGTCAAAAGACAAGCAGCTAGTGCAGATGAAGCTAAGCCAACTTTAGGTGATGCTAACGATGCGTTACAAGCGTTGAAAGACAAAATGGAAGCTGATTCTAAGAAGAAGTAATTTCATTAAGATACATCCTTGCAAAAGGATTATTGGTAAAAGCCCGGATTTTATATCCGGGCTTTTGTTTGTTATTGGTTTACATTAAACATAACAAGCAAATTCACGTCAATATGGTATAATTTATCTTGGTTACAAACTTCTTTGATGATGGGTTTTAAAGGAAAATAATCGTCATAGAATCATTTGTTTTACTTATATATATCTGAGGTCGAAACTTCTGAAAAGAGGCGAAGTGGTCAAGGTATTAGAAAGTGATGAATTCATTCGTTTTCACCTTCTATAAAAAGAGATTAAAAGTAAAAGCCCAGATTATTCATCTGGGCTTTTTTAGTTTTTCATTCAGTCGGTTCCTATTAGGGTTCTAACATAAATGAATTACTAGTGGAGATTGTAGTAGTAAAAGAGTAATAAATATGCTGTTTTACTTTAGACTAACTTTAATACACTTTTTTCTTTACGAACCAAATATCTTCTAAGCTTAGATTTAAAGTGAGCAAGTGGTAGTTTTCTTTTACCAGAACGTTTTGTAAAAGCCCTTTAGAGCCATAACTATATGAAAGGTTGATCATAGAATGCGTTCCTCTACTTGTAGGTATACCAATACCGGCAGTAAAATTGTAACCTTCAACTTTCTCGTCACTTATGGCTAAATAACCATTGTCATAGTTGTACCCTAATCTATAGGCTATTCTTTGACCGTATTTGTAACTAGTTGGGTCTTGAATATATTCTAGACCAAAAGCGTATATATCTTGGTCTTCATAACTTCCTATATTTTCAGACTGATCGGTGTCCGTCCAAAAGTTCTTTTTATAATCTGCACTAAAGGTTAATTCTTCAATAGGTTTAATGCTCATACCAAAACCGAGCTCTAGAGGTAATTTAAAGTCTGAAACAGTGTCAGAAGTGTCGTCTTCTACAGAAATTTCAATTCCGGATAATGACTTATCTACCGATCGTTTTAAGTTACCACCTAAACTAGTGGGTAATTGCACCGTACTACCAATGGTGATTTTGTCATTAACATCATATTGCAAACCAAAACCTAGTCTGGCACCACTATAATTCGTTTTTTCTACAGATTCGAAAGCTGAAGCGTTATAAATGAACGATTCGGTCTCTTCAATATTACCGAATAAGAACGAAGCACTTAATCCTAATCTAAGTTTTGGGGTAAGTGCATAACCAACATTAAGTCTAATGTCATTTAGTCCGCCCAAGCCGGTTACATTACTTTCAAAAGTGTCCGTTGATCCCTCTATGTTGCTACTTACTCCAAGTAGCGAATATCCAACATCACTATAAGGTACCATAGTGATACCTGCTCCCAAATTTTCTGCAAGTCTAAATCCGAATGCGATATTGGAAAAATTGACGTTAGACTTTCCTTCTGTGTCCGAAGTATTGCTATAGTTATTGAATTCACCTGTTACCCCAATATCATATAGAAAAGAGTTTTGTGGAATTAATGCGTAATTTGCAGGGTTTAAGTTGTTGAGTTCGTAAGGTGATTTTATACCAATGCCACTATAGCCCAAACTATTGAATTTTCCGATACTGGTTTGGTTGATCACCCCTAATCCGTATAGTGAATATGGAGAACTGGTAAGGGCTTCAGACTGTGCCGAAGTTTGCTGTATGGCAAATAATGTTCCTATGGTAAGATATATAATTTGGTTAATCTTCATCGTAAATACCGTATGTTAATTCTAAAATTGTTTCGTTTTCCCCATTTCCGTTTCCGCTCATAATAAATCGATCTACAGTAGAATTGTAATCTACGGGAAGTAAGATTAAAGCATCATCAAGATCTCTGTCTTTTAGGTAAAGTTCTTCTAAATAATAAGACAAGGATATTTCGTAATAGATGTCATTGAATTCTTGATTGTCTCTGTTAAGTATTGCATATGAAGTAGAAGTCAATGTTTCTGTCAAATCATTGTTTTGGTCCACTACATATACTGCGAGTGTGTCTCTCAATTTAAGGTTGTCGTTATAAGATTGTGCAACCGGTTTAATTTTTAAAGTGCCGTCTAAAATGGTGCCGCTACCAGGTATGTCATATAGACTGGTTATACTTGGAAATTGTACCCGCATGGCTATACCGACACCAGAATGAATATAACTTTGATTATCAGATTCAGAGCTTGCCAAGTTTACCTTACTATCGGTTAATGTTTGTAACGGTGTTATTGGGTTTTCTGCGGTAATGCTGTTAAAAAATGGAATTGGAGTGGTAGTTGCATCTATTTGAATATCTATATACTCTTGTTCTAATTCAAATTCAGTATCTGTACTATAATAAAGTCGCATGTACGTGTTTTCGGAAGATTTCGAAAAACCGATGATAGAACCGTTATCGGTTTCATCAGGTAAAAGTCCGATCCCTTTAAAATAATCTCGGTATTCATCAGAGTTTACAATATCTTTTTCCTGTAGTTTAGAGAAAACATCTGAACCAAAATCATCGATCAATTTAATGGTTATAGAATCTCCTGCTAATGGTCTTGGGTTATACTCGTAAAAACCTAAGTCCTCTTCGTCATAACTTATACTACTGGTGTTGTAGAAGTAGTCATCACTATCCGGTCTTAAGTTCTCAGTGATTTTTTTAATGTGTATGGTGTTTTTCTGCAAGGTGTCATTGTAATAATATTGGTCATAACCCAATACCATAACAAGACTGTCGAACACCGCTTCAGAATCAATGGTATATGAATCTGGTAAAAATTGCATGTAGCTAGATGTTGTCACTGTGCCAAAAACATCATCGATATATCTTCCTGTAAGTATTCTAGTAGATTCGGATGTGGCTAAACTATCAAATTTCATTGTAGAGGTACTGACTGTTAGTGTGTCAATCAGTATAAGTCTAATATTACTGTCTGTAAAAGTTTCACCTGCTACAAAATCAGAATCATTGTAAACTTCATCGCTGCAAGAAATAGCAACTATCGTCAATAAACCACCAATCATTATGATGTGTAGCGCACGTAGTTTGTTTAAGAACACCTTCATTTAAAATTTAATTTTCATCAAAACTAAATAGCAAGTACGGTTGTAAAAACCTGAATAGACGAATCGGTAATGTTAAGGGATGAATGCTGTTATTTGAACTATTAATGAAATGTTCGTGTTCGTAGATAAAAACTGGGTTTTGGTATGTTAAAAACCAATCTTAATCTATTGTGTTTTTTAGAACGTTAGGGTCTCTAGTAGATTTGATCTTTTAAAGAAAGAACCTTAAAACAAAAACGTAATGAATAAAAGAAAATCGTATATGTACAAAATTACTGGTATGGCACTGTTGGCTATGGTAATTACAAGTTGTTCAAGTGATGATGACGATGACGATTTAGGTAACTGGGTAGATAAATCTGTTTTTGATGGCAGCCCTAGAAGTAGTGTATCTGGTTTTACAATAGATAATGTTGGTTACATGGGTGTTGGTTATGATGGTGATGATTACCTAGCTTCGTTTTGGGCATATGATATAGAAGGAGATTATTGGTCTCAAAAAGCGGATTTTCCAGGGACGGCAAGAAATGCGGCTGTAGGTTTTGAAATAGATGGTACGGGGTATATTGGTTCTGGTTATGATGGTGTTGATGAACTGACCGATTTTTATAGTTATGATGTAGCTTCAAATACATGGACGGAGATTGCTGCGTTGCCCACTGCAAGAAGAAGTGCTGTTGGGTTTGGTGTGAACGGATTTGGATATGTAGGTACTGGCTACGATGGTGAAAACGATAGAAAAGATTTCTATAAATATGATCCTACAACCGATACTTGGACTGAATTAGTTGGTTTTGGTGGAAACAAAAGAAGATCGGCAACTACATTTACCATTGATGGTTTGGTGTATTTAGGTACTGGAGTGTCAAATGGTGTCTACTTAGATGATTTTTGGGTATTTGACCCTACTACAGAAAGTTGGACTTCTAAATTGGATCTTGATGAAGAGGATGATTATTCAATTGCAAGAAGTAACGCTGTTGGATTTACGTTAAACGGTTACGGTTATATAGCGACCGGAGAGTTAGGTGGTGCTACCAATACAGTTTGGGAGTATGATCCAGCTTCAGATGAATGGGAACAAAAAACTTCTTTTGAAGGAGCAACAAGACAAGACGCTATTGCTTTTTCAAATGGTAGCCGAGTATTTATCGGTATGGGAAGAACAGGTACTTTATACTTAGATGATTTAGATGAATTCTTTCCTTTGGATGAGTATGATGATGAAGATTAATTTTCAATGTGAGTGTAATTGTTAATTTTTTTGGGTCAATCTGTAAAGGTTGACCCATTTTTAAACATATATTTATGAGTGCTACCGTAAAATATTCGCTTGTAATTGTGCTATTTTTGGTACTTGGGTTAGGCTATTCAATTTACAATCAACCTGTAGCCAATGAAAATAAATTATTTCATAGCCAGGTGGTAGATTTAAATGATGGATATGGCTATCAAATAATAAAAGGAGAACGGATTATAATTTTACAAGAGTACATTCCCGGATTGCCAGGTAAACAAAAGTTTACAACTGAAAAGCAAGCTCAAAAAACAGCAAACTTGGTACTGTCGAAATTGGAAAATGGAAAATCACCAATTTTATTACCATCAGATTTGGCAGAATTGAATATTTCTGCCGTGGAAGGTCAATAGTTTCTTTATGCAATTGATTATTAAAAACAGGGTTCAAATTGTTGTTCATATTAGTATATGGATATTGTTGTACGGACTCACATTTTACCCTGTTTTAAACGATGCAAGACCAATACCGTCTGATGTATTCCCTAAGGTCATTGTAATAATTGTTCTTTTTTATATCAATTATTTTTATTTGGTACCTGAGTATTTACTGAAAAAAAGTGTGCTTTTTTACATATTGGTCTCATTGGGTTTGTTGGCAATTTCAGTGTTGTTGATCAACCACTTTTATGAGCCAAAATTTCCTGATAATTTTTTCTTTAACCGAATACGACCAAGGGGCTTTATGATTATGCCTTATTATAAGTTGTTTTTAAATTTAGGAATACCATATGTAATAAGTGCTATTTTAAGAATGTATGTAGAGTGGAAACGTAATGAGAACTTGCGTTTATCGGTTGAAAAAGAGAATATTAAGTCTGAGTTGCAGTTCTTAAAAGCCCAATTGAATCCACATTTTTTATTCAATTCCCTAAATACTATTTATGCCTTATCTGTAAAAAAATCTCCAGATACTTCTGAAGCTATAGTCGACTTGTCTGAGCTAATGAGATATATGATTTATGAGGCAGATAAAGATTTGGTTCCCTTAAATAAAGAAATCGATTATATAAAAAGTTATATTCAATTACAGCGGTTACGATTATCTGATAGTGAAAACGTATCTTTAAAAATAACAGGGGAAGATAGAGGTAGGGCGGTACCTCCTTTAATGTTTATTTCGTTTATAGAAAATGCCTTTAAATATGGTACGGACTATAAAGGTAAAACCTATGTTAAAATAACTTTGACCATTACCGATACCTCTATTTATTTAAACGTAAAGAATAAGATTGGAATTTTTAGGGAGCCTACCAAAAACTCAGGTATAGGTCTTGAAAATATTAGAAATCAATTAAAATTGATATATCCTGGTCTTCATAAACTTGAAGTCGAAAATGACGGTAATGATTACGAAGTATCATTAACCATTTACCAAAAAACATTCTAGCTTATGAAATGTATAATTATAGATGACGAGCCATTAGCCATTGAAATTCTTTCTGGTTACTGTGAAAAGCTAGATTTTTTAGACTTGGTTAATACGTATACCAATCCGCTTGATGCGATTACAGAAATAAAAGAGAAGAAAATCGATTTAATTTTTTGTGATATCGAAATGCCCCAAATTAACGGTATCGATTTTATGGGAACTTTAGATAATAGGCCATTGTTCATATTCACTACCGCTTATTCGCAATATGCAGTAGATGGTTTTGAGTTGAATGCGGTAGATTATTTGGTAAAGCCAATACCATATCACCGTTTTATAAAATCTGTGTCAAGAGTACAAGATCTAATATCTAAAAAGCAAAAACCTATTATGGAAGCAAACGTTTTCTCCTCTACCGGTGATAGTACAGTTGAAAAGAAGTTCATTTTTGTTAAGGCCGAGTACGAAAGTATTAAGATAGATTTAGACCAAATTGAATATGTACAAGGCTTAAAAGATTATTTAAAAATCCATATTGCCAATACAAATAAGACTATTTTGACCCTTATGAGCTTTAAGGAGATCATGAGTAAATTACCTTCTAACCAATTTCTTAGGGTCCATAAATCTTACGTGGTCAATGTAAATTATATTAAAACGGTACAGCGTAATAGAATTGTAATCAACGATATGCGAATACCAATAGGTGAAAGCCATAAAGAAGCTTTCTTTTCTATTTTGGGCTTATAGATAATACACACAAAGACGTAATTTTATTTTTTTGATCTTCCAACCTAATTTAAGCTATCAAAGTTTAGATAGAATTCTCTATTTTTGTTAAGCTAAAAGCACGGGTGCCCATTATGAGTCAAAAAGTTTTACTCTCTTCCAAAGAAATACATATCATCCTGCATAGATTGGCTTGTCAATTGCTTGAAAATCATTTAAGTTTTGAAAACACCGTTTTAATAGGTATACAGCCTAGGGGTAAATTCCTTGCCGAACGACTAAACAAAATATTAAAAGAGGAGTATAAAGTAAAGCAGATAGACCTCGGTTTTTTGGACATTACTTTTTATCGTGATGATTTTAGAAGGGGAGAAAAGACCTTGGAGGCTACCAAAACAAAAATTGATTTTTTAGTAGAAGATAAGAACGTCGTCTTAATAGATGATGTTTTGTATACAGGTAGAAGTATAAATGCCGCATTAACCGCCTTACAATCTTTTGGAAGACCTAAAGATGTAGAGCTTTTATGTTTAATAGACCGTAGGTTTAGTAGACATTTGCCAATACAACCGAATTATAGAGGTCGTCAGGTCGATGCCATAAACGATGAGAAAGTAAAGGTGATGTGGGAAGAAAATGATGGGGAAGATATTATATATTTAGTAAATAGATAAGAAAATGAGCGAACTGAGTGTTAAACACTTACTGGGAATAAAATACCTAAAGGAAACCGATATTCAGCTTATTTTTGAAACTGCCGATCATTTTAAGGAAGTGATCAACCGATCAATTAAAAAGGTTCCTTCACTTAGAGATATTACGATTGCCAATATATTTTTCGAAAACAGTACAAGAACAAAATTGTCTTTTGAATTGGCAGAAAAACGTTTATCTGCAGATGTATTAAACTTTTCTGCCAGCCAATCATCGGTAAAGAAAGGGGAAACTTTAATTGATACCGTTAATAATATCTTATCTATGAAAGTAGATATGGTAGTTATGCGGCATCCTAATCCTGGAGCGGGCATATTTTTATCCAAGCATGTAAATGCATCTATTGTCAATGCTGGAGATGGTGCGCATGAGCATCCTACACAGGCATTACTGGATTCTTATTCTATACGAGAAAAACTTGGTGATGTTGCTGGTAAAAATGTAGTTATTGTAGGTGATATTCTTCACTCAAGGGTGGCACTTTCAAACATATTTGCATTAAAGCTACAGGGAGCAAATGTAAAAGTGTGTGGCCCTAAGACCTTGTTGCCTAAATTTATAGAATCTTTAGGGGTTGGCGTAGAAACAGATTTGAGAAAGGCGCTGGAATGGTGCGATGTAGCAAACATGTTGCGTATACAAAACGAAAGGTTGGATATATCATATTTTCCGACCACCAGAGAATACACTCAACAATTTGGAGTGAATAAAAAACTACTTGATAGTTTGGATAAAGAAATTGTAATTATGCACCCCGGACCAATAAATAGGGGAGTTGAAATTACAAGTGATGTTGCCGATTCAAAACAATCAATTATTTTGAATCAGGTAGAAAATGGAGTTGCCATTCGTATGGCGGTAATTTATTTGTTAGCATCTAAAATTAAATGATATGATTTTTACAAAAGAAGAATCGTTGATTATTGTTTCTCAAGAAGAAATTTCTATCGAGCGTTTTTTGGAGAATTTGCAAAAAGAATATGCAAAATTAAAGAACGATAATTTGGTGTTAGACTTATTGAGCTTCACTAAGTTGACGCCTTATAACGTTATTTCGTTTTTAGAAATAGCTAGAATGCATAAAAAGAATGAACAGTCGTTCGTTTTGGTATCAGATAAGGTGTCTTATGATGATGTACCAGAAGAAATCAATTTAGTGCCAACGCTTCAAGAAGCTAGGGACATTGTTGAAATGGAAGAAATAGAACGTGATTTGGGTATTTAAATATATCCATTGAACGAATATGAATAATTAAGTATTTTTTATGCACCTCACTGTATTGGGTTGTTATGCGGCAACACCAAGAACCCTTACCAACCCAACTTCACAAGTTCTCGAGATAAATAATCATGTTGTTTTAATAGATTGTGGAGAAGGTACGCAAGTGGAACTTAGACGGCATAAAATTAAATTTTCTCGAATTAATCATATTTTTATTTCCCATCTTCATGGAGACCATTTTTTTGGTCTACCGGGCTTTATTTCTACAATGCGTTTGTTAGGTAGGGATAAAGAATTGCATGTATACGGACCAAAAGGTATTAAGGAGGCTATTACCTTACTTTTAAAGCTTGGAGATTCATGGACCAATTATCCTTTGCTGTTTCATGAGCTTACCAGCAAAGAAACAGAGCTTATTTTTGAGGATGATAAAATAAGCGTAAGCACAATTCCCTTAGATCATAGAGTATATACCAACGGTTATTTGTTTAAGGAAAAGCTTGGTAAACGAAAGCTGAATGTTGCTGCTGTTGAAAAGTATGGTATTGATAAGGCTTATTATAACAATATAAAAAATGGAAGGGATATAACGTTAGACAATGGTAGTATAGTGCCTAATAAAGAACTTACGTATGACCCACCTAAACCAAAATCATATGCCTTTTGCAGTGATACCATTTACGATGAAAGCTTGGCAGATAAGGTTAAAGAAGTAGATGTTTTATATCATGAGTCTACTTTTTTAGATTCGGAAGCGCATTTAGCGGCAAAAACGAAGCATGCTACCGCAAAACAAGCGGCACAAGTAGCGAAGGATGCCAACGTAAAAACCTTAGTGTTAGGCCATTATTCTACCCGTTATAAATCTATAGAACTTTTTAAAGAAGAAGCGTCAACGGTTTTTCCAAATGTACTTCTTGCCGATGATGGCAAGACTTTCGATTTTTAAACCTTTTAATCCGTTTTTATACCGTTTATTTTCCTTTCTTTTTAGAACTTTGTTTATCTTGTTTTTAACACGAAAATGATGCAAAAAGATTTAGGCGATTATAGAAAATCTTACGAGAAAAGTGCGTTGATGGAAGACAGTATATCTGACAATCCTATTCAGCTCTTTCAAACATGGTTTTATGAGGTGGAAAACTCTGACGGAGTAGATGAGCCTAATGCTATGACAGTATCTACGGTAGGTTTAGATGGTTTTCCTAAGAGCAGGGTAGTACTGCTTAAGAAATATACGCATGAAGGTTTTATTTTTTACACTAACTATAATAGTGAAAAGGGTAAAGCTATCAGTGAAAACCCAAATCTATGTCTATCCTTTTTTTGGGCAAATTTAGAACGCCAGGTAATTATAAAAGGTGTAGCCGAAAAATTGCCCGAGAACCTTTCAGATGGTTATTTTGAGTCTAGACCAGAAGGTAGTAAATTAGGTGCTTTGGTGTCTGAACAAAGTACTGTAATTGATTCTAGAGCAGTTTTAGAAGATAACTTGGCAAGGTTGGAAAAGGAATATTCCGATAAAGAAATAGAAAGACCAAAGCATTGGGGAGGCTATTTGGTAAGACCGGTTTCTATGGAGTTTTGGCAAGGCAGACCTAATAGATTACATGATCGCATTAGGTATACCCTTACAGATGAATATGAATGGAAAATGGAACGATTGGCCCCTTAATACTATAAAATGAAAAATCTATTTTTAATGCGTCACGGAAAATCCTCTTGGGAGCTAAATGTCAGCGATCAAGATAGGGCATTATTACAACGGGGTATTTCTGATGCTCATTTGGTGGCTATGGAAATTGCCCGTCAAAACATTAAAATAGATAAGGTCTATACGAGCCCTGCTAACCGGGCCTTTCATACCTGTATGATTTGTGTAAGAACTATAGAATATCCTCTAGAAAATTGTAGTATAGACTCTAAGCTATATGATTTTTCAGGGGATCAGGTATTTGAGTTTATAAAGAATTTAGACGACACCTTTGAAAATGTGCTCATTTTTGGGCACAATCACACCTTTACCTATTTGTCGAACTCCTTGGGTGATAAGCATATAGATAACGTGCCTACAAGCGGTTTTGTTCACTTACAGTTTAAAGAAAATACATGGGCTAACATTTCCCAAGGCTCAACAATACAAACCATATTTCCGAAGCAATTAAAAGCATGATAAAAAATAACAACCAGTACGTAAATAGAGAAATAAGTTGGTTATGGTTCAACGAACGTGTGCTTCAGGAAAGCGCCGATAAGAATGTGCCGTTAATTGAAAGACTTCGTTTTTTAGGTATTTTCTCCAATAATTTAGATGAATTTTTTAAAGTGCGTTATGCAACCGTTAAACGCATTGTAGAAGCTGGTAAAACCGGCAAAAGTGTACTGGGCGGTGAAAAAGCAAAGGATCTTTTAGAAGAGATTACAAACATTGTAATTGAACAGCAAACCAAAAGTTTAACTATTCTTAGAAGAATAGAACACGAGCTAGAAGGTGAAAATATATTCATAATTAAGGAAACGGAATTAAACGAAAACCAAAAGAATTTTGTAAAAGCCTACTTTTTAAAAGAGGTGAGTCCGCAATTAATGACCATTATTCTTAATGATCTTACTCGTTTTCCTACTCTAAAAGATACTGCAGCATATTTGGCAGTTAAAATGGTCATTAAGAGTGACGACAGTAGAAAAGAGAAAAGGTACGCCTTAATTGAAATTCCTAAAGGAATAGATAGGTTTATAGAACTACCTAAAGAAGGTGAAAAAAGTTACATCATTATACTAGATGATTTAATTAGATACTGCCTAGGGAATATCTTTACCATGTTCGAGTATGAATCTATTTCTGCTCACATGATAAAAATTACCAGAGATGCAGAGCTAGATATTGATAATGATCTAAGTAAAAGTTTTATCGAGAAAATATCTTCGAGTGTAGAACATAGAAAAATTAGTGATCCAGTTCGCTTCGTTTACGATAAAAGTATAGGTAGAGACACTTTGACCTTTCTAAAAGAGAAGATGAATATTGAAGATACCGATAGTGTAATACCTGGTGGTAGGTATCATAACCGAAGAGATTATATGGGCTTCCCTAGTTTAGGTAGAAATGATCTTTTATATGATAAAATTACCCCGTTGCCGGTGAAGGGACTTAGTGTAGAAGGCAGTATTTTAGAGAGTATAGCTAAGAAAGATTATTTGCAATATACACCATATCATACTTTTACCTATGTACTGAAGTTTTTGCGCGAAGCGGCGTTAGATCCTAAAGTTCGTACAATTAAGATTACCGTCTATAGGTTGGCAAGTAATTCTCAGATTGCAGCATCTTTAATCAATGCAGTAAAAAATGGAAAGCAAGTAACTGTTCAAATAGAGCTTCAGGCTCGTTTTGATGAGCAAGCGAATATTGAATATGCAGAGCAGTTGCAATCAGAAGGGGTTAAATTAATATTTGGTGTTCCTGGCTTAAAAGTACATAGTAAAATATGTTTGATAGAGCGCGAGGAAAACGGAGCACTAAAGCGCTATGGTTTTGTAAGTACGGGTAACTTTAATGAATCTACCGCAAGAATTTATACAGATTTTACCTTGTTTACGGCAGATGATTCAATACTGAAAGAATTGAACAAGGTTTTTGATTTCTTTGAGACAACATATAAGATAAATAAATATAAGCACCTTATAGTCTCTCCGCATTATACCAAAAATGCATTCATGAAATTAATTGATAATGAGATTGCAAATGCCAAATTGGGCAAAGAGGCATTTATTAAAATAAAGATGAACAGTTTTACCTCATATAAAATGGTAGATAAACTGTACGAGGCAAGTAGAGCAGGGGTAAAGATCCAGTTGATCATAAGAGGTATATGTTGCTTAATACCAGGAGTTGAGGGTATGAGTGAAAACATAGAAGCTATAAGTGTTATAGATAAGTTTTTAGAACATACACGTTTCTTCGCCTTTGCAAATGGAGGTGATACAAAAATGTATATTTCATCGGCAGATTGGATGACAAGGAACCTAGATTATAGGGTAGAAGTAGGTTGCCCCATTTATGATGAGGATATAAAAAAGGAATTAATGGATACTTTTGATATCTGTTGGAAAGACAATATGAAAGCTCGTGTTTTTAATGAAAGGCAAGATAATGCATACCGTAAATCATCTTTACCTAAGATAAGGTCCCAGTTTGCTACTTATGACTACTATGCAAAAAAACAAGAATCATAAAAAGTATATTTTTTGAAAGTAAGAAAATTTGCGGCAATTGATATTGGCTCCAATGCTATTAGATTGCTTACACATAATGTTATTGAAGATAAGGGTAAAAAGACCCAATTTAGAAAAAGTGCTTTAGTTAGGGTTCCTGTTAGATTAGGCGAAGATGCATTTACGGTTGGGGAAATATCTGAAGTAAATGAAGCAAGGTTGATAAAAACAATGAAAGCCTTTAAGCTTTTAATGGATGTAGCGGGAGTTGAAAAGTACAGAGCCTGTGCCACTTCTGCCATGAGGGAAGCTAATAACGGAAATGAGATTATAGAAAAGATAGTTACGGAGTCTGGGGTTAAAATAGACTTAATAGATGGTAAACAAGAAGCTGCCATAATTGCCTCAACAGATTTAAAAAACTTGATTAAAGATGACCAATGCTATTTATATATAGATGTTGGTGGTGGTAGTACTGAGTTTACGTTATTTTCTAATGGTAAAATACAGGTGTCCAAATCGTTTAAGCTAGGTACTGTAAGATTATTGAACGATATGGTAAAACCAGAAACTTGGAAAAAATTAGAAGAATGGATTAAGTTCAATTTAAAGGACAAGCCTAAATTGTCCATAATTGGATCTGGGGGTAATATCAATAAGCTACATAAACTTTCCGGAAGAAAAGAAGGTGAACCTTTATCTTATATTTGGCTGAACGCGCAGTATCATTTTTTAGATAGCTTAAGTTATGACGACAGAATATCTGAGCTAGGGCTAAACCCAGATAGGGCAGATGTTATTATTCCTGCAACTAAGATATTCTTATCTGCCGCAAAATGGAGCGGGGCTAAAAAAATTCATGTTCCTAAGATTGGGCTATCAGATGGAATTATAAAAGATTTGTATTATTCAGAAGTCAAATAAACTCGGGCATTAACCGTGTATGCTTTCTTTATTGCCTAAATCTTTCATGATTTGGGCTTCATATTCTAAAAGACTGTTCCATTTTTTGTTCACTTCGTCAACTTCACCGTACTTACGGGCAAACTTTAAGAACATAGTGTAGTGCCCAGCTTCACTGATCATTAATTTATGGTAAAAGTCGGCTAGTTTTTTGTCTTCCAATTCTTCAGATAGTAATCTAAAACGCTCACAACTACGTGCTTCAATAAGTGCTGCATATAGTAATCTATGTACTAACTGGGTAGTTCTACTTCCTCCTTTTGGAAAAAATTTAATCAGTTCAATAACATAATCGTCTTTACGGTCTCTTCCTAAAGAATTCCCTCTTTTTTTAATAAGGTCATGAACCATTTTAAAATGCCCCATTTCTTCTCTAGATAAAGCTATCATTTCTTCTACGAGTTCAGTATACTCAGGGAAAGAAACAATGAGTGAAATAGCCGTGCTTGCGGCTTTTTGCTCACAATATGCATGATCGGTTAATATTTCGTCAATATTCCTTTCTACAATATTGACCCATCGAGGATCGGTAGGTAGTTTTAAGCCTAACATAGATAACTTTTTTTCAAAATTAGAAAGAATTTGTAGACCTAGCGAATTTTAATCAAAAACCTAGACCGCTTCCTGATGAATAATAATTATTTTTGATATAGAGACTATCCAAACAACAACAATGCACAATCAAAAAGATATTCAAGATATATTGATCAAGCATGGGGCACCAGAAAATGTCGCTTGGTTAAAAGGTAAAATTGAAAGCTTGAAGGAAAATAAATCTTCTAAAGATTTATTTATGACCTATAGCTTGTTAAATGCGAAGTTTGATGCGAGTAACGCGATATCATTTGATACGTTAGATACTGATAGTTCGCGCTATTTCAATGAGCATGGAGCAAATATGCTGCAAGTATCGCGTATTTACCTGCTAGCTGAGGTTCTTCGGCAAGATGTCGAATTTTATACGCCCAAGGTCGCCAATATCATACAAGTGGCAGATACCGGTGAATTAGAGACGTTTTTAAAATACTTGGTTTTACTTCCTAATCCTGAAGCTTACAAGCAAACAGCAGTAGAAGCGTTGAGAACCAATATAGCTACTATATTCGATGCTATAGCGATGAACAATCCATATCCTGCAAAATATTTCAATGACCAACAATGGAACCAGATGTTTTTGAAAGCTGCTTTTATGGAGCGAGATCTTTCGCAAATAGAAGCTGTTGATGAAAGGGCAAATGAAGATTTGACCAGAATCATTTCAGACTACGCACATGAAAGGTGGGCTGCTGGTAGAAAAATAGACCCGTTGTTTTGGAGACCTGTTTCTAAGTTTTTAAACGAACAGCTTTTAGATGATATGAAGACTTTGCTTAGCAGTGATGATGAAGTGGAGAATAAAGCAGGGGCACTTTGCTGTTATAAATCAGAAAATGAAAAGGCATTAGCGCTTTTAAATGGAAAGCCAGAGCTTAAACATAAAATAGCCGACGAACAAATAACCTGGAATACGATTAAACAACAATAGAATGGAAGATAAAATGATGATTATTGACCCACATGTTCACATGACGTCAAGAACAACAGATGATTATGAAGCAATGGCGGCAGCGGGAGTTGTGGCAATAATAGAGCCTTCATTTTGGTTGGGTCAACCAAGAACCCAAGTAGGTTCTTTTCAAGATTACTTTAGTAGCCTAGTAGGTTGGGAGCCTTTTAGGGCTAGTCAATTTGGTATTAAACATTATTGTACTATAGGCTTAAATTCTAAGGAAGCCAACAACGAAGCTTTAGCAGAACAGGTTATTGAGTTATTGCCTTTATACCTGCATAAAGAAAATGTGGTTGCCATTGGTGAAATAGGCTATGACGATCAAACTCCTGCAGAAGACAAGTTCTTTAGAATGCAGTTAGATATGGCTAAGGAATTAGATATGACCGTTCAGGTTCATACACCGCACAGGGATAAAAAGGCGGGCACCATAAAGAGTATGGAAGTATGCTTGGAGCACGGTTTGGACCCTGCCAATGTTATCATAGATCACAATAATGAGGAAACGGTTAAAGAGGTGCTTGACCGTGGTTTCATAGCAGCTTTCACCATTTACCCAAAAACAAAAATGGGTAATGATCGTATGGTTGAGGTAGTAAGAAAATATGGTAGTGACAATATCATTGTAGATAGCTCTGCAGATTGGGGTGTTAGTGATCCATTAGCTGTGCCAAAGACAGCTAATTTAATGTTGAAGAAGGGTATTTCTATGGAAGATGTTAGAAAAACCTGTTACCAAAATGCCTTAGATGCTTTTAGCAAAAATGGTAAAATGAAAGAAGCGCATTGGTTACAACCCGATAGTATCAATCAAACACAACTATTTAACGATAATAGTGTTCTTAGAGGTCAAAAGCCGAGAATAGACGAGGACCAAATCATATAAAATGAAAGAGAAGTTAATGGGTTTTGCTCGTTTGGCAAGACCTGCAAATTTGCCAACTGCTGCTGCAGATATATTGGCGGGTATTGCTATTATGTTATACCTGCAAAATATTGATGTTCTTGCATTTTTAGGTGAGCAAAGCGGTGATGTGCTTTCATTAGTATTTTCATCGGTTGCGTTATATGCTGGTGGAGTGGTTTTTAACGATGTTTTCGATGCTGAATTAGATGCCGTTGAAAGACCTGAAAGAGCAATACCAAGCGGGCTCATACCTAAACGAGAAGCTATTTATTTTGGAATCATTTTAATGTTGATCGGTATTACTTTGGCATTTAAATGCACATTGTTGTCCGGGCTAATATCAGTGGTATTGACCATTGCTATTTTAACATACGATGGGTATTTTAAGCAGTTCGGTTTTGCCGGTCCTTTAAATATGGGTATATGCCGTGGTTTGAATCTTTTATTGGGCATGTCTATTTTAGGAAGCCTTACTAATTGGTACATTTCATTGGTTCCGGTCGTATATATATTTGCCATCACTTTGATCAGTAGAGGTGAGGTACATGGCGATAATAAAAAACACATTGTTTGGGCAGGTATTCTCTATGCAATAGTTGTACTGTCTATTGCGTTAATTGTAATGCAACAGAAAGACAATCTCTTGGTGTTATTGCCGTTTTTACTTTTGTTCGGGTTTTTAATTTATTCACCCTTAATTAAGGCATATAAAGAAAATTCACCAAAGAATATTAAAAAAGCGGTAATGGGGGGTGTGTTGTCCTTAGTTGTTATGAACGCTTGCTGGGTGGCCGGTTTTTCTAACTGGTATTTGGCTTTGGCAGTTCTGCTGTTATTACCATTATCCATGCTTTTGTCTAAATTATTTGCAGTAACATAAAATACGTATGCAATTACAACCTATAAAACAGTCTTTTCAAGTGCAATATGATTATCAGTTGTACTTCACATCAGGACTATTTGCTTTAGAGAACCCGTTGTTCGCAAATCTAATTGCGGATTATAAAGATTTTGAGCCCGTTAAACTTTTCTTTGTATTGGATGACGGAGTTAAAAATCATCATCCGGCATTAATCCATCAAATTGAAGAATATTGTGAAAAGAATCGGACGGTTATAAAATATACCGATACTTTGGTTCTACCAGGTGGCGAGCAGGTAAAGAACAGTGATGATGCTATTGAATCCGTGTTAAAAGGAGTCAACGAGAATAAAATTTGTCGCCATTCATTCGTTGTCGTTATCGGTGGTGGTGCGGTGATAGATATGGTCGGTTATGCTGCAGCTATTGCACATAGGGGGGTAAAATTGATCAGAATACCAACTACGGTTTTATCTCAGAACGATTCTGCCGTTGGTGTAAAGAACAGTGTAAATGCCTTTAAGAAGAAGAATTTCTTAGGAACATTTGCTCCGCCATTTGCAATAATCAACGATAGTAATTTTCTTGAAACCTTAGAGCAACGCGATTGGATTTCCGGAATTTCAGAAGCCATTAAGGTGGCTTTGATTAAGGACAAGACGTTTTTTAAATATATAGCGGACAACGCTACAGGTTTAAAGAATAGGGAAATGGAACCTATGCAATATGTAATTTATAAGTGCGCAGAAATGCATATGCACCATATTGCACAAGGTGGTGACCCATTTGAATCGGGATCATCTAGACCGTTGGATTTTGGACATTGGGCTGCCCACAAGATGGAGTTCATGACCAATTATGAATTAAGACATGGTGAAGCAGTAGCAAAAGGCATTGCGTTAGACGTCACCTACGCACAACTAATTGGCTTAATTTCCGAAGAAGATTTACAGCACATTTTAGATGTAATGATAGCAATAGGTTTTGATTTGTCATTACCGGTAGAAAGTAAGAAAGAAATAGAGGCGCTGTTAAATGGAATAGAGGAGTTTAGAGAGCATTTAGGGGGGCAATTGACAATTACCCTAATTTCTGATTTAGGAGCTAAACATGACGTGCATACCATTGATATGGGGCTAATGTCGCAGGCAATTACAAAGTTGAATCATCAATTCGCATTAAATTAAGTTCAATGCAACTACAGGATAAATTTCATCTAACTTATTGCACAAATATACACCCGGGACAAGATTGGAAAAGTACTTTTGAAAGTATTAAACAACATGTACCAGGGATAAAAAGTGAGGTTTCAAAAGAACAACCTTTTGGTCTTGGGCTTCGATTATCCAATAAAGCAAGTGAAGAGCTTGAAATGGGTAATAACATGTCCGAATTTAAACAATGGTTAGATACTAATCATTTATATGTGTTTACCATGAACGGATTTCCATATGGTAATTTTCATGATGAACGTGTTAAAGATATGGTGCATGCTCCTGACTGGACTACAAATGATCGTTTAACGTATACAAAAAGATTGTTCCGCCAATTATCTGAACTGCTTCCTGAAGGAATGAATGGTGGAATTTCAACATCGCCTATTACCTATAAATATTGGCACAAGACGGATAGTGCAATTAAAAATGCATTTGAAACTGGAGCAAAGAATATGCTTGAAGTTGCTTTTCAATTGCATAATATAGAGAATACTACAGGAAAATACCTGCATTTGGATATTGAGCCTGAGCCAGACGGATTGTTGGAAAATAGTGAAGAGGTATTGGCATTTTATTCTGATTTTTTAGTGCCTATGGGAATAACTTATTTTAAGCAAGAATTAGGTGTAGATGCTAACAAGGCAGAGGCTATAATTAAGAAATACATTACCGTTTGTTATGACGTTTGTCATTTTTCATTGGCTTATGAAGAGCCAATTGATACGTTTACAAAGTTTAAGGTCAATAATATAAGAGTTGGTAAAATTCAAGTAAGTGCAGCATTGAAAATTCTTTTTAACGGTAAAAATGACGAGAAAATTTGGGAACAGTTGTCTCAATTCAATGAGCCTACCTATTTACATCAAGTTACCGAAATAATTGATGGTAAGGTAAAGACCTACAGCGATCTTCCTTTGGTTTTAGAAGGGGAGAGAAATCACAAAGAACTTCGGGCTCATTACCATGTGCCAATTTTTCTGGAGAAATATGGAGAGCTGTTCTCTACCCAAGACCATATTTTGAAAACTATGCAGTACTTGAAATTAGATCCAATTTCAGAACACTTAGAAATAGAGACCTATACTTGGGATGTGCTTCCAGTAGCTCTAAAACAAGATTTATCAGTATCAATAATACGAGAAATAGAGTGGTTTAAATCACACATGTAATATGAAAAAAACGGTAGTCATAAATGTAGTTGGGTTAACGAAACGATTGATAGGTGAACATACGCCGTTTATAAAATCATTTTTAGAAAGAGGGCAGGCATTCTATATAGAGCCTGTACTTCCTGCTGTAACGTGCTCTGTGCAATCAACCTATGTAACAGGTAAATGGCCAACAGATCATGGTATAGTTGGTAATGGATGGTATTTTAAAGATGAATGCGAGGTTAAGTTTTGGAGACAGTCTAACAAACTTGTGCAGCAACCAAAAATTTGGGATGACATAAAGAAGAAATATCCCGATTTTACCTGTGCCAACCATTTTTGGTGGTACAACATGTACAGTAATGTTGATTTTAGTCTTACTCCAAGACCTAATTATTTGGCAGACGGCAGAAAAATTCCAGATGTATATTCTTATCCGGCACAATTGCGAGATGAGATGCAAAGTACGTTAGGTACATTTCCATTATTTGAATTTTGGGGACCTAAAACAACCATAAATTCTTCTAAGTGGATTGCCGATGCAGCAGTATTAACGGATAAAAAGCATAATCCCGATTTAACTTTAATTTATTTACCTCATTTAGATTATAATCTGCAGCGATATGGACTCGATTTTGAGATAATTTCTAAAGATTTGAATGAAATAGATGCTGTAGTCAAAAACTTGGTAAATTACTATGAAGCATTAGAAACCAGGGTGATACTTCTTTCAGAATACGGAATTACAAATGTAAACAGACCAATTCATCTTAATCGTGTTTTAAGAAAAGAAGGGATGTTAGCTATACGAGTAGAGCGAGGTCTAGAGCTTTTAGATGCAGGTCAAAGTGATGCTTTTGCGGTAGCCGATCATCAAATTGCACATGTTTATGTTAAACGTGACAAGGATATAGAACGTATTGCTGGTTTGTTGAATTCTATAGAGGGCGTAGAGAAAGTACTGTATGGAGACGATTTAAAGACCTATAAGATAGATCATGAGCGTTGTGGTGATATTGTGGTAGTTGCAGATAAAGACTCTTGGTTTACCTACTATTTTTGGTTAGACGATGCCAAAGCACCAGACTATGCAAGAATGGTAGATATTCATAAAAAACCGGGCTATGATCCCGTTGAAATGATGACCGATCCAAAAGATAAATTGGTGATGGCAAAAGTGGTAGGGAAACTACTCAAGAAAAAAATAGGTTTTAGAACGGTAATGAATATTATACCTATTGATGCTACGTTGATTAAAGGTTCGCATGGTCGTTTAACCGAAGATGTAGATGACTTTCCTATCTTTATAAGTAATTATGTTACGGGTGATAATGATCAGACTATTAGTGCAATACAAGTACGTGATCTTATTGAAGATCACCTTTTAAACTAAAATTAAATGAATCTATTGTTTAAGATAATTGGATACGTATTTACTGTTTTATTTGCTGTAGGTGCGGTCTTGCAATATAATGATCCAGATTCTCTACATTGGATTATAATCTATGGAGTAGCTGCATTAGTATCTTTATTGTTTGCGTTAAATAAAATAAGATACATTATCCCCTTGGTACTAGGGATTTTGGCTTTTATTGGCTTTGTATATTTATACCCTGCAGATTTTCAGGGATTTGATTTAAATGATGGTGATATTAAAACGGTAGAGTTGGGTAGAGAGGCTTTCGGATTATTGATAATTTCAATAGTACTTTTAATATTCGCCTTCCGAATAAAAAGAAAATTATAGATAAAGGTCGAATTCTGATCTTAGCAAATCAATAACCGGATTCTTTTCTCTTAGTTTTTCGTATTTCTCTTCAGGGGTAAACGCAAATTTAGTGGTAGTGGTTTCATTGACCGTAATATCTAATTGAACGAAGTGATTGTTCAATTTAGCGCGCAAATATTCCATTAGTTCAAATTGCTCACGTTCAATTTCCTTTTTCATGGTGCCGTTAGGCAACTCAATATGAATCTTAAAATCATCCTTGAGTTTAGGTATATCCGTATGTAAGTTTGAGGCTAATATCTTTTGCCCTTTCTTATCTATTATCTCAATAAAATCTGCCCAATGTTTTCGAAGGTCTTCTTCGGTAAACTTCTCTCTTGGTAAGTTGTTTTCATCTATTACAACCTCAATTCTATTGAGTTCGTGCTGTTTTTTGGCGTTTAAACTAGAAATTGAAAGTCCTGATACCCTTTTTGTAGGGCGATTTATAATCGGTTTTTTAACATCGGTAGTAGACTCGGATACTGTGGTATCCACCGTTTTTTGTTTTACTTCTTTTTGCGCTACTGGGGCCTGCTCTTCCTGTTTTTCTTCAATATCAACAGGTTTTGAAGCGGGAGAATTTGTTTTTGCTTGTTCAGCTTTCGCACTGTTAGTTTCTTCAGTGGTTTTAACCTCAGTTGACGTAGTTGATTTAAGTTCCTCTTCTTTTGCTGATACGGGTGTCTTTGGTAATTGTTTGTAAAAAGCAGAAGGGGCAATGAAATCAATAGTCTTGTTATGAAGGGCTACTGATTCAGGATTTTTTTTTTCTCCATCAAAATTGATAGAGGCAAGTTTCATAAGGGTTAGTTCAACCAGTAAGCGCTGATTTTTACTTGTTTTGTACTTTAAATCACAGTCATTGGCAATATTTAATCCTTGCAACAAAAAGGACGAGGATGTCTTTTTGCTTTGGTCTCTATATAACTGTTGTGCGGCTTCACCAACTTCTAATAATGTAATTGTATCTGGGTGCTGACATACCATTAAATCTCTAAAATGAGATGCTAAACCAGATATAAAATGATGACCATCAAACCCTAGGGATAACGTTTTATTGAAAAGTAATAGCAGATTCGGAATTTTATGTTCTAAAATTAAATCTGTAGCTTCAAAATAAGTATCGTAATCTAAAACGTTAAGGTTTTCTGTAACCGCTTTACGTGTTAGGTCAGATCCAGAAAAGCTAACAACTCTATCAAAGATCGATAAAGCATCTCGCATGGCACCATCGGCTTTTTGAGCTATGATATGTAATGCATCGTCTTCAGCAGTAATGCCTTGGTTTTCTGCAATGTATTTTAAGTATTCTGCGGCATCTTTAACCGTAATTCTTTTAAAGTCAAAAATTTGACATCTAGAAAGAATAGTAGGTATAATTTTGTGTTTCTCTGTTGTAGCCAATATAAAAATGGCATGCTTTGGCGGTTCTTCTAGGGTTTTAAGAAAAGCGTTAAAAGCCGATTGAGATAGCATATGTACCTCATCAATAATATATACCTTGTACTTGCCAACTTGTGGCGGTATACGTACTTGGTCAATTAAATTTCTAATATCGTCCACAGAGTTGTTAGAAGCGGCATCCAACTCAAAAATATTGAATGCAAAATCTTCATTCTCTTGTTCTGTACCATCAGAATTTATCTGTTTTGCCAAAATACGTGCGCAAGTAGTTTTACCTACACCTCTTGGTCCGCAGAATAAAAGAGCTTGAGCCAAATGATTTTGGTCTATAGCATTCTGTAAAGTATTGGTTATAGACTGTTGACCCACAACATCTTTAAATGTCTGAGGTCTATACTTACGTGCCGATACGATAAAAGGTTCCAAAATGCTACTTTCGTTTATTCCAATACAAATATAATTATAGCTTGGAATACTAACGAGAATTAAGATTAGAGATCATCTTTAGTTATCAACAATTGCAGTACATTTGTGCCAAGCAGACCACCTTATCGCTGCCAAGTAATTGGGAGAGGAAAGTCCGGACACCATAGTGCAGTATAGCGGGTAACGCCCGTCCGCTGAAAAGTGAGGACAAGTGCAACAGAAAGCAAGTACAGTTCGGCTGTAGTGAAACCAGGTAAACTCTATACGGTGAAACGTCATGTAAATCGATGCTTAAGGGCTGCACGCCTAAGTCGAAGGGTAGGCGGTTAGAGTACTGGGGTAACCCTTTACCTAGATAAATGATAAGGAATTCTAAAGTTTTTAGAATACAGAATCCGGCTTATGGTCTGCTTTTTTTAACCACTCAAGAGTTTTTTTGCTATATTTCAAAGAAACTAAAAACACTGCCACCATATTTTCTTGAGTTCTTATAATGTGGTAATTCTGCTAGGCTGGTATGGTTAGAATGTTCAATAATTAAGACCCCATCTTCTAATAACAATTCATTCTCAAATACCAATTGTGGCAGTTTTTCGAAATCTGACAGGTCCATGTCGTAAAAAGGGTCGGCAAAAATAATATCGAACTTTTCCGTATTTCGCTGCAAAAAACTAAAAACATCGCTTTTTAATGTTCTAATGTTCATGTCCAAAAGAGTTACCGTTTTGTCTATGAAATCTATGCAACCTGCATGGGCATCAACTGCAAGAATATCTTCAACCCCTCTAGACGAAAATTCATAACTAATGTTTCCGGTACCGGTAAAAAGGTCTAGAACCTTTAAATCAGGAAAGTAATAGGAATTGTTCAAGATATTAAACAAGCTTTCCTTGGCCATATCCTTAGTAGGTCTTACAGGTAATTTTTTAGGTGCGATTAAATTTCGACCTTTATGCTTTCCAGAAATAATTCGCATTATATAGTATTAATAAGGGTGAAGTCTATTGAACTTGTTGTTGACTCTCCAAGTTTTATAAGCTGTTGGGTAGATGGTGCAAATATGCTTATATGCTGTATATAATTGTAGCAGAGCTTATAAGTTTCATCATCTTCTTCGATATCTCCAAAGAGTTTTACAATTACTGTCTTTGGGTCTAATTCTAGTTGCTCTATTACAAAGAGAAGATAATAGGTAAAATCTTCTTTTGTTTCGTATGTAAAGCTATTGTATAATAGTAATTTACGCTGATTTAAAACCGTAATGTCCAATTGGTCTTTACTAACGTGAACAAAACAAGTAGTTTCTTGTTTTTGTGTTTGATTGTTCATTAAAGATTGTAGCAAAACTGTACCATTATGCATAAAATGGAACTCACCGAAAAGGTCGTAAAGGTAATTGTTGATATTTGTGTAAGGTACGTATACAACTACCAGATCATGATTTTCTACTTCATCGTAAGCCAAAATATCGTTTGCCAATATTTTAGTGTTGAATTTCAAGTATTCGTTGAGGTTATTGGCATTGAACAATGATTTTGGAACTAAACCGAACAGCGTGTTTTTATGAACGGTTACAACCTCATCGAACTGCATATTTTCTATATCATGTTTCAGAAATAGTTTTTGCAGTTCATCTTTTGCTTCCATCGGATTTTTTTCAAAAGCAAAATCCACTCGATCAGACAGCAATAGTTTTTGCGAAACAGTATCTGCTACACAAAAAGAAAGTCCATTCAAGCTAACCTGAATGGACAATTTCTTAAAATTTTTATCCGCTATATTTAAGCTATTATTTTTTCTCTTTTTTGTCATAAATAGCAGGCCAGTTACCAGTTGTGCTAACATCGTCAAGAGAACCTACTTTAATTGTTGGTCCATTTACCTCTTCTACGCTCATTGCAGCTTTTTCACGAGCCAATAAATCTTTCGGCTGGTCGTATAACACTACTTCTTTATCAACTTTTGCTTCAAAAACAGGAGCTTTATAACCACTCTTTTCAACGAATGCAGATTTCATAGTGAATTTTTCTCCATTTGCAGCTGTTGGTACGTCCATTAAGCTTTTGTAACGGGTATCTGCCTTAAAAAGAGAATCTTTTACAGAAACAAAACCTAAAGTATCAATAATTTTAACTTCTCTCAACATGTCAATACCGTAAGCTTTATCGAACTCCATGAAAGAAGAATCTCTTTGCTGTGTAATTACATATTTACCAGTATCGATAAAACGAATAAGACTATTGAAGTCATTTGCGTATTTTCCATTAACTATTTTATAAGCTTCTTGAGAGTTTCTAATATCCTTAAGCTTAGAAATAACTTGGGCAAAACGCTCTTCTTTTACCTCTTTAAACTTGATTGGTCCAGTAATGGAGTTGTAAATAAAGTATCCCAAAGCGATACATCCAATCCAAAGTACAATTTGTATTACGGTCTTCATTTCGTATGTGTTATTTTTATTTAGTGGTCTTCACAAATCTACAATTTTTTTTTAATGGTAAAAGTTTTTAGCCTAAAAATCATCTTTATCTTTGGGGGCTCATGAAACCAACAACACCCGCATCTTTCTATAGTATACTAGAATCTAAATTTCCTCATACACCAACTGCCACACAATCAGTGGCTTTGCAAAAATTGGCAGAATTTACCTTGTCAACTGTTAAAGATGAAGTTTTTTTGCTAAAAGGCTATGCCGGTACCGGAAAAACTACTTTAATAGGTACTTTGGTCAATAGTTTATGGAAAGTTCAGAAGAAAGCAGTATTAATGGCACCAACCGGTAGAGCCGCAAAAGTAATGTCAAATTACTCTAGTACGCAGGCATTTACTATCCATAGAAAAATTTACTTTCCCAAAAAGCAAAGTGGAGGCGGGGTACAATTTGTATTGGCACCAAATAAACATAGGGATACTTTATTTATAGTAGATGAAGCTTCTATGATACCTGACACTGCTGCGGACTCAAAATTGTTTGAAAACGGTTCTTTGTTAGATGATTTAATGATGTTCGTGTATTCGGGACATAAATGTAAGTTGTTATTAATTGGTGATACGGCGCAGTTGCCGCCGGTACATTTAGTATTGAGTCCGGCTTTAGATGGTAATAAACTTTCTTTAAATTATAATAAGGAAGTTGTTAGGTTAGAATTGAACGAAGTCGTAAGGCAAGCAGGCGATTCTGGCATATTGGCGAATGCTACCTTATTAAGAGAGCAATTACAGGGTGATTTTTTTGAAGACTTTAAATTCAATGTAGATCCTTTTGCGGACATTGTTAGGCTTATTGACGGAAATGAAATACAGGAAGCCATCGATAGTTCGTATGCTGAAAATGGAAAAGAAGAAACAGCTTTCATAGTACGTTCCAATAAACGCGCTAACCTATACAATCAAAATATACGCGAGCGTATTTTATTTTTGGAAAATGATATTGCCGTTGGCGATTTTATGATGGTCGTAAAGAATAACTACTTCTGGTTAAAACCAAGTTCTGAAGCTGGTTTCATTGCCAATGGTGATATCATAGAAATTTTGGAAATTTTTGACATCAAAGAAATTTACACCTTTAAATTTGCAGAAGTAAAGGTGAAGATGGTAGATTACCCTAACATGGCACCATTTGAGACCGTTTTGTTATTGGATACGATAACGGCGGAATCACCGTCATTATCTTATGAAGACGGCAATAGGTTATATCAAGAAGTAATGAAAGATTTTGCCCACGAAAGTTCTAAGTACAAGAAGTTTTTAGGGGTTAAGAATAATAAATATTTCAACGGTTTACAGGTGAAATTTTCATATGCCATAACCTGTCATAAATCACAAGGTGGACAATGGAATACTGTCTTTGTAGAACAGCCATACTTGCCCAATGGTATAGATAAAGAATATTTGAGATGGTTATATACCGCAGTAACCAGAGCTAAGAATAAATTGTACCTTATCGGTTTTAAGGATGATTTTTTTCTTGATTGAGAAAAGATTATTTTAGTAAATATTGATGTGGAAAATATTGCTATTTCCAATAGATGAATTATCATGACAACAGATACGATTTTAAGTATTTTTTTAGGAGTAGGATTAGCCGCATCTGTGGGTTTTAGGGTATTTTTACCTTTATTCGCTCTAAGTTTAGCATCCTATTTTGGGTTGTGGGAACTAAATGACAATTGGGAATGGATAGGTAGTTTGGTTGCGGTACTAACCCTGGGTGTTGCCACCTTATTGGAAATTTTCGCATACTTTATACCTTGGTTCGATAATTTATTGGATAGTATAGCCGTGCCCTTGGCGGCTATTGCCGGTACAGCTGTAATGGTTTCGACCGTAGCAGACTTAGATCCCGTAATAACTTGGTCATTGGCTATAATAGCTGGTGGCGGTACCGCTACGGCAATTAAAGGAGCTGGTGCAACGGGTAGGTTGGCTTCTACCGCCACTACTGGTGGGCTGGCAAACCCGGTAATTACAACGGTAGAAACAGGAACAGCTGCAGTGGTATCCGTTGCTTCAATATTTGCACCTATCTTAGCAGCCGTTTTGGTCATTATTATTTTAGTGATCATCTTTAGAATTTACAGAAAATTACGACCAAAGAGGAATACTTAAAAGAGACTTAGTTGAAGAAAATAGCGATGATTCCTGCCCGATATGCGGCATCAAGATTTCCTGCAAAATTAATGCAGGATCTGGCTGGTAAACCGGTCATATTAAGAACATACCAAGCTGCTGTACATACCAAGCTTTTTGATGAAGTTTATGTGGTGACCGATAGCGATGTTATCTATGAAACCATAGTAAAAGAAGGTGGTTTAGCTATAATGAGTCAGAAAGAACATGACTGTGGTAGCGATCGTATTGCCGAGGCGGTAATGCAAATGGATGTTGATATAATCGTCAATGTACAAGGTGATGAACCATTCACGGATCGCGAAAGCTTAGAAGGGGTGATGCAAGTATTTGAAGATGATACACATAAAGAAATTGACCTAGCTTCCTTAATGGTTAAAATTACCGATGAAGAAGAAATAAATAATCCTAATACAGTAAAGGTCATTGTTGATAATAGAGATTTTGCATTGTATTTTTCGAGGTCTCCAATACCATATCCAAGAGCAAAAAACGACGATACCGTATATTTTAAGCATAAGGGTATTTATGCCTTTAGAAAAAGTGCTTTAATGGATTTTCAACGCTTACCTATGTTACAATTAGAGGCTACGGAGAAGATTGAAGCTATTCGTTACTTGGAATATGGAAAGAAGATTAAAATGGTAGAAACTACCGTTCAGGGCATAGAGATCGATACACCTGAGGATTTAAAGAAAGCACAGAAAGCATGGAAATAAATTTTGATGGCATTCAAGTAATTGGGTTTGATGCAGATGATACCCTTTGGGTAAATGAAACTTACTTTAGGGATACTGAAGATAAGTTTGCCGATCTTTTAGAAAAGTATGAAACAAAGAATAAAATTGATCAAGAGCTTTTTAGAACGGAGATTAAAAATTTAGATCTTTACGGCTATGGTATAAAAGGGTTTGTACTTTCTATGATAGAATGTGCCTTAGAACTTTCCAATAATCAGGTTTCAGCGAAAACGGTAAGTGCCCTTTTAGATTTAGGTAAAGATATGATTACACAGCCCGTTGAGTTGTTAGATGGGGTTGAAGAAGTACTTGAACAGTTAAAAAATAAATATCGTTTAATTGTTTTGACAAAAGGAGATCTTTTGGATCAAGAACGTAAATTGGAGCGTTCAGGTTTGTCAGAATATTTTCACCACGTTGAAGTTTTAAGTGATAAAAAAGAAAAGAACTATAGTGATTTATTAGAGCATTTAGAAATTGATCCTAGTGAATTTTTAATGATTGGTAATTCCTTAAAATCAGATGTTTTGCCACTGGTAAACATTGGGGCGAGAGCTGTGCACATACCTTTTCATACCACATGGCAGCATGAAGAAGTTACCGATGTGGTTGAGAATAATGGGTATATGACAATGTCTACCTTAACCGATGTACTGAAATATGTGTAATGAATATGCAGGCGAATAAAGAAATGGCAAAAAAGAATATACCGACCAAAGCTTCAGAGGAGTTCCGTAATTTTCCAATGGTACCTCGTGTGGTTTATGGTATTGGGAGTTTTAGTACCCTTGGGGATATTTTGATGCCAAAGCGAAAACATTCAGAAGCACCAATGATTTATTTGGTAGATGATGTTTTTGAGAATACAGAGATTATCAATAGAATTCCGAGTATTTTTTGTGATCAGATTATTTTAATATCTGCAGACGAAGAACCAAAAACGGAACAAGTAGATGCGCTTGTTAACATGATTCGGGAAACTTATACAGAGCTTCCTTCAGGCATTATTGGTATTGGTGGTGGTACGCTGTTAGATTTAGCAAAAGCAGTAGCAATTATGCTTACTAATAAAGGAAGTGCTTCGGAATACCAAGGGTGGGATTTGGTGAATAAGCAATCAATTTATCATGTAGGTATTCCTACCATAAGCGGTACCGGTGCAGAGGTTTCAAGAACTACAGTGTTAATGGGTCCAGAAAAGAAGCTGGGAATCAATTCGGACTACACTACTTTTGATCAGGTAATTTTAGATCCAGATTTAACCATTGGCGTTCCAAAAGAGCAATGGTTTTATACAGGTATGGACTGTTTTATTCATTGTGTGGAATCTTTAAATGGTACTTTTTTAAATGCATTCAGTAAAAGCTATGGAGAAAAGTCCTTAGAACTTTGCAAGGAAGTATTTTTAGAAGATATCGAAGAATCCGATAGCAGAGAAAAATTAATGATGGCATCATGGCATGGTGGTATGAGTATAGCCTATTCGCAAGTAGGTGTGGCACATGCAATGAGTTACGGTTTAGGATATGTTTTAGGAGTAAAGCATGGAATAGGCAATTGCTTGGTATTTCAATTTTTAGAAGAGTTTTATCCAAAAGGAGTAAAATTGTTCAATTTAATGTTAGAGAAGCATAATATCATTTTGCCAAAAGGTGTATGCTCAAATTTATCGGACAATGAAATGAATACTATGATTACTGTTGCCATGGGCATGGAACCGCTGTGGGAAAATGCATTGGGCGAGCAATGGAAATCTATTATTACCCCCAAAAAGCTAAGGGCTATTTATCAAAAAATATAGTCGAACATAATTTTACCTTTTATTCATAAAAAGAAGGTTTGCCGATAAGGCAAATCAATACCCTTATCGTATGCAGCAAATAGCAAAGTTTATTTATTTTAATTTATTGGGATGGAAGCTAAACGGAGCATTCCCATCACATTTAGATAAGTTTGTAGCTATAGTGGTACCGCATACCAGTTGGTGGGATTTTCTTTTAGGGTTGTTAATACGAGCCGTTTGGCAAGAAGAAATAAACTATGTTGGAAAGAAAAGCCTGTTTAAAGCTCCTTTTGGTTGGTTTTTTAGGTGGACAGGTGGTGCTCCCATAGATAGATCAAAAAATAGCGATACGGTTAAAGCAACAGCAGCCATATTCAGTGAACGAAAAAAATTCAGATTAGCATTGTCCCCAGAAGGTACACGCAAAAAAGTAGCAAAGTGGAAAACCGGTTTCTACTATATTGCCAAAACTGCCAACGTGCCCATCATTTTAGTCGCTTTTGATTATGGAAAAAAAGAAATAAAACTTTCTGGTCCAATGATTCCTACAGATGATAAAGAAGCCGATTTTAAACAGTATCATACCTTTTTTGATGGGGTGGAGGGGAAGCATGTATAGAACCTTAATCGGATTTTTTTTAGAAATTAAGTGTCGAGAAAAACTCTGCTTATTGGTTGAATTACAACTTTCCTTATAACCATACTTAAAGCTGCCGTTTATCGAATAATTAAGTGTTTTATCTGGTTTTTAGATGTTAATTTTTCGTTAATCCAATACTGTCGTAATTTTAATTGAGTCAATGGATTAATTGACTTTCCCCTACTTTTTAATGTCTCATATGATGTTTGTTGACAATAAGTTTTTGTTAATGGATAACTATTTAAATATACCTAAATGAAATTAAAAAAGGGGTTAAGTGGTTGGTTTAAAACAGTTGCTTTTTTTGCTATAATTTCCGTGTCCTTAAGTTTTGGTTCGATGTTTTTTGGACCTGGATATAACGATGTACAGCCAATCGGACCATTTGTTAATGGAAACTTTCCAGACGTTGATCTTAATCAAGATCCTTATGAAATTGCCTATCCAAATATAAGATTCGATTGGCCATTAACATATTCGATGGTACCCGGTCAAACCCGAGTGATTGTCGGGCAGCTCGATGGAAAGATTTATTGGATGGAAGATAACCAAGGAGTTTTAAATAAGAACTTATTGGTTGATTTTTCTAATGAAATTGGTGATGCCGTTTCACCAAATATTGAAGTTTGGGACGGGGGACTATTGGGATTGGAAATTCATCCCGACTTTGGTACGCAAGGAAAAAACTATATATATATCTACTATACTACAGAATCGGAGACAGGTGATGACACTTTAAATAGCGGAGGCAATGGAACTTATGGTTGTAATTTGGCTAATTTTCATGGTAACTATATTCATTTAGATCGTTTTGAAGTAAATCCATCGAATATGTCATTTATTCTAAATTCAAGGGTACGTATGATGCGTCGTCGAATGTTAAATTCGACACATAGAGGAGGAGCAATGGAGTTTGGAGATGATGGTTTTCTTTATATCGCTACAGGAGAACAGGGTAGGGCCATAAATGCACAAAATATAAAAGATAATTTAGATGGTGGTGTATTACGTATTGATGTGGATATGAATACAGATAAAAGTCATCCACCAACTAGAGTTATGCCCGATGATGCCGGCGAGCTTGATGAGTTTACGGGTAGGCTATATTGGATACCTAATGACAACCCCTTTCTTAGTACTTCAGGTGATAATTTTGAGGAGTATTATACTTTAGGTAACCGAAGCCCCCATAGAATGAGCAAGGATTCTCAAACAGGTAAGTTGTTTATTGGTGAGGTTGGACAAAGTACTCATGATGAAATAAATATTGTTTCTAAAGGGAAAAATTATGGTTGGCCAGTTTGGGAAGGAGAAATAGCAGGTCCATTTAATCAATGTAATATTCAAATGCTGAATAATATGAAACATGAAGTTCCTTTGACTTCATTTGATAGGGATGATGCTAAATCAATAATAGGAGGTCAGGTGTATCGTGGGTCTGAATTTTCGGCTTATAACGGAAAATATATTTCTGCTGATTGGCTTACACAGAAAATATTTTCCGTTGATATTAATGATGGTAGTCATGTAACCTTAGGTACACTGCCCAAAAGACCGATTTCTTTTGGCGAAGGGTCAGACGGTAGCATTTATTATTTGTTACAGGGTGACAATGTACAATTATTACGTTTCATAGCACCTGTACTATCATCTGACGCGCCACAGTTACTTTCTGAAACAGGAGTTTTTACCGATATGGATAACCTACAAGTGACCAATGGGTTTGTTCCTTACGAAACGATTGATGCATTTTGGTCTGATGGTGCAGTAAAGAAACGTTGGATGGCATTGCCAAATGACGGAACCTATGATTCGGAAGAAGAGCAAATTCAATATTCGGAAAATGGAAATTGGATTTTCCCTATAGGTTCTGTTTTAGTTAAACATTTTGATTATCCTGTTAATGAAAATAATCCAGATATAACTATAAAAATAGAAACGCGATTTTCTATAAAAAATAGTGATGATAATTGGACTTTTTTATCTTATAGGTGGAACTCTGCCCAGACCGATGCGTACCTTGTGAATATGACTACTGGTGAAGAACGGTCAATTGATATTGTTAAAGCTGATGGAGGAACAGGTACGGAAACTTGGCGATACCCTTCGACAAACGATTGTTTAAATTGTCATAATGAATCTTCTCAAGGTACTTTAGGTCCAAGAACAAGATATTTAAATAGTGAGTATGATTATTCTACCCACATTAATGGGGGGTTGATAGCTAATCAATTGGTTACCTTAAGTCACTTAGGAATTTTAGATGAACAAATTACTGATTCTGATACGCAAAATTATTTGACCCATACTTCCATCGATGATCCAAATGCCACCTTAGTAGATAAAGCTCGTTCATATTTGGACTTGAACTGTGCTTATTGTCATTTGCCATCAAATGGTCTGCGAGCGGAATTTGATTTAAGGTTATTTAATTCTTTGGAAGAAACACGTCTTTTAACAGCCGGTATTGGTGAGGTGGTTGAGGGTATAGGGGCTGATCAAAAAATTTTGTATCCAGGTAATGCTGAAAAATCACATATTTTTTATAGAGTGAATAGTACAGATTCAGGAATAATGATGCCTCCTATTGCAAAGAATAAGATAGATGAAAAAGGAGTAGCACTATTACAAGAATGGATTGATCAACTACAAATCGAACCAAATACAGATACTTTCAACTTTCCCGATTCTGATATCAACCTGGCGCTGGCAGAGGATGCTGTCCTTGGCGGCACGGTCAACGGAGGCCGTGGAACTATGGAGGCCATCCTCTACGACCCCGTGGCGGACAATTATTACACGCCTACGCGTTTCAACGAATACGGTGTTGCCTATAAGGACAACCTGGGCCGTCCCGGTGCGGATGAGGGTTTCCGTTGGCAGGTGGACTGGTCGAGTACCAAGCGGGTGAACTATGTCACCTTCGGCGGAACGTACCCGAACCAGCCCCAGCCGAACTCGATGTGGCGCATCTCATATCTGCGCAACGGGACATGGACCGTTCTGGAAGAGGGTCGTGGCGGCTGGATCGACTCTGGCATCTATGAATGGGGCGGTGGGGATCAGTACCCTATCGAGGCGGATGCGCTCCGAGTGCAGGTGTACAGCGACGGCAACAACGATCTTGTGAGCATCCATCTGCGCGGGCGCGGCGGAATATCGGGGTCTGTGGACGACAGTGGCACGGCCACCAAGGCGACGTTGATACAGTATCTGCCGGGCGACCATGGTCCGGACACGACCGCGCCTGTGATCACGTTGAACGGAGCGAACCCCCAGGTGATAGAGCTTGGCGAGGGCTATACCGAGCTTGGTGCAACGACGGATGACGGATCACCGGTAGACATAGACTCGAGTTCCTTTATGGACGTTGTGGGCAGTTATAATATTGTTTACAGTTCCACCGACGGGATCAACGAATCGGAAGATGTGGTCAGGGTAGTGGATGTTATCGACACGACCGCACCTGTGATCACGCTTAACGGGGCGAACCCCCAGGTGATAGAGCTGGGCGAGGGCTATACGGAGCTCGGGGCGTCGACGGATGACGGTTCCCTTGTAACGATAGACTCCGGTAGTTTTATGGATGCGGTAGGCAGTTATGATATTGTTTACAGTTCCACCGACGGAATCAACGAGGCAGAGGATGTAGTAAGACGTGTCGAGGTAGTGAAAGTTTCTGGAGAGTTCAATACTCCCGATGCTACTATCAACCTGGCGCTGGCAGAGGATGCTGTCCTTGGCGGCACGGTCAACGGAGGCCGTGGAACTATGGAGGCCATCCTCTACGACCCCGTGGCGGACAATTATTACACGCCTACGCGTTTCAACGAATACGGTGTTGCCTATAAGGACAACCTGGGCCGTCCCGGTGCGGATGAGGGTTTCCGTTGGCAGGTGGACTGGTCGAGTACCAAGCGGGTGAACTATGTCACCTTCGGCGGAACGTACCCGAACCAGCCCCAGCCGAACTCGATGTGGCGCATCTCATATCTGCGCAACGGGACATGGACCGTTCTGGAAGAGGGTCGTGGCGGCTGGATCGACTCTGGCATCTATGAATGGGGCGGTGGGGATCAGTACCCTATCGAGGCGGATGCGCTCCGAGTGCAGGTGTACAGCGACGGCAACAACGATCTTGTGAGCATCCATCTGCGCGGACGTGGCGGAATATCGGGGTCTGTGGACGACAGTGGCACGGCCACCAAGGCGACGTTGATACAGTATCTGCCGGGATCATCTATAACCTCCAGGACAATCGGGGAGCTTGATAACGATATGATAATTTACCCGAACCCCGTCGTTGACGAAACATCGATAATTTTCGATCGACCCACGACCGTAGGTACCATTCAAATATTCGATGTAACAGGTAGATTGGTGCAAACGATTAATGGCGGACTTATAGATGAAAGGGGTACTCCTGTAAATGTTCAGGAAATGCCCGATGGAGTTTATTTTGTTAAGACGACAGATTCCTTTGGGTTAGAATTCCAACAGAAAATGTTAATCCAACGACAATAGCATAATTAATTAGTATGCGAAAACAAAAAAGGAGACCAAAATGGTCTCCTTTTTTTATATATCAAATTGAAAAATTTTATTCCTCCATAGAATGATATACATTCTGTACATCATCATCCTCTTCTAATTTCTCTAGAAGTTTTTCAACATCTGCGGCTTCTTCTTCGTTTAGCTTTTTTGTGACTTGAGGTATTCGTTCAAATCCTGATGATAAAATTTCTATATCACGGTTTTCCAATTCTTTTTGTAAAGCTCCAAAGCTCTCGAAAGGTCCGTATATTAGAATTCCATCGTCGTCTACAAAAACTTCTTCGGCACCAAAATCAATCAATTCTAATTCTAGTTCTTCTGGGTCAATACCATCTGCAGGTATTCTAAAATTACAGGTATGGTCAAACATAAACTCCACAGAGCCGGAAGTGCCTAAGTTGCCATTACACTTATTAAAATAACTTCTAACATTGGCAACTGTACGAGTGTTATTATCTGTAGCAGTTTCTACTAATACAGCAATTCCGTGAGGTGCATATCCTTCAAATAACACTTCTTTGTAATCACCAAGACTTTTATCGCTTGCCCTTTTTATAGCACGTTCAACATTGTCTTTTGGCATGTTGACCGACTTGGCATTTTGTATAACGGCTCTTAATCTTGAATTAGAATCTGGATCCGGACCGCCTTCTTTTACGGCCATCACAATATCTTTGCCGATACGAGTAAAGGCTTTGGACATTGCAGACCATCTTTTCATTTTACGTGCTTTTCTAAATTCAAAAGCTCTTCCCATGGTAAATTATTTTAAACAAATGTACAAAAACGGTCAAAGTTCAGAAATCATTGAATAAATTTCGTTACTGCCATTTTTAACTATTAGTATTGGTTCTTAAAATTCACTTTCTATAATATCTTCTATTGTTCTTGCCAGAACAAAATCTTTTTCGGTAACACCATTGGCATCATGAGTGTTTAATCGAATATTTAAAGTATTGTAAACATTGCTCCAATCTGGGTGGTGACTTTGAGCTTCGCATTCAAAAGCAATACGTGTCATTACCGAGAAAGCCTCTTTAAAATTTTTAAATTCAAAGGTGGTTTCTATTGCTCCGTCTACATACTCCCATCCGTCCAGTTGACCTAAATAGTCAGCAATTTGTTGGTCCGTAAATTTTTCCATTTCTTTCATAATTGTTTTAATTTAAAACATGATGGTCAATAATATCTTGAAAAGTAAATTGTAAATTTTTGGGTAATTTATTGGTTTTGGGCAACACAGCTAAATACCTGTCTTCATTGGTGGTATACACTCTTTTTATTATAGGGTTAAAATTACCTACTCGTTCTAATATTTCTTTAATAAAATCTTCATGGTGTGTTAAGTCGTTACTTCCTAAATGATAAATACCCGATTTGTTTCTATTAATAAGATAATGAATTTGCTGGGTAAGCTTATCATCATTCGTAACATTTAATATCAAATTAGGAAAAACTTCTACAGGCTCATTTTCAATGATGGATTTTTTCATGGCCTTAATTCTTGGTGACCCGTTACCAAATACCATGGGTACGCGTAATATTGCCATTTTTTCTTTGGGTAAACGTAACAGCATATTTTCAATCTTTATTTTTAATCTACCATAAACACTCTCAGATAAAGTTTTGTCCATTTCGTAAGAGGGATATTTGCTATACGCATCAAAAACATTGGCAGATGAAATAAAATAAAACTTGCATTTTTCTTGTGCTACATATTTGGTTAAATGGTCATGGGCTATAACCAAGGCAGCAAAATTTCCTCTTAAGGCCGAAATTATAATTTGAGGTTTTATCTCTTCTAAAATTTCTACAATATCGTCTTCTTCAATATTATAGTGAACAAATTGTTTGTTGGATGAGAATGAATTGGCAGCATGGCAGTAGGTGCCATAGGTATCAAAATAATTACAAAACTCTTTGTAAATCGCGTTACCTATAAAGCCGCTTCCGCCAAGAATCAGTATTTTTTTTGTGTCTATTTTCAAAAAATGGAAAGTTCTGTTTCGGTAGTCAATTTTTCCAAGGCAAGCATACCTATTTTTGAGTTTCCTTTTGGGTTAAGTCCAGGAGACCATGTGGCTACACAAAATTTATTTGGCAATAATGCTACAATTCCACCACCAACGCCACTTTTGCCGGGTAGTCCGACTTCAAATGCAAATTCACCTGCTTCGTCATAAAAACCGCATGTAAGCATTATAGCATTAATACGCTTAACCTGTGATAAGGTTAAATATGCTTTGTTCCTTCTACATTTACCATGATTCATGAACATGTAGAAAACATGTGTTAATTGTTCGCAGCTCATGGAAAGTGAACACTGATGAAAATAAAAATCTAAAACAACTTCTACATCATTATTTAAATTATCATATGATTTTAATAGATTGGCAGCCGCAAAATTTCTGAATCCTGTTTCTTTTTCAGAAATGGCTACAGATTCATCATAAGTGATGCTGTCATCATTTGCTATATTACGAACAAATGTCAAAAAATCATCTTTAGGATGCTCTAGTTGAGATACCAAAATATCAGCAATAACAATAGCTCCAGGGTTTATTAAAGGGTTTCTTGGAATGCCATTTTCTAGCTCTAATAAAGAAAGGTGATTAAATGGATCACCAGAGGGCTCGACATCTACTCGTTTCCATACATCCTCACCAATAAGGTTCAAAGCCAATGATAACGTTAATACTTTAGAAATACTCTGAATTGAAAAAAGTTCATGAGAATCCCCAGCTGAAAAGTTGTTCTGTTGGCTGTCAATGAGATGGATGCCAAAATGTTTTACATCTACCTTTGCCAATTGCGGAATATAATCTGCAATTTCACCTCTTTCCTTTACGTTGGAAGCATCATCATTTATAGCATTTAAAACGCTTTGAAAGTCTATCATTTACTTTTGTAAAAAGGTAATTTAACTATAGTTGCAGGAATAGCTTTTTTTCTGATCTGAATATTGATTTTGCTACCTATATCTGTAAAAATAGTAGGTACGTATCCAAGACCAATTCCCGTTCCCATTGATGGGGACATTGTACCAGAGGTCACTTCACCAATAGTTTTACCGTTACCATCTACAATATCATAACCTTGTCTAGGTATGCCACGTTCATCTAATTCAAAAGCTACTAATTTACGTTCAGGTCCATGCTGCTTTTCTTTTTGTAAAGCTTCTGAGTTGACAAAATCCTTTGTGAATTTTGTAATCCAACCAAGTCCGGCTTCGATAGGAGAGGTCGAATCATTAATATCGTTTCCATAAAGACAATAGCCCATTTCTAGTCTTAAAGTGTCTCTTGCCGCCAAACCTATTGGCTTAATGCCAAAATCAGCACCTGCTTCGAAGACCTTGTCCCAAATTTGCTTTACCTCTTCATTTTTGCAATAAATTTCAAATCCCCCAGAACCGGTATATCCGGTTGCGGAAATAATAACGTTTTCTATACCGGCAAAATCTGCAACTTCAAAATGATAGAACTTAATTTCGGCAAGATTCACAGAAGTCAGTGACTGCATAGCTTCTACCGCTTTTGGCCCTTGTATGGCTAAAAGAGAATATCCTTCAGATATATTTCGCATATCTGCATTAAAATCTGTGTTGTATGATGAGATATGATTCCAATCTTTCTCAATGTTAGAGGCGTTTACTACCAATAAGTATTGCTCTTCTTTTATCTTATATACAATAAGGTCATCAACTATACCTCCATTTTCGTTGGGTAAACAGCTGTATTGAGCTCTGCCAATAGTTAATTTTGAGGCGTCGTTCGATGTTACTTTTTGTATAAGGTCTAAAGCATTCGGACCTGAGATTAAAAACTCGCCCATGTGCGATACGTCAAAAACCCCAACGCCATTACGTACGGTTTCATGCTCGGCATTGACACCTTCGTAAGAAACAGGCATGTTATAACCGGCAAAAGGAACCATTTTGGCACCTAGAGATTCATGTGTTGTAGTAAGCGCAGTATTTTTCATTTTATTTATTTTATTGGCGATACAAATTTATCGAAAATAAATAGAAGCAAATGTGGCTTAACCTTGAATTGAGAAAATATTATAAACTAAAAATAACTAGGAGTTTAAAAGATATTTTTTTAGATCATCATATGTTGAGATTTTAATAGACGACTTTGTTTTACCCATTACCTTTTCTATCTGAGCGGGAATTTCTAATTTTTCATCAAGGGTTTCTTCAACGATATCCAAGAACTTAACAGGGTGTGCAGTTTCTAAAAATATACCGTAAGTATCAGGATGTTGTTCTTGATATTTTTTAAGTCCTAAATAACCCACTGCGCCATGAGGGTCTGCGATATATCCGTTGATATTATGAATTTCCATTAAGGCTTTTTTGGTTTCATCATCTGTAAAAGGATAAGATGATAAATTTTCTTTTAAAGCATCAAAATTGTCTTGAAACAAATGTCTGATTCTAATAAAATTACTAGGGTCGCCAACATCCATAGCATTAGAAATTGTTGCTGTTGAAGGTTTGGGGTTGTACTCTTTTGTTTGCATGAACTGTGGCACGGTGTCATTTACATTTGTAGATGCTACAAAGTGTTTTACGGGCATACCCAAACGCTGCGCCATTAAACCTGCACAAATATTACCGAAATTACCAGATGGTACAGAAAAAACTATCTCTTTTCTTTTTGATTTCGCCTGTTTGTAGGCAAAAAGGAAATAGAACAATTGTGGTAACCAGCGAGCCACGTTAATGGAGTTGGCAGAGGTTAATTTCATATTGTCAAGTAGTTCCTTATCCAAGAATGCATTTTTAACCATAGCTTGGCAATCATCGAACATGCCGTCAACTTCTAGAGCTGTAATATTTTTGCCTAAAGTGGTTAATTGTCTTTCTTGAATATCACTTACTTTACCGCTAGGATAGAGTATAACGACATTTACGCCTTCTACTCCTAAAAAACCATTGGCTACAGCACCACCAGTATCACCGGAGGTTGCCACAAGAACTGTGACCTCATTTTTTGTAGCTCTAGAAAAATAACCTAGGCACTGCGCCATAAAGCGAGCACCAACATCTTTAAAAGCCATCGTAGGACCGTGAAATAGCTCTAAAGTACCAATGTTTTCAGTAATATCGATTACCGGAAAATCAAAGTCTAGAACCTCTTTTAAAATGTCTTTCAATATATCATCGGGTACAACCTCTGTTACGAATTGACGAATTGCGGTAAATGCAATTTCTTCATTAGAAAGGTTTTCGATTTCTTCGAAAAAAGAACTAGGTAATGGAGAAATTTTTTCTGGAAAATATAAGCCTTTGTCTGGGGCAATACCATTTACAACGGCAGTGTCAAAGGAAACTTGTGGAGCTGTATTGTTTAAACTATAGAATTTCAAGATGTAATTTTTTAACTGTTAATATCAAGGTGTTTTAACTTATAAAAGCTTAACGCCTTCCATATTTATTTTAGAGACATGAATTTCATAATCGATGCCAATTTTGTCGTACACCGTTTTCATGGCTTCACCCACCTTAACGGCAGTTTCTTCTCCTTTGCTAAATGCAAAAATAGAAGGTCCTGATCCAGATATGCCAGAACCTAAAGCACCGGCTTCTAAAGAAACTTTTTTAACTTCATCAAAACCGGGTATTAAGATAGAACGTATAGGTTCTACAATATGATCCTCTAATGAACGACCAATTAAATCATAGTCTTTTTTGAATAATCCCGCTATTAATCCGCCTACATTTCCCCATTGCTTAATACCTGTTTCCATCGATATGGTGGTCTTTAAAACCTTTCTGGAATCTGAAGTTTTAATTTCTATCTGTGGGTGAATTATTGTAACGTATAATTCGCTTGGAGCGGGAATATCTATAACGTCTAACGGACTATAGCTTCTAACCAAGGTAAAACCACCAAATAGGGCAGGGGCAACATTATCCGCATGTGCAACATCACTAGCCAAGCGTTCACCTTCCATAGCAAATTTAACTAATTCGGTTTTGCTGAACGGGTTGCCCAATAAATGGTTCATTGCCCATACGGCACCCGCAGAACTTGCGGCACTGCTACCAATACCGCTGCCAGGCTTTATTTTTTTATCGATTTCTATCTCAAATCCGCCATCATAATCAGAAGCCAATAAAAAAGCATTACCGGCAACACCGGCTACATTGTTCAATGTCTCTTTTGGTAAATCTTGTCCGGTAAGTTTTGTTATTTTAATGCCCTTTTGCGTTACTTTTCTAACCACCATTTCATCACCCACCGAGTCTAGGGCAACGCCAAGAACATCAAATCCGCACGATACATTGGCAACCGTAGCAGGACAAAAGACTTTAATTTCATTTTTATTCATAATTGACAGCGTTGTTATGAAATTTAGAAATTACCAATACGGATAATATCTGCGAAAATTCCAGAGGCTGTAACCGCAGCACCTGCACCTGCACCTTTAATAATCATGGGTTGGTTAGGATATCTTTCCGTATAGAAAAGTACAATATTATCGCTACCTTCCAGATTGTAGAAATCATGACCTTTTGGTATTTCCTGTATCCCTACACTAGCTTTTCCGTTGTCAAATTGAGCAACATACTTTAGTTTGCTATCTGCATTTTTAGCACTTGCGTATAAGGATTGAAAATGAGGTTCATGTTTAACTAAAGAAGCAAAGAAATCATCATTGTTATCAGTGTTCAAGCTTTCTTCAGGTAAGAACGGGTTGTTGGTAATGTCACTGATTTCCAACTGATTTCCGCTCTCGCGTGCTAAGATTAAAATTTTACGCATAACATCAACACCACTTAAATCAATTTTTGGATCAGGTTCTGTATAACCCTCTTCCTGAGCCTGTTTCACCACATCATGAAAAGTAGTTTGGTCATTGAAGTTATTGAAAACAAAGTTTAAACTACCGGATAAAACAGCTTGAATTTTCAAGATTTTATCACCCGATGCAATTAAGTGTTTTAATGTGTCAATAATAGGTAACCCTGCACCAACATTAGTTTCAAATAAGAAGGGTGCGTTATAAGTTCTCGCTAATGATTTTAAATGCGAATAGTTTTCAAATTCTGACGAACAAGCAATTTTATTACAGGTTACTACAGATATGCTATTGCCTAAATATTCACTGTACGTTTTAGAAACTTCTTCACTTGCTGTATTGTCTACAAAAATGCTGTTTCTGTAGTTTAGGCTATTCACTAACTCCAAAAATTTGACTTTATCAGCTTTTTCGCCATCGGCAAGTTTAGTCGACCAATCGTTTAAATCGATTCCTTTTTCATCAAAGAGCATTGTTCTAGAGTTAGACATTCCTATTACTCTAATGTTCAACTTTAGATTTTCTTTTAAGAATTTACGTTGCTCTCTAATTTGCTCTAAAAACTTAGCACCAACATTACCCACACCCATTACAAAAAGGTTCAGTTGCTTAATATTCTCTTCGAAAAACTCTTCGTGCAAGGCGTTCAAAGCTTTTTTTACATCTTTTTCGTCAATTATGCATGAAATGTTACGTTCTGAAGCACCTTGAGCAATAACCCTAATATTTACATTGTTTTTGCCAAGAGTACTGAACATTTTACCACTTAGACCTTGGTGGCTTTTCATATTATCGCCAACCAAGGCAACGATGGCTAAATCTTTTTCAGGAATAACTGTTTTAATACGACCTCTTTCAATTTCGTATTCAAAAGCTTCATTAACGATACTTATAGCTTTTTCTACATCATCGGCAGAAATACCAACGCATATAGAATGCTCAGAAGAAGCTTGGGTAATTAAAACAACACTAATATCTGCTTGAGAAAGTACTTCAAAAAAGCGTTTGGAAATTCCTGGTATACCAACCATACCCGGACCTTCTAACGATAAAAGTGCAATATTGCCTATATGGCTGATACCACGTACCGTTTTACCTTTTTCATTTTTAGACTTGGTAATTAGAGTACCGTCTTTTTCAGGGCTAAAAGTGTTTTTAATTACTATGGATATTCCTTTGGCGAGAACAGGTTGAATAGTCGGTGGATAAAGTACTTTAGCTCCGAAATGCGATAATTCCATTGCTTCCTCATAGGAAATATGTGGAATGGCCTTCGCTTGTTTTACCATTTTTGGGTTGGCAGTATACATACCGCTCACATCTGTCCAGATTTCTAAAATATCTGCATCAACAGCTGCAGCATAAATTGCAGCGGTAAAATCTGATCCACCTCTACCTAAAGTCGTTGAAACCCCATCTTCTGATGTTGCAATAAAACCAGGACAAACAGTAATTTGTTTTGTTGAAGAATTAAAATAATCTGCACAATTGGCATTCGTTACTTTAAAGTTGACCACATTCTTGCCGTTAAGTTTATGCGTAATTATAAGTTCTCTACTGTCTTTAAAAGAAGCGTTTAGCTGATCGTTGATTAAAAATTCGCTTATAATATATGAAGATAGCAGCTCACCGTAGCTAACAATTTTATCAGATAATTTTGGTGTTATTTCACCAATAAAAAAAGCACCTTCTAGTAAGGTTTCAAGTACGTTGAATTCACTTTTTACTTTGCTAAGTACTTTACTTTGAGTAGTTACCGGAATTAATTCTTTTACGGCAGATAAGTGCCTTTCTTCTAAAGTATTAAGTATTTCTTTATACTTTTTATCTTGTGCAGATGCCAAAGCACCGGCTTGTAAAAGTAAATCCGTTACTCCTCCAAAAGCAGAAACAACCAATATAATAGGGTCGTTGTACTTTGAGATTATATTTTTAATTTTAACTATATTTTCAGGTTTGGCTACAGATGAACCACCAAATTTTAGAACTTTCATGTTATTGAAATATTGACTTTGTAATTAAGATATGGTGTAATTAAACACGGGTACGGAGAAATATAGATTTTACCCCCAAGGGGTGAACCATGTAGTTGTAGAACCATAAATAATGGTAGCTGAAGTGAAATTGAATTTTATGTCTGTCTTATTGCAGTCCATAATACTAATGGTTGAGGGTCAAAAGTAGTACATTTGATAACTTAAACAAATCATTCCACAATTTTTTACGGAATAGTTATTTTTTAGATATAAATACAAGAAAGAATGAAATTATATAGTGCAAAACAGATTTATAAAGCAGATCAGATTTCTATTAAAAAAGAAGAAATTGAAAGTAACGAACTCATGGAACGTGCTGCTTTACAACTCTTCAATTGGATGCATTTACGCATGCAAGGAGCCCAGGTGAAAATTCATTTATTCTGTGGTATTGGTAATAATGGAGGCGACGGTATTGCCCTTGCAAGGCATCTTGTAGATCATGGCTATAATATAGAAGTGTATGTTGTAAATTATAGTGAAAAGAGGTCTAAAGACTTTTTGATCAATCTAGACCGATTAAAAGACCGTAAGGTTTGGCCAAGTTTTATGAATTCTGATGATCAGCTTCCAGAAATTGGAAGGGATGATATAATTGTTGACGGAATTTTTGGAATAGGATTAAATAGAACTCCAGATGCATGGGTAGCTAAAGTGATTCAGCATTTAAACAATTCCCAGGCATTCATTTTGTCTATTGATATTCCGTCAGGATTATTTACAGATCAAGGTCCTGATGATTTTGATACCATTATACAATCTAACTACGTCTTAAGTTTTCAAACTCCTAAATTGGTTTTCTTTTTACCGGAAACAGGTGGTTTTATTGAGCAATGGGAGGTTTTGGATATAGGTTTAGACCCAGAGTATTTGATGCAAACCGAAACGGAATATGAATTGATAGGAAAAAATGAAGTGCTTACCTTGTATAAACCTCGTGAAAAATACGGGCATAAAGGTACATATGGACATTCATTGATTGCTGGTGGAAGTTATGGTAAAATGGGGTCAGTTTGTCTTTCTTCCAAAGCCGCTCTTTATGCAGGTAGTGGTCTTGTAACCTCTTTTGTTCCTAAAACAGGGTATTCCATTTTACAGACGGCATTACCCGAAATAATGGTAATGACCGATGCAAGCGATAATGAACTTACCGATATAAAATTTGATATTGAACCAAGTGTGGTCGGTATCGGTATGGGGATGGGAACAAGTGATGCCACGGTAAAAACTTTTGGTGAATTTTTAAAGCATAATAAATTGCCACTTGTAATTGATGCCGATGGACTTAATATACTCTCCAAGAATAAAGAATTATTAAAGTACTTGCCTGATAATGCGATTTTAACGCCACACCCGAAAGAATTGGAAAGGTTGATTGGTAGTTGGAAAGATGACTTTGAAAAGCTTAAAAAGGTTAAGGCTTTTTCAAAAAAGTATAATTGCTTAGTAGTAGTTAAGGGAGCGCACACTATTGTGGTTAACAAGGAAAAAGGCTACGTGAATACAACCGGAAACCCAGGTATGGCCACGGCAGGAACAGGAGATGTGTTAACGGGAATATTAACAGGGTTATTGGCACAGGGTTACTCAGCATTAGATGCTGCAATTTTCGGTGTCTATTTGCATGGTAGATCAGGTGATATTGCAGTAGAGTCTACTGGTTTTCAGTCTTTAACAGCTTCTCATGTTATTGAGAATTTAGCAAGCGCATATTTAGATTTGTTTAAAATGCCAGAGCAGCCGGTTACTGAAGAAGAAAATCAGTCAAATTAACTGTTCTTAAGAATTTACCCTTCTTTTTACCCATTTTAAAGCGTTATCAAATTCGATGAAGAATTTCATTGGCTTTTTATAAAATAGTTTTTCAATCTTAAAGTTGTGCATATCAATTTCTTTGACAGATACAATGGCAAAAGCTTTAAGGTTGTCTAATTGTTTTAAGTAGTTGTAGATGGTAGGATCTATGGCAAATGAGTGTTTACGAAGACTTATGAATCCAAAATTCTTTTCTCTAAAATGAATTTCTGCAATACCGATAATTTGATAAGCTCTTTCTAGCGTTAAAGTAGCTCCCTCGTCAAAAATCGATACCATATAATTGTCATAAACTTGAATTTTTCCTGTTTCTAATTCGTACTCCCGCACAATTACCTTTTTCTTGGTAGATCCTAACTTCATTCTTTTCGTATTTATATAGTGTGTCTAAGGCGAAAGTAGAATGAAGTTCATTCTTTGGGTAAATTTTTAGTTTAAACGCGAAAATATCGTTTATACTGCGTGTACCTATAATTGAGTGTATTTATATTCTCACAATCAATATTTTCTTGTACGAAAAAAGAGCCCTAATGAGGGCTCTTTTTTGTATACTGGAAAAGTAAGAAAATCTATGTTTTTGGAGATTCCTCTTCTGCTTTTTCAATTTTAATGGTCAATTCTTCACTCTTCTTGTCAAGGTCAATATAAATACTGTCACCTTCCTTAAGTTTAGAATTCACTATTTCTTCTGCTAATGCGTCTTCAATATATTTTTGAATTGCTCTTTTTAGCGGTCTTGCCCCGTATTGCTTATCAAAGCCTTTCTCTGCAATATAATCTTTAGCGGCATCCGTTAAGTTCAAATGATATCCAATGTCCTTAATTCTCTTGAATAATTTGGCTAATTCAATATCAATGATTTTGTGAATGTCTTCTCTTTCTAATGCATTGAAGACAATAACATCATCAATTCTATTTAAGAACTCTGGAGCAAACGCTTTTTTCAAGGCATTTTCTATTACTCCTTTTTGGTGGGCATCTTCTTGAGATTTTTTCGCAGCTGTACCGAAACCTACACCTTGTCCAAAATCTTTTAATTGTCTAGCACCAATATTAGAAGTCATTATTATAATGGTGTTTCTAAAATCGATTTTACGACCCAAACTATCGGTTAAGAAACCGTCATCCAATACCTGCAAAAGCATATTGAAAACATCTGGGTGTGCTTTTTCAACTTCATCCAATAGAATTACCGAATAAGGTTTTCTTCTAACTTTTTCGGTCAATTGACCACCTTCTTCATATCCTACGTATCCAGGAGGTGCACCTACTAATCTAGAAATGGCGAACTTCTCCATGTACTCGCTCATATCTATACGTATAAGCGCATCTTCAGAGTCAAAAAGCTCTTTTGCCAACACTTTTGCAAGTTGGGTTTTACCCACACCTGTTTGACCTAAGAATATAAACGAACCAATAGGCTTGTTGGGGTCTTTAAGTCCCGCTCTATTACGTTGTATAGCTTTGGAAACCTTGGCAACAGCATCGTTTTGACCAATTACGTTAGATTTAATCAACTCAGGAAGTCCTGCTAATTTATTGCTTTCCGTTTGCGCTATTCTATTTACGGGTATACCGCTCATCATAGAAACAACATCGGCAACATTTTCTTCGCTAACTGTTTCCTTGTTCAGTTTACTGTCATCTTCCCATCGCTCTTGGGCTATGGCAAGTTCTTTTTCTAAACTCTTTTCGTCATCACGTAATTTGGCAGCTTCTTCGTATTTCTGCTTTTTGACAACACTATTTTTTAGTTCACGAACATCTTCAAGTTTCTTCTCTAATTCAAGAATTTGCTTTGGTACATCCATATTAACAATATGTACCCTAGAACCAGCTTCATCTAAAGCATCAATAGCCTTATCAGGTAAAAAACGATCGGTCATATACCTATTTGTTAACTTTACACAAGCTTCAATAGCTTCGTCTGTATAAGTTACATTGTGGTGATCTTCGTATTTACCTTTAATATTATGTAAGATCTCAACTGTTTCTTCAACAGAAGTTGGTTCTACAATTACCTTTTGAAAACGTCTCTCTAAAGCACCGTCTTTTTCGATATATTGTCTGTACTCATCTAAAGTGGTAGCACCTATACATTGAATTTCACCTCTAGCCAATGCAGGTTTAAACATGTTTGAAGCATCTAAACTTCCTGTAGCTCCGCCAGCACCAACAATGGTGTGTATTTCGTCAATAAACAAAATGACATCATCGTTCTTTTCAAGCTCGTTCATAACCGCTTTCATGCGTTCTTCAAACTGGCCACGATATTTTGTACCGGCAACTAAAGAGGCAAGGTCAAGGGTTACAACTCTTTTATTGTAAAGAATTCTAGAAACCTTTTTATTGATTATACGTAGGGCAAGACCTTCTGCAATGGCACTTTTACCAACACCAGGTTCACCAATTAAAAGTGGGTTGTTCTTTTTTCTACGGCTAAGAATTTGCGAAACCCTTTCAATCTCTTTTTCTCTACCGACAACAGGGTCTAATTTATTTTCCTCTGCCATTTGTGTAAGGTCTCTACCAAAATTATCCAGAACCGGAGTTTTTGATTTTTTGGCGCCTTTTTGATTAGAAGCAGATCCAAAGGTGCTCTCTTTTCCTTCATTCGCCTCTTCAGAGTCGCTAGGGAAAGATTCGGCCGTTGGACCATCTACCATATCGTCGTCACTTGTAATCATAAATTTAAACTGTTCCTTAACACCGTCGTAGTCAACCTTAAGCTTATGTAAAAGTTTTGTAGTAGGGTCATTTTCATTTCTAAGGATACAAAGAAGAAGGTGCGCAGTATTTATAGAAGAACTTTGAAAAAGTTTAGCCTCTAAAAAAGTTGTTTTTAAAGCACGTTCGGCTTGTCTTGTTAAATGCAAGTTCTTTTTATCTTTTTGCACGCCGCTAGCGTTAGGGTTAGAAGGACTTAGAATTTCTACTTTTCTACGTAGGTGTTCTAAATCAACTTCTAAAGCGTCTAAAATGCTAATGGCCTTCCCGTTTCCATCTCTAAGAAGCCCTAGCATGAGGTGCTCGGTACCGATAAAATCGTGACCAAGACGCAATGCTTCCTCTTTGCTATAAGCAATAACATCCTTTACTCTTGGGGAAAAATTATCATCCATATACTATATTATCTTCTATAAAATTACTAAATCTCATCCAATCATTGGCAAATACCGTACCTATAATCGTTAAAGTTATTGTAAAAGCCATTAAAAGCAGCTTTTATAAGTACGAAATTAGCCTTTAAAGTAAAAATTAACATTACTGTGCCAAGTGTTAATAAAATTTCATATAATTAAATCCACTTATTCTTGAAACGCCTAGGATTTAAGTATATTGGCATGCTTTTTTACTAATTAAAAAACAGAAGATTTTAAAATGGCTGACGGTGAAAAATTGATTCCCATTAATATTGAAGAGGAAATGAAATCTGCCTACATTGATTACTCAATGTCGGTCATTGTGTCACGTGCCCTGCCAGATGTCAGGGACGGATTAAAACCCGTACACAGAAGAGTTCTTTTCGGAATGCATGAATTAGGAGTTAGAAGTAATAGCTCACATAAGAAATCTGCACGTATTGTTGGGGAGGTATTAGGTAAGTATCACCCACACGGTGATACTTCGGTATATGATGCTATGGTACGTATGGCTCAAGAATGGAGTTTGCGTTATATGCTTGTAGATGGTCAAGGTAACTTTGGTTCTGTTGATGGTGATAGCCCTGCGGCAATGCGTTATACGGAGGCTCGTATGCGTAAGATTGCAGACGATATGCTTATTGACATAGAAAAGGAAACCGTAGATTATCAATTAAATTTTGATGACTCTTTAAAAGAACCAACTGTTCTACCGACTAGAGTTCCAAGTTTGTTGGTGAACGGTGCATCTGGTATTGCTGTAGGTATGGCGACCAATATGCCGCCACATAACTTATCTGAGGTTATAGATGGTACGGTTGCTTATATCGATAATAACGACATTGAGATAGATGAGCTTATAACACATATTAAAGCACCAGATTTTCCAACTGGTGGTACTATTTACGGTTATGATGGTGTAAAAGAAGCTTTTCATACAGGAAGAGGACGTATAAAAATGCGTGCAAAAGCAACATTTGAAGAAGTTCAAGGTCGCGAGTGCATTGTGGTTACCGAAATTCCTTATCAGGTCAATAAGGCAGACATGATTAAGAAAACTGCCGATCTTGTCAATGATAAAAAATTGGAAGGTATAGCCAATATTAGAGATGAATCCGATCGAAACGGTATGCGTATCGTTTATATCTTAAAGAGGGATGCTATTCCTAATATTGTGTTGAATATGCTGTTTAAATATACGGCATTACAAACATCTTTTAGTGTCAATAATATTGCCTTGGTTAACGGTAGACCGCAATTGTTGAACGTGAAGGAAATGATTCATTACTTCGTTGAGCATAGACATGAAGTGGTCGTAAGGCGTACACAGTTCGAATTAAAGAAAGCTGAAGATCGTGCTCATATCTTAGAAGGGTTGATTATTGCATCTGATAATATCGATGAGGTAATTGCAATAATAAGAGCCTCTAAAAATGCTGATGAAGCAAGAACAAACTTAATTGAACGTTTCAAATTAAGTGAAATTCAAGCGAAGGCAATCGTAGAGATGAGACTTCGTCAACTTACCGGTCTTGAGCAAGATAAGCTTAGAAGCGAGTATGACGAAATCATGCTTCTTATTGCAGATTTAAAAGATATTCTTGATAAGAAGGAGCGTAGAATGGATATCATTAAAGATGAGCTTCTTGAGATTAAAGATAAATACGGAGATGAAAGAAGATCTGTAATCAACATGGCAGGTGGTGATCTTAGTATGGAAGATATGATACCAGATGAGCAGGTGGTAATTACCATTTCTCATGCAGGTTACATTAAGAGAACTCCGTTAAGTGAATATAAAACACAAAATAGAGGTGGTGTAGGTCAAAAGGCATCCTCTACAAGAAATGAAGATTTCTTAGAGCATTTGTTCGTTGGTACCAATCACCAATACATGTTGTTCTTTACGCAAAAAGGTAAATGTTTCTGGATGCGTGTTTTTGAAATACCTGAAGGTAGTAGAACATCAAAAGGTAGGGCAATACAGAACCTTATTAATATAGAACAAGATGATAGTGTAAAAGCGTTTATTTGTACTCAAGATTTAAAAGACGAAGAGTATATCAATGCGCACTACGTTATAATGGCCACTAAAAAAGGTGTAGTTAAGAAAACATCTTTAGAGCAATATTCAAGACCAAGACAAAACGGAATTAATGCAATAACCGTACGTGATGGCGATGAGTTGTTAGAAGCTAAATTAACTACAGGGTCAAGTGAAATTTTCCTAGGTCTTAAATCTGGTAAAGCAATTAGATTTGAGGAAAGTAAAACTAGACCAATGGGTAGAAATGCTTCAGGGGTTAGAGGTATTACTTTAGCGAATGAGGAAGATGAGGTAATCGGCATGGTATCGGTTCATAATTTTGAGGAAGAAATATTGGTAGTTTCTGAAAAAGGTTATGGTAAGCGATCAAGCATAGATGATTATAGAGTTACCAATAGAGGAGGTAAAGGGGTTAAGACCATTAGTGTTACCGATAAAACTGGTGGGCTTGTAGCTATAAAAAATGTTACCGATTCTGACGATTTAATGATTATCAACAAATCTGGAATTGCAATACGTATGAGCGTAGAGGATTTGCGTGTAATGGGTAGGGCAACACAAGGTGTTAGGTTGATCAATATAAAAGGTAATGATTCAATTGCCGCTGTTGCAAAGGTCATGAAAGATGAAGATGATCTTGAAGAAGCTGAACTACTTGATATTGAAGTAAATACAGAAGGTTCAACTGAAGTTGATAATACGGAGGACAAAGATGGCACAGAGATTGATAATTCTGATACCGAAGATTAAACTTAAATAATTTAAACACTAATAATTAATATATCAAAAATGAAAAATAGGTTATTACTTGTAGCGGCACTGACATTTACAATGGTCGGTTTTGCTCAAAAGAATGAAATAAAATCTGCGGAAAAGGCACTGAAATCTGGTGATGCAACAGTAGCTAAAACTGCTATTGAAGCTGCTTCAGGTACTATTGCCGCTGCTGATGAAAAGACTCAAGCGCAATATTATTTTACTAGAGGTAAAATCTATAGCGATTTAGCTAAAAAAGGAGATAATGATGCTTTTGAGAAATCAGCGAATTCTTTCAAGAAAGTTATTGAAATAGAAGAAGCTTCCGGTAAAAAGAAATTTACTGCGGAAACTAACCAATATATGACGGCATTGACTGCTGATCTTGTGAACTCTGCGGTTAGCGATAATAGCAACAGCAAGTTTAAAGAAGCTGCTGAGAAGTTGTATATGAGTTATACGTTAAGTCCTAAAGATACGTCTTACTTGTATTATGCTGCCGGTAGTGCGGTAAATGGTGGTCATTATGAAATGGCATTGGACTATTATAATAAATTACAAGAAGTTGGTTATGATGGTAGTGGTGTAGTTTACAAGGCTACTAATGCAGCATCAGGCGAAGTTGAGGAAATGGATAAAGTGCAGAGAGACCTTATGGTAAAGTCTGGTACGTATACTAATCCTGTAGATGAGAAAACTCCTTCTAAGAAAGCTGAAATTGTTAAGAATACAGCGCTGATCTATACGCAATTAGGTCAAGATGAAAAAGCTTTAGAGGCTTATCAAGCAGCAAGAAAGAATGATCCAGAAGATGTTAATCTTATTTTGAACGAAGCAAATCTATATTTTAACCAAGGAAATAAAGATAAGTTCAAAGAATTAATGGCTCAGGCTATAGCTCTAGCACCAGATAATCCAGACTTACATTATAATGTTGGTGTTATTAACATGGAGCAAGATAATTATGAGGAAGCGCGTGTATCATACAAAAAGGCAATAGAACTTGATCCTAAGTATACAAATGCATATTTAAATCTTTCTACAACTTACGTTAACGAAGGTAACAACCTTATTGACGAAATGAATTCATTAGGAAACAGTAGAGCAGATATTGCTAAATATGATGAGTTAAAGGAGAAAAAAGATAGCTTGTTCAAGCAAGGTGCAGATGTATTGGAAGATGCATTGAAAAATAACCCTGAGAATGAGAATATCATGACCCAGCTTAAGAATATCTACGGAGCAATGGGTGATACAGAAAACTTCACGAAAATGAAGAAGATGTTAGGAGAGTAATTTTATACTCACCTTTAAATAAATTGAAAGGCCCTATTAAGGGCCTTTTTTTATACTATTTTTTTAATGACCCTTAATTGATGCGTATATGTTCTAAGGTCATTATTGAAAATACCGGTATGATCTATGCGGTCAATTCTTACTTTGCCGTTTACGTGTATTACATAATTATTGTCCATAATAATGCCTACGTGGTTGATTTCACCATTGGTGTTATCAAAAAATGCTAGGTCTCCGGCTTCGCTCTCTTCTACAAAACTTAATGCCGTACCTTGTTTAGATTGACTTTCTGCGGTTCGCAAAAGGTGGTATCCGTTAATTTTGTAAACCATTTGTGCGAATCCTGCACTGTCAATACCGAAAGGAGATTTGCCACCTTTAAGTTCGGGTGAGTTAAGATATAAAAGTGCCGTTTTTATTAGCTTTTCATTTAATTGTTCTCCTTGAACCGTTTTGCCGTCAAAAGTAACAGGTAAGGAGGAAGTGTCCGGTATGCTTGAGCCAATTAAAATAGGGGTTACCATTTTATTTGAATCTTCAACGAACGATATTAATTCAGTAACATATTTAGGACTTGAACTGGACTCTAAAGCAAGGTATTCATCTTCCGGGATAAAGGTAAGCTGGTTGTTCATGATCCAACCTTCGCACTTGTCAAATACAGTTTTTACCCTAGACCAGTTTTTTCTAGATTCCAAAACCTTGTAATGTTCTCCAAATAGAAGTTGGGTCACCAGCTCAGCTGCCTGATCGGGCATACTGCGCATGGGCATAACACTTAAATGGCAAATTCCGTATTGCATGAATATTTTTTAAGCGCTTAAGCTTTTTCAACAATAATAGCAGAGGCTCCACCACCACCATTACAAATAGCTGCGGCTCCTAGTTTTGCGTTGTTTTGTTCTAGAACATTTAGCAATGTAATAAGAATACGGGCACCAGAGCATCCTAACGGGTGTCCTAAAGAAACGGCACCGCCATTTACATTTACATTGGTATCGTTTAAACCCAATATTTTCATATTTGCCAAGCCCACCACGGAAAATGCTTCGTTAAATTCAAAGAAATCTATTTCTTCTAATTTTAAATTCGATTTTGCAAGAGCCTTGGGTAGTGCTTTTGCAGGAGCTGTGGTAAACCATTCAGGTTCATGGGCAGCATCTGCATAGCTTTTTATGGTAGCCAAAGGAGTTAGGTTTAATTCAATGGCCTTTACTTTACTCATTAAAACTAAGGCGGCGGCACCATCATTAATTGTAGAGGCATTTGCAGCAGTAACTGTTCCGTCCTTAGAAAATGCAGGTCTAAGGTTTGGTATTTTTTCTATAAATACATTGCTGAATTCCTCATCTTTGGTTACCATTTTAGGTTCGCCACGTCTCTGTGGTACAGCTACTGGTACAACCTCATTGTCGAATTTACCATTTTCCCATGCCTCAGAAGACCTTTTGTACGATTGAATGGCATATGCATCTTGCTCTTCTCTGCTGAATTCATATTTTGTAGCGCAAGCATCTGCGCAAACACCCATCGCATTTTGGTCATAAGCATCTACTAAACCGTCTTTCTGCATACCGTCAACTAACGTAGCAGGACCGAACTTTGTTCCGGTTCTCATATGGACATAATGAGGTATAAGGCTCATATTTTCCATTCCTCCGGCAACCACAATATCGGCATCGCCCAGAGAAATTGCTTGTGCGCCCTGCATAACGGCTTTCATGCCTGAGGCACACACTTTATTTATAGTTGTACAAGGTACTGTATTGGGTATCCCAGCGTATATTGCAGCCTGTCTGGCAGGCGCCTGTCCGGTTCCGGCCTGTACTACGTTGCCCATTAAAACCTCGTCAACCGATGTAGGGTCAAGGTTGATTTTTTTTAATGCACCTTCAATAGCTATAGCTCCTAACTTTGGAGCTGGTACTGTAGATAATCCGCCCATAAAACTACCAATTGGAGTTCTTACGGCCGATACTATAACTACCTCTTTCATGTTTTTATAATTTAAGTTAGACGAAATTACTAAATTCTATAGCAACCCAAGTGATATCATATCAATTACTAGTTATCAGTTTATTATTTTCTATTTTTGAAGAACCTAATACTATTTTCCTTGGATAATCTTTACAAACAACAGTCGCTCATTTTTAAATATATTCTATATGTAGTGGCCGTTGCATTCATAGTATTTTTCTTGCCCAAAGGAGGTAAATTCAAGTATGAGTTTCAAAAAGGAAAACCTTGGCAGTTTGAAAACTTGTATGCACCTTTTGATTTCTCCATTCAAAAGACAGATGCCGAAATTGCGAAGGAAAAGCAAATAATTGAAAATAATCAACTACCATACTATAGCTATGATGAAGATGTGGTTGAAAAAGTTAGGGCATTATTTGATGAGAAATTTGAGTCACAGTGGAGTGATGCCGACCTTAGCGGTAATCAAAAAAATAGGTTGCGATATTTCGCCAAGGTCATATTAGATTCTGTTTACGCAAAGGGCATATTACAAAATAATGGTAAACAGGTACAGCGAAATTTCATTTTTTTGGTGAAAGGAAATGAAGCCAGTAAAGTTAGGGTTTCCGATTTTTTAAAGGTAAACGAGATTAATGAGCTGGTAAGAGATGTGCTAACCAAGAATAATTTGACCGTTTTTGAAAAGGAGATTCAAACATTATTCTTTGATATTATAGAACCCAATGTAAGTTTCGATAATAATCTAACCCAAAAGGCACGGGCAGAAGCTTTGTCAAAACTGTCGTATACACGTGGTACCGTAGATCAAGGACGGTTGATTATAGCTAAAGGTGAGGTCGTAGAGGCTGAGAATTTAAAAATATTGGAGTCCCTAAAATCAGAATATGAATCTGAATTATGGACCGCCACTAATTATTACTTTATTTTAATAGGATATACCGTTCTGGTGGCGTTGGTGTTGATTATGCTTTTCTTATTTCTTAAAAAGTATAGAAGAACCGTCTATGATAACAATGTAAAGGTCACCTTTATCTTTTTTAATATATTATTAATGGTCTTTATAACTACAATGGTTATAAAATACAATGATCAATTGGTTTTTGTTGTGCCGTTATGTATTCTACCGTTGATTTTAAAAACGTTCTTTGATGCTAGGCTTGGGTTGTTTGTACATGTGCTTACCATACTTATTCTAGGTTTTGTTGTGCCAAATAGTTTTGAATATATATTTCTACAGATCATTACAGGTATAGTAACCATTTTAACAGTGTCGGAATTATATAAAAGGGCAAACCTTTTTGTTAGTGTAGGTCAAATTACCCTGATTTATATTATAGGGTATTTGGCTTTTCATACAATTCATGAAGGAGATTTGAGTGATATTGAGTGGTATACTTTAGGACTGTTCTTTTTAAATGGAATGATTACCCTGTTTGTACAGCCATTGATATATATCTATGAAAAACTCTTCGGGTTGGTTTCTGATGTTTCTTTATTGGAGCTTTCAGATACCAATTCTAAGCTTTTGAAAGAATTAAGTAATAAGGCGCCAGGTACTTTTCATCATTCGTTACAAGTAGCCAATTTGGCTGAGGCTGCGGCTAATGAAATTGGTGCGAATGCTATGTTGGTTAGAGTAGGGGCACTGTACCATGATATTGGTAAAATGAACGATCCAACGTATTTTACCGAGAACCAGATTACCAATGTGAACCCTCATGATGAGTTAACCCCAAAGGATAGTGCTAGAATTATAATAGATCATGTTATAAAGGGAATTGAAATAGCCAGAAAAAACAATGTACCCGATCGCGTAATAGATTTTATTCGTTCTCACCATGGTACAACACTTGTGTTCTATTTCTACAAAAAGCAGAAAGAATTAGATGGGCATGTAAATGAAGAAGATTTTAGGTATCCAGGTCCGTTACCATTTTCTAGGGAAACAGCAATTTTAATGATGGCCGATTCGGTCGAGGCGGCATCTAAAAGTTTAAAAAATCCAACATTTTTGATCATTGATGAATTTGTAGACAAGATAATTTCTGGTCAAATGAAGGCAAATCAGTTTTTAAACGCAGATATTACCTTTAAGGAAATAGAAACAATCAAGAAAATTTTCAAACAAAAGCTCATAAATATATATCATTTGCGAGTGGAATATCCTGAGTAACAGCGAGGTAATTTTATATTGAAAAAAAACTTAAAAAATAGTTGCGTAAGACCAGTTATACTTATACATTTGCATCCGCTATTTAGAGCAACAGTTCATTGAAGAATTACTGGAGAGGTGCCTGAGTGGCCGAAAGGAGCGGTTTGCTAAATCGTCGTAGGTGGAAACACTTACCCAGGGTTCGAATCCCTGTCTCTCCGCAACAGTATGTTGAGAGACATATTTTTTGATAACCATTTCGGGGTGTAGCGTAGCCCGGTTATCGCGCCGCGTTTGGGACGCGGAGGTCGCAGGTTCGAATCCTGCCACCCCGACTTTAACATTTTTGTTAACACTTTAACCCTGATAATCAATTGATTATCAGGGTTTTGTTTTTTAAGAACTTTTCTTAAAATTTACTTTTTCACTCTAAAATCACCTGAATAAGTTAACAAATCGGTCAACAGAATTTTATGTTTCTTAACCTTCGGTAAATAGGTTGCTATAGAAATAGGTTCGTCGGGGAACAAGGATTAGAACATTTGCCCAAATCACTCTAATCAGTAGTTTTTTTGGTAGGTTTTAGCGTTTTAAATTTGTCGTTAACAAAATTCTAAGTAGAAACAATTGAATTTTGTTAACTTACTTATTCATTCATTTGATTTTGCAGGCAAAAGACAAACTTATAGCGCACTTGAGGGGAATCATTCAATTATCCCCTAATGATGAAGTCATTGTTAGAAATAGCTTCAAGGAGATATGTCTAGCAAAAAAGGAAGTTTTACTATTTACAGGGGAAATATCCTCACACATGCAATTCATTTCAGAAGGATGTCTAAGAGCCTACTATATGGATGAAGAAGCAAAGGAGCATATTGTTCAATTTGGTATAGAAGGATGGTGGGTGAATGATCTTTACAGCTACCTTACCAATACTCCTGCTAAACAATTTGTACAAGCTTTGGAAAAAAGCACCGTGCTACAAATACATCGCGACACCTTAAATAGCCTCTATAATGAGGTTCCCGCCATCGAACGTTTCTTCAGATTAAAATTTGAAAAGGCATATGTTGCTTTTCAATATCGTACGATTGATGCTATGGCTAAAACAGCTGAGGAACGTTATTTAGAATTCCGAGCAAAATACCGGGATATTGAACAAAGGGTTCCCCAGTATATGGTTGCTTCTTATTTAGGTATTACCCCTGAATTTTTAAGTGCACTGCGAAAAAATTTGAAATAAAACTACTTTCTTAAACCACCTTAAGATTATTGCCTTTTGTTACCGATAGGTTTGTACTGATATTCTAAAATTCAGTACGAAATGAAAAAAATAATCGCATTTGCAGGAAGCAACAACCCGGCTTCAATAAACGAAAAATTGATAAAATACATTATTCAGGAATTTCCGAAGTCCCGAATTGAATTCCTAGATCTTAAAAAATATACATTACCTATTTACAGTCAAGAAATAGAACAAAAAGGCATCCCAAATCAGGCCAAAGAACTTTTTCAACTATTTACCTCCGCAGAAGGATTTATTCTAGCCTCACCTGAGCATAATGGTCTTCCATCGGCTTTTTTTAAAAACACCATCGACTGGCTTTCAAGAATAGACCAGCGTTTCTTTGGGGACAAACCTCTTCTTCTCTTAAGCACATCACCAGGGGCAACAGGTAGTACACATTTAGAAATCTTAGTCAATTTGGTACAGCGTTGGGGAGGTAAACTTATAGGTCAATTTTCTTTGGGCAGCTTTCAGCAGAATTTTAATGATGACACCAAAAGTCTTAATAATCCAAAAGAAGAATACGTTTTGAAAAATCTTGTAGAAAGCTTTTTAAGGAATCAACCTGTTAGTGAGGAAAATGACCCTAACGATATAGAATAACTAATGAATAAAATAACCACTCAATTCAAATCAAAGGGGGGGGGGTATAGATAAATATCAACTCCCTGTGAATTTAAGTTACACGAATTAAAAAACACATGACAAAATGAACAAAAAGATAATTGAACATTTATTCGAGTTTTGGAAACATATAGGCCAGAATGGTGGTTTTCTCAAAAAAGAAAAGGGTTTTGACAGTACCAATCCATCTGAAAACTCATGGCCCAGTAAGATTTTCAATGTCAACGTTGAAAAGTTAGACCTAAAAGTTCTCCAACAAAATATACAGTCCAGAAAGCTACCCAATTCAGTAGCGGTGTATGAACAGGATTTCCCTGGAAAAATACTGACATCCAATGGGTTTGTTTTGACTTCTACATTAAAGGCCATGGCATTGACAACTAATGAAATTTCATATGAAAACATCAAGGCTTCCGATTTTCTAGAGGTATGTTCGGAATATGATGCTGGGCTATTCGCAAAAGTAGCATCCAAGTCCTTCGGATACCCCGTTAAAAGGTCCACGATAATTCCCCTATTTGATGACCCTGCATTTAAACTTTTTCTAGGAAAACACCAGAACTCTTTTCCGAGTTGTGGTATGATTTATTTGGATAAAAACGGTATTTCTGGTATCCACATGATTGGCACAAAGGCTGAATACAGAGGATTGGGACTTGGAAAAAAGATGACACAACTTTTAGTCAACGAAGCCTTAAAGAACCAAAGCAAGAAAGTATACTTAGTCGCTTCGGAAGCTGGAGAAAGAATATATGCCAAAATGGGGTTTGAAACTTATGGTGTTTTGGAAAGTTATGGGTTACAGATGAATTGAATACGAGATGTAATTCTTTATGACGGGGTAATTGTTTGTATCAACAAATGTAAAACAATTACCCTTTTTAATGTAATCAGCCGAATAAATCTGATAGTTTACTTTCAACCCACTTCATTTCTTAAACTACCTTAATATACTCCTAATTGCTTGACTATAAATTTGTTGTGAATAAATATTAGCAACAATGTCTAGAAAAACATCCTTACTCATTCTGATTTATTTGACCGTTTTAAGCGTTGCGGGTCAAGAATTGAACTTCTCACCAGATTTAGTATTTGGCAACCGTTCTGTAACCTATAAACATCTAATTAAATATTCGATCAACCCAAGACTATCTGTTGACAATTTGACACTATTCGATACCGAATATGAAGAGGATGCCAACAATATCTACTTTGTCAGGAATAATCTCTCTTATCATTTCAATGAAAAAATTAAGCTCAACACAGCAATAGGGATTAAAAACCCCGGAGCATTCTGTACAGTGTCTTTAGGTTTTTCCTCGAGAATTACCAATTTTTCCTTTGCCTATACTGCTGGCAGTACATATCAAAAGGGGTTTTCATTTGAGCAATCCGTGGTATTAAGTTATACGCCGGATATAGGTCAAAACTATAAAGGCTATATGAATCTGCTTGCAACCGCAAACATAAATGCTAACGGATATATCAGAGGATTGCAACAGTTTAAAATCGGAATACGAAAAAAACAGCTGATAACTGGGTTGGCTTTAAATCTGGATCAGTTCAACAACTCCCGAAAAAAACTACAAAACATGGGCGTATTTCTAAAATATAATTTTTAACCTTAAATATTCAATTCAATGAAAAGAAACAAGAACCTTGGAATTTTTATCTTAAGATTGACGATTCCATTTACCATGTTGATTTATGGTATCAATAAAGTAATCGAAGGCACGGGATTTATTGGTAGTCTCTTAGAACAATATGGTTTACCAAAGATGATGGCAAATGGCGTATTTATTGGCGAGATAGTGGCACCTTTAATGCTAATGATAGGATTCAGGGCCAGATTGGCAGGATTGATTTTCTCCTTTAATTGCCTATTGGCGATTGTTATGGCACAAACCCAAAATATATTTAAATTGAACGAATTTGGAGGATGGTCATTGGATTTATTGTTTATTTATTTAATTACCGGAATTGTATTTTTCGTGAGTGGTGCTGGTAAATACGCTCTGTCAACTTCCAGTCATTGGGATTAGCCCTTTGTTTAATTAATTTTAAGTTAACTATTAAAATAAATCAATGCACGCAATAGTTTATAAATTCAATATTGTAGATGGCCTGGCAAATGAATTTGAAGTTGCCTGGGAAAAATTGACAAAAGCATTTATGACCTATTCAGGTGGTCTAGGCTCTCGCCTTCACAAAGATCAAGAAGGCAATTACATTGCTTACGCCCAATGGCCCGATATGGAAACGTGGGAGAAAGCACGAAACAAGCTTCCCGAAAACACCGATGAACTTATCCAAGCAATGAAGAAAAGTTGTGAAAGTACAGATGTGCTTTTCCATTTGGATGTTACAAAAGATTTATTGAAAACGGACTGAAAAAATAGGGCACTAAAAAAGATTTGACAAATTCATAACTTAGTGTCCTATGGAAAATGACATAGTCAAACTTATTTCAAGATTTCTCACTTTAAACGATGAAGAGCGTAAAGCTTTTATGGAATATATTCCAATTAAAAGCTTTAAAAAAGGCGATATACTTTTAAGGGAAGGACAAGTTTCAAGAGATTCTTATTTTATTATAGAAGGGTGTATTAGAAAATATTATATAATTGATGGAGAAGAACGCACCACAGAGTTTTATGAGGAAGACGAATCTGTAGCCTCATTACAGAGCTATCAAAACAAAACACCAGCTAACCATTATTTTGAATGTGTTGAAGATTGCAGACTTGCGGTTTTAAACTATGAAAAAGAGCAGGAGTTATTTAAACGTGTTCCAAAATATGAGGCTTTATGCCGAATGTCTATGGAAAATGATTTTGGAGAACAGCAGGAAGCCTTAGCTAAATTTATAACGTCTAGTCCTGAAGAACGCTATAAAAACCTTTTGGAAACTAGGCCAGATTTATTACAACGTGTGCCACAATATCATTTGGCGAGTTATTTGGGTGTGAAACCTGAATCTTTAAGTCGTATTAGAAAACGAATTGCTAAAAAATAATTACAGTTGTTACTCAACCTTATATTTTAAAAGATTTAACTTTTCTAATGTATTCTTACACCAGAAACAATCATCACCCTTAGTTAAAAGATCCAAAGCTATAAGTAATCTGTATTTGATATCTATTCTTTTACTTTTACTAGCGGTTTTACGAAAAATGATAACAGTAGTTATTTCATTGTTTTGTTCGTAATTGCTCAAAGATTTTAGAATCAACCCAATAAACCTCACCTTTTTCAACACCTGCCCATCCTTTTATTTCAGGATTATTGTATTTTCTAGAGAAGATAAAATATTTTCCGTCAGAAGACATATACCGACAATAATAACGCCAGTTGCTATCATAATCTAAGGGTATTTCTTTCGGTTCTGTCCATTCACCATTATCATTAAATGTTATTTGAAATTTACTTTGTCCATTAGTAATGGCATATTTCTCATCTGGTGAAACATAAGTAATTAGTTCCTTCTTTTCTGATTTAGTGTTAATAATAACAGGTGCTTCAAATTTTTCATTTCCTAAATATTGTGCGCGATATGTGTTCATCCCTCCCTTATCACTTGGCCTGTTTGAGCGAAAATACAAACTCCCATCATCCGTAACTACAGGATAGGTTTCAAAATATTCGGTAGAAACTAAAAAATCTACTTTAGAGGCTAATTCCCATTTACCATTCACCTTTTTACTTTTATAAATGTCTGGAGGTATGGTGTAAAGTTCTTCTCGAGTCACATTATTCTTATAAAGTTTTGTGTCTACACCCAGAAAATACATTGTCTTACCGTCTGTGGTAATTGTGGGGTCGCAAGCAACTGAAACTAAGACACTATTGTCATACATTTTAATGGGCTTAATTTCAGACCACTTGCCATTAATTAATTCGGAATGGTGAATAACAAAGCTGTTGTCCACAATTCTTGAAAAGAACATTTCTGTATGATCATAATTAAAAACTACATTAAGTTCGATACTGTCAGTATTAACAATTGATGGCGCAAATAATTTTGGAATTGTAGAAGGAGGCTTCTCATCGAAATATGAAATAGTATTGTTTTTACAGCTAAAAAATGTTACGCTGATTAAGAAAAGTGATAAAAATTTATTCATTGACTTTAGCTAATAATGAAAGTTTTTCTATTGAGTTGTCACACCAAAAACAATCGCCTTCTTCTGGTTTTAACTCTAAAGCTTTTGTATATGCTTCCATAGCTTTATCTATTTCATTTGTTTTATAATAGGCATCTCCTAGCGAGTCCCAGCTATTCCCATCTTCAGGAAACATTTGTGTGTTAAGCTCATAAATAGTTATCGCTTTTTCCATTTGATCTTTTCTGTAATACAAGCCTCCTAAGCTATTTAAATGTCTTGGTGAATCAATAACACCCTCGAATTTCAGTCCTAATTGCTCTCTTAATTCGTTAACACGACCCTTGTATCCTTCAGTAAATCTGTAAAGTTCACTAACCGTGTATTTTGGTAGTTCTTTTGGTTTATAGGTTGCATCAAATAACATGTTTTCAATTTCCATGGTCATTCTTCCTATAGGTCTAACAAATGCATTAGACGAAAATAGTATCACAACGTCTTCTTCTGGAAACCATACAAACTCGTTATAAGAAACGCCATTAAATCCATTGTGGGTGATGACTTTGGTGTCTCTTTTAGAGGTGTAAACAGCCCAGCCATAAGCATAATGACTCGACTCATCTTCATATTCAGATACATAGGGTTTTGTGAGAATTTCAAAAGACTCCTGAGATAATATTTTATTGGTCTTTAATGCTTGATACCATTTGTACATGTCATTATTCGTTGAATGTACACCACCATTTGCAAGTACTGTTCTTGCGATTTCCCCATCTTGTTTATACTGTGCAATATGAGAACCTTCATTAGAAACATTAAGCAAATATTCATTAGCAACAGTTGTGTTATCCCAATCTGGTAATAGATATCCTGTCTGTTTCATTCCCGATGGTTGGAATAAGTTTTTATTTAGATAGGCTTCATAATCCTGACCAGAAACAAGTTCTATAATCCGTCCTAAAATACTATAGCCTGAATTTGAATAAGAATATTCTGAACCTGGAGTAAATAACAACTTCTCTTGAAACAGATTTGAAAAATAAATATCTCTTGTTATGAGATCGAAATCATCGGTACTACCATGGCCAAAACCAGCAGTATGGGTTAATAACTGATGTATGGTGATGTCTTTTTTATCATCAGGCAAATCATCAAAGTAGGTACTGATAGAACTATCCAATTTTAATTTGTTGTCTTCAGCTAATTTCACAATAGCAGCACCTGTAAACTGTTTTGACACAGAACAAATATCATACACCGTATTAGGATTGTTGACTATATTGTTTTCTTTGTTGGCGAACCCTAATCCTTTATTGATAATAATAGTATCATTCTTAGCAACCAAAACTGCACCAGAAAACCCATTGAGTTCACTTTGTTTTAAATAATGATCGATACGAATACTTAACAAATCAGATGGATTTTCTTTTGATGGATTTGATTGGCATGCAACACTTAAAATAGCGGTTAAACCACCTAAAAAGAGATAAGATTTATAAACAGCTTTTGAAGCGTTTATCTGTAATTTCTTGTTCATCTTAATTAAGTTTAAAATTTTACTTGATTTTATTAGTTAATATATTTTTAATTCTTGACTTGCTTATTAGTAGAAAGAAACTAAGATCTGTCATTTCTATTTAAATCAGTTATCAATAATCCAATTAGAAATCCTATCTAAAAAACCATCTACAAACTTCTTTTCCAATGTTGCATATTCATCTCTGCTCCCTGTTTTTGCCTTTTGAAAAAAATGATTGGCATTATCAAAAGTTGTAAAATGATAATCGGTACCTGATATAAGAAGTGCGTTTTCCATTCTATCCTTATTTTGATGAATAGGTACCTGAAAATCTAAACCTCCAAATAGACTTAACACTGGAACTTTCAATTGTTCTAAATCCTTTGACGGGTCATAGTAAAGAAACGATGTTAGCGAAGGCAACGCATAGATTATTTTAAATTCATCAACTTTTGCAATAGCTTGTTGTTTTATTTTTAGACTATCAACTACATCTTCTGAAGACGAAATCTCAAATAAAATGGATTCGGTGGTTTGTCTGAACAATTGGTATGCATCATCAATATTCATATCATCTTCAATAGCTCTCATTAGTTTATTGTGTGCAGACACATCAGATTCAATTAAATTTTGATGTAAATCTGTATGTTCATAATCTTGTCTCACTTGATAAGTAACCACTTCTATTAATGGTACGGATGGCGCACCCATTAAAATCACCTTTTTTACAAATTCATTTTTTACAGCAACTTTTCCAGCAAGGATGCCGCCTTGACTGTGCCCAAACAATATGAAATCATTGAATGGATGCTCCTTTGCGGTATTGAAATAATCCATTATGCTTTCCAAGTCCTTTGCATGGTCGTTAATGGTGCTGTTTACAAAATCACCGGTGCTTTCACCTACACCTCTATCGTCATAACGGAAAGATGCTATTCCCTTTGATGCCAGATGGTGGGCAATAACTTTAAAAATTTTGAAGCCTTCTAATGTTTCGTCTCTATCCTGGTCTCCGCTTCCAGAGCTCATGATGACTAAGGATGATGTATTTAATTTTGTTGGAATCGATAAGGTTCCTCCAATTACAACGTCATCCGCTTGAATGATTAAGTCAATCTCTCTCGAATTTTGATCATTACTGTCAATTTTCTGGGCAACTATATTCTGATGCCACAGAAAAAAAATAATTACTATAGTTATTAATTTTTTCATTTTTTAGTAGTTTATCTCATATCGTTTTAAACAGCTCGTCAATTTTAGATTTAGCGCTTTCACCTGGTGCAACTTTATAAAGCTCACTTAACAAATCTAATGAGGTTGGCTTTTTGGGGTATTTGTTATTGTTTAAAAAACTCCTAAGAGCCTCATTTACTTTATCTTCCCCAATCAACTCACTAAGTTTCACCATGACAATTGCACCTTTAGAATAAGCAATATGTGCATATCCAGGCTTCACTTTATAAAGCGGTTGGTTGTCATACAATCCTTTCTCGTTATCATAAATTTGCTGACGAATCTCTAATTGTTCCTTCATTTTTTCATGACCATGCATTTTCTTATACAACATCATTTCGGTGTACATCGCCAAAGTTTCCGTAAGCATAGAGGCGCCTTCTCTATAATCTGGATTTATTTGACTAGTTCCCCACCAAAGATGTGATAATTCGTGTCCTGCCAATTCATTAATGACATCTTGTTTTTTATCACCTTCTAGGTTGGTATGAAATATCATATCTTCAGTCATAAATATTGCAGATGGATAAGCCGTTGCTGCAAAACCTTTAGTGAATGCCGATATTTCAACAAAACTGATGGTTTTAAAAGGGTATTCACCAAAATTATCTATGCAATAATCAAGGGTGATTTTAGCGTTTTCAATAAGATGTTCTACATTCTCAAAATGCTTTTTTGAATAGTAGACATTAATAGTTTTGTCTTTATGTTGAATCGATTTATGCTCATATTCGGCAGAAGCCAATGCAAATCGAAAAGGAATAGTATCAGCACTATATACAGAATAATTTCTGTTATTTTCACTCCATTGCTTTATTAAGTCTCCAGTACCTAAAGCTGTTTGAGATTTTTCAGTAGAGATAGTCATTTCTAAATTGATGAAATCTTTTTTAAATATCTCTGGGCTTTCCAATGCTTTCAATTCTGAAGCTTTGCCCAAATCAACTTCACTACGTTTCTCTACATCATCAATTTCTCTATCATTTTGATACCCAAAAGTTGGATAGTAATTACTGATTCTCATAAAAGAACCGTTATTTACAATGGCATTAAAGGATTGGTGTCCGTTTACTGCAAACCATTTGTAGGACAAACTAAAGCTTAAACTAGCTTCTTCGTTAGGCTGCAATGGTTTATCCAAACTAATCTCTTTGACATGTTCTTTAATTTGTGTTTTCTTAAAACCACTTTCGAACAAAGCTGTTTCAATTTTTAAATCCGAATGAAAATTGACTAAAACTTTATGAATAGCCTTATTGGTTTGGTTGCTTAATACATAACGTCCATTTATTTCATAGGCGTTTTTAGATGGATATAGGTTGATATTTGTGGTTACATTTTTAATTGTTGGCTGTGGTATGGCTTCATATTTTCTATAAGACTTTTCATAATTCACCGCTTCTAAAATTGTTTGATCTTCATTTTTTGGCATATAACCTTTCATGAAAAATATACCGCTAGTAATACCCAAAATCACTAGAACTAAAGCGAATACGGACGCCTTTATGTTTAACACTTTCGTCTTTATAAAACTGTTCATCAACCAGAGAAACGCTATTAACCCAATTCCAAACAAGAGGCGTTGCGAGAATGCTGACAGATAGATTCCGTAACCATTAAAATCACTATAAATTCCATTATAACCAGAGAATATGTACAATAATGGGTAAGAAATTATATATTTTGACAAGGGACTAGCCAAAGCAAAAACGCTCACCGTAGAAACACCCAAACTAACATACCGGTTATTAAGCGTATCATTTATTAATAGTAAAAACGCTGAAAATAGAATTAAAGGAATTGCATTGAAGATAAAGACACCTAAATAGGCTTTCCAATCAATACTAAAATAGCCATAACTAAATTGAAAAATCAGTGCTTCAATAATGAGAACTATTGTAAAAAAACAGACCATTACTATTGATGAAATAAAATGACCCTTTAATTTGCTCTTTGAAAAATAGATGCTTTTTTCAATTAATGTGAAATTAGAAGCATGACTTCTCCAATATAAATCATTAACAAAATAAGCTAAAATCAAAAGTCCAAATAAATGAAAGTTTGATGAAATGGAAGTCGCTAAAAGACCAGATGTTGCATACTTTTCTGGCAATCGTATGCCTTTATCAATATCAGCATACATTTCCATACCTATATAAAATACGAGTAGCAAGGAAACAGCCGCAATAACAACACTTTTAAAAAGATAAATTAAGTCTAATTTGGTAAAGGATAATGCCGATTTAAAATCCATTATACTTCCAAAATTTAACTTTGGTGTCTTTATTGATTTTAAATTCACTACAGTATTAATGGCATTGACTTTTATAATCTTTTTAGATTTATGACTTTGTTTTCTTGAGAATGAGAACGCTCTATAACTAGACCATAAAAAGAATGAAGAAATGAACAGAAAAATCCCTCTGTTTAATAAAAACATATTGGTTAGTGGAACAACACCTTTATTTTTTTGAACCACAGAAAATGATCTCGATTCGAAAAAGTATGCTGATAATCCAAATGGATCCAATATAGCAGAAATTTGTTGCACTTCTAGCGATTGTGGCATACTCCCGGACATAAACGGTGAGTTAGAAAACACCAATAAGACCATGTATAGTACATAAAGTAATAGTCCTCCAATGACCACCAATAATTTTTTATGTGTTCTGTAGGCTAGAAAAAATAAAAAGCTACAAACAAATAATGAATTAAGTAAACCAAAAACAAGTAATGGGTAGATGTAATGCCATACATTTAAACCCATTTGCATTTCATCTCCAGTTCGTAAATTTTGACCAATTACAAAACCTACAATTAATAAGCTAAAACTTAAGAATGTTTTCAGGTAGAAAAACCAAAACTTACCAGTTAGGTAGGTCAATTTGGAAAAAGGAAGTGAAAAAATCACCAAATCGAACTTGGAATCCCATTCCTTAAATAAAATTTGATTGGAATATAGAATAGCTAGAAATATCATGGAAATACTAAACATACCCATCATAAATCCAATAGTATATGGTGAGTTTAGGTATATGCCTTCACCAGCAGTCATATTGAATTTATTTCCGCTAAATATTCCTAATAGCACAAAGACTAAAAACATTGGATATACTGTCCATCGCCTCGTGGTTTGATTTAACTCGTATTGAAATATAGCATTCATCATATAATAGTTTTTAGGCGAGCGTTTTAAAATACACATGCTCCAGTAAAGGCGTAACAGCATCAAAACCTTCAGGTTTTGTCTCAGAAAAGATGGTAATATGTAGTACACGCTCAATTAATTGCTTGCTAATTATTTGGTATTTTGATTGGTAATTTTCTAGTTCCTCTTTTTTAATTGACTTTGACCAAATTTTATGTTCTAGCTCATAAATCAGTTCTTTAGGCTTACCGGTTTTTAAAATCTGTCCTTTGTTTATAATGGTCATTTCTGAACATAGATTTTTTACATCTTCAACCAAATGCGTAGACAGAATAACAATAACATCATTACTGATATCACTTAACAACATGTTGAACCGGTTACGCTCTTCTGGGTCCAGGCCTGCCGTTGGTTCATCTACAATAACGATTTTGGGTTTTCCAAGTAAGGCTTGAGCCACACCAAATCGTTGCTTCATGCCTCCTGAAAATGTATGTACTTCTTTGTTTCTAAAATCCCAAAGGTTCACTTTCTCTAGTAAATATCGAATCTGGGTTTTTCGTTCTTCTTTATTTTCCAATCCTTTTAAAACGGCAATATGGTTTAATAGATTATACGCGTTAACTTTAGGGTACACTCCAAAATCTTGAGGTAGAAATCCTAAATTTTTTTTGATATAATCGGGATTACTAACAATATCTATATCATTGAAACCAATACTCCCAGACGTTGGTTTTTGTAGTCCAAGGATGGTTTTCATTAAAGAAGATTTTCCTGCACCATTAGGCCCTAATAACCCAAACATTCCGTTCTTAATCTCTAACGAAATATTCTGTATGGCTTGGTAACCATTTTTATAGGTGAGGTCGAGATTATTAATATTTAAAGTGTTCATAATGTTTGTTTTTTTGATTGAAAAAGGTTTAAAGTGCATTCTTATTAATTAATCAGTATTTGATTCTAACCAATCATACTTTCTGTATGGAAAATAGAACCCTGATCTTTCTGCGATTTCATATGCATTGCTCATTACCTCAAAAAGAGATTTTTCTGGAAGGCTACTTTTCTTAATGTTCTTAGAATTTATTTTAATTTGTTTATTCATTTCCTTGACTGTTGATTATAAGAGAAGCTATTTTTCTGACTAATTCAGTTGGTGAATTACAATCACAATTACTAAAGCCAATTACATAGATGTCTAAGCTTGGCACATAAACACCCATGGATTTAAAGCCAAAGATGCTTCCACCATGTTCTCTGGTTGCTACACCATCAATATCTTTTAAATGCCAGCCATAGCCGTAATTAATAGATTTGCCATTATTTAGGGTATAGATTGTGAACAATTTTTCCTTTGCTTTCTCACTTATTAATACATTATCATTGATTGCATTTTGCCATTTCAACATATCATCAACCGAAGACATTAATGAGCCAGAAGCATAAGGAATACTCAAACTCACCTGCATTTTGTTGGTAAACGCCCCTCTGTTGTGATAACCATAAGCTCTATGCTTTACAATTTCCCTATCGCTTGCATAACGGGAATTGTTCATTCCAAGCTTTTTGAAAATGTTTTGTTCTATAAAGTCTTCATAAGTTTTACCAGATACTATTTCTATGATGTAACCTAAAACCACATAACCGGAATTATTATAGGAAAACTGTTCTCCTGGTTTAAAATCAACGGGTTCATCCTTAAAGAAATCTACCAGCTCTTTTGGTGTCTGGTCTTTTTTGGCGATGGTCATGATTGTTTTCATTTTGGTGAAATCCTTTATGCCCGACGTATGCGTCAATAAGTGATGGATGGTGATATTGCTTCCGTTAGGGTAATCTGGAATATAATTTGAAATGGTATCATTTACATTTAATTTCCCTTGTTCCTCCAGCATTACGATGGCCATGGCTGTAAACTGCTTGGTCATGGATCCTATCTGAAACACATTTTCAGGATTCATCTTAACATCAAGCTCTATGTTAGCTTGACCAAATGCTTTCCGATAGATAGGCTCCCCATCTTTGGCTACCAAAAACACCGCTCCAGGTTCCTCCGAGGCTTTAAAGACAGTAGTTAATACACTATCAATTTGAGTTTCTAAGGATTGTGAATATGTAGATTGCATCGCTAAAATGGCAATGACAAAAGGCATGATTTTTTTTAAATATTCTAATTTCATAATGTTCATTTTTTGATTGATTATTTACTTGATGTATAATTAAATCAAACTTAGCTGGTTAATTAGCCAATAATCTTAAGGTATCTTAAGAAATGAATTGACAACGCTTCTAAACTTTTTTAGGAAGGGTAATACTTTAAAAGAGGTTGTAAAATTTATATGTTTTGAATTTTAAAAGATCGTTTCTTAAAACCCTTAATTAATAGCCAGGCGGTAAATGAGAATTCACCAATCACGGATGGCACAACTACTATGATTTCGAAAACATCTTTATAATCAATATAGTTAGACATTATAAGCTTGGCTGCGCCATCTATTAAATAGCCGAATGCTGCTAACACTAATAAAATGCTCAGTGTTTTTGGAATATATGCTGATTTTATGGCCAGATATCCTAGAACAATTAAGTGAATTCCAAAAAATAACAATCCGATAGTCCAAAGTGTATCAAAATCTAATAACAACTCCGTTACTAGTTGTTCCAATTTAATAGAGCTAGAGAGGTTACTTGTTAATTGATAAATGTGTAATAATTTAAGTAGAGCAACACCAAAAAACAGAGCGTGAAGTAGTCTGAAAAACGAAGCTAGATAAGATAGATTTTTACTTATCGGTTTTGTTAAACCGAAAATTGACCAAATCAATACAGCATCAAAAAAAAGCATGACTACAAACCCAAGTATACCTTTTCCGAATTGTGAATGATTATTGATAAAATTTGAAGTCGTAATTGACGCGTTGTTACTCACTATGAGGCTTTCAAGCACCGAAAAGTTGGCGTAAAAACCAAATAAAAAAATCATCAAATAAGCGATTCCCGATATTTTTGCTAATTGTTTCATAATGACACATTTTAAATTTTATGCAAAATTATCGGCTCTTAAAACAGATTTCATTGACTTTAGTTAAGAAGTAAATTGAATCATATCATAATGATAGCCAGTTGTGAAACTACCTTGAATTAGCTCCTTATTTCTTAAGCTAGCTTAATTTTTACCAGAATCCTTTACAATAATTTTGTGTTATTAAAGTAAAGATCATGAACCAAAACATAAATATGATATTAGCCATCGTGGGTGGAGTTTTTCTGGCCATGCAAGGTGGTTTTAACGCTCAGCTGGGTGTTCAACTTAAAAATCCATTAATGGCGTCATTAGTAGCGTTCTTTTACAGTATGGTTTTCGCTTTACTGATGGTACTAATGAGCATCAAAAGCTTACCCAAAGCATCGATACTGTTCGGCATACCTAAATATTTGTGGTTTACAGGAGCACTTTTTAGTGTAATCGGTATTTGTCTTTATTACTACACAATTCCAAAACTGGGAATATCAACCATGATATCACTCGGTTTGTTTGGCCAACTTCTATTTTCGGCAATCGCAGGACATTATGGTTGGTTTGGTATGCCTCAAGAACCTATGCAATTTAAAAGGATCCTTGGGGTGATGACAATGTGTATTGGAATACTCCTTATCAAAGAGAATTAAGCAAAAAGTGTATATAAAATACGAATCTTAAAAATTAATATTATGAAACTATTGGAAAATCTAAAATGGCGTTACGCCACAAAAAAATTTGATTCATCTAAAAACATAAGTGATGCAGACCTTGAAAGATTAAAGGAAGCCATACAACTGTCGGTTTCATCGTATGGCCTACAATTATATAAGGTGCTGGTCATTAAGGATCGGAAACTAAGAGAGCAGCTTAAAGAGGCTTCTTGGAATCAGGCACAGATTACAGATGCCTCACACTTATTTATTTTCTGTAATTATACCGAAAGAAGCGAAAAGCATATTGATGAATATATTCAAGCCACTGCAAAAATTCAAGGTTCGCCTTTGGATAAGCTTTCTGCCTATGGCGATTTTATCAAAGGGAGTTTGTCTCAAAAAACTGATTCGGAATGGATCAGTTGGTCGGAAAAACAAACTTATCTGGCATTGTCAAACCTCTTGATGGCCTGTGCGGAGTTGAAAATTGATGCATGTCCCATGGAAGGATTTGAATCGGACAAGTATAATGAAATTTTAGGGTTAAAGAAGAAGGGCTTGAATGCCGCGGTAATTGCTCCGGTCGGTTTTCGATCAGAAGAAGATCATACCCAATTCAGAAAGAAAGTCAGAAAGCCCAAAGAAGTTCTTTTTGAGTTGGTTTAAAATCAATGAAATATGGGTTATGAACGCTAGTCCCTTAGTGGCTCGGCAAAACAGAATTACAATTTCAAATTTTAAAAGTTAATAGTTATGAAATCACTCCAAGTGAAGTTCACAAAAATTAAGAAGGCCATTATTTTTCTATTCCTTACGGGTAGTATCTTCAGTTTTATGAAAAAACCTCAAGATAGCAACGCATCACTTCGATTGGAGCTTTTCAGTTCCAACGTCGAACAATCCGTAAATTTTTATACCAAAATTCTAAATTTTTCAAATGAAGGCGATTCTGTTAATCATTTGTATCAGCAGGTAACAAAAGGATCCGTGATTTTAGGGATAGGTTCTGAAGCCGAGATGTCTGAAAACCATTATTTAAAATTGAAAAAGAATGATTCACGCCGTGGTATCGGTGTAGAAATTGTATTGGAAGTTGATGATGTATTAACTGCTTATCAACGAGCTAAGCGGAGTGGTTACCCAATACATGCCGCACTAAGTGATAGACCATGGGGGCTTACCGATTTCAGACTGATTGACCCCGATGGTTACTATATTAGGGTTACCTCTAGAAAGCTTTAAATACTTTCCAATCTGTTGTACGAAATAATTACTCCGCCTTTAGAAGAACTGAGACGGTCAAACTTCAAATAGGGGAGAGTTAAAAACAAATCAATTTATACAGTTTTGGTACTCTTTTCATATTTTTATGTTAAGAAAGCGTCAAAACGTCTTTCAGGTAGACTTATTCGGTTACCTATTTTGAAAAATTGATTGTAACATATTGGTTTATAATGGAATAGCGTAGGGGTTTCTAACTCTGCCACCCCGACTAAATTAAAACCTGCTAATCTTTAAGATTAGCAGGTTTTTTAGTTTTAAAAAATGCTTATACTTAAAACTTATAATTGTAATACACAGCTTAATTCTATCTTAAAATAAAATCACCTCGAAATTGTGTTATTGCAAATACTTCAAAGTTATTATATGGCAAGTGTTATTCAGCTAAATGTTCACACAAGCCAATAAGATTGTTATTATCGATGAGTGCATTTTAAGATTCTTAGCTTCTGCGTCATTGATATGTGTTTAGCAAAATTCATGAGTTGTGAGGGGTTAAGCTAAAAATGATTGTGCGTTATTTATAGGTTTTAAAACTGAAGATTAATGCTATTTTCTTCCCTTTTTTTTAAGAGCATAGTGACTAATTTGGAAACCAGTACTTAAGGTGATTGAAAATGGTTGTCTATTGATGAGATAACATTGAATTAATTTTAATAGTCAAATTTAAGTCTCTTGGATAACTTTTTTTTATTGTAGAATAAGCATCGTTCGGTTTTTTCTAAACCACATGGTATACAGAATATTTTAATGACATTTATCCTATCAGCTATGTTGCTAGTCGAAAATGTACAATTCTATTTTTGTTACTGGTATATATTTAAAATCTTAATTGAAAGTATATCAATATTTCTATTTTTTAAGATAAAAAGCAACTATCACATTAAAATCATCAAATTAATATGTAAATGCGGTGATTTAACCAGTCATAAATAACAAACCTATTCCTAATGAAATGTTTTAAATTAGTATGCACACTTTTGGTTTTAAGTGTAGCAATTTCTTGTACGCAAAAAGAAAAAGAAATTTTAGTATTTAGTAAAACCGCTGAATTCAGGCATGGCTCTATAGCCTCTGGCATTGCTGCAATTAAAAAGTTAGGTGATGAAAACGATTTTAAGGTTACGGCGACGGAAGATGCTGATTATTTCGTTGAAGACTCATTAAAAAATTATGAAGCCGTTGTATTTCTAAATACAACGGGAGATATACTTGATGCTGTTCAACAAGCAGATTTTGAACGATATATTCAAGCTGGTGGCGGCTTTGTTGGTGTCCATGCTGCAACCGATACCGAATATGATTGGCCATGGTATAATAAACTGGTTGGTGCGTATTTTAATGGTCACCCTGCAGTACAAAAAGCAAGGCTCAATGTGTTAGATAAAAACCATATTACCACACAAATGTTTGATAGCGTGTGGGAAAAAGAAGATGAATGGTACAACTTCAAGAATATAAATGAAGATATTAACGTTGTATTGGAGTTAGATGAAAATTCATATAAAGGGGGCGCAAACGAAGGGCAACATCCTGCTTCATGGTATCATGAATATAATGGAGGAAAGGCATTTTATACCGTTATGGGTCATACAAATGAAACCTTTGAGAATAACCAGTTCTTGAAACATCTTTTAAGTGGTATTGACTACGTATCTCATGGAGGGACTTTAGATTATTCAAAAGCTACATCCGATAGGGTGCCACCAGAAAATCGATTTGTAAAGAAGGTGTTAGATTTTAACTTAGATGAACCAATGGAACTTGCAGAGTTGCCAGGTGAGGGAATCTTATTTGTAGAGAGACGTGGTTTACTAAAGATTTTTGATTTTAAATCAGAATCTACTAAAGAGGTAGCAAAGTTAGATGTATTGTATTTGAATGAGGACGGACTCATAGGTTTGGCCGTTGATCCAAATTATGAAAGTAACAATTGGATTTATTTATTCTATTCTGCTAAAGGAGATAATCCTGAGCAGCACATTTCTAGGTTTACCTTAAAGGATGGAAAATTAGATGTTGCGTCAGAAAAATTATTACTTACGATACCTATAATACGAGAGTGTTGTCATAGTGGAGGGGCTTTAGAATTTGGACCAAATGGTAATTTGTTCATCACTACCGGTGATAATACCAATCCGTTTGAATCTCAGGGTTTTGCCCCAATTGATGAACGGGAAGGTAGAGCATTATGGGATGCTCAAAAATCTGCAGGAAACACCAATGATTTAAGAGGTAAAATATTGAGAATTACCCCAAAGGATGATGGAACCTATTCAATACCTGAAGGAAATTTATTTGCAGAAGGAACCCCGAATACGAAACCTGAGATATATATAATGGGTCTTAGAAATCCGTTCAGAATGTCGGTGGATTCTAAAACAGGGTATGTATATTGGGGAGATGTAGGACCAGATGCGGGTAAAAACGGAATTAATCGTGGACCTAAGGGAATAGGTGAATTTAACCAAGCCAGAAAAGCCGGATTTTGGGGGTGGCCATATACCAGAGGTAATAACATACCATATAATGATTATGATTTTACAAAAGAAAAGTCGGGTAAGAAATTTGATCCTAATAACATCGTAAATAATTCTCCAAATAATACTGGAATGCAAAATTTACCTCCAGCTCAAGAATCTTTGATATGGTTCTCTTATGATCGTTCAGAAGAATTTCCTTGGGTTGGTGTTGGTGGAGTAAATCCAATGGGAGGTCCGGTATATCATGCCTCCGACTATCCTAATGCAAAAGACAATCGATTTCCAGAATATTTTGAAAATAAACTTTTCGTTTATGAATGGATGCGAGACTGGATTTATGTTGTTACGCTAGATGAAAATCAAGATTATGTAAAGGCAGAACCTTTTATGCCGAATACAGAATTTTCACATCCAATGGATATGACTTTCGGTAGTGATGGTAATTTATATGTACTGGAATACGGTCAAAAATGGAATACGAAAAATTTGGATGCAAGATTAAGTAGAATATCATATATCTCAGGTAATAGAAAGCCTATTGCTAAAATTGATGTAGATAAAAAAATTGGGGCTGTCCCGTTAACAGTGAGTTTCTCAGGAGCATCATCTATAGATTATGATGGAGATGAGTTAAAATATGAATGGTCATTTTTAGATCATAATGAAGGCCAATCAACAGAAAAAGAACCAATATTTACATTTAATGAACCAGGTACATATACCGTACGCTTAAAAATTGTTGACGAATTTGGTAATACTTCGGTAGCTGATACTAAAATAATGGCGGGTAATGCACCACCGACATTAAAAATTCAAATTGAACCGAATGACACAATTTATACAGCTACTAAAAAATTGAACTATAAAGTATTTGTAGAGGATTTTGAAGATGGTAACTCTGAAGACGGTAGCATACCAGAAGATAAAATTAAAGTGACATTCGACTATATTCCTGAAGGTGAAGACATAATTAAAGCAGCAATCGGACATCAACAAAATGTTGTTCCAGAGGGAAAAGTTATTATAGATAATACCGACTGTAGAGCCTGCCATGCTGAAATAGAAAAAGTAAATGGGCCTAGCTATGTTGACATAGCAAAAAGATATAGCGTAAAAGACAAAGAATATTTGATAGATAAGGTCATAAAAGGCGGTACAGGTGTTTGGGGCGAATCATTGATGTCTGCACACCCGCAGTTAAAAATTGAGGAAGTTGGTAAAATCATAGATTATATTCTGTCCTTGAATCCTGATGAAAAAATAGATGAAAACTTATTACCAACATCGGGTAATTTAGAATTTACACAGCATACAAAAGATAACAGCAAAGGCAAGTATATTATAATGGCTTCTTATTTGGATGAAGGTAATTCTGCTGTAGAAAATTCATCGTTGTCTACTAGCGACCAAATTATATTTGTGGCACCAACTAATGAAGAATAAGATTATATATTAATTGAATTATAAGTTTCAAAAGCCAATGGAAAATTTCCATTGGCTTTTTTATGATTTACTTTCTTTAGGGTATGATGGGGTTAATCCAAGAACAAAGCCCAAGCTGCAATATGCTTTTAAAAAATACTATTTCATCTCTAATTTGTTAAATGCTAGTAAACCCTTATTTTAATTCATAATTCGGCAATATTTAGCTAAAATTTTGCTATTTTGATTGTTAAATCTTTTTTGGTGGAAAAGGGCGGTTTTTAACGTTTTTGGTCCAAGATAATAATCGAATGAAAATGAATTTAAGGATATTCTTTCTCGCCCTGTGTTGCTCAATGAGTTTATTGTGCCAAGCACAGTTTAATAATTTTAAGTTCGAGAATTTAGATACAGTTGACGGTTTATCTAGTAGCACCTGTTTAACCATTTTTCAAGACTCGGAAGGTTTTATGTGGTTTGGTACCATTGATGGTCTCAATAAGTATAATGGTTATGAGTTTGAAGTCTATAAATCCATACTAAATGATCAGAGTTCTATTAGTAATAATAGAATTAATGCTATTGTAGAAGGGGCAGATGGTAATTTATGGATAGGTACTAACAATGGTTTAAATTACTTCAACAAAAAAACGAACAGTTTTCTTAGAGTAGACCTGTACAAACAACTTTCTTTATCTAACAATCCACGAAAATTTATTAACGCCCTACTTTTTGATGAAGAAAGTAATGCCTTATGGGTAGCCACCAATAATGGAGTCATAAAAATCATGCTAGAAGATTTTAATTCAGACACGTCCGAATTAAAATTTTACTATTATTTAAATGATGATTCTAATATAAATTCATTGGATAATAATATTGTGAATGTAATTATCAAAGATCAGAACAATGAGATTTGGTTAGGTACCAATGGTGAATACCTAAATAAATATAATTCTGAACAAGATAATTTTGATCGCGTTTTAATCGAGAACACTTCCAACTACGAGTTAAACCATATACATAAGAACATATTTGTTGATGCGGATAATGATTTTTGGATAGGAAACAACCTTTCTAATCTAATTTATTGGGATAGGTCTGAAAATACCTTTTCCCACAAATCATTTACTGAAGAAACAGATATTGCTATTCGTGATATGCATTTAGATGAAGATGGCAATATTTGGGCGTCAACAGACGGCTATGGTTTGTTTATTTTAAATAAGTCGGGAGAAAAAGTAATTCAGAATTTAGTCAATAATTTTTCAGATTCATTTTCATTGCCCAATAACAAGCCTTCTAAAATTTATGAAGATGTCAATGGCATTTATTGGATCGGTAGTTATGACAAGGGTATTAGTAAATTAGATCCTTCGCAGTATGCATTTGGTCATTACTATTATCAACCGGGAAATCCAAACGGACTTAATGAAAAAATTGTTCAATCGGTTCTACAAGATTCTAAAGAGCGCTTGTGGATTAGCGCTTACAATGGTGGGTTAAATCTTTTTGATCAAGAGAACAATTCATTTGAGCATTTTTCGCACAAACCTAACAATGCCAACAGTATAAGCTCCAACAGAATACTGTATACATTTGAATCTAATAATGGGCAAATTTGGGTGTGTACCTTAGATGGCGGTTTGAATAAATTTGATCCTGAAAATTACAACGTAAAAAGATTTTTACATAAAGAATCAAATGTTCATACCATCGGGCAGAACTCGGTATGGTCTGGTGTTGAAGATAATGATAATAGAATTTGGTTAGGTCTCCGAACCGAAGGATTAAGCTTGTTCGACCCTAAGGCAGAGAAGTTTTATAACTTTAAAAATGTAGCCGGTAAAGAAAATGGCTTGGCAAGTAATTTTATATTTTACTTGTTTGTTGATTCTAGAAATAGATTGTTCGTTGGTACTTCTTTGGGGTTAAATTATATAGACCTCAATCAGCTTGAAAACAGAATTCCGGAAACATTAACTTTTAAAGAAATTAAAAAACCTGGTATTGAAGACAATCTTATTAATCATATATCAGAAGATCATTTGGGTAATATTTGGCTGGGTGCGGATACGGGAATATATAAGCTAGATCCGGATTTTAATGTATTGAAATCTTATTCCTCAAAAGAAGGTTTGCCTAATAACCTGGTTGTAGGTATTCAAGAAGATGATAATCATAACTTTTGGGTAACCACCAAGAGCGGTCTTTCATTTTTAAATACAAAAACCGATCAAATTAAAAATTTCAATATTCATGATGGGTTACAGGGTCCTGAGTATCAAAGTAAATCGATTGAGAAAACTAGTGATGGTAGAATAATTATAGGAGGTATTAATGGTTTCAATATTTTCCATCCAGATGACATTACACTTAAGCCTTCTTCACCGCTTAGACCAAAAATTACCCAGTTTACCTTGAATAACTCCCCCGTTGTTGTTGGTGATACAATTAATGACAGGGTTTTATTACAGGATAAGGTAGAAGATTTAGAAAGCTTAGAATTAAATTACGACGAAAACTATGTTGCGTTCGATTTTTTAGCCTTGCATTTTGAAAATCCTGAAAGGGTACAATATGCGTATAAATTACAGGGACTAGACAATAATTTTGAAACCATTGGTTCTAAGAGAGAGGTTAGTTATGCCAACCTAAGCCCTGGTAAATATGGTTTTGAGGTAAAGGCATCTTTAGATGGTAATTGGGAGCAGGCAGAGGCGGCAGTTGTCAATTTTGAAGTGCTTTCACCACCCTGGAAAACCTGGTGGGCTTATCTTCTATATTCCTTGTTTGGGGTATTGTTATTTTATATGATCATGAGGTATTACACCCAAAAGGTTCAAGAAGCACAAGAGCATGAATTAGATCAAATGAAACTGCAGTTCTTTGTGAATGTTTCTCACGAATTTAGAACACCGCTTACATTGATCATGAATCCCGTTGATAAGATATTGTCCAGTTATACCCATAATCCAGAAGAGGTAAAGTCGTCTGCTATTTCTATTCAGCGTAGTGCCCGTAGGCTGTTGCATCTGGTAAATCAATTGTTGGATTATAGAAAAATGGACGTTGGTATGGCGCCGCTTCAGCTAGAAAAAGGAAACATCGTTAAATTTAGCGAAGATATTTTCTCTTTATTTGTTGGTCTTGCCAACAAGAAAGAAATAGAATATAGATTTATATCTGAAACTGATCAAATAGATTTATTATTTGATTTGGATAAGGTTGAAAAAATTATCACCAATCTTATTTCAAACGCCATAAAATTTACCAATGCCGGTGGCGAAATTACTTTTTCAATAAAAAAGGTGTCACAGAAAAAAAGCTCATCAAAATTGCTCTTTCTAAAAAAGGAAATGACTGGAGACTTCGTAGAGATAACTGTTATGGATTCTGGTATTGGGTTGGATAAAGAGCAAATTAAAAACATCTTTTCAAGATTTTATCATATAGATGTAACAAAATCTGGTACTGGAATAGGACTAAATTTTACACAGGCTCTTGTAGAAAAACATGGAGGTGAAATATTTGTTGAAAGTGAATACGGGGTAGGGAGTAAGTTTGTAGTAAAACTGCCTTTGGATAATAAATCTACACCCGTTGAGGTGGAGAATGTAAAGAACGAATTCTTGATCAATTCTATGAAATCTGTAGAATATGAGATGTACATAGCAGATGATGAAAATTTAGTGCTACCCAATCCAAATTCTGAAAGTGAAATTGAAAAACCCACTATTTTATTGGTAGAGGATAATAAAGAACTTCGTCAACATTTAAAGAACGACTTGCAAGATAAATACAAAGTATTGCAAGCTAAAAATGGAGAAGAAGGTCTAGAAATGGTAAAGAAACGTTACCCCGATTTGGTTATAAGTGATGTTATGATGCCAAAGATGGATGGTTTTGAGATGTGTAGACTAATGAAGACCGAGTTTGAAACTTGTCATATACCTGTAATACTACTTACCGCTAGAAGTTTAGAAGTAGATCGGGTAAGTGGTTATGATAATGGTGCAGATGCATATTTGTCCAAACCTTTTGTAACTAGTGTACTAAAGTCAAGAATTAGAAATCTAATTGAAGCGAAAAAAAGATTGAGGAAGCGTTTCTCTGAAATTGGTGGAATTTTTCCATCAAGTGAGGTTACCACGAATAATATGGATGAGGTATTTTTAGATAAAGCTACAAAAGTAGTTTTGGATAATGTTGATGATGAAGATTTCAAGCAAGATGATATTTTAAAGGAGCTTGGTATTGGTAGATCACAATTCTACCGTAAGATAAACACCTTAACGGGGAACAACCCCAGTCATTTTATAAGAACGATTAGATTAAGGTATGCTGCCGAATTATTAGAGAAAAACTGCTATTCCATCAAAGAAGTTACTCATATGTGCGGTTTTAATTCCACAGCTTATTTTAGTAAAACGTTTAGGGAGTTGTTCAAAGTTACACCTACCGAGTATATGGAGGGTAATAAAAGTGAAACAATAAAAGAGAATGATTAAGTAGTACTTTTTAAGTGTATTTATAATAAAAAAGAAGGCGGTTATACGAAACATATAACCGCCTTCTTTTTGAGCCCATTTACGACCAGCAGGTATTTTAATATGTATGTTTTTCATACAACCTGTTTAAGCTGTAAGGAAAGTCAGCATTGATATTGATATCTTGGCAGAAAATAGGTATCACAAGGGTTTTCAAATAACTATTATCGTCCATTATCAATTGAAAGAGATAAATAAACCATAAAAAAAGGCAGCTATACATAATGTATAACTGCCTTTAAACTAACTCAACACAATTATCTTAATAACCAGGATTCTGGTTTAGGTTTTCATTTAAACTTGTTTGCGATGTTGGTATTGGAAATAGGTAATTATCTCTTGTGAAATTACGTGTAGCTGATGGTTGAACAATCAATGCTCTTCTTTCACCAACTCCTGTTTCCGTAACACCTTCTCCAAAACCATATCCTTCTGGTGAGTACAATTCTGGGTTGTTTTCGTAAACAGTACCTTCTATAACTGCACCATAAATGGTTTCTCCTAATTCATCTTCTGCAATACCCCATCTTTTAAGGTCGTTGAATCTTGTAGCACCTTCGGCATAAAGCTCAATGGTACGTTCTCTTCTAATTTCGGTCTCGATATCCATATTGTTGGTAGCTAAGAAAGAATTCGATAGAGGAGGTAAACCGGCTCTGGCTTTAACTAGGTTAATAGATTCATCCATTTGAGCATCGGTTAAACTACCATTTAACTCGTATAAAGCTTCGGCATACATTAAATATACTTCTGCCAAGCGAATAAATGGCATATCATATGCTTCTGTCTTTGTAGCTCTATAAGCTTCATCGGTACCCCATTTCCAACTCATGAACTTAGAATTGAAGTAACCAAAGTTGTTGGTACCGTTTAAGGTTACATCGCCATTTTGAGGAATTTCACCAAGCGTTTTATGGTAAGTGAAATAAGCTCTCATTCTGTAATCTCTGTTTTGAAATTCATCGGGCGTGTTTTCATAACCTTGAAATAATGGAGACTGATCAATAGGTAAACCATCGCTACTCAAGAACAAATCCATCATTTTTCTACTTGGTTTTACTCTACCTTCGTAAACGTGACTTAAAAGATCGCCAGCTTGTCTAAAAGTGAAATCATATTTATTATAGAAAATGAATTCTTTGTTGGTAGCTTTATCCAATCCTGCAGGGTTAGAACCGCCATCTTCTAGGTTAAATAAGAAGTTAGAACTTAAATTGTCCAATTCATCATTATAGTCCCAAAGCTCAAAACCACCTTGGTCCATAATCGTTTTGGTAAGTGTTACCACTTCCTGTAAATAAATATCTATGTTAGAGGCATTAAAACCTTCGCTACCGGCACCTGTGCTAGTACCATCACCATCGGTAGTGGTACCTACATATTTCATCCACGTAGCTTCATGTAATAAAACATCTGCTTTAAATGCCATTGCTGCCCATTTACTAATCTTACCTTTATCTTCTGAGGCAATTTCTTGCTCTGTAGGTAAACCTGCAATGGCATCATCCAAGTCTGCCAAAATTTGAGCAACAACTTGATATCTACTACTACGAGGCGCACTTAGCTCTTCATCACCAACATCTAATGGTCTTGTAACTAAAGGAACACCGCCAAAACGCTGTACCAAATTAAAATATTGGTATGCTCTGTGAAATTTTGTAGCGGCAACGTAAGGCACAATACTTTCTTCACCTTCGTAGGCTTCAGCTCTTTGCAGTAAAAGATTCATATCTCTAATTGCAGAATAGGGAGCTGAGTAATATCCGTCTGATTCTGGTGCTCTGGTATCACCTCTACTGTAAATTTGCATATCGCTATCTTCAGTGTAACCAACCAAATCAGATCCATGATCGGCATAAATACCTTGGTCGTATCTCCAAGTCATTAAATCGGTATAAAACTGATTTGAACCCGTCAGAAAATGTTCTGCTTCGGTATAGTATACCTGATCTGTAATAGATGCAGGTGGGTCTAAGTCTATAAATTCGTCTTCACATGATGTAAAGAAGACCATTAAGCATGGTACTATTATATAAATTATTTTTTTCATCTGTATATGATTTTATGATGTATTATCTTCTTGTTAATTGTCTTAGAGCGATACTTTTAAACCTAATGCCCAAGTACGCATAAAAGGGTATGCACTGTTATTGGAGCTCGCTTGAAATTCAGGATCGTAACCATCTTTTACACTGGTGAATTCAAATAAATCATTTCCTGAAAAATAAATACGTAAGTTGTTTATGGGTGTATTACCGATACTTAAATCCCTGAAATTATACCCTATAATTAATGACTTCAACCTCATATATCTATTGTTCTGCAAAATATGATCTTTACTACGGTAGTTCCAGGCAGATAAACCACGTTGTGTAGTTAACCTTGGGAATTCAGCATCTCTATTATCTTCTGTCCATGTTCTACCTAACCATGTGTTAGACTGATTTTGCCATTCAGCTTGAAAAGGCTGAGCAAAATATCCTGTTCTATAGATATTATGATCTAGAGCACCTTGAAAAAATGCGCTAAGGTCAAAATTCTTATACTTTAGGTCAAAATTAAACCCGTAAACATAGTGGGGTGCAGCATCACCATGATAAGTTAAATCTTCATTGTCCAATGTGCCATCTCCGTTAGAATCAACAACGCGCATATCACCAGGTCTTAAAGCATCGTTTGATGTCTGTAGCGGTAATATTCCACCTTCGTTTAAACTAGCGTAATAAGCATCAACTTCAGCTTGAGAATCAAAGTAGCCATCGGTTTCCCATAAAAAGAAAGAGTTTATAGGTCTGTTTAATATATTCTGTCCATCTTCGGCAGAGTTCAAGTTTTCGAAAATAGTTTGAGCACCATCATACTGGGTGATTTCATTTCTGGTATCACTCATGTTTGCGCTTACGGTGAATTCTAAATCACCTATATTTCCTTGGTATCCTAGCATAGCTTCCCAACCATCGGTTTCCAAAGTTCCAATATTTGTAAATGGGGTAGCGGTACCTAAAACAGCTGTTTCAATACCTCTAACCAACATACCTACATTTTCTTTTTGATAAAGATCAAAAGAACCGAAAACCTTGCTGTTGAACAGTCTAAAGTCAACACCTATTTCTTTGGTTACAATTCTTTCCCAAGTGGTGCTACTACTAAATAAGCTACTAGCTACAGAGGTTGCTTGTTGGCCTGCATTTGTTTCTCCAAATACGGTATTACCAAAACCTACAGTAGACAAATAACTAAAATTGCCAATACCCGAAGTACTACCAAGCTCACCATAACCACCTCTTAACTTTAAGAATGAAATTAAGTTACTATCTTGTAAGAACTCTTCTGAGCTAATTACCCAACCACCGGAAACACTACCGTAATTAGACCATTTTGCACCATCGGCAAATCTTGATGAACCATCTCGTCTACCTTGCACTTCCAATAAGTACTTGTTTTTATAATCATAGTTAATACGGCCTATATAACCAAAGAATCCCCATGAAGTACCACCACCTGAAGTGGTTACCAATTGATCTGTAGCTCCTAAGTTAATATCGTAAACCCCATAATCGACAAACCCGTTTCTTTTGATATAATATTCGTTAACATCGTTCTTTTCTGCCTCTATAGCCACAAGTCCCGATAGGTTGTGATCACCGAACTGATTTGAATAATTTAAAGTTGCTTTGTAGTTTTTATAGGTGATATTACCATCATTGTTGTCGGGGCCCGTACCTTCTTGAATAGAGGTAGTGTTATTTATATTGTTAGAAAATTTTCCTCCCCAACTGTAAAGAGGTACCGATACGAAGTACGATTGATATTCACTGTTTTGTCTGCTAATTGCATACGATCCTGTAATATCTAAATGATCTGTCAATTTATATTTGGCCAAGGCCGAAATTTTAAATTGTTCTACCGTTTTGTTCTCACGGCCACCATCAATAACTTGTGCAACACCATTTCTATCACCTGTAATTAAGTCACCACCAAAATTTGCATAGTATTGGCCATCTGCATTATAGGTTGGGAAAAGTGGAGCATCCCAAGTAGCGGCCTCTCTACCCAAGCCACCTGATGGTCCAGAAAATTTGTTGTTGAAATAGGTAATATTCGTATTTACATTTAACCTATCACTTATATCAACACCGTAGTTCATTGAGAAATTATATCTGTCAGAACTATCATCTGCTACTTTTAAACCACCAACGTTATTGTCATAACCGGCAGAAATACGAAAGTTACTTGTTTCGGTACCACCAGAGATACTGATGTTGTGTTGGCTAGAGTAAGAGTTACCGAACATTTCATCAAATCTAGGAGCGTTACCCAACCAGATATTACCGTTTATTGGTAAATCATAATACCCTTCATATCCAGAAGCAATTCTATCAACTGTTTCAAGATCGTTCCAAAAGAAATATCTTGGCGGCTTACCAGAAGCAATATCTTCACGGGCAGCTGCTGCATATAATTGGCCATATTGAGACATTGTTGGTGTTGGTGGGCGTATACCTATAGTACCTACTCTAGAAACGGTGCTAATATCAACAGATACTTTACCCTTACCTTTCTTTGTAGTTACTAATATAACACCACCAGCAGCACGAGAACCGTATACAGAAGCAGATCCACCTTTTAGTACACTAATACTCTCAATATCATTTGGGTTCATATCATTAAACGATGAAGAGTTAATTGAAGGTATACCATCAATTACGATCAACGGCTCAATGCCATTAATAGAAGAAGCACCTCTAATTAAAAAGTTTACACCTTCATCACCAGGTCTAGATGATGTACGTGTTACTACTAGACCAGGAGTTCTACCTTGTAGTGCAAGTGCTGGGCTACCAACAGCTAAATCTTCGAAAGCCTCTGCCTTAACCTGCTCAACAGAACCAGTTAAGGTTTCTTTTTTTGCAGTACCATAACCTACAACAACTACTTCATCTAAAGCAGTTGTATCTGGTTCTAGAGATACATTGATTACATTTTTAGAACCTACGGCAATTTCTTGCTTTACGAATCCTAAATAGGAAACAACAAGAACTGCATCTGAAGATGGAACGGTAATCGAGTAGTTTCCGTCAAAATCAGTAACTGTACCTGTTGTTGTTCCTTTAACGACTACGGCAACACCAGGAAGCCCCATACCGTCATCACTACTTATTACCGTACCTGTAATAGTAAGTTGTTGTTCTGAGTTCAATAAGAGTACACCGCCATTAAGTGAATTACTTGCTGTAATCGCGAACGCATGGTTTGTACACAAAACTACAAACCCAACCAATAATGGTATCATGGTCTGTAATTTCCATTTAGAAAGTTTGATTAGTTTAATCATAAGATTGTTAATTTAATTAGTTAATTAATGTCGTTTCATCAGTTTCCCGATACAGTAATTATCATATTGATATTTGTTAAGCCAATGTTAATTATAATTGGAGTAAAGGATTATAAATTATTACTCAATGGTTATAAATTATATTCCTTTTTACTGAAACAGAGGGTAAATCCGTTTTTTGGGCAGGTACAAATTGTCTGAAACACATTTTTTTAACAGTTTTTTTGTCGGTTGTTGATTATGGGGCACAAGCTAAAATTTTTGAAGAATAATCTATACCTATTATATGGTTACATATATTAAATTATCAACAAGTTTATTTAAGTAGTTGATATTAAATAGTTTACGTTTAAATTTGATACCTTTAATTAAATTATTGCGGTTTACTTTTATTTATACATTTCTACACATTGCCATCTGTGAATTCAATTTTAAGAGGAATAAGTTGATTTTTAAGATTTACAGTAGGTTTTAAACGGGTAATACTTCGGATATCCATAAAATGCCAATTTTTCTATGATTTATGTATCATTTTGAACGCTATTTTATAGTGTTTGAATGATAGTTTATCTACTTCAAAAGACATTCTTAATAAACTTGTTTAACAGTAATTCATCAGCATTTTTATCGGTGGAATTTTCGATTTCCGAAGTATTTCTACTGAATTAAACATTTACAAACTAAGGCAACTTTTTGCCTCATTATTAAGAAAAATATGAATCGATTATTCCTATTACTTTTTGTATTAACCTTGACCAATTGTTCCAATCAAGAGAAGAATAGCGTTGTTGATACAGAAAAGATATTATCGCAGAATGTAGAAAAAACAAAAGAAACGCTTAAGGTGCTGACGCCAGAACAAGGGTTCGCCAGAAACATACCCAAAAACCAAAAGAACTGGGAGTTGGTAGGTGTTAAAGATTGGTGCAGCGGGTTTTGGCCAGGAGTATTATGGTATTCGTATGAGGCTTCGGGTGATGAAGAATTACGTGAACAAGCAGAAAAATTTACTGCACCACTTAAAAGTATAGCTTATAGTCCTGCAGAAAACCATGATATTGGTTTTATGTTGTATACCAGTTATGGTAATGGGTATAGGTTAACTAATAATGAAGAGTACAAAAATGTGTTGTTGGCAGCTGCAGATACTTTGGCTACACTTTACAATCCTAATGTAGGCTCTATTTTATCGTGGCCGTCTCAGACCCAGTTTAGACATAATACCATTATAGATAATATGATGAATCTAGAACTTTTGTTTTGGGCGGCAAAGAATGGTGGTACAAAAGAATTGTATAATGTAGCCGAAAGTCACGCTTTGGTGTCCATGAAAAATTTGGTTAGAAAAGATAGCGCTATCTACCATGTTGGTTCTTTTGATGAAACAACCGGCGAATTTTTAAAAGGACAAACCCATCAAGGATTTGCAGACGAGTCTATGTGGGCTAGAGGTCAAGCTTGGGGTATTTATGGTTTTAGTGTTGCCTATAGAGAGACACATAGAAAGGAATTTTTGGAAACAGCTATTAAAGTTTCAGAACACTTTTTAAACAGATTGCCAGAAGACGGTATACCCTATTGGGATTTTGATGATGTAAATATACCCGATGCACCTAAAGATGCTTCGGCAGCTACTATTGCGGCATGCGGATTATTGGAGTTATCCAAATTTGTTCCAAGTAAAGAACAATCGGAGAAATATGTAAACGCTGCTAGAAAAATGATCAACTTGTTGTCTGAAGCGCCATATTATAGTGGTGATACCAATCAAGCGCTTTTATTGCATTCAACGGGGCATTTACCACATGATTCTGAGATAGATGTGCCTATTATTTATGCAGATTACTATTATATGGAAGCATTGCTGAGAATCCAAAAAATGGATAGTGAGGTTACATCTGAATTGGCAAAATCATAAAAGCTTAAGATTACTTAAACTTTATGAACTAAATATGGTTGTACTGCAATTTTTCGATTGCTGATATCTTAAATGTGCCAATAGTTCAAGCAATTCATTCTTTAATAAGAATTATATAATCATGAATAAAAAAATACTTTTATGGTCTATAACCGCTGCCTTAGCCGGATTTCTATTTGGCTTTGATGTGGTAGTTATTTCTGGCGCAGATAAAAAATTACAAGGTTTATGGCAATCGTCAGACTCATTTCATGGTTGGGTGGTCATGGGTATGGCTTTATGGGGAACTGTAATAGGTGCCATTTTTGGTGACAAACCAACTAATAGTTATGGTAGAAAAAATACCCTAATAGTTATTGGTGTATTATTTGCATTCTCTGCCATTGGTTCTGCTTTGGCAAACGACCCCTATATTTTTGCATTTTTTAGATTTATTGGTGGTATTGGGGTAGGTGCTTCTACCATAGCCGCACCTGCGTATATATCTGAAATTGCTCCGGCAAATGAACGGGGTAAATTAGTTGCAATGTACCAGTTCAATATTGTATTTGGAATACTGATTGCCTTTTTATCCAACTACCTGTTAAGTGGTAGTGGCGAAAATGACTGGCGATGGATGTTGGGTGTTGAAGCTATACCGGCTATTTTGTACATATTGTTCGCCATGAAATTGCCAAAGAGTCCAAGATGGTTATTGTCAAAATCTAGGTTAGAGGAAGCAAAAGAGGTGTTGGCAATAATTAATCCTACTATTGACGTCAATGAGCAGTTAAAAGCTATAGAAGGAGCTGATGAAAAGCCAAATGCTTCAGAAACCATTTTTATCAAAAAATACCGTTTTCCGCTCACTTTAGCATTTTTAATAGCCTTTTTCAATCAATTTTCGGGCATAAATGCCTTTTTATACTATGCGCCAAGAATTTTTGAAGAAGCAGGTTTAGGTGAAAGTACTGCATTGTTGAGTAGCGTAGGTATCGGTATTACAAATTTGGTCTTTACGCTCTTGGGTGTATTTTTAATAGACAAATTAGGTAGAAAAACGCTAATGTATTTTGGCTCTGTAGGTTATATCGTTTCGTTGAGTTTGGTTGCCATGGCATTTTTTCTCAACTGGACAGGTATGGCTGTACCTATATTTTTATTCCTTTTTATAGCGGCACATGCTGTTGGGCAAGGAGCCGTAATTTGGGTATTTATTTCAGAGATTTTTCCTAATCATTTAAGGGCTTCGGGTCAGTCTTTCGGTAGTGCAACGCATTGGGTATTGGCGGCATTGATTCCTTCATTAATTCCGTATTTGTTCAGTCACCCTGCAATTGGTGCGGGAGTAGTGTTTTTATTCTTCGCTGCTATGATGGTTTTACAATTATTATTTGTGGCTTTTATGATGCCTGAAACTAAGGGAAAAGCGTTAGAAGAACTACAGAAAATACTATTAAAACAAAAACAATAATGGACATGGAAAAAAAAACTTGTTTTTTACTAGTGTTAATTTTTCATTTAAGCTTTGTGTTATCAGCGTCAAATATAGATACATTGATCGTTCATAGTAAGGCAATGAACAAGGACATTAAAAATGTAGTCATCACACCAGATGGTTATGAGAAAAATACTGAATCATTTAGTACGGTTTACTTATTACATGGTGCCGGTGGTGATCATAAGGCTTGGCTAAAAGTTGCTCCAAAATTAAAAGCATATGCAGACCATTACAATATAATTATTGTTTGCCCAAATGGTCATGTTAAAAGTTGGTATTTAGATAGTCCTATAGACCCATCATTTAAATACGAGACTTATGTTTCAAAAGAATTGGTGTCGGCTGTTGATGATAAATACAGAACAATAAAAAATGCGAAAGCCAGGGCTATCACCGGATATAGTATGGGTGGACATGGTGCCCTTTATCTTGCTTTTAAAAACTTTGATGTTTGGGGTGTAGCAGCAAGTATGAGTGGTGGTGTTGATATTAGACCTTATGCCTTAAAATGGGGAATTCCAGATCGTTTGGGCAGTTTTGCCGAGTATCCGGAGCATTGGGAAAAGAATAGTGTGATTAACCTCGTTCATTTAATAAGTAATAAAGAATTAACTTTTCAAGTTGATTGTGGTACAGGAGATTTTTTTTATGCAGATAATAAAAGATTACACAAAAAATTATTAGAGCGAAAGATTCCTCATGAGTATGTAGAACGTCCGGGAAAACATAATCCGGAGTATTGGCGAAATTCAATTAAATATCAATTATTGTTTTTTACTGATTTTTTCAAGAGCAATGAAACAAATAACTAATGCCGAGACACTCAACTTATAAAATATCTTTATGCACGCTTTTGCTATTTGTACTGACCTTGTCTTGCTCCAACGTGTCTGAATATTCCATTGCATCCCCAAATGGAAAAAATGTATTCACCGTGTTTCCAGATTATTCTAAAGATCATTCCAAAGGGTTAAGTTTTGATTTGAGGTATGAAGGTGAACCCGTTTTACTTCCTTCAACATTGGAATTAATTACCGATGAACTTGACTTCAAAGGAGATTGGTCGATATTACGGGTTGATGAGCAAAATGTTCAAAGTAGTTGGACCACGAAATTTGGCGAATTAAGCGAAGTACCGGATAACTATCAAGAAATAAAAATCCATTTACAAAAAGGGAATTCTCTTATAAATATCATCGCTAGGGCTTATGATGAAGGTGTCGCGTTTTCTTATGAAATTCCTGAACAGGCTAATATTGATATGTTAGCGCTCGATGAAAAAATTCATTATAATTTTAAAAAGGACCATATGTTATGGTCAACTCCAAAGCGTGAGAAAGGAGTGCTAACGGCACAGGGCGAGTATAAAAAAATACCAATGTCACAATTAGAAACGGGAATAGAAAGACCCTTGCTAATTGAAATTAAAGAAAATTTGAAAATTGCCCTTGCAGAGGCAAATTTGGTAGATTATGCACGTTTAAGTTATTCTAAAAATACCAGTTCAGATAACAGTATTATGTCTTCTTTAGATGGTAAAATGGAAAAGGGAGTTCAAGATACCATTACAGGCGCATTAATTTCTGAACGTAAGAACGATGTTTTTAAGGTGAAACGAAAACTACCATTTCAATCGCCTTGGCGCGTAATAATGATGGGGGAGAATGAGGGTGAATTATTAGAGCATAATTACATCATTCAAAATTTAAGTGAACCAAGCAAATTAAAGGATGATTCTTGGGTAACACCCGGTAAGGCACTACGCGAAGCAACCTTAACGACAGAAGGTGGCATGGTAGCCATTGATTTTGTTGTGGATCATAATATGCAATATGTACTGTTCGATGCTGGTTGGTACGGTAATGAAATGTATGAAGCTTCTGACGCCACTACCATTACTTTAGACCCTAAGCGATCAAAAGGTCCGTTTGATATTGAGGCGATTACGAGCTATGCAAAAGAAAAAGGGATCGGTATTATTTTATACGTCAATAGAAGGGCATTGGAGAAACAATTAGACGAAATTTTGCCACTTTATAAGAAGTGGGGAATTGCGGGTATAAAGTTTGGCTTTGTACGGGTCGGTGATCAAGAAGCTACTGCCTGGTTGCATAGTGCCATAAAAAAGGCCTCTGATTACGGATTTATTGTTGATGTTCATGATGAGTATAGACCTACCGGTTTTTCAAGAACATATCCTAATTTATTGACACAAGAAGGCATAGAGGGTGATGAAGAAAGTCCAACCAATGAACAGACACTCAACACCATGTTTACAAGAATGTTGGCAGGAGCAGCGGACAATACGGTTTGCTATTATAATAGAAGAGTTAATAAAATGGGCTCGCATGCATCTCAGTTGGCAAAAACAGTTTGTCTATTTAGTCCGCTGCAACTGCTTTATTGGTATGACAAGCCTGCTTCTTCTTTAGAGAAAAATGACGGACTTTGGGGAGATACCAAACACATTGGCAATGAACCCGAACTTGAATTTTTTGATGCCGTACCTACTACTTGGGATGATACCAAAGTATTACATGCTAAAATAGGGGAAATAGGTGTTATCGCGCGAAGAAAAGGTTCGGAATGGTTTGTAGGTGGAATCAATGGCAATTCCGCGCAGCAATTACAATTAGATTTTAGTTTTCTAAATGAGGAAGAAACATATATAGCAAAATTGTATACCGATGATGAAACGGTTGAAAGTCGCACCAAAGTGAAAATTGAAGCAATACAGATAACGAATAGTGATACTAGAGAAATTGCATTGAAACCCAATAACGGTTTTACCATGCATATAGTTCCGGCAAGCGAAAATTAAGAAATGAGATTCTGTGAAATGAACATATTTAAATGCCTGATTATAACAATAACGTACATTGTTATCGCTGGTAATGCTATGGTTTTTGGTCAAGAAAACTTACACCCTAGAATATATGTAACAGATCAGGACAGAGCCGTTTTCTTAAAAACGATTGAGAATATTTCTTGGAAAAAGGAATTGATTACGAAGAAGAAAGAACGTTTACAAAAGTACATCGAGTTTTGGAAAAATGATAAGGAATGGCTGGTATCAAGGCTACAAATGAACTGGAAAACAAAGCATGACAAGGTCTATTTAAGTGGTGGTGAATTTTCACATTCCGAAGGTAAAGCTCCTGTACCTACAGTCCGGTTTTCAGGCACAAGAGATTGGGCTACAGACTATAAAACGCCATCGTTAGAAAGTGTATCGCCCTATGCTGATGACAGTAGAGGGCTATTTTTAGAACATAAAAAGACAGGTGAAAAAGAATGGATGGCACCTAAAGAATCTGGTCATATTATAGAAGGTATTAACCGTAAGATCATGTCTTTAGTAGAAGATGCAGCCTTTTTATATTGGGTAACAGGCGATAAGTTATATGCAGATTTTGCAACTCCCGTTTTTACAACTTATATAGAAGGGATGTATTATAGAGATGCGCCTGTAGATTTGTTGAATTCTAATCAGCAGTTTCTTTCTGGTCTTGCCACTTTTGAGGTTATTCATGAAAAAGTATTGATCAATCTCATTACTACGTATGACTTTTTGTATGATCATTTAAAGACTCAAAAAGTAAATTTATCTCATGTTGAGGCGGTTTTTCAAAAATGGGGAGATCAGATTATAAAAAATGGTGTGCCCAATAATAATTGGAATCTTTTTCAAGCACGATTTTTAACCTATGTAGCGTTGATGTTAGAGCCAAATAGAAATTATAAAAACGGGAAGGGTAGGGAGTACTATTTAGATCATACTTTCAATACATCTACCGATAGACAAATTTCCATAAAAGAATCTTTGTTGGTCTATGATCAAGAGAACGGTGTGTGGCCTGAGTCCGCCTCATACTCGGTTCACGTAATAACAACACTTCTAAATATTATCACACTACTTGATAATTTCACCGACGCAAATGAATTATCGAATTTTCCGATTGTGGAAAAAGCCGCTTTGGCATCCTTTCAATACTTGTTTCCTTCTGGGCATACCATTGGTTTTGGCGATTCGGCGCACAAAAAATTACCTGCTGAAAATTTTGAGCTATTGATTACAAATTATCAGAAGTACGGTCAAGCAGAGAAACTGAAAATGATATCGGGTTTACTCAATGATATGATTGTTGAGGGTGATTACAATAGAGAAGCAAAAGATTTGTTCCAATTGTTTTTTTATGTGGATGAAGTAGCGTTAATTACGGTAGACGACAATTCTGAAAATGAACTGGTCTCTCCGACATTTTATGCACCTAATGTAAGTTGGTTCAACCAAAGGTTGGGCAGTGATGCAAATGCCATGATGGTAGCGACAACGGGGTCTTACGGCAATCATGCCCATACCAATGGCATAGCTATAGAATTGTTTGCCAAAGGTTATGTGCTTGCACCAGATATGGGTAAGGGTTCAAGTTATTGGCATAACGATCACACGGAATATTATTCTAGAATGCCAGCTCATAATACGGTGGTTGTAAATGGTATTTCAGATTACGAACCCATGCGTAGCCATCACCCGTTTAACTTGGTAAATAGCTTCCCGAAGTCTGGTGAAAATTCAATTTTTAATAAGGTTACTTTTTCTAATGTTTCTTTTGTAGAACCAAAGACTAAAGCTCAACAATTACGGTTTACATCGTTAATAAAAGGACCTACAGGAGCAGGTTATATGGTAGATATTTTTAGATCTAAAAAACAGGGCGATAGTGCCCAAAGGCATGATTATTTTTATCATAACCTAGGTTCTGAATTAAAGCTAAGCACTTCGGACGGACTCTTGAAATTGCAAGAGACCAATGATTTAGGGAGCCATCAAGGCGATTTAAAGGCTTATGACTATCTCACCGAAAAAAAGAAGGGAACTATAGCAGATGAGCTAAAAGCAAATTTTAGTTTTCAATCGGAAGGAGGTTCATCAGATTTAATGGAAGTTTGGATTAAGGGTAGTGCTAATCAATCTCTTTATTCGGTATTGTCGCCAAAATCTAAAGCAACTACAAAAGGTACTTCACCAAAGGAATTATTGAATAAGCCTGTGCCCACTTTAATCGTACAGCGAAATGCTGAAGCATGGGAGAATCCGTTTGCCTTGGTATTTAATCCATTAGGTGCAGATGAAAACAATCCTATATCAAATGTAGATTTTTCTCAGTTCGGTGATAAGAAGGCTACTCAGCTGATTGAAGTGAAATTTAAAGATGATGCTACACAAGATAATATTGTACTAAATGAGAATGAAAGTGCTATTGTAGTTCAAGACGGTTTGTATCAAAAAGGTTTATTGTCAATTACAAGAAATGAAAAGAACAACCCTAAGCCATCTTTTGTTTTTCTATCAGGAATGTACAAGTTTGAGCAAGACAACTGGGGCGTACAAGCTTCGGGTGAACCCGTAACTATTTCTTTGGAAATAAATGCCGATGAAATAATACTACAAAACGATCAACCAGTAGTACTAAATATTCCCAAACCGGAGGAAGGTAAAGAGGCTATATTACATATCTATGAGAATAATAAATTAATAGCCTCAAGAAAAGGACTTAGAAGTTGGACGAACGATCAGCAATTGGAATTCAGATTGTCAAAAGGGTATTCGAAAGTGCTGATTAAAATTCAAAATAGTACAGATGAAGAATAGGCAACAATATTTAAGCATAAGAAAGGTAATGCTCATGTTCTGCGCATTATCTACTGTAATCGGTTTTGCTCAAAACAATTGGAGTACTTCAATACCTGGTAAAGAGCTCAAAGAATTAGTATATAAAGTGGTGGATGGAGATACTTTAAAAATGCAATTGTATTCTCCAGATAATTGGACGTCAGCCAAAAACTATCCAACAATCATTTTCTTTTTCGGCGGCGGATGGAACGGTGGAAGTTTAGATCAATTTAGAGACCAGGCAGGGTATTTTGCTTCGAGAGGTATGGTAACGGTATTGGCAGATTATAGAGTTAAAAGCAGACACGGTACCACACCGTACGAATCTGTTAAAGATGCAAAATCTGCCGTTCGGTTTTTAAAGGAAAATGCGAGTAAATTACAAATAGACCCCACTAAAATAGTAGCATCAGGTGGATCTGCAGGTGGTCATTTAGCCGCCGCAGTTGCTGTATTGCCAGGGGTTAATGAAACTACTGATAATTTAGATATAGATACTAAGGTAGGCGCTGTAATTTTATACAACGCCGTGGTGGATAATGGTCCCGGTACCGGTGGTTTTCAACACGAAAGAATGGGAGATAACTGGTTAACGATTTCTCCCATACATCATATTGAAAAAGGCGCACCGCCAACATTGGTGTTTTTGGGTGATCAAGACAAGATAATTCCGGTTTCTGTAGCACATGAGTACAAATCGAAAATGGAAGCGGTAGGCAGTACATGTAATGTTTTTATATATGAAGGTCAAGGTCATGGTTTTTTTAATCGAAAAAAGAACACTGATGAGTATTACAGAAAAACTACAATCGAAGCAGATAAGTTTTTAAATGCTTTAGGTTATATCACAGGAAATCCAACAATTGAATAATATAGAATTTATGAGAAAATATGGTCTATTGGTTATGATTTTAAGTCTGATGTTTTCATGCACGTCAGAACATAAAACGATGGATTTATATGTAGATGCAAACGCACAAATTGATGGTGACGGTGGCAAGGGCAGTCCCTTCACTACGATTTCCAATGCCATAGCAAAAGCAAAAGAATTAAGAAAAGAATCCGAAAATGCTCAAATAACGATCAACTTATTAGAAGGGGACTATTATTTAGAACAACCAATAGTTATAGATACCTCTTTGAACGGATTATCAATTGTTGGTTCAGACGCCTCAAAAGTAGTCGTTAAGGGGTCAAGACAGCTACAGCCAAATTGGCAAAAATTCGATGAGCATATTTACATGACCACGGTACCCGATAATTTAAATTTTGATCAGTTGGTAATTAATGACACTCCCCAAATATTAGCCAGATATCCAAATTACGATGAAAAAGGTGGCTATTGGCAGGGGTACGCTTCAGATGCCATTAGTAAAGAAAGAGTAGCATCTTGGAAAAATCCCGTTGGAGCCTATTTTCATGTATTGCATGGTGGTCGCTGGGGCGGCTTCCATTATAAAATTACAGGGCTCAACGACGATGGTACTCCAAAATTGGAAGGTGGTCATCAAAATAATAGACCATCAAGACCACATGAAGAATATCGTATGGTTGAAAATGTGTTTGAAGAGTTAGATGCACCGGGCGAATGGTTTCTAGATCAAAAGACATCTAAGCTGTATTTTTATCCTACGGCAGATATGCAATTGGAAAATGCTAAGGTTGAGGTTGCTGCCCTAAAGAGTTTGTTTCAAGTTGTTGGTACGTTAGAAAATCCTGTAAAAGATGTTACAATTTCGAGCATCAGCTTAAAACATACCAAACGTACGTTCATGGAAACATATGAGCCGTTATTACGAAGCGACTGGACCATCTATAGAGGCGGAGTAGTTTTCTTTGAAGGCACAGAAAACTGTAGCATAGAACAAAGCATACTTAAAGATTTGGGAGGCAACGCTATATTGGCAAGTAAGTACAATAACAATTTAAAAATAGCAGAAAACCATATTTATAATTGTGGTGCCAGTGCCGTTAGTTTCATAGGTGATCCATCTGCAGTGCGGTCACCTGCATTTCAATATGGAGAAATCGTTCCGTATTCAGAGATGGATACCTTACCTGGTCCAAAAAATGAACTATACCCAAGAAATAGCCTTGTAGCCAATAATTTAATTCACCATATTGGTAGAACGGAAAAGCAAACAGCGGGTGTGCAAATTGCCATGGCAATGGATATCACCATACGTTCCAACAGTATTTATGATGTGCCTAGAGCAGGTATTAACATTGGCGATGGTACTTGGGGCGGGCATTTAATAGAAAAAAACGATGTATTCAATACCGTATTGGAAACCAGTGATCATGGATCTTTCAATTCTTGGGGACGTGATCGTTTTTGGCACCCCAATAGAAAAGTTATGGATAGTATGACCTTAGAGCACCCAAAAATGTATACTTGGGATGCTATTAAAACCACTACCATACGCCAAAATAGATTTAGATGTGACCATGGTTGGGATATTGATTTGGACGATGGCTCTTCTAATTATCATATCTACGATAATCTTTGTTTAAATAACGGCATTAAATTACGAGAAGGCTTTGAGCGCGTTGTAGAGAATAATATTCTAGTAAATAATTCATTGCACCCACATGTATGGTTTGCCAATAGTTTAGATGTTTTCAAACATAATGTCGTTGCCAAGGCATACCAAGATGTGGGATTAAAAGGTTGGGGAGAAGATTTAGATTATAATCTTTTTTCAAATGAAGAAAGTATGATGAAATCTCAAATTTATAGTAGGGATATACATAGTGTTTATGGAGACCCCAAATTTAAAGATCCATCAAAATTGGATTTTACGGTCATGAACGATTCTTTAATTTCGGCAATAGATTTCAAAAACTTTCCTATGGATGAATTTGGTGTTCAGGTACCGGCATTAAAGCGAATAGCAGAAACTCCGGAAGTACCTGTTCTTAATGCCGAGAATGCATCAGAAGAAAAGAAGAGCCCTACTGTAGAATGGCTTCGAAATAGCTTAAAAAGTGTAGATTCTGAACAAGAGCAATCTGCCTACGGACTGAATTCCGCCGCAGGGGTAATTGTATTAGGGGTATGGAATAAGAGTCCCGCAGTACAGAATAACGGACTTAAAAAAGGGGATGTGATCATAGCCGTAGAGGGGCAACCGATCACAACGGTAAAAGACTTTTTTACCATGAACCAAAACCTTCAAAACAAAGGAAAATTAAATGTTGTGGTCATGCGCAATCAATCGGAGAAAAAACTAACAATTCAAACTAAATAATAATCAATACAGTAAACAATAACAACATGAAAAAATTCACAAAAATACTAACGGCATTTGTACTTGTAGCAAGTATGAATACAGGTTGTGCCCAAACTAAAAAAGTGGTGCAATTATCTGATGATGAGCGAATGGAGTGGTGGCGAGATGCCAAGTTCGGTATGTTTATTCACTGGGGAGCCTACTCTATAATTGGTGGAGAAAGAGGAGAAAAAATTGCAGGCGGTGGTGCTGAATGGGCAATGGATAAGTTGGATTATACTATTGAAGAGTATGAAAAGTTTCCGGCAATGTTTAATCCAGAGTTGTTCAATGCAGATGATTGGGTAAAAATGGCTAAAGATGCCGGTATGAAATATATCGTTATCACCTCTAAACACCATGACGGATTCGGTTTATGGGACTCCAAGGTATCGAATTATGATATTATGGATGCATCACCCTTTAAACGCGATATTATTAAGGAATTGGCAGAAGCCTCAAGAAAGCAGGGAATTAAGTTTGGAGTGTATCATTCCATCGTAGATTGGCACCATCCACAGGCGCAGGGAAATCTTTACCCTAATTACAATGCAGGTCAAAAAGACCAGACCGTTGTGAATCCTGAGTTCCCGCAGTACTATAAAAACTATCTAAAACCACAAGTGAAAGAATTGTTGACCAATTACGGAGATATTGATGTGGTTTGGTTCGATGGGGATTGGATTGCCGATTATACCACAGAAATGGGTAAGGAAATGTACGGTTTTATACGAGATATGCAGCCGAATACCATTATAAACAACAGGGTTGACAAAGGTAGAAAAGGCATGGAAGGCATGGATATGGAAGGAAATTTCGCAGGTGATTTTGGTACTCCAGAGCAAGAAATACCTGCAACGGGTATAGATGAAGATTGGGAAGCCTGTATGACTATGAACGGTACTTGGGGCTATAAGCCAGACGATACCAAATGGAAAAGTAGTGAAGATTTAATTCAAAAATTGGTCGATATCGTATCAAAAGGAGGAAACTTCTTGTTGAATATTGGTCCTGATGGTTATGGTAGATTTCCATCTCAAAGTATTAGACGATTAAAGGCTTTGGGCGATTGGACAGATGCAAACGGAGAGGCAGTTTATGGAGCAAAAGCTAGTCCGTTCGATATGCCTGAGTGGGGAAGATATACCTCAAAAGAAGGTGTAATTTATGCCCATATCTTTAACTGGCCAGAAGATGGCAAGTTGAAATTGAACAAAGCTATTAAGCTGAAGAAAGCTTCCATGTTGACGAATGCAGCGACATTAAAGACTCAATCTACCGCAGATGGTATAGTTGTAGAATTACCAACAGAAAAACCTGATTCAGAGGTAATTGTTTTAAAACTAGAAATTTAGGTAATTTATTTAAGCGGATCATTGATCTAAATGGTGTTTCAAAAACTAGGATTGGGTGATATAAGGGTATTGTTAAAATGAAATCAAGAATTGTATTTGGGGTTAGTCTAATTTTCCTGTTTTTAGGTTGTACTAACCCTACAACCCCAGAATTTGACATAAAAGATGGGCTAATGTCCGTAGAAGCTTTTGTTTCAAATTTCCAAGGGTCTTCTTATGCCAAGATTTATAGGTTAAATGAGTTTAACGTTGGAGTAAATAGCTATGTGAATGTCTTTGAGAGTAATGCAGAGGTAACTTTTATAAATATTGACACCAATGAAACTATATCCCTCGAAGAAGATGAAGTAAATGAAAGGTATCTACCACCTTTTGATTTTGTAGCTGCAGAAGGAGATACTTGGCAATTAAATGTAAAATTGGAAGATGGTACGGAATATATATCCACACCTGAAACAATGGCTGAGTTGGTAGGTATTTCAGATGCCAAAGCTGTATATGAAAGTGAACTTGAGTATGTTGCCAGTAAAGACAAATTTGCGCCAGGTCATACAATTTTTGTAGATATAAATGACCCTCCAGAAAAAGGTAATTTTTATTATTGGAGTTATCGAACTTTTGAGAAAAAGGAGATCTGTGAATTGTGTTTTGAGGCCATGAATTTTAGAGATGGTAAATGTACCCTTTATACTGACCCTCAACGTATAGACATACCACCCTATTTTACCTATTATTGTGAATCTGACTGTTGGCAAATACGTTATGATACTCGGGTTAACATTTTTGCGGATGACTTTGTAAACGGAAATTCCCTTCAATTGCCTGTTGCTACTTTATTATTATATAAAAAGAATAAAATTTTAGTGGAACTTCAGCAATACTCAATTTCACCAGCAGCATATAAGTACTTTGCTGTTTTAAAAGATATTGTTGACGACAACAATGGTCTAAATGCTCCTCCTCCAGCACCATTATTTGGAAATATCATTAATCCCAATGACGATCAGGAGGTGGTACTAGGTAGATTTACTGCTGCCGCCGGATCGGAAAAAAGGTTACTTATTGAACGTTCTGCCATAAAAGAAGACGCACTTGAGATAAGCCCTGTTCCTAGGAAAGAATCAAGCCCTATACCAGAAGATCAGAGGGTTTACGTGGCTCCATGTGGTTCGGAATCACGCTATCTAACCTATATCGAGCCAGAGGGATGGAACTAAGTCTGTTTATTAATCCAAAGACAAGGCGCAAATGAAAACATCATTTTTATATCTATTGTACACAGGTTTTTTATTGATGGGGTCTAGCGTTCTAGGGCAAGATTATAATTTAACAATTAAACTAAGAAATAGTTTAACCGATGAGCCTTTAGAGAATGCCAATATTTTTATTGTGCCTTGTTCATGTGGTGGAGTCTCGAACACGAATGGTGAATTCTCAATACAATTACAGCAAGATGATTATTCTATACGTGTTTCACATATAGGGTTTGATGAGAATAGACAAAACATAACTTTAGAAGAAGATACGGTACTAGAGTTATTTCTTACTGAAAATAATGAGCAGTTGTCCGAGGTAGTCGTTAGGGCAAAGAAAAGGAATGAATTGTTGGAATCACCTCAAATGGGTGTGCTGCAACTACAATCCCAAGAATTGAAAAAAATGCCTGCCGCCCTTGGTGAATTTGATGTCCTGAGAAGTGTTACGCTAATGCCTGGCGTAAATAATTCAGGGGAAATAAGTAATGGAATTTCGGTGAGAGGAGGGTCTTTAGATCAGAATTTATTGTTGTATGATTATGCACCGGTATTTAATCCTACTCATTTATTTGGATTGTTTTCGGTTTTTACCCCGGATGCCCTGGCTTCGATAGATATTTACAGAGCTAATATTCCTGCAAGATATGGCGGTAGGTCAACGTCCGTATTGGATATAAAAGTGAGAAATCCGTATGTAGATAAGTTTAAATTATCTGGAGGGGTAGGTTTGGTATCTAGCAGACTAACCGTTGAAACACCTCTAATTAAAGATAAATTAATGGTCATGGCAGGCATACGTGCCGGATTATCGGATTTTTTACTGCCCATATTTTCAGAACGCTTAAAGAATACAAAAGCTAGGTTTTATGATAGTACAATAAAGCTTTTGTACCTACCTACAGAAAAAGATCAAATTTCATTCACGGGTTTCTATAGTAAAGATTTTTATCAACTTGATTTAATTACGAAGGTGGAAAACATCAATGCTGAAAATAATCAGTATGATTTTAAAACGTTGAACGGTACACTAAATTGGTCACATACCTTCAATGAAAAGGTAAGTTTAAAAACCATTTTTGTTGCAAGTAATTATTCGCCAAAAAACACTTTTCCCGAATTGGAGAACACCAATGAAATAGAATATAAATCTGGAATACATTATACAAGCCTAATTTCTGAAGTATCAAATAAGGTCTCCGAAAAACTAGATTATTATACGGGTGTACAACTAAATAATTATAAGATCAATCCAGGAGAATTGGATCCTGGTTTATCAAACGGCGTATTACCAGTAAATCTTCTTGAAGAAAACAGTTATGAACTATCGGGCTATGCTAATGTGAATTGGAAACCTAAACGTAATTTGACATTATCTGCAGGATTACGCTACAATTATTTTCAGTTTAATGGACCGTATGTTCTTAATAGTTACGATGAAGCAGGGGAAGTGGTCATAGAAAGTAATTTTATTGAGGAAGGTAAAAAAGTACAGTCATACAATAATCTAGAACCTAGGTTGGGTGTTAATTTTAAGGTTGATGAAAGTACTTCTGTCAAAGCAAGCTTCGCAAATGCAAATCAATATTTACAGAATGTGTACAACAGTACAACGCCCTTACCAACTTCTAGATGGAAAACTTCAGATAGTTTTATAAAACCACAAAGTAGTTATGCCTATGGACTCGGATTATATAAAAACCTAAAAAATAATGAAATTGAGGTGGGTGTAGAAGGTTATTTTCGTAGTTCTAAAAACAATTTGACCTATAGACCAGGAGCAGATTTCTTTTTGGCAGAATCTATAGAGCAAAGTGTAGCCCAAGTAGAAGGAAAAGCATATGGTGTAGAACTGAGTTTTAAAAAAAAGGTGGGCAATGTAAACGGATGGTTAAATTATGCTTGGTCTAGAAGTTTGCTGCGTTCAGATGAAGCCGTTTTAGCGAATAGGATCAACAATAATAATTGGTTTAGTTCAGATTTTGATAGACCTCATATAATTAATGCTTCGGTCAATATCATTGCCGACAAGTATAATACAGTTAGTTTTAATTTTACAGGACAAACCGGTAGACCGTATACCATTGCCAATGGTGTTTTTGAATTTGAAGATAAAAACGTTCCTATTTTTTTAGAACGAAATAATGATAGATTGCCAACATATCATCGGTTGGATTTTTCATGGAAGGTAGCTTACAGTAAAAAGAAAAATGCGCGTTGGTTGGGAGATTGGACGTTTACCGTTTATAATGTCTACGGACGAAAAAACGCGTATAGCAGATTCTACTCACAGCGAGATGGTAATATAGATAAGGATTTTTTCGGAGGATTTCCTTTAGGCTCTTACCAGTTAGAAGTATCCAACAGTCCAATTTTGGCACTTACCTATAACTTTACTTTTCAGTAGAAAAATAGCATGTAATTTGACGGTACTTTCATAAGGTACCCTATCCATTTGTTTAGAATTAAATATATCTCCGGTTTGCAATATTCCTTGAATTGCAATGAAATAAAGGTTGCGCATCATAATTTATATACATTGAACTATGATTTAAGCCATTTTTAAGTAAAAAAAGTAACATTGCTAAAGCTATAAGAGATAGGCTTGTAGTTGATCATAAACAACAAGGTTATAAGAATTTTTTAATGCGAATATGGAAGAACGTAAACGACACATAGTATATGCACTTATTTTAGTTTTATCACTCATCATTTTAAATTCCTGTACGGGTCAAGAAAAGACAGAAGTTAAAAAGTTGGATATTAAAGCTTATTTGGATCTTGCCGATAAGGATACTATTTACCCTACTGACAAGCAATTGGCAATGCTTAAAGAAGTTATGCCCAAAGAAGCATTTCAGCCAGCCCCAAAAATATCGAACAGGGCGTATTGGATGCGTATTTCGGAAACTACCTCGGGTAAAGAATATTTGGCAAAGGCATTAGAGCTTTTTGATAGAAAACCCGAAGTGCCCATTACCGACAGTATTTATCGTCTTGCCAATAAAGATGGTAACCGAGGAATTTACAAACCAAGATACTACCGAACCATGGACCGTTTAGAACGTTTTATTCTTGCGGAGTGTATCGAGAATAAAGGGCGTTTTTTACCACAGATAGAAACGTATAGTAAAGCGATAATGAGCATGAAATCATGGTTGCACCCCAATCATGATGACGAGAATAATGGTGTTTTGGAAGGAAGAAGAATTTCCATTGATTTGGGCGCTCGAAAATTTGGCGGAGTTCTTGCATTGGCAGAAAACCTGTTGGAAGATAAATTACCAAAGTCGTTACGAGACGACATTCATGTACAGCTACAAAAGCGTATTACCGATTCATATTTAAAAAGTACAAAGTATTTGGACGAAAATAATAAGTGGATCAAGAGTACCAGTAATTGGAATTCGGTTTGTACGAGTGGCACGGTATTGACTACGATTACCAGTTCAGAAAGTTATGAAAAGCGTTTGGCGACAGTAGGTTCGGCGCTGAATAGCATGACGTATTATTTAAGCGGATTTGGTGATGACGGGTATTGTTCGGAAGGTTTGGGATATTGGGGCTACGGCTTTGGTCATTATTTGTATTTAGCTCAAATACTACATGATTATACAGATGGTAGAATCGATTTGTTTACATTCAATAATGCCGAAAAAATGAAAAACGTAGGCAACTTTCCTGAAGGTTTTGAAATTCAGAAAATGGTCTGTTCTCCCTTTTCAGATGGGGTTTCCTCCATCTCCAGAAAGGGTAGCAATTTTGCCGATGTATTATCAGCTGAATATTACGGAGCTATTACCCCGACGGAAATTAGAATGGAAGAAGCAGCGGAACAATTAATTGCTTGGCAAAACCCAGAAATGTTTCAAGTTGCGGATACCTCAAATACCTCGCAGTTACCTGATCATACTTATTTTAATGATTTCGGAATGGTCATTTCAAGGGGAAAGCAAAAAGTGCCCTTTTCAATAGCGGTAAAAGCGGGTCACAACGCAGAAAATCATAATCACAGTGATGTTGGCACCTATTCTTTGGTTTTAAACGATGAAATTATTGCCGGAGATATAGGAGCTCCATCGTATCGAGCAGGATCATTTTCTCCAGATAATAAAGCCAGAAGTTCTTGGGGACATCCTGTACCCATGGTCAACAACACCTTACAGTCTAACGGAATTGAATTTAAGGGAATCATAACTGGCACCAACTTCAAGGATAAAATGGATGAAGTGGTTATAGATATTTTACCTGCTTATGAGTTGTCCACGTTACAAACCTTAGAAAGGACCGTAACAAATGATAAGTCCGGAAAAGGAACCATAACTATAGAAGACCATTTTATAGCCACGGAACCCGTTAGTTTTGGTTCTGCAATAATGACTTTAAATGCGTATGAAATTATTGATGAAAATACCGTCATTCTAAAAACGAAACATCAGAAAGTAAAAGCCGAAATTACGAGCGAGGGTTTTGAATTTAGAATTAAAGATGAACTAGTTCCTGTAAAGCATTTGAGAGAAGGCGGTCCTGCGTACAAAATAGGAATTGAAGCTAAAAATCTTACTGAAGAAGGGATTTTAAGAATTATATATACACCTTTATAGAACAGCTATTTTAATAACAACAACACTTATGGCAATTGAAATTAACATCAGAAAATATCTAACAGGTATTCTTTGTGCAATAGGTTCTTTCCTAATGGCTCAGGAAAGTAATAAAATCCCACTACCCACTAATTTAGAACAAGGCTACCCAAGACTGTACATTACCAATTCAGAAAAGAAAGACCTTCAAAAAACCATCAAAAAAGAAGCATGGGCAAAAGATGTTTTGTCGGGGTTACATGAAAAGGTTGATGAGCACGTAGAACGTCATGTTTCTGATCCGGAATGGATGGTGTCTCGTTTACAGATGTATTGGAAAACAAAGTCTACCAACGTATATGTCAACGGTGTAGATTATTCACATGCAGACGGTGAAGCTCCTGTGCCAACCGTTAGGTTTACGGGTTCTAGAAATTCTGCCACTGCATATGGCAAGCCAAAACTAGAAGATATACAACCGTATATGGATGATCCCAGAGGTCTGTATTTACCGAATAAAACCAAAGAAGGACATCCATTTGAATGGGCTGAACAGTCAGAAACCGGTAATATCATTGTTTCTATAAACGAGGATATTATTGGTTTGGCAAGAGATGCCGCTTTTTTGTATTGGTTAGAAAATGATGAGCGTTTTGCCAAGTTTTCCTATGATATTTTCCATACATATATGGAGGGCATGTCGTATCGTAGCGAGCCTATAGATCTGTTGAACGGTCACATACAAACCCTTGTTGGTTTTACGCATTTTCAAGTAATACACGAACGGGCTTTGCGCGAAGTGTCCATTTTATATGATTTTTTACACGGATATATTGAAGCCAACCATCCAGAACATATAGCAATGTATGATAAGACCATTAAAAGATGGACAGACCAGGTCATTAAAAACGGCGTGCCGCAGAACAATTGGAATCTTCACCAAGCAAATATCATTTTAAAAGCTGCAATGGTGCTGCAAGACAACGAAAATTATGAGGATAAAAAAGGACGTGAATATTACATTGATTATATATTGAATGTTACTTCCGCAAGGCAATGGTCGTTATCAAAATTTATAGATTATGGCTATGACGAAAGCAATGGAGTATGGAACGAATGTCCGAGTTATTCTTTAGGGGTAACCAGCAGTCTTACCCATTTCATAAGGGATTTTGACAATACTTTTGACCATAATATTCTGCCGTACACTCCGGTGATGGGCAAAGCGGTAAAAATGATGCCGCAATATTTATTCCCCAACAATCAGATCGTGGCATTTGGAGATTCGTACTACGGACCCATAAGTACCGAGGCAATTGGGGATATGATTAGAATTGCCCAGAAAAATAACGATGATACATTGGAAGAAGATTTTACGGGTATGTATCGTTTGTTCGTAAAAGATACGGAAGCATCAGGTAAAAACAGAGGCAGAAGAAATAAGGGTATATCTTCCTTTTTTGCCACAAAACCTTTGGTGTTGAATCCGAAGTATAAGCAGCACGATATAAAAGATTACATCACCCAGACATTTAATGCACCAAATGTAAGTTGGCATGTACAACGAATGGGAAGCGGAAAAAACGGAATGATGGTTTCTTTGAACGGCTCTTTAGGTAACCATATGCACGCCAATGGTATTAACATGGAATTGTATGGTAAAGGTTTTGTACAAGGTGCGGACCCAGGAAAAGGAGCAGGCTACTTAGAGCCAATTTATTTGGAGTATTACTCCCAATTTCCGGCACATAATACGGTTATGGTAGATGGGGCTTCCTCATATACCGAAATGTTGAGCTACCACGCTTTTGACCTTTTGGGCGAATATCCAAAATCAGAAGAAAAAGAAGGCTTCTATGAACATATCACGTATTCAGATGTATACTTTTTAGAACCGGAAACCCAAAGTGATCAAAGCAGATTGGTGAGTATTGTTAGAACAGGCGAAACTACCGGATACTATATTGACGTTTTTCGCTCAAGAAAACAACGCAAAGGCGATAAATTTCATGATTACTACTACCACAATTTAGGTCAGACCATGAGTGTGATGGATGCCGATGGAAATCCACTAACATTAACACCCAGTGAAGAAATGGCGTTCGCCGGCGGACACCTTTATGCATTAGATTATATGTGGGATAAAAAATCGGTAAAATTAGATAAAGATTACCAAGCCGAATGGAAAATAGACATGCCCGAAGGTGAAGAAGATGTTTTTATGAACCTATGGATGAAAGGCACAGAGGGTCGTGAAGTATTTTCCATAAAATCACCACCGAATAAAGCATTCAGGGGCAATCATGGTATTCCCTACAAAGTTGATAAAGAACCATATTTAACCTTTGCTGCACGTCAACATGGCGAAGCTTGGGAGCATCCGTTTGTATCGGTATATGAACCCTTTACTTCATCCGAAGGAAAAAGCATTAGCAGTATATCCGGTTTTGAAGATGAAAATAATAGTAAAGGATTTGTAGGCTTGAGGATCACACATAAATCGGGTAGGGAAGATTTGGTTTTCTCTACAGTCGATAACCAAACAGCAAGCTATGGAGAAACGAGTACGAATGCCACGTATGCTTTAATTGGCAAGGAGAATAACGGAAATTTAGTCCTGTTTATGGGAAATGTCACACAATTGACAACACAAGATGTAACGATTTCTGCTGCGGAAAAATGCAATATAGTGTTAGAGCGTAAAGATGGAAAATGGTATGTGCACAATGAAGTTCCTGTAAAGATAACCATCGATGGTGTCGCCAATGACTACCCAGTAGGTAAGTATCGATTTATAAAATAATAATAGATATGTGACTAGCATAAATAGTACAAATGCTTATGAAAAGTACACGATACTTTATTTTTTACCTAGGATTACTGGTGCTATCTAGTAGTTACGGTCAAAAAGAAGTAAAGCCGCCCAATATTATTTTTTTGATGACCGATGATCAAAAATGGGATAATATGGGCTGTTATGGCAAGCCCGAATTTAATACTCCCAATATTGATAAGTTGGCAAATTCTGCTGTAGTTTTTGATAGAGCGTACCAAGCAGTTGCAATTTGTATGCCCAGTAGGGTGACCATGATAACAGGTCGTTTTAACTCCAACCACAAGGTAGGTTTTGTTGCTCCCACCGACTATACTTTATCTCAAAGCGATTTTAATAACGGGTATCCTGCCATTCTAAAAAAAGCAGGATATCGTAACGGATTTATAGGGAAAGTTGGTTTTACGGTGACTAAAGAAGCACAGAGACCAAGTATGCCTAAAGAACATTTTTATCAACGGAATATGGCTGCTGTATTCGATTTTTTTGCCGGTAGTCAAGAACATGATAGAAATGGGGTGTTCATATGGCCAGAAGATGATAAGGGTTTACAGGAAATATATAAAAAAGGAAGGGTCAATTCTGGGAGAACATTAAGAACAGGTGAGGCAATGTTACGCTTTTTAGATACCCAGCCCAAAAATCAGCCCTTTTGTTTATCGGTCAGTTTTTATGCGGTAAAACATGATAGGGATAAGGATATGTATATGCCACATCATGATTTATTTAAGGATAAAGAATTGTCGGTACCAGAAAATTGGGTTGAAGGGGAAAATGATAAATTGCCCGCAGTTGTGAAGGAAAATGCACGCGGAGTTCGTTTACACAAACAAAGGTCGTCCACTCCAGAATTACAGCAAAAGTTGGTGCGTCGCTTTGCAACGCAAGGGTATAGTGTAGATGATCAAGTTGGTCTATTGGTGGCAAAATTAAAGGATAAGGGACTGTTAGATAATACAATTATCATTTATACCAGTGATAATGGTCGTTTTCAAGGCACTCATGGTCTTTTTGATAAATGTTTGCTTTATGAAGAATCGGTGAAAGCACCATTAATTGTGTATGATGGTAGAGTACCGGAATCTGAACGTGGATTTAGGGAAAGTGCCCTTATTTCATCCGTAGATATTGCACCCACTATTTTATCTCTGGCAGGTATAATCGCTCCGAAAAGTATGCAAGGCAAAGACTTTAGTAAACTGTTGAATAAGACTCAAGATATGTCTCAATGGAGAAACGCCGTATTTATGGAAGACCTCTTTATTGAGGAAATGTTTCACCAACGTTACAAAGAAAATGTTGATGAAATTAACCAAGAATTGATAAACGCCAACAGGTCTTACCGCAGTCGTGGAATAAGAACAGATCGTTATAAGTATTTTGTTTATTACGAACACAACCCTAAAATTGAGGAATTGTACGATGTAGAGAATGACCCTCTTGAGCAAAATAATCTGGCGAATAATAAGGATTATGTTGATGCATTAAAGCGCTTAAGAAAACGAACGGAAGAAATGTATTTAGAGGCACTTCGCTAGCTACAACTATGGAAGCGACATTTTCTATGACAATTAATCTATAAGAAATGATAAAGAAATATTCGGGAATTCTATTCTTACTGCTTTTAGTGGCAATGGGTAATGGTCATGCACAACAGGATAATGCTTTAAAGTTATGGTATACTTCACCAGCGGCAGATTGGAACGAAGCTTTGCCTATTGGCAACGGTCGTTTGGGAGCGATGGTTTTCGGTAATCCAACAAGTGAAAATATACAGTTGAACGAAAGTACACTTTGGGCAGGTGGTCCGCACAGAAACGAAAATCCAAAGGCAAAAGAATCATTATCGGATATACGAGAATTGATTTTTGAAGAAAAATATGATGAAGCCCATAACTTAGCTAATCGAGATTTTATTTCAAAAACCTCTCATGGAATGCCCTATGAAACGGTTGGAAATTTGAGATTGAATTTTAAAGATCAAGAAAATTACACCAATTACTATAGAGAACTGGATATTGAAAATGCAGTGAATACCACCACGTACATGGTAGAAGGAGTGGAATATAAACGGGAGGTTTTCTCCTCCTTTACCGATGAGGTTATTGTAATGAGACTTACCGCAAATAAAGAAGCTCAAATTAGTTTTACGGCAACAATGGATCGCCCCGCACCTGCCAAAGTTAGCTTGTATAATGAAGGTGATGCTATTTTGGTCATGACAGGTTTTGGTAGTGATAATAAGAACAAACGCTTACCGGAAAATGCAGACCCAATTAAAGGTGAAGTAGAATTTGATGCCAGAATAAAAATAGTTCCGGAAGGGGGAGCGATAACGTCAACAGTAAAAGAATTAAAAGTTACAAAGGCAAATAGCGTGATGCTGTACATTTCAATAGCTACAAATTTTGTCGACTACAATGATGTAAGTGCAGATGCCCATAAAAGGGCGGCAGATTATATGGCTACGGCAACATCTAAAACCTATGATGAATTGGTAAGCCGTCATTCAGATTTTTATCAAAAGTATTTTAACCGGGTCTCATTGAATTTAGGCAGTACAGATGCGGCTAAAAAAAATCCCACCGATGTTAGAATAAAAGAATTTAGTACAGGTTTTGACCCATCGCTTGTTGCTTTGTATTTTCAATTTGGAAGGTATTTATTGATCTCCTCATCGCAACCTGGTGGTCAGCCAGCAAACTTACAGGGCTTATGGAATAATCTATTAGACCCACCTTGGAAAAGTGCATATACGGTAAATATTAATACTGAAATGAATTACTGGCCTGCTGAGGTCACGAATTTATCTGAAATGCATGAGCCATTAATTGAAATGGTAAAAGATCTTGCTGTGACAGGAAAAGAAACCGCCAAGGTTATGTACGGTGCAGATGGGTGGGTAACCCATCATAATACCGATCTATGGAGAATTACAGGTCCCGTAGATGGTGCAACATGGGGAATGTGGCCAACTGGTGGTACATGGTTAAGCCAGCACTTATTCGATAAATTTGAATTTAATGGAGATTTAGATTATTTAAGTACGGTCTATCCCGCCATGAAAGGTGCCGCGCTATTCTGTTTAAGCATCTTGACCCCCGAACCTGAAAATGGTTTACTAGTAGTCTCACCATCTATCTCTCCAGAACATGGCCCCATGAACCGTTCTAAAAATGTGTTCATTGCGGCAGGGACTACCATGGATAATCAGTTGGTGTTCGATATGTTGACAAAAACAATAAGAGCAGCAAAATTACTACGGGTAGATGATAAATTGGTAGTTGAAATGCAGTCCGCTTTGGCGAAGCTACCACCAATGAAAATTGGTCAAAATCATCAGCTTCAAGAATGGATGCAAGATTTAGATGACCCAATAGATGATCACCGTCATGTATCTCATTTGTACGGTTTGTATCCTTCCAATCAAATTTCACCATATAGAAATCCGGAATTATTTCAAGGAGCCAAGAACACGCTTGTACAGCGGGGAGACCCTTCTACAGGCTGGTCAATGAACTGGAAAATTAATTTGTGGGCTAGAATGTTAGATGGTAACCACGCTTATAAATTAATGGGCGACCAGATTAAGTTGGTCGGTAGACCAGATTCGCCAAAAGGCGGTGGTACCTATGTCAATATGCTCGATGCTCACCCACCATTTCAAATAGACGGTAATTTTGGGTTTACTTCGGGTGTTGCGGAAATGTTGGTGCAAAGTCACGACGGAGCAATTCATTTGTTACCTGCATTACCAGACGTATGGAAAGATGGTGAAGTAATAGGTTTACGAGCTCGAGGAGGATTCGAAATAACTTCCTTAGCATGGAAAGAAGGAAAAGTTGTAAAAGCAATAATAAAGTCGAATTTAGGAGGGAATCTTAGAGTGCGTTCATACAGTAAACTAAAAAATCAGAATGCAAAGGAATTGGCTGCTGCATCCGGAGAAAATAAAAATCAATTTTATCAAGTGCCAAAAATAAAATCGCCGGTCGTTTCAGATTCGACAAAATCAGTTGGGCTAGATTTAAAACCAACATTCTTGTATGATATACCTACAAAAGTTGGGCAAGAGATCATCTTGCTTGCTAACTAGTAGTATAAAAGTCAAACTTACTTTTTTGCTTTAGTGCTCCTAAAACCCCTTGTATTGGTATAATAGGTGATAATTTATAGAAGTTGAACAATAAGAGATACACGTTTTGTTCAATAAAGAATAAACTTGTATAAATCAATAAACAACAACCTATAACTCGTTCTTACCTATGTGGAATTTTTTATCGAACACCTCAATTTTCAAGTCCATAGTTTGTGCATTTTTGCTGATGCAAATAGCATGCGCTCCAAATAATGAAAAAAATATAGATGCAGAAGTGGTCATTTATGGTGGCACATCTGCCGCCATTGCTACAGCGGTGCAATTGGCAAGAATGAATAAATCGGTCATTATTGTTTGTCCGGAAACCAATATTGGTGGACTCTCATCTAGCGGATTGGGATTCACCGATTTGGGAAATAAAGAGGTCATTGGTGGTATTTCAAAAGAGTTTTATCAAGAAGTATACAAGCACTACCAAAATGAAGAAGCTTGGAACTGGCAACCAAGGGAAGAGTATGGTAACGAGGGGCAAGGTACTACAGCTATAGATGATGAACTCAAGACCATGTGGACATTTGAGCCCCATGTTGCAGAACAAATCTTTGAGCAATTTGTAGAGGAGCATAACATTACCATACATCGCGATAAATGGCTCGATAGGGAAAAAGGGGTAGAAGTAGAGAACGGCGTGATCAAATCTATCACCATGTTAGACGGGGAGAATTATAAAGCCAATATATTCGTTGATGCCACCTACGAAGGAGATTTAATGGCAGCTGCAGGAGTAAACTACCATGTGGGTAGGGAAGCTAATAGTGTATATGGTGAAGAATGGAACGGCGTACAAAAAGGCATTTATCACCATAGCCACAACTTTCAACAGCTGAATATTAGTCCGTATGTAATACCTGGCGATTCCACCAGCGGTGTGCTTCCAAGAATATCAACAGCGCCACCTGGTGAAAATGGTTCGGGTGATAAAGGTGTGCAGGCATATAACTATAGATTATGTACTACCAATGCAGAAGGTAACGTGGTACCTTTTGAGAAACCAGAAAATTATGACCCAGCACAATATGAGTTATTGAGAAGGGTGTTTGAAGGTGGTAGATATTCCATGTTCGGAGGAGGAAAGATTCCCAATAAAAAGCGCGATGTCAATAACGTAGGACCGTTCAGCTCAGATAATATTGGGATGAATTACGATTACCCCGAAGCATCTTATGAAAAGAGAAAAGAAATTTTGCAAGAGCATATAGACTATCACAAAGGTTTGCTTTATTTCTGGGGTCATGATGAAAGTGTACCGGAGCGATTTAGAACCAGCATTAAAAAGTGGGGACTAGCCAAAGATGAGTTTGTGGATAACGGTCACTGGCCCTATCAAATTTATGTTCGCGAAGCTAGAAGAATGATCGGGGAATTTGTAATGACAGATAACGAGATCCTAGGTAAAAAGAAAGTGCTGAAACCAATAGGTATGGGTTCTTACGCCATGGATTCTCATAACGTTCAACGCTATATCACCAAAGAGGGTTATGTACAAAATGAAGGTGATCTAGGAATAGAACCAGACGCTCCATATCAAATACATTTAGGAACAATCTTACCAAAGCAAGATGAATGTAAAAATTTATTGGTTCCTGCTGCGGTCTCTAGTTCGCACATTGCATTTGGTTCTATAAGAATGGAGCCTGTGTTTATGATTTTGGGTCAAAGTGCAGGTACACTTGCCGCGATGGCGATAGACGAGGAGAAAAATATTCATGATGTTGACTATACGGCTTTAAAGGAGCAGTTGCTTAAAGACGACCAAGTGTTAGAGTATAATAAACAACTAGTTGAAGAGTCTAAATGAGAATAACCAGAAATCATATCATTTTCATCACATTGTTTTTTGCATCTTCATTATCATCTCATGCTCAAGTAATAAATGCCGGTGTGGGCGGTAATACTACTGTACAACTTTTAGAAAGATTACAAAATGATGTATTGGAAAAAGCCCCTGATCTGGTAATAGTAATGGTCGGTACCAATGATATGCTGAATTCTAGAAAGTTGGTTTCATATCGGGCATATGAAGATAATTTAGAGCATATCGTAAAAAGCATAAAGCAAACGCATAGTAAAGTAGTGCTTATGACTTCACCTCCGGCAGATTCCGTGTATTTGTTTAAAAGGCATGATAAAAAGTTGTTCAATGAGGCACCCAACGTAAAATTAGATAGTGCAAGAAATAGTGTGTCACGTATAGCAAACAAATTGTCGGTGCATTATTTGGATCTATTTCAGATTTTTAAAGATATGGATTTGCCAAAGCACAATAGCGATTTATTTTTTAAGAATATAAGCAATAGTGGTGCCGCGGACGGAGTGCATCCTACGGCGTTGGGCTATCGGTTTATTGGTGAACTGGTATTTCGCTATTTAAAGGAAAACCAACTATTGGAAAAGTCTCAGAAAATCATTTGTCTAGGCGATTCTATAACCTATGGTAGTGGTATGCAAGGCAGGGGAACAGCTACGGGAGATACCTATCCCGCAGTACTTCAAAATTTTATAAAAGAATACAACAGTGTAAATAGAACAACCAAGAACTGAAAAAACTAAACAATGAGAAATCACCGATTATTACTTATTTGCGTCACATTGATTGTAAATGTGGGTATCTCCAATGGACAAAATCAAAAGAAGTTAGATAATGGTTTTGAACAATTGTTCAATGGTAAAAATTTTGATGGTTGGCATCTAAAACTGAGGAATGGAGATACTGCTAAGGCGAAAGAAGTATATGCTATTGAAGATGGCATGGTACATGTTTTTAAGGATATGCCAGATAGTTTAAATTTAAATACTGGCGAAAATGGCACTCACGGCCTATTCTATACCAATAAGAAATATAGTAAGTATATACTTCGATTCGAATATAAATGGGGAGAGAAAATAACCAATAATTTTGATGAATGGCAGTATGATGCGGGCTGCTATTACCATGTGTTCGATGACAAGGTGTGGCCTAAAGGTCTAGAATATCAAGTACGTTACAATCACATTACCGATAGAAACCATACAGGCGATTTTTGGGGCGCAGGTGTAAGTTTAGATTGGACAGCTACAGCAGATGGCAAAACATTTTTATTACCTAAAGATGGAGGTAAAGAAATGCCTAACATGAAAAATGAAATTTATGGGTATGCATCTCCCAAATACAATGCCCTTAATGGAGAATGGAACCAGTGCGAAATTATTGTAATGGGCAATGCGTATACCATTCACAAGCTAAACGGTGAAATTGTAAATATGGGTACGAATCTGTCGGTGGGTGAGGGTATCATCGGTTTTCAATCGGAAACGGCAGAAATATATTATCGAAACATAGAAATTAAAGAATTTGATAAGGTTGTTCCCATGAAAAAGTTTCTAAATTAAGAGAATGCCCATAAAAGCGAATAATTTATATAGAATGAACTATAAATTATAGCACATGTCTATAGTAAAAAATACTTTCGATATAAGACCGAAAATCAAGTGGTGCTAATAAAATCGGTGAGTTGAACTGGTTTGCAAGTCTGGATAAAATTAAATGAACTCAAAAAATGAATAAAGGCAGAATTTTTTGCAACGTTGTCGTAGTCTTTTTAGTTGCGATTGTTGGTTTTAGTTGTAAGGATAAAGAGAAGAATCAACCGTTTGAGGTCAAAAAGAAGCCGAACTTTTTATTCGTGTTGGTGGATGACCAGTCACCGTTCGATTTTAAATTTTACGATTCCACTTCTACTTTAGATGCACCAACAATAACCCAATTGGCAAAAAATGGTTTGGTAGTGGATGATGCAAGGCATATGGGGGCAATGGTAGGTGCGGTATGTACACCATCTAGACATATGATAATGAGCGGTAGAACGGTGTGGAGCCTCCCATCAATGCAAGGGTATATTAACCCTAACGAACCCAAAAATTTAGAGGAGAATACTATTGGCGCTATTTTTAATAGGGCAGGGTATAGCACCATGCGTACGTGTAAAGTAGGAAATTCATACCCAAAGGCGAACAAACAATTTACCGTGGTAAAAGATGCTACAAAACGAGGTGGCACTGACGAATCTGGAAGTGCTTGGCACGCTGATCAAGTATTGACCTATTTAGAAGATAGAGACTCAACAGCCGATGAAAATCCGTTTTTCATTTATTTTGGTCTATCGCATCCGCATGATGTAAGAGATGGCACTCCGGAATTGTTGGCGAAATACGGAGCAACAAATCATACCGATAAAAATAGTCTTCCAGCAGCCAATGAAAAACAACCCCCGTTACCTGACAATTATTTGGACGGTCACCCTTTTCATCATGGTCATTTAGAATTGAGGGATGAAGAAAATGTAAGCGGTGTTTGGAAAAACAGGGATGAACAAACCGTTAGAAACGAAATAGGAAGAGAATATGCATGCTCAGAAAATATTGATATTCAACTGAATAAAGTCTTGAACAAATTAGAAGCAATGGGCGAATTGGACAATACCTATATCATCTATACCTCTGATCATGGAATTGCGGTAGGCCGGCATGGTTTAATGGGGAAACAGAATTTATATGAACATACTTGGAGGGTGCCCTTAATTGTAAAAGGTCCTGGTATTAAGGCGAACCAACGAGTTAAGGGCAATATTTATTTAACCGATATTTTACCCACATTATGTGATTTGGCTGACATAGATATCCCCGAAACAGTACAGGGCAAAAGCTTTAAACCCGTACTTATGGGTGAAGAAGATAGTATTAGAGATGTGATGTATGGAGTTTATGCCGGTGGCTCAACACCCGGCATGCGCACCGTAAAAAAAGGAGATTGGAAATTGATTAAGTATGATGTGTTAGAGGGTAAGGTTCGTGAGACACAATTGTTCAATCTGGCGGAAAATCCGAATGAATATATCGCACTACATGGTAAATCTTCAGAAATGCAGAACAACTTGGCAGAAAACTCTAAGTATGCGGCTAAGTTGGCAGAAATGGAGAATTTACTTTTAGAGGAAATGGAAACTTACGGAGACCCATTTAGGTTATGGGATCAAGAAACTAAATAAGAATACACGATGATTTTAAAGAACACACGTAATATCACAATATTAACGCTACTATTTTTTAGTGTAGTAATCAGTAGGGCACAACAAGATAAAAAGACAGAACAGCCTAATATTATTATTTTTTTGTGCGATGATTTAGGTTACGGAGATCTATCGTCCTATGGTCATCCATTTATAAAAACACCGAATATTGATAAGTTGGCGGCTACGGGAATTAAAATGACCAATTATTATGCTGCCGCACCGGTATGTTCTCCTTCGCGTGTGGGGTTGTTAACAGGGCGTAGCCCCAATAGGGCAGGGGTGTACGACTTTATACCGGGACCAAAGAAAAGTGAAGATTTACGCGATAAGGTACACTTGCAAGAAGGGGAGGAAACCATACCGGCTATGCTTAAAACAGTGGGTTATGAAACCGCATTGGTCGGTAAATGGCATTGTAGTTCTTTGTTCAATAACCCGGCACAACCGCAACCGGATTATTTTGGGTTTGACCATTGGTATGCAACACACAACAATGCATCGCCCAGTCATCAAAATCCAAAGAATTTTGTTCGTAATGGAGAGAAGGTAGGGCAACAAGAAGGGTTCAGTTGCCAACTGGTGGTAGACGAAGCTATGAGCTGGTTAGATGACAGAACGGGAGACAATCCTTTTTATTTACAAGTCACATTTCATGAACCTCACGAACCGGTAGCTTCACCAGAAGATTTGGTACAAGAGTACTTGCCATATTCCAATGGTCGTGCAGAAGCCGAGTTTTTTGCCAATGTAGCCAATGTAGATAAGGCAGTGGGTAGATTATTGGCATACTTGGAAGAAAAAGGAACAGATAACACCTTGGTAATTTTCACTTCGGATAACGGACCTGAAACTTTTACACGATATTCTGGTGCAAAACGAACTTTTGGGCAGACAGGAGGATTAAAGGGAAGAAAATTATGGACAACTGAAGCAGGTATACGTGTACCGGGAATAATAAATTGGATAGGGCAACCAATGTATACCGGTACTACAGATGCCGTTGTTTCCGCATTGGATTTCTTGCCGACGCTATCTGAGCTTACGGGTGCAAAACTACCTAACAAAAAGTTGGATGGGGAGTCGGTTCTATCCTTAATAAAAACAGGAGAATTTGAAAGAAGTAAACCATTGGTTTGGGGCTTTTATAATGCTCTAAATCAACATAAAGTCGCTATGAGATATGGCGATTATAAAATACTGGCTCGTTTAAAAAACAACGGGGAATATCTTCCGCAAATAATGAATGTTTACGATGGTAATGAAGTGTTGATTAAAGAAAGTGAACTAACGGACTATGAATTGTATAATCTAATGAAAGATAAAATGGAGTCCGTAAATCTGATAGAAACAGAGCCGGAGAAATTTACTGAAATGAAAAAATTACTTCATGTTGAGTATGGTAAATTATTGGAGGGTAGCCACATATGGAAAAATGAAGCCAAATAATTAATACGGATCAAGAATTGTATATGATGAAATATTGGAGGGCTAGCGGTATAATTTTTGGAGTAATAAATGTGGTTGTTTTTTTGATAGGCTGTGAAAATCAAGCAGAACCAATACTTGTTTCACCAGATCATAAGTTGACCGTACAGCTTTTCAACACCAAGTCTAAACTGCAGTTCTTATTTATGCATGATACAGATACAATTTTCTCTTCATCATCTATTGGATTAGAGTTAGGGGAGATTGATTTAACGAAAAATGTGCATATAGGTGAAGTAGCTTATAAAAGCTATGATAATACCTGGTCTACCATAAATGGAAAGCAGCCGACCGTAAAGAATAGCTATAATGAATACACATGTAAGGTAGTTTCAAACACCAATAACAATGTTGGTTATAACATTCAGTTTAGAATGTATAATGACGGATTCGCATTTAGATATCAATTTCCGAAAATCTTGAGTGATAGTGTAACCATTCAACAAGAATTGACCAAGTTGAATATTACACAAGACTATACCTATTGGGCATACAATGGCGAACGGCATAATTTGGGTCCTGTTAGTAGTACCGAAGGGTCTTATGAAAAAGTGAGAACACCTATGGTAATTAAAACCAATTCGGGTAAATATATTGCGGCGTTAGAAGGTGCTATTGTCAACACGGCACCCATTACTTTTAATGCATCAAACGATAATGGTGTATTATCGATAAATAACACGCCGGTACGCATTACTTCTGGATTTGAAACTTCGTGGAGAACTTTTATTATTGGTGACAAGGCTGGGGATTTGGTTTCATCAGAACTTTTGGTAAATCTAAATGAACCCAACAAAATAGAAGACAGCTCATGGATTAAACCGGGTAAAGCGCTGTGGGATTGGCGTGTGTGGGGTTATACCACAAAAGATGGTTTTGAATATGGTGGTAATACCGTATCGCATAAACGAATGATCGATTTTGCCAGTCAAAATAACATACAATATCTACTGGTCGATGCAGATTGGTATGGTTCTGAATTTAGCGAATCATCAGACCCAACCACGTCAAAAAGCGATATTGATATTGAAGAATGTATCGCCTATGGTAAAAAGAACAATGTGGGAATAATATTGTATTTGAACGATGTTGGAGCCAAAACCTACGGACAGGAAAATGTCATAAAGCAGTTTGCGGAATGGGGTGCTGTTGGTATCAAATATGGCTTTATGAAGGGCACGCCCAAACAGAAAGTTATAAATACCCAAAAGGTTGTTCAATTGTGTGCCAAGTATAAAATGATGGTTAATTTTCATGATAGTCCCATAGCACCTAGCGGCGATTATAGAACATGGCCTAATTTGATGTCTAAAGAATATGGCCATGCCCAGGCAGATGCTAAAAGGTCTTACTTTCCGGAAACTGCCGTAAATGCTACCCTAATAAATATGATTTCTGGACCGTTAGATTTAACCAATGGATATTTTGATTTAAATGAGGCACATAAGCGTGATAAAGTATTTCAAGAATTACCGGGAACTGTGGTTGCAGAAGTGGCAAAACTAATTACGGTACATACTGGCTGGATGGTACTACCTGACAGTCCCGAAGCATATATGGCTAAAGAAGATCTATTCAATGCTATTAAACAAATGCCAGCACAATTCAATGGTTTTAAAGTCTTGGACGGTGAAATTGACGAATATGTGAGTATCGCTAGAAAAGCAGGTGAAAATTGGTTTGTAGGTTCTCTTACCAATCGGGAAAGTAGAGAGATAAATTTACAGTTAGACTTTCTTGAGGAAGGTGAAAAATACAAAGCTACATTGTATGAAGACACAAGTGATTCTCACTTTTTAGATAATAAGGAATCTTATACCATAAGTGTTACCGAGCTTACTAAGGAAAGTAATTTAAAAATTAGAATGGCGCCCGGAGGTGGACATGTAATACACCTTGAGAAAATTGATTAGTTTTTAAAAACGATTATGAAAAATATAATAACAGTGGTTTTTGTTTTGCTACTTTTTGGTGGTCAATTTCTCATGGCGCAACAAAAGAATGTGCTTATAATTTGTATAGATGACCTAAGACCAGAATTAAATTCATTTGGAGCCGACTATATCCATTCGCCCAACATAGATAGTTTAGCGAGAATGGGGCGTGCATTTACCAGACATTATGTAAACTCTCCTAGTTGCGGCCCATCACGTTATGCCTTTTTAACCGGACAATACGGATTGGAGTATAGGGGTGAATACAATCAGTCTTTATTTAAAAGATCGGAAAGTTTTAATGATAAAAATGCGAGTATAACACCTAGTATGCCAGAATGGTTTCGAAATAATGGTTACACCACAGTTTCTGTGGGAAAAGTATCGCATCATCCTGGTGGTAGAGGTGGTGAAAATTGGGATGACAATAATATTCCAGAAATGCCAAACGCTTGGGATAAACATATCATGCCCGTGGCAGAATGGGAAACCCCAAAGGGAGCAATGCACGGCTTGGCATACGGTAAAGTACGTACGCCTAATACCAGAGATGTCATAGAAACTGTAGACGGTAATGATAAAAGTTATCCAGATGGTCACATTGCCGAAGAAGGTCTTCGACAATTAGATCAGTTGGCAAAAGCTGATCAACCATTCTTTTTGGCGATAGGGCTTATCAAACCTCATTTGCCATTTGGAGTTCCTAAAAAGTATTTGAATCTATATGAGAATGTAGAAATTCCGCCAGCATCACATCCAGAAAAACCAAAGGGAAAAACGACTTGGCACGGCTCCGGAGAATTCATGAATTATAATAGGTGGGATAAAGACCCACGAAAGGATAATGACTTCGCTCTAGAACTTAAAAAGTATTACGCGGCATGTGTAAGCTATGCAGATAAGCATGTAGGTGATATTATGCAAAAACTAATGGAAACCGGGGCAGATAAAAATACCATTGTAGTATTATGGGGAGATCACGGCTGGCATTTAGGGGAACACGCTATTTGGGGCAAGCATAGCCTGTTCGAAGAATCGCTGAAATCACCATTGATCATTTACGATCCGGCGATGGTAGAAAAAGGAAAAATGAGCGATGCCATAGTAGAATCGGTCGACGTGTTTCCGACACTTTGCGATTTAACCGGCTTGTCCACACCAAAATTTGCAGAAGGCACTTCTTTGCAAACCTTGATAGATAATGTAAATGCCGAGGGGCATGAAGCTGTAGCTTTTAAATCGCACGCAACTACAATTAGAACAGAAGGGTATCGGTTTACGCAACATAAAAGCGGAGTGGTTGAATTGTACGACCATAAAAATACATTGGCAGAACAAGTGAATATTGCAAACGATAATCCAAAACTAGTGGAAGAACTTAGAAGAAAGATTATGGTTAAAATGGGGGCTAAAGCTTTTACATTTTCAGAATGATCTTGAAATTTTTAACGATTCTAATCCTTAACGGTTATTTATTAGGTATGCATAGCCCTTTTGCAATCTAATTTATATACATGGAGCATTAATTTATACGCTTTTATTATTAAAGAATTGATATTGGTGTATGAAACTAAATGAATCAACAAAATGCTAGATAAAGTAACTTTAAACGCTTTGTGTCAAAAATTAGAAGTGCTCTCCAATGTATATAAGGGGCTGGTATTTTTTGCTATAATTTTTTCCGGTCCCGAATTACTGGCGCAGCAATTTAAAGTGTATGATGCTCCCAAGGGTATAGTTTTAGCTGAATCTTATAATGTATCCGTTGAGGGTAAAGAAGTCCCAGTTTACAGAACAAAAATACCTCCATCTAAACCAGTGCCAAGATTAAACCCAATTCAAGGTCAATATGGTCAAGCATCGGTAGCTTCTTTTGATATGAATGAAAGTGTTACGGTTTCCGTTGCTTATCATGAAAAAGTAAAAACGGTTAAAATTTTGCCTACTTCATATGGAATTGAGCCAACTTTTAAGGGTAGTACTATAGTTTTTGAAATGAATGAACCGGGTCATGTAACGGTTGAAATTAATGGCGAGTGGCACGAATCTTTACACATTTTGGCTAACCCTTTCGAAGAAAATATTCCTGAGGTTAACGACCCAAATGTTATTTATTTTGGTCCTGGGGTGCACCATGTATCCCAGATAACGGTTAAAGATGGGCAGACCGTTTATATTGCAGGAGGAGCATATGTTTATTGTGTTCTGCCAATTAAAGAGGAAGAAATAGAAATTAGAGGGCATTTAAGAAAAAAACCAACATTTATTTTAGAAGGTAAAAATGTAAGCATTAGAGGACGCGGAATTATCGATCAAAGCAAAATTCCCAAAAAAGTAAGACGTTACACCATTTTGGCGCATAAAGCCGAAAAAGTAAAAATTGAGGGTGTAACCATTTTTGATCCTAGCCATTGGACAATTCCTATTCAAAGTAGTGACGATGTACATGTAGATAATATAAAAATTATTGGTTGGCGAGGTAATGCAGATGGTGTAGATATCACTAGCAGTAGGGATGTTTTGGTTGAAAATTGTTTTATGAGAACGTTTGATGATGCCGTAGTAATAAAGTCTTTTGGTGGATACGGCGAGGTCAATAATATTCACACACGAAAATGTGTGGTCTGGAACGAATTGGCTCACTCTTTTAGTATAGGCGCAGAGGTTCATGAGAATATCAGTAATGTACTTTTTGAAAATTGTGACGTAATTCACGATGTTGGTAGAGAAACAGCTTTACGGGTATATCATTGTGATGATGCTGTAATAAGTGACATCACTTTTGATAATATTAGAATAGAGGAAGCCCGTAGATTAATATCTTGTTGGATAGGAAAAACAAGATGGACGGAAACCGAAGAACGCGGTCACATTAAAAATGTAACTTTTAAAAATATCACGGCAACTTCAGCTCCTATTGACACCACACTAACCGGTTTTCAAGACGGACCCGATTGGAAGCCGTATATCATTAAAGACCATGCGAGTATAGAGCTTATTGGGTTCGATAATGAACATATTGTTGAACAGGTGATATTTGACAATGTAATAATCGATGGTAAAAAAGTAGCAACTGACAATATCATTATGAATGATTTTGTCAAGGATGTTGAGGTTGAATAAAATTAGCATTCACAAGAAGGTTTATAAATAAACAACTAGTATGACTCATAAATTAAAATATTTTGCATTTATTCTTTTACTGCTTTTCAGTATGGCAATTTATGCACAAACAAAGGTGGAGACTTTAGCAGAATTAGTACCTTATTTAGGGCAGGACAATGCGAATGTGGTTTTAAAAGAAGGTACATACACCATCACGGTCAATAATATTAAAAATGGTACATTTAAATCTCACACTACAATCGATGATCATGAAGCTTTGGTGTTGTTGTTATTTAGCGGTAACAATAGCGTATATGATTTTACCGGTGTCACTGTCAATGTAGAAACAGAGGTGTTGACAGCGTTTCAAGAATATAATGAGTTTTATGAACTTCAGGTAGTTGGTAATAACAATGTTATCAAAAATTTGACTTTGGTAGATGTAGGTTCGGTACATGATCACCCCACAAGAAGAGCTTGTAATGTTGTTATGGATGGGGCAGGCAATAGAATTGAGGGTTTACATTTAAGTACTAAAGGATCTTACCCTTACGGATATGGAGAAACATTTGGTAAGGGAGGTAATAATGTGATAAATCATTTTAAACACTCCGCCTTTTTAATTCGTGGTTATAAAAATCATGCAAAAAACTGTACAATTATTCATAGGTCATATGGTCATGCAATGTTTATGCAAGCTGCAGATGAGCCTTTAATAGAAGGCTGTTATATAGAAGGCACTATGCGATCTACCGATGATATGCTAGCTGAAACCGGCACGGGTTCAGACGGTGATAAAGCAGGATTTATGACGTATTTTGGGTACAAATTGCCAGCAGGCTATATGATGAGTTTGGGCGAGGGTGGCATAAGAGCCTATAATGGTGGTGAAACTATTATTGACGGCGTAGTCTATAATCGCGGAACATCTAACCCTACCATCATCAATTGCACGGTAAAGAATATGAGAGCAGGGGTAACATTGACCCATGCCACGGGTAAAAAATATGTATCGGGGACGACTACTATTGGTTGTGAAAGAGGATTTTGTATCGGTACTGGCGATATTGTAGATAGTTATGCAGATACCCAATATGGACCTGCTCTAGGGGTAGATTATGTCACCGATAGCGGTACAAATGCAGATATTACGTTGCTACCTTATGAAGGTAAATCATATAACGGTAGTGGTCATGCCGCTATAATTATAGGAAGCGATCATAAAATTACTCTTAGAAGCGCTGTACCAAATCCTGATCAAAATTTAAAAATTCAAGTAGGTGGGGATAATAGGACTATTGGTTTATTGAAGCGCGATGAAAACTACTCCGCTTCCCATATTAAACTGAACAATTTAACGGAGTATCCTGTTGTTCTAGATGAAAATAGCAGTAATACTACGGGTGTGTCAGCCGGAAAAGTTAGCGATGACGGTCAAAATAATCATCTGTTTTATAAAGCGATGCATTAAAATTGGTTTATCCATCCAAAAAATAAATTAAAGAATAGAAACACTTATTAATCTATGTTTTTACAATCAATACTTAAACGTTCGAATAGAGCATTTACATTTTTTATAGGATCTATAATAATGCTATTTTTTTCATGTGAAGAAAAGAAGGAAATCACAACAGAGAAAGAAGCAAAGCCGAATGTTATTTTAATATTGGTAGATGATCAAGGGTATGGAGATATAGCGGCATTGGGTAATCCGTATATAAAAACGCCTAACATAGATAAGCTGCATGCAACAAGTGCCCGGTTTACAGATTATCATGTAAATCCTACCTGTGCGCCAACAAGGGCAGCATTGCTAACGGGTCATAATGCAAATAGAACGGGAGTATGGCATACCATAAACGGTAGATCTTTATTGTTGGAGCGTGAAACAACTATGGCTGAAATATTTAAGGAAAACGGCTATACCACCTCAATATTCGGAAAATGGCATTTAGGTGATAACTATCCGTTTAGACCACAAGATAATGGCTTTGATGAGGTGCTTTCTCACGGTGGTGGCGGTATGGAGCAAACCATGGATTATTGGGATAATGACTATTTTGATGATATGTATGTGCATAACGGTGAGCTAAAAAGATTTGAAGGTTATAGTACCGATATCTGGTTCAATGAAGCCATTAAGCACATCGAAAAAAATAAGGACAAACCGTTCTTTTGCTATCTGCCTACAAATACGGCGCATTCCCCATACTTTGTCGCTGATAAATATATAGAACCCTATAAGGATAATGAGGATATTCCCTTACCTGCTTTTTATGGCATGATCGCCAATATAGATGAGAATGTAGGGAAGCTTGTAGACTATTTGGAAACCTCAGAACTTATGGATAATACAATTCTGATCTTTACCACAGATAACGGTACGGCTCAAGGAGCAAGAACGGAAGGGCATCGATTGGATGGTTTTATTAAAAAAGGATACAATGCAGGTATGCGTGGTGTGAAGGCAAGTAAGTATGAAGGCGGACACCGAGTTCCTTTATTTATTCATTGGAAGAATGGTGGAATTACAGTTGGTAAAGATATTGATGAGCTAACGGCACATTTTGATGTATTGCCTACCTTGGTAGAAATGTGCGATCTAGAAGTAGATACAGCTATATCTTTTGATGGAAAAAGTTTGCTGCCTTTGATCAATGGCGAAAGTGAAGATTTTAAAGAGCGAATTGTTATTACTAATTCTCAACGTACCGAAAACCCAGAACCATGGCGAAGAACTTCTTTAATGCAGGGTAAATGGCGATTGGTAGATAGTACCGAGTTATATGATTTGGAAACAGACCCTGAGCAGCGAGATAATATAGCTTCCAAACATCCTGAGAAAATGGCGGAGTTTAAGAAAGCGTATAATGATTGGTGGCAAGATTTGCTACCTGGGTATGATGATCTACCAAGAATTTATGTGGCTAATGAAAATGAAAATCCTACGAAATTATATTGTCATGACTGGCATACGCAAGGCGACAGTCCGTGGCACCAAAGACATATTAGAACAGGTTATATGGATAATGGGTATTGGGCAATACATGTAGACCAACCAGGTACCTATGCTGTAAAATTACGTAGATGGCCCGAAGAAACGCATTTAGCTTTAAACGCTAAAGCAGCTATTAGACCTGCAAAAGAAGGAACCAGTGTTTCTGCCAGTAAACCCGGAAAATCTTTGCCCATCAAGAAAGCAAGATTAAAAGTACAGGGTACGGACAGTGAAATTGAGGTGGATCCTACACAAGAATATGCTGAATTTAAGGTGGATTTAACCGAGGGGGAAGCCGATTTACAAACCTGGTTCACTTTAGAGAACAAAGAAACGTTGGGAGCATATTTTGTGAGCCTAGAGAAAATAGATTAGGTTAATACACTGGTTATAAGTGGTTAAGTTTATCGTGATTCATAATTTATCAATTATGAACGATGAGTTATATTTATATGGCGGCTAAATTCCCATATTGCATTATATCGCTAAACCAAATTATAAGAGTGACATGAGTTTACGGAACAATAAATATTTTAATGGGGTATCAATAGTGTTCTTGTCCCTTTTGTTCAATTATGGTTGTGCCCAATCATCGAAAGTAATCTCATTAAATGATACCTTAAGTGTAAAATCAACCTTGCTCTATCAAGATGATTTCAATGATGATTTAAGCTCATGGAAAGTTGAGCAAATGCCAGGCGGTGTTTCTGAAATCAGAAATAATAAGCTTGAAATTGATGATGTTTCAGGCTGTACGATTTGGTTTAAAAAAGAACTATCCGGACCCATAATGATAGAATACGATACTTATATTATATCTGACGGAGGTGAAAATGACCGGGTTTCTGATATGAACTGTTTTTGGATGGCAACCGATGTAGAACATCCAAATGATTTGTTCAAAAATTCAACAGGCAGACATGGCAAGTTTACAAACTATGATGGTCTGCGTCTGTATTATATGGGTGTAGGTGGGCATGACAATAGTAAAACGAGATTTAGGAGATATGTAGGCAATGGAGAACGCCCACTGTTGAAAGAACATGATTTTACCAAATCTGAGTTTTTACTGGAACCGAATACAACCTATCATATTAGAATCATTGCCTTTGATAATGTGGTTCAATATTACAGAAACGGAGTAAAAATGATCGATTTTTATGATGCCGACCCATACACGAAAGGTCATTTCGGGTTTAGAACGGTGAAAAATCACATGACAATAGATAATTTTAAAGTGTACAGATTAAAACAATAATTAAAATATAATTAAATGTCTACAACCTATAATACGAGATATGCTTCTAGTCCAGAGGCAGTTAAAAAATACGACACCACAGCTTTAAGAGATGAGTTTTTAATTGACGACCTTATGAAAGAGGGCGAAATCAATTTAACTTACACGCATTACGATCGCTATATAGCTGGTTCTGCTGTGCCTCAATCTAATTTAAAACTGGAAACCATTGATCCTTTAAAGGCTGAGTTTTTCTTAGAGAGAAGAGAAATGGGTATTATTAATGTAGGAGAATCGGGTGCAGTTGAGGTAGATGGTGCCACGTATAGCTTAGGACATAAAGATGCTTTGTATATTGGTATGGGAGCAAAAGAAGTCGTTTTTAAAAGTGACGACCCAAAAAAACCGGCTAAATTCTATATCAATTCGGCACCGGCACATACCAATTATCCAACGAAAAAAGTAAGCTTAGAAGAAGCTAATAAATTAGAATTGGGTTCTTTGGAGACAGCAAATCATAGAACGGTAAGCCAAATGATCATTGGCGGGGTAGTTACTACATGTCAATTACAGATGGGAATGACCAAGTTGAAAACCGGTAGTGTTTGGAACACCATGCCGGCACACGTTCACGATCGTAGAATGGAAGTTTATTTTTATTTAGATGTACCAGAAGGGCAGGCAGTGTGTCATTTTATGGGGCAACCACAGGAAACCAGACATATATGGATGCACAATCACCAAGCTGTAATTTCACCACCTTGGTCTATTCACTGTGGATCAGGAACGTCAAACTATACCTTTATATGGGGTATGGCAGGTGAAAATTTAGACTACAGTGATATGGATGTTGCTGCAATAACAGAATTAAAATAAAATTATGTCTACGGAACTATTTAATTTAAAAGGAAAAGTTGCTCTTGTAACTGGCAGTACCCATGGTTTAGGTATGGCAATGGCAAAAGGATTAGGTCTTGCTGGGGCAAAGTTAATTGTGAATGGAAATTCATCACAAGCTAAAATTGACGATGCCGTAGCATTTTACAAGTCCTTGGGCATTGATGCATACGGTTTCAAATTCAATGTTACAGATGAAGAAGCGGTTATAAAAGCCGTAAACGATATACAAGCTAAAGTAGGCGCAATTGATATTCTTGTTAATAATGCGGGTATAATTAAAAGAACGCCATTGGAAGATATGGAAGTGGAAGACTTTAAAGAAGTGGTCAATGTAGATTTAGTGAGTCCGTTTATTGTATCAAAACATGTGGTAAAAACCATGATTTCAAGAAAACAGGGAAAGATCATCAACATTTGCTCTATGATGAGTGAATTAGGTAGAAATACCGTGGGTGCCTATGCCGCTGCAAAAGGTGGATTAAAGATGTTGACACAGAATATGGCCACTGAATGGGCTAAACACAATATACAGGTCAATGGTATTGGTCCGGGTTATTTTGCCACAAGTCAAACCGCACCCATACGAGTAGAGGGGCACCCTTTTAATGAATTTATTGTGAACAGAACACCGGCGGCAAAATGGGGCGACCCAGATGATTTGGCAGGTGCGGCGGTATTTTTATCGTCTAAGGCAAGTGATTTCGTGAATGGACATATTTTGTATGTTGATGGTGGAATTTTAGCAACCATTGGTAAACCAAGCAATGAAAAATAATAGTATGATAAACCAGATTCATTTAAAGTATTGTGCGGCAATTGTTACCTTGTTCTTAGCAGGGTGTTCGGGTAATACATCGTTAGAAATAGAAGTTATAAATAGTTTGGATATTGACCGTTCTTTAGAGACCGTTGAAATTGATTTGGCGCTATTGCAGTCTAACGAATCTTTAAAGTTGATATCTGGAACATCGTACAAGATTAGTGAAGCTGGTAGTACTGCAGAACTGGTATCACAATTAAGTGATATTGATGGAGATGGTACACATGATGTACTTTTATTTCAGCCAGAAATAGGAGCGAATTCAAGTAAAACCTTTACAATAACATTAAAGGATGCCGAAGCTCCATCTGAAGAAATACCAACGTGTTATTCAAGATTTGTACCAGAGCGTACAGATGATTATGCTTGGGAAAATGATAGGGTGGCTTTTAGAACATATGGTCCTGTAGCACAAAAAATGATAGAGGATAGTATTCCGGGAGGCACACTTTCAAGCGGAATGGATGCATGGTTAAAAAGAGTGGATTACCCTATTATAAATAAATGGTATAAGAAGGAATTGGAAACAGAGGGATCGTATCATGAAGATGATGGCGAAGGGCTCGATAATTTTCATGTAGGTACCAGTAGAGGAGTAGGGGGAATTGCTGTTAAAGTAGATACCGCATATCAATTTTCTAGAAATTTTACCGATTACAAAACCATTGAAACCGGACCGTTAAGAACCAGTTTTTGGATTACCTATGCACCTTGGAAAGCAGGAGATAAAACTATAACTGAGAAGAAATTTATTTCACTGGATCGAGGTAGCAACCTATCTAAATATAGGGTTGAGGTGGAAGGCTCAGAAACAATATCCGTTGGTCTTACACTACATGAGAAAGATGGTGAAATATCTACCGAGGTAGAAAATGGTTGGGTCAGTTATTGGGAGCCTTATTTTGGTTCTGAATTGGGAACAGGAATTGTAGTGCCTTCGAATGCAATGTTAGGGTATGATAAGTATGTTACCGATGCCAAGGATCTAAGTAATTTGTACGCACAAGTAAAGGTGGTAAATGGTGAAGCTATTTATTATACAGGATTTGGCTGGAAAAAAAGCAAACAATTCAGCACCAAAGAAGAGTGGAACAACTACTTGAAACAATTCTCTAAAAAAGTAAATGCTCCTTTAGAAGTTAAAGTGAAGTAGTAAAAATAGAAGAGTAAATTTTGCGGATGATTATTTTACAGAATAAGTATTAGTGCTTATCAACGTAAAATAATCATCCGTTTTTTAATAGATTTTCTTGATGAGATGATTAGGGAAGTCCGTCGTGTTCTCACAGCATACTTGCTCCATAACTTGTTGTAATTCAGTTTTTAATAATGATATGGTATGATTTCCACCAGTATTTCCCAATGCAGCCACTCCATACATAAAAGAACGTCCTAAGAAGGTGAATTCTGCTCCAGAAGCCATTGTTCTAGCAATATCGGGGCCAGAGCGTAAACCACTGTCCATCATTACTTTTATTTGGTCGCCATACTTTTCGGCAATGCGCGTTAACGGTCTGATGGTAGACTCACCGGCATCTAACTGTCTTCCGCCATGATTAGAGACAATGACACCATCTATGCCCAATCGTATTGCTTTCTCTGCATCCATTTCAGAAGCAACACCTTTTAGCACCAATTTTCCTTTCCACATATCTCGAATGGGTTTTATTTTCTCCTCGTTCAATCTACCGGTAAAGGTCTGGTCCATGAACTTTCCTAGTTGTTTTAAATCTAGGTTTTTGGGCATGTACGGTTTTAGGGTTTCAAAGTTCGGTTGACCATGAATTAAGGTTTTCATAGCCCATTCTGGCTTTCCTAAAATTTGAAGAATATTCTTAACACTCATTTTTGGCGGCATGGCCAATCCGTTTCTAATATCCCTTGGTCTAAATCCAAATGTGGGAACGTCGGATAAAATAACCAGAACAGGACACTCTGCTTGTGCAGCTCTTTGTATCATATCGTCACGTAACCTATTTTCGGTAGGGTGATATAATTGAAACCAAGATTGCCCCTCTGTAATTTCAGCTATTCTTTCAATACTACTTGTAGATACCGTACTTAAAATAAATGGAACGTTGTGTTCAAATGCCGCTTTTGCCAATATTTCTGGAGCATTGGGCCACATTAACCCTTGTAGGCCAACAGGAGCTATACCAAAAGGGGCGTCGTACGTATGCCCAAAAAGCTCGGTTTTCATATCAGAACCGGTATGCTTACTTAAATAGCTGGGAGACAGTTCCACCTTTCTTATATCACTGGTATTTTTTATAAGGTTAACATCTTCGTTACAGCCACCATCCAAATATTCGAAAGCGAATTTTGGAATTTTTTTCTTGGCCTTATTTCTTAAATCGGTAACTGAAGGGTAATTGTTGTTGATGGCAATTTTGGCTTTACTCATAATTCAAATATTTTGTTCATTAATCGCCATTTTTCTCCTGGTTTTGAGTTTGGTATAGCTTGTTGATATTTCCACATTAAGGTTTCCCATTCCTGCACTTTGGCATTGTTTTCATCAGCTTGTTGCTTTTTGTCAAAAGAGAATAATGGGTTGGTTTCCATAATCATAAAAAGCCTGTTTTCTACGAGATAAATATCTAAATTTTCTATGTGAGAACCTTTTATACTTTCAATAATTTCTGGCCACACATTTTTATGATGCTCGATATATTCGTTGATCAGTGCCTTATCGTTCTTTAAATCTAAGGCGAAACAATGTTTTTGGTTTTCCATGTTAATTCTCGTAATGTTTATTGGTCATTAGACCATAAAAAGCAATGACTACAAAACAGATCAATGGTAATATAAAGGAAAAGTTGACTTCAGATAACCCTAATATTTGGGTGTCATTCACTCCAAATCCGCCTATATCAATAATTTTTCCTTGTAGTCCGGGCATTAAGGCGCCACCAACAATGGCCATAACCAGACCTGCTGCACCAATTTTTGATTCTTCTTCTTCCAAATTCTCCAATGCAATACCATAAATAGTCGGGAACATTACAGACATGCATAATGATAGGGCAACAAGGCAATAAAGTCCTATTGGTCCTATTAAGAACATGGTTCCTAAAGAGGCGATAATGGCGGCACAGGCGTACAATAACAAAAGCTTTCCAGAAGATATAAATCTTAAAAGATACGTTCCAATAACCCTACCGACCAGAAACAATATGAAGGCTACAATTTGATAATTGGCAGCAGTTTCACTATCCATACCAATAGCCTCTGCGTATTGGTAAATATATGTCCAACACATAATCTGCGCACCAACATAGAATATTTGTGATACCACACCAAAAACATATTTTCTGTTTTTTTTCAACGAATTAAAGGTATGGCTTAAGCTAGGTATAGCCCCATCACCTTTAGATTGTGGCATTTTGCTAACGGCGATCAATACCAAAATAGCCAAAATAACCAATCCTAGAACAACATAGGGATCTCTGATTACCATTAAGTCTGATGTTCTGATCAGTGATTTTTTCGCTTCGGATAAAGCACTGTAATTTTCAATATCGTCTGATTGTAAATTTTTAAGAACAAATTGTTGCGCAACCAAAAGTCCTAATAACAGACCGATAGGATTAAAGGCTTGTGCCAAATTCAATCGTTGCGTGGCCGTTTTAGCGTCGCCCATTGCCAGAATATACGGATTGGCAGTAGTTTCTAAAAAAGCGAGTCCGAAGGTTAAGATATAAAGCCCTAGGCAAAAGAACCAAAATTGCTCAGTGATAGCTGCCGGGTAAAATAATAACGCCCCCACTGCGTACAGTGCCAAGCCAATTAGCACACCTACCTTATAAGAATATTTTCTAACGAACAAAGCAGCCGGTAATGCCATACAAAAATAACCGCCATAAAAGGCCATTTGTACCCATGCCGCCTGAGAATTGGAGAGTTCCAATACTTTTTTAAAGGCTTGTACCATAGGGTCGGTAACCGCATTGGCAAAGCCCCAAAGCGCAAATAAAGAAGTAATTAAAATAAAAGGTAACAAGGTTTTTCTTGATACTATAGGTGTTTTATTGGTCTTTGACATTGGTGGTGAGTTTTGTTGTTAGTTGATTTAAGAAGTCGTAATTGTGCTATAGTGCACGATCTAAATGACTATAACCGCCGTCTACGAATATGAGCTGACCGGTGGTGTGGCTAGATTTTTCAGATAATAAGAAAGCGACCATATCGGCAATTTCTTCTGCTGTGGTCATTCTATTTTCTAAAGGAATTTTTTCTGTAATCTTACCTAACCTTTCCTCCGGGTTTGGGAATGATTTTATCCAACGGTCATATAACGGTGTATAACACTCTGCTACAATAACTGCATTAACACGAATAGAATAGGGTAGTAGTTCAACCGCCCACTCTCTGGTAAGGGCATTTCTGCCACCATTGGCAGCAGCATAGCCAGAAGTTCCTCCTTGACCGGTAACCGATGTTTTGGAACCGATATTTACAATGGCACCTTTATTTTTTTTGAGTTCAGGAAGCGCATAATGCGCCATCATATAGTAATGCGTGAGGTTTCTGGAAATAGAACGCATAAAATCATCATGGTTTCCATCTTCCAAACCTACAGAGTCATTTACACCGGCATTATTTACCAAGCCGTCAATTTTTCCAAAGCGTGCTATACAACTGTCAACAGCCTCTTTGCATTTTTGTGGGTCCGTTAGTTCGGCAAAAGCGTAACCTGCTTGTCCGCCTTCTTTTTCTATTTCAGAAATTACAGAGACGATATTCGCTTTATTTCTACCTAGAATATAAGGTATTGCACCTTCTTTTGCCAGACTGATACTTATACCTCTACCAATTCCAGATGAACCTCCAGATACTATTATAATTTTATTTTTCAGTTTTAAATCCATCGTTGGTATGTTTTAATGTTGTTAATAAATTAAGCGCTTAATCCGTAAAAATCTACTGCATTCAATCCCATTATTTTTGCTTGTTCCGTATCGGATAATTGCTTGATATAAGATGTAGCTATTTTCTTGGTTTTACTATAGCTACCAGCCAATAAGCAAACAGGCCAGTCTGATCCAAATAGAATACGGTCTGTGCCAAAAGCCTCAAAAACGATATCTATATAAGGGGTAAGATCCTCTTGTTTCCAAGAGCTCCAATCAGCTTCTGTTACTAATCCGGAAAGTTTACAAAATACATTGGGGCATTTGGCAAGTTTTTCAATTCCCAATTTCCAATTATTAATTCCTCCGGATTTAATAGGTGGTTTGGCAACATGATCTAAAACGAACTTTTGATTTGAAAATTTTGACACTAGTATCGTAGTATTTTCTAATTGATGCGTTAAAACCAAAAGATCATACGTTAGATCTAACGGAGCTAATTTTTGAATTCCGTTGGTAAATGCTCTGTCTAAAATAAAATCTTCTTTTTCTGTTTGTAGAATATGGCGTACACCTTTAAAAAGCTTGTTTTGTGTAAAATGTTCCAAGCGTTTTTGCACATTACTATCACATAAGTCTACCCAGCCAACTACACCTTTTATAAAATTGTTTTCTGCAGCCAAGTCTAATAAGAAGGTAGTCTCGTTTTCAGACTGATCAGCTTGTACGGCAATACAACCATCAACATTGTTTTCAGTAAGTATTGGTTTTAAATCACTAGGTAGAAAATTACGTTGTATGATTTTCATAGTGCTATCGATCCAGCTATCTCTAACTGGATCATATTTCCAAAAATGTTGATGGCTGTCAATGATCATTTTGTGTATGCCTTGGCAACTTGTTTAGAACTACCTAATTTTTCAATACCCAATTCAACCACATCGCCAGGGTTTAAATATCTAGGAGGATTAAACCCTAAACCTACTCCAAATGGTGTTCCTGTAGAGATAATATCACCAGGTAACAACGTCATATATTGACTAATGTAACTTACTAGTTCCGGTATGTTGAATACCAAATCTTCGGTATTGCTATTCTGTAAAAGTTCACCATTTACCTTTAACCATAGGTCTAGGTCATGCGGATTGCTAACTTCTTCTTTGGTCGCTAAAAACGGACCTATAGGAGCAAAAGTGTCGCAACTTTTACCTTTTACCCATTGCCCTTGTTTTTCTAATTGAAACTCCCTTTCACTATAATCGTTATGTAGGGTATAGCCAGCAACATGGTCCATCGCATCGGCTTCTTCAACATAGCTAGCTTTTTTGCCTATTACAACCGCCAACTCAACTTCCCAATCGGTCTTTTTACTGTTTTTTGGGATGATGACATCATCATTGGGTCCTACGATAGCAGAAGTAGCTTTAAAGAACAGAACAGGCTCTGAAGGTACTTGCATACCACTCTCCGCTGCATGTTTTGCATAGTTTAATCCAACACAAACAATTTTAGAAGGCTTTTTTATAGGAGGTCCTAATCTTGTACTCTTATCTATTTTAGGTAAATCATTAGCTTTTTCATCAACCCAAGATGTAAGTCGTGCTAAACCGTCGTTCTCAAAAAAAAGCTCATCATAATCTTCACCAAAACCTGAAGTATCTATCCACTCGCCATTTTCAAGAATTACTCCTGGTTTCTCATTTTCGGGTGATCCAAATCGTATTAGTTTCATTTTTTTTAATTTATCCGTTAAGTTTTATGAATCCCCCGTCAATAGGGAAATCCGTTCCAGTAATAAAAGAAGCTTCGTCTGAACAAAGGTAAAGAGCTAGGTCAGCAACTTCTTGGGGTTTGCCCATTCTGCCAATTGGTTGTGTGGCAGACAGATTTTTGAACATTTCTTCTTCCTGTCCCGGGTAATTTGCTTTTATAAACCCATCAACAAAAGGAGTGTGAATTCTAGCCGGTGAAATACAATTGCAACGTATACCATCTTTAATATAATCTTTGGCAATGGAATACGTCATGGTAAGAATAGCACCCTTACTCATTGAATATGCAAAACGATCATTTATACCCACGTTTGAAGCTATCGATGCCATATTAATAATGACACCACCATTTGTTTTCATCTTGGGAATAAGCGCATACATGCAGTTATAAGGTCCTTTGACATTGACATTATAAATACGGTCCAAATCTTCTTCGGTAGTCTTTTCAATATTACCCACATGAGCAATGCCGGCATTGTTAATGAGTATATGAATGTCATTTTTAGCAGTGATTTCATCCACAACACTTATAACCTGATTTTGGTCGACAACATTACAATTGTATGCTGTAGCAACTCCACCTTGTTCTTTTATAAGATTTACCGTGCTTTCTGCATGTTCTATGTTCAATTCTAAAATATGAACATTGGCACCTTGTGCAGCAAATGTGGTTGAGATAGCTTGACCAATACCGCTACCACCACCGGTTATAATTACGTTTTTACCTTTAAGGTTAAACTTCATGTTTTAGTAGTTTATTTGTTCTTTAATTCTTCTTTCCAAAATGCCCCGTCAGGAAAAGTGTAGGTATCCAATGAATCTTCTTTCATGGTAATGCTATATCCTGGTAATTTTGGAGGCATATATGCTCCGTCTTTTATAACGACAGGCTCGTCAAAATGTTCATGTAAATGATCTACGAATTCTATGATCCTATTTTCCATTGAACCGCTAATAGCTATATAATCTATCATGGAAAGATGCTGAACATATTCGCACAGCCCAACACCACCGGCATGCGGACATACGGGAATGTTGAATTTAGCTGCCATTAATAAAATAGCCAATATTTCATTTACACCACCAACCCTACAACTATCGATTTGGCAAATACCGATGGCACCTGCTTGCATTAGTTGTTTAAAGATAACCCTGTTTTGGCAATGTTCACCAGTTGCAACCTCAATAGGTTTAACAGCTTTGGCAATTTTTGCATGTCCCAAAATATCATCGGGACTCGTTGGCTCTTCAATCCACCATGGGTTGAATTTTTTAAGCGATTCCATATTGGTAATAGCTTCATCAACATCCCATTTTTGGTTGGCATCCATCATAAGTTTTAAATCGTCGCCAATTTCTTCACGAATAATCGCGGCACGCCTCATATCATCTTGTAGGTCAGAACCAACCTTTATTTTCATATGCTTAAAGCCACTTGCCTTAGCTTCTTTGCATAGACGTCTCATTTTATCATCAGAATATCCTAGCCAACCGGCAGACGTGGTGTAGGCAGGATACCCTTTATCCTTTAAATGTTCTATTCTTTCCTGCTTGCTGACCTCTTTTTGCTGCAAAAGATCAAAAGCTTCGGCAGGGGTGATAGCGTCTGTAATATATGTGAAATCAATACATGAAATTAACTCGGCAGGTGACATGTCTGCCAATAATTTCCATAAAGGTTTCTTCTCTACTTTCGCATATAAATCCCAAACGGCATTAACCACGGCACCGGTAGCAAGGTGAATAACTCCTTTCTCAGGACCTAACCATCGCAATTGGCTGTCGCCTGTAATCATTTTCCAAAAATCACCCATATTAGAAGTAAAGCTTTCTAAAGATTTACCTACTACCAAATGCGCGAGAGATTTTATGGCTTGGGTACAAAGTTCATTACCTCTACCTATAGTAAAAGTTAATCCGTGACCTTCATGACCTTCTGGTGAATTTGTTTTTAATATTACGTAAGCGGCGCTATAATCTGGATCGGGATTCATAGCATCGGAACCATCTAAAGACTTGCTGGTAGGGAAACGAATATCCCTTGAGATGACGTCAGTAATTATAATTGAATTTGACATTGATTTTGTTTTATTCAAAATTATGGGAACATTTTGCCTAAAACCACCTCATTAAATACCAAATTTGATACTTTTTTTGCATAAAACCTATAAATGTTTTCGATGTTTGCTTAAAAAGGAAGAAGGAGATTGATCTTTAATGATTTTAAACTGACGATTAAAATTTGAAATATTTCCGAATCCGCATGCATATGCAATTGAAGTTATACTTTCCTTATTTTCTAGAAGCATTTTACAAGCAAAGCCAATTCGTATTTCATTTAAAAATCTAGTGAAAGGTTTTCTGTGGACAGTTTTAAAAAATCTACTGAATGAAGATGCGTTCATGTTGACCAACTGAGCAACATCTTTTGAGCTTATAGGAGTATGAAAGTTTTGGTATACATATTCATAAATAATATTCAATCTCTCGTTTTCTGTTTGATGAAACGTATTAATAAACCCATTGCTAGATAATAGTGTATAATTTTGTTGTTGCTCTAATTTGCATAATAATTCAATTATTCGCGTTATTTTAATTGCAGGTTCAAGACTATGAAGGTTTTTTAATTCATTTTTTGTGTTATCCGTAATGTTGTGGAACTTAATTCCTTGGGCAGCTTTTTTTAGAAGATGAGCTACGGGTTGCATTTCTGGTAACGATAAAAATTCGTGTCCCACAAAATTATCTTTGAAGTGAACGGAAACTGCTTGTGCGGTAAGCGTAGAATTTTTTTCAAAATAGGCATCATCGTTTAACCACATATGAGGAACGTTTTTACCGATAAGAACCACCTCGCCCGATTGAAATTTCTCAATACTATCTCCAACAAATCGGGTACCCGAACTTTTTATAATATATACCAATTCTAGCTCTTCATGAAAATGCCAAACCTTTAAAAAGTTCTTATAATTATTTTGAGAAACGGTAATTGATGTGTTCGCAACACTAGATCTATCTAGTAAATGAAGCTTCATTTTATGAGTTTATTACAAAATACGAACTATTTTGTGATGTATAAAAAATATATGATTTATATTGATTACATTATACTGTCGAATAGGGTTTTACTAGGTTTCAAGGCGGAAAAGGACGAATAAAAACATATCTTCTACATATGAAATCATTTCATTCATTGTATTGTAGTAAACTTTATCATTTTTAATGTTCATGAGTTTATCTAATGACTACGTAACCGGTTCTTTTATAGCAACGAAATTTGTGGATTGCCGCCAAAGTGAATGTTAACATATTGGACTTAATGGTTTCTTTGGGTAGCGTCAAGTTTGTGATATTAAAAATAATCATGTTTACCCAGTACCAAATATCTAAATCTTTTTAATTTAGTATTGTTACTTAACTTTCTGAATGGTTTTTAACGATAGGTGTACGTAATCTATACAGCTCGCAAGCCTATAATATTACATTCTGAGATTGAATTGATTAAAAATTCAGTTTCTCCTAGTGATTGATTAGTTTGAACCGAAACGCACCCATCAATCTCATTTACCTTTAATTCGGTAATAAGGTCCCTCGGCATAAAATCTCTTCTAATAACAGCCATGTCATCATCTATCTAAGCATGCTTTTGAGGTTAGTACTGCCAAAAATGTTGATGTGCATCTATCGTCATAGTCAGTTTGTCTTTTGTTACTTCTGGTTTATTAGGCGCATGGCTTCTTCAAATCCGTACTGTTCTATATTGCTGAGATTATGGGTTACGTTGCTCGTTAATCCTGATATTTGGTTGAGGTCTTCATTCCATATATCGGCATTGCCCAAAATTTGGGAGGTCAATGTATTTAGATCAATATTATTTTCTCTGAATTGCTGCCAAGTGTTGGAGAAGAATTCAAGTATTGAAGACTTATCTTTTAGGTCTATCTTTTCATTATCAAAACTCCCTTCATAAAAGCGTAGCATGGCACTTAATGCAAATGTGATGTTTGCGGGAAGACTTCCTGTTATTTCTAGGTAATCTTTTAATGTAGGAAGTAAACGTGATACAAATTTTGAGGTACTGTTCAATGAAATACTAATCAATTTGTGTTCTAAAGCAGGGTTTTTAAACCTTGTAAGCACATCATTGGCAAATTGTTGTTTGTAATCTTGTGGAAAATCTAAAGTAGTTAACACCTCGTTCATCAATACACCTTTAATGAAATTAACAACTAAAGCATTGTTCATGGCGTCTTTAACCAAACGTTCCCCTAAAAGGTATGCAACGGGTACCATTGAGGTATGTGCACCATTTAGAATACGAACCTTTAAATTTCTGTACGAAGCTAGATCGGATACTAATTCAATATTTAAATCAGTGTTCTGAAACGGAAATTCAGCTAAAATATCTTCAGGCCCTTCTAGTAGCCAACTATGATATAATTCACCGGCAACAGCAAGTTTATCCGTATAGCCAAGCTTAGCTTCTATCTCTTCAATTTTATCTTTAGGATACCCGGAAACTATACGGTCTACCAAGGTATTATAGAATATACATGATTTAGAAATCCAATTTTTAAATGCATCGCCCAAAGACCAATGATCTGCATATTGTAAAATGCATTGTTTTAAGGTTTCCCCATTTTTTTCGATAAGCTCAACAGGTAAAAGCATACAACCTTTGTCCGTATCACCCTTAAAATGCTCAAAGCGATGAAAAAGCCAAACCGTTAGCTTTGCTGGAAACTCTTTTGGCGGATGGTTATCAAAGGCATCATAGGTATTAAAAACAATTCCTGCTTCGGTAGTGTTCGATATAATAAAACGAAGTTCAGGAAGCTTGGCAAGTGCTAAATAGGCTTCCCATTCCGAATAGGGATTTACTACTTCTTGAATGCAGTCGACCACCGTTAAATCTTGTACAAAAGTATCGTTCGCATAACCTTCAAGGTTTACGGAAAACAATCCGTCTTGTAATTTAAGTTCTTGGTAGTCACCACGTTCTGTGGGTTTAATTACAGCAATACCTGCATAAAATTCTGTGGTGCTGTTTATTTTTTGAATACTGATATCTACAAAGGCTCTTAAAAAATTACCACCACCAAATTGCATTACTTTGATCGGTAGTGATTTACGGTTTTTAATTACGTTGTTGTTTAATAAATTCATAAGTTTTTTATAGTGATATTCCTCTTTTCCAAGGTATAAAATCGTCTTGTCCTAATCGTACCGCATTGGGTACCTTCTCTCCGCTGGCCACTGCGATTATATACTCTAGTAACTCTTCTCCCTTGCTTTCTATGGTAGCAGAAGCCTCAATAATACCACCGGTATTAAAGTCTATTATGTCTGCCATACGCTCACTTAATGTGGTATTACTCGCTATTTTAATGGTAGGGGCAATAGGGTTTCCGGTGGGTGTACCCAAACCTGTAGTAAAGCAAATTATATTACAACCAGAGCCTGCAAGTCCCGTTGTACTTTCAACATCATTACCTGGTGTACACAGTAAATTCAATCCTTTTTTAGTTATCGGTTCTGTATAATCGAGAACATCGGTAATAATTGAGGTTCCTCCTTTTTTAGCAGCTCCGGCGGACTTCATTGCGTCGGTAATGAGTCCGTCTTTAATATTACCTGGAGACGGATTATTCTCAAATCCTGATCCCACTTCCTCAGCACGTTTGGCATAGGTTTGCATTAACCCTGCAAATTTCTCTGCATTTTCTTTGGTTTGGCACCTATTTAAAAGTTCTTGTTCTACACCGTTTAGTTCTGGAAATTCTGCGAGTACTGTTGATGCACCCAGTGCCACTAACATATCGGAAACATGTCCCAAGGCAGGGTTGGCAGATATACCTGAAAACCCGTCTGAACCACCACATTCTAAGCCGAGGGTTAGTTTGCTAAGTGGTGCTTTGCTACGTTTTGTTTTGTTGGCTTCTATTAAACCTAAAAAGGTATGTTTAACGGCGTCTTCTATAAAATGCTTTTCACTTTTACTTTGCTGCTGCTCAAGAATTACCAAGGGTTTAGAAAACTGAGCATCCCTTTTTTTAATGGCATCTTCTAGTATAGGAATCTGAGCGTTTTGACAGCCAAGACTTAATACGGTAGCACCGGCTACATTTGGGTTGGTAATATAACCCGCTAACAGATTGCAAAGCGTATCGCTATCTTGCCTAATACCTCCACAACCGCCATCATGGGTTAAAAATTTAATACCATCTACATTTGGAAAAACTTGCTCATCGGCATTGGGTATTTCAGGTTTTATAATAGTACTCTGTAAAATAGTTTCTTTACTAGCTTGATTTTTATAATGTGCAACCAAGGTTTCCGTAGAAATAATATCGGCGGAAGAGGTTTTATAGCCTAATGGTTTTAACAGGGCGGTTTTTAATACTTCTACATTTCTATTCTCGCAAAAAACCAAAGGAATCACCAACCAATAATTAGAAGTACCTACACTGCCATCTTTTCTATGGTAGCCCAAAAAGGTTCGGTCTTTAAAATTATCAATATCTGGCGGTGTAAAATTCCAATGTTGGTCCGCTACTTGATAGCTGGCCGCTGCATGAACCAAATTCTCTGTAGTAATAGCCTCCCCAATTTGAATGGGAACAAGAGCTTTACCAACAATAGAACCATACATATATACCAAAGCATCTTTCTTAATAGGAGATAGGGCAAACTTATGTTTGGCCTTTACCTTTTTTGAAATAGGAATGGTAACATTATTATGAATTATTTGCGTGCCTTCTGGTATATCTTGTAAGGCAACAAGTATATTATCTTTTGGATGAATGTGTAAAAATCTGTTATCCATAAATTCGTTTACAAGCGTTTGTGAAATAGTACCAAATTAGTTGCATTCTATTTCATATCAAATTTAGAAAGTGACCATCGCTTTAATCACCCCGGTTTCAGGTTTTAACCAAGAATCAAAATTGGCAATCATTTCTGTGTAAGGTACGGTATGCGTAACAAAAGAAGCTATGGGAAATTGGTCAATAACATGGATTATATATTCAAAATCTGCCAAGGTTGCATTTCTACTACACATAATGGTAGATTCTTTTGCGTGTATTGCCGGGTGGTTAAAGGTTAAATCTCCTTTTGACAATCCGACCAATACATATCGCCCCCCATGTGCCATATAATTTGGTCCGCTTTCCAAGGCAAATTTATTACCGGAGGCATCGAAAACTGCTGTGGCCAAATCGTTATTGGTGTTACAGAAGCTAGACAGTTTGAAGCTGTGCTGGTTACCGCCGCTGCAAAAATGAATGCTGTTTTAATTTTAATAGGAATATTACTTTTCGTTTCTTTTTATGCCGTATCAATTGGTCCTGTAATGTGGGTGCTGTTTTCCGAGCTGTTTCCAAACCGTATCCGCGGACTCGCAATTTCTTTTGTGGGCTTGGTAAACCTAACCTTTGCCTTTTTGGTACAATTGGTTTTTCCTTGGCAGTTATCTAATTTAGGTAACGCCCTTACCTTTTTTCTTTATACAATATTTGCTGTAATTGGTTTATTGTTTATAGTAGCCAAAGTTCCGGAAACCAAGGGGAAATCATTAGAGGAATTGGAAGTGTTACTGGTAAAATCCCCTTGATACTTTATAAACCGAATATGTACTAATACTTGGTTTTATCTTGTTTAGAAGCCCAATTGTTAAAGACTTCAACAGCTTCGCCTTGTAACATTTGTTTAAAGTGAATTTGTCTGTCTTGCATTTCAACTTCTAGTTCATCATAAATAAATTGATCATCAAAATCTATGGCTTTTGCATCAGCTTTATCACAGCCGTAATACACAGCTTTAGGTCTAGCCCAATAAATGGCACCAAAACACATAGGGCAGGGTTCGCAAGAAGTATAAATTATACAATCGGTTAACTGAAAAGTATTTAGTTTGTTACAGGCATCTCTAATAACGACCATTTCTGCATGTGCTGTGGGGTCATTGGTAGAGGTTACTTTATTATGTCCTTCAGCTATAATTTCTCCATCTTTTACAACAACGGCACCAAAAGGTCCTCCTGCATTCGAGTTCATTCCCTTTGCTGCCATTTCAATGGCTCTTCTCATAAAAAACTCATGGTCTTTCGTCATACTAACTTTTTTAAAATTGTGGATACAAAATTACAGGAATAAAATGGTATTAACTTTAGTTTTCTATCGTTTACGATTATTAGTTTAACGTAATAGATTTTGACTTTATCCTAAAACAACGCTCTTCTCCTAAATAAAGCGGATTTCCATGTTTCTCGGACCAAAATCCGTCTAGAATATCTTTGCTAATACACTGGTAAACAGCAACACCTTTGTAAATGTTTTGGTCTTCACCTACATATTTAAAATTGATGACGAGTATATTGTTTTTAAAGAAACCCGTACCAGTTTGTTGCTGTGATTGGTTAATGGTCCAATGGGCTACAATTCTTTTGTTTGCGTCTAAATTTAGTGAGAGTATGCCGTTATAGTTATGCGATTCATCGTCTTGGTTACTGCCAATAATAGTATACTCACCAACTAAATCTTCAATTTTCATATTAGGGTTTATTCAAAGCGAAAATATTCAAAATTTCAATTTCTGAATATTAATGAAGGTTTAAAGTCCAAAAGCTACTCTGGTTGTTTAAAACTACAAGACATATTATGCAAACTTGGTTGTAGATGTAGTGGAAAAGAACAATCTTTAGCTTTTAAAATATGAAAACGATTATGAAGAAAGTAATTTTACTAAGCCTATTGGTCTTAAGTTTTGTAGTAAAAAGTAATGCCCAAAAATCGGCATATGGAGATAACCAACCCTATTCTTCGTATTGGTTTGTGAATGAGCTTTTAACATGGTCACCAGAAAAAGATAAAGAAGCTCAATTTAATATAAGCCATGTTCCATTAGCTGGTCGGTTTTTAAACGATTCAAGCAACTTGAATGATGATGCGCAGAAAATTCCTGGTATCATAGCATTGATGGCTCCACATACTACCAACTTTCATCCGTCTCAAGGATTTTCTACCGTAAAACAATATGCATTCCCGTTTTGGCAATACATAGATTATTTTGTGCAATGGGGTGGATCTGCTAATGAAGGTATTATTGTACCGCCCACGGCATTTTGGACAGACGCTGCCCATAAAAATGGAGTTAAGAGCATAGGTACCGTATTTTTTCCGCCTAATGTATATGGAGGTAAAGAAGAATGGGTATACGAATTTTTAGTTCAGAATGAAGATGGAAGCTTTCCCGTTGCCGATAAATTGATAGAAGTAGCTACAACCTATAATTTCGACGGATGGTTCATAAATCAAGAAACATATGACTTGGTTGGTGAAATGGGGGCGTTAATGCAGCAATTTATATCCTATTATAGAGAAAAATCAGATTTAAAATTAGTTTGGTATGATGCTATGATAGATGACTCAAGGGTGATATGGCAAGATGAATTGAATAATCATAATCAAATGTATTTTCAAGATGGAAAAACCAATATGTCTGATGTCTTTTTTATCAATTTTAGATATCATGAAGTTAATCTGGAGGACAGTAAAACCCTTGCCAACGAATTGGGTAGAAGCGAGTGGGACTTATATGCCGGTATAGATGTACAGTCAAAAAGTTATATGACACCTGTAAAATGGGATATGCTATATAAAAACGGGAAGCCAAATAACACATCCATTGGTATTTATTGGTCTAACGCTACTTTTGATATTTCGGAAACCAAAACCCCTGAAGATGTTTATAACAACGAACAAAAGTTCTGGAACGGTGGTCCGACTATAGAAACACGTTTTGGTAAAAGTGAATGGAAAGGATTTGCCAATTATTTTGAACCGCGTAGCGTAATAAATGAATTACCATTTAAGACTAGTTTTAATTATGGATTGGGTAAATTTTATAATGAAAAAGGGAAAACGGTTTCTAAGACTGAATGGCATAATTTAAGTATACAAGATGTATTACCAACATGGCAATGGCAAGTAGATAGTACTAAGGTAAAGGCAACCATTAGTTTTGACGAAAGTTATGAAGGTGGTAGTAGTTTGTTTTTTGAAGGATTTGAAAATGCCGAAATACCTTTATATAAAACTAAAATAGACTTAGATAACAAGGTAACACTTAATGTAGTTTCCAAGACAGCCGAAGATTTAAGTTTAGAAGTCTATTGCCAGTTATCTAGTGGGGAGTTGCTGATTTTTCCTTTAAAGAATTCCCTTTCTTGGAGTAATAATAGTATTACTATTCCATCTCGTAAAAATATAATTTTATCAGAAATAGGTTTGTATTCAAAAGGAAAAGGTAATGCCTATGTAGGGCAAATATCTTTACACTCTAAAAATGAATCAAAACCAACCACATCAGAATTTAGGGTAGAAGGTTTTATAGATGAAAAAAACGCAGAATTGTATGTGAATTTTGATGCTGTTGAGGCTAATATTTATCATAATATTTACTACATAAATGAAAAAAACCAAAAGATTTGGTTGGCAAAAACCCCTTCTAAAAATTTTTATATTTCAAAAATTCCTACAAAAAATGGAAAAATAAAGATTGCGATTCAATCTGAAAATGTTGGCGGCAATAAAGGCAAAATAAGACGAAAAATTTTCGATTTATCTAAATAATATATGTCGGTATTTTGGCAAGAAATGTGAATCTTTTCTACATAAAGGTTGGGCTATATAATTGAGCAAAAACTACTTAAGTTGGCGCGAAAAAATAGTAGAAAATTACATCAATGTTAATAGTATGTTATTAAAGAAAATTGTCTATGGACAACTTTAATAAAAATAATTTTAAAAAATATTAGCTGAAGTAATTCTTTAAGCAAATCTGAATTTTGTATTCAATTATATGATTGTAATAAATTGATTTTTAAATAGTTGTGTCCCTTTTTAAAAGTATGTCAATCATTGTGAATTTTGACTAAAATTGCAATTGTTGATAACCCTGTTAAAAGCTTACGAAGTAAAACGTAAAAATAAGGTGATTAATTTTGGACCTTTACACCTCGCTTAATTAGTTCATCATTAACATTCTTTTAACATGAAAATCACAGAAGTCATAAAACGGGATTTTTCAACAAAACCCTTCCATTTACACAAAATTACAAATGCCATTTTAAAGGCTATGACAGCTGTTGAACATGGGGGACCAGGAGAAGCTGAAATTATTTCCAATAATGTGCATTTGGCGTTGTTAGAAAGAAAGAAATTAGACGAAAGCTATATTCCTACAGTAGAGGAGGTTCAAGATTTTGTTGAGAACAAATTAATGGAAGGCGGTTACTTTGATGTTGCCAAAGGATACATCCTTTATAGAAATGAACAGGCACAGAAAAGAAAGTCTAACATTTTTGAAAAGCGAGTGAACCTTAAACCCTATGAATACCCTGCATTGTACGAATATGTTTCTGCAATTAGACATTCATATTGGATACATACTGAATTTAATTTTACGAGCGACATTCAAGATTTTAAGACCGGTCTAACCGATATTGAAAGAAATGCCATTAAGAACGCCATGTTGGCCATTTCGCAGATAGAAGTTGCGGTTAAAAGTTTTTGGGGCGATATCTATCACAAAATGCCTAAGCCAGAAATTGGTTCTGTAGGAGCAACATTTGCAGAGAGTGAAGTAAGACACCATGATGCATATTCACATTTATTGGAAATTTTAGGTTTAAACGAAGAGTTTAAAAACTTAAAAAAGAAGCCCGTAATCATGAAAAGGGTGCATTATCTAGAAACAGCTCTTAAAAACTCTAAAAGTGAGGACAACCAAGAGTATGCAGAATCTATATTATTGTTCTCTTTATTTATTGAGCACGTATCGTTATTCTCTCAGTTCTTGATAATTATGGCGTTCAATAAGCATAAAAATATGTTTAAGGGAATTTCTAATGTTGTTGAGGCGACTTCAAAAGAGGAGCAGATCCATGGTGATTTTGGTATTGATATCATTAATATCATAAAAGATGAAAACCCTAAATGGTTCAATGCAGAATTCCACGGTGCGGTACAAAATATGTGTCAAGATGCATTTGTAGCCGAAAGTGATATTATCGATTGGATTTTTGAAGCGGGCGAAATAGATTTCCTTCCTAAGGACTTGATTAAGGAATTCATTAAAAAGAGATTTAACGATTCTATCGAGAGTATCGGTATCGAAAAAATATTCGAGGTAGACGAAGAATTATTATCACAAACGGAATGGTTTGATGATGAGATTATCGGAACCAAGCATGGCGATTTCTTCGTAAAGCGCTCTATCAACTATAGCAAAAGAACACAAAGTATAACCAGTGACGACTTATTTTAAATGAACGATTCAAAAATTAATTTAGAGACTAGCATACAAGAAGAAGTAAAACTGAATGGTTCTAATGAACTGGTACAAGCTAGAAAAGAGGCGCTTAAAAGCATAAAGCAAGACAAAGAAGAAGGTTTTAAATGGTTAAATGAAGATAGCCGTAACTTCTTGGCTTCAGGGTATTTGTCACCTGGGGTTTCTGCAGAAACACGTATTCGCGAAATTGCCGATAGAGCAGAACAAATACTTGGTATGCCTGGTTTTTCAGACAAGTTCTATGGTTATATGAGCGAAGGTTTTTACTCATTGGCATCGCCGGTTTGGTCTAATTTCGGAAAGGAAAGAGGATTGCCTATTAGCTGTTTTGGCTCTAATATAGCCGATGATATGGGTAACATTCTATATACCCAATCTGAAGTTGGTATGATGTCTAAATTAGGAGGTGGTACCTCTGGTTACTTTGGTAATATTAGACATAGAGGCGCAGAGGTTAAGAATAATGGTAAAGCTTCTGGTGCTGTACATATTATGCAACTCTTTGAATCTATGGTAGATGTAGTTAGCCAAGGTTCAGTTCGTCGTGGTCGTTTTTCTCCATATTTACCGGTAGAACATGCAGATATTGAAGAGTTTTTGGAAATTGGTACTGAAGGTAACCCTATACAAGAGCTTACCCATGGTGTAACAGTTACCAATAAATGGATGCAAGAAATGGTAGACGGTGACAATAAAAAACGTTCTATCTGGGCAAAAGTTTTACAGCGTAGAGGTGAAATGGGTTACCCTTATATCTTCTTTAAGGATAATGCAAATAATGGCGCTGCAGATGTATACAGGGAAAAGGGACATAAAATTTACGCAAGTAATTTATGTACTGAGATTATGTTGCCTTCTAGTGATGAGTGGTCTTTTGTATGCGTATTGTCTTCTGTAAACGTTCTTCATTATGACAAATGGAAAGATACCGATGCGGTAGAAACCATGGTATGCTTTTTAGATGCTGTAATTACTGAATTCTGTGAAAAATTAGAAGTATATCGTGATTCAGAAAGTCGTGAAGATCGCCAAACGTTCATGTTTATGGAACGTGCATATAACTTTGCCAAAGATAACCGTTCGTTAGGTTTAGGTGTTTTAGGTTGGCATTCATTATTGCAGTCTAAAATGTTGCCTTTCAACAGTCAAGAGGCATATAATTTAAATAGTGAAATATTTAAAACGATAAAAGAGAAATCTTACAGTGCATCAGAAGAGTTAGCTGTAAAATTTGGCGAGCCAGAAGTATTAAAAGGCTTTGGTAGAAGAAACGCTACGTTGAATGCAATTGCACCAACTACATCATCTGCCTTTATATTAGGTCAGGTTTCCCAAGGTATAGAGCCAATTTGGTCCAATACTTATGTAAAGGATATTGCCAAGGTGAAGACCACTATAAGAAACCCGTTCTTAGTTGATCTTTTAGAGGAGAAAGGAATGAATACTACCGAAGTATGGAGAAGTATACGTGATTTTGACGGATCTGTACAGCATTTGGATTTCCTTACCGATTTAGAAAAAGATGTGTTCAAAACATACTCTGAAATAGACCAGATGGATATTATCTATCAGGCAGCGAACAGACAAAATCATATTGATCAAGGGCAATCTGTTAATATTATTGTTCATCCAGATATGCCGGTTAAAGAAATCAATAAGATTCACGTTACCGCATGGAAATTAGGGTTGAAATCTTTGTATTACCAACATAGTATGAACGCCGCACAAAAATTCAAGCAAAAGAAAGATTGTGCTAGTTGTGAAGCATAAATTGTAATTCTAGAACTAGAATTTACTTTTTAAAGATCTGGTGTTTTAGAGAACCAAAAACGTTCTACTAAGGCACCAGATTTTTTATTTCTTAGCGTTAAGAGAGCAATTGTACCTGCATCAATAATTTTTTAAAGTATTTGTTATTTTAATTGATGAAGGAGTGATTATGTTAAAAATGAGGATGGATTAAACCATTTTATATTTTCAATGTCCTATAAAATTACCTTATTCACAGTCTTTAATACCTATTTTTATTTAGTTGAAAATATGGTGCTAAAACCTTGTTAAATATAGCTTAAGGTATCCCTAAAATTGGTGATTAGGTTTAGATTTGTTAGTAACCAAACTAACTAAATTCAATCTCACCACCTATGAAAACAAAATACATTGTTTACAGTATCTTGCTGATTGGGATTACCGCTTTGATCATTTATCGAATAAATGCCAATAATGAAATTGGGGCGACAAAGTCATCAGCAGAATCTTCTACCGCAACATCAGTAAAAGGACTTGTTTTACAACCACAGGAGTTTAATGACAATATTTCACTTTCCGGTACCATTGAGGCCAATGAACAAATAGAGATTAGAAGTGAAATTTCCGGTGTCGTTGAAAGCATCAATTTTGAGGAAGGTAGTAAAGTAGTGGAAGGTCAAGTACTTTTTACGGTAAATGATATTGAACTTCAGGCACAGCTTTCTAAAGTACAGACCGCACAAAAACTCGCTTCGGAAAATGAACGTAGGGCAAAATTACTATTAGAGAAGCAGGCAATAAGTCAAGAAGAATATGAAATAGCCAGTGCAGACTTTCAATCCGCCAGTGCAGAATCACAACTCATACAGGCACAACTATCAAAAACAATTGTTAGGGCACCTTTTTCAGGTACAATTGGGCTACGTTCCATATCAAAAGGAACGTATGTAACACCACTGACCCCTATTGCAAAGCTGGTGAATACCAGTAAGCTCAAAATCACCTTTTCCATTCCTGAAAAATATGTGTCTCAGGTAGCGATAGGTACAGACCTCACTTTTACAACTTCAGATGCAAATACCGCGTATGAGGCTACCGTATATGCTATAGAACCAGAAGTAGAAATAGCAACTAGAACATTGAAAATGAGGGCTATTGCAGAAAATAGTGAAGGTAAAATTTACCCAGGTACCTATGCAAATGTTCTGTTGCCTTTAGAAAGTGTGGACAATGCTTTGTTGGTTCCATCGGAATCATTGATTCCGGTACAGAACGGTAAACGCATTTTTATATCCGAAAAAGGAAGGGCAAAAGAGATAGATGTAGAGATCGGAACAAGAACTGGAAACGAAGTGAGAGTACTTACAGGATTAAAAGCAGGTGATACCATTTTAACGTATGGTGTTATGGCGTTAAAAAATGGTACTCCGGTAGAAATAGATTTTAATCAATCAGAATCAAGAACAGGGGAATAATGAATCTATCTACTTTAAGTATTAAAAGACCGGTACTTGCCATAGTAATGAACATAACACTGGTCCTTTTTGGGATTATTGGCTTTACTTATTTAGGAATTAGGGAATTTCCGTCTATTGATCCGGCACAGGTATCGGTACGAACAACATACTCCGGTGCCAATGCAGATATTATAGAATCTCAAATTACAGAGCCCTTAGAGAAGGCGATTAACTCCATTGACGGTATTAGAAATATTACTTCATCGAGTGTACAAGGATCAAGTTCAATAAGTATTGAATTTAATTTGGATAAAGATCTTGAAGATGCTGCAAATGATGTAAGGGATAAGGTTTCGCAAGCGGTAAAAAGTTTGCCAGATGATCTTGATTCTGCTCCGGTTGTATCAAAATCCGATGCAGATGCACAAAGGATTCTGTCGATGACCGTGCAGAGCGATAATAAGAACATCTTAGAACTATCTGATTATGCGGAAAATGTTATCGCCCAAAGAATAGAGACCATTCCAGGGGTTAGTAGCGTGCAAATTTGGGGTCAGCGTAGATATGCCATGCGACTTTGGATAGATCCTCTGAAACTATCCTCATATGGTCTAACGGTTTCTGATGTACAAGATGCACTTTTGGCACAGAACATTGAATTGCCATCTGGAAAATTAACTGGGGATAATACTGAACTAACGGTAAAGACCATAGGAAACTTAAGTACCGAAGAGCAATTTAATAATATCATTATCCTTGCAGATAAAGATAAACTAGTTCGTTTAAGCGACATAGGCAAAGCTTCTTTAGAAGGGGAGAATATGGAGACCAAAATGAGCGATTCTGGTCAGCCTATGGTAGCAACAGCAGTAATACCGCAACCGGGTACAAACTATTTGGAAATCGCAGATGCTTTTTACGAAGAATACGAAAACCTTAAAAAGGACCTGCCCGAGGGTTTTAAATTGAACATTGTAATCGATGATACCGTTTTTGTTAGACGTGCAGTTACCGAAGTAGCCGAAACATTACTTATTTCGGTAATTCTGGTAATACTGGTCATCTTTGTTTTCTTTAGAAATTGGTCAATGGCCATGCGACCCTTAATAGATATTCCTGTGTCATTGATAGCCACTTTTTTTGTTATGTGGTTGTTTGGGTATTCAATAAATGTTTTGACTCTTTTGGCGATCGTATTGGCAACGGGTCTGGTGGTTGATGACGGTATTGTGGTAACAGAAAATATTTATAAAAAAGTAGAAGAGGGTATGAGCCCGATAGAGGCAGCCATAAAAGGATCTAATGAAATATTCTTTGCGGTGATATCCATCTCAATAACCTTAGCTGCCGTGTTTTTACCGGTAATATTTCTAGAAGGTTTTGTAGGTAGGCTTTTTAGGGAATTTGGTGTGGTATTGGGCGCTGCTGTATTGATTTCGGCATTTGTATCGCTATCGTTGACGCCTATGTTAAATGCATATCTTATTAAACCCGGTAAGCAAAAGCAGTCTAAGTTTTACCACGTTACCGAAAAGTACTTTTTGCAAATGAACAAATCCTATGCAGAATCGCTACGGGTTTTCATGAAAAGAAAATGGCTGAGTTTTCCTATTCTCGCAGGATGTATTGCGTTAATTGCAGTATTTTACATCATACTACCCAAAGAAACGGCGCCTTATGATGATCGTAGCTTTATCCGTTTGAGCGTAAATGCGCCAGAAGGTTCTTCATATGAATATATGGATCGCCTTATGACCGATATTACCGAGTTGATAAATGATTCCGTACCGGAGAAAAAGGTGAGTTTGGTATTAACATCGCCCGGATTTGGATCTTCTTCAGTAAACAGTGGTAGGGCAAATATTGCTTTAGTAGAACCTAGTGAACGCGATCGATCTCAAAGAGAAATCGCCAACGATCTGGGCGAGTGGGCAAAAGCCTATGTGGGAGGAAAGTCAAATGTGTCTGAACGCCCTACAATTTCAGTCAACAGACGTGGTGGACCACCTCTACAGTATATTATTCAGGCACAGAATTTTGATAAGTTGAAGGATTATATTCCAGCATTTATGGCAGAGGCAGAGAAGGATGAAACCTTTTCGTATGTAGATGTTAATTTAAAATTTGACAAGCCGGAGTTATATGTATCCATTGACCGGGAAAAAGCGGAGACCTTGGGCGTTTCTGTAATAGACGTAGCGGAAACTTTACAATTGTCATTGAGCGGTCAACGATTTGGGTATTTTCTAAAGAACGGTAAACAGTATCAGGTAATTGGTCAGTTTGACAAGGAAGATAGAAATGCGCCAATGGACCTTACATCCATTTTTGTGAAGAATAAAGACGGATTGCTTATTCAGCTAGATAATTTGGTTCACACCTCAGAACATAGTAGTCCGCCACAACTATATCACAATAACCGCTACATGGCCGCAACGGTTTCTGCGAATCTTGCCCCCGGAAAAACTATAAACGATGGTATAGCGGCAATGGAAAGAATCAAGGAAAATGTTCTAGATGAAACCTTTACCACAGATTTGGGTGGTGAGTCTCGTGATTTTGTTGAGAGCAGTTCAAATACATTGTTTGCATTTGGTCTAGCACTGCTATTGATATTTCTAATTTTGGCAGCACAGTTTGAAAGTTTTATTGACCCCTTTATTATCATCTTAACGGTGCCAATGGCTGTGGCAGGTGCTCTTTTCTCGTTATGGTTGTTTGGGCAGTCTTGGAATATTTTCAGTCAGATCGGTACTATTATGTTAATTGGTCTTGTAACTAAAAATGGTATTCTAATTGTTGAATTTGCGAACCAACTAAGAGAACAGGGTATGGAAAAAAGTGAGGCGATATTACAAGCCTCAGAATCTAGATTGAGACCCATATTAATGACTAGTTTAACCATTGCGCTAGGTGCATTACCAATTGCTTTGTCTTTAGGTGCGGCATCTACAAGTAGAATAGGAATGGGTGTAGTGATTATTGGAGGCACTATGTTCTCGCTGCTTTTGACCCTATTTATTATACCTGCACTGTATTTATTATGGTCTAGGGAAAAAGTAGAAAGACCTGAGTTTAAAGTACTTGAAGCAAACTAGAATGAATTTATCGAAGCTTACATTTTTATCATTAATATTTTTATGTTTTAACGGTACTGCGCAAGAAATTCTAACGATTGAAGATGCTGTTAAAATTACGGTGAAGAATAACTATCAAATTATTACCGCCGCCAATAATTTAAAAATAGATTCTGTATCGGTTAGTCCGGGTTTTGCTGGTATGCTGCCCACTATCGAAGCAACGATTGAAGATGATAATAGTATACAGAATTTATCACAAACCAGATCAGATGGTTCTCAAGTAGAGCAAGACAATGCAAAAAATAATAGTTTAGATTATGGTGTATCTCTTGATTGGACATTATTTGATGGTCTAAGCATGTTTGCGACATACGATCAGTTAAAACAGAATAGGGATTTAGGAGCGGAAGAGTTAAAGCAAGTAGTATTGACCAAGGTAGGAGAGGTAATGATTACCTATTATGATTTGGTTCAACAACAGCAGCAGTTAGCTGCGTTGGATAGTACCATTTTCATTTCCGAACAACGGGTAGAATTAGCAAAAAATAGATTTTCCATAGGTAAAGCTTCTAAGTTGGAAGTTCTTAATGCGCAAGTAGATTTAAATACCGATCAAACCTTAATGCAACGCCAAAAAGAATTGTATGCAAATACCAAAATTCAACTGAATGAGCAATTGGCGAGGGACTTAACAACCGACTTTAAGGCAATACCTGAAATTTTTGTTGATGAAAGTCTAATGCTGACCGATTTGGAATCTAAGTTAATGGAAAATAATCCCGAATTAAATGCTGAACGAATCAGTAGAAGGATAAGTGAGCTAGAATTAAAACAGGTTAAAGCAGCAAGGTATCCTACGATTTATGCAACTACGGGCTATAATTTTGGAAAATCGGAATCTAGTCTTGGATTTACAACAAGCTCAGAGTCCAACGGTTTTAGTTATGGTTTTGGGGCAACATTAAACCTATTTGATGGATTCAATCAAAACAGGAATGAGAAAATAGGAAAAATGGAATTGGAAAATGCAGCCATTGCCATTAAAGAAAAAGAACAGGAATTACTATCTACATTGAGCACTACCTATCAAACCTATCTTACCAATATAAGTTTAATAGAATTGGAAGGAAACAATGAAGCAATAGCTAAGGAAAACTTAGATATTACGGTAGAAAAGTATAGAATAGGTATCATCCCTACCATTGAGTTTCGAACGGCACAACTTAACTATATAAACGCAAGGGTTAGGTTTAGTAATGCAAAATTTCAAGCAAAACTATCCGAAATTATTCTTAGACAATTGTCTGGTGAATTAAATATTTGAGCTATGACCCTTTATGCAAATTTTCGCGCTAAGTTAGTAAGGTATATACTTGTTTGGCTATTTCTAATTCTTCATTGGTCGGTATGACCAAAATTTTAATTTCTGAATCTTTTTTATTGATTTCACGAAGGCTAGATGCTCTAAAGTCATTTTTTGCATCATCTAAGTGAATATTGAAATACTCCATATCCTTACATACCAATTGCCTAATCAGGCTTGAGTTTTCTCCTATGCCTGCGGTGAAGATGATAGCATCTAAGCCATTCATGGTGGCAGTATAGGCTCCGATGTATTTTTTAATACGATAGGCGTTCATTTCTAAAGCAAGAATACAATCGGTATTTCCTTTACTCGCCTCTACTTCAATATCACGTAGGTCATTGTAACCTGTAAGGCCTAGCATTCCACTCTTTTTGTTTAAAAGTTCATTTACTTCGTCTAGACTATACCCAAGCGTATTCACCATATAAAAAATAATGGAGTGGTCAATTTCGCCACTTCTAGTACCCATTATCAAACCGTTAGACGGGGCAAAACCCATACTGTGATCAATGCTCTTCCCATCTTTGATAGCGGTAATACTACAACCATTTCCCAAGTGAATGGAAATGAGCTTGGTATTTTTATTGCCTAGATGTTCATTTGCTTTCTCAGAAACATATTTATGGCTAGTACCATGAAATCCATAAGCTTGTACTCTCTTTTCTTCGAACAAGATATTTGGAACGGCATATTTTTTGGCTTTTATTGGTAAGGTACCATGAAAGGCAGTATCGAAAACAACAATCTGCTTAGCTGATTCAAATATTTCTTCCGCCATTAGTATACCTTCTAGATTGGCAGGATTGTGTAAAGGGGCTAGGGGAGAAAGCGATTTTATTTTTTGCTTAACTTCTTCATTGATTAAAGTAGTGTCAACATAATCTTTACCACCATGTACCACACGATGACCAATGGCATCTATTTCTTCAGTACTATCGATCACGCCCATTTCAGTATCAAGCAAAAGAGAAGTAATTCGCTCTAAACCAGCTTTGTGAGTTGCAATTTCATAGGTTTTTTCAACCTTATGTGTATCCGTTTTATATGTAGATATAGCTTGGGTACTGCCAATACGCTCAATAGTACCAAGGCAAATTATTTTAGCTGAAGGCATCTCTAAAAGTTGGTATTTTATTGAAGAGCTACCAGAATTTATGATTAAAACATTCATAGAAATAAATTAGAATCCTTGTGCTTGAATAGCGGTTATAATTACGGTGTTAAAAATATCGTCTACGGTACACCCACGGCTTAAATCGTTTACAGGTTTATTTAGGCCTTGTAACATTGGGCCTATTGCCAATGCACCTGTTTCTCTTTGCACTGCCTTATAGGTGTTGTTGCCTGTATTTAAATCCGGAAATATAAATACACTGGCTTGTCCTGCTACTTCAGAATCGGGTAGTTTGCTGAGTCCGACCTTAGCGTCAACCGCCGCATCGTATTGAATAGGACCTTCCACTTTTAGGTCAGGCTTTTTCTCTTTAATGATTTCGGTCGCTTTTCTAACCCTATCTACATCTTCACCTACACCAGAAGCTCCAGAAGAGTAAGAAAGCATGGCTACTTTTGGTTCAATACCAAAAGCGGCACTAGTGGCGGCAGAAGATATTGCAATTTCTGATAACTGTTCAGAATTCGGATTCGGATTAATAGCGCAATCCCCAAAAACTGTTACCCTGTTTGGAAGGCACATGAAAAATATAGAGGATACAATAGATACACCGGGTTTGGTTTTTATGAATTGCAAAGCAGGTCGAATAGTGTGCTGGGTGGTATGTATTGCACCTGAAACCATACCATCTGCATCGCCCTTGTGTACCATCATAGTACCGTAATAAGATACATCTTCCATTAAATCTTTAGCCATAGCCAAATTCACGTTTTTATGTTTACGCAATTCATATAAAGTAGTAGCGTATTCTAAGAAATCAACTGAATTAGTTGGGTCTACTATATTAATGTCATTAATATCTAAATCGATATCTAGCTCGGTAATTTTTGAGATAATTTGTTCTTTGTTTCCTAAAAGTGTAATGCGTACGGCATCTACATCAATAAGTTTTTTGGCAGCCAAAAGAATTCGTTCGTCTAAACCTTCGGGGAGCACAATATGTTTTTTAGAAGATTTAGCTTTTTGAAGTAAGTTATACTGAAACATTCTTGGGGTAATGCCTTTTGCTTTAAAGGTGATCAAACGTTCCGCCAATTTATTAGTGGGAATATGTTTCTCGAATTCTTGTATAGAAGTCTGTATTTTTTCTTTGTTTTCAGCGTAAATACGTGGTCTAATGGTGCCAATTTTGTTGGTAACGAAGAATGTACCTCTGGCAACGGATAAAATGGGAATAATATCTGACAACCCTTCTATTAGTTTAATAATCGAATCTTCGGGTAGTAGACCTCCGGTTAAAACAATACCTGATAAGCTAGGATAGTTAGTAGAAATATTTGCTTGCAAGGCTCCAAGAATAATATCTGCGCGATCCCCAGGCGTAATGACCAAACTGTCATCTTTTAAATGCGTTATATAATTTCGTAATTGCATGGCACCAACGCTAAAACTACCAACTTGGTTGTTTATGTAATCCTCGCCAAAAAGAACATTTGCATCTAATTCTTGCGCAATTTCCTTTAGGGTAGGGCTGCCAAGTATATTGTTTACGGGTATAGTACCAACCAAAACATCTTTTGGTAATTTCTCTTTTAACTCGTTAGATACAATCATTACGTTCTCGGGTTGTACCTTATTGGCAACAATTAGTAGAACATCTACACCTTTTTCAACAAAAGAATCGTAGGCCATATGCAAATTGCCCACCAATTCTTCTAAGGTTTTGTTTTTTCCGCTTGCTAAAATTACTGCGGGTATACCTAAGTTTTTGGCAATAAGAACATTTATGTCCCATTCAATGATTGTGCCTTCGCCAGAAAAATCTGTTCCTTCCACTAAAACAAAATCGAATCGGTTTTCTATGGTTTTATATTTATGTATAATATGACCAACAATTTCATCGTCCTTGTCTTCATTTTTTAATTGTACTACTTGGCTACGGGTGTAGGCATAGGCATCAATTGGTTTCATATCCAAATTGAAATAGCTGAGTACGGTATCAATGTGATTATCTATTTTACCATTGGGAACATCATCAATTATAGGTCTGAAATAGCCTACCTTGGCTGTTTTTCCTAGTAAAAGTTGCATAAGACCAAGGGAAACAATCGATTTTCCACTATTGGGTTCTGTAGTTACAATATATATGGCTTTACTCACGTGTAAAAGGGATTAGTGTTTATCAAATTTATAGGATTCTTTAGGTGTGCAGAATTTTTAAGTTAAAAAATGACAAATTCATTTAAAGATTCTATTTTTCTTTACCGAATTTATAATTTAATTTTTTCAGATTTTCATCTGAATTTTTTCGAGTCAAAAATATATCCAACAACAACTATTATATATGACTAAAGTCATTAATCGAAGTATTTTTCTTTTCGTGGTTGGGTGATTAACATTTACAAACTATTGTAATGCACAATTTTTGTCGAAAGGTGCGTTTAGCTAATAAGGGAAAGTTGTTTAAAACCTTTGTTTTAAAGAATGCATCACCGATTAATTTATGTGACTGTTCTAATAATAGATTTACTTATGAAGCCATTTGTATTCATCCTTTTTATGTTTGGTATTACCCTAGGTTCTGCGCAAGAATGGCATACGGATTTCAGTGAAGCAAAAAATATCGCTAAAGCAAAAGATTTGCCCATCGTACTTGTTTTTCAAGGTTCAGATTGGTGTGCTCCCTGTATTAAATTAGATAGGGAAGTTTGGTCAACAGATGAATTTAAAGATTACGCCAAAGAACATTATGTAATGTTACAGGCAGATTTTCCCCGTAGAAAAAAAAATGCATTACCAAAAGAGCAATTGAATAAAAACAAGGCATTGGCAGAGGGCTATAACCAGCAGGGTATTTTTCCGTTCGTAGTTGTTTTGAATGCCGATGGCGAGGTGTATGGTGAAACCAGTTATAAAAAGCTTTCTCCCAAAGAATACATTAAAGAAATGAATTCATTTATAAAATAGATTGAAGAACGTAGTATTCATATTGACTATATTTTCTGTTAGTATTCTTTTTGCTCAAGAGCCATATAAGCGCACCTTGAAATTAATGGGTAGCCGTTTTGAAATAACGGTTGTTGGTAAAGATCAAGTTGAAGCAAATGAATATATAGATTTGGCTATCAGTGAGATAAGAAGAATAGAGAAGTTGATTTCTTCGTGGGACCCTAATTCCCAAACATCTTTGATAAATAAGAATGCAGGTATTCAACCTGTACAAGTCGATGCGGAATTGTTCGGTTTAATTCAACGTGGAATAGGTATTTCTAAGCTGACCGATGGGGCTTTTGATATTAGTTATGCCTCTATGGACAACATTTGGAAGTTTGATGGTAGCATGAATAATATACCATCAGATGATTCGATTAAGGCATCTGTTGCTAAAGTGGGTTATCATAATATTATTTTAGATAAAGAGAACCATACCGTGTTTCTGAAGTTAGAAGGAATGAAAATTGGTTTCGGAGCCATTGGTAAAGGTTATGCTGCAGATAAGGCGAAAGAGCTCTTGATGTCTAAAGGCGTTGTTGCGGGTATCATAAATGCATCTGGCGACATGAATACATGGGGAAAGCAAACCAATGGCAAAGATTGGCAAGTAGCCATTACCAATCCAATGGACAAAAACAAAGTATTTGCACTATTGCCAGTACATAATGGCGCAGTAGTTACCTCTGGTAATTACGAGAAATATGTAACCTTTAACAATACTAGATATACCCATATAATTGATCCTCGAAGCGGATACCCTGCGACGGGTATTGTAAGTGTAACGGTATTTGCGCCAAAGGCAGAGTTGGCAGATGCCTTGGCAACATCGGTATTTGTAATGGGTAAAGATGTAGGGTTAAATAGAATTGAACAGCTACCTAAGGTAGAATGTGTCATTATCGATGGTGAAGGAAATATTATTACATCCAAGAATATTCAAATAAATAAGGAAGAATGAAGAAGATTTCAATTATTCTAATGCTATTAGGTAGTCTTAGCAGTTGCACGGTGTTGAAAGAGTATGATAAAGTGAATATCAATGATCCCGATATGACCTTACAAGATAAGAAGTGCGATAGAAACGTTATTACCATGCATTCTTATAGAGAAGCTGCTGTTGGTGCTAATGGAGGTAAAACTGGTGGCGGATGCGGCTGTAATTAGTAAGTGATAATGCAACAACAAGTACAAAGATTCAGATTTTTAGGTTTACTGGTCGCATTTTTAATGTGGGGTTTTGGTCATGCCCAACAAAATATGAATACTGCAAATTCCTATAAAAAACGTGTATTAGAAACTACAGAAGTAGATTTCTTAAGTAGCTACTATAGTCAAGATGGTGATAATGCTGCCGTGACCGGCGGAAGGGGAACAGAAGAGCTTACCGATGTAACGGGAACAATCATAATATCGATACCTTTAAGTGATGATGATGTTTTAATTATTGATGCAGGGGTTTCTGCCTATACATCTGCATCTTCAAGTAATGTAGATCCATTTGATGGCAATGAGCGGGCAGATTCATTTGTGGCAAGCTCCGGAGCTTCCAGATCAGATGTATGGACCAACTTGTCGGGCACATATACGCATAGTACGGATGATAGAAATACTATGTACTCTGGAAATCTATCAGTATCATCGGAATATGATTATTTTTCATTCGGATTCGGAGGTGCATTTACAAAACTCTTCAATGAAAAAAATACCGAAGTAAGTATAAATGCCAATATTTTCTTGGATACCTGGACTCCTATTTACCCAACGGAACTAAGACCTTTTGCAAGTGGGGCAAATGGTTTGGATAACGGTTTCTTTTCAAACAAAACAATTATCGGAAACACAGATTACAGTCCTACTTTTGAGAAGTTTACAGATGAAACAAGAAATTCTTATTCCGTAGGTTTGGGCTTTTCTCAAATTCTAGGTAAAAATCTTCAAGGTTCATTGGCTCTAGATTTTGTAAAGCAAGATGGTTTACTAAGTACACCTTTTCAACGTGTTTATTTTGCAGATGTAGCCGATTCATTTATTCAAGAATTTCAGCTCGCGGATGCTATTGAGCAACTACCCGATAGCCGCTTTAAAGTTGCGGGTGGCGGTAGATTAAATTGGTATATAAATGAGAGTGTTGTTTTACGTTCCTATTATCGGTATTACTACGATGATTGGGGCATAAACTCCCATACTGCAAGTGTAGAGGTGCCTATTAAGCTTTCAGATAAGTTTACGGTTTATCCGTCGTATCGATATTACCATCAAACTGCTGCAGATTATTTCTTTGAATATGAAGAAGCACTTTCCACTGATACGTTTTATACCTCAGATTATGATTTGTCAAAATATTCGGCAAATCAATTTGGTATGGGCGTTTCCTACACAGATATTTTCACGAAAATGCATATCTGGAAATTGGGATTGAAGAGTATAGATCTCAAATTCTATAAGTATGACAGAGACACCACATTCAGTTCTAGTATCATAACCGCGGGCTTTAAGTTTGTGATGGACTAGCACATCTATCTTTTATATAATTGAAAGCAGGTTTTTAGGCCTGCTTTCTTTGTTTTTGAAGTAGTTTTTATTTTGAAAAGGTTCAGAAAAAATCAATTGAAATAACTAACTTTTCAAACCTAATATAATAAGAATTTAATATACTTTGAATGGAATTGAGAAAGGAGTACGACCTTATTTGTGTAGGCGCAGGTATCATGAGCGCTACCTTGGCTTTATTGGTAAAACAGTTGAAGCCAGATCTTAACGTGCTGATCGTTGAACGGTTAGATAAGGTTGCTCAAGAATGTTCAGCAGCTTGGAACAATGCCGGTACAGGACATTCTGCTCTTTGTGAATTGAATTATACTCCGCAAACCGAAGATGGTACAATTGATATTAATAAAGCAATTAATATTTGTACGCAGTTTGAAACCTCAAAGCAATTCTGGTCCTTCCTTGTTGAACAAGGTCTGATCGATGATCCAAGATCATTTATTGCACCGGTGCCCCATCACAGTTGGGTAAGGGGAAAAGAGAATGCAGATTATCTAGAAGACCGTTACAAAGCCTTTAAAGAACATTTTATGTTCAACACTATTGAGTTTTCAAGGGATATAGCGAAAATGAAAGAGTGGTTCCCTTTAATGATGCATAAGCGTACAGAAGATGAGGTTATGGCAGCTTCAAGAATAGAAAGAGGAACAGAGATGAACTATGGTTCATTAACCGAAAAATTGTTTGCCATACTAAATGATGAATATGATGCCAAAGTATTGTTCAATACAGAGGTTGAAGATATCGACCCAGATCATGATGAAGATTGGTTGGTAAAGATGGAAAATTTAAAAACGGGTGATAAGAATACGGTAGATGCCAAGCATGTTTTTATCGGTGCCGGTGGTGGTAGCCTTTTGTTGCTACAGAAAGTTGAGATTGAGGAAAAAGATGGTTACGGTGGTTTTCCTGTAAGCGGCGAGTGGTTGGTCTGTAAAAATCAAGATATCATAAAGCAACACAATGCTAAAGTATACAGTAAGGCGGGTATTGGAGATCCACCTATGTCAGTACCGCATTTAGATACCAGATATATTAAAGGTAAAAGAGAGCTCTTGTTTGGTCCGTTTGCTGGGTTTAGTCCTAAGTTTTTAAAAGAAGGCTCGTATCTTGATTTATTCAAGTCTATCAATTTTGATAATATTCCTTCCATGTGGGGTGTATTTTGGCATAACCTTCCGTTGACCAAATATTTGATAGAGCAGGTTGCCATGAGTTTTGACGACCGCATGGAATCGCTACGCGAATTCGTAAAAGATGCAAAAAATGAAGATTGGGAAATTTTGGTTGCCGGTCAGCGTGTTCAAACCATTAAAAGAGATGAGTTTGAAGGAGGATCTTTAGAATTCGGAACTCAACTTGTAAGTAGTAAAGACGGCAGAATAACTTGTTTGTTAGGTGCATCACCAGGAGCTTCTACCTCAGTAAAAATTATGCTCGATGTCATTGAAAAAGCATTTCCAGAACTTATAAACTCGGTTCAAGGAAAAGAAAAGTTAAATGCAATGGTTCCTTTTTATACCCAAAAAGTTACCAAAGAACTATTCGATAAAGAATTGGCAAGGGTGACCAAGGTTTTAGAATTATAGACAGTTCACTATCTTTTAAGATACTTTTATATGTATTAGCACTATTCAAGAACAATAAAAATGCGGTACTTGCATTATCCTTAATTAGATAGATGGTAAGTACAATTGCATGCAGCTGAGATTTCTAATCCTTTTTTTATTCTTGACAATCTTTACGCTACAAGCTCAATTGAGCGATTTGGCAAGAATAGACTTTACTTTTATCCCCAATAAAAATTCTGATGTTGAGTATACCCGTTCTAGGGTTATGATCAATGCACCCATTCCATTAAAAGGGGAGGGAAAGTATCTGTTTTTAGGTTTTGATTACAGTGATATTCATTTGCGGTTCAAAGATGAAGAATTGCCTTTTGATAGAAATCAATTAGACGATTTTAGATTACTTGATTTTACAATAGGCTACACACAGCCATTGAAAAACGATTGGAGGTTAGGCTTTAGGTTTCAACCTGGTATAAGCACTAACCATACAGCAAGAAATCTTACGGTAGATGATATTGTCTTTTCGGGCGACTTGGTTTTTATTAAAAAATATGAAGATGAGTATAAACCTTCTCGTTTAATTATAGGACTATCGTATTCACAAAATAGAGGCTATTTATTTCCGTTGCCATTTATAAGTTATTACAAGAAATTCAGTGCAGATTGGTCTTATAACCTAGGAATTCCTAAAATCAATTTACAATATCATATTTCAGATAGGCACAGACTTAAATTGTTTGCCCAGCTAGACGGTTTTACCTCAAATGTGCAAAACGGAGCTTTGGTTAATGAAACGGAAGTAGCGGAACTTATAAATATGTCGTTGATCAATGGAGGTCTTCAATATGAATATCATTTTACCGATCACCTTCAGTTAGATCTAAGGGCAGCTTATAATTTTAATCTTAGCAATAAGTTGAAAGATGGCGACAATAATACGATACTTACTATAGATAATGACTCAAGAAGCTATGTAAGGGCAGTATTGAAATTTAAAATATAGCTTTTTGAACTAAAAAAACGCCAGACAAAAAATCTGGCGTTTCAATATTACAATAGCATAAGGGCTTTAACCTATCACAGATTTCTCTGTAATAAAAGGTTGATTATAATGTCTTTGACCGGTAGCTTTATAAAGGGCATTTGCTAATGCGCCCACAATTGGCGGTAAAGAAGGCTCACCCAAGCCTGTCGGATCTATACCGTTATCAACAAAGAAGGTTTCAATTTCTTTAGGTGCTTCTTTATGTCTTATTAAGCGATAGGTGTCAAAATTTTTATGTTGTGGCTGACCATTTTCAAAGGTCATTTCACTATAAGTAGCATGGCCAATACCGTCGATAATACCACCTTCTATTTGATTTTTTGCTGCCATTGGGTTAATAACAATTCCGCAATCAACCGCACACCAAACCTTATCTACTTTTGGCGAATCTGTATCATTGTTTAAATCCAACACTTGTGCCACGTAAGAATTATGGCAGTAATATGCAGAAACTCCTCTAGATTTACCGTTGTTCTGTGAAGAGTTCCAATCAGATTTTTCTTTTACCAATTTTAATACTCCTGCATAACGTTCTGGATCGTAATCATTTTTTTCAGGCTCGCCAACTGGGTCTTTAATAGCTCTATCGAATAGTTCTAGTCTAAATTCTATAGGGTCTTTACCAGCCGCTTCTGCAACTTCGTCAATAAAAGCTTGTTCTGCCCCGGCAACAAAATTAGAACGTGGCGCACGCCATGCTCCGGTAGTAACATTTGTTTCTAAACTGAATTTCTCGGCTAAGTAGTTATCTACCGCACCAGCAGGAAATCTGTTTTCAAAGAGAAGGTCATCATTTGATCCCGCACCTTTAACATGCCACGCTATTAGGTTACCTTCATTATCCAGACCAGCCTTGTATTTTACTTTATAGGTAGGTCTGTAAGTACCTTGGGTCATATCATCTTCACGAGTGTACACCAGTTTAATTGGTGCTTGCATTTTTTGCGAAATTACCGCCGCCTCAACGCCAAATGTTCCGTATAGACGTCTACCGAATCCGCCACCCATACGGGTCATTTTTATATCAATTTTTTCAACAGGCAAATTTAATCGAGATGCCAAGGTTTTTTCTAAAAACTCGGGAGTCTGTATGGGACCGTTCAATAATGCTCTCTCCCCATTTACATCGGCAAAGAAATTCATGGGTTCCATAGTATTATGCGCTAAAAATGGAGCACTATATGTTCGTTCTATTATTTGAGCCGCGTTTTTAAAAGCGCCGGCCACATCACCATCTTTACGTGCAGGAGCTTTAGCTGAGGTGTTCAATAATTTTGTTAAAGCTTCATCATGCCCTTCAGTACTTTCTAGAACAGAAGATTCTTCCCATTCTACTTTCAATGCTTTTTTTGCTTGCATACATTGCCATGTAGATTCTCCAACAATGGCTACTAACTTATTTATGGCACCACCGTCAGACCATTGTTTTTCTACATCGTCTGGATAAACGTCAATAGGGAATACATCTTTAATACCGGGCATGGATTTTACGGCTTCGGCATCCATAGATTTGTATGTGAGTCCAAATGCCGGTGGATGCACGATCATAGCGATCATCATTCCCTCTTCTTGAATGTCAATACCGAACAACGGTTTACCGGTTACCAAATTTGGTCCGTCAACATTTCTTTTATCTGTACCTATAATATTAAAATCAGATATTTCTTTCAGTTGAACCTCTTCGGGTACTGACATGGTTGCAGCTTTAGAAGCCATGTCACCGAAACCTGCAGAATTGTTCGTTGCAGTGTGACTGATTACACCGTTATCCACCGTAATTTCAGAGGCATCAACTTGCCAGGTATCTGCAGCTGCAGCGACTAACATATGTCTTGCAGTAGCGCCGGCCATTCTTAATCCCGACCAACCAGCACGTATAGATTGACTACCGCCCGCCAATTGTCTTTGGAAAATATCGGTATTTAATGGAGCTTGTTCTACGATTACGTCTTTCCAATCTACCCCAAGTTCATCTGCAATGATCATTGGCATAGAAGTTTTTACGTTCTGACCGATTTCAGGGTTTGGCGACATGATCGTTACCATGCCATTATCGCCAATTTTAAGAAAGCCGTTAATATCGAACCATTCTTTTGGCATATTATTCACTTGTTCGGGCGTAGGTTTACAAGAAGCCAGCCAACTGAAGCCTAATATCATTCCGCCACCTGCTAACGCACCACTTTTTAAGAAAGAACGTCTATTATATGAAGTTTTAATGAGTGTCATTTGTTTGTTTTTTTGAAGGTTAATATCCCAATATTGGGGCAATTTAACTACGCATTTGAAATAGAGGCAGCATTCTTGATTGCCTTCTTAATTCGCGTATAAGTGCCACAACGACAGATATTTCCGTTCATAGCATCCTCAATTTCAGTATCCGTAGGATTAGGGTTTCGTTTTAAAAATGCACTGGCATTCATAATTTGGCCAGCTTGGCAATATCCACATTGGTAAACATCTTCCTCTAGCCATGCTTTTTGAACAGGATGGTCACCGTTTTCAGAAAGCCCTTCAATTGTAGTTATCGATTGTTCGCCAACAGCAGAAACCGGTAATTGACAAGATCTGACCGCATTGTCACCTAAGTGAACCGTACAAGCCCCACATTGAGCAATGCCACAACCAAATTTTGTACCTACCAATTTTAAATGATCTCGTAATACCCAAAGCATTGGTGTAGATGGATCTACATCTATTTCTTGGGTTTTTCCATTAACTTTTAAACTGAAATTTGCCATTCGTTTTTCCTATTTGTTTGAGTCCCTTGAAATTAGGGATTTTTTTAGATTTATTTGGTTGATTTAACAACAAATAATCTTAAAGTTTTTGTTGTCAGATATTTGAGTCTAAATTAATACTATCTGATTGAATGTTTAAGAATATTTGGCAAGTGCCTACGAAGCTTTTTAATTCTTAAAATGAGAAGGACTTTTAGTCCTAATCCATGTTGTTTTTTAGCTGATAAACTGAAAGAGTTATTTAATTAATTTTTCGTGATATTGTAAGAGTTTACGTCAAGCTATTTTTATCCGTATGAAATTACCACTTGTAGTTCAGCGCAATTGGATGAAAAAAGCAACCCATGATTATTCAAAATATAACCACATCTATTTCCAGATCAATTATAGACACTGTTGGTAAAACACCAATGGTAAAGCTTAACAATATAGAAAAAACCGATCATTTCAACCTCTTTGGAAAACTAGAGGTTGCCAACCCTGCCGGAAGTATAAAAGACAGAACTGCTCTTTTTATTATTCAAAAGGCAATGGAAGAAGGCAAGGTCAAAAAAGGAGATACCGTAATTGAATCTAGCTCTGGTAATATGGCGGTAGGTTTGGCTCAGGCTTGTTTACATTACGGACTTCATCTAATTGTTGTAGTAGACCCAAAATTGAATTCGCATACAGAAAAGATTCTTAAAACCTATGGTGTACGTATTGAAAAAGTAACCAAGCCAAAAGATAACGGAGGTTACTTAGGGGCGCGTTTAGAAAAAGTTCAACAATTACTGAATACTATTCCCAATAGTTTTTGGTCCAACCAATATGGTAATCAAAACAACCCTTTAACGCATCATCAAACAATGACCGAAATTATGGATGCCCTGCACGGTAAATTAGATTATTTGTTCGTGGCAACGAGTACCTGTGGTACACTAATGGGCTGCGCAGATTTTATAGTGGAGAATAATCTTGACACTAAAATTATTGCGGTTGACGCAGTAGGCAGCGTTCTCTTTGGCGGTCCGCCTTTAAAGCGATTAATTCCTGGTCATGGAGCGGGCGTTCCTTCCCAATTTTTAGATACTGATAAAGTTTTTGACCAGATTTATGTTGATGATGTTGACTGTGCCCGCGGATGTTGGAATCTACTTGAAAAAGAAGCAATTCTCTGTGGAGGCTCATCTGGCGGAATGATCAGTGCCGTTCAAAAGTATAGTAAGAATATTGAAGCAGAAAGTAATTGTGCATTGTTCTTATGTGATAGGGGCGAGCGTTATTTGGATACCATTTATAATCCTAAATGGCTAATGAAAGAACTACCGGAAAGTAAAAATGCCTTTACACCATTATGCGGTTGGTAAATATATAGACTTATGGAAAATACAGAAACATATGCTATTGGTATTGTAGGTTTTGGACCTAAAGGATTTTACGGATTTGAAAGGCTCATTGCCTATTTAAGCGAACATAACATTGATCGATTAATTCAGGTACATATTTTCAATAATACATCATTTTTGGCATCTGGTGATGTTTACAGAACGGATCAACCTGAATATTTGATAATGAATTATGCCAACCGAAATATTAATGGTTGGATATTGCAAGAGCCTTATGCTCCAGCTACGTCAACTCCTGATTTTGTCTCATGGTTAACTGAGAATAGGTTAGCCAATGCAGCACCAGAGGAATATGCACCCAGAGCAATTGTCGGTAAGTATTTAGAAGATTGTTATCAGTTGGTTTTAGATCAATTACCAACAAACGTTAGGGTAGTACCGCATATTGGTACGGTTAGCAATGTGTTTAAAAGAGGCGAAGAGTATCAAGTAAAGTATACGGAATCAGAATCAGGAAAAGAAAATAGTATTCAGTGTAATTCACTGTTGTTTACTACAGGTCACCACACTTTTACATCGCAAAAAAATACGACATCAAAAGAAAATAGTGTAGATTTTATTTATCCGGTTGAAGAAAAATTAAAACCCATCAATAAAGATTCATTGGTTGCTACAAAGGGCTTTGGATTAACGGCCATAGATGCTATTTTGGCATTGACCGAAGGCAGACAGGGCGTGTTTAAAAGGAAGGAAAATGGGGGATTTAAATATGAGCCATCAGGGAGAGAACCGCTTAAAATTTATCCTTTCTCAAGAACCGGATTGCCAATGGTTCCTAGAAATGGGACACTTAATTCTAATGCAGAATTACACTTTTTTACAGACGATTTGGTAAGACATTTAAAGAAAAACAAACCTGTTAGCTTTAAGTGTACCATATTGCCGCTGATAAAAAAGGAATTTTATTTTGCATATTATAAGGTTCTGTTCAAAAACCATGGGCATCAATTTTATTTCGATGATGATTTTACGGTTATTGAGAATCAGGTACAATATTTCCACGAAGATTTTCCTGAATGCCCGGTTTTTAATTGGGAAGCTATTGTTGACCCATTTAGAGATGAACCAATTTTGTCATCGATCATGCTTCAATATTATTTGGAGTTCTTGATAGAAGAAGCAAAACGTGGCGAAGAGGAAAGTCCGTTTATGGCAGCCGTTTCAGTTTGGAGAAAAATAAGTCCATTGTTCAATGAACTATACAGTTTTGGGGGCTTAGATGCTGCTTCACAGAAGGAGTTCGATACCTATTACTTCGGATTGTTCAATCGTTTATCGTACGGCCCACCGGTGAAGAACATGGAAAAAATGCTAGTATTATATAAAGCAGGTATTTTAGATTTTTCATTTGTAAAATCAGCAAATATTTCAGAAAATACTTTGAACAACAATTACACCTTGCAAATTAAAAATGCTCGGAAAACAGAAATAAACTATTATTTAAATGCCACAATTTCTAGAGCAAAAGAAGGTGAATTTAAAAACGAGCTTTATCAAAATTTATTAAAAAACGGATTTGTGCGCGAGTTTAAGAATAAACTCAATACGTGTTACAACCCCGGATGCATAGAAATAAACAAAGATGGAAACGCGATAGACGCTAAGGGTAGGGTTGATAAAAACATTACATTTTATGGCACCCCAACAGAAGGTATAACCTGTGATAACGATACGTTATCCAGAACAAAAAACAATTTTGCATCAGTCTGGGCGAAAGGAGTATGTACCTCTATTTTAAATAAAGCAGGCATTACAGAAAAATATGAAAGAGGAGAAAATGTATTGTAAAGGAAAACCAAAATTTCAACTAACACCTAAAACTTCCCAATGGATGCATGAATTGTTCAACGATCAGTCCGTCGTTAAAGGTTTGGTTGAACGATACGGTTCTCCCATAAACATTCATCACTTACCATCCTTTAACCATAATTGCGAGATATATAAAGAAGTTTTTGAAAGCTACGGCTTAAAGTATAGAATCTTTTATGCTAGAAAAGCAAACAAATCTAGAGGTTTGGTAAAGCAGGCATTTGCATCGGGCATAGGTGTAGATACCGCTAGTTTTAAAGAATTGGAACAGTCACTTTCATTGGGTGGTAATAGTGAAAATTTGGTGTTGACGGCGGCAATAAAAACAGAGCCACAAATAGAATTGGCCATAAGGAATGGAGTACCGATAATATTAGATAATGAAGATGAATGTGTTCTTACACAGGCGGTAGCTAAAAGAATTGGACACAAGGCGAATGTTGGTTTTCGAATAAGTGGCTTTGAGGTTGACGAAGAAAAATTATACAGTCGCTTTGGGTTCGATGTAGATGACGTGATCGATTTTATTTCATCATATGTAGGAGAAAACAAGACCTTTGACCAATTAGAGGTAACCGGGCTACATTTTCATTTGGATGGATATTCTACCCATCAAAGAAGTATTAGCTTAATTACAAGTGTAAACATAGTTTCAAAACTTAAAAATAGAGGTTATAATATTTCTTTCATAGATATTGGTGGGGGTATTTTAATGAACTATTTGGAAGATGAAAAAGAATGGCGTGCATTTAATGAAAACCTGAAGAAAGCGGTTGTAGAAGAAAATAACGACATTACCTTTAACGACAACGGTTTAGGATTTAGGCTAGAAGACGGAAAGCTACGTGGTAAACTGAACACTTATCCGTATTTCAATAAAGTAAATAAAGAAGGATTCATAAGAGAAGTTCTTGATTTTGTTGATGATGAATCTGGTCTATCGGTAGCATCGTTGCTTGTAAACAATGGAATTGAATTACGTATAGAACCAGGTAGATCATTATTAGATCAAGTTGGTATTACGGTAGCAAAGGTCGTCCATCGAAAAAAAGATGCAAAAGGTCAATGGTTGGTCGGTTTGGAAATGAATATGAGCCAAATGATGAGTTCTAGTGCAGACTTTTTACTGGACCCTTATATGTTATACGATTCTGAAATTAAGGAGAATGAACAGGTAGATGTGTTTTTTACCGGTGCATATTGCTTAGAAAGAGATGTGTTGCTGAAAAGAAAAATTACACTACCCAAATTACCGGCAATTGGGGAGTATGTGGCTTTTGTAAATACGGCCGGCTATATGATGCACTTTTTTGAAACAGAAGCCCATTTGTTTGATCTTTCAACCAACTTAATTTTTACGGGCTCCAATGAAAAGCTTTCATTTTTCCAATTTATTGATGACAGTAAAATTGTGCTAGAGTAGTTAAGAAATTTAGCTATAAGGTAATGCATTAATAACTGTAGTTTTTAAGGTAAGGCTACAGGTTGATATTGGGTAAATTGTATAAAAACAATATATCATGAAAATACAAGCATATTTAGCGTTTAACGGTAATTGTCAAGAAGCTTTGAACTTCTACGCAAATCTGTTCAACGCAGAGATTAAAAACAAACAGACTTACGAGGATAAGAAAATAGATGTACCATCTTCTTATAGAGAGAAGCTGCAACATGCTGAACTGAAAGGAAAGGGAGTACATTTTATGGCATATGATGCGTCACCAGATACACCGCTTAACAATGGTAATCAAATTAACATGAGTGTTGATTTAGATGATTTAGATGATGGTAAGCAGTTATTTAATGATTTATCAAGTGGCGGTCAAGTACATCACGAATTTAGAGAGCGCGAATGGGGACATTTTGGTAGATGTACCGATCGTTATGGTATAGGGTGGATGGTAAATGTAGACAAGTAAAACGTAGGTAAAAAAAGTTAAGGGGGCATTTTCAAGTTGCAGTTGTTGTGACTTGAAAAAGCCTCTTTTAAAATTCATATCGCATTGCGATTAAAAGAGAAAATTTATGGAAATTATATATGAGTATGATGGTGTAACAGCTAGTGAAAGATTGGAAAGTTATACCGAGGAGAAACTTAAAAAGTTACATGCAAAATTTGACGACATTATAAGAGCGGATGTTTTTCTAAAGCAAGAGAATACTTCTTCTGATGAAACTGGAATGATCTGTAACATTCGTTTAAGTCTGCCTGGTCCCAGAATTTTTGCGGAAGCCAGCAATCAAACCTTTGAAGAGTCGGTCAACGAATCTATAAGTGAACTTCAAAGACAATTGAAGAAACGAAAAGAAAAAATGAAAACGTATTAATATCGAATTATGAAAAAAGCATTGATACTATATTTCGGTAAAAAGTTCTATAAGAACTGGTTAAAGAAAAAAAGAGCTGAAAAATCTAGAAGGAAAAATAAATTAGTTAAAACTTAAGAATAAAAAAGCCCTTGCAATTGCAAGGGCTTTACTTTTTGTAAAGATCTAATCTTATCTGTGATCTTCTAAAACTTCACTAGTTTCCAAAGCGTTTTGTAATTCATTTCTCTGTGCTCTAATGATTTCTTTTAGGCGATGTGGCATCATGGTTTCTGCCAATGCATTATCATAATCATTAATAGCGGCTTTGTCACCTCTAACAGCTTCTTCTAACATTGCTTCGTCATTGTCATCTGCAAAAAATGCTTTAATATCCATCCATGTTCTGTGTAAGGTTCCGGCTGCGCTACCTTCAATTTCAACACGGCCTAAATCCAATTCTGGTACAGCTGCTCTTAATTCTCTTAAGAACTGCATACGGTCTACTACTTTCTTCTCAAAGTAACTTTTAATACCAACATCCTTCGAATTTTCAGATGCTTTTTCAAAACCTTTGATCGCATCTTCGTTTTTACTTACCAAGTCTTTAAGACTATCTTCAATTTTCTTTATATCGTTATTCATAATATTAAATTTAGTAGGCATTACTGCCTATTGTTATACAATTTTACAATACTAAGATATGTGCAATTAGTGGTAGTTCTTAGCTATATACAATAGTACTTTAGCTGTATGCCATAAAACCCCAATGCTCTTATAAATGGTATTTGGAGAAGGCATTTAGTACACATTTTCAATGGATAGAGCTAAGTTAAATTCGGGCTTGTGGCTACATTGCTTTTAAACAAAAAAAATAAAAGTTATGAGATTATCACCATTATTCGGAGTTGCAAAAATGTTAGTGAAAAGTAGAAAGTTGAAGATGGCGGCCGTTGGTCTACAATTGGCATATTTAGGTTATACTTATTATTCTGAAAAGAAAAAAAATAAACAGGTATCTAAATAGTATCGATTTTAAATGTAAATATCTGATTTTAACTTGATTATGTGGATTAATTAAATTTATTGATTTACAAATGATATCAAAACCTATGAATTTTTATTAATAATCAATTGAATGAGTTGCTAGACCTTTGGAGTATGAAATCCCAAAATCTAGTATTATGAACAATTCAATTAAAATTAGCCTTTTGTTTGCCTGCATGGCGACCATGGGTTATGGCCAAGATTTGGCCTACAACGATTCTTCAACCAGTTTTCTTGAAAGAAAGGTTACAGAAGTTTCTAACCGAGCAGAGAACTACAACAAATTAAAATCACTTGGTTATTCAGATGAAGAAATCTTTGAAGACCTGGGCAATGCCAATTTCCTGACCAAAAAGTATGAGAACGCATTATATTGGTATGGTAGGCTTATGGAAATTTCTGAGGATGGTACCTTAAAGAAAAGTTACCAGAAGAGGTTTGATCATGCCGTTTCGCAATTAGGCAAAGAAGTACAAAATGAAATTGCCGATGAAAACTGGACAGAATTGGTTAAGGATGATTACAAGATGACCCGTAATGTAATTCCTTCACGTCTTACCTCTAACAACAGAAGAAATTTTTTACCGTGGGATGACGACCAAGTAAGTAGCGAGTTTGCATCTAACACTAAGGTACCGGCAAAAACATCTGGTGAATATTCCCCACCGGTGGCATTGACCAATGGTGGTAGAACGGCATACTATAGTAAAACCGTATACCGCAAGCCCGTAACCGGTATGTTTTCCAAGAAAAAGGAGATACATAAAATTTATAAAGCCGATAAAGTAGGTGGCGAATGGAAAAAAATTACGGAAGTAGCGGTTTGCCCGGCAGATTATTCCGCAATGCACCCTGCAGTGTCACCCGACGGAAGTCGTTTATTCTTTGCATCTAACATGCCAGGTACATTCGGGGAGTATGACATTTATGTCGCTACCATTCAAAAAAATGGCACATTAGGTCAGGCAAAGAATTTAGGAGAAAAAGTGAATACTGCTAAAAATGATATGCACCCAAACCCAATTTCAAATGGAAGTCTAGTATTTGCATCCGATGGAAGAGACGGTTATGGCGGCCTTGATGTTTACATGGTAGAAGTTGGTCAACGCAGCGTTGGACTAGCCGTAAACATGGGAAATACAATCAACAGCTCTTATGATGAATACTCCGTAAACTTATTACAAGGTGATGGTTCCGGTTATGTGGTATCCAACAGAATAGCGAAAGGTAAGCATGCACAAAATGTAGCTTTTAATTTAAACGATAAGCCAATTAACGAGAAAGATAGAGATGATCGCTTCTTAGAAGCCTTTAACTCAGAAAAGCAAATGCAGTATTCTAGTTCTGTATTTGAAGATGAATAACCACCCATTATTCATTTCCCCCAATTCATAGACAATTTCAATTCTAATCATTAAAATCAAACGTTATGGAAAGTCCGTATAAAATCAGTAGTTTTCTTATTGCTTTATTTTTATTGGCTCTTGTCCAAACAATAAAAGGTCAAGAAACCAATGCAAACTTAGGCTCCAGTAGTACCTACCACAATCAATTATTCTTCAATAGGTTTTTTATAAACCCAACATTCTCTTTGGTACGTGAGAACAAATCATATTTAAACATTCTACATAGAAACCAATATGCCACTTTTGATGATAATAGTCAAAACTATTTTCTAGGGTTCAGCAACAAATTAAATGACCATACGGCAGTTGGTATAGGTGTATACAGTCAGTGGTCTGGTGTGGTACAAGAATTTGGTTTCAATGCCAATTACGCTTCATCAGTTAGGTTAGGTGAAAAATCGGTATTGACATTTGGTACTAACGTTACCTACTTTAATCAAGGTTTAGATAAAAATAGGGTCATAGTAAGTGAAGACGATCCAGAAATAGCAGATGCTAGAAAAGAAAGTAAAATTGCGGTGCAACCGGGTATCAACTTAACACTAGGTAGTTTTGATTTTGGTTTGTACGCAGAAGATTTAGTAAAATACAATCAAACAACGAACGAGTTTTTGACCGATTTATCTACAAAGAGTGTAAAGGCATCGGTACAGTATACCCATTCATTTGAGCATTCAAGAGGTCTTTTTGAAAATGCCCGTTTAATGCCAATGGCTCAAGTAGGGCAAAATTATGACGGAAGCCTTTATTATTTTGGTTCTTTGTTATTGGATATGCCTAAATACGGTTGGTTACAGACTACGGTAGATGAAGAATACGGAGTAGCCGCAGGAGTTGGTTTCAACCTAAGTGAAAAAATGTCTTTGGGATATTTAATGGAGAAGGATTTATCAAGTGATGATGCCAACCTGGGGTGGAACCACGAGATCACATTAGCGTACAAGTTTAAAGACGATGATTTGGCTATTTCGGTTGCAGATAACTCATCGGATAATCAAATAGATAATATCGTTAGAAATTATGAAGAGCAAATAGCCAACCTTATAGAAGAGCGAGATAGTGCCAGAAAGTCGAGTAGAAGAAAGCAAGAAAGTACAGCTAATACTTCGGTATCCGAAAGTAGTTTAGCATATGAAAACAAAATTATTTTAGATGAATTGATTCTTCGTCAAGATTCAATTGAAAGCGAAAGAATAGCCGCTTTTGAAGAACGATTTGAGTTAATTGTAAGAATGTTGCGTAATGATATTGATACGACCATTAAAAACTCTTTACAAGACTTTAGCGTAGAGGAAAACACCTCTTATGCAAACAATGATTTGGTAGATGATGCCATCGATTTTGTAACGGAACCTGCAGATGCTTTTGCAACAGGTGCTACGGCAACTTCTACAGCGTCAACAACAACATCTTCAAGAAGGGCTAACTTTAAAGAATTACCATCTACAAGAGATAATTTAAAAGAATTACCGGTAAAAATGTTAGTAGATTCAGATGTCATAGATATGAATTCTGGTTACTATGTTATTGCAAACGTATACAGCCAAACAAAGTATATGAATGCTTTTATGAAAGATTTACGTGAAAAAGGATTAGACCCTAAGCAATTTTATAACAAAGAAAATGGACTGTACTATGTATACTTGGCAGATTATGATTACAAGAATGAAGCACAAATGGCTGCAAGTACAGATTTAAACGGAAAATACAATCAAGAGAAATGGATCATGCAAGTGAACGAAGCAACGGCAACGGCATCCAATACTTTTGAAGATGATTATATAAGTATAGAATAATGAATTGAGTATCCATAATTTCCTAAGGTTTTATGGTTGATTTGAATTGTCAATAAAAGGAGGGGTGTTATCCGGGGGGATGACTGGGGCCCCTCCTTTATTATTTGGTTTACATTGGTGGTGATTCTCGGTTTTAACTATACGTTAACTATCGACGAATTACCTTATTTTTTAAGAAATTTTGGTAGTTGAACGAAAAATTTGATGTTTTCAACGGGTATATAGCTTTAATTTATATATTTCAATCACCAAAAAGATTCAAACCCAATTGTATAACCCCAAATCCCCCCACAACCATGAATGAGAATTACCTACACAATCCCCATTTTAAAACACATCTTTTTTTAAACAAGTTTTCTATTTTTTTAGAACTCAAAAATCTCATAGATCTACAGTTTGGCAAACGCCTCGGTTTTATGAATTAACTCGCAGGCGGTAATCCGTTTTTCGATTAGATTTTTTAACTGAACACAAACAAAGTTCAATCAATTTTTGATTGCTCTTTAAGGCGACGTTTGTCTAATGGTGTGTAAAATTGAACCTATGGTTTAGGCTATCTGTTCATCTACATATCTGTTGTTTAGTGGTTTTAACCTTTTGAAGGTTTTCGAAATTATTAAAAACTAACGCAGGTCATTGTTCTTTAAAAGGAATATTGGTTGCAAAAAACTATGGAGATTATGAAAAATTCAAGCATAAGAATAATCGTTTTAGAAAAAGACACCTCACTACATAGCGTATATAGAAATCATTTTGAAGAAATTGATGGTTATGAAGTAGTGGGTAGTTATGCATCGGCTAAAGATGCCATCAAAGATTTTAAGTTTACAAGACCCCAAATTGTACTTTCTGAAATAGAATTGAACGATATGAACGGCGTAGATGCCATCAAACTATTTAAAAAGAAAGACTGGGAGATTAAAATTGTTATGTTCAGTGAAATCAATGATTTTGATGTCATTAAAAACGCTTTTAAAAAAGGAGCGAATGGGTACTTGACAAAGCCTTTGACTTTAGATAAGTTAGAACATGCACTTAGAAGTATGGAAAAAGAAGGCGCGGCAATGAGCAATGATATCGTAAAAAAGATCATTAGCAATTTTCACAGAAAAACCTTTGCTTTTTTCTCTGAACGCGAGAACCAGATCGTAGATTTTCTATGTCAAGGTGCTACCTATAAAATGATCGCGCAAAAGTTGTTTGTAACACCTAGTGCCGTAAATTTTCACATTCAGAATATTTATTTAAAGCTCGATGTTAATTCAAAATCAGAGGCGCTTTCAAAACTTGAGCAGCTTCAAAATCAATTGGAGGAATATTAAATTATTATTTCTTGTAGATTGATTTTAAGGCTAATACGAAAACCTTTTCGAAAATAAATTAATTTCAAAAACATTTTTAAGTATCTGAATATCAATTTATTGTATTCAAATAGTTATTGATGACTTATACTGTTAATTTGCATTACGATAATTTTTCGTAGCCTAAATATCTATTGCTAAGGATAGTACTTATTTTTGGTTTAACTTATTACAGCAAACCAATTTATAGTATTTATGTACCACTTAGGATTAGATATCGGAAGCTCTTCTATTAAGATTGCCCTGGTAAATGCATCAACGGGAAAAAGCATTGGTGTAGTTACTGAACCAGAGACAGAAATGTCTATGGAAGCTGTAAAAAATGGCTGGGCAGAACAAAGTCCGTTAGATTGGTGGCGCTATGTTTGTAGTGGTATCGACAAGCTTTGTGTACAAGAAAAAATTAAAAAATCTGATATATCTGGTATAGGTATATCATATCAAATGCACGGTCTAGTGCTTATTGATAAGGAGGGAAATCCACTAAGAAAATCTATAATCTGGTGCGATAGTAGGGCAGTGAACATTGGTGAACAAGCCTATGAGGAAATTGGATCCGATATGTGTGATACCCATTTGCTAAATAGCCCCTCTAATTTTACAGCTTCAAAATTAAAATGGGTCAAAGAAAATGAGCCCGAAATTTACGCACAGATTTATAAGATGATGCTCCCGGGCGATTTCATCGCCTATAAATTATCGGGAGTGGTAAACACAACTGTCTCCGGTTTATCAGAAGGTATTTTCTGGGATTTTAAAAAAGATAGCATAGCCGATTTGATCTTGGAACATTACGGATTGGAGAAAGACATGATTCCAGATATCGTAGATACTTTTTCAGTACAATCTAAAGTTAATGAAAAAGGTGCAAATGAAAGCGGTTTGTCTACAGGTACATCAATACTATATCGTGCCGGTGATCAGCCTAATAATGCTTTGACTCTCAATGTGTTTAACCCTGGTGAAGTAGCCGCTACCGGCGGTACATCGGGTGTGGTTTATGCAGTTACCGATAACCTCTCGGTAAAAGAAAGCTCTAGGGTAAACAATTTTGCCCACGTTAATTACTCCCCAGGAAAACCTGCTAGAATTGGTAAACTACTCTGTATCAACGGGGCAGGTATTCAATACCGATGGCTATTGAATAACCTTAATGTTGACTCTTATGACGAGATGAATACCTTGGCGAATAAGGTGCCTATTGGATCAGATGGTGTAGCAATGATACCCTTTGGTAATGGTGCGGAAAGAATGCTGAAAAGTAAAGAGGTAGGAACCAGAATTGTAAATCTTAACCTTAATAATCATGGAAAGGGGCACCTGTGCCGTGCAGCATTGGAAGGTATCGCTTTTTCATTCGTATACGGAATGGAAATCATGGAGTCTGACGGAATAAAAGTTAACGTTATGCGTGCTGGCAATGACAACCTATTTCGTTCAGAGATTTTCTCTACTACGGTAGCCACTTTAATTGGCTATGACATAGAAATTTACAATACTACGGGAGCTACAGGTGCGGCAAGGGCGGCAAAATTGCATAACGGTGATTTTGAGGCATATGGTAAGGCAATTTTAGATAATGATTACGTAAAGACATTTAACCCTAAGAAAGACAATACGGCATATAAAGAAGCGTATGCCAAATGGAAAAATGAACTTGAATTAATATTGAACAACTTATAAAATCAACATAATGGCAAACAAGGAATATTTTAAAGGAATAGATAAAATTAAGTTTGAAGGCAAGGAATCTGATAATCCGTTAGCCTTTAAATATTACAACCCCGATCAAGTAGTTGCAGGTAAAACCATGCGTGAGCATTTTAAGTTTGCTACTGCATACTGGCATACGTTCTGTGGTCAAGGGTCAGATCCATTTGGTCCTGGTACGCAAAGTTTTGAATGGGACAAATCATCGGATCCTGTGCAGGCAGCAAAAGACAAGGCAGATGCCGCCTTTGAATTTTTTGAAAAGATAGGATTTGACTACTACTGTTTTCATGATTTCGATTTAATTCAAGAAGCACCAACATTTGCTGAATCTGAAAAGAGGTTGGCAACGATTACAGATTATTTAAAAGAGAAGCAAAAGGAAACGGGTAAGAAATTATTGTGGGGTACTGCCAATTGTTTCTCAAACCCAAGATATATGAACGGTGCTGCTACCAATCCAGATTTCAACGTAGTGGCAAGAGCAGGTGGTCAAATAAAACTGGCATTAGATGCAACCATAGCCCTAGGTGGTGAAAATTATGTTTTCTGGGGAGGTAGAGAAGGGTATATGTCTTTGTTGAATACAGATTTAGGTCGCGAAGTAGATCACATGGGGCAGTTTCTTGCCATGGCCAGAGATTATGCACGTAGCCAAGGCTTTACAGGAAATTTCTTCATTGAGCCAAAACCAATGGAACCAATGAAACATCAGTATGATTTTGATTGTGCCACTGCCATTGGATTCTTAAAGGAATATGGTTTAGAGAACGATTTTAAAATGAATATAGAGGTGAACCATGCAACATTGGCACAACATACTTTTCAGCATGAAATAGCGGTTGCCGCAAAAGCGGGTATGTTGGGTAGTATGGATGCCAACCGTGGAGATTACCAAAATGGATGGGATACCGATCAGTTCCCAAATAACATTCAAGAAACGACAGAAGCGATGTTGGTATTCTTGGCGGCCGGCGGTTTGCAAGGTGGCGGCATTAATTTTGATGCGAAGATTAGAAGAAACAGTACCGATTTGGAAGACGTGTTCCACGCACATATTGGTGGTGCCGATACTTTTGCGAGAGCACTGATCACTGCAGATAAAATTATAGCATCATCTTCTTATAATAAACTGCGCGAAGACAGATACAGCTCTTTTGATTCTGGTAAGGGAAAAGATTTTGAAAATGGCAAGCTAGATTTGAAAGATCTTTACAATATCGCAAATGAAAACGGAGAGTTGGAATTAAAGAGCGGTAAGCAAGAATTGTTTGAGAATATCATCAATCAATACATATAATTAATACTGCCATATGACTATGTTGATATAGTCTCCTTTAGGGGTATTGGTATTTACTGAAATTGAAGCAGTTTGTCCCTAGGTGAATAACTTAGGGACATTTTGCTTTTTACGAATAATTTAAATGTCAATTTAAATATGTTCTTTTGTAGTAATAATTATGAAAAAAGTTACTCTTAAGGATATAGCAGCTCATTTTGGCGTATCTATCTCAACCGTTTCTAAAGCGATAAATGATAGTTATGAAATCAGTAACGACCTGAAGTTAAAAATACAGGCTTACGCAAAAGAAAAGCATTATAAGCCTAATAGGTTGGCACTTAATTTATTGAACAAAAGCACGAAGACCATTGGTGTGGTTGTGCCTAATATTTTAAACTACTTCTTTGTTCAGGTGCTATATGGTATAGAAAAAGTAGCCAATGAGAGTGGTTATAATATTATTAGTTGCATTAGCAATGAATCTAGTGCCAAAGAAACCAAAACATTGGAGTTTTTTGATGCCGGTACGGTAGATGGAGTAATTATGTCTTTGGCTGAAGAAAGTCAGAATGAAGATAAGCATGAAGCCTTGTTAGATGTAATCAATAATGATATCCCTGTAGTTCTTTTTGATAGGGTATCTGATAATGTGCAGTGCGATAAAGTAGTTGTAGATGACCTTGAAGCGGGTTATAAAATTACCAAGTATCTAATAAACATTGGTTGTAAGAATATAGCGGTAGTAAACCCTATTTCTAGTTCAAGTGTAGGTAAATTAAGGCTTTTGGGGTATAAAAAGGCTCTTGAAGAATTCGGTATTCCCTTCGATCCCAAGTTGATCATTAATTTAACTTTTAAAGACGATCTGGATTTATTGATGTCTTTTTTATTGAACTACAAAACGATAGAAGGAATTATAGGAATTGATGAGCTTATAGCTGTACAGGTATTACAAGTGGTTAAGGCAAGAGGTTATAATGTTCCCAATGATATTTCGATCATTGGTTTTACAAACGGGCAGTTGTCTAAATATGTAACCCCTTCATTGACCATGGTAAGTCAACATGGTAAATATATAGGTGAGCAAACAGCCAAATTACTGATCAATAGAATTAAAAATCCGGGTTTGCCCTACGAGACCAAAACGGTAAAAACGAGTTTGTTGGTGCGAGATTCGACAAAAAAGGTTGAATAGTTTAAACCGTATCTGGGTGAGGGTGTTTCCAATCTCCACGATATTCTCGCTGTAATAGGGCAGTGGCTTCTGGATCGTTCAATACCGTTCTAGTTTTTGGATCATAGGCTAAAGGTCTTTTTAAATCCATTGAAAGATTAGCTAAAATACAGCTGGCAGATGAAATATGACCTTGTTCAATGTCGGCAACAGGTTTGGTGTTGTTTTTTATCGCATTCAAGAAATCTATCATATGCCTACGTGTAGCCGGTGCAGCATGTAATTCTAAATCTTTTTCAGTGAGATCTTCAGGGTACTTTTCTTTTTCGTAAAGTACATCAAAGCGAATAGTCTCACTACCATCTATAGGTATAAACTCCGCTTTCATTACATCACCTTTAAAAACACCTTTTTCTCCATATATTTTAAATGCCCAAGGGTATTCAGGGTCATCAGGGTTACCCCAAGTTCTGTGTTCCCAGTTGCAATTGAGTCCGTCATACTCGAAAACAGCGGTCTGTGTATCCGAAATATTAGATTTTCCATCCTTCTGAACATAAATTCCTCCAACAGAACTAATGCTCTTTGGCCATCCTAAATCAAGCATCCAACGTACGGTATCGAGCATATGAACGCACATATCTCCCATAATTCCATTTCCGTATTCCCTAAACGTACGCCACCATCTTCTATGAGGTAGACCGTCAAAGGGTCTCATGGGTGCAGGACCTGTCCACATTTCGTAATCAAAATAATCTGGGACCTCCTGTATTGGCGGATTTCCATTTGCACGCATGTGATAAAAACAACATAAATCAACATGACCAATGGCGCCAAGTAATCCCGCATCAATAATCTGTTTTTTGGCATCGATCAAATGCGGAGTGCTTTTTCTTTGTGTACCAACTTGAACCACTTTGTTGTATTTTTTTGCTGCAGCTACCATTGCTTCACCTTCTATTACATCTATGCTTATCGGCTTTTGCACATACACATGGGCACCAGATTTTAAAGCATCGATACAGGTTAAGGCATGCCAATGATCAGGAGTGCCAATGAGCACAATATCCAATTGGTGCAGTTTCAGCATTTTTCTATAATCACTGAACAATTTTGGTTTCTTGCCATTTTTCTGCCGTTCGGCAACCAAATTGGCAGCAATATTTAAATTGTGTTCATCTACATCACATAACGATACAACTTCAACATTGGCAATTTGAATAAGCCGTAATAGATCGCCCGTACCATACCATCCTGTACCGATGAGTGCCACTTTTTTAGGTTTTTCATTGGCGAAAAAATCAAAGCCATATGAGCTAAAAGATGATAATAATAATGAAGCCGATGTTGCTCTAATAAAATTACGTCTGTTCATTGGGTTAGGTGTAGAAGGCATGTAGAATTGATTATCAGGGTTTTATTGAATATGTTAAAAGAATACAGTCAAGATAACAAATTCAGCAAAATTATTGATGAAAGTTTATGAATTTGTCAATGTGATACATATTTAGGTATATTTAAATCAAAATTACCATCAAACAAATGAAAGTACGTAGAAGCTTAATTATCATATGTTTTTTAGCAACAGCTTTAGTAAAAGCAGAAATAACATTACCCGGAATTTTCACCGATGCAATGGTCTTACAGCGACAGACCGATGTTTTATTGTATGGGTGGGCAGAACCAAATGAAGAATTCACGGTTTTTACCAGTTGGAATAATGTAACGATAAATGTTAAGACAGGAAATGATGCAAAGTGGGAAGTCACGGTTAAAACTCCCAAAGCTGGCGGACCTTATGAAATTACGTTTAAAGGTGGGGCTAATGAAATAACATTAAAAGATGTATTGATCGGTGAGGTATGGCTATGTTCCGGTCAAAGTAATATGGAATGGAGCGCCAACAGTAAAATAACGAATAGAGATTTTGAGGTAGAAAATGCCAACTACCCCAATATTCGGTTGTTTTCCGTAACCAAGAGAACTTCTCAATATCCACAAGAAGATGTAAGTGGTACTTGGAAAGCTTGTACGCCTGAAAGCATGCAAGATTTTAGTGCTGTTGCTTATTTTTTTGCAAGAAAACTGCAAAAGGAATTGAATATGCCTATCGGGTTGATCGATAATGCGTGGGGCGCTACAAGTGCAGAAGTCTGGACACCTGCTTCGGTTTTTGAAGCACACCCCCAATTGGCGGAAGCCCAAAAGAAAGTAAAACCGAACAAATGGGTTACCACCGAGAAATCTGTTCTATATAATGGTTTGGTTGCACCGTTAACCAAATTCAAAATAGGTGGTACTATTTGGTATCAAGGGGAATCCAATACTGCAAATGCAGAAAGCTATCAAAACCTTTTTACCAATATGATCACTTCTTGGCGCAATGAATGGAATAACGATTTCCCATTTTACTATGTACAGATAGCACCTTATAAATATGATGACGAATTTGCCGGTGGTATAGTACGTGATCAGCAACGAAGGGCATTGTCCTTAAAAAATACAGGAATGGCCATGACCAGTGATATCTGTACCATTGAAGATATTCACCCTTTAAATAAACAAGATGTTGGTTTGCGGCTAGCGAATATTGCACTAAAGGATCACTTTGGTGTATTACAAGGGCAAGAAGTATATGGTCCGCTTTACAAAAGTTCTGTAGTTGATGGCGATCAGGTAGAAGTCCATTTTAGTCATGCCGATGGCTTATATAATAAAGGAAATAAAATTGCGCTTTTTGAACTTTCAAATGAAAAGGGAGAATGGTTTCCGGCAAAGGCAAAATTGATGAATGGTACAGTAATAGTCAGGGCAAAAGAGGTACAAAAACCAACAGCAGTAAGGTACGCTTGGAGAAGTACTGATATAGCCACATTGTTCAATAGTGTGGGCTTACCGGCTTCTACATTTAAGAGTGAGCGGTTAAATTAACAAAAATGAAGTATAGTGCTTAAAAATTATCCGTCCGTCCAATTACCAATGTTATTCAGCTAAAAACGGGGGTCGTTATTTTATTAAATAGTTAAATTGTAATCAATAACTAATTTCAAATTATGCAGATAAAAGAATCCTCAGAACTCTTTGACGTGATCATTGTAGGTTCAGGAGCAGGTGGTGGTATGGCTACCAAGCAGTTGGCAGATGCAGGTTTAAATGTAGCTGTTGTAGAAGCGGGACCATTTTTTGATCCAGCGGATCCAAAAACCATGACGCAATTAAAACAACCATATGATTCACCTAGAAGAGGAGCAGGAACAACTAGAGCCTTTGGCGAGTGGGATATGTCTTGGGGAGATTGGGAAGTAGAAGGAGAGCCATATACACATGCGGAAGGAACAGAATTTAAGTGGTGGCGTGCAAGAATGCTTGGTGGTAGAACCAATCACTGGGGGCGTATTTCATTACGTTTCGGACCTAAAGATTTTAAAGGAAAAACACGTGACGGTCATGGAGATGATTGGCCAATAGGATATGAAGATGTTAAGCCATATTATGATAAGTTAGACAAGCTAATAGGTGTATTTGGCACCAATGAAGGTAGAGAAAATGATCCTGACGGATTCTTTCTTCCTCCCCCGAAACCGAGATTACATGAGTTATTTTATATCAATGGGGCAAAGAAAGCTAACATACCTGTAATACCAGGTAGGCTTTCAATGTTGACCAAAAGGATCAATAATGACCGTGGAGTTTGTTTCTATTGCGGGCAGTGTGGTAGATCTTGTCAAATATATGCCGATTTCTCTGCAGGTAGCTGTTTAATTTTCCCTGCACAGAAAAGTGGAGGTCAAGTGAAATTGTTCGTAAACTCCATGGTACGTGAGGTTACAACAAATGAAGAAGGTAAGGCGACCGGTGTATCGTACATCAATAAAGAAGATAGAAAAGAATACAAGTTAAGGGGTAAGGTAGTGGTACTAGCTGCTTCGGCATGTAGTTCTGCACGTATATTGTTAAACTCAAAGAGCAAGCAACACCCTAATGGCTTGGGCAATAGCAGTAATTTGGTAGGTAGGTATCTACACGATTCGACCGGGGCAAGTGCTGCAGGTGTTATTCCTGGTTTAATGAATAGAAAAACCTCTTATAATGAAGACGGTGTAGGCGGTATGCATGTTTACTCACCATGGTGGGGAGATAATTCAAAATTAGATTTTCCAAGAGGATATCATATAGAAGTTTGGGGTGGTATGAGTCAGCCAAACTACGGTTTCGGTTTTGATCCAAATGCCATGAACAAGTACTTCGGGTTAAAATCTGGAGGGTATGGAGAAAGCCTACGTGACGATGTAAAGAAATATTACGGTTCGGTAATCGGTTTTGGAGGTCGAGGAGAAGGTTTGGCCAACATCGATAATTATTGTGAAATAGACCCGACTACGGTAGACGAATACGGTATTCCTGTTTTAAAGTTCAATTATAAATGGTCTCAGTACGAAAAGAATCAGGCAAAGCATATGCAAGATACTTTTGAAGAGATCATTCATAATATGGGCGGTCATTATTTAGGAGAAAAACCTGGTAAAGATCAAGATTACGGACTTCATAAGCCAGGAGAAATTATTCATGAGGTAGGTACAACTAGAATGGGCGATGATCCAAAAACATCGGTAACCAATAAGTTTCAGCAATTACATGATGCGGATAACGTATTTATTGTAGATGCAGGTGTATTTGTATCTCAGGCAGATAAAAACTGTACATGGACAATTATGGCGCTATCGTGGAGAGCATCAGATTATATCATAGAGCAACTAAAGGCACAAAATATTTAGTATGATGGATAGAAGAAAGAGTTTACAAACTATAATACTTGGAGGTGCCGCAGCCGGTACCGGTTTGGTTTTCAATTCATGCAAGACTGAAAGTGGAGAAACTATAGATGAAACTATTGCCACTACTAGTGAAAAGTACTTTGGTAGAACGCCGGCAGAATTGGAGCGTATAGAAAAGTTGAATGCCGAGCAATTATTCAACGAGCATGAAATGGAAACTATTGCTGCTTTAAGCGTGGTAATTTTGCCCCCGAAAGAGCCACATGGAGGACCAATAGAGGCAGAGGTGCCTGAGCTGGTTGAATTTATGGGAAAGGATATACCTGAAATGGGTCCTATCTTATTAGGTGGCCTAATGTGGTTAGACCATAAAAGTAATACCGAATTTGGAACGGAATTTAAGTCGGCCACCATAGAACAAAAAAAACAGATCTGTGATGAAATCTGTTGGCATGATACCGAAAAGCCATTGAGCGAACAACCATTGGAAATTCAATTTTTCTATACCATGCGTGGTTTAACGGTCACCGGTTATTATACATCTAAAGTAGGAATTGCTGATTTAGGATATAAAGGTAATACACCAAATGTGTGGGACGGAGTACCGCAAGACGTTTTAGATCAACACGGTGTTGCCTATGATCCAGAATGGATTGCAAAATGTGTGGACCAAAGTAAAAGAAACGTCATTGCCGAATGGGATGATGAAGGAAATTTACTTACTTAGAATTTAGAACGATGATTAAAAAATTAATGATTGCCACTATCCTGTTGGGTAGTGGTTTTTTAGCACAGGCCCAAGAAGTAGGTTTACAACTGTATAGTCTTAGAAATCAATTTAAGATGGATGTATCCAATACATTAGGCTTGATCAATGAATGGGGCATCACCAAAATTGAAGGAGGCGGAACCTATGATATGTCATTAGAAGATTTTAAAGCTTTATTGTCTCAAAATGATTTGGATATGGTAAGCGTTGGCGCCGAGTTTGGTGACTTGGAAAATGATGTTGAAAAAGTCATTAAAAATGCAAAAGACTTTGGTGCTAAATATGTAATGTGTGCCTGGGTACCTCATGAGGGCAATACTTGGGAGTTGCAAGAAACCAAGCATGCCACCGAGGTATTTAACAAAGCCGGGAAAATTTTAAAGAAACACGGCTTTGTATTGGCATATCATCCGCATGGTTACGAGTTTAGACCTTACAAGAAAGGTACTTTATTCGATTACATGGTACGGCACGCAACAGATTTTACATTTGAACTAGATGTTTTTTGGGCACAACATGGAGGTGCCGATCCATTGGAATTGATGAAAAAATACCCGAAGAAATTTACATTGCTACATTTAAAGGATATGGAAAAAGGTATTGAAGGTAATAATACTGGTCACGAAGATGATGATACAAATGTAGTTTTAGGCACTGGGCAAATTGATATTGCAGGTGTAGTAGCCGAAGCTAAAAAATTAGGTATTGAATATATGTTCATAGAAGATGAATCTTCTAACGTTGTTACACAAGTACCAAAAAGTTTAGAGTATTTAAAAAGTTTAAAGTAAACCAACTACCAACTTGAATGCAAAACCTTCTATTTTTAATTAAATGGAAGGTTTTTTATTTCAAGATTTTTAAATGTTGGGGTTTCTCACGTAAATGTTTATTATAAATATTTAGAATGTTATTTTTACTTTAAAGAGCGCCAAAGGTTTATATGAATCTTAGGTTCGTACACATAAATTATAACTAATGAAAAAGCTGTTTTTTACCACGAAAACTATTATAGTTTTATTTTTAAATCTGATGATTTTTCTTAGCTGTAAAACTGAAACCTCAAAAAAAGAGACTGCTAAAGAAGAAGAGCCCATAGAAAAAATTATAGCTGATTCGGTTAGAATTGCAAAAGTGGTGAAACCTCTATTTAAAAGACTGGAAGATATTGCAGATACTACATTTGTGCGCCTGGCAGATTATAGTGATGGCTTTGCGTATGATTTGAGATACGCTACCGATAATAATTTTTTGAAAGAGCAAGTGTACGAATGTGGTGAATGTTATACAAGGGCAAAAACGGTCAAGGCATTATTAAAAGCAAACGAAGAGTTTAAAAGGCATGGTGTAAAAATAAAGTTCTATGATTGCTATAGACCCAATTCTGTTCAGTATAAAATGTGGAAAATAGTCCCTAATCCGCAATACGTGGCAAACCCTGTAAAAGGTTCTATCCATAACAAAGGTGGTGCCGTAGATATAACTTTGGTAACATTAGAAGGAGAAGAGGTTAAAATGCCAACGGATTTTGATTTCTTTGGTAAGCGCGCATATCACGATAATTTTGACCTTCCTCAAGAAATTTTGGATAATAGAAAGCTATTAAAGGAAACTATGGAAAAGTTTGGTTTTTGGTCTACCCGAACGGAGTGGTGGCATTATAATTTACAAGGAGCTTCTAATGACCCTATAGCAAATTTTAAATGGAATTGTGAATAGGATAAAATAACTATTATGAAAACGAAACTATTGTTGTTATTGTTGCTAATGGTAAACGGTATTCTTGCTCAAGATACTATTTTACCGTTGTGGCCACCGGGTAATATTCCTAATCACTTTAAAAGTTCAGAAAAAGAAATACATGAACAAAAGGAAATTTTACGAATAAGTAAGGTACAAGTCCCCACTATAGAGGTATATCTTCCATCAAAACGAGACGCTACCGGTGAGGCTGTTTTAATTTTTCCGGGAGGAGGATACGGAATATTGGCATACGATTGGGAAGGTACGGATATTGCAAAATTCTTGAATGGTAAGGGCATTGCGGGTATAGTAGTAAAGTATCGCTTGCCATCAAACGTTTCTCAAACAGATAAGAAATATGTGCCGCTTATTGATGCTCAAAGGGCTATTCGTTTAGTTCGTAGTAAAGTAGAAGAGTTTAATATACAGTCTAATAAAATAGGAATTATCGGGTTTTCTGCTGGTGGGCATTTAGCATCTACATTGGGAACACATTTTAATGAAGAGGTTTATCAAACAATAGATGGTATAGACAAAGAAAGTGCACGCCCAGATTTTATGGCATTGGCGTATCCTGTCATCTCATTTGGTCCCAATACACATAGTGGATCTAAAATTAATTTAATAGGAGAAGAAGAATCTAGTGAACTATCTGATTATTTTTCAAATGAAAAACACGTTTCAGATCAAACTCCGCCAACCTTTTTGCTTCATGCAACCGATGATGCCGCGGTTCCGGTAGAAAATAGTTTGTTATTTTACAAAGCGGTTAAAGATAAAGGTGTTTCTGCAACAATGCATATATACCCAAAGGGAGGTCATGGATTCGGATTGGGTTTACATGATGAACATTTAAAAGATTGGGGAAAGCAAATGATCGATTGGATAGAATCGTTGCGATAACTATTTTAAATTTTTAGAAAAGATAGATTCTAATCTATAGAACTTCTTTATTTTTGCATTCGAATTTTACGGGATGTAGCGCAGTCCGGTAGCGCACTCGGCTGGGGGTCGAGTGGTCGCAGGTTCAAATCCTGTCATCCCGACAAATTATAGTATCAATCTATAGCAAAAACCTGTTAATCGTATGATTATCAGGTTTTTTCGTTTTTAGGGATATCAAAACATATCATTTAATCCTAATAGAAATGTCAACAAATCCGTCAACAAATTTAAAACTGTAAAAGTGTTGACCTATTTGTTAAAAAGCCAAATGCGTTGACTAAATAAATGTATCTTTATAAGTGATATGACTTTCGTCTGATAACAAAATAAATGTTAATTAAAAGACGAAATCATGAAGACATCTTCAACATTCAGTATTTTCTTCTGGGCAGATTTTTCCAGAGTCAAAAACAATCTCCTAATAATAATATTTCATTTGCCTCTACTTCGGTAACGTAGCGTTGATTGCCATCGTCAGTAGTATAGGTGCGCGTCTTTAGTTTTCCGACAACTCCTATTTCTTTGCCTTTTCCGGCATATTTCTCTATAATGTCAGCCGTCTTGCCCCAAGCTACGATGGTGTGCCAGTTGGTTTCCGTTTGTTTCTCCCCCTTTGAGTCTTTGTAATACTCATTGGTGGCTAGTGAAAAACGGGCTACTTTTTTGCCGCTTTCCAAGTTCGTAATGGTTGGTTCCTGTCCAACATTTCCGATTAACTGTACATGATTTTTGATACTACTCATAATTGAAAAATTTAAGATTAAACATTTGATTCAAACTATTTTTAAAAGTGATTTACTTATTACTCCTAGAGCGTTTTCCTTTTTGTTGTTTTTTAATTTTTGTTCCGTTTCATTTTTGAGGATTTGATATGATTTCATGATTTCCGGTATTTGATTTACTTCCCACAGAGCCGTCGCTGTTACCTTTTTTTGTTGCTTACACTTTTACAATATTCAGGCTTGGTAAGACGTATAAATAAGTGGGGCAGGGGCCCCCTAGTTTATGCCGTCGTGCAAAAATGAATGTTGTTTTTTTGCAGTCAAAAAAAGGGTGATAGTGGCGGTTCGGGCAGTGGGTTAAATACATTGAAGTAGTGAAATTTTAAATTCTGTTGAAGCGGAATAAAACACTATATATCAAATTCAGTTCAAGCGGACTTAATTCACGGTTTTGACTTGTAATGAAGCGTTCCTTTCCGGAGTATCGGGAAGAGTTAGCGTAATGGAAAGTTAAAAGCGGGGATTGTGTCCAAGACGAATTGGGACGAAGCTTATTTCCCGTAATGGAGAGTAACGGAATGGAGTGGGAATATGCTGAGGAATGGTTTAACTAGAGGAGACTATAAGAATTATTATATCATATTGAACATGATCATAATACTAATGAAATAGTACTTTGTCATTTAAAACGAGAGTATCTATAAATTAAATTATCAACAAAATAAAATACTGTAAATTGGAAAGTATAGTCAATTGTTACTCGTAATACTTAAATGTAGAAATAAAAAAATGAAGAAAATTATCGATAATCAAGAGCTTGAATTAATTTATAAAAGTGGAAACGGTGCTTGGACATACCATCTTGTCATTCCCAATACAGCCGATATAGATGGAGCTTGGGGATCGCTAAAAGTATCTGGATTGATTGATGATTACGAGTTGAAGGAAATGAATTTGGCACCAAGGAAAGAAGAGGACAAAATGATTTCAATAAACCAAAAAATCAGAAACGAAATAGGTAAGACTGGTGGTGATAAAGTTACAGTTACGCTATATCTACATACACATGATAAAATTAATAAGAATTCGGAAATTCTTAAATGTTTTGAAGATGCAGGCCTAATGGACTCTTTCAAATCATTAAGTAAAGATGATCAAGATGAAATTATAAATGATATTACTTCAAAAAAAACAGAGGCAAAACAAATTGAACAAATAAACCACCATATCAACCAATTACTCAATGGGAAAAACTAAATGAGTAATGGCAAAAGATATCTTGTAAAAATTTATGAACTATTTAGTGAAGACAATAATTTATTTGCTGAAACTAACAACGTAGGGGATGCCAATGGATTGAATAGTACAGTTTTCAAAAACTTTGTTTCCATTATGCCTTTGGTAATGACATATAAAAACCAGGTATTAATAGATTATATCCGTTTACCAAAAGGCTACTACACCAGAGGAAATTGTGGAGTTTGAAAGACAAATTTATTTTAGTGACAGTTTCGGTTCTAGTTCAAATTCCGAAATTCACTGGGCGAATGTCCTACCCTTTGTTTAAAGAGCCTTGTGAAATGTTGTGGATATTTAAACCCTAATTCATATGCTATCTCACTTAAAGATTTTGATGGGTCAAATACGCGTTCCTTAGCAACTTCTATCAGCTTGTTCTGGATGTACTCTTGGGCAGATTTTCCCGTTTCCTTTTTCACCAAATCTCCAAAATAGTTGGGCGAAAGGTGCAATCGATCCGCAAAGTAACCCACAGTTGGAGTGCCATGCTTTTGCGGTTTATCGGATGAAAAGTACTGGCTCAACAAAACATCGAATCTCTCCAAAGAACTTATATTTTCTACCTCTCGTGTAATGAATTGCCTATCATAAAAACGAGTGCAATAATCCAAAAAGAGTTCAATGTTGGCTACAATCAACTTTTTACTGTGCTTGTCCAAGTTTTGTTCCAACTCAAACTGTATTTTTTCGATCAAACTTAGAATCACTTTTCGTTCTTTATTGGAAAGATGGAGTGCTTCGTTGCTTGAATAGGAGAAAAAACTATAGCTATGTAATTTTTTTCCCAATTCCGTACCTATCAATAAATCAGGGTGGAATAGTATTGCATACCCCTTGGGCACATAATCAGGGTCAAAACCGCTTAATTCAATGGTTTGACCGGGAGCCATAAAGACAAGGGTTCCCTCATCATAATCGTATGGCTTCCCTCCGTAATGCATTTTGCATCCCTTGGCATCCTTCAAGAAAACAGCATAGCAATTATAATGGAAGGCATCATAGTCTTTGTTTTCGTAGCCTTCTTTGTTTACGTCCTCAAAATCAACAATACCCACTAGAGGGTGCAACACCTCTTGTTTTCTCAAATTAAGGTAATCTCCAACGGTGTCGATGTGCAGTACATTTTTCATTAACCTCTAATTTTTTGTTAAAGATAAGCCATTGATTACCAGTAATTCAAACGGTTATTGGAAAATCCGTAATAGTGGTAGGTATAACCGTAATTTGGGTAAGCCTATTTGGTTTTTGACCCACTACTTTTGTATCAAACCGATAAAAGGGAACAAGATTTCGGCCACTATTTTTATCCGTAAAGTTTAAAACATGATGAACTGATTGGGATAATCTTTAAAAAATAATAAATGAAAACAAGAACATTAGGAAAGAATCTGAAAGTATCAGAAATCGGTCTCGGTTGTATGGGGATGAGTTTTGGATATGGCCCTGCGAAGGACGAAAAGGAAATGATACAAGTCGTCCGAAAAGCCGTAGAAATGGGGGTCACCTTTTTTGATACCGCCGAAGTGTATGGGCCTTATGTTAATGAGGAATTGGTAGGAAGGGCCTTAAAACCGTTTAAAGATCAGGTTCAAATAGCGACAAAATTTGGATTTGGTTATCAAGATGGAAAAGTGACGGGCTTGGATAGTAGTCCTGACACTATTCGGAATATGGTGGATGCTTCCTTACAGCGTTTACAGGTAGATACTATAGATTTATTGTATCAGCATCGGGTTGACCCAAAGGTTCCCATTGAGGAAGTTGCGGGTACGGTTAAGGATTTGATAGCTGAGGGAAAAGTGCAACATTTTGGACTTTCCGAAGCAGGTGTCGAAGTAATCAAAAGAGCACATTCGGAGCAACCGGTTACTGCCTTGCAAAGCGAATATTCATTGTTTTGGCGGGAGCCGGAAGAAGAAATCATGCCCGTATTGGAAGCATTGGGTATCGGTTTTGTACCTTTTAGTCCCTTGGGGAAAGGTTTTTTGACAGGCAAAATAGATAGGAACGCCAGTTTTTCCGATAATGATTTTAGAAGTACCGTGCCTCGATTTTCCAAAGAGAACCTGAGGGATAATTTTGTTTTGGTAGATTTGGTTACGGCTTTTGCCAAGGAAAAAGAGGCCACTCCGGCACAAGTTGCTTTGGCTTGGATTCTTTACCAAAAACCATGGATTGTACCCATTCCCGGTACTACAAAGTCTTCAAGGCTGGAAGAAAATTTAGGGGCGACCGGTATTTCTTTTACAGATGGGGAACTGCAACAAATTACGGAGGCCACCTCAAAGATTGATTTGGTGGGTGAACGCTATTCCGAAGCGAACCAGAAAATGATAAACCGCTAGTAAGTAGCGAAAAATTAAAAATAATAGCAAAAGGATGAAACAGCTTATAACAATTGGTATTGCCATAGTGATTACTGCGTTTCTTGGCGTCACAAATCATGTGAATGCCCAATCCAAGGATAATACAATCGTGAATTTGGATGCGAAGCAACAATCCATAATTGCCATTGCCTCACTCACCGCAAAAGGCGACCTGCAAACTTTGGAATCCGCTTTAACGGAAGGTCTGGATGCAGGATTGACCGTAAGAGAAATCAAGGAAGTTATGGTGCATCTATATGCCTATTGTGGATTTCCAAGGAGCTTGCGTGGTTTACGGACGTTTATAAAAGTTTTGGACAAACGCAAGGCCGAAGGAGTTGAAGATCAGCTAGGAGCGGAAGCTACCCCAATAGAAGATAATCGTACAAAATACGAACGGGGCAAAGCGAATTTGGAAACCTTGGTACAGGCCAAATTGGACGGTCCTCCGGCCGATTATGCCCAATTCGCCCCGATTATCGAAGTCTTTTTGAAGGAGCATCTGTTTGCGGATATTTTCGACAGAGACATTTTGGATTATCGGCAAAGGGAACTGGTCACGGTTTCCGTTCTGGCAACCATCGGCGGTGTGGAGCCTATGCTGCATTCGCACATGAACATCTGTTTGATTCAAGGAATTACGCCAATTCAATTAAAGGAATTGATGGATGTGGTGGGGAAAAATGTAGATCAAGAAAAAATCGATTCGGCCAAAAAAGTATTGAACGAATTATTGGAATCTAAAAAGCAGTAAGGAAATGAAATATTTAGGATTATTTATTTTAATGAGTATGCTATCAATACATCAGACGATTAGGGCACAAAGCGAGAAAAATCCTTTTGGATTGGTATATGAGGGAGCAATTACGGAGAATGTGGATGGAAAAGTCAACATACTTCCCGTTAGGTATAAACTGAACGGAATCGATATTGCGGCAAATGTTTATACACCAGCCAATTATGACCGAACAAAGAAATATCCGGCAATAACAATTGCACATCCTAACGGAGGGATAAAAGAACAGACAGCAGGCCTATATGCACAGCATTTGGCAGAGGCCGGTTATATTACCATTACGGCAGATGCTGCCTATCAGGGTGCAAGTGGGGGCCAGCCACGCCATATGGACAAACCCCAATTTCGTACAGAAGATATCCGAGGAATGGCCGATTTTATTTCACAGTATCCTGGGGTCGATAGAGAACGTTTAGGTGCTTTGGGCATTTGTGGCGGCGGAGGCTATACGTTGAAAGCGGTTCAATCCGATAAACGGTTTAAAGCAGTGGCAACCCTGAGTATGTTCAATACAGGAATTGTACGAAAAAATGGCTTTTTGAATTCGCAGATTTCGACCATTCAAGAAAGGCTAAAGCAAGCTTCAAAGGCAAGAGAACAGGAGGCTGGAGGCGGCGAAATTGTTTATTCCGGAGTAGACGGTATTACCGACGAAGAACTAGCAAAAGTTTCAACGCTTTTTTATCGTCAAGGCTATGAATATTATTTTAGGACCCACGCCCACCCCAATTCGACGTTTCTTTACACCACAAGCAGTTTAATGGATTTAATGGCCTGGAATGCTACCGACGATATTGAGCTCATAGACCAACCTTTATTAATGATTGCTGGCAGCAATGCCCAAACATTATATTTGACCTTGGATGCTTTTCCAAAGGCGACCAATGCGAAAAGCAAGGAATTGTTCCTTATCGAAGGTGCAACGCATATAGAAACCTATTGGAAGCCAGAATATGTGAATCAAGCAGTAAATAAATTAGTGGACTTTTACCAAAACCATCTTTCAACTACAGACCTATGAACAGAAAAAATCTTTTAGCGATTATATTGATGGGAACATTTATATTTTCCTGCAAGCAAGCAGCCGAGAAAAATCAAACCGTCGATTTGAATTCCCAACAAGAATTGATTTTCCCTAAAGGGGAAAAGGTCACGAACAATAATTTCATTGGGGATGTATGGGTACATATGCAAGTGATGGCGGATAGTGTGAACCAAAATTCAGTTGGAACGGTAACCTTTGATCCTGGGGCTAGGTCCAACTGGCATTCACATCCCAACGGACAGATTATTATGTCTTTAGATGGCGAAGGCTATTATCAGGAAAAAGGTAGTGAGAAAAGAATACTACGAAAAGGCGATGTGGTCAAATGCCCTGCAAACACCCCGCATTGGCACGGTGCAAGCGCAGAAAAACCGTTCATACAAATAGCTATAACAAGCAGAGTTGACGGTCCAACGGAATGGCTAGATCCTGTGACCGAAGAACAATATTTAAATAGAAATTAAGAAGTACCTCTATACTTTTAAATTAATAAAATCTTAGTGATGAAAAATATCAAGACAACATTGTTATTGCTTTTAATTGTTCAATTATTGGTAAATGATGTTTATGCTCAAAAGCAGCCCATTACCCTTGTAGAACAAGGCAGTTTTACCGTGGGTGGTAGCGTTAAAACCAGCCCTGGTACTTTTGACCCAGTTGCCCATGGCGCATTTAATCCTTCCAATCAGGCTACCGAAGGACAAACCTTGCATGGAGACCATGCCACTGTTTTTTATCAAATTCCTGATAGTGCAAAAAAATTACCTTTGGTTTTTTGGCATGGGTATGGACAGAGCATGCGTACCTGGCAAACGACCCCAGATGGCAGAGAGGGGTTTCAAACGCTATTTTTAAGGCGTAATTTTCCCATATACCTTATTGACCAGCCCCGTAGAGGATTATCAGGGAGGAGCACGGAACCTACTACGATTTCGGCAGCCACGGATGATCAATTGTGGTTTGGGATATTCAGATTGGGGACGGGAAGCACATTTTATCCAGATGTTCAGTTTTCCGAAGACCCAGGGGCGTTGAACCAGTTCTTTAGGCAAATTACACCGGATACGGGACCATTAAACATCAACCTTAACATAGAGGCGGTTTCCACGCTGTTCGATAAGATTGGACCTGGTGTTTTGGTCACCCATTCCCATAGTGGCGGCCAAGGTTGGTTGACGGCCTTAAAAAATGGGAACATCAAAGGCATTGCATCCTATGAACCCGGTAGTAATTTTGTCTTTCCAGAAGGCGAAGTCCCTGAGACCATCCCCTATGTGGGAGGAGCTTTAAGTGCGAGAAGCGTACCCAAGACAGCGTTTAAACGATTGACGGAAATACCCATTGTTATCTATTATGGGGATTATATACCCAACGAACCTGTAGCGCATCCTGGGCAGGAACAATGGCGTGCCGCCTTGCAAATGGCAAAGCTTTGGACGGCCACGGTGAACAATCATGGAGGTGATGTCACCTTGGTACACCTTCCAGAAAAGGGTCTTAAGGGAAATACACACTTTCCGATGTCCGACCTGAACAATGAAAAGGTGGCCGTATTGTTAGCGGAATGGCTAAAAGAAAAAGGATTGGATAAAAAATGACACTATGTTGACTAAAAAATTGGGGCTTTTATTGGTATTACTGCATCTGTCTTTACTTGGTTTCGGGCAAAGCGATGATACCCTAAAAGCGTATACTGATCAAGGGAAAATGATGGTTCGCATTGCGGAACTTGAAATTGGGACGGACTATCTGGATGAATATTTGGAGATACTCAAAGAGGAATCGGAAGCATCACTTAGGCTGGAGCCCGGGGTAATCTGCATTTACCCCATGTTTCAAAAGCAAAATCCTACACAGATACGACTTTTGGAAATTTATGCCAATAAGGAGGCTTACGAATTGCATTTGAAAACACCTCATTTTCAAAAGTATAAAACAACCACAGCAGAAATGGTAAAAGATTTAAAACTGATTGATATGGAAGCTATTGATCCTGAATCGATGTCGATGGTTTTTAAAAAATACAAGTTCTAGTTCGAAATGGGCGAATAACTTTGGATGCTGGAAACTATTAATTCAACATCCGGTACTCCTGTGGAGTATAGCCACCTTTTTTTGAAAAGCCTTGTAAAATGTTGCGAGTATTTAAAACCAAGTTCATACATTATTTCACTAAGTGATTTATCCGGATCGAATATTTTTTGTTTCGCTACTTGAACAAGGGTGTTCTGTATGTTTTTCTTTCATCTAACTTCTTTCTGTTAAATCATGTTCACCATTAAGTGGGTACACTGTACCTAAATTTAAATTTCAAACAATAATCATCGACCCATATCTAATCTTTTGTGTTGGACAGAGAAGAAAACTATTGTTCGAATTTAGTTAATACTTTGTGAACAAAGGGTTTATACCCCTGTAATCCGTAATAATGGTAGGTGAATCCGTAATTGTGGTAAGCCTATCCTATGAATTATACCATAGCTTTGGAAAAGGTAATTTATAATCTAAATCAATTAAATAAAACAAAATGAGAGCATTATTGATAGGCTTGTTTATAGGTATGCTAAGCATATCTTCCTTTGCGCAAGAAGCTATTTTTCCGATGGGGGCAAAAGCGAAAAACGTACACCATACAGGTGATATTTGGCTTACGCATGTTGTAGATGCCGATGGAACTTTTAAACATAACGTAGCCCAAGCGGTTTCAGCACCTGGAGCATTTCTCAATTGGCATTTACATCCAGACGGCCAACAATTGTTGATTACTAGCGGCGTTGGTTTTTATCAGGAAAAAGGAAAGGAAGTACAAGTGATGCGAGCTGGTGACCTTATCAAATGCCTTCCCAACGTAGAACATTGGCATGGTGCTACTCCTAAAAGTGCAGTGACCTATTTGGCGATAGGTGGTAGCACACCTACCAAATGGACAGATGAACTTAGTGTTGAGGATTATAACAAAATACCGCTTCCTGAAATTAACAATTCAAGTCTTGAAAATGAGATCAAGGAACTTTCTAAAGCCAAATGGAAATGGATGGCCGAAAAGGATGTGGACAAGTTGGCCAATTTGTTTCATGACAAATCAAGGTTTGTACACATGAGCGGCTCCTGGAAAAAGGACAGGGAATTGGAAATCATCGAGACGGGAAGTATTTGGTATAAAAATGCCGATGTACACGATGTGGTCGTGGAAACTTTTGATGACAATACCGTGGTACTTTGGAACAGAATAACACTTACGGCCCATGTTCGTGGTAACGATGTATCCAATGAATTTACCGTGACCGAATTCTATAAAAAAGAAGGCGACGATTGGAAATTATTGGACCTTACCTTTAGCAGCGTTCGTGATACCCATGAAATTGCGCATTAATACTTCAGAACAAATAATTTATAAAAATGAACAGGAAAATAATACTAAGTCTATTAGTTATGCTCATCACAGGAAAAGTCGCCCTTGCCCAATCGACTGATTTAGAAAAGGAAATCAGAGAGCTGTCCATTCATAAATGGCAATGGATGGCCGATAAGGATGCCGATAAATTGGAAGGCCTTTTTCATGATAAAGCCAAGTTCGTCCACATGGGCGGCACATGGGGAAAGGACCGCGAAGTAGAAATCATTAGAGGTGGGTTCATCCACTATAAAAAAGCTGATGTCCATGAAGTCATGGTCGAAGTCTTGAATGATAATACCGTTATACTTTGGAACCAAATTACACTCTTGGCCGTAGTAGGCAGTAATGAAGTGACCAATCCCTTTATGGTAACGGAGGTTTATGTAAAGGAGGATAACACTTGGAAATTGGCCGATCTGACCTTTAGCAAAACAATGACAAGGGAATAACTTGAACAACGCAACTTAATAAACACTCAAATGAAAAAATACATATTAGGATTGTTGGTACTCCTTGGAGTTACTATTTCCGCGCAAGAAAGTACACCCAAAGTAAAGACCGAATTAGGGGTAATTCGAGGCGTCTATGAAGATGGTGTTGATAGCTTTAAAGGAATACCCTTTGCGGCTCCTCCAGTTGGTGAGTTTCGTTGGAGAGCCCCTCAACCATTATCCCCCTGGGAAGGTGAATTGGATGCCACGGAATATGGTGCCAACTGTGCTCAGTCCGGATGGGGCGGGGCACCGGGAACCATTAGTGAAGGTTCATCCGAGGATTGCCTGTACCTTAATATTTGGAAACCGGCGGATGCAAATACGGGTGCGAACCTGCCCGTCATGGTTTGGATTCATGGTGGAGGATTCGTTGGTGGAAGTGGTTCCGGAGCTGGAATCGCGGGTGATGAATTTGCGAAGAAGGGAGTGGTTTTAATCACCATCAATTACCGTTTGGGTCGTTTGGGGCATTTTGCATTTCCAGCGTTGAGCGCCGAACATCCTGAAGAATATAAAGGCAGTTACGCCTATATGGACCAAATTGCAGCGCTGCAATGGGTGCAAAAGAACATTGCCGCTTTTGGTGGTAATCCTGATAACGTAACCATATTCGGCTTTTCCGCAGGTGGAGTATCCGTACACTCTTTAATAACGATTCCAGATGCGAAGGGACTTTTCCATAAGGCCATAAGTGAATCTGGTGGTGCCCGTGACGGTGTCCTTACCGGAAGGCCTATACAGGAGGAAAATGCCTCCCCTTTTTATCCCGTTTCCGCGGAGACCATTGGAATTAACTTTGCCAAAAAACAGGGTATAGAAGGTACGGATGCCGATGCCTTGGCCAAGCTACGGGCATTGCCAGTGGAAGAAATTGTGGATAGCGGTCAGGAAACGGATGGTGAAGGTGGTCCAAGAACGTATTCAGGACCTATTTTGGACGGTTCGTTGGTGGTAGAAACAGCTGAAAGTGCCTACAACGCTGGTAGACAAATGCAAATACCGTTGATGATCGGTTCTAACAGCGCCGAAATCGGAGGCAGTTTTGTCAACAACAGTAAAACAAAAGAGGAACTATTTTCACTTTTTGGCGAGTTTAAGGAGGAAGCACAAGCTGCCTATGATCCTGATGGAAGCAAAGCATTCGAAGAGGTGATTACCAAGTTCAATACCGATTGGGTGTGGGGAGAACCAGGACGTTTTGCCGCAAGAGCTTTCGCGGAACAAGGTGAACCCACGTTTATTTACCATTTTGGGTTTGTACCCGAACCTATGAAGGAAAGAATGAAATATGGTGCCGGCCATGGTTCCGAAGTTGGCTATGTGTTTAATAATCTTGATGCACGTTGGGGCAATCCCGAGACCACTCCAGAGGACAAGAAGGTGGCGGAACTTATGAACGGATACTGGGTAAATTTCGCCAAGACCGGAAACCCGAATGGAGATGGATTACCCAACTGGCCAGTCTATACTAAAAATGAAGGTGAAATCATGGATATACAGTTAGATGGTGAAGCCGTTGGAAAACCAGACCCAAGAAAAGCCAGATTGGATGTCGTTGAAAAGGGTGTCAAACTTAGAAACAAACTACAATCACGAGGAATTTAGTCCATTTATTGGGTTTTAAAATATTACGATAACAGCATATTGGTATGGAAAAGAAAAGTAATTCAGTAAACAGAAGAAATTTTATTTCGAAATCCGCCCTTTTGGGAGCAGGTATAGTGGCAGGCCCAATGGCCTTTGCCAATGAGAAAAATTCACCTGGTACAATTGAGGGTTTAAAAGCAGCTTCCAACCCTGAAAAGCGAATGTTGGGCGCATTGGAAGTATCGCCAATTGGGTTGGGTTGTATGAGCATGAAAAGTGGCAGCTACAATCCACCAAGAGATACCAAGGATATGATTCCCGTAATTCGTGGGGCTTATGATTTGGGCGTTACCTTTTTTGATACTGCCGAAGTGTACGGCCCATTTACTGATGAGGAATTAGTAGGTGAGGCACTGCAACCTATTAGAGACAACGTGGTCATTGCCAGTAAATTTGGGTTTGACTTTTCAAATGGAAAAAGGGCAGGTAGAAATAGCAAGCCAGAGCATATTAAAAGTGCTGTAGAAGGCATGTTGAAACGCCTTCGTACCGATCGTATCGATTTATTGTATCTGCATCGCTTGGATCCAAACGTTCCGATTGAGGATGTTGCCGGAACGGTCAAGGATTTGATAAAGGAAGGGAAGGCGCTCCATTTTGGACTTTCCGAAGTTTCACCGACGACCATACGAAAGGCCCATGCAGAGCAGCCCGTTGCTGCCCTTCAGAGCGAATACTCTATTATTCAGCGTGCCCTTGAAAATGAAGTAATAGATACCTGTGGAGAATTGGGCATAGGGTTCGTGCCATGGGGACCGGTATGTCGTGGATTTTTAGGCGATAAGTTTAACGAGCATAGCCGTTTTTCTAGTGACTCCCGCTTATCTCAAGTGCCCTATTTTACACCGGAAGCTATTGAAGCTCACATGGAGGTGCTCAGGCTGGTACGCGAATGGGGTCGAAAAAAGGATGCCACTCCGGCCCAAATAGCATTGGCGTGGGTCATGGCACAAAAACCTTTTATTGTTCCTATTCCAGGAACTACGAAACTGCATCATGTGAAACAGAACCAAGGTGCACTGAACGTTACTTTTTCCGATACGGAATTAAAGGAATTCAGGAATGCTTTGGAGAAGATACAACTGGTAGGTGTCCGTGGGCCAGAAACTGCCTTGGTAGATCAATAGAAGAATACGTCAAAAAAATCTGTAGTTATCGATATTGAAAATATGGATTCGTCCCTCTCAACAAATCAAAAAACCTATATTCAAATAGCCCAAAATTTTTTGATGAAACTGAGCGGACAATTCCCCATTACAGAGGACACACAACCCATAAAGTTGCGCAAAGCTTCAGATTTTGCGGAAATATTAAATATTCATGTAAACTCTTTGAACAGAGTTGTAAAATTATATACGGGTAAAACGACTACCCAAAATATTAATGAACGTTTCATTAAGGAAGCAAGGGGATTGCTCAAAAGAACCGACTGGTCAATTACTAAGATAGCGGCGGTCTTAGGCTTTAGGGAAGTAAATCATTTTAGTGCCTTTTTCAAAAAACATGTAGGACATACGCCAACAGATTACAGGAAATTAAAGATCAAAAAATGATAGTGAGCCGTTGGATATTTATTATTTTCTTGGTATCAGGATGGTGCAGTGCCCAAGGGTCCCTGAATGAAGCTGACAACATTCTTATCGTATATCTATCAAGAACGAAAAACACTAAGGTTGTGGCCGAAATGATCCATGAAAATATGGGCGGCGATGTGGTGGCACTGGAATTAAAAAATCCTTATCCGCAAAACTACAAGTCGATTGTGGCACAAGTGGCAGAAGAAAATCGCACCGGGTTTCTTCCGCCCCTAAAAACACAGATAAATATGGACAAGTATGATACCGTTTTTTTAGGCTTCCCAACATGGGGAATGCAACTGCCCCCACCAATTAAAAGCTTTTTGACCCGGCACGACTTAAAGGATAAAACGGTCATTCCTTTCAACACCAATGCTGGGTACGGTATTGGCAGTACCTTTCGAACGGTGGAAAGCCTTTGCTCCGATTGCAACATTTTAGAGGGGTTTTCGGTAACCGGGGGTATTGAGAGGGATGGAATTTACTTGGCCATAAAAGGGAACCGTAAAGTAGAAGTGAAAGAATTACTTGTGGAATGGCTTGAAAAGATTAAACCCCTGACTATCAAAAACTAAAAACAATTAGGATTTTGACAAAGTAGGTTAAAACTGTTTGAATTTCGTAGGCAACATCCAATATATAATCTTTATTTTTAAGTAAATTTTTTAAAAATGGCAATATTCAACTTAAATATTAACGGATCGGAACACAGTGTAGATGTTAATTCAAATACTCCAATGCTATGGGTACTAAGAGACCATATTAAATTGGTAGGTACTAAATATGGTTGCGGTATCGCTCAATGTGGTGCCTGTACGGTGCATTTAGGTGACAATGCGGTGCGTTCTTGCCAATTACCTGTTTCGGCTGTTGGGGAGCAAAAAATCACGACCATTGAAGGACTGTCGGAACATGGTGATCATCCGGTTCAAAAAGCCTGGTTGGAAATCGATGTTCCCCAATGCGGTTATTGTCAGGCCGGACAGATTATGTCGGCGTCAGCTTTGCTTAAAAGAAAACCAAATCCGTCGGACGAAGAAATTGAAAGCGCGATGAACGGGAATATCTGTAGGTGTGGTACATACACTCGTATTAAAAAAGCAATAAAAACAGCCGCTAGTTCGGAAAACGTTTAATCAAAAAAATAGGAGATGACAAAGCTAAAGACGCATATGGGACGTAGGGCCTTTATCAAGAATACAAGTTTGGCAAGTGGAGGTTTGGTACTTGGCTTTAGTATTTTAAACTCCTGCAAACCTGAGCAGGCAAAAGAGATGGCTGTCAGGGAAATGCCCAAAGAATGGTTCGAAATGAATTCGTATCTGAAAATAGGTGATAACGGGGTTGTAACCATTTATACGCCCAATCCGGAATTCGGTCAGAATATCAGGACATCTATGCCCATGTTGGTAGCAGAAGAGTTAGATGTAGATTGGAAAAATGTACTGGTTGAACAGGCGCCCTATCATGCAGACAAATATGGATTTCAATTTACGGGGGGCAGTAGGGGAATAAGTGCCCGATGGGAGCCGCTTAGAATGGCCGGAGCAACCGCAAGGCAGATGTTGATAGCGGCGGCGGCAGAAACTTGGCAGGTACCCAAGGAAGAGATTACCGCAGAAGCAGGAGTATTACAACATGCAGCCACCAAAAAATCGGCCGGTTACGGAGAAATGGCTTCAGTTGCATCAACACTTACCGTACCCGAAGAAGTACAACTAAAAGAGGTAAAGGATTTTAAACTGGTCAGCCGTTCGCAAAAAAATGTAGATGCAAAAAGCATTGTAACCGGTAGGCCTCTATTTGGCATGGATATTCAAGAGGAAGGAATGTTGATCGCCATGATCGAACATCCACCAGCTTTTGGTTTGACCTTAAAATCAGTGGATGGTGAAGCGGCCAAAGCTATGCCTGGAATCAAGGATGTGGTTACGATCAAGAGTTTTAAGGACGGATATGAAAAAGGCGGTTTCGACACCAACGCTTTTCCTGAATTGGTTGCGATAGTGGGCAACTCTACTTGGGAGGTGATGCAAGCTAAAAAGAAATTAAAAGTTGAATGGCAACCCATTACCGCCTATTCGGAAACAATCGCTGGGTTTGGTGGAAAACAAACGATTAACATACCCGCAGGACTGGAATCTACCACGACCCATAAATCAAAAATGGAAGCACTTGCTGCAAAACCGGGAAAAGTTGTCCGAAAAGATGGAAATCCAGAAGTAGCCTTCGAAAATGCAACAACGATTTTGGAAAGAAGTTACTCGGCGCCTTTTCTTGCTCATAATAACATGGAGCCCTTGAATGCTTTTGCCCATGTAGCAGGCGATAAGGCGAAAATTGCAGCACCAATACAGATTCCGCCTTTGATCATCCCTACCATTGCTAGTAGTCTGGGAATACCGAAAGAGAATATTGAGATGGACCTTCCAAGAATGGGCGGTGGTTTTGGACGCAAGGCCTATGCCCACTTTGTAGTGGAAGCGGCCCTAATTTCACAAAAAGTCAATGCACCTATCAAGTTAGTATATAGCCGTGAAGACGATATGACCAATGGTATTTATCGCCCAACTTATCACGCAACCTATCGCGCGGCTTTTGATGAAAACAATAATTTAACGGCATTATATGTAAAGGCTGGAGGAGTGCCGGAGAGTCCATTGTTCGCCAATCGTTTTCCGGCAGGGTCTATTGATAATTATATGGCAGAAGAGTGGACCATTGATTCCAACATTTCCATAGGTGCCTTTAGAGCTCCACGATCTAATTTTATGGCAGGTGCTGAACAAGCGTTCTTGGATGAAGTTGCTGAAACCATGGGCAAGGACGCCATTCAATTTCGCTTGGACCTGCTAAAACGCGCCAAGGAAAATCCTGTAGGCGAACGTAATGATTATGATGCAGATAGGTACGCCGGAGTCCTGGAATTGGTTCGTGAAAAATCGGCTTGGAAAGAAAATGATGCAACGAAACATCGAGGAGTGTCGGCCTATTTTTGCCATAACTCCTATGCGGCGCATGTACTGGATTTAAAGATGGAGAACGGTAAACCTGTAGTTGAAAAAGTAGTTTGTGCCATTGATTGTGGAGTGGTGGTAAATCCTGATGCAGCAACAAACATGGCCGAGGGAGCCATTACCGATGGTGTAGGCAATGCCTTTTATGGGGAATTGACCTTTGAGGGTGGGGTGCCACAGAAAAACAATTTCCACCAATACCAAATGATCCGTATGAAAGAGGCACCGAAAGAAATCGATGTACATTTTGTGCAGAATGAAATCGACCCAACGGGTATGGGAGAACCTCCGTTTCCCCCTGTTTTTGGAGCGGTGGCCAATGCACTTTACAAAGCCACGGGGCAAAGGCATTATCAGCAACCTTTTAACAAGAGTCGGGAAATTGTTGGATAGATTTTATAAAAAAATATGCTCTTTTATTATTTTGAATTACTCAAATTATATCTTTACGCCATCAGAAAGTAAGTCAATTTACTTTAAGTTCATTTAAAACACCGTCAACAAATCGGTCAACAGTTTGTTTTTTAAAGATGTAACTAATTGATATAAGAACATTTATTGGGTAAGGTTCAAATCCTGTCATCCCGACTGAATAAGAAAATGAACTGTGAGAACAGTTCATTTTTTGTTTCCAAAAGCGTCATAAACATAGTTTATGAATGCGGTTGGGAACAAAAAATGAAAAGGCGATAGCCTTCATTTTGTTATTTGCAACGAGGGTTCATTAGGATTCTGTAAATCCTTTTTTGTCTGCTTATGTTAGCGATTGGAATCAAAAAAGTGAGAAGGCGATAGCCTTCACTTTGTTGAATATTTGATGAAAGCTGTAGGAAGCAGAAAATGGGAAGACTACGCCCTAATATTTATCATATTTTTTATAGAAATAGACTATTATTTTGCACTTTGCAGAAAACCACCATTTATAAAGTGGTTTTTTAAATCAATATAAGCATGTGGACTTCAATATTTATTGGTATTTACGTAATTGTTGCTTTGTCGATTGTGCTGTCCATTTTACTTTACGGAGCTAAGCCATCTAAAAGTTTGGCATGGCTCTTAGCAATCTTTGCGTTACCCGTGGGAGGTATTTTTCTTTATCTACTATTGGGTAGAAATAGAAGAAAATACAAGCTTATTCAACAAGAGAAAGATTTGTTCAATAAGCAACCTAAACCTAGTTTAGAACACATCGATGTGTTTGACGGTAAATATAAAAAGCTAATTACATTAAACTATGAAAACGCTCAATTTCCACCAACTACCGGAAACGAACTGCACATATTAAAAGATGGTAAAACAACCTTTGAAACCATTTTTAAAGCATTGGAAAGTGTAAAGCAACGTATTCATATTCAGTATTATATTTTTGAAGAAGGCGATTTGGCGAACAGGTTGTTAGATTTATTTGAGAAGAAAATTGCCCAAGGGGTAGTGGTTAGGTTAATATATGATGGTATTGGCAGTTTCTCTTTGAGCAAAAAATACCTAAAGAAACTTATAGAAATCGGTGTAGAAGTATATTCTTTTTTACCATTTAAATTTGGCAGGTATTTTTACTCATTGAATTTTAGAAATCACAGAAAAATAATCGTCGTAGATGGTGAAATTGCATTTACCGGTGGTATCAACGTTTCCGATAAATATTTAAAAGGTCAAGTAGGTTTAGGTAAATGGCATGATATGCATTTAAGACTTGTGGGTCCAGCAGCAGCTCAATTAGATCAAGTATTTATGACAGATTGGTATTTGGTAAGCACAAAATTACTAGAAGCTATAGAACAACCCAAGAGTTATACAAAACAACCTGTCTCCAATGAGCTGGTACAAATTGTAGCTGGTGGACCGGATGATGATTTCCCGGCATTGGAGCAAACCTATTTTACTATTATCAACACCGCAAAGAACTATATTTATATTACAAACCCTTATATTATTCCAGGGCAAGCGTTGGTAAGGGCATTACAAACGGCAGCATTAAGTGGAGTTGATGTAAGGTTACTTGTTTCTGAAAAAGCTGATAACAAAGTGGTTAGTTGGTCGGTTCATTCTTATTTTGAAATGTTTTTGAAAGCGGGAATTAAAATATACTTATTTCCTGACGGATTTTTACATAGTAAAATTATGGTAAGTGACGATACCGTATCCTCAATTGGTACAGCAAATTTAGATGACCGAAGCTTTGAGCAAAATTATGAGGTAAATGCAATTATGTATCACAAACAAATTGCCAAACAATTGAAAGAAGATTTTCTAAACGACTGCCTTATCAGTAACGAATTAATCTATGATGAATTTATAAAAAGACCATGGAGCAAAAAGCTTAAAGAAGGTGTTGGCAGAGTACTTAGTCCGTTGTTTTAATTGGATCCTTTTATTCAATTTGAGAAGTAAATACCAAATCTTGATCCTCCATTGCCACAATAATTAATTGTACATAATCTTTAATCGCTTTTTCAATGTTATTCGGTTCGGTAATTTCAATAATACCTCGCCAGATCATAGCCCTTTCTTTACCCTCGCAAATACAGTATAGTGTAGTCTCTGCATGGTAAACGGTAAATTTTTCATAGTAATCATCATTATAATAGATACCTTGATGTTCTAAGTAATCATCATTGAACCTTGATTGGTGGTCATCCCACCGTGATATTGATTTCATAAAACTTTCACGATTTTCAGAACCGGTAATTTTTGTTAATAGAATAGCATCAAAATCTTTGTCCAGTAAACTTTGTTCAACTGCATCTAGTTCTTTTTCGGTCTTGCGAGAATCGGTTAGCGATAAATCAAAAATATCAATGCTTCTCCATGCTTCTACATTTCTATCGGTAAATTCTTTTTGCAATTTTGTTTCAAAACGCTCTCTATTATTTTCATCTTGTGCCATACCTACAAGTAGTACTTTATTGGCATTGAACAAAACGATATCGGGGTTTTTCCAATTTTCTACTAAGCTAATGGATGAACAACCCATCAATATCAATGAGAATAGCACGATCAACTTTTTCATAGGGCAGGTATATTTATTTTCTTATATATGTCGAAGATACTACATTGGCAATGTCGTAAATATGACGATAGTCAGTTTAAGAAAAGTACAATCTGACAAAAAAAGCCGATTATAAATATAGATTTATAGTTTCTGCTAATTTTGGAATTATACAGTTCCACCCTTTGGTATCTCTTATTTTTACCTTAAAAGCATCTAAAGCACCCGGTTCACCATGAATTAGAAAAACATTTTCCGGGGTATTTTTAATACCATCTATAAAATGAAGAAGTTCTTCTTGGTCTGCATGAGCAGAAAGGCTTTCAATAAAATGAATACTAGCTTTTACAGGGTAGTATTTGCCGAAGAGCTTAAGTTCATGCGTACCCTCTAACAATTGCCGACCACGTGTACCTTCCGCTTGGTAACCGACTAATAGAACCTTTGTTTTGGGTTCATCTATCAACTGTTTTAAATAGGTGAGTACGCGGCCGCCAGTAACCATGCCGCTACCTGCAATTACAATTTTAGGTCTTGGGTCATCTATAGTTTTCCAAGTATCTGCGTATGATGATGTAATGGTAAAGTGATTGCACATAGCTTTAAAATCGCTCTGGCTAAGCTTATGCCAATCTGTAAATTGCCCAAATACATCTAGAACATTACTACCCATTGGGCTATCTATAAAAATGGGTATGTTGGGTATTTTGTTCTTTTTATATAAATCCCAAAACAAGAACATTAACAATTGTAATCTTTCAACAGCAAATGATGGTATGATCAACGTACCACGTTCGTTAATGGTTTTTTGAACCAGATCACTTAAAATTTCAGTAATGTTTTCTTTAGGATGTAGTTTGTTGCCATAGGTGCTTTCTAAAAATAAATAATCTGCCCATTCAGGTCTTTCTGGAGGCATTAATAACTCATCGTTCAACCTACCAACATCACCAGAGAAAACGAACATTTTTTCGAAAATCTCCAATTCAATAAAAGTGGAACCAATGATATGACCGTTATATCTATATTTAAAGCGAATGTTCTCTGAAAGCTGAATCCATTCATCTCTTTTTCTTCCAGAGAATAATCTAATGGTTTTTTCAGCTTCTATAATATTATAAAAGGGAAGCGCTTTAGGGTGTTTAGAAAAGCCTTCTTCATTTGCCTTTTTAGCTTGTTCTTCTTGTATTTTGGCACTATCAAGCAAAATAACGCGAGCAACGGCTAAAGTAGGGAGGGTGCCTATGATATCTCCTTTAAAACCTTCTTTTACCAATCGTGGTAAGTACCCAGTATGGTCTAGGTGACCATGTGTTAGCAATACCACATCTATTTTACTAGCGTCTATAGATAAAGGCTCCCAATTTTTTTTACGTAACTCTTTAAGACCTTGAAACATGCCACAATCTATCATGATATTCAGTTCAGGAGTTTCTAGATAAAATTTAGAACCTGTAACCGTACCAGAAGCGCCTAAAAATTTTATACGTACTTTTTTCATGTTATTGAGTTTTGCAAAGTTGTGAGATTTCGTCTAAAATTTTGGATTTTCGTTCGGTAGAAATACCAAGGTGATCCAGGTAAAATTTGTCTTTTACAAGTTGTCTACACAGTACCACATTTCTGCTTAATAGAAATTGTTTTTCTCGTTTAGATAACAAGCTAGAAACCGTAATAGGGTAGAGTCCAAGCCTATCAATTCTGTCTTTTAGTCCGTCATCTTTTGGAAAATCCCAACTTAAAAGATAGAGGTCTGCACATTTACCGTAGGTTAAGGCATCTTCAGTGAATCTGGTGTTTGTAACTACCCAACCTTTATTTAATGGTTTGTTATTTTTATTTGTTATCCAGTGTGCTTTTACATCATTATATCTGGAGTGTATGTAAAGCGGAATTTTAACGTTGCAATTACGTCCTTCTTCATTATGAAATTTACATTCTATAAGAGTTGCCGAACCATTTTTTTCTGCAATAACATCAATTTCATGGGTAACGCAGGCACCATTTAATATGATGTCTACGTCAACTTCATAACCTGAAAATTGCAATATAGCGGCTATAAAACGTTCAAAAGGAAAACCAGTTGGTCCCAATTCATAGATTGCCTTTTTTAGTTTGTATTTAGAGGCGAATACGGACTTGTTTTTTTTAAGCAACGAATATGCTCTATTATAGATTTCATTAGAGGTAATGCCTTCAAAAAGTTCATCATATACCTTACTAACAATTTCTTCTACCAGTTCATGGTTTGCACCACTGTGCTTAAGAGAGTTACGAAGTTTGTCTAATGAGAACTTCATTTTCTGTCCTGAAGATTTGATAATGTCAATAGATTCTTTAGTATCCATATTACTTTTTTAAATTAACATTAAGCGGTGGTACCTCTAGTAATTGTAATGTAGTAGAAGCTAGGATTACTTTACCATTTGTATTAGAAATCGCTTTTTCAATATGTTGAAATAGCGTGTGTTTTGTATTTCTTCTTCTTTTATAATCTGTTATATATCTTAAATTTAATTGTACCCAATTATCGGTAAGGTTCATGGCTATTGTTGGTTCGATCGTTGCATCTTCTATATAATAATGAGCGACCATTTGTTGCCATTTGGCTTTCGATTTTTCTGTGTAATCAGATAAAAATTCATTGGCGGTATTCAGCATAATGGTTTTGGCAAGTTCAGTATCAGAATTATAAGTAATGAGAATATTAAGTTCATCCCAAACGAAAGGAAAATCCATTGAATAATTCTTTATCGGACCTTTAAAAACAAAAGCATTACTGATTTTTACAATTCTACCGGAATAGTTGTCATTGCTAACCCATTCTCCCATCTCCATAATAGTGGTGTAAATACTGTCTATGTCAATAACATCACCTTTTATATTATTGATTTCAATACGGTCACCAGGTTTATACACGCGAACAAAAAATATATAGAAAGAGCCTGCAATACTAAGTATCAATTCTTGCAGGGTAAAAGTGATACCAGCGGTAAATAAGCCGATAATTATGGTGTAATCTTTAATGCTATCAACAGTAAATGCCATTAGAACTAAGAAAATAATAAGTACGTAACCTATAATTTCAACACCTTTTTGCGCCTTGTACCTTATAGAAATATCTTCTATTCTTTTTTTAAGCGCTTTTCTGATAAAACCGATAATGAAAACTATAAAGAGAATCCACGCAATTAACTTGATCATTTTAATTAACGTAGGGTTCTCTAATAAGCTAGAAATTGTATCCATATGTATCGTTTAAAAAAACCGCCAATGAAGCGAATTCTTTGACGGTTTAACTTTAGACATCAACCAACCAAGGATGTCTAAAATATGTTATGATAATTTTATTTGTAGGTACGTATCAATTCTAAAGCATCTTAATGTAATGCTAGTATGGGAACATCACTATCATAACCAATCTCTTTAATTAAGGGTCTAGAGAAAACATTTCCAAAAAAGAAGTGTTTACGGTTTATGAAAGACACCATATCGCTTTCTCTACTTTCAACAAAACTCTGTATACCTTTACCTAGATTTTTTTCGGTAAGTGTGTGAAATTGGTGTGCGGTCTCACTTAATATTAAAGATAATAATTGCTTGTTGCTCTCTTGAGTTTTAGTAAGTTCTTTATTCTTTTCTAAATGTAAAATGGCAATTTCAGCATGATGCATATTAGCCAATTCTATAAGGTATCTAAATTCGGATCTTTTATATACATCTTTATAATCTGTAGGAAAAACAATTTCTTTAGGAGACATAAATGATACGTGCTCAGGTATTGCAAGCACAGGGCATTCCCTAATTTTTTCCATTGCCATTACAGTATTACTACCAAATAACACACCTTTAGATCCGGTAGCCCCTTTTGTTCCCATAGCCACCAAATCAATGTCTTTTTTACTTATAATTTTCTTTATAGCTTCTGATAGAAAATTAGATGTAGATTCGGTATAATAATTATGCTTCAGGTTTTCTGGGTGTAAGGACAAGGTATCTAATAGCTTCACAAAGTTTTTTTCAGAATCCTCTTTTGCTTGCTCATATACGGCGCTCCCTTCTTCTGGTATATTTAAGCTATTGGTAGTGTACTTTTCAAAACTGAAAACATTTAAAAAATAAAAGTCACAGTTTAATTTGGCGTACAAATCAACAGTATATCTAATTGCGTTTAAAGCATTTTTAGAAAAATCGGTAGGTATTAAAATACGCTTGTTCATTGTTAAATGATTTAGATTGTTCTATAAATATATTGTCCATTTAACTCAATCACTATGATAAATATCAGTCTTGTACAGGTAGAATCAGAAACGGAATAGTGGCATAGATACTTAAATCCATAATTACGGGCTCATGTAAAAAACGTTCAAAGAATTTTCTTCTATGATACGCCATTGCCAACATGTTGATTTCTCTTTCAGCTATAAAATCTTGAATGACATTCGCTTTATCGGCATAGTTCCAAATTTCATCATAACTATGCGGCATTTGCCCTAAACATTTATCTAATAGTTTTTGATTGGATACCTGTTTAGAAGTCATTAATTCCTCTTCATTAATATGCAGAACTGCAACTGAAGCATCTGAAATTGACGCAATATTTAACAGCATAGAAATAGAATTTTTAGTACATCCTTTTTTATAATCGGTAACAAAAGCGATTTCTTCAATAGGTTTAAAGGCAATCTCTCTAGGTATGGCCAGAATGGGACATGTAGTAATAGTATTGGCAATTTGAATGGTATTGCTGCCCATAAATAATTCTTTGGCGCCCGTTTTACCTTTGTTACCCATAACTACCAAATCAATATCATGAGTATCTATCGTTTTGGATATTACACTGGCAAGACTACCATTACTAGAAATGGTATTGAATTTGTGTATTTCATTACCGGTGTCAAGTACAATTTTATGTGCTGTTTTCGTCAAGTTTTCTTGAGATTGGTTTTGTAAATGCTCCATCTCTTTCTTACCTGTAAATAGCGCGTTTTTTGCACTCAAAATTATATCATCATAGGCATGAACTATATGAAATGTGCATGCTGTTGACGCAAAAATCTGGGTAGCATAAAAAAGCGCGTTATAGGCTTCATTAGAAAAATCTGTTGCTACAAGTATGTTTTTGGTTTTCATAGTTATTATTGTGGAATTACTAAAAATGGCACTGTTACATGAAAGCTTATTTTCTTGATTACGGGCTCAATAAACAAACGTTCTAAAAAGGTATGCTTGTTTTGTACCATGACTAATAAGTTTATTTTTTGCTTTATCTGAAATTCATTTATAGCCGCAATAATCTCATTACATTTAACTTCATGGAAAAAACCGCTTTCAGATAATACTTTGCTCAATTGTTTTTTATTATTTTCCTGGGTAGGAGTAAGAACATCCCCAGTATCAACATGCATTACATTTACCTGCGATACGTGAGAATTGGTGATCTTTAGTAATTGTGCCAAACTTTTTTTATTTAATGACACTTCAAAATCATTTGGGAAAAGTATTTGCGTAGGTGCTTCATATTCAAATTTTGAAGGAATGACCAAAACTGGACATTTAGAATTTTTGATGACATGAACCGTATTGGTACCTAACAAAATTTCTTTAGCACCAGTAGCGCCCTGGGTACCCATAACAACGATATCAATATCTTCAGCCTCTACCGTTCTGCTTACCTCGCTAGAAAGAACATTTAGTGCAGAATGGGTAATAAATGTATGTAAAGGATTATCAAATTCTTTTAATAATTTCTTTTTAAGGTTTTTAAGATTGTCTTGCGAGTTCTGCTGTACAATATCTCCAAGACCAATTTGCGCCGGACTACCCATTAAATACTCCGTGTGGTATACCGGCGGCATGTAACTGTTCAATAGAAAAAATGTGCATTTAAGATCTTTGTATAGTGTAAGAGCATAGCGTATAGCGGTCAATGCGTTTTCAGAAAAATCTGTAGGTAGTAAAATACGTGTCATAATACTATAATTTAATATAATAAAGGTACCTTCATTAGGTAGATTATAGTATGATATTCGTCAGTATTGAAAAGTATTTAATTGGTTATTATATAGTATAAAACTAGTGTGTAATGAGAAAGCTTTTTAAAAAGACCATAGCCTCGGAAAATCCCACATTGGTGTATTTTTATGCATCTTGGTGTGTGCCCTGTAAACTTATGAGACCAACAGTGGAGAAAATAGTAGAAGAAGGGGCAACAGCGATCAATAGTCTTGAATTAGATGTAGAGGAAGAAAAGGCAATCGTAAAAAAATATAAAATTAAGGGCGTACCTACCTTGGTATTATTTAAGAACGGTTTACCCTTGTGGAGGCATACAGGTGTTATGCCCATTGAAGATATTAGATTGGCAATAAATGAACATCGTTAAAGTTTTTCTGCTATAAAACCTTCTCTGTTACTCATGTATAACCAGAAATGGCACTTTGGTATGGTAACTAATTTTTTCAACTGTTGGTCTAAATAGAATTCGTTCTAGAAAATTAATGTTTTTGGCGACCATTATCAACATATCCAAATTTCTACTTTCTGTAAAACATTGAACGGACTCATCTATATGCTTGCCGGTAACTTCATGAAAAGTACATTCCGTTTCTTTATAATAGTCAAGTAATAAGTTTTTGATTTTTAGTTGATTGACATTTAGTTCTTCTCCTCTGCTAGACACATACAACAATCTTAATGCAGATTTTTTCAAGAGAATGATATCTTTAATGGTGTCTAGTATTCTTACATCATAGAATAAATTTAAATCAGACGGAAAGCCAATTTCTTCAATTTTCTCATAGGTAGCATCTTCTGGTACGGCCATTAGTGTACAGGGCACTTTGGTTATAACATTACCTGTATTACTACCTATAGAAACAGATTTTAGACCAGAAGCTCCTTTTGTACCCATTATGATAAGGTCAATATTCTTTTTTTTAATGAACTCTTTAAGCTGATCTGTGAAAAAGCCATAAATAGCTTTAAAGTGAAATTCGTGCTTAACGTTTAATGGTAGCAGTTCAATTTTTTTACTGAGAGCCTTAAGTTTTTCTTTACTTTCTGCCAGTATCGTTTTTTCTAAAATATCTGGAGATACGTACATAGCAGCTTCTCCGCTGGCATTGGTGTTAATAGAATTTATGTGTACAATATGAAATGTACAGTGTGTCTTTTTAAAGAAAGAAATTCCGTAAACTAATGCATTCCAGGCATTGTCAGAGAAATCTGTAGGTATTAAGATATTTTTCATTGTAATGGATTAGATATTAGAAAAGATGAGATACTATTGGGGTAGGAACAAGACGGGTATTTTTGAATGAAAAGCTATCTTTTTTACAACAGCCTCACCAATAACTTTCTCCCAAAAAGTATGCTGATGTCTTAGAATGCTTAAGAAGCTTGACTCTTTGTCTTTGGCATACAAGTCAATACTCTTAGAAGTATTGATTTCAAAAGGTATGTTCTTAAATTCAATATCAAACCCAGATAACCGTTCCTTTAAAACTTCTTTATGGGCATCTTGGTGGTCGTTCAAATAAAAATCTACAGCTACATGAACTACTTCAATACTGGCATTCCAAATTTTGCTAAGTTCAATAATGGGGTCAAATAGGTTTTTCTTGTAAGAATCACTAAAATCGGTGGCGAAAAGTATGGACTTCAAACTTTGAAAATTATACCCAGTAGGTACTGCAATAATGGGAATATTTTTTATTTGGTTCAATACTTTTACCGTATTACTGCCTAAGAATATTTCTTTGGCACCTGTAGCCCCTTGGGTACCCATAATCAATAAATCTATATCATTTTTGAAGATAACTGATGCTACGGAATCTTCAAGGTTTCCCGGTTTTGATATTGTGGTAAATTGATGCTTTGGATTATTATGATGTGCTTTAAGGTAAGTATTGGTTTCATTTAACTCTTGTGCCGAATATTTTGAAAGTGAATCATAGATTACACCAAGTCTTTGCTGGCTTTTAGAACCCATTAAATTTAGTGGAGTAGGCTCATAAGCATGTAGTAGGTAAAAATGACAATTTACTTCTGCATATATTTTTAATGCCGTAAAAACAGCGTTCCATGCATTATCCGAGAAATCTGTTGTAATCAATATCTTTTTCATAGCAATAGAAGTTTAGTTAACGAGAAAGGTTTTGCATGACCAAAAATGGTATGGTAGACGAAAGACCGATTTCATCAATAGTGGATTTATAAAGCATATCTTCAAGAAAGGAGTGTCTTGAATTTACCATAACCAAAAGGTCCATATTATAATCGGCAATGTATTTTGAGATGGCTTTAGCCCTATTTTCTACACCTATGGTTACAAATGATAACCTGGCGTGTGGTAGAGATTCTTCCAAGAACTTCTTATTGTCCAACTGCCTATGGCTCAAATCAACAAAATCAGAAATATACAGGCTATGAACTTCAGCCTTAAACTCTCCCGCTAAAATATCCAGCAACTTCAATTCTCTTCGTTTGTACGGTATCATGTAGTTACTGGGAAAAAGTATTTTCTTAGGTTGGCTATAATCATATTGGTCAGGGACTGCCAATACAGGGCATTTTACATATTTGAAAACTTGTACGGTGTTGCTGCCAAAAGTTATTTTAGAGCTGGCGGTGTTACCTTTGGTTCCCATTATTATAAGATCTATATTTTTTAGATCGGCAAAGTTGTTCAAGGCATCTACCAAAGATTCAAAAGCGGGTACTGCTTCATATTTATGTAAAGGGTTATGCGTTTTAGTTTGGGTTTCGGTCACAAGCTTGTTCAGTTTGTTCTCAGAATCATCAGCAATAATCTTCTTCTGCTCTTCAAAAGTTTCTGGATCTACTTTATGATATGGTCCGTAAACTTCATCGGCATATGCATGTAAAAAGTAAAAATTTGCGCGTTCGCATTTAAATATGTTCAACGCATACGAGATGGCGTGATCGGCATTGTTAGAGAAGTCAGTGGGTATGAGAATATTTTTCATGGCTTACCTTTTATTGATGATTTAAAAGTAAAGGAGTGCATAAAAAAATCCTATGATAAATATCATGAGCTAAATCTGAAATGCAAGTAATTTAATAGAAGAAAAACTAGATCCTGTCGATTACTGATATTCGTCATAGAATATTATTGTTCAACAATTTACATTTATAAAAGAATGGTGATTCTACAATAAAAAAATATGTAAAGATGAACAGATTAAAAGGTAAAGTAGTAGTAATAACAGGAGGTACGGGTGGCATTGGTATGGCATCGGCAAATCTATTCTTGGCACAAGGTGCGAAAGTGGTTTTAGTAGATAATAATGAAGAGGCCATAATTGAAGCACGTACTAAACTCATTAATAATAATGTATCTTACTATAGAGCTGATGTTTCTAAGAAGGAAGATACTATACGGTTTTTAAACCATGCTTTAGAGACTTTTGGTAAAATCGATATTTTCTTTGCCAATGCAGGTATAGAAGGCACTTCAAGCCCAATTTCAGAATATCCGGAAGAAGTGTTTGACAAGGTAGTTGCGGTAAACTTAAAAGGTGTTTGGTTGGGCTGTCAATATATTGTCCCAAAAATGGAAGAGGGCGGTAGCGTTATAATTACATCATCTGTCGCAGGTTTAAAAGGATTTGCAGGTTTGGGCGCATATGTAGCTACGAAGCATGCCGTAGTAGGTATAATGCGAGTTGCGGCTGCAGAAAATGCATCTAGAAATATAAGGGTCAATACTATTCATCCAGGTCCTGTGGATAATGAAATGATGCGAAGAATTGAAAGTGATATGTCTCCTGATAGTCCCACTGCTGTTAAAGATGGTTTTACGGCTACAGTACCTTTTGGTCGATATGCCACCTCAATAGAAGTAGCTGAACTTGCTTTGTTTCTGGCATCAGATGAGAGTAAATATATTACGGGTTGCACACATCTTATTGATGGAGGTATGATATATGCCTAGATTTTGGTAAATCTTAATTTTTTATAAACTTGATAGTATAAATGATCACATTTAAACTGTCAAGTTTTATTTTTGAAAGCAGTACCTTAGAATTAAAATATAGCAATAATGACCATTCATAATTTAGGAGACCAAAATTCAGTTCTCAATCAGTTTATTTCGGAAATACGCGATGTACAGATTCAAAAAGACCCCATGCGATTTCGTAGAAATATAGAACGCATAGGAGAGGTACTCGGTTATGAGTTCAGTAAAGAGTTGCTTTACAGCTCTAAAGATATAGAAACTCCGCTTGGAAATAAATCTATGCATTTAAGCCAAGATCAAGTTGTTATATGTTCTATTTTAAGAGCAGGTTTACCATTGCATCAAGGGCTTTTAAATTATTTTGATGCGGCTGAAAACGCGTTTATATCTGCCTACCGTAAACATGAAAACGACGAAGATGATTTTGAAGTCGTGGTCGACTATTTTGCGGCACCTTCTCTAGAAGGCAAAGTATTGGTGTTAACAGACCCTATGTTAGCTACAGGTAGAACTTTGGAAAATGTGTTAAAGGGTTTAAAAGACCATGGCACACCCAAACAAATTCATATTGTTTCTGTTATTGGCTCGCAACAGGGTATTGACTTTGTACAAAGCGTTTTCCCGGCTCAGACTCATTTATGGATTGCGGCAGTAGATCCAGAACTGAATGCTCGTGGTTATATTATACCAGGTATAGGCGATGCCGGTGATCTAGCATATGGCGAAAAACTATAATTATACTTTTTTCTTAGCGCGTTTTGCTGCTTTTACAAATTCGTACCAAAGAACGGAGATGGCACCTATTAGAATGGTCAAACCTAACTGAGATAGCGTTAGACTTTCAAATTCAAAAAAGTTGGCTAACACAGGTATATAAATTATCGCTAAGGAAAGAATAATCGTTAAACCTATAATTAGCGGAACCAAATTATTCTTGTATTTCAAGGTGGTGAAAATAGAATAATAGAAAGAACGATTGACCAAAGTCAAAAAGATATTGGCTACGATTAACACCATAAATACCATGGTACGTGTAGTGTTTTCAGAGAAACTTGACGATACTGAATATTGATAAGCCGTCAATGCACCAACAGTAATGATTATGCCTTGAATAACACTAGTGGTCAGCTCTTTATAGTTGAAAAAAGTAGTTGAAAAAGGTCTGGGTTTCTTAATCATCAAATTCTTCTCCATAGGTTCGTTTTCAAAAATGATAGAACAGGTAGGTCCCATAATCAATTCTAAAATAATAACATGGGAGGGTGAGAATATATTCGGATAGATCCACCGTAACGCCAAGGGTATAAATACAGTAAGAATGATGGGTATGTGTATAGAGATGATATACTGAATTGCCTTTTTCAAGTTGGTGTAAATTTTTCTACCCATGGCAACGGCATCAACCATTCTAGATAGGTCATCATCAACCAAAATAAGGGATGCCGCTTGTTTGGCAATTTCGGTGCCTTTTTTACCCATTGCAATACCAATATGTGAAGCCTTTAAAGCAGGACCGTCGTTTACACCATCACCGGTCATGGCAACAACTTCATTGTTTTTCTTTAATGCATTTACAATTCTCAGTTTCGCATCGGGAAACATTCTAGAGAATACGTTAATGTGCTTTACTTTTTCTTGTAATTCGGTATCTGTTAGTTGCATTAACTCATCGCCAGAAATACATTTTTCGTATCCTTTAAAATTAATTTGTTTGGCGATTGCCATAGCGGTATTAGCATTATCACCGGTAACCAGTTTCACTTGTATGCCCGCACTATCAAAGTCCTTCAGTACTTGTGAGATGTTTTCTTTTGGTGGATCATAGAAAGCGATAATTCCCTTAAAATCAAAATTAAAATCCTGTTGTTCTTTCGGGTAATTTTCTCCTTCAAATATCGCCATGCCCACGGCAAGCATTCTATACCCATCTTTACCTAATTCGATAAGTATGTTTTGTATCATTTCAATTTCAGAAGTGCTAAGATTGGCTACTGCTATAATAGCTTCAGGGGCACCTTTAGCTGCAATAATTTGGTTGCCCCCATCATCCTGGAAAACATGGGTCATCATTGGCGGTTTACCACCTAAGGGGTATTCATGAACCATTTTGTAATTGGGGCGCTCATCGTTATCTGTTAAGGAACTATATGCATTATGTATAGCAATTTCCATTGGGTCAAATGGTATTGGTTCACTTGCCCACATAGAAGTAGTTATAAGCTCTTTTTCATTATCGCCTAAAATATCTTTAGTGTTTACTATGTTACCGGTCTTTAATGTGAACAGTTTGGCTAACGCCATTTTGTTTTGGGTAATAGTGCCGGTTTTATCCGTACAAATAACAGTTGCACTTCCTAAGGTTTCAACGGTCTTCATCTGTTTAACGACGATTCCCATTTTCATTAATCGCCACGCACCTAATGCCATGAAAGTGGTAAATGCTACAGGAATTTCTTCAGGTAAAATACTCATGGCTAAGGTCAATGCCTTTAGTAAACTGTCGAGTACAATACCAGAACGCAGGTAATTTATTCCCCAAACGAGTAAAAATACAACGCCGCCCAAAATGGACATTAATTTTACGAAGTGGAAAATCTTCAGTTCCAAAGGTGTTTTTTCTTGGTTGATGTTTTCAAGGCTTTTGCCTATTTCCCCCAGTTTAGTTAAGTTGCCAATTGCTGTAATTTGAGCAATTGCCAATCCACTTGCAACGGTACTTCCTGTAAAAATTAAATTATCTGTACTTGTGGCGGCCTTATATACAGAAAGTGATTCGCCGGTTAATATGGATTCATTTACAGAAAAATCATTTGAGTGAACTATAACGCCATCCGCAGAAATGGTAGTACCTTCTTCAACCATAAGAAAATCACCTACAACAATATCTTCGCTATCAATTTCGATAACCTGAGCATTACGTATGACTTTACTTTTGGGGTGCGTAAGATTTTTAAGGTTCTCTAAGGCCTTTCTACTACGTGAATCTTGATACAAAGAAATTGAACCAACAAGAATAATAGCTGTGGCCAAAAAAAAACCATCTCCCCAATTATCTGTTATAAAATAAATAGAAGAAGCAATCAATAATAGAATTATCATGGGCTCTTTAGCAATGCTTTTAAGGGCGTCTAAAAAGCTATTTTCTTTTTTGTAATTAAATGAGTTAGTACCATGCTTTTTACGCGAGTTGGCAACTTGCTTTTTGGTTAATCCTTTAATTCCAAAATCAGCTGGGTTAATCATAGGTTTAAGGAGTTTTTACACATGTTACCTTGCGTGCTAATGAAGTACTAAAGTATTTGAAATGTTTATATAACTTACTGATAATTATCATATTATTTGTGCCTGTAAGTTTGCAATTTTATGATATAATTTAAAAGATAGATATTATGGAAACCGCTATAAACGATGTTCGTATACTAATGAAGGAAACATATTCTAAATTAATTTCATACAAGCGAAAAGAGAATAGAGAATCTTTTAATAAAGAGTTGCTGAGGATTTTACCTAAAATATATAGATATGTTTCTAAGAGATTGAATAGTGCCGTTGCCAACGGTAAATTAAACAAAGGTATGTTCGATCCCAGTGATTTTACCGACCAGCTTTTTATAGAAGTGTATGATAATATTGATGATATAAAGAGTGAAAACGAGCTACATGTATTTTTGTTCAAAAAAGTAGATGAGCTTTTGGAAAATAGTTTGGTAGAAGAGGAGTTTGATCATGTGTTTTTTGATAATATAGATACTTATTCTAAACCAGAATGGGATGCAATGGAAGAAAATTATACTCAAGATGCAGATGGTGATTTCGTGTTATTGGAGGAGTTAGATGATACATCTTTAAAAAAAAGCAACTATTCACTTGAGCACGTTTTTATTACCCAAGAAGAAAAACAATTGGCAGACAAGCTCGATGCCTCTTTGAATAAAGAACGCATTTATCGTCATATTCAATTAGTGCTTAACAGAATGAATATGCCCATGAGAACTGTTTATGAACTATTTACGGATGAAGGGCTAACCACTGAAGAAATAGCTAAAATACGTAAAACAACAATTGACCAAGTAGAAGAATTATTGGCTTTGGCAAGGCAACTGTTAAAAGATAGTTTTGAAAAAAGGTTCCTGTTAGAAAGTAATTAAAAAATGAAAAGCTCTCATCAATAATGAGAGCTTTTTTATGTACAATTATAAATAATGTTATTTAAAGGTCAGTGATTTGTGACTCTTAGTTTCCCTGTTATTTCCGTGATATGAATTTGAAATATAACAGGAATATCTTCATTATCAATTTTTGCGGAAAACTCGCTAATATATTTTGGATGTTCGCCGTGTGTATTGGCTATTACTTTTTTAACCCCTTCAGAAAATTCATGAAGCATATGTTTGGCGTCTATACGTGATAGTTCTGAGAAAGTCCCATGAAGCAATACCGATTTCCAGTTGGCTATAGAGGCAATCTCATCTACGGAGAAGCTAATTGCAGTATTCTTTCTCATTTCCCTAATTTTGTGTCCTTCAGAAGAATAACTTATAATGGTGTTACTATCGGTGTCATAGAAATATGTTATGGGTACAATGTGAGGGCATCCTCCAGAGACGTAGGCTAGTCTACCAATGTAGTTCTGTTTTAGCAGTTCAATACATTCTAGTTGATTCAAGTTTCGTCTCATAATGGTTTTCTATTATTTTTTTAAAAGTAAACATCTTAAAAACTAATACATATGATATTGGTCAGTTGACTAGTGTATTAATACTTAATGCAAAAAAAGTATTGAACAAGGCAAATTAAGCATCGGCTTTACTATGAATATTAAACTAGATTTGAAGTTTATCATGTAAATTTTAAAGACCAAACAACAACCAAAATTTAATCAATGACTAAATCAACATTTAAAAAAGTACCATCAATTTTAAAACTTCTAACACTCCTGTTTTTAATAGGTTCGTGCAAAGAGGAATCTAAAAAAGCCTTGTTCTATACTACACAGAATACGATTAAAATAGATGAAGATGATTCTAGGGACTCTATAATTTTAAAGGCAGCCCATGTAGTTCCTACAAAAAATCAAATGAATGCTTTAAAAGATGAATTTATAGCATTTGTACATTTTGGTCCAAATACATTTACAAAACTTGAGTGGGGTAATGGCATGGAAGATCCTTCGGTGTTTAATCTGAAAAATCTAGATACCGATCAGTGGTGTAGGGCAATGAAAGATGCGGGTATGAAAAAGGTAATCATTACTGCTAAACATCATGATGGCTTTGTATTATGGCAAAGCAGATATACAAAACATGGCGTTATGTCTTCGCCCTTTCAAAACGGTGAAGGAGATATTCTCAAAGAACTATCCAAATCATGTGAAAAATATGGCATTAAGCTAGGAGTTTATTTATCGCCCGCAGATTTATATCAGATAGAAAATAAAGATGGCTTGTACGGCAATTTAAGTGAGTATACTGTAAGAACTATTCCAAGACCGGTAGAAGGTAGACCATTTGAAAATAAAACAACTTTTGAATTTAAAGTTGATGACTATAATGAATACTTTTTAAATCAACTATTTGAATTGCTAACCGAATACGGACCAATAGATGAGGTTTGGTTTGATGGTGCTCACCCTAAACGAAAAGGCGGACAACAATATAAATATAGAGATTGGAAAAAGCTTATCACAGCCTTGGCTCCCAACGCGGTGGTATTTGGTAAAGAAGGAACGCGATGGTGCGGCAATGAAGCCGGAGCAACTAGAGAAACAGAGTGGAATATAATACCATACGCTGAAGACCCTAGAACAATGAATTTGTTTGCCGATATTACGGGTGAAGATGTTGCAAGTGTCGATAAGCTTATGGAAGGTAAATATTTGCACTATCAGCCAGCAGAAACGAATACCTCAATTAGAGAGGGTTGGTTCTATAGAAATGAGGACGAACAGAAAGTAAGAAATACAGATGATGTTTTTGATATCTATGAAAGGTCTGTTGGTGGCAATTCAATTTTCTTATTGAATATTCCTCCTAACAGAGAAGGGAAATTTTCAGATAAAGATGTAACAGTTTTAAAAGAAACGGGTATTCGTATTAATGAAACCTATGGTATAGATTTATTGGAAAACGCTAAAGGTCCGGCAGAATTATTGGATACTGATGAAGACACTTTTTTAGTATTGGATAATGATGAATTAACACTCGAATTTACTCTGCCAAAAGAGGTAAAGATCAATAGGTTTACAATTCAAGAAGATGTGAAAAGGCACGGTGAACGAATATCTCGTCATGCCTTGGATGCATGGGTAGATGGTGCATGGCAAGAACTGGTTTTAAGTACCAATGTAGGGTATAAAAGAATTCTTAGATTTCCCGAAGTGACTACTAATAAGTTGCGATTACGCATACTTGATTTTAGAGCAATTCCCGTACTTCAGAATGTAGCAGCCCATTATTATAAGACAAGACCTCCGGTTTTAGAAATAGAAAGAATTAAGAATGGTATGGTAAGCATAGCTCCGGTTATGGCTGATTTTAAATGGAATCCAAATGGCGAAAATCCAGCTGAAAATCTAAATAAGGGTATGAAAATTGTTTATACCACCAATGGTGAAGAGCCCAACGAGTCATCTACAGTTTTTAGTAAACCGTTTTCATTTGCCAATGGTACGGTTAAAGCATTGGCAATTATAAACCAAGAATTGGGTAGTGTTGCTGAATTGAGTCTGGGGTTGCAGAAAAATAATTGGAAGGCTGTTAAAGCCAGTAGTAATTATGAAGATCACCATGTCAATTTGTTGTTTGATGAGAATAAAGATTCGTATTGGCTATCTAAAGAAGGTGTTGACGAAGACCAATATGTTACTTTGGATTTAGGGGATGAAACTGAAATCAGCGCTTTTAAATATACACCGCCTTCTACAATTTCGACAGGTATGATTGAAAAAGGAATTATTTATAGCAGTATGGACGGTATTCATTGGCAAGTTGAAGAAACATTTGAATTTGGTAATCTGATCAATAATCCTACGGGTAGACTGTTTAAGTTTAAAAAATCATTTTCTACGAGATATGTAAAACTACAGGTAATAGAAATTGCAGGAGGTAATTCTTCTGCAGCAATAGCTGAATTGGATTTTTTTAAGTAGTGCAATTAAGGTATTCTAAAAAGGATTCTACTACCACTTAAAAAGTAGAATCCTTTTTTAGTTATAAACTATTGTGAATATAGGCCCACGGCTATTTATCACGTACCTGTTAAATCAAAACCCTAGAAGATAATCGCTAAATTTTAATATCCGGAATAACGGTTCTTTAACGAATTCTAGATAATATCCAACGAATTCTAAAAGCACCCAAAGTTACCGATCGTACCTCTTTAGATTTGACTTTAAATAGTAATAATCTAAAACTACGATCATGAAACCACTTTACACCTTTTTACTTTGCATTACCTGTTTTATAGGTTTTTCTCAAGATACTGACAGTCCATATTTACTGGTCGCTACCGAGAATGCCAATATACCTTTAAAATCTTCAATTACGGAAGTCAACATAGCTGGCACCATTGCCCATGTGCGGGTTACACAAGTGTACCAAAACAAAGGGACAGAGGCAATTGAAGCCAAATATGTGTTTCCGCTTTCTACACAAGCAGCGGTTCATAAAATGCATATGATTATTGATGAGCGACTTGTTATTGCTAAAATATTTGAAAAGCAAGAGGCTCAAAAGGTGTATGATTCCGCATTGGAAGAAGGCAAACGTGCTGCTAAATTAGACCAGCACAGACCCAATGTGTTTCAAATGAACGTTGGTAATATTATGCCCGGCGATGAAATTACGTTGGACATTTATTATACTGAAATTCTGGTGCCTGTAAATGGAGAATATCAGTTTGTAGCACCAGCGGTTGTTGGACCTAGATTTACAGGTGAAAATACGGATAACGAAGAAAGTTTCAATATGCCGTATACCGCTAAAGGAATAGCGGATACGTTTAGTTATGATATTTCCGTGAGGTTGAATGCGGGAATGATCATTCAGAATGTCAATAGTGCATCACACCACATAGCCGTCGATTATCCTGATGCAAAAACAGCCGAGATTGTACTATCCGAAGAAAGTAAAAATCCGTCGAACCGAGATTTTATTCTAAAATACAATTTAAGGGGCAATCAAATTCAAACCGGACTTTTAATGTACGAGGGTGATGATGAAAATTTCTTTGCGTTTCAGATGGAACCCAACAGTACTATGATATTGGATGATATTCCTGCACGGGAGTATTTGTTCATCGTAGATGTATCGGGCTCTATGAACGGTTATCCATTAGAGGTGTCAAGAATATTGATGCGTAATCTTCTATGCGGATTGCGAATGACCGATACGTTTAATGTGCAGTTGTTTGCATCGAGTTCAACCATTTTTAGTCCTACCCCTGTAGAAATTAACGAACAGAATATTGAAGCTGCTATACGTTTCTTATCCGAAGGTCAAGGCGGCGGAGGCACACAATTGTTAAGCGCCCTAAAAACAGCATATAAGTTACCTAGAAAAGACATGAGTGTAGCAAGGTCTATGGTGGTCATTACCGATGGTTATGTTAGCGTTGAAAAAGAAGCCTTTGAACTTATACGTAACAATCTAGACCAAGCTAGTGTCTTCACCTTCGGCATTGGTTCTAGTGTAAATAGGTATTTAATAGAAGGTATGGCAAAGGTTTCCAACAGCGAATCATTCATTGTCACTACGTCTGAAGAAGCTGTAGAAGTCGCTAAAGACTTTGCATATTATATAGCAACACCATTATTGACACGAGTGAAGATTGAATCGAAAGGCTTTGATATGTATGACCTTGCCCAAAAGAGTATACCCGATGTTTTCGCGGCAAGACCAGTTGTTGTACACGGAAAATATAGGGGTAAGGCAGAGGGAAAAATTATCGTAACCGGTTACCAAGGCAAGAAAAGATTTAGGGAGGTTTATAATGTTTCTGATGGTAGTGCCAGCAAAACGAACAGGGCATTGGGCTATTTGTGGGCTAGAAAGAAAATAGCGGAGTTAGACGATTACAAGAAGCTATTTAATGAAGATGTGAAAGCTGAGGTGGTTGCACTAGGACTCAAGTACAACCTGCTTACCAATTACACCTCATTTGTTGCCGTTGATGAAGCCATAGTCAATAAAGACGGTACGCTTAAGAACGTAAAACAACCTTTACCAATGCCAAAGAATGTAAATAATTCCGCCGTAGGAGCAGAAGCAGAGGTGAAAGAAACGAGCAAATTCAAACGCACGTTTACCTTAGATTTTGAAAACAAAATAGAGAAGAATGTAAAAAGACAATTGACGATGGAGTTCAAAGTGATGTATGCCAAACTAATAACCGAGTACTTAAAAAAGTATGAAAGCTTGCGCATAAAATTCAATGCAGATGGAAAAGTAGTTCGTGTAGAAAAACTAGAAAATGGTAGCTGGACGATAGATGAAACTATACAATTGGAATTGGAGAAAATCAGTTTAAAATCCGTTAAAAAGGAAATTACATTAACGCTAAAAAAGTAGGCAGTATCAGTTTTCAGTAAGCAGTTTTTTAAATGTTGTTGCGAGGCACGAAGCAATCCGTATCAAGTTGGTAGAGATTGCTTCGTGCCTTATGTTATTGACTAATTCATCCTTTTAAGAAAGTCACTTTTCCGTCAATAAAATCACAAGAAAGAACATATAGCATCTGAATAAATACAGGATGTTCAACGAATTCTAGATGAGGTACTACGAATACTAGAAGACCACCAAAAACACGCGATATCTCTAGTAATTTAGAGGTATAGAAACAAAACAACTAAAATAAAAATCATGAAAAAATTAATCCTATTAGCTTTCATTTGTAGCGTTGGTTTTGCTAAAGCACAAGAGTTTCAATTAACCGATAAATACAATGTTACCCATCAAAGAAGTATTGGTCAAGAAGAGGAAGATACTTGGGCTGTAGATGTTATAGCTTCAAAGAATCCCGGTAAAAGTTTAGCCACATTGGCTATTGCGGACTTTGGTTTATTGGATGAAATGCGCATCTCGGTTTTAGAGCAGCCAGGTCTTGATAATGTAACCGAAATTTTAAAGATTACCATTGAATACAATACCTGTTGTGCAAGCACTGAAGAGTTCTATTATTTGGTAACTAATGATGATTTTATCGCCTTGCCGAGTGTAAAAAATGAGTATGCCTACGAGCCTATTTCAGACATACACTACATATTTCCAAACCAGTCATTTGGTCAGGAAGGAACCATCATTAGAGCAGCATTACAATACACAGAAACATATACGATCAAAGACATAAAAGTACTTAGAAGTATTGCTTGGAACGATGATGACTTTGGTACAGAAGACGCTATAACAGCAATTAATTATTAATAACCCTTAAAATTTAAAAACATGAAAAATGTAAAGAAAAGTGCCATGTACCTTTGCTTGTTTGCAATGGTGAACGTTTTCGCTCAAACAGAGCAAGTTGAATTTGAAGTGATGGACAAAGAGATTCCTGCAGAAGAACTGAGCTATGAGTATTTATTGGCTCACAAAGTATTTCTTCGCGAAAAGCCATCGGTACGAAGTAAAAAAGTAACGCTACTGGATATTGGAACCAAAATGGTATTGTGGGAAAAAAGCTTGTACGCCAAAGAAATAGATGGTATTAAAAGTCACTGGTACCGCGTAACAACGGGTGACCAAACTGGCTGGGTATGGGGCGGAATGATTGCTCAGAAATCCTTTGGAAGTATTGCCGATAACCAAGTGAAGTTTGTGTACGGTTATGAAAGTAGTGCCAAAAATGCATCCGGCGTTACGGAAACAACATACCAACTACGAGCCTTTAAAAACGGACAACAATTGGATAAAATGGTGTTAGATAGTTTGGCTGCGATTCCGGTTCCGGTTCATATTGAAAACCACGGTAGTTTAGGTCTGTTTAATGTAGAAGATGTGATTACAGTAGATTTAGCTGATAAAGACACAGGTTACCAAGTAGGTAAGAGCTACGTATTTTGGAACAATGGTAGGTTCAAGAAAGTGGCGGATTTAATTGACTATGCAGATACCAATTACTTAAAAACAGAGCATTTTGTTTTTCCGTCGGATATGCAAGGGGTAAAGAGTACCATTTTATTGAAGACGACCATTACAAAGAATATTAAATCCTTAAATGATGCATTGGCTCAAGATAATGTAGAATTCATAACAACACCTTATGTGTGGAACGGTTCTAAACTGATTAAAAAGGAAGAAGTTCGTGAAATTAAGGATGATGCAGTAGTGAGTACTAATTTTTAAAGAACAGTTATGAATAAGTGTTTCATTTTGGTATTGATTAGTGTACTAATGCTTGGTAGTAAGAAGCCGTTTTCGCCACAGTCGGAAACGGCTCTTGCTTACCCGTTAGAAAAAGAACGAATAGTAGAATCCATCGTTTTTATTGCAGGTGTTGATGAAGGTGATAATACTTATTATAGCAATGCAAAACGGTATTTTGAAAAGCAAGGAATACCAATTGTAGATAGTTTATATTCCATTGACGACATCATAGCCTATGTAAACAAAGCAGGGGAGCGGCACATAAAATTTAAGGAGATTAACATTGTAAGCCATAGTAATGCTTGGCTGGGTATGTCTTTGACAACTAGGGTAAATGGCGAGCGTATTACGGTAAAAAGTTTACAACATGCGATGGCTACCAATAGCATCGCATCTAGTCGTGATGAGTTTATGAACGATACCAAGGTTATTTTTCACTCCTGCGGGTTAGGGGAAAACAAACATTTATTAAATCAATTAAAGCATGCTTTAGCGGCAGAACAAGTAATTGCTTCTCCTTATTTTAATGTATTTGGCGGTAAGTATGCCGAACATTATTTGGCAAAACCCTACTACGGTTACTACCCAACGGCAGAGTCTGAAGGTCCGGCATACCTTGCTAAAGAGTTTGAGCAAGAATATCCCAATGTAGCAATCGATTGGTTTACCGCGTTAAAGAACAGGCAAGAGTCTTCTTTTGGAGAAGCGTATAGTTTTAAATTCAATATTCCGGTTGAATGGGAATTTACTTTTGATTCCGTTACCGATATACCTACTTTAGAAGACAAAGAAGCTATTATGGATTGGATTTCAGAGTCCCCTGAAATGGCTGAAGTGATTTATAAATTACAAATCCCGATAGAAAAATTCCGTTGGAGAAGTACGGTGAAAGGGAATAAGTTAATAATAAAAGGAAAAACTACCGTACTGTGCGTATTGGCACCTATTTTGCAGTCCAATGATGTAAACGAGTACCAAAATGCCACGGTAGAAGACCCTTCACTTTATCAAATATTATAGTGATAAAGGCGTTAATCTAATACTTAAAAGAAAATCATTATTTGAAGTTATCTGTAAAATATGTGTTGACTGTTTTTTGTTTCTTCGGAACAATACAGTTGTTCGCGCAAAACAGTCAGCTACGCGCATATACCATTGCAGATGGTTTGCCACAGTCTCAGGTGTATGATATGGTACAAGATGATATGGGTTACTTGTGGTTGGGTACACAAGGTGGCGGATTGGCAAATTTTGATGGAAATGTATTTGAGGTATGGAACGAAAGTGACGGATTACTTTCCAATTACATAGATGCCTTGTATACCTCCAATGATTCGGTTTTTGTGGGTACTACGAAAGGACTTTCCATTAAAGTCAAGAATCAATTCGTCAATTTTGATGCTCCTCAAATACTTCAAATATATCCCGAGAAGCAAGTGCTGTATATTGGTACGAAAAGAGGAGTGTATACCTATGCTAAGCGCAAAAAACTCAATAAAATATCCATCCATTCAGAGATAGATAAAAGTGAAATCAATTCAATATTTTTTGATGGAAATTATTATTGGCTAGCGACCAATAAGGCGTTATGGAAACTAAATGAACTAAACGATGCAGCCCCCGAAATAAAGAAAGTTGAGGTCAATAATTTTAAGTCCGTCACACAACATAACAACAAAATAATTGCTGCAACTTTTGATGATGGTGTGTTTATCATAAGTAAAGATAATAACGATGATAAGTTTTTAATGCCAGAACCATCACGCATAAATTCAATGTCAATTCAGAATGAAGATGAGTTATGGATAACCACTGACAATGAGGGGATTACCATTGTTGAAACCAATAAATTTTCAGAGATAAAAAGGTTGAATACCGCTAACGGTTTGGCTACTCCGCATATTAGAAAAGTCATCAACGACAATAATGGCAATATCTGGATTGCGACATCTGGTGGCGGTTTCTATAAATACTTTCAGAATAATTTCAAGCATTACAATCAGCGAATGGGCTTAAGGGGGAATCGAATATATTCCGTACATAATGCTGCGGACGGACTATGGTTTTCAACATCGGAAGCTGGTTTGGCAAAAATTGATTCCGCTGGAATCCATGCCATACCTAACGAAGGTTCATTTTTTGATGTTAAAATCAAAACTATTACTAGCGATTCTAAAGGCAATATTTGGGCAGGATCAGATAACCGAGGGGTGTTGTTTAGGGAGACTAAAATGGTAGATAGTCTGGTATTCTCATCAAGCGAGACCTATTTAATACAGATAGATACGGTTGCGGTTAAAAAGACCACCAATCATATTCTTGATGAAAGTAAAGGTTTTCCATCCGATTGGGTACGAACCGTTATCGCAGCAGATGATTACGTATGGGCGGCAACCTATGCAGAGGGAATAGTAAAATTCAACTATTATTCCGATAAGGATAGCCTGGTCATAAAAAAGAAATTTACGACACGTGATGGTATTACGGATATGCTCATCAAAGATTTCAAAAAAGACGTAAAGGGGAAATTATGGTACGCTACAAAAAATGGACATTTAGGTACCATTGAAAATAATAAGGTTACAAGTATTACTACAGGTTTGGAGCAACAAACCGCAATTAATAGCATATTATTTCATGAAGATTACATTTATCTAAGTACATCGGGAAAAGGAATTTGGTATGCGAACAGCACCAATCCTGTAAATTTTCAACAATTAAAAGGAGCTAAAAACGTATCGTCTAATAACATTTATCAGCTCATATTTGATGATCAAGGCTTTCTGTGGGCAGGTTCTGAAAGGGGAGTGGACAAAATAGAATTGAACACCGATAATGAAATTGTAGATGTTTATCATTTTGGAAGAAATGACGGATTTTTAGGCATAGAAACGTGTTTAAATGCCGTCGATAAAGATGAAGACGGCAATTTGTGGTTTGGGGCAATTTATGGGTTAACAAAACATATTCCCAGTGAAAGCAAGAAAACGGCAGCGCCACCAACAGTATATTTTACTGGAGTAGAAGAACGGTATAGGAATATTGATTCTTTAGTTTTAAAAGATTGGACAAACAGCAACAAAATTTTACAGTTAACACCCGAACAAACACAATTAGGTTTTTCTTTTAGAACGGTAGATGTAGACCACCCAAAAGAGGTGGAATACAGAACAAAATTAGATGAAACGGAGTGGAGTCCGTGGGTAAAGGAGAACAAGCAAAATTTTGCAGGTCTGGCTTATGGACCTCATACTTTTCAAGTGCAATCTAGAAACTACAGGTGGCAAGAAAGCAAACCCATAACATTTAGTTTTTTTATTGATAGTCCGCTTTACCAAAAAGACTGGTTTCAGTGGTCGGTTTTGGCATTGGCGGTATTTGTGTTAATGGGAATAGGTCTGTTTTATATCCGTAAAATCAAGGCAAAGAATAGAGCGGAACAAGAACGGTTAAAAACACAGAATTACTTGCTTACTTTGGAGCAGAAAGCTCTGCAATTACAAATGAATCCCCATTTTATTTTTAATGTATTGAACGGGGTAAAAGCAATGGCGGGTACCAAACCGGAGAAGATGGATGCTACGATCAACAGCTTTGCCATTTTGTTGAGGGAAACACTTCAGAATTCAAGAAAAGAGCACATAAGTCTAGACCAAGAAATAAAGGCGATACGGCATTACATAGAAGTGGAAAAGTTGATGGCGCAAAAGCCTTTTGAATATACCGTTAATGTAGCAACCACTCCCCATGCAGAAGAGATTCTGATTCCACCTATGTTAATTCAGCCCTTTGTGGAAAATGCCATTAGACATGGTATTTTAAAAGGCGATAGACCAGGTAAATTGGAGATTACCTTTTCAACTACAAAAACTCATTTGCAATGTAGTATTGTTGATAACGGATTAGGTATTTTTAGATCGCAGAGCGAAAAACAGAAGACAGACCATCAATCAATGGCATTAACGGTAACCAAAGAACGATTGGAATCCATTGCAGGCAAAAACACCTTGCATATCAGTGAAATCAAGAATGACGACGGTAGCATTGGCGGTACCAAAATTACCTTTAAAATACCATTGCTAACAGATTATTAAACACCTATGCATACAGCGATAATAGTAGAAGATATGATTGACGCCTTAACCCTTTTAAAAAAGGATATTGAGACGCAACACCCAGAAATTGAAATTATCGCAACGGCACAGAGTGTAGTGGAAGCCGCCAAGGTACTGCGTAAAAATCAGCCAGATATTCTATTTTTGGATATTATGTTGGGTGATGGTACAGGCTTTGATATTTTAGAGATTTTTCCCGATTTAAAATCCAAAATCATATTCGTAACTGCAAGTGATGAATTTGCAATAAGAGCCTTCAAGTTTGCTGCAATCGACTATGTATTAAAACCCTATTCAAATGCCGATTTAAGCCTAGCCATTTCACGAGCAAAAGAGCAGTTGCAACCCAATAAAGAACGACTACAGATTTTAAAGGAGACTATAGCAGCGCCAGAAAAAAAACCTAATAAGATATCGTTACATACGCTAGATCAAATTATCATTGTTAGTCTAGACGATATTATCAGATGTGAATCTGATAGTAATAATACTATTTTCCACCTTCAAGATAAACGCAAGATATTCGTAACAAAGACTTTAAAATACTTTGCCGACTTATTGAGCAGTCACGATTTTGTTCGTGTGCACCAAAGTCACTTGGTGAATTTGCAATGCATCAGCGCCTATATCAAAACAGATGGCGGTTATTTAATGCTAAAGAATGGAGAGAATGTACCGGTTTCAGTGCGTAAGAAAACCGAGATTATTGATATTTTGGATAAGATGCATAGGTAGGGGGTAGGTTGAGGAGAAATGATTTTATAATTATGATAAATGTTTTAAATGGGATACGACTTAACAATTAACCGTCTTAACGGTAATAAAATTACAAAAACTGAGTGGATAGAATTGATTGAATCCGATGCAGAATTTAAGCTAATTCAGGAAATTTCTGGAGAAATGCCTAATGGTAATAATATAAATGTACGAACTCCAGATGCTGGACTATGGGAATATGAAGATAGAGCTATACCATTTACCTTCAATGAGAATTGGGGTATTTCTGTAAAAAATCCTGATTTAAAAATAATAATAAAAATGATTTCCATTGCGGAAAAGCTTAAAGCTCAAGTGCAGGGTGAGGAGGGTGAATTATATGATGAAAAATTTTTACAAGAACAGATAAAAGAAGGTTCCTTAAATGAAAAAAAATGGTGGCAGTTTTGGAAATAAAAATATTTCATTTATAATTTTTAAACTAAAACAGTTTAGAGTTTGTAGAAATAATTGAACTTTAGTGGAGGTGTCCAAATATTAGTAGTTCGTTATTAGAGAACTTTTAATATATTTGTTTTATAGTTTTATCAATGAAAAGAATAATTGCAAAAAGTACGCTTCGTGAATTCTGGGAAAAGCATGCAGATTCGGAACAGTACTTAAAAACTTGGTATGACACCGCAAAAAGTGCAAAATGGTTTTCTCCAAATGATGTAAAACAGACTTACATTAATGCAAGCATTCTTAAAGATGGTCGAGTTGTTTTTAATATAAAAGGGAATTCTTACCGCCTTATTGTAAAGTTTAATTACGAAAAACAATGGGCATTTATTAGGTTTATTGGTACCCATGCTGAATATGACAAAATAAATGCAGATACAATCTAAATAAGTAATATGAAATTGAAACCTATAAAATCTGATATTGATTACCGAAACGCACTAAAGCGATTGGAAGTAATTTTTGATGCCCCTATTAATTCAAAAGAAGGAGATGAAGGAGAAATACTTTCTTTGCTTATTGAGAATTATGAAAATGAACATTATAAGATAGAAGCCCCTGACCCTATTGAAGCAATTAAAATTCGTATGGAAGAATTAAATATTCGTCAGAAGGACTTAGTCGGTATTATCGGCGGAAAAAGTAGAGTGTCTGAAATTTTAAATCGAAAGAAAAAATTAACGGTTGATATGATTAGAGAATTAGAACGAATACTTCATATTTCTGCTTCCGTATTGGTTAATAATTATGAACTTTCTAAGAAGTAGAATAGCTTAAAAAGCTAAGTTTATCAATATCTTGATTTCCATTGTGAATCAGTTTAGTTAAATAATAAAAAATACCCCAATCCTAAATTCCCATTTATCACTCTTCCGAAGATCAAAATATCATCCCCATATTTTTACATAATTCTCAAAAGCACCAAATAAAGTTATATTTTATGTTAAGGTTAACATAATTGTTTCAAAAGCCTCTCTATTTTTAGAGGGCTAGAATTTGTAGAAAATAATCTATCGGTATTCTAGTACTTTGAGTTTGAAATTTTATACAGAATTAAAAGTCATACTTAAGAACTCACTATATATGTTATTCTTTAGAGTTTCATATGCTATTATAAAGAACCAATTTAAAACTAACACATGAAAAGAAGAGATTTTGTACAGTACGCCGGGTTGGGTGCCGGAGCATTGATGATGCCGTCATTATTGCTAGGTAACGACATCCCGACAGAGGCACTACTGGAACCGGGTATGGATGCCTTGGTGAAAAAGAGAATGGCAGATGTTGCCTTGAATACCGCTAAATCATTGGGCGCTACGTATGCAGATGCCCGTATAGGTAGGTATTTAAATCAGTATGTATTCACCAGGGAAGACAAAGTGCAGAACGTGGTCAATACAGAGTCTTTTGGTATTGGTATTCGTGTAATCGCCAATGGTACATGGGGATTTGCCTCTACCAATAGCGTAACTGAAGACGGTATTAAAAAAGCTACCGAGCAGGCAGTTGCCATTGCAAAAGCAAACTCTAAAATTCAAAAAGAACCGGTTAAGTTAGCGCCGGTAAATGCATATGGAGAGGTTTCTTGGAAAACACCGATCAAAAAAGATTTTAAAGAAGTGCCTGTTTCAGAAAAGGTGGATCTTTTGCTAAGTGCAAATGCCGCTGCTTTGGATAATGGAGCAAACTTTGTGAACTCCGCCTTATTTATGGTTAACGAGCAAAAATACTTTGCATCGACCGATGGTTCTTATATTGATCAAGACATTCACCGTTTATGGCCTACTTTGAGAGTTACCGCAGTTGATAAATCTGCAGGTACTTTTAAAACTAGAGAAAATATGAGTGCGCCCGTAGGTATGGGTTATGAGTATTTAGACGGATTGGAATCTGAGAAAATAGATGGTCCGGCAGGATTACGATTATACAGAAACAGCTACGATATGGTAGAAGATGCCACTATCGCGGCTAAACAAGCTAAAGAAAAATTAACCGCAAAATCTGTTGATGCCGGTAAATATGATTTGGTATTAGAACCGAATCACCTTGGATTGACTATTCACGAATCTGTGGGTCACCCATTGGAATTGGATCGTGTATTGGGTTATGAAGCCAACTATGCAGGTACAAGTTTTGCCTCATTGGATAAATTAAAATCTGGCAACTTTAAATATGGTAGTGATATTGTAAACCTTGTTGCAGATAAGACCCAAGTTGGTTCATTAGGCGCTGTTGGATATGATGATGAAGGAGTGAAAGCCAAGAAGTGGGATTTGGTCCGTAACGGAGTATTGACAAATTTCCAAGCCATACGTGATCAAGCACATATGATCGGAGAAGAGGAATCTCATGGTTGTTGTTACGCACAAAGTTGGGACGATGTTCAATTTCAACGTATGCCCAATGTTTCTTTAGAACCGGGGAAAGAAAAGTATTCTATTGCAGAAATGATAAAGGATGTAGAAAAAGGTATTTACATAGCAGGTCGCGGATCATATTCCATAGATCAGCAACGTTACAATTTCCAATTTGGTGGTACTGTTTTTTATGAAATTAAAAATGGTGAAATCGTGGGCATGTTAGAAGATGTAGCATACCAATCAAATACCCAAGAGTTTTGGAATTCATGTGTTAAGATTTGCGATAAAGATGATTACCGTTTGTTCGGTACATTCTTCGATGGTAAAGGGCAGCCTTCTCAGGTAAGTGCTGTATCCCATGGTAGTTCTACTGCCAGGTTCAATGATGTAAACGTAATTAACACTGGTAGAAACATTTAATTAGTTCACCTTAAAAAGGACAACAATGGCAATTTATACAAAAGAAGAAGCAAAAAAAATATTGGAGAAGGCGTTGAGCTTTTCCAAAGCCGATACCTGCGAGATAAATCTAAGCGGTTATAACAGTGGAAATATCAGGTATGCACGTAATACAGTATCTACGGCAGGATTCAGTTCTAACCAAAGTCTGGCGGTACAGTCTAGTTTTGGTAAAAAATCTGGTACGGCAACTATAGATGAGTTTGATGACGCATCATTGGAAAAAGTGGTGAGAAGAGCAGAGGAATTGGCGCAATTATCTCCTGAAAATCCTGAGTTTATGGAACCTCTAGGTCCGCAAGAGTATGATGAGGCAATAACGTTTAGTGAATCTACCGCTAACATAACTCCTGAATATAGAGCTGAGGTAGCAAGTAGCAGTATTGTGCCTGCAGATGCTAAAGATGTTACTGCAGCAGGATTTTTAAATGACTCGGCAGGGTTTAGCGCCATGATTAATTCTAAGGGTTTGTTCGCTTACAATAAATCTACGGATGTTGATTTTACCGTAACCATGCGTACCAATGACGGTACCGGTTCTGGTTGGGTCAAAAGAGATTTTAACGATGTTGATAAGTTCGATGCTGATGAAGCTGCAAAAACCGCAATCGACAAGGCGGTACTTTCAAGAGAAGCGAAAGCTATTGAGCCTGGTAAGTATACGGTAATATTAGAGCCAGCTGCATCGGCAGATTTGTTACGTAATATGTTTCGCTCTTTGAATGCCCGTTCGGCTGATGAAGGCAGAAGCTTTATGTCTGCTGCAGATGGTAAAAATAAAATAGGTCAAAAAATAGTTGACGAACGCGTTAATATTTATTCTGATCCGTTGAATCCAGAAGTACCTACAGCAACTTGGAACGGTCAAGGGCAACCTTTAAAAAAGACAAGTTGGATTGAAAACGGAGTCGTTAAAAACTTGGCGTATGATCGTTTTTGGGGAAAGGAGAAAGGTGTTGAGCCGGTTCCTTTTCCATCGAATGCGATTATGACCGGTGGTGATGCCAGTTTGGAAGATTTGATCAAGAGTACTAAAAAAGGAATTCTAGTAACACGTTTGTGGTACATACGTAGTGTGGATCCACAGACTTTATTGTATACGGGACTAACAAGGGACGGAACGTTTTACATCGAGAACGGAGAAATTAAATATCCTGTAAAAAACTTCAGGTTTAATGAGAGTCCGATCATTATGTTGAACAATCTGGAAACACTTGGGCAGCAAGTACGTATCAATGGTAATTTAATACCATATATGAAGGTTCGTGACTTTACGTTTACCAGTCTTTCAGATGCGGTTTAATCAATAATAATACATTAGAAACTGGTTGTTTGTGACACTTCACAACAACCAGTTTTCTTTTTTAAGCGGAATAAAAACACTAATTACTTGCCCTTGAGCAACGAATTTTTCTTTACGAGATTACAGTATGAATCCGGCGATTGGGATGTGGATCAGCGTATGCCATCCAACTTGTTAAATTCATTGGTGGAGTATACAACCTTGAAAGTTGACACCCAAGAAAAGATAATCACCCTCGCCAGCGATGATATTTTTAAGAGTCCGTTTTGCTATATCTCAGGACATAAATTGGTGGAGTTTACCAAAAAGGAACAAGAGAATTTTGAGAAATATGTCCGCAACGGAGGTTTTGTTTTTGCAGATGACTGCAATCACGATATTGACGGTTTATTTGCAAAATCCTTCGAGCGGCAAATGGAAGAAATATTTGGTCCATCCGCATTAAAAAAAATACCCAACGACCACGAAATCTATACCATATTCTTTGATTTTGAAGACGGTCCGCCAACTACATCACAAGAGCTGAACGGCTGGGGAGATGATTTGGTGCATGATTATTTAAAGGCAATTGTTATCAATGGAAGAATAGGGGTATTGTACAGTAATAAAGATTACGGCTGCGAGTGGGATTATGATTTTAGAAATAAACGTTGGTACAAAATAGACAATACACGGTTTGGGGTAAACATCGTCATGTATGCCCTAACCTCATAAACACATTTGAATGGATAAAGAATTACAACGCGTTGCAGATGAAGTAGAAATGCTTTCCGGTAAGTTGAGTGCCCTAAAGCAGGAGATCGGAAAGGTGATTATTGGACAAGAAGAAACCGTATCGCAATTATTGATTACGTTTTTAGCAGGTGGTCATGCTTTATTAGAAGGAGTACCCGGTTTGGCAAAAACCTTAATGATCAGAACATTGGCAAATGCAATCGACTTAAAGTTTAAAAGGATACAGTTTACACCCGATTTAATGCCTTCGGATATTATTGGTACCGAAATTTTAGAAGAAGACCATACCACAGGCAAAAAGTTCTTTAAGTTCAATAAAGGACCTATATTTTCAAATATTATACTAGCGGATGAAATTAACCGTACACCGCCAAAAACACAGGCAGCATTGTTAGAAGCGATGCAGGAGTTTGAGGTTACCTATGGGGATAAAACCTATCCTTTAGATAAACCATTTTTTATTCTAGCCACACAAAACCCAATTGAACAGTCAGGTACATTTGTACTGCCGGAAGCTCAGCAAGACAGATTTTTACTGTACATCAAAATTGGATATCCTACGCAGAAGGACGAAGAAGCGATCCTAAAAGCGACAACGGGTACCTTTAAAAAGAAATTGAACAGAGTAATATCGGGAGATGATATTGTGCGTTTGCAACAGTTGGTAAGAGAGGTATCCATTAGTGATGCCCTTATCAGTTATGTGAGTGATATGATTCGGGCAACACGACCAGAAACCACTACGGATTCTTATGTAAAAGACTGGGTAGATTGGGGCGCAGGTCCACGTGCAGGTCAAGCAATGATCTTAACCGCAAAGGCTAATGCATTGTTAGAAGGTAGGTTAGCGGTAACATTAAATGATATTGAAGCAGTTGCATTGCCAGTACTTCGCCATAGGGTTTTGGTCAATTTTAGAGCAGAAGCAGAAGGTATTACATCAGATAAAGTGGCTACGCATTTATTAAATGCTATTGATATAAAAGGCAAGTAACGCTCCATTATCAAGCATATGGCAAAACAGGACTATCACGATTTATTAAAACCAGAGGTCATCAATACGGTTGAGGGACTTTCCTTGATATCACGTATTGTGGTCGAGGGCATTACGTCTGGTTTAAATAGAAGTGCCAGTGTGGGTCCTGGTATGGAGTTTAGTCAGTATAGAGGCTATGAACCCGGTGACGATTTAAGATTGCTGGACTGGAAAATGCTGGCGCGTTCGGGCAGGTATTACATTAAACAATCGGAAATTGAAAGTCAGGTGACCATTAAGTTCATTGTAGATGCCAGTGCTTCAATGCTGCATAAAGAAAAGGACTTGTCGAAAGTTGATTTTGTACGTGTCTTGGTGGCTACATTAGCATATATGGCTCATAAGCAAGGTGATTCTGTTGGTCTTTTCGCGCTCAATGAAAATGATGTGGTCAGTATTTACCCAAAGGCAGATAAAAAGCATTACAACAGATTGCTGCTAGAATTAATTAATCTTTCTAACTCTGGTAAATGGCCAGAAACAAATATTTCAAATAAGCGCATACCCAACAGAGGAGGGAAAGAGTTGATTTTTTTCCTGACGGATATGTATGAAACAGGAGATGAGATTTCAAAGTTTATAAAAGGATTGAAATCTGCCAGAAACGAGGTAGTGGTGTTGCAAGTTACGGGTGCCGCGGAGATGGATTTTAGCTATGGATCAAATGTCACCTTTGAAGATTGGGAAACAGGCGCAAGAATAAAGGTTGATACGCAGCAGGCTAAAACCGAATACTTGAATGCGCTGGAAATAAGGTTAAAAAAAATCAAGGAAGAATTGCTTTCGAACGGAATAGACCATCATGTATTTAGAATGGATGCACCATTGGGCGAAGCGCTTCAATTATTTTTAAAACAACGAAAAAGATTCAGCTAATATGTCATTTGCACATCCTTCATATTTATGGGCTTTATTGGGACTTTTGGTTCCAATAGCAATTCATTTATGGAGTAAGAAAGAGGCAAAGACCATAAAAATTGGTAGTGTTCAATTGTTATCAGAATCAAAATCGAAGCAATCTAGCAGCATTCAATTGAATGAGTGGTGGTTGTTATTGTTACGCATAGGTATTATTTCGCTGTTGGTTGTATTGTTGGCAAAGCCACAATGGTATTCAAAAGTGAGTAACAAAACCCTCACCTATATAGTAGAACCCGAACTTGCGCAGCAGTTTTCTTTCATGTCCCGTTTTAATGAATTAAGTGAAAGTCAGGAAATAAGACTTTTTAAAAATGGTTTACCACCCATAGAAAACGAAGAGCAAACAATAAAAGAACATGAGGTACAAGACTATTGGGCGTTAGCATCTGAAATGGATGGTTTATATACCGATAGCATTGTTGTTTTTACAACCGGATTGGTAAGCGGACTAAAAGGAGCAAGACCAGAAACCAAGCATCATATTAATTGGATAGTAATCGACTCCGCCTTATCAAAAGAGCAACCATTATTAGCTTATAAAAAGGATGACGGATTACAATTGTATACGGCAAGGAGCGCTTCTGATGAAATGAAAATCAGCAGTAAGCTAATAACGCTAGGAAATGAATATGCGCTTAACGGGCAAGGCGATAGTCTTCTGATTTCTAAGAATGAAGCTAGTAAATCCATACCAGTGTTTACGCAAGACCCACTCGAAGTATCTATAGTATATTCCGATAGTCTAACAGCCGATAAAACATATTTAGAAGCAGCCTTAAAAGCACTTTCTGTTTACTTGGATAGGGAAATTAAGGTAGAAACGAAATCAGATATTGACGATTTTACAAACAAAGAAGCCGATGTAGTTATTTGGTTGAGTAATAAGCAATATCCAAAAACTGATCAGAAGCTTTTAGTTTGGAAAGAAGATACAATGGCGCAATCCATCATAACTGTTGGGGAAGATGATAACACATTTTATTTTACCAAGCATATCAACTCAGAAAATGCAGTATCAGAACGGTTAACAGAGAAGTTGTTGGCGATTCTAGATGTAAATCAAGAGTTAGAAGAATTGTTGGCTGAGGTGGATAATCGTTCGGTGACAGCATCCGAATTGGAAACCACATATGTTGCCAGCGACGAAAAAGAAAAACAATTAGCGAGCTTTAATGTGAATCCGTATTTATGGTTAATGCTCCTAATTTTGTTATTGGTAGAACGCTTCGTAGCATTTAAACGCAAACAGTAATGGAGACGGGCAAACTACATTTGGTGAAGTTTCAAAAGCGATGGCAACTGCTGTCATGTGCTGAGGCTGTTCTTTACGCTTTGGGCGTTGCCGTTCTATGCTATTTTATTACAAAAAACTTACTACTTGGTTTAGCAGCATTCGTTGTAGTATTGGTAATTTTTATACTTCTTAAAAAACCTTGGCAGCACAATTTACATGCTATAAGTTCATTTATAGATGCCCATGTTTCAGAAGCGTCTTTTAGTAGCGGACTCCTATTACAACCCGAAGATTCTTTATCCAATTTAGCCAAATTACAACGTTATAAAGTTGCTCAAGAGCTTTCGGTTAAGTTAGGCTCGTTGACTCCTCCCAACGCCATAAAACAAGCGTTATTAGTTTTGTTAGCCTGCGCAATACTTGGGTTCGTATTTGATAGGTTACAAGTATTCAGTGGGGTTGACCAAATATTGAATAATCCCAATAATTCACAACAAATTCAATTTATAGTTACAGATAGTTTAAAAGGTAAAAGCATAGTTCCAAAAATAGAAAAACAAGAAATTAAAGTGCTTTATCCCTCTTATACCAAACTGGGTAGTACTTCTTCAACGAATCCCAATATTAAGGCGGTAAAAGGATCAACAGTACAATGGAAACTTCAATTTGATCATACGGTCAATGACCCGGTATTGGAAATGATGGGAGAATTGAAACCTTTAAGGAAAGTCGGTTTAGGGTACCAAATTCAATTGCCATTAAAAACTTCGGGTTTTTACAGTTTCAAATTTAAAAATGAAGAAGGAACGGCATTTACGTCAGATTTATTCTCGTTGGAAGCGATAACTGATAATCCGCCAGAAATAGAGATTTTAGGATTGGAGCAGTATACCTATTTTGATTTTTCAGATAAGAAGGTGGTACAACTGCAAAGTTCAATAACCGATGATTTTGGAATTGATGAAGGCTACATTATTGCAACGGTTAGTAAAGGCACAGGGGAATCGGTCAAGTTCAGGGAAGAGAAATTAAGTTTTAAGGAAACCATTTCAAAAGGAACGAAATCAATACGAGCAACAAAAACATTGGATTTAAATGCCTTAAAAATGGAAATGGGCGATGAACTCTATTTCTATATCGAAGCCTTTGATGAAAAACAGCCTAAACGAAACGTAGCACGAAGTGAAACTTATTTCGCCGTGATTAAAGATACGGTTGGAGAGCAATTTGGTGTGGAAGGAACTTTGGGCGTAGACCAAATGCCAGATTATTTTAGAAGTCAGCGACAACTGATTATAGATACTGAGAAGCTGATAAAAGATAAACCGAACATTTCAATTCAAGATTTTAAGTCGAGAAGTAATGAACTCGGGTTTGACCAAAAAGCGTTGCGCTTAAAATATGGTCAGTTTATGGGCGATGAATCTGAGATGGAAGAAGCTCCTGCCGAGATCGAAAGTCATGAAGAAGGTGAAGACGGTGATCATACTGAAGATCAAGAAAATATGTTAAAAGAATTTATGCATGACCATGATGGTGATAATGAGCATAATTTGGTAGAACAACATGAGCACGAAAATAAAAATGATTCCGAACCTGAAGATCCCTTGCACGATTACCTTCATAATCATGATGATCCAGAAGAATCTACCTTATTTGAAGAATCACTAAAAACAAAACTTCGAAAGGCATTAAGCATTATGTGGGATGCCGAACTGTATTTAAGGTTATATGAGCCCGAAAAGTCCTTGCCATTTCAGTATGATGCTTTAAAACTAATACAAGAAATAAAAAACAGTGCCCGTATTTATGTACATCGCATAGGTTTTGATCCACCACCTATAAAAGAAGATAGTAGGTTGACCGGTGAAATAAAGGATATTAAAAATTACAATAAGAACGAGTCTAAAGAGGCTGAAAAACCTTTTAAAGCCATTGAAAAAGCTGTTAGCCGTTTAGAACAATTGGTGCAAAAAGAAGGGGTTTATAACGAGAATGATTCCGAACTTTTCACAGCAGCGGGCAATGAGCTGGCACAATTGGCACTAGACAATCCTGGTAAGCATTTACAGGTGTTACAAGGGTTAAAAAGTATTGAGAACAATACAGGGAGAACCCTCGAGAATTATCGGTTTGTGCAAAAAGGCTTGTTATTGGCTTTACCAGATACACCACAAAAGCCCGGTGCGAAAAAAATGTATATAGATGAAATCAATTCACTATTTCTAAAACAATTGGAAGTGTATGATTAATGGTTTCTCATTTGCTCAGAAAGAATTGTTGATACCCGTTATTTTGGGTAGTCTGTTGGTATTTGTAGCTTTCCTTGTTAAGGAATGGAATACAAGAAGCAGTGGCAGATTTGCATTAAATAGTGTCGTTGCATTCGGAACTGTGCTTGCTTTAATGTGTATTGTTTTAGAGCCTACGAAACAGGTGGAAATGCAGCACCAACAAGGGCTTCTTTTAACTAGTGGGTTTGTTAAAGATCAACAGGACAGCTTAGTGCGAGTTTATAAAGGCTTGGAAATACTGGAATATAATCCTAAGAAATCGATTCGTGCTAGTTTAGATTTCTTAACCAGTGTATTGGTTATTGGAAATGGTCTGGAAGAATTTGATTTTTATAAATTGGATAGTATCCCAACAACCTATTTGCCTAATGAAGTACCATCGGGAATTACAAGGTTAAAATTCACCCAGCGGTTGAATTTAGGGGAAGACCTGATTGTGAAAGGCGAATACGACCAACCCAAAAAAAGTTCTTTCTTGGTACTGCAAGACTCTCGAGGAAATGGGCTGGATTCTCTTCAGTTTAGTGATGCTTCTATACTTGATTTTTCATTGAAAGCCGTGCCCAAGGTAAGTGGTAATTTTGTATATCAATTAGTGGAAAAAGATAGTTTAGGAAATAGGATTGAGACCAACCCAATACCCATAACTATTCTAGAAAAGGAACCGGTGCGTATCTTGATTTTAAACACTTTTCCTACGTTTGAAACTAAATATCTAAAGAACTTTTTGGCTGATGAGGGTTACGAAGTAACTGTTCGTAGTCAGCTTACCAAAGGCAAGTATAAATTTGAATATTTTAATACGAAGGCATCACCGATATATCAATTTTCATCGGAATCTTTAAAGCAATATGATGCGGTAATAGTAGATACGGAAACCTATTTTAATTTTGGAAAATCCGTCAAGAGCAACTTTGAAAATAGTATTCATGAAAACGGATTGGGATTGTTTATACAGCCAAGTGAGAAGCTTTTTAATTTAGGGGCTAAAACTTCTTATTTTAGTTTTAAAAGAGATGGTAGAAATGAATTTCAATTGCCGATTGGTAATATTACGGTGGAAAAATATCCATTCCGGTTCAATAATGCATTTGCTTTAAATCCTATCAATGCTCATGAATTAGGAAATTTATCCTATTACAAACAATTGGGCTTAGGTAGAGTTGCAACTACTACATTGCTAAATAGTTATCAGTTGCTTTTAAAAGGAGAGGAGCAAGCATATGCGAAAATATGGACCCAAATTTTAGATAAAATTGTAAAACAAAAAGAACAGGCGGTCGATTGGGAATCGCAAACTGCATTTCCCAAAGAAGGAGAACCTTTTAATTTTGAATTGCGAACAAATTTAGAAGAAATTTCGGTGTTAAATAATGAAGGTAATCGTGTTCCCTTGCTACAGAATTCAACGGTACCTTTTAAATATTCGGCAACGACATATCCGAAGAAAAAAGGGTGGAATACCTTAGCAGTGGAGGGTGATAGCACTACATCATTTTCTTATTATGTGTTTGGTGCCAACGATTGGGAATCTTTAAGAGCTTCCAAAAAGATAGCTGCGAACAAAAAACAATTTAGTAATGATTCTAAAGAAAATAGGACGGTTATGGTAAACCGTCCTATTTCTACTATGCTGTTCTATATATTACTTTTACTAGGGGTAGGATGGTTATGGCTGTCACCAAAATTATACACCGATAACTAAAATGGTATTTTTAGTGTGGTAGCTTATCTCTTAAAACGCCATAAACGAAGGTGCCTAAAATAGCACTTGCAATAACGATTAAGATAGAAAGGTAGCCAGCTCCGGCAAGTACATACATTGGTCCTGGGCAAGCACCTGCTAACGCCCATCCTAAACCGAAAATGATTCCGCCTACTAAATAATTGGTAACACCTTTTCTTTTTGGGTGCAAGTTCATTTCTTTTCCACCTATGGCTTTGATGTTGTATTTTTTTATAATCTGAACACCAATTACCCCTAAAACAAGGGCAGAGCCAATGATACCGTACATGTGAAAAGACCCAAATTGGAACATTTCATAAATACGAAACCATGATGCAGCTTCAGATTTATACATGATGATACCGAAAAATATACCTATGGTCAAATAACTTAAATGTTTCATACTAACTAAAAATTAGGGGGAATAAAAGGTGAATCATAACCAAACCGCCAATAAAGAAACCGATAACGGCAATTAAAGAAGGCAACTGCAAATTACTTAGTCCAGATATCGCATGTCCACTTGTACAGCCACCTGCATAACGGGCACCAAAGCCAACCATGAAACCACCTAAGATTAAAACTCCAAGAACAAATGGATCTGAAAGGTTTTCAGTTGCAAAAAGTTCTGGAGGCAGATATGCCTCGCCGGCACTTTCAATTCCGTAGTCCGTTGAAAGCTGTTGGGCAACTTCGGGATTTATCTCTACGGTATTGTTAGACATAAATTCAGAAGCGATGAATCCGCCTATAACAGCACCGAGTACAACAATAAGGTTCCAACGTTGGGCTTTCCAATCGAATTTAAAGAAATCGGAATATTTACCTGCTCCACCAATGGAACACATCGTTCTCAGGTTAGAAGACATGCCAAACTGTTTACCAATGTAGAGCAGCACAAACATGGTACCTGCAATTAAAGGTCCGGCCACATACCATGGCCAGGGATCGTAAATTAAATTCATAGTATTATTTTGAAACGCAAAGAAATGGAATTTTAGACACTTGCTCGGTAACCAAAGTTACACAAGCTAACGCTCTAAAAGTTTAATGAGTTTAAAGGACTTAAGTAAGTGAAACAGACCTGGTATAATTAATACACCACCAATAATCAAAGAAATGCCGAGAACATCCATAACACTCTCAGGAACAGGTTGATCGTAAATGCTTATACTTCCGGTCGTTGTAAAAAGCACGTTTGGAAAATGTGTAATTGTGGCCGCAAAAAGAATAAAGAATATTTGCAGTCCCGCAAGTGCCCTTGAGATTATTCTTCTTCCAGATTTAATACTTTTCCAAAGGGGAAACAATAAAATACCCGAAATGATTATCGCGGAGATAGACCAAATGTTACCTATAAAATCTACCACAAAAGCAATATTTGAGTAATAGCCATAAAGTAGGGTAATAAAACCTAAAGAAACGACTACGATGGTTGCAATGGAGGCTTTTCTCATGTACATGGATTTACTAGTGTTGTCTACTTCGCCAATTAAAAATACAGAAGCCAAAAAGGCACAGAGTGCCGCATAAAAGCAACCAGTAAGTATAGAAAAAACATTGAACCATGAAAAAACATAAACCTCTAAAAAGTTGTGATTCTCCATTTCAGACGGATTTATAATGTCACCACCGACCACGCCACCCATGGTAAGACCTAAGAAAATAGGCGTAATGAGGCTTGAGATTTTAAACATCCAATCGTACAAAATCTGAGAATTATCCTTGTAAGCATCATAGTATCTAAATACAAAGGCAACACCCCTAAGTGTTATACCAAGTAATACCAGGGTCAACGGAATATGTAAGGCAAGTACTAGAATATTATAGTAATTAGGAAAAGCAATCCATAAAATGACTATTAAAATGATGATCCAAATATGGTTTGCTTCCCAAACGGGACCCATTACCTGGTATACCGTTTTCTTGTTAATAGCTTGATTTTCTTTGGAAGAGAACAATTCAATGATTCCCGCTCCAAAATCGGCACCTGCCAACAAAACATAGAGCAATAATGACAAGGCAAGAAAGGCTAGTACAACGTAAATCATGCTTCATAGGTTTTAACATTGTTCAAAAACTTAATTTGCCTTGCCATTAACCAAGTAACCGCAATGGTCAAAATGGTGTAAATGGCAATATAGGTGTACAAGCTGAATACGATACCCGGCATTGGGGTAACCGCATCTTTGGTTTTCATAATGTTATGTATGATCCAAGGTTGTCTGCCAACTTCAGTAACGATCCACCCAGCTTCTAATGCTATAAAGCCCAGAGGAGCCAAAAATGAAAATAACAACCAAAACTTTGATGCATTGAACCAAGATTTCTTTTTGAATTTGGCCACAAAAAATAGAATACCCGCAAACATTAAAAGGGTCCCTAAGCCAACCATGGTCTGAAAAGCGTAGTGGACCATGGCAACATTGGGCTGTTCATCTTTGGGAAAATCGTTCAGGCCTTTTACTTCTGCATTAAAATCGCCAAAAGCTAGGAAAGATAAAGCCTTCGGTATTTCTAGTTTGTACTTGACCTCTTGGGTATCGTTATCTACGATACCACCAATATAAAGAGGTGCGCCTTTTTGTGTTTCGTAGTGAGCTTCCATGGCGGCCAACTTAACAGGTTGCCGCTCCGCAATATCCTTTGCAGAAAGATCTCCGCTTAGCGGTTGCAAAATGGCAGCAATTGCAGCGAAGGTTACCGCTATTTTAAAAGCTTTCTTATGAAGTTCAACATTGCGTTTTTTATAGACTTGGTAGGCATGAATACCTGCAACGGCAAATCCTGTGGCCGTAAAGGCGGCAAGTGTCATATGTAGTGCCTGTGTAAACCATGCAGGGTTCAGCAGCGCTTTAACGGGGTCTATATTTAAAAATTCCCCATTTATATAATCAAAACCCGATGGTGCGTTCATCCAACCATTAGCGGAAACTACTAAAATACCAGACATTACTCCAGATATACCAACAATGATTCCGGTAAACCAATGAAATTTTTCGGGTATTTTTTTCCATCCATAGAGATAAAAGCCTAAAGCGACCGCTTCTACAAAAAAGGCAGCACCTTCGAGAGAAAATGGCATGCCAATTATAGGTCCCGCATGTTTCATGAACTCAGGCCATAAAAGTCCAAGTTCAAAAGAAAGAGCAGTGCCGGATACTGCACCGGTTACAAAGAAAATGGCTACACCTTTTTGCCAAGATTTAGTAAGGGTAAGGTAAATAGGGTTACGTGTATTCAACCATTTTTTATGGGAAACCACCATAAAAAAAGGCATAACCATACCAATACAGGCGAAAACAATATGAAAAATAAGGGTAAACGCCATTTGTAATCTTGCAGCATCCAAATTTTCCATAATCACCTTTTTTAAGAATGATTACAAAGATACGAAACGGTGTATTTTTCTTGTGTTACAATGGTTACCTAAAACGGCATAATAATGTTAAAACTTTACTTTAAAATGAAGTTATAAAGTAACAGCTAGGGCATTAAAATATATCCGTCCAATTGGTAATTGGCAAGTACCATCATGGCAGATAGCCCCAGTTCTGTATTTGCATTTAAATCTTCCGCAGTAATACCTCGTGCTGCGGTTGCCTGTGCACAAACATAAAATTGTACACCATATTCTTTTAAAAGCTTTATAACTTCCGCATTGGGGTTTTCCTTTTCGTATTTGGCAGTATACTTTTCTTCGTTTAACGCGGTAAAAGTAGCACCACCATGTATGGCGGCAACAATGTTTATGTTATCGGCAGAAACACCACCGGCACCTAACATATTTATTAAGCGGGCAATTTTAAAATAACCAATGTTAGTTCCGTGCATTTCACGGTCGTCTTTAAGGTCAAAAACGATATTGTATGTTTTAGAAGCATCGGGTTGCACTGCAACATCTTTGAATTCCTTTATTTTTCCATATCCATCTATAATTGGAGTGGTCCAATCTTGGGCAGTAGTAAGTTGTATAGTCATAAGAGTTAAGAATAGTAGAAGTGTTTTTTTCATGTGTTCGTGGTATTTTAAATGAGTATGAAATTGGTTTGATCTTTACTAATGTCAGCATTTTTAAAAAGTAATGAAAGTAAGTTAAAGCATTTAACGCAAGTGTAACAAAGGTTACTGTCATAATGATGCAATAATTATAGATTCGTTATTTAAATTAGTGTTAGATTATATTTCTATGGGTGATTTACAAAATCTGGCAAAACAACTTTTTAGGCTATTTAGTGTAGTGATAGTATTGATCGGGCTAATATTTATATGGCTACTAACGTACCGTTCATCTCAAAAAGCTAAGGAAGTTTTGGTAATTGATGAACAAAAAGAAGAGAATGTTTGGAAAACTAAAGATGCTTTATCAGAAATTGATAATATGCCCGATGTAGTCAAGAAAGGTTATTATTTAATAGCTGAAACTTCAAAGTATATGGGTCCTAATGCTGAAAATTTTGAAGATAGATACAGTGGTAACAATCTGGCTTGTTCCAATTGTCATTTACAAAAAGGAGCACAGGCAGGTTCTGGGTCATGGGTAGGCATTTTAGAACGATTTCCGCAATTTGGAGGGCGAGGCAATAAAATAGGCACTATTGAAGATCGTATTAATGGTTGCATGGAACGAAGCATGAATGGTAGAATGCTTCCATCAGATTCAGATAAACTTGTAGCTATTGTTGCTTATATGGATTGGCTCAGTAAAGGGTTACCGAAGGAGAGGAAGGCTGAATTCAAGGGATATCCAAAAATTAAGATTCCTGCTGTTGCCGTGAACTTGGAAATAGGGAAGCAGGTATACCAAAAGGAATGTGTTATTTGTCATGGTGAAAATGGAGCTGGCGCTCTTAATAATACAGATGGAAAGGGATACACCTACCCACCGTTATGGGGTCCGGATAGTTATAATGATGGCGCAGGAATGAACAGGGTGATAACATCGGCAGAGTTTATAAAAAGTAATATGCCTTACTTGCAGGCCACTTGGGATAACCCTAAACTTACGGATGAAGAAGCATATCATGTAGCAGGATACATCAACAGTTTTTCTAGACCGCATAAATTAAATACCGAAAACGATTATCCCGATAAAAAGTTAAAACCAGTGTCTACGCCGTACGGACCTTGGGTAGATAATTTTTCTCCAGAGCAGCATAAATACGGACCTTTTCCTCCTATAATGGATTTCTATAAAGAGGAATACGGAATTACCAAAACGAAATAATCTACATGCGATTACTATATCTTTTCATTTGTTGTTTGCCTATTTTTTCGATCGCTCAAGACGCTACATCTGTTGAGAAAAGAGGAGAGCTTTCTGGTCAATGGCGAACATATTATATGATGACCGCCAATAAAGGAGATCTTAAAGATTTCAATGCTTTAGCAACAGGAGGTAAACTTAAATATCAATATAAATTATTTAAGGCTTTGGAAATAGGGGCTGCCCTATATAATTCAACAAATTTGGGTCTGCAAGATTTAACTATAGCAGATGCTACTACAGGTAGATTAAGTAGATATGAAGAAGGATTGTTTGATAGGTTAGATTTAGAAAGCGATGCTGTCTTTTTATTAGGTGAATTGTATGCGAAATTTAATTTAAAACGGCACTCCTTTACTATGGGTAGAATGAAGATCAATACACCACTGATCAATCCTGAAGATGGTAGAATGATACCTACTTTGGTTCAGGGGTTTTGGTATAAATACAATAAACAAAAGACATCGTTTCAGTTTGGAATATTAAATGAAATTGCGCCCAGATCAACAGGGGAGTTCTATGGTATCGGGGAGAGTATTGGAACGTATCCTGTTGGCAGAAATAAAAATGGTGATGCTTCTCAATATGACAACAGTACATCGTCTGATTTTGTAATAATGGGAAATGCCAATCTTGAAATAACAGAAGATTTAAAATTGAATATATGGAATCAATTTGTAGACAATATTTACAATTCATTCTACATAAGACCCTCTTATAAGTTATCTGAATCTCTACAAATAGAAGGGGAGTGGCTACATCAAAATAAAGTGGGCAATGGCGGTAATAGTATTGATTCCCTTCGTTATTTTAATCAAAACACTGCAGATGTTTTAGGATTGAAAATTGCCTATATAAATAAAGCAGGAGCAGTTTCTTTGGCATATAACAGAATTTTGCCAAATGGTCAATTTCTATCGCCAAGAGAATGGGGTAGAGAAGACCTGTTCAGTTTTCAAAAGCGTGAACGCAGTGAAGGATCGGCAGATAATCACGCTTTGGTATTGAATTACAAAACCGACTTTTCAGCAGCAAAAAATCTAAACTTAACTTCTATATTAAGTGTTGGAAAGCATTGGAAACCAGATGTGACCAATGCTATTTTAAATAAATATGCAATGCCTGATTATACCCATATTAATTTAGATATTTTCTTTAAGCTGAAGAAATTTAAAAACCTACGACCAGAGTTATTGCTTACATCTAAAATTGATAATGGTGATATACCTGATAATCCTAATTTCTTCTTTAACAAGGTAGATATGTTTCACTTAGATTTAATTGTTAACTACAATTTTTAGATTGTCTTTGAACACATACAGAGTAATAAATAATGAAAGTGCTCTACTTTTTAACTTTACAAGAATTTATGCCCAACAAAGAATAAATAGGGCAAAAGCTAATGAAAGTAGTAAAGATTAAAACACCTGCGACAGCCGCCAAAATATAACCTAGCGTTCCTGTAACGGTTTCGGTATAAAATGTGGTTAAAAGAGCAACAGCGATAAAAAGTCTAATAAAACGGTCTGTACTTCCTAAATTCTTTCTCATAATACTAATTTTAATAGTTTAGGTATTGTAAAATGTAATGTTGGTCAAATTTGATAGACCTATGTTATGGGTAATTAATATTTAAAATATTTTACTAAGGCAAAATAGTATTAATCGACCACCTGAAAAATGATATTGGTCATATTCAAAATTGCCGTTAATCAATCAAGTGTATTGTAACTTTGGTTACAATACCATCAATACTAATATGGTATTTTTGCATAAAGTGTTAATGTCATGGAAGCATATGTAGAGGCGTTTTTAAATGCGATAACAGGAACATTAAGTTGGACATGGAAATCTATCCTATTCGATGTTCCATGGTATCTAAACTATTTTTGGGGACTCATTTTAATTTCACTTATTGTTTGGTTTTTAGAAATTACTTTTCCTTGGAGAAAAGAACAAGGTGTATTTAGAAAAGACTTTTGGTTAGATGGTTTTTACATGTTTTTCAATTTCTTTTTATTTGCTATTGCGATTAGTGGAATTTACAAACTTCTAGGGGTGTTCTTTGAAGATATTGGCATTAAGGCTAATAGTTTGGCTCTAATTGATACTTCCCACTGGCCTATGTGGGTTCAATTGTTACTATTTTTTATCGTCTTGGATTTTGTACAGTGGTTTACCCATATATTACTACATAAGTACGCTTTTCTATGGAATTTTCACCAGGTGCACCATAGTGTAAAGGAAATGGGCTTTGCAGCTCATTTACGTTACCATTGGATGGAGAATATTCTATACAAACCGCTGAAGACTTTTGGTGTAATGATTCTTGGCGGTTTTGAGCCAGAACAAGCCTATATCGTCCATTTTGCCGCTATAGCAATTGGTCATTTTAACCATTCTAATATTAAAATTACATGGGGACCTTTGAAGTATATTTTAAATAACCCGGTTATGCACTTGTACCATCACGCATATGATTTGCCAGAGGGTACTTACGGTGTAAATTTTGGAATTAGCTTAAGCCTGTGGGATTATATATTTAGAACCGACTACATACCGGAAGATAGCGGAGATGTTAAATTAGGTTACCCAGGAGATGAGAATTTGCCGCAAGACTTTTTAGGACAGATGACCCATGGGTTTAAAACAAAGAAGAAGTAATACGTAATTACTTCTTCTTTAGATTTTCAAAATTAGTCAGATAGTTTACCTGTAGCGCAGCTTACAAAGGACTTCGCTTTTGATAGTACTGAATTATCTTCATCTAAACTGGGGTAACCAATGGATTTTAATTCTGATTTTACCGTAGCAATGTCTTCTCGCTTTAATGCATCAAAAGAAACCGATGAAGATTCAACCGATACCGATACATTAGTTATTGTAGGTATCTTTTTTAATTTAGAAATAATTGTATTGGCATAGCCACCACATTTTAAATTTTGAATAGGAATTACCGATGTCATATCTTATTTATTTTATTCATCTTTAAAACTTATACTCCAAATGCCTCTAACCTCATTTTCTTTATAGCCTATAGCTTCGTCATATGGGTATGTATCGTTCAAAAGTTGGGTAACCTTTGGGTCAATATTTGTTTCTGGTACACCATGGCAGTTTAAGCACATGGTATTAGTAACAATAGGGGAATAGAAATTAGTTGTTCCATTCTCACTAGTTAGTATAGGTTCGTAAGACTCGTTGTTATTAATTTTTGATTTAAAAAACTCAATATACTCAAGCTCTTTTTTACTTGCTTTATTATTTTGATTTCTTGGTTTATCGCTTACCCTTTTAATTTTAGCATGATGAACAGTTGCCATACTATCTGTTAGAGGATATGCCTTTTCATTACAAAACTCTACAGCACCTAATGGACCATTTTTTTGAATGTTGAGCATAAGATTCTTACCTAAAACTTTTTGGGTAGTTTGGGCATACATTTTACCTTTTTCTAAAAGTAGCCTGTCGTTTATTTTAGTATCTATTTCAGACAAAGAGATACTGTCGGTATTTTCTAGAACTTCTTGCTTAACCTTTGGAGAATCTTTACAGCCAATTGCAAAAATAATCGTTAACATTAAAAAGATATTTTTCATAAGTATGACATTTAAACTACGTTGATTGCCTTTGAAATATACGATCCTTAGTAGATAAACTGCCAAAAGCTACCTATTAAAGATAGCCTTTGATTTTAATTCCAGGCAGTAAAACCTCCTTTAAGATCATATACTTGTGTAAAGCCCATTTTTAATAGTTTACGAGCTGCTTTTTGGCTTCTTGCACCTGATCTACAATATACATATACCGGTTTTTCTTTATTTACTTTTTCAAAATAAGCATTAAAGTTACCACCGTTAAAAAAATCAACGTTTATAGCGTTTTTAATGTGACCGCCATTATATTCTGACGGTGTTCTTACATCAATTGGTTTGATATTGTTAGTTACGATTTGCGTGGCATATTCATTCTTGTTCAGTATAGTAATATTACCTGCGATTTCTTCTTTTTTACCAAAGAGTGTACTTAAAAATGACATAGTATTTTATTTAAAATTAATATTCAACAATAGAAAGAAACGGTCTTGGTATATGACCGTTCCTTTCTTTAACCAACCAATAAAAATTATAATGTAGTAGGACAAACAAATTCCGTTACTGGTATACCAGCTTCCTTAATAACTTTAAATCCGCCTTTTACATCTATTAGATTATGAATTCCTCTGCTTTTTAAGATAGATGATGCGATCATACTTCTGTAACCACCTGCGCAATGCACATAGAAGGCTTTTTTATTAGGGAACTCTGCTAAATGATCATTTAAAAAATCCAATGGTGTGTTTTTGGCATCTATAACGTGTTCAGAAAGGTATTCAGATTCTTTACGAACATCGAATACAGGTACTTGATCGGTTTCAATAAAATTTTTAAGTTCACCTGCATCTACCTGACTAACGGTATCATACTCCATTGCGGCTTTTTTCCAAGCATCGAAGCCACCTTCCAAAAACCCTAAAGTTCCATCAAAACCTACTCGTGATAATCTAGTAACCGCTTCTTCTTCCATTCCTATAGGGGTAACCAATAAAATGGGTTGTTGTACATCTGCAATTAATGCGCCTACCCATGGGGCAAAACTGCCATCCAATCCTATAAAAATAGAGCGTGGAATATGTCCTTTGGCAAAATCATCTTGGTGACGAACATCTAATACAATGGCACCTGTTTCGTTTGCTGCAGCTTCAAAAGCTTTTGGGGAAAGAGCTCTTGTACCACGTTCTAAGACTTCCTTTATATCTTCATACCCTTCTTTATTGAGTTTTACATTTAGGGGAAAATATTGAGGTGGAGGCAGTAAGCCATCAATAACTTCATCAATGAATTCTTCTTTGGTCATATCTGAACGTAGGGCATAATTCATTTTCTTTTGGTTGCCCAAGGTATCTACCGTTTCTTTCATCATATTCTTACCACATGCAGAACCGGCACCATGTGCAGGATAAACGATTACGTCGTCTGCCAAAGGCATAATTTTTTCACGTAGACTGTCAAATAAAAATCCGGCTAGGTCACGCTCCGTCAGTTCACCCATTTTCTGGGCAAGGTCTGGTCTACCAACATCACCTAGAAATAATGTATCGCCACTAAATATAGCATGGTCTTTACCTTTTTCATCACGTAATAAGTAGGTGGTACTTTCCATGGTATGACCAGGAGTATGTAAAGCAATGATAGTTATATTGCCTAATTTAAATTCCTGATTATCAGCTGCTATTACAGCATCAAAAGACGGATTAGCATTTGGTCCATATATTATTTTCGCACCGGTTTCTTTTGCCAAGGTTACATGACCGCTAACAAAATCGGCATGAAAATGTGTTTCAAATACATATTTGATCTTGGCATTATCTGCAGCAGCTTTTTTAATATAAGGTTGTACTTCTCTTAGTGGGTCTATAATGGCTACCTCTCCATTGCTTTCAATGAAATAGGCACCTTGTGCTAGACAGCCGGTATATATTTGCTCTACTTTCATAGTTTCATATTTATTATTAATTCAAAATTACATCTGTAAAATACATTGCACAGTAACCTAGGTTACATTTGCTTGATAATCGAGATTTAAATGCGCTGACACTTGCTCTGAAAATTATATGTCGTTAGAAATGAAAAAAGCCTTGTGGTCTACAAGGCTTTTATTTTTTAGAACTATTTAAATTTTATAATAAGGTAGAAGGGCAAACATATTCCGTTTTAGGAAGATTTGTTTTTGAAATAGCTTCAAATCCGCCTCTGACATCGGTAAATTCCTTCCATCCTCTTTGTTTTAAAATTGAAGCGGCGATCATACTTCTGTAACCACCTGCACAATGTAAAACAAACGGCTTGTCTTTTGGAAATTGAGCTAAATGCTGATTAATTTCATTTAAAGGAACGTTTATGGCGTCTATTACATGTTCAGAATCGAACTCGCTCTTTTTTCTAACATCGATGATCAAGGAGTTATCTTTAGAGTATGAAGCTTCTAAATTGGAAGCATCTATTCTTTTTATGGTTTCAAAATCCTTTCCCGAGTTTTTCCATGAATCAAAGCCACCATCTAAAAAACCTACGGTATGATCATACCCAACTCTTGCCAAGCGGGTAATGGCTTCCTCTTGTTTGTCTTTATATGTTACCAACAAAATTTCTTGTTTAATATCCGGTATCATTTCACCTACCCATTGCGCAAAGCTGCCTTCAAGACCAATATTGATACTATTGGGTATAAATCCTCTTGCAAAATCTTCTGCATCTCTAGTATCTAAAACCAAAGCTCCCGTTTCATTCGCAATGGCTTCAAAAGCCTCAGGGGAAAATGGCGTAGTGGCTCTGTCCATAATGTTGTCTAAACTTTCATAACCCTTAATATTCATTAAAACATTTTTAGGGAAATACCCTGGGGGAGTGGTAAGACCGGTCAATAGTTCTTTGATAAACTCCTCTTTGGTCATATCTGGTCTTAATGCATAGTTTACTTTCTTTTGATGCCCTAAGGTATCTGTAGTTTCTTTGCTCATCATTTTACCGCAAGCGGAACCTGCGCCATGATTTGGATAAACGATTAGTTCATCGCTTAAGGGCATAATTTTATTGCGAAGAGAATCGAACAAATGTCCGGCTAGTTTTTCTTCGGTCAAATCTGCAACTACATGTTGAGCAAGATCAGGTCTACCTACATCGCCAATAAATAGTGTGTCTCCTGTAATAATGCCATGTTCCTTACCTTTTCCGTCCATTAAAAGGTAGGTGGTACTCTCCATAGTATGTCCTGGGGTATGAATTACTTTTACTTTATAATTTCCTACCTCAAAAATCTGATTGTCTTCGGCAGTTGTAGCTTTATAGCCAGGTTTTGCACCGGGACCAAATACTATTTCTGCTCCTGCTTTTTTCTGTAAGTCTAAATGGCCGCTAACAAAATCGGCATGAAAATGGGTTTCAAAAACGTATTTGATTTTTGCGTTATCTTTTTCAGCTCTATCTAAATAAGGCTGTACTTCGCGTAACGGATCAAATACTGCCGCTACTCCGTTACTTTCTATATAATAGGCTGCATGAGCCAAACATCCTGTATAAATTTGTTCTACTTTCATGTTGTTTTATATTTTGATTACTATGATAAATTTACTGTATGAAAAATCACTGTACAGTGACATTAGTCACATAAGCGAAATTTTATGTAAAGAATTCCATGTAGAAAATAAAGCCTGCCATAAGAAGAATAAAATAGCCAAAACCTTTCTTGAGTTTTTTACCGTCTATAAAATTACCAAGGTAACCACCAATAAAAATACCAATAAATGAGAGTGATGTAAAAATGGCAAGAAACTTCCAATCTATGAGCATGGTCATGGCATCGCCAAGAAAGAAACCCATTAAAGATTTAATAGCAATTATTATTAATGATGTACCAACGGCTACTTTCATTTCAACATTGGCCAAAATGACCAAAGCGGGAATAATCAAAAATCCGCCACCGGCACCAATTAGTCCGGTAATACCGCCTACTAATAATCCTTCCAGTAAAATCAGTGGATAATTATAAGAGACCTCTCCTGTCTTTACGATGTTCTTTTCTTTTTTGAGCATGGAGTAGGCAGCCGGTATCATTAGTATGGCAAAAAGCCCGAACATTGCCATTCTTCGTGTAAACTCAAATTCTTCAATTTGAAAAAGCACATCTGGCATTGCAGGTACTACGTAATGTCTAACTATGGTAACCCCTACAATAGCGGGAATACCGAAAACAATAGCTGTACGCCAATCAACATAACCTTTAAGATGTTGTTGCCAACCACCTAACAATGCACTTGCCCCAACTATAAAAAGAGAATAGGCTGTTGCTGCTTTTTCATCAATTGAAAAAAGATAGGCTAAAACTGGTACTGCCAATATTGAACCACCGCCACCAATAAGACCTAATGATACCCCTATGATCAAGGCACTGAAGTAGCCAAAAAACTGTATTATTTCCATGTGATATGTTTAGTATCACAAAAGTAGAACGGCTAATATGCCTGTGCAGTAACAATGGTTACAGAGGAAATTATAAATCTAAAATTTCCAGGTAATTTCGGTGTAATTTTATTTTACCCATTTCTTCCAACTTTTTCAATAGTCTAGATATTACCACTCTAGAACTATGAAGGTCATAGGCAATATCTTGATGGGTACTATGAATAATGTGGTCATTTGTAACCCTGGCTTTTTCTTTCAAATAACCGATCAAACGCTCATCCATTTTTTGAAATGCAATGTTATCTAATGTATTTAAAAGTTCATTTAGGCGTTCGTGATAGCTGTTGAAAACAAAGTTGCGCCAAGACTTATATTTTATGGTCCACTCTTCCATTTTTTGAATGGGAACCATAATAAGTTTGGTATCGGTTTCGGCAATGGCCCTAATCTCACTTTGATTATCTCCCATACAGCAAGCCATGGTCATGGAACAGGTGTCGCCCTGTTCTAAATAGTATAGCAATAGTTCATCGCCATCTTCATCTTCTCTCAGTATTTTTATGGCACCTGTAATCAATAAGGGCATACCTCTAATGTAGTCGCCTATTTCCATCAGTTTATATCCTTCGGGTACCTCTTTAAAGGTGCCAACTTGAACTATTTCGTTGATTAGCTCTTTTTCAAAGGTTTTTCCATATGCTACGGTCAGGTCTTGAATCATTCTTATGAATTAATTTTCTGTGCTATTTCTTTATCGAATTTAAAAAAAATATTTGCCCAAATAGATTTTGATACGGCAGCGATCCATGGCATTGTCAGTATTAATACAACAACAATGGCTATGAACAGGCCGGCTATTGAAAGCTGTAAGTTGAAAATCAACGACAGTACATAAGTTGCTACCGCTACGGCAATACCAACAGCGTATGAAACATACATAGAACCCGTGTAAAAACTAGGTTCAATACTATATTTTAAATTACATTTTGGGCACTGTTCTTTTACCTTATTGAAGTTACTTAATTTATAGGGATTAGCTTCAAAGAATTCACCTTTATGGCATCTTGGGCATTTTAAAAATAGAATACTATATAATTTAGAACCTTGTAGTAACATAAAAGAAAGCATTTTAAATCAAAATTATAGTATCACAATATTCTTTTCGGTAACATTGGTTACATAGCAAAAGGCGCATTTAAAGTTTATGAAAAGTAAACGTATTCATTATATATTGAACTGATATAAATCATATTTTTTGGTATTTAAGACATGTATGTTTGTTATTAAATAAGATAAATATGTGTTCGCTTGTTCAAAAATATAATGTACCTGGACCAAGATATACCAGCTATCCAACTGTTCCTTTTTGGGATATAAATACCTTTTCTGGGAAAAAATGGGAGGAGACGGTCAAAAAAAGTTTTCATGCCAGTAACTCCGTAACAGGTATTAGCCTTTACATACATTTACCTTTTTGCGAAAGCATGTGTACGTTCTGCGGATGTCATAAGCGTATTACCAAAAGACATGATGTAGAAATGCCCTATATAAAATCAGTATTAAAAGAATGGCGATTATATAGTGAAATGTTCGATGAAAGACCCATTATTAAAGAGTTACATTTAGGCGGAGGTACACCAACTTTTTTTAAACCACAGAATTTAAAATTTCTTATAAATGGCATATTAAGATTTGCCAATAAGGCAGATGAAGCCGAATTCAGTTTTGAAGGCCATCCTAACAACACCACTAAAGAGCACTTACAGGCATTATATGATGTAGGGTTTCGAAGAGTAAGTTTTGGTGTGCAAGATTACAATGAAACCGTTCAAAAAGCAATACACAGAATTCAACCATTTATTAATGTAAAAAATGTTACCGAGTGGTCTAGGGAAATAGGGTACACCTCTATAAGCCATGATATTATTTTTGGACTTCCACATCAAAAATTGGAGCACGTAATCAATACAATAGAAAAGACCAAAGAACTGAAACCAGACCGTATTGCTTTTTATAGCTATGCACATGTGTCATGGCTGGCTGGCAACGGTCAAAGAGGTTATAATGATGCCGATTTACCGGCAGGAGAAGAGAAAAGGAAGCAGTATGAAGTGGGTAAAGAACTTTTATTGAAATTCGGTTACCATGAAATTGGTATGGATCATTTTGCTTTAAAAACGGACAGTTTGTACCAAGCTCTGGAAAAAGGAAACCTACACAGAAATTTTATGGGTTACACAAGTTCAAATACACATTTAATGATTGGTTTAGGGGCATCTAGTATAAGCGATAGCTGGTATGGCTTTGCACAGAATGTAAAGAATGTAGAAGAATATCAAAACCTTGTAGAAAATAATATTATACCGTTGTATAGAGGACATATTTTAACGGAAGAAGATCAAATAATTAGAAGGCATATCTTAAATTTAATGTGCCAGTTTAAAACAACTTGGAGCGCTTATAAACTACATCTGCCACAAATGGATGCCATTCTTGAACGACTAAAAGAATTGGAAGATGACGGCATAGTTATCATTGCCGAAGGTAGTTTAACAATAAAAGAAAAGGGTAGACCTTTTGTACGTAATGTATGTATGGCCTTTGATTTGCCTTTACAAGAGAAAAAACCAAATACACGGTTATTTTCTATGACCGTTTAAGAACATTGCCGTCTCTATTTAATATGAATTGCTAAATAAAAAAATCATGAAGAAAATAATAGTACTTACAGATTTTTCAGAACCCTCGGAAAATGCCTTAAAAGCTGCGGCAGACTTGGCTAAAAAACATGATGTTGAGCTTTTTGTGGTGCATATGCTAGAGCTTAATCAGGCTATGTTGTCTACGCCCGATGGTATGTATATGGAGCAGACCGTCTTTTTGGTGAAACTAGCGGAGAAAAATTTAGCCGAGTTTTTACAAAAACCTTATCTAGAAGGTGTAAAGGTGACACCTGTGATCAAGCATTATAAAGTGTATAGCGAGCTAGATGCAATAGCAGAAGAACATGATGCAGATTTGATTGTAATGGGTTCTAATGGCTCTAGCGGATTTGAGGAAATATTCATTGGTTCCAATGCCGAGAAGGTAGTTAGAAATGCAAGCGTACCGGTATTGGTCATAAAAGGTGAGATTAATAGTTTAAGCATTGATAGATTCGTATTTGCTTGCGATTTCGATGATGATAATTTACCTGCCTTTCAAAAAGCAAGGGAGTTTGCAGATATGATCGATGCCAAAATGGAAGTTGTGTTCATTAACACTCCTAATGATGCCTTTATGAGCAATAGAGATGCTTATCAGAAAATTAATAAATTTTTAACCAAGGCCAATGCGGCAGTACAGGTTGAAATTTATAATGATTATAGTGTAGAACAAGGTATATTGAATTATGGCAATACCATTTTAGCAGATGCAATTGCTATGCCTACACATGGTCGTAAAGGTATATCTCATTTATTCAATGGAAGTATAGGTGAAGATGTAGTCAACCATGCCAGAATACCTGTTATAACTTTTAAAATATAGTTACTAGCCAAAATCTATAAACAAATGTACCCCCAAGGTAATTATCTTGGGGGTTCTTATTGTTATAATAAGTAATCTGTTAGTGGCCTAAATGTTTATTGTAAAATTTCCAAGCTTGGTGGGCTACATCTCTGCCTAATTTTAAACCGGCTACATTATCTGCCTGTATATGGTAACCGCCCATAACTCTAGATATGCCTGCCATGTTAGCGGCTTCAGTAAATGTAGGGAAGGTTATGGTAACCGGTTCGCCGTAATGTTCGGTATCTATTTCGGTTAAACTTCCTGGTATCAGTTCTACGGATTCACCAAAGTAATCGTCTCCGGTAAATAGGCGTAAAACCTCTGCACAACCACCACTTATAGTGCTGTGGCCCGAAGTATAGCTAGGAAATGGCGGACATAGAAAAATATCTGGAGAATAAGGCCTCCATTCCTGTCCTTTCATTTCAATAACCCCTTTGCCCGGTCCGCCCCATGCCTTTATCGTTTTATCTTTATAATATTCGTGTACCAATGCATAAGGTCTCGCATAGTCATAGAACATTTTAGAATCCCATGAAGCTATAAAAGCATCCATAGCGGTGATTTCCGTTAAGAAATACATTTTTACGTCTTGGTCTAGGGTGTGGTTATCACGGCGAGATACGTCTTGTGCAAATTTTAACCAGTGTCCCGCTTGCTGAACAGATTGCGGTCCGTCTCGCATAAATTCTACCAATGCCTTATCTTCATCAGAAAGGTTGGCTTGCAAATCGACCACTTCTTTTACTTCTTTTTTTAATTGCTCTGAGCCTACCATGGGTGGCGGCCCAGGTCTAAACTGATCGGCAGAAGTCATGGTCATTGGGGTTACCTTTTGCCAATAAGGAGTAAGACATCCTGGGGCATATTGACCTCCTTTGCCATCGGAAAAATATTTTGGTTGCCACCGGTTAATATCGGTGCTTTCATCTGGGGAGTTTACGGGACTGTAATTGGTATAATCAAAATAAGGAACTCCGTTAGAACCATCAACTTCACCATATTGGTTACTACCGTCATTCTTTCTAGCTTCAATGGTAGCTTTGGCGGCTAAGTTGCCAATACCTTCTGGGGTAGTGGGGTCTGTAGAATCATTGTCTGGGTCAAGTCCTAATTCGATCATAAATGCCCTGAACATTTCTGTATCTGAAAAGTAATATTCTTTCATGGTGCCATAAGCCGCATAACTAATTGCAATTTCCTTGTTCTTAAGGGTTTGCTCGGCACTAGGTCTTCGTTCTATATTAGAAAGGTATACCGGTATGGCGTTTTCATCGTATCTAGACCATGCATCAAAGATGGAGGTGAAAATCAATCCTAAATAACGAGAGGTAATTGTAGGTCTTGGTTTAAACTTTTCGGTGTCAGAAGCTGTGGCGTCCAAAGCAATTTTTCCCCATTTATAGGCGACATTATCTACTCCTTTTGGTTCTTGGCTTTGTTGTTGGGCAACTGTTGTTTTAATACCAAACGTGGCTAGTATCAAAGCTAAAAGTAAAATACGTTTCATGTGGTTGTCTGTTGGTTATTTTGTTATCTTAAATATAATAATGAGTTCTAAACAATTAAAATTTAAGCTGTAAGAACATTCTGCATATAGTCGAATAATTGCTGCATTTGCGGCTTTCCTTTCTTTTTACCACTGCGACCGGCAAAATATAGTATAAACCAGATGAGAACTAACAGCACTAAAAGACCAACTTGTATATGATAGGTTTTACCTAATGATGCGCTAGAATATGCCCAAATGCCAATAATTATAAATAAAGTAGCGACTATAAAGTGTATGAACATAAAGAAGGTCCATAGGGTAGGGTTAGGGCCAAATACGCCATATAGTTTACAACTGATATCATCTATTTCTTCAAATTCCAAATGTAATTGTGGAGACCAAAAGTGATGGTGTTTTTGATTGAACTTTATAAAAATGTGCTCATCTAGGCGTTTTATTAAAAAAGGATCAACCTTTGACTGCTCAAATTTGTTGAGAATAATTTTCTTGTTCTTGGGAATATGTAACTGAAACCTTGGGCGAAGAGCAATTTCGTTCGGTATTGGTTTCATTTAATAGTAATTTTTGGCGGTTGCCGTTAGTTATGGCATTCTATAGTACTCGATGCCAGTTGCGTTACTGGAGCTGGTGATACGTAAGGTATTCCCAGACCTAGCCCTCTGAGTATAAAAAGAGCACCTATAATTATTACAAAAACGGGAATAGCTCTTTGTACCTTTTGACGAATGCCTCCTTTTAATAGATTGCTGAAATATATTGCAGCCGTCATAAGCGGTAAGGTGCCAACGCCAAAAAGCATCATGTATAAACTTCCTTGCAAAGCATCACCCATTGCAATAGATCCAAAAAGTGCCATATAAACCAATCCGCAGGGTAAGAATCCGTTTAAAAAACCTATGGTTAAGAATGTATCTGGAGATTTTTTCTTTAGTTCTTTACCCAGTTGGTTCTTAACTTTTGATATGATTTTATAGATAGGTTTTGAAAGGTTGTATTTATTGAATGTTTTATACGGAATCAAAACAACTAGAATCATTATTATACCAATAACGATAGAAAGTTTCTGTTGTATTCCGAAGATGGACAGTCCTTTCCCTAACAGTCCAAATATGAGACCTATTATGCCATAAGCAAGTAAACGCCCAAAGTGATATATAAATATTTGACCGAATTTCTTGTAGTTATTTGTTCTATCTACCGGAAGCATAAAAGCAATGGGTCCGCACATACCAACGCAGTGCAAACTTCCCATAAGACCTAATATGAGGGCAGATACCAACATAACTTAAAAAGTTATACTTTCTTTATGTAAATATTCTTTTCCGGCGTATTCCCAGAAAATTTTTATATCCCAGCGACCATCCAACAATTGATTGTCTGGTATGAGCAATTCTGAATTGGATAAACTAATGGGCAAATTAAAATCCAAATTCTTATTGGATGGTCTATATAGGGATACGATACCTTTTACATTGGTATCTTCATAACCATCGGGAAAAATAACGAGTAAACCCTCTGGAAATTTTTTGAGTTCTATTTGTGAAGTCGCGGTATTTGCGTTAGTCTCCGCATCTATTTCTTTTTGGTACCCAAGTTCGGCCTTATAATATTCTTCGGTGACCAGATCATGGTTCGCATCATGACTGGTGGTCATTTTGACCACAAAAAACATGATAAAACTGATAAAACCTATAATGGCTATGACGATACCGGTACCCCAATTAATTTTCATGGTGCTTAAATTTTTATTTATAACTACGTGGTGCTAAAAAGCGAGCCGTAGTGGTCTCGATTAATTTATCATTACTATACACCCCAATTTTGAGGTTGTTCTTATCGCCACTTAAGGCAGATGCATTAATTTCTATGAACAAAGTACCTTCTGCCAGCGCTTCTGGTTGAACATCAAAATTTTCATGTCTAACCAGTTTAATTTCCCCTTTAGGAGATATTAATTCAAAATGGACATCTTCAACCGTCTTCGTAGTTTTATTTAAAAGTTTGTACGTGTAAACATTGCTAATGATGTTTCCGTCCTTGTGCTCGTAAAGTTGCCCTGGCAGTCTTAGAATATTGGCTTCAAGGTCGTTTCTCAAAAACATCATACCAACAAGCACACCCGTTAAAATGACAAGCACTGCGGTATACCCTTTTAAACGCGGTGTAAACTTGAATTTTTCCTTTTTGGTAATTTCATCTTCGCTAGCGTAACGGATCAAACCTTTTGGCAGGTTTACTTTTTCCATTATGGTATCGCACTCATCAATACAAGCGGTACAGTTTACACATTCTAACTGTGTTCCATTTCTAATATCTATACCTGTTGGGCAAACGTTTACACATTGAAAACAATCAATACAATCTCCATGACCCAATGCTTCACGGTCTTCATTTTTACGCCATTTTTTTCTACCGTTTTCAGCTTCACCACGTTTATGGTCATAAGCAACCACTATTGATTTGTTATCCAGTAAAACCCCTTGCATACGACCATAAGGGCAGGCAATAATACATACCTGTTCTCTAAACCATGCAAAAACAAAATAGAATACCGCAGTAAATATAAGCAGCGATAACATGGTGCTAATATGCTGTAACGGACCATCGGTGATGTACTGTATCAAACGGTCACTACCAATTAAATAGGCTAAAAAAACGTTTGCAATAATGAATGAAATGATAAAAAAGATGAACCATTTTAAAGCCCGTTTTCTAATCTTTTCGGCATTCCATTCTTGCCTGTCCAATCGCATTTGAGCTCCTCGATCTCCATCTATCCAATATTCTATCCTACGAAAAACCATTTCCATAAAAATGGTCTGCGGACACATCCATCCGCAGAAAATACGACCAAATGCAACGGTAAATAATGCTATGAAAACCACCCCAATGATCATAGAGATAACAAAGAGGTGAAAATCTTGTGGGTAGAATGGAAAACCAAAGATGTTAAAGCGCCTTTCGAGCACATTGAACATTAAGAATTGATTACCGTTAATTTTTATAAAAGGAGATGCGATCAAGAAAACAAGTAGGGCGTAGCTCACATATTTACGATACTCGTAAAGTTTACCACTTGGTTTTTTAGGAAATACCCAAGCCCGTTTTCCATCTTCCTTTATGGTACCGATAGAATCCCTGAAGTGATCTTGATCTTGTGACATTTTATCTCTCTTTAATCATTTAGTAGGCATGGCCAACAATAAGTTTAGTTCATGGTAACCGAAGCCGAATCAATTTCAACTTCAGGAGCCGCTGTATCTACAGGATTTTCTACTGCAGGTGCGTTGGGATCTATCCAAATATCGCCCTCTGGAGCTTTAGGATTGGCAGGGGTTGTACCTTGAAAACTTAACACATAACTAGCTACCTGAGCGATTTCCGCTGGTTTTAAGTTTTGTTTCCAGGCAATCATACCTTTACCGTCACGACCACCTTCAGATATGGTGTTAAAGACATTTTTTATGCCCCCACCAAGAATCCAGTTTTGATCGGTAAGGTTTGGACCAATACCGCCACCACCATCGGCCATATGGCAAGCTACACAGTTGCCTTCGAAAATACCTTTACCGGCACTTAGGTCGGCCGCATCGGTTAATAGCTCCACCGTATTGGCATCTACCAAGCCTTTAGCTGTTTTTTTATATGCTTCAATTTCTAATTGTGCAGCAGCAACCTCTTGCTCGTATTCAAGATCTTGGTCATAATCGTTAAAGACATGAAAACGTGCCAAGTAAACTACACCGAATACGATGGAGGCGTAGAACAGGTATACCCACCAAGGTGGTAGATTATTGTCTAGCTCACGAATACCGTCGTAGTTATGGTCGAGTATAATCTCTTCTTCCGATTCTATAGGCTTACTGCCCAACATTTTGGAGTACATTTTTTTACCCCAAGTCCATTCCCACTTTTTTTCCTTTTCTGCCAAGTATCTCACTTTTGCCTCATCATCCAAGGTGTTGTAGAGCACATTTTCAATAGCTTGAACAATAAATGCAATTGCGATCAATAGCAATAGTATAAGTGCCATAAAACCGAACATTAATGTAGGGTACGCTATGAAAGCCGGTTTATCACCACTATCAATATAAACTTCCATGAGTACGATGACCAAGAAAAAGGCCACGGTTATTCTAAACCACCAGGCTGTATTGTTTTTCATAATTCGTTATTTAGTTGGTTATCTTCTTCTAAAGGCAATTCGCTAACTTCTTTTATGTACGATTTTGATGCGGTAATGACCCACCAGAATAGTAATGTGAAAAACACAAAGAATATTAGTAATGATATCATGGGGTAGGTTGCTACACCATCTATAGTTTCCATGTAACCTTTTACAAATTTGAACATGTTTTTTAGTTTTAATTGTCAGATAATAATTCACCGGTTTCCTTCACCTTAATGTCCGTACCTAAACGTTGTAGGTATGCAATTAAGGAAACAATTTCACGATCTCTCATTTCTATAAATTTCTCTCCATTTTCAGCAGCATATTGTTTGTCGGCTTCATAGGTCTTTGCAAAATCGGGATCACTGTAAAGATTCTTTTCGATCTGTTTGGCTTGTGCATCCATTGAGGCTTCGGCATTTGCAATATCCTCATCTGTATACGGTACGCCAAGGGTAACCATTGCTTCCATTTTTGCCTGAATATCGCTTCTGTCGTGCTCATCTCTTATTAACCAAGCATAGGCTGGCATTATGGACCCTGAAGAAGTACTTTGTGGATCGTACATATGGTTCAAATGCCAGTTATCGGAATATTTACCACCAACCCTCAATAAATCTGGACCGGTACGTTTACTACCCCAAAGGAACGGGTGGTCGTAAACAAATTCTCCAGCTTTGGCATATTCTCCATAGCGCTCCACCTCACTTCTAAACGGACGAACCATTTGTGAGTGACAGCTTACACAACCTTCACGAATGTAAAGATCCCGACCTTCTAATTCTAAAGGAGTATATGGCTTAACACTAGTGATTGTAGGTATGTTGGATTTCACCAAAATGGTGGGCACAATCTGTATAATACCACCGATAAGGATAGCGATGGTAGCCAATATCGTCAATTGAATAGGCTTACGCTCTAACCAAGTATGAAAGGTTTCTCCAGCAGTTCTTTTCTTTGAAACGCGAGTAAGTGCTGAAGCCTCTGCCAATTCATCTTCTATAACGCTACCAGCTTTTATGGTTCGTACAACGTTGTATATCATTACAATAGCACCAACAATGTAAAGACTGCCACCAATGGCACGCATCCAGTACATTGGCATTATCTCGTTTACGGTTTCAAGGAAGTTACCGTATACCAAGGTTCCATCAGGATTAAAATCTTTCCACATTAAAGCCTGGGTAAAACCGGCAACGTACATGGGTAAGGCATAAAGAATGATACCTAAGGTTCCAATCCAGAAATGGAAGTTCGCCAATGGTGTTGAAAATAGTTTTTTCTTGGTCATTTTAGGTACCAACCAATAGATCATACCAAAGGTTAAGAATCCGTTCCATGCTAAGGCGCCTACATGAACGTGAGCAATAATCCAGTCACTAAAGTGCGCAATGGCATTTACGTTTTTAAGCGAAAGCATTGGACCTTCAAAAGTTGCCATACCATAACCGGTGATAGCGACGACCATAAATTTTAAAACAGGATCGGTACGTACTTTATCCCAAGCACCTCGTAAAGTTAAAAGTCCGTTAATCATACCACCCCAAGATGGTGCTAGTAACATAATTGAAAAAGCTACCCCAAGGTTCTGAGCCCAATCTGGCAAAGCGGAATATAATAAGTGGTGAGGACCTGCCCATATATATATAAATATTAATGACCAGAAATGAACAATAGATAGTCTATAAGAATATACTGGTCTATTTGCTGCTTTAGGTACAAAGTAATACATAAGCCCCAAGAATGGAGTGGTCAAGAAAAATGCTACCGCATTATGACCGTACCACCATTGCACCAATGCATCTTGTACACCTGCATACACAGAATAACTTTTTAAACCAGTTACAGGTAATTCCAGACTATTAAAAATATGAAGTACCGCTACCGTTACAAATGTTGCCAAATAGAACCAGATAGCCACGTAAAGGTGACGTTGTCTTCTTTTGATCATGGTACCGATTAGGTTTACACCAAATGCGACCCATACTAAGGCAATGGCGATATCTATAGGCCATTCAAGCTCAGCGTACTCCTTAGAACTGGTATACCCTAACGGTAAGGTAATTGCAGCTGCAACGATGATCAATTGCCAGCCCCAAAAATTGAATTTGCTTAGAAAATCGCTATACATACGCGCTTTCAACAAACGTTGGGTAGAGTAGTAGACCCCGGCATAGATAGCATTACCTACAAATGCAAAGATTACCGCATTGGTGTGCAAAGGGCGTAAACGACCAAAGCTTAACCATGATATGCCGTCGGTCAAGTTTGGGAACATGAACATAAAGGCTAACAATAAGCCCACGGACATACCCACTATGCCCCAGAACATGGTTGCATAAAGGAAATTTTTCACGATTTTGTTATCGTAATAAAACTGCTGTACTTCCATAATTATACTTGTTTATTTAATTGGATTTTATTTTTATAAATTGAGAACAGAGCGAACAGAGAGAATAGACTCCTATTTATTTGCATATGTTCCACCCGTTCATTTATTTAATTCACTCTTCACTTTTTTCTTCTTTGGCTTTACCAATTCATCTTCAAAAAGCATTCTTACGGAAGGTGTGTAGGCATCATCATATTGCCCTTGCCTTACCGAAAAAATAAAGGCGGCAAAAAAGATGATTGCAACCACTAGGCTAATCGCTAGTAAAACATAAATAACACTCATACCAATCGTAATTATTCGGTAAATTTAGGTGGGTATGGAACCTTAGAAAATGACAATTGTCATACTTTGAATTTTTTCTTAAAATTGATGGTTAAACTATCATTGAGGGAGATTTAATCAAGTTTTTAGAAAATTGATTATCAGTTGTTTGGGATTGTATTTTACTGCAAATGATAGATAGCTATATCTTAATGTGAATAGAAATTTTATGGGAGTTAAAGCCATTATTTAGTATCTCTGTATTTAATATTTACTAGCGTAATATGTTCAGTATTTTTGATACGTAGATTAAGATAGCTTTCTGCCGATAAAATTGGTCATGACCGTAGTGAATACGACTATACTAATAGAACTTAATGGCATAAGAATAGCGGCAATAACAGGTTCTAATTGCCCTGTTACAGCAAAGTATAAACCCACGCAATTGTATAGTAAAGAAAGTATAAAGCTCATTTTAATTACTCGCATGGCCTTTTTAGATGCAAGTATGTAACTATAAAGCTGTTGAAATTTTGATGCATCTAAAATAGCATCACAGGCAGGGGAGAAGACATTTATATTTTCAGATATGGCAATGCCCACATTACTTTGAGCCAAAGCACCGGCATCATTTAGTCCGTCACCCACCATAAGCACTTTTTTGCCCTGTTCCTGTAACGTTTTAATAAAGGCTAATTTATGCTCTGGTTTTTGGTTAAAGAACAACGGGGTGAGTTTGGGTAAAATAGCTTCTAACCGTGATTTTTCGCCCTCGTTGTCTCCCGATAAAATTGCCAAGCTCAAGGTCCGCGACATATTTTTAAAAGTAGTAGAGAGTCCTTCCCTATACTGATTTTGAAAAATATATCTGCCTTTATACGTATTGTTGGCACTTATGTGCATTGATGTGTCCAATACATTTTCAGATAAGGCTTTACCCACAAAATTTGCTGAGCCAATTTTCATTTTAACAGCTCCTTTACTGCTTTCCAACCCCTTGCCTACGTGTTCTTCGTATTCATCTAAAGTTATGATATTCTGTTCTTTAAGTAGATCATATAAAGATCTGCTTAAAGGGTGGTTAGATGCCCTAATGGTATTTTTTAAAATAGATTCTTCTTCTGGGGTCAATGGCATTCCCTCATAATAAGCGGTACTTTTTTGGCTAGTGGTTATGGTACCGGTCTTATCAAAAATGGCAGTATCTATTTTGGCTAATTGTTCTATGGTCTGCGTATTTTTAATGTAGAATTTTTTCTTGCCAAAAATGCGTAACATATTTCCTAGGGTAAAAGGCGATGCCAAAGCAATGGCGCAAGGGCAGGCAATAATCAATACTGCCGTGAATACGTTCATTGCCTTTGACGGGTCAACATATAACCAAAAAGCGGTCGAAATAAAGGCAATGGAAAGTACTGCAATGGTAAAACGTTTACCTATACTATCTGTAAGATTTTGAAATGTGGTGGTTTTATCGGTTTTGAATACAGCATTGCTCCATAATTGTGTAAGATAACTTTGTGAGACAGATTTTGAGGCTATCATTTCAATAATACCGTTAAGTTGTTTGCCGCCAGCAAAGATCTGTTCACCAATTTCCTTATTTACAGGTTCTGATTCACCCGATACAAAACTGTAGTCAATTTGTGCGTTTCCATAAATTAATGTGCCGTCAACGGGAATCATTTCTTCATTTCTGATCAATATTCTATCTCCCTTTTCTATATTTTGAACTGGTACGGTCTCTTCTTTTCCATCAGTTTTTAATCGGGTAATCGCAATAGGAAAATAAGACTTGTAATCACGCTCAAAAGATAAAAAGCTATAGGTTCTTTGCTGAAAGAATTTACCGAGTAATAGAAAGAATACCAACCCTGTGAGGGAATCGAAAAAACCGCTCCCCAAGTTAAAGGCGATGTCATACGTACTTCTAAGAAATAGTACTAAAATACCAAGAGCAATAGGTACATCTATATTTAAGAGTTTGGCACGTAGCCCTTTAAATGCCGATACAAAATAGCCCCACCCAGCATAAAAAACAACAGGCAATGAGAAAATGAACATGAGCCAGCGAAAAAGGTTTTGGTATTTGTTCAACCAATATTCTCCACCCGAAGCAGCACTTGAACCCAAATCAAAATACTCGGGAAAAGAAAGAAACATTACATTACCAAAGGCAAAGCCGGCAACGCCAAGTTTGTATATAAGGCTTCTATCGGTCGCTTTTTTCTTTCCTTCAAAATCCTCCAAAGATATATAGGGTTCATACCCAATTTTAGCTAAGAGCAATACTAGGTTCTTTAAGCTGAACTCTTTTTGAAAGGTAACGCGTATGGTTTTCTTTGGAAAATCTACCTGAGAACTTGTAACATGTTTGTTGAGTTTATTCAAATTTTCCAATATCCAGATGCATGAACTGCAATGAATAGTTGGTATGTAAAGATTAATGATGTGTACGTTACCATCATTAAATTCTAATAGTTTGGTAATGATGTCCTCATTATCAAGAAAATCATACTTTCCTTCAATGGCATTTGGGGTGGTGCCGGCAGCTTCCTGCAAATCATAATAATGAGAAAGGTCGTTGGTAGAAAATATTTCGTAAACGGTTTTGCAACCAGAGCAACAAAACGACTTTTCTTCAAAAGTGATTAGTTGCCTATCACAAGGGTCTCCGCAATGAAAACATGTATCAGCCTGCATAATTATAAACCAATTAGAAGTACAAAGGTGAAAATGTATCACTTTTTAAAACATGATAATTGTCAGTTCTTAGCATAATTGCCTTGTTTAGTTTTGTGCTATATTTAATAGTATAGCCATGGAAAGTAGATGTGAGAATTGTATCATTAGACAATTTAATTCGCTCCGTGCCTTGAGCAAAGAAGAGCTGATAAAAGTCTCTAATGCCAAAACCTCTAAAAAGATTAAAAAAGGAGATTCGCTGTTTTTGGAAGGGCAGAAGTTAGATGGTGTTTACTGTGTACGCAATGGAGTTTCTAAATTATCTAAACTGAGTAGCAACGGTAAAGAGCAAATTGTAAAATTGACCAATATAGGCGAAATTATGGGCCAACGTTCTGTAATTGCCGAAGACTATACCAATTTGAGTGCAACAGCGATCAACGATATGGAGGTTTGTTTTATTCCGAAAGAAATAATTACGAACACCTTAAATACCAATCCGTACTTTTCTTTAGAGGTTTTGCGCCATATGGCACACGATTTAAAAGAAGCGGATGATGTTATTGTGAACATGTCTCAGAAAACGGTAAAGCAACGCCTGGCGGAAGCTTTATTGTATCTAAAGAAAAACTATGGCGAAGATGATAACGGTTTTTTACAATTGTCTTTAAGTAGAGATGATTACGCCAATATTGTGGGCGCCGCTACCGAGTCTTTAATTAGAATGATTTCCGATTTTAAAAAGAAAGGACTTCTTAAAACCGAAGGTAAGAAAATAGGCATTGTAAACGAATGTGCATTGAAAGAGCTGGTAGACGGATTTTAATTTTTCTGTTCTGATAAATGTCATAGTTTCTACAGGCTACGGCAGCTACATTTATCGAAATATAGATACGCCTTATTCATGAGAAATATTCTAATACCTACAGATTTTTCTTTGGCGGCATGGAATGCCACCGAGTTTGCGCTACGTCTTTTTGCCGATACAAAATGTACATTTTACTTTTTAAACGCATACACCCCAGAAATTTATAGCAATCGCTTAATGGCGGGAAATACGTTGACCGCAACTAAATCTTGTTCAGCAAAAAAAGCCTCGGAAAAAGGACTTGCAATGTTGATAGACCGCATTCATAAGAACTACGATAATGATCTTCACAACTTTAAAAAAATACCTACATTTTCTTTGCTCATAGAAGAAGTAAAGGAAGCGGTGGGTAAATACTCGTTAGATTTAATTGTGATGGGCTCAAAAGGAACAGGGGAGGAAGAAACTAGGGTAATGGGCAGAAACACATTTCGGGTTTTAGAGCATGTACATAACTGCCCAGTATTGGTCATACCCAAAGATTTTAAGTTTAAAAGACTTACAAATGTGGCATTGATTTCGGGTGAAAACTATTTTTATAAGGAAGCTGAACTATATCCGCTAGTAGAAATCAGTAAAATTTTCAAGAGTAATGTTCATATTATAAATATTCAGAAATCAGCAGATCGTTTAAATTCCCTTCAAAAGCTGAATCTGAATACCATTGGTAAAGCTTTAGATCAAATACCTCATTATTCTCATCATATTATACTACAAGATTCTTTGCCGTGTAGATTAGGTGAATTCGTTGATCAATATGATTGTCAAATAGTTGCGGTATTCAGTAGTAATAATGAATTCATAAAGAATCTTAGACTTAACACTGTTGTAGATCAGTCGGTTTTTTGTGTTGATGTGCCTATTTTATCGTTGACATCCAGCGAAAATTAGTGCGTACTTTCTTTCTATTATGAAGATGTAGATTGACTTTTAATGTGCGAAATTTTCACAACGAAAGGTGGTGCACCAATGTTTTTTTTAGAACAAGTTAACAATGAAGGTAACATAGGTCAATTATAAATATCTTTAGCCCAAAATAACAGACCAAATAAACCTTAATTCAACTAAAATGAGCGCCGTAAACGAGAAAAAAGTAGCAGCATTAGAAGCAGTAAAATATATTAAATCTGGAATGACAGTGGGCCTGGGGACAGGTTCTACGGCATTTTTTATGATTGAGGCCATTGGTGAAATGGTGAAAAATGGGTTACAGATTAAAGCAGTTGCAACTTCAAATGAAACAGAGAAGCTGGCAACTAAGTTGGGTATTAACGTGATAACCCTAGCAGAAGCTAAAAGATTGGATGTAACGATTGATGGCGCAGACGAGGTAGATGAGGATTTTCAATTGATCAAAGGCGGTGGCGGGGCATTATTACGTGAGAAAATTGTAGCGCATAATTCCGACTTAAACGTCATAATTGCCGACTCATCCAAAAGTGTTGCCAAACTTGGCAAATTTAAATTGCCAATAGAAACGATACCTTTTGCCACGCAATTGATTTTAAAAGAGTTAGATGGTATGGGGTTGAGTCCCGTACAGCGCATGAAGGGCGATAAAGCATATAAAACCGACGAGAATAACGATATTCTGGATATTGATATTTGGGACACCGAAATAGAAATGAACGATTTAGAACAACAACTAAAGAGCATACCAGGTGTAGTGGAAACAGGGTTATTTTTGACCAGTACCAATGTAGTAATTATAGGTAAAGGCGAAGAAGCGGTTATTAAAAAGAAGTGACCCGGTGTTAATAAGAGATAGCCATAAATAAAGACAACGAAATCCGTTACATAACAAGAAGCAATTGGCTGGTCGCAAATTCGTTTGTAGTCGGTGTTGTCTAATATCCCGGTAATTTAGAGTACAGTAAATGGTAAAAGTGTTATAAAATGCTTTGTAGTTGAAAAGCACATTGCAATACTGAGGTCATAGTTAAGGTTTTGTTACTATTTATATCATTTTAAGAAAAAAATAACTTTTTTTATAACTTCCTTGTTTTTAGCGGATAAAGGAGTTTTTAGTGTGCCTTTCAATAGTTGATTTTCATCGAAAACCCTTTCGAAAGTGCTAATATGCTATTCCATAGGTCATCAAGGCTTTACTATAGAATTATGTTGGTCGAATAATTTTAATTAAAGCCCTATATAAAGTATCTTTGAAGATATTTAAGTAGTTTAAAAAATTAACACGAATCTGAATAATAATCTAATAATATAATGAACAAGGAACTAGATCAATTAGCGGCCGATAATATAAGGGCATTAGCTGTAGCGATGGTAGAAAAGGCAAACTCTGGACACCCAGGTGGGCCAATGGGAGGCGCAGACTATATGCACATTTTGTATACTGAATTTTTCAATTACGATCCTTCTGATATGAAATGGCCATTTAGAGATCGTTTCTTTATGGATGCTGGTCACCTTTCTACATTAATGTACGCCCAGTATTATCTATTGGGTAATTATTCTAAGGATGATGTTTCCAATTTTAGACAATGGGGATCTGTAACTCCGGGTCACCCAGAGGTAGATGTTGCAAGAGGTATAGAGAATACATCAGGTCCTTTAGGCCAAGGTCATACTATGGGAGTCGGTGCAGCGGTAGCGGCCAACTTTTTGAAAGCGCGTTTTGGAGATTGGATGAACCATAAGATCTATGGTTTTATTTCAGATGGTGGTGTACAAGAAGAAATCTCTCAAGGTGCAGGTAGAATTGCAGGTCACTTAGGCTTAAGCAATTTTATCATGTTCTACGATTCTAATGATGTTCAATTATCGTCTAAAACAGATGAGGTAACTTCAGAAGATACGGCCAAGAAATATGAAGCATGGGGATGGAACGTAGTTACTATCGACGGGCATGACCATGATCAAATAAGAAAAGCATTAACAGATGCCAATGCAGAGACAGAAAAGCCAACCTTGATTATCGGTGAAACGATAATGGGTAAAGGTTGTGTAACTGCAGATGGTTCTCCGTATGAGGGATATACAGAACTGCACGGTAAGCCTATTGGCAATACAGGTGCAGATTATGAAAAGACTTTAGTGAATTTAGGTGCAGATGTAGATAACCCTTTTGATATTTACGATAAAGTTGAAGAGTATTACGAAGGTATCATCAATAGAAAGAAAGATGAGGCACAGGCAAAGAAAAGGGAGATTGACGCATGGCGTTCAGAAAACCCCGAGCTTTCTGCTAAATTAGATGGTTTCCTTGAAGGAAAATTACCAAATCTAGATTTTGGAAGTATAGCACAAAAAGAAGGTCAGGCTACAAGAGCGGCTTCATCTAATGTATTGGCTTACTTGGCACAGAACGTAGAGAATATGATCGTATCGTCTGCAGATTTATCCAACAGTGATAAAACTGACGGTTTCTTGAAAAAAACAAGCATTTTAAAGAAAGGTGATTTCTCTGGGGCATTCTTACAGGCAGGTGTAGCAGAATTGACTATGGCAACTATGGCGAACGGTATTGCACTACATGGTGGTGTAATGGCAGTTGTGGCCACATTCTTTGTATTCTCTGATTATATGAAGCCAGCTATTCGTTTAAGCTGTATTCAAGAATTACCGGTGAAGTTTGTTTGGACGCATGATGCCTTTAGAGTAGGTGAGGACGGACCAACACACCAACCGATCGAGCAAGAAGCTCAAATTCGTTTATTGGAGAAATTAAAGAACCACAGTCACGAGCAAAGTTTTGTAGCGTTGCGCCCTGCAGATTCTCAAGAAACGAACGTAGCTTGGAAAATGGCCATTGAAAACCAAAAGACACCAACAGGTCTTATCTTATCTAGGCAAGGTATTGGCGATGTACCTGCCAAGAGCGGTAACCGTTATGAAGAAGCTTTAAAAGCTGAAAAAGGCGGTTACTTGGTACAAGAAGTAGCTGATCCAGATGTAATTTTGATCGCTAACGGTTCTGAGGTTTCTACCTTGGTTGCGGCAACCAAACTATTGGAAGAGAAAGAAGGGTTAAAAATCAATATCGCTTCAATACCATCGGAAGGATTATTTAGACAACAGTCTGAAGCATACCAAGAAAAAGTGATTCCGCCGAACAAACCGGTATTCGGACTTACGGCAGGTTTACCTGTAAACTTGGAAGGATTAGCAGGACCAAACGGAAAAGTATTCGGTTTAGAGCATTTCGGTTATTCTGCACCGGCAACTGTACTTGATGAAAAATTCGGATTTACCGGAGAACAAGTATACCAACAAGTAGTAGATTTTTTAAAGTAAAAGCTTTAGGCCTTGCCTAGAGAACATTATAATAATTTAAAAGTAGAAAAAGATGAAATTTTTTATAGATACAGCAAATTTAGACGAGATCAAAGAAGCTCAAGACATGGGTATTTTAGATGGTGTTACCACAAACCCATCTTTAATGGCTAAAGAAGGCATTACCGGTGCTGAAAACATTTTGGAGCATTACAAGAAAATATGTGACTTAGTTGACGGTGACGTAAGTGCCGAGGTAATTTCTACCGATTTTGACGGTATGGTCGAAGAAGGAGAGAAGTTGGTTAAAATTAGCCCACAGATCGTAATTAAGGTACCTATGATCAAAGAAGGAGTAAAAGCGATCAAGTATTTCTCCGATAAAGGTTATAGAACTAACTGTACCTTGGTATTCTCTTCAGGTCAGGCATTATTGGCTGCTAAGGCAGGTGCAACATACGTATCTCCTTTCATAGGTCGTTTAGATGATATCTCTACGGATGGTTTAGGTTTAATTGCCGATATTCGTTTAATTTATGATAACTACGGATTTGAAACTCAAATTCTTGCGGCATCTGTACGTCACGTAATGCATATTATTGACTGTGCTAAAATTGGTGCAGATGTTATGACAGGTGGTTTAGGTGCAATTACTGGACTTTTAAAGCACCCATTAACTGACAGTGGTTTAGAGAAATTCTTGGCCGATTACCAAAAAGGAAACTAAATCGTAAGATTTAATCAATTTAATATTAGAAACCATCACTGAAAAGTGATGGTTTTTTTGTTTTATCTTAGTTGGGATATAAAAGATATATGTGCAATTATGTACATATACGATTGTTGGCAGCAATTCGAAAAAAAAATCAGATGAAGTGTAAATTATGTCATTTAGAAAAAAAACCAAAGAGCAACACTCATTATCTTACAGATTTTATAATCAGAACTGCATTAAACGAGGATGGCTCAAATGAACGAGGAAAAGGTTCGTATTGGAGTATTGACCCTGAAAAACCAACGGTAGATTACAAATTCCAACAAGAAATATCGGTCGCAAAACTTGAAAATATATTAGGAAGGCAAAGCACAGAAGAAGAAAATTTAGATGCTGAAAAAAATATTGACTTTACAGTTAGTGATTCCTTTTGTAGACAGTGCGAAGACATTTTTACAGATATCGAAAATGAATTTGCGCAGAAAATCATTCAAAAATTTAGAAATACAAATCTCTGTGGTATTGGTCACATTAAACTAAACCAAGAGGATAGTCGCATATTAAGATTATTTTTTCTTTTACAATTTTGGAGAACTTCAGAATGTGATTCATCATTTACGTTGTCAAATAAATTATCGGAAAAATTAAGAAACAAAATATTACAAAAAGACAATACAGGTTTAGAAAATATCGCATTATCAGTAACATATTTGCAAACCTTAAAAGATGAAAATGATGAGGATTTAGGAGAAAAGTATAAGACAGAGAATATAGTTGCGCCTGTTGAGGGAGATAATCCGTACATTATTCTTATGAATGACTTCGTAATACAACTGTACGAGAATCATACATTTCCATTTGAATCATTTTATGGGTACAATGAAAAGAGCAATTATAAAGACTTTTTGAACTACGAAGAAGTTGAGTTCTCTGTAAAAATCATTTCAAATGATGACAGGAAACAAATCGCTTACCGAATAAATCAAAAGGCTGCGAATGGTATGATGAAAAATCAAGGTCAGTTATTTGCGAATGAGTTTAATGAAAAATATAAAAGTCAACCGACAATGGGACAAACCTTACAATATTTAAAGGAATTGGCTGAAATTAAAGATATAATGAAATTTTCAGATGAAAAATTAAATAAGTTTTTGACTGAATATTTAGAAAGAACATTTAAATAAAGAACTGCTGCCAACAATGGCTATAAGTAATTGCTTGTTCTCGCCTACTTTGGAAATTCCTGCGGAATTTCCAACTAGGTGTCTACTTGCAAAGTTAAGTGCTAACCCACGCAACTACTCATAGCCGAGACCGTTATTTGCAAGCTCAAAAATGATTAACTACGACAAAATATTTCAGATTAGTGAATCTCATTCAAATAGACCATTCAGAGGGAAAATCGAGAACTTTGACTTTGCCGAACCTGAAATTTCGAGAGGAGAAAAAGACTTGACTGAAATTGTTCCTGTCAAACATACCATGGGCGGAAAAACTCTATACGATATTATTTGGACAACAAACGCATTCCCATTAATTGTGAGTAAAAGAGTAATTGAATTGTTTAAATCAAACGCAATTACTGGATGGAAAACTTATGATGTCAAGGTTTACTCAAAAAAAGACGAGTTAATTGACGAAAAATATTTTGGGCTTATAATAACAGGTCGTTGCGGGTATAGGGACTATTCAACAAGCTCTATCGTTATGGACACAATCGGAGTTACAGCTGAGCCACATTTAAAAGGTCATTATTTTAAAGATGACTTTTGGGACGGTTCGGATTTGTTTATGTCTAACCAAGATGAAAAGGGAGAATCAACTATGTATCGATTTTGTAGCGAAAGAGTAGTTCAATTATTTGAAAAAGAGAAAGTACAAAATATCGTGTTTAAAGAAGCGACTGAATTAACTATGTCTATTTCTTCATACGAAATTGAATTATACGAAATTGTGTTAACTGAGAAACAGCAGATAGAAATCGAAAAGTTAAAAACCAGCAGATAACAATACCTAAACGTAATGCGGACTTTAGGGCTAAACCGAAAGGTCTGTGTATATTTATAAAGTCGCTAAATCTTATGGATTTAGCTTTGGACAAGAAAAAATAAAACTAAACAATAAGCTTTAGCTTCGTGCTAAGACGGAAACGAAAAGTTTCCTTACTTCCGCACTACGCTTAGCTCAACCGTTGTGCTTAATTATGACTCGTCCTGAAATATGTATACAAAACACTTCAAGTATATGTATAAAAATGATGGATATGTAAAACGCTATAGTGAGAGCTTCAAGCTCAAAGTCTTGGCAGAACTTACCAAAGGAAACCATTCA